>VFQR01000089.1_pt1 | contig 225370 bp, 215 predicted proteins | sample 3512321 | NCBI WGS metagenome assembly VFQR01 (sample SAMN10412374, study PRJNA504923) | tailings metagenome | isolation source: Relicate 3 Philex TSF1 revegetated site | place: Philippines: Tuba, Benguet | collected 2017-08-29
TCGTTCCCAGGGCACGAAACGCACCACCCCTGGCCTTTCAAATGCCGGAATGAGGTTGACGGGACACCACTCTGTCCCCAAGTCTCAAGATTTAACGCTTTGGGCAATGAAATCAATGGGAAAGGCTAAGATTGCGAACATCCTCCACCCCGGCCCGGGATGCGCGCTTCACAAACGCTCTATCGAACGAAACGAAAACTGCTCCATCGGGTCTGCCCGTTAAATGCAAAGCGTCGGCGAAATCGATCCCGCCTTCGGCCAGCGCCACCGCTGATGCGACAGCCCGCGCTTCTTCCACCTGCACGTTCCGCAGTCCCAGCAGCTTGTTGAGCGCCGTTAGAATCGTACGCTCATCGAAGGCATACAAGCTTCTTAAAACCCAGAATGCTTCCAGAATCACCGTTCTAGCGATCCAGACTTGTTCCCGCTCGAACAAAAGCCGTGCCTCTGCGTGTTGCCCCTGCGTGTTGCCTCTACGTGTTGCCTCTGCGTGTTGCACAGTGTCGTCCCCGGTCAACAATCGGATGACTACGTTAGTATCGGCCGCGATCATGGCGCCTTCGTACTTCAACCTCTATGGCTTTGCGCATTTGGCTGGAACTGGCCACCTTCCGTTTCGATGCGAGACACCCCGCGACATCGTCGATCGCCGTCCGCGGGAAAGTCGCTATGGGCCGTAGCAAAACGCCATCCTTCGAGGACTCCACGACGAATTCCGTTCCTGGTTGCCAAGACTGAGCCTCCCGAATTCGCTTCGGAAGAATGACTTGGCCCTTGCTAGAAAGACGTGTTCGCTCCATGGTGAGAATAAGGGTAAGACTCCGGTAAGACGATACCACTCCACACGGCCGCCGCCCCTCCCTCTACGTTCTGCCCCTCTCGATAGTGACCGCAACGGTCTCAGCCCTATCACCAGCGCATTGCTCTTCACTCACAAGTCCCCGTTCGCGCGCAACGGGCTTGCCAAGAAACACCAAGGGCGGCGAAAACCTTCTTGATCCACGTCATCATGCCCAGCTAAAAAAGACGGCTAGACGTCCGCAATGCGGTCAAGCTCCGATGCTGCGTGTTTTGAAGCTGGCGGCTTTCCCTTGGCTCAGCCGTCCTCCGTAAATCATGCCCGCTGCCTGCCACATATGGCAGCGCCGCAATTACTCCGCTCCCGGGGCATGCCCCACCACGCGCGGACTCCGGCCTCACGCGGCGACATTCGCGTTTGCCGCGCCATGCGTAATCCGCAACCGCTCCCGCGCCTAGTCGCGAGCCCCCAGAATGCGGACCTCCGGCCATCTCCTAGCGGTCTTTCTCTCCACTTCCCACGCCACTTCAAGATCCAATTCCCATGCGCCCCTGCCTCAATCTGAGACTTAGCTCACTGTACGTTCTCATCGCCTGTGCGCGCGCATTCCTGCCCCACTCCGCCGATGAGAACTTCAACATTCACGGCTCGCAAAAATAATTCTCACCCAATCCCATGAATCACTTGAAGCCGTTTTGCGCCCCACCGGCGCCGGATCGCCTCACTGCTCAGTCTATGCTGTTCCCGGAAAATCTTTCCACCAAAGGAACCATGACATGAATAGCTTCATGAATAGCGAACTGCCATCCAAGCCCGCGCGCGAGTACTCGCCGATGGGCAAAAAAGGAGCCGCCGCCCCCAACGTGCGCGACCACAAAAACTCGGCCCTAAACCTCGCTCTTCGCTGAGCTCACGAAAGACGCCCTGAAAAAGCCAAGCTCACTTGATCCTTTGTTTGCAACAAATCGCAAAATTCAAGCTCGGCCTCAACTGAGCTAAACCGCAACCAACACCACCAACCCGATCTTTGAAAACCCGACGGCTGGCTCGTACCCCGCCCACCAGAAAACTCCAATCACCGTAACCAAACAAGCGAACCCCCAGCCGGACGTTCCCAGCGGTGCAATGTCCCCGCGCGGCGCAATCGAAACCCTACCTCCAAGGCAACCCTCAATTGCGCCGCGCGGAACGCCTAGCTGCGGTACGAACTGCTAGACCTCGTAACCCTTCCGCGACCTTGGCCGCTTTCCTGGAGCGGCGTGGGTTGACCAAAACCGTGTCGGCGCTGCGGGCCGTCATGCGTCAAACAGATAAAACGCGAGTGGGCTGAGGCAGCGCCTCGAAACGTATACTCTCAAAAGCACAACGCAACGGCAACGCAATGGCAACGGAAAGCTTAGTCGAAATCGTTCGCACCCTCACGCAACAGGAACAGGAAGCCGTCCGCCAATTCATTGAGTATTTGAGGAAGCACGACGCCTCACCCTACGAGTACCCAGTTGTGAAAGCTGCCGAAAAGTTTATCGCCGAACATCCCGAGCTATTGCGGCAGCTCGCGCGCTAGCAGGCTCAACCGTAGCCTCGCGCGACAGCAGGCTGCTCACAAGGCACTCCAGGCCGCGCCGCCCCTAAGCCCCAACCACCTGCGCCGCCACCCCCGCCCCATCCCAATACCGCGCCCAATCCTTAGTCAAATAAACGCTCAACCGCGTCCCATCACTCGCGGTCATCTCAACCATATTCAGAAAGATCCCCCGCACCGGCTCGTCCAGCTTCTTAATCTCAATCTCCTTGCGCTGGAAAGCCCCATCCACACGCAGAATCGCCGCAGCCCCCGAAGCACTCCCCCCACGCGTCAAATAACCGGCGCGCAATTTCCCAATACTCTTCCCGCTCCGCACAAAGCAAAGCGCCGTCCGCCCATCACCACGAACCCACTCCGGAATCTCCCCCTCCACATCAGGATCCGCAAAGCTCCCCAACCGCCCCCCCAAAGTCCGCAAGAAAAACCGCAGTATTCGAACCAGGTAAGGAATAGCGATAGCAATCCCCACCACCGCCGTAACCGCAATCGGCAATGCAATCCAAGGATAGTTATAAGCCAGCAGCAGCAACCCCACCACGCTAAAATCCTCCGCCACGCTAACCGCCGAATGCGTCACCGGATCCGGCACCGCATGCGCCGCCAGTCTCGTCCCCATCTTCGTCGCATGAGCCCCCAGCGCCACGCTCCCGCCCACCAGTACCGCCACCGCCTGCACCATCGGGTCCAACTTCGCCGTCGCCCCAAACGCCAGCAACGCCCCGCCCACCGGCCGTATGAAAGTATGGACCCCATCCCAAATCGGAGTAAATCCCGGTATCTTATCCGCGACAAACTCCGCCAGATACATCACCCCCGCCACGCCCAACACAACCGGATGCGACAACACCTCAAGCCCCGCCGGCAAATTCGACAACCACCCCATGCGCGTCGCCAACCCCACGGTCAACACCGCCGCATAAAGGTTAATCCCCGACGCCAGCCCCAATCCCAACAAGCTAGACAAGCCTTGTGCGAAATCCATAATTACGTCAGGCCGCCTTCGCCTTCATCATCCGGTATCCCCACAGCAAAAGCAGCGCCCCCAGGATCGACATAATCCACCCCGCCGCCTCCCCTTCGCCGTACCAACCCAGCGTTCGTCCTAGAAACCCCGCCACCACGCTCCCGCCAATACCCAACAGGCACGTCACCGCCCACCCGCCCGGGTCCTTCCCCGGCATCAAAAACTTCGCCAGCGCGCCCACAATCAGCCCGGAGATGATCATCCCAATCAAGCCAAACATCGCAAAGCCTCCTTTTTGTATGGACTACCCCGATTGAACCGAATCCTTATGTGGGAGTCAAGCCCCGCCAAACTCAGGCGCTTCTCTAGGACCCCTCTAAGGTGAAATGCTCATTGTTCGGACCAAATTGCGCCCGTACACTGCCTATAGGATCTAGTACTAACAGGCCCGGATGCCCATGTCGCGCACGCCGTCGCCGCCAAAACGAAGATCGAAAGGGAGCTCCCGGAGCCAATCCAATGGGATTCGAACTCGGAACCACAATCGGTGATTACCAATTCATCGATGTCCTCGAAAGCAATCGCGAGGAGACAACATATAAAGTACGCAACGTGCTCGCCCAGCGCTATGAACTCCTGCGCGTCCTCGGCGAAAGCGTCCAAACCGATCCCCTCCGCACCGAACGCTTCCAACGCGAGGCCAAGATCCTCTCCCGCTTGAAGCACCCCCACATCGTTTCCTATTGCTCCAGCGCCAAGCTCGATGGCCGCTTCGTCCTCGCCACGGAACTCGTCGAAGGCACCAACCTCGCCGAGCGCCTCGAAATCGGCCGCCTTAGCCTCCCCGATTCCGTCCGCATCATTTGGCAAACCCTCGAAGCCCTCGAATGCGCCCACACCGAAGGCGTCGTCCATCGCGACATCTCCCCCCAACGCATCTTCCTGACCCCGGAAGGCGAAGTCAAACTCGGCGGCTTCTATCTCGCCCGCAGCACCGCGGACCCCAAGCTCACCCAAGCCGGCGCCGCCGTCGGCTCCGCGCACTATATGTCCCCGGAGCAAGTCCAAGCCACCCAAGACCTCGACCCCCGCTCCGATCTTTATTCGCTCGGCGTCGTCTTCTACGAACTCGTCACCGGCCGCAAGCCCTTCACCGGCGCGAGCCAATTCGACGTCATGCTCGCCCAGGTCGAAACCGAACCCGCGCCGCCCAGCGCCATAGATCGCAGCATCGGCGAAGAGCTCGATCCTGTGATCTTGAAAGCCCTCGCCAAGAAGCCCCAAGACCGCTTCCAAAGCGCCGCCGAATTTCGCGAAGCCTTGATGGGCGTCCGTCTCGGCGCCACCCACGAAGCCGGCACGGATCTCGAATCCGCCCTCGAACGCAAGCGCCGCGAATCGAAACAAGAACAAGAAATCGCCGCCAAGCGCGCCGAAGCCCTCCGCCGCGCCGCCAGCCCCGAAATGGTTTCCGCGCTATCCGGAGAGCCGCTGCCCACGCCTCCCGCGCCCCTAGTTACCGGGCCCTTAAGAGCCCTGATATTGTTTGCAATTACCGCCGCTGCCTGCGCAATCTATTTCTGGATGTTTGCCCTGCGCTAGGCGCTCGCGCCCGTCGCAATGGCATCGCTGAGGCCCTATGAGTTTCGCTATCGGTGAATCGGTCGGACATTACGAAATCGTGGAAGAGTTGGGCGCCGGCGCCACGGGCCGCGTGCTCAAGGTCCAGCACCTCATTACGCGCCGCCGCGAGGCGATGAAGATCCTCGTCGACAACAAGCCCGACAGCCCCGAACAAGCCCAGCGCTTCCTCCGCGAAATCCGCCTCCAGGCGAGCCTCGACCATCCCAACATCGCCGCCGTCCACAACGCCTTCTGGCTCGAAGACGACCTCATCATGATCATGGAGCTGATCGACGGCCACCCCCTCGCCGCCCTCCTTGAGAACCGCCGCTTCTCCATGGAGCAAAGCCTCACCATCATCCGCCAGGTCCTCCTCGCCCTCTCCTTTGCCCATAAGAACGGCGTCATCCATCGCGACGTCTCTCCCGCCAACATCGTCGTCAGCGCCAACGGCAAGGTCAAACTCACAGACTTCGGTCTCGCCAAAGGCTCCACCGACCCCAGCATCACCGAAATGGGCGGCATGTACGGCTCGCCCTTCTACGTCTCCCCCGAGCAGGTCCGCGGCGCCGCCGCCGTCGACCTCCGCAGCGACATCTACTCCACCGCCGTCGTCCTCTACGAACTCCTCACCGGCACCCGCCCCTTCATCGCCGCCTCCAGCTTCCTGCTCATGCAGGCCCACGTGCAGCAGGTCCCCGAGCCGCCCATCTTCCGCAACAACGCCATCCCGCAGTACCTCAACGCCGCCATCCTGAAGGCCATGGCCAAGCACCCCGACGACCGCTTCCAATCCAGCGAAGAATTCCTAGCCGCCATCGACGGCCCCCAAGCCAACTCCGCGCCGCCCCCCGCGATCGTTAAACCAGTCGCCACGCCCGCACCCGTTGCCACCACACCAGTTGCAGCGCCCGCAACCCAGGAGTTCACCCACTCCTTCGCCGCGCCCCTACCCTTCGAACCCATCGAGTTCGAATCGCGCTATGACAAAGCCGACAAGAAACCCGCTCCCAAACCCCAACCCAAAGCCACCACGCCACCACCCACGAACAGTCTCTTAAAGTCCCCCGTAGTAGCCGCGAGCCTAGGCGTCGGTGTCGTTCTCTGCGTCATGGTCCCCATGATCGTGATGAACCTACGCTCCGAAGAAACTCGACGGCCAGCGCAAGCCATCGAAGCCCCCGCCGCTCCCGCGGACACTGACACCACCGCCGCGCCCCTATTACAAGCCGCGCCTGCACTAACTCCCGGACCCAGCCAACTAGTGCCGCCCAACACTCCCGTACAGCGCAAATACACCCCCCGCTCCACCACCGCCAAAACCACCACCCCACCACCGGCGCCCGTAGTCAAAGTCTGGGGCGCCGCCACCGCGAACTCCTCCACGCCGCAACCGCTAACGCCGAGTCAACAATTCAACGCCCCGCCCCCGGCCCCCGCGCCCGCCCCCAAAGCCAGCGCCAAACTGGAAGAGCCCCCGTCGCTAGCCCCCGCGAAATCCGACATCGCCATCAAGCCCTCGATCCAAACTATCGACCAAGCCCCACCCACCGAAAAGCGAGGCTTCTTTCGCCGCCTAGCCCGCGGCGTCAAAAACCTAAACCCCGTCAAAAAAGAAAACACCACCCCCGCCGCCAACCAACCCTAGCTGCCACGAGGCTGCCATTCCACTCCGAAACCATCATCGGACCTTGCTGAATTGTGACCTTAGAGCTCGTGAATACATGGCTTTCGCCACGCCGGAAGACCTTAGGTCGCGGAATCCACTGCGGGAAATGATCTAAGAGGCATTGAATGAGCGCAAAGCCCCGGCTTCGCGGTCGCCGATCACGGCTCATACGGATAAATTTCACGCAATCCCCGCAATCACTTAACCCCATTTTGCGCCCTCCGGGGCCGGATCCGTCCCAACGTTCAGTCTACCCTGTACCCAGAAAATCTTTTCAAGAGAGGAACACTGATATGACCGCGGAGACGAACGATGGCCCGAACAACCAACGGTCATCCAAGCCCGGCCGCGAAAATTCGGCCCTAAACTTCCTCCCCCTCGGTCTCACTGGCGACCCCCGTCACCCAAAGTTCCGTTCTGCTCCCGCGCGAAGACACCGGGCTCTTTGCCGCGCCCGAAGCCGCTTACTGCGCCGCCCGCTACGGCGACTTCTGCCTCGTCGATGCGGTCGAATCCATTCACGTCGGCCGTCTAGCCGAAGCGGCCTGGCTCATTTATCGACGCAACGAAATCGAATCCGAATCTGTATCCGGCGCCATCGAACACCGACGCCCCTTGCGCCCAGCCCACGCCTCCCGGCCTCGCTTTTTAGGCCATCGAGAAGCCCGCCATCCAAAACGATCGCTACGAGAACTCGCAACGCTACCGCTGCTCGCCAACCGCGTCAACCAGGACTGCGACTTGACGGCCTCGATCGTCAAAGATCTGGCCCTCATGCCCTCGCTCTTCGTCGAGACCGCGAGAGAGGCCCCTGAAATAGCCAAGCTCACTCGATCCTTTGTGCGAGCTTAACCACAACCAATGCATCCAACCCGCTCTTTGAAAACCCAACGGCTGGCTCGTACCCCGCCCACCAGAAAACTCCAATCACCGCAACCAACGCTGCCAATCCGCGGCTCTACACTGCCCGCGGCGCAATCGAGACCCAGTCCCAAGGCTATTCCCGATTGCGCCGCTAGGAAAGATGACTAAACCTCGTACCCCTTCCGGTACACCGGCCGCGTCAACAACTTCGACGCCTCCGAATCACCCTTAATCTTCAGCGTCGACGTACTCGACCCCGGCTCAATCGTCAACGCACGCCCCACGCGATAACTAATATTCGCCAAGTGGCAAAGATCCGCGCTCGGCGCCGCATTCGCGATCGGATCCCGCAGATCCTTCTCACTCCGCGACTTCACCGCCGCCAAGAAATTCCGCATATGCGCGCTCGTCGGGTCGCCGAGGCTTCGGTCGTTCCGCTCGTCCATGATCAACTCGCTCGAGTCGCCCTTGTAAGCCTGGAAGCCCTGATCGTTCATCGCCGCCCAGCCCTCGCTGCCATAGAAGAGATTCCCGACGCCGACGTTAATCGGATTGCCCGCGGGACCTGCTGGAACAGGACCGGACGGCGGCGCGCTCACAGGCCGATCCCCGGCGTTCACCATCCCCGGCCCCGCCGTGACCACCCGCGCCTGCTTCACGCCCTCGCCATTGGTGCTTCTTCCACGCACCTCGATGACCAACTGCGCGTCCCCATAACTAAACCCCGCCGTCAGAGTATTCGGCGTCTCCGTATCGCCGTCAATCCCAAACTTCCCGCCAAACGCCATCGCCGTCTTCGGCCACATCGGGTCGCCCAGCACCCAACGCGCGATCCCCGATTCATGCACGCCCTGGTTCCCAATATCGCCGTTCCCCGTATCCCAGAACCAGTGCCAGTAGTAAGCGAAGCGCTTTTGATTAAACGGCCGCATCGGCGCTGGACCCAAAAACTTATCCCAGTCGAGTCCCGGCGGCGTCGGCGAATCCGGCGTATGCCCAATCGAAGGCCGCATCTTGTAGCAAAGTGCCTTCGCCATATAAATCTTCCCAATCAAGCCCTGCTGCATCGCCGCGATCGCCTTCATCTTGAAGGGCCAACTCCGGTGCTGCGACCCCACCTGCATCAAGCGCTTCGTCTCCCGCTGCGCCTGAATCATCTTCAAGCCTTCGTAGACGTTGTAGCTCGCTGGCTTCTCCCCGTAAACGTCCTTGCCCGCCTTCATCGCCCAAATCGCCGACAGCGCATGCCAGTGATTCGGCGTCGCGATCGACACCGCCTCCACCTTCGGGTTCGCGAACATCTCGCGCATATCGCCAAACTCCAGCGCCTTCGGCAAGCTCTTCCGGCTCAACACCGCCTGCCCCCGCTCCCGCGCCGCTTGATTCACGTCGCAAAGCCCCACCACCTCCGCCTCCGCGATCTGCGTATAAGAATTCAAGTGGCTGCTCCCGCGGCCGCCCAAACCCACGATCCCGATATTCACCTTTTCGTTCGCGCCCCAAACCCGCATCGCCGAAGCGGCCGCCGCCGCCCCCATGAAAAACGTCCGTCGAATCATCGCATTCTCCTTCGCGCCGGTCTTCTATCCCGTTAGCGGCGATTCTATCAATCCACGGCGTCCACTCGCCATGTCACTCGCACGTCTCCGCCACTGATTCCATGGCGCCCCGTCAACTGCCTGGCAGCTTCGACTGCGACAATTGGTCCTGAGAGCCTGATTCGAATCGAATACCTATCCATGCGCCAAGGCTTCACCAGAAAACCGAAACCCGACGATCCCTCCTCTCGAGGCAATAACTACATCACGCCCGGCGGGCTGCAACGCCTTCGCGAAGAGCTTCGCTTTCTGCTCACGCGGGAACGGCCCGCCGTCACCGAGATCGTGACCTGGGCCGCGAGCAACGGCGACCGCAGCGAGAACGCCGACTACAAATACGGCAAGCGCCGGCTTCGGCAAATCGATTCGCGCATACGTTTCCTCACCAAGCGCATCGAGGCGGCGGTCGTCGTTGATCCTGAGACGCCCCGCACGGGCGCGGCGGCGGCCAAGGCTTTCTTTGGCGCCACGGTCCGTTACGAAACGGCCGAGGGCGTTGAGCGGGTCGTGAGCATTGTCGGCGCCGATGAAGTCGATCTCAAACGCAACCACATCAGCTGGGTCTCGCCCTTGGGCCGTGCGCTGATGAAGTCCGAAGAGGGCGATACGGTCACGCTGCAAGCTCCCGGCGGCACGACGCAGCTCACCGTTCTCGAAGTTTCCTACGAACGCATTGACGTGGAACCCTTTCGCGAACCGCCCGGCGCGGAGGCGAAGCCGCGTCCCTCAACTTCCACTTAAAACTTCCAACCATCGCGGCGGCAGCGGCGCTTCCAACTGGATTCGTTCCCCGCTCAGCGGATGATCGAACTCCAAGTACTGCGCGTGCAGGAGGTACCCGCCGTCGCCTGGCAGGCCGGGTAGTTCCTCCAGCGGCGTTCCACCCATTCCGTACAACGGGTCGCCTACGAGCGGATGCCCGATCGATGCCAGATGAATTCGTATCTGATGCGGGCGGCCCGTATGCAAAGTCACCGCGAAGGTCGTGTTTCCACCGCTTCTCTCCAAGACGCGGGCCACGGACTTCGCGGCCTTGCCCGCTGGGTTAGCGGCCCATACCGAAGCTATCCGCGGATGGGGCGCCAAACCAATCGGCGTTGTGATCTCGTACTCGTCGCGCGCCGCTTCTTGGCCTGCTAGTGCCCGGTATGTCTTGCGGACCCGCGCTGTATTCCAATCCTTCGCCAGCCGCGCCGCCGCCTGAGCGGTTTTCGCGAACAAGACGATGCCGCTGGTGCCGCGTCCGAGCCGATGTAGCGGATTCGCTTCGGGGTTCCGCCGCTGCACCAAATGGAGAAGAGTGTTTTCCATGAAGCCGCCTCCGGGCAAAGTCGGCAGCCCGCTGGGTTTGTTTACCGCCAGCAGATCCGAATCCTCGAACAACACGTCAAAATGGCGGGGCGCGTCCGGTTCGATCCACGGTGGCCGCCGCCAAAGCAGCGTCTGGCCGGCCTGAACGATCTCCGGCCCGGCGGCGCGAACGCCATCGAGAGTTACCTCGCCCCGGTCCAGGCACTCTTGCCACTCCTCCGCACTCGAATGCCGGTACTCTTCCGCCAAGTAAACGACTACGCTTCGGCCGCGGCCTTCGCCGCCAATTGCGCTTACGTAAGAATAGCCGTGGTTCCGCACGTGACTTGAGTGTTACATGCGCCCCGCCTGCGACACTGGCAAGAGTCAGCTCCCGTCCATCTAATGCAACTTCCCGCCCGCAATCTAATCCTCGTCGCCGGACACGCCATCGTCCGCGACTTCGCCAATCTCGCTTCCGACGATTCCTGGTTTCTTCTCGATTTTCAAAAAGGCGAACCCCCGAAGTATCTCGGGCACATCGAGACCGCCGTCCGCCTCGCTGCCGCCGACCCCGGCGCCCTGCTCATCTTCTCCGGCGGACCAACGCGCCTCGAAGCTGGCCCGCGCACCGAGGCCCTCTCCTATTGGCTCGCGGCCGATCATCTCAATTGGTTTGGCCACCCGGATGTCCGCCTCCGCGCGCAACTCGAAGACTTCGCGCGCGACAGCTTCGAGAATCTGCTCTTCGGCATTTGCCGCTTTCGCGAACTCACCGGCTACGCGCCCGATCACGTCAGCATGGTCAGCTGGGAGTTTAAGCGCGAGCGTTTCCAGGATCTTCACCGCGAGGCCATCGGCTGGCCGCGCGAGAAATTCACGTACGTCGGCGCGAACAACCCCGACGCCATCGAACAAGCCCTCGCCAGCGAAATGAATGCCCGTCAGAAGTACCTCGCCGACCCCTACTCGAACGGCGAAGAGTTCCGCCGCAAGAAGGCCGCCCGCAACCCCTTCCGCCGCCGCCACGGCTACGCGCGCACTAGCCCGGAGCTCTTCACCGAAGATAGGCCCTGGTACGAAGCCTAGACGCGTAAAGCCTTGTAGGATTATCTTGATGCTCCAACTCGGCTTCGTCACCGCCATTCTTCCCGACCTTGAATTCGAAGATGTCCTCCGCTTCGCCGCCCAAGAGAAATTCAGATGCGTCGAAGTCATGTGTTGGCCCAAGGGCAAGGCGGAGCGCCGCTACGCCGGCGTCACACATATCGACGTCGTCGGTTTTACGGCGGACGACGCCAAGCGCACGCAAGACCTATGCTCGAAGTACGGTGTCGGCATCAGCGGCCTTGGCTACTATCCGAATCCACTCACCGCCGACGAAGCCGAAGCCGCCGTCTATACGAACCACATCCGCGCCGTCATCTCCGCCGCGCGCCTCTTGAACGTCCCCGTGGTGAACACTTTCATAGGCCGCGACCACACGAAGTCCGTCGACGATAACTGGCCGCGTTTTCTTTCCACCTGGAAGCCGCTCATACAATTCGCGGACGACAACGGCATCAAGATCGGCATCGAGAACTGCCCTATGTCTTTCGGCAAGGACGAATGGCCACTCGGCAAGAATCTCGCCTACAGCCCCGCCATCTGGCGCCGCATGTTTAACGACATCCCGAGCCCGAACTTCGGCCTCAACTTCGACCCCTCGCACTTCATCATCCAAGGCATGGACTACGTCCGCGCCATTCGCGAATTCAAGGACCGCCTGCACCACATGCACGCGAAGGACGTCCGCCTCGACCTCGACCGCCTCTACGAGAACGGCCGCATGGAGATGCCCAACAGCTACCACACGCCAAAACTTCCCGGCATGGGCGACGTCGATTGGGGCCATTTCTTGGGGGTGCTCGCGGAAGTTTATTCCGGCCCCATCGCCATCGAAGTGGAAGACCGCGCCTACGAAGGTTCGCTCGAATCCCGCAAGCACAGCATCGTCATCGCCGCTAACTATCTGCGTGGTTTTGTGGGATAACATCAAGGCATGACCTTCACCGATAAGCTGTCCACAAACCTCACGCTGAGCCCGGCGCAAGCTTCGGTCATCAAGCAAACCTACGGTCTCTTCGGCGTCGCGGTCTTCTGCGCGCTTCTCGGCGGTTATGTCGGTGGCACCTCGGAAACGATGGCGCGCTTTTTCTCCGGCTGGATCGGCTGGATCATCGCCATTGTCGGTTTGAACGCGATCCCCTACATCGCGATGGCCTGCCGCCACAACCCGCTCTTGGGCACGGGCGCATTGGTGTTCGACGGCTTTCTCTCGGGTCTTGTTCTCTCGCCGTTGCTTTGGGTCGCTTCCCAAGTGAACGCCGCGCTGATCGTCGCCGCTCTTGGCATCACGGGCATCGTCTTCCTCGCCGTCACGGCTTTCATCTTCATGTCGGGCCGCCGTTACAGCGCGCCGCGCGGCATGATGATCGGCATGTTTTTCGCGATCACGGGCGCGATCGTGTTGAACAGCTTCCTCAACATCGGCCCGCTCGGCATCCTGATCTCGGCCGGCATCGGCATCATGGGCGTCGTCGCGCTCGTTAGCTCCACCAGCGCCGTTCTCTCCAGCCCCGACGCCGACAGCCCGATCCCCGGCGCGCTCGCGCTTTTCGCCGGCGTCTTCAACATCTTCGTCGCCGCGCTGAACATCCTGCTCCGCTTGGCTGGCGGCGGCCGCAGCCGCGACTAGGACTTTTGGGACCAGCGGGATTGGCGCATCCGCCGCCCGGTGATATTCTGCCCTCGCATGGCACGCTTCCACTTCGGCTCGCAGATGGCGAGATTGGTTGAAAGCGACTCCGCCCATAGCGGCGCGATGGACCTGCGAGCCGCTTTCGAGGAAATCTTCGCCAACCGGCCCCGCCTGCGCGGCTACGTGCTCGACGAACAGGGGCATCTCCGTCAACACGTTGCCGTATTCGTCGATGGCCAACTTGTCGCCGACCGCGAGGGCCTGAACGTGCCGCTCACGGCGTCGTCCGAAGTCTACGTGCTGCCCGCGCTCTCAGGAGGGATTTAAATCATGGCCGATAAAGCTTGGATCGCCACGCGAAAAGGATTGATCGATTACCGCATCGAAGCGAGCGGTTGGCGCAGCGCCGCGCTGCACTTTCCGGCGGATCCCGTTACCGCCGTGCTGGAGCACGACGGCGTTACGCTGGCTGCCTTGAATCTGGGGCATTTCGGCCCGAAGCTTTTCCGCAGCGAGAACGGCAGCGCCAGTTGGGACGAGGTCCCAGCGCCCGCGTATCCGCCGCAGCCCGACCCCGACGCGAAGCCCGCGTGGAAGCTAGTTCAGATTTGGACGATGGAGGCCGGGCCGGATGGGACGTTTTGGGCGGGCACATTGCCCGGCGGCCTCTTCCGCTCGCGCGACCGCGGCCTCACCTGGGACTTCGTCGAATCGTTGTGGAACGTGCCGCAGCGCGCGAAATGGTTTGGCGGCGGCTACGACTCGCCGGGCATTCACTCAATCTGTTTCGACCCGGCGAAGCCCGCCTCGGTGATTCTGGGCATCAGTTGCGGCGGCGTTTGGCATAGCCAGGACGGCGGGGCTTCCTGGCAACAACCGGCGCGCGGTTTGCGCGCAACGTTCTTGCCGCCGGAACAAGCCTTCGAACCGGAGAGCCAGGATCCTCACCGCGTTGTGCAATGCAAGGCCGCGCCCCATCGCATGTGGTGCCAGCATCATTGCGGCGTCTTTGTCTCGAACGACTTCGGCGTTACCTGGACCGAGCCTAAGACTAGCCCCTTTGGCTTCGCCGTCGCCGCGCATCCGCAAGATCCCAACACCGCGTGGTTCGTGCCCGCAGTGAAGGACGAGCGCCGCATTCCGCCGGGCGAGGCGCTGCACGTGTTACGCACGACCGACGGCGGCGAGAGCTTCGAGGAACTCCGCGCGGGCCTGCCGCAGCGCGACTGCTACGACCTTGTTTACCGCCATAGCCTAGACGTCGACGAGAGCGGCAAGCGTCTCGCTTTCGCTTCGACAACGGGCAACCTCTGGACCAGCGAGAACGGCGGCGACTCTTGGCGGTACATCAACGGGCACTTGCCGCCCGTCTACGCCCTTCGTTTCGTTTAAGCTTCAAGCGGAAAGACGTTGCCGCGGCCGAGGAGCCATTTCGGGTCGAGGCGCCGCTTGACGTTCTTCATGGCTTCGATCTCCGCATCGCTAAAAAGTATCGGCAGGAAGTCCCGTTTGCGCTTGCCGAGGCCATGTTCCGCGGCGATGGTGCCGCCGAGTTCGACGCTCTTCTTCGCGAAGTCGAACATCAACTTCTTGGCAGCCGCCGCGTCATCCGCGTTCGCCGGAAACATGTTGACGTGCAGATGCGCGTCGCCGATGTGGCCGTAGATGCAGAAGTCCGAAGCGAAGCGCGCGGCGATCTCGTTGCGGTAGTACGCGAGCATCTCGCGATGCTTGTCCACGGGAACCGAAAAATCGGAACCGAGCTTCGGCAAGCCGCGCTGGCGTACGATTTCAATCACGCGTTCGGGCAGCGCGTGGCGGAAGGCGCGGAAGCGTTCGCGGTCGGCGTCGGTATCGCCGAACCAGCTATCTTCCGTCAAAGCGTGGTGCTTGGCAAGCCGTGCTTCCCAGGCGTCGAGCGTGGAATCGTCTTCGACGATCTGCTCCATGATGACGAAGGCCTTGGCTTTCTTGGTCAGCGAAGGATACTTCGGGCGAATGAGTTCCAGGCTGGCGTTGTCTCCGTACTCAAGCATGCGCAGCCCGGGGATGCCGCGCCAATCTTCGACGGCGTTGATCGCGTCGTCGTCCGTGGGAAAGAACACGATGCCGTTCAGCAAGCCTGGCGGTAGCGGCAGCAGTTTCACTTCCGCTTCGATCACGACGGCGAGTGTGCCTTCGGAACCCGCGATCAAGTCAATCCAATCCATGCCGGGGCGAAGCGGATAACCGGCGGAGTGCTTCGACGATTTCGGGCGCTTCACTTCAGGGACATCGAAATCGATCGCGTCGCCACGGCGCACATCCTTCACCGTGCCGTCGACGAGCGCGAAGCGAAGGCGCTCAATCCAGCGCCGCGTTGCGCCGTAGAGAAAGCTACGGCTGCCCGAGGCATTGCAAGAAATCGTGCCGCCGATCGCGGCCATCGTCTCCGTCGGGTCCGGCGGATAGAACTGCCCGCTGCGCCGCGCCGCCGCATGAAGATCACGCAGAATCGCGCCCGCGCCACAGATCGCGCGGCCTTGCTCGATCTTGATGCCGTTGAATTTTTCGAGCGAAATCGACCAGCCGCCTTCGGGGACGCGTCCGCCCGTGAGGCCGCTGCCGCCGCCCGCGATGGTGACCGGAATGCCTTGCGCATTCGCTTCGCGCAGCAGCGTGACCAGCTCCGCCTCGTTCTCCGGGATGTGAATCTTGTCGGCGAAACCCTGGTAGTTCGACGCGTCTTCGAGATAGTTCCACATACGGCGCTAGACCTCCATGATGACGGGCACGATCAGCGGGCGCCGTTGCGTCTGCTTGTTGAGGAAGCGCTTTAGATCGCCGCGAATCTTCTCTTGCATCACGCCCCAATCGCCGCGCTCTTCGGCGTTAGAGGACTCGACCGTCTTCTGCACGACGAGTTTCGCCATCGGCATCAGTTCGCTCGATTCCTCAAACGAAACGAAGCCGCGGCTGATGATCTCGATGGGGTTCTGCAAGTCGCCGGTGTCGCGCTCGATGGCAAGAATTGGGATGACGAAGCCGTCCTGCGAGAGATGTCTGCGGTCGCGAATAATGACGTCTTCGACCACGTCGTCGAGCGAACCCGAGTCGATGCAGACCCGGCCGGCGGCGATCTTCGCGCCCTTGCGCGCGCCGCGCTCGTCGATCTCGAGCGATTCGCCGTTCTCGATGATGAATGTCGATTCCAAGCCCTGGCCCTCAAGGTGCGAAGCGAGTTGCGCATGCCGGATCAGTTGCAAATACTCGCCGTGGATGGGCATGAAGTAGCGCGGCCGGACAAGGTTCAAGATCATCTTGAGCTCTTCCTTATAGCCGTGGCCCGAGACGTGAATCGGAGGGATCGAATGGCCGTAAATCAGCTCCGCGCCGCGGCGGGCGAAGTGGTTCAGCACGCGTCCGATGGGCTTCTCGTTGCCCGGAATGACGCGCGCGGAAAGTACGACGGTGTCGCCGGGTTTAACGCTCAAGTTGCGATGGTTGTCCACGGCAACGCGGCTCAAGCTCGACATCGGTTCGCCTTGCGTGCCGCTCACTAGAGCGCAAACACGATGCGGCGGGATGTCCATGATGTCTTGCGGTCGCAGCAGGATGTTGTCGGGGATGTGCAGCAGCCCCAAGTCGTGCGCGATCTCGGTCGAAGCCACCATGCTGCGGCCGATGAAGGCGACTTTGCGGTTGTAGTTCGCCGCGACGTCGAGCACCTGTTGGATGCGATGGATGGAGCTCGAAAAGGTAGAGAAGATCAGGCGCTTTTGCGTGGTCGAAAAAATCTGTTCGAGGCGCGGTCTTACGGCGCGCTCGCTATCGGAGTAGCCGCTGCGTTCGACGTTCGTCGAATCGCTCATCAGAAGGAGCACGCCGCGCTTGCCGTATTCGGCGAAGGCGTGCAGGTCGAAGTGTTCGTCGTCGACGGGGGTCTGGTCTATCTTGAAATCGGCTGTATGCAGAATCACGCCGAGCGGCGTCGTGATCGCGACGGCGCAAGTCGAGGGAATCGAGTGCGTGACGCGGATGAAGTGAATCTGAAAGGGGCCGATGGTGATGCGGTCGCCGGGCTCGACCTCATGAAGGTCGATGTCGTCGAGGATCTTGTGCTCCTCCAGACGCCGGCTCGCCATGCCGAGCGTGAACGGTGTCCCGTACATCGGCATGTTGATCTGGCTCATCAGATAGGGGATGCCGCCGATGTGATCCTCGTGGCCGTGAGTAACGATCAGGGCCCGGACCTTGTCGCGATGTTCCTTGAGATAGGAGAAGTCCGGCGTGACGATGTCGACGCCGAGCAATTCCGAATCCGGGAACATCATTCCGGCGTCGATGACGATGATGTCGTCGTTGTAGCGGATGGCCATGGAGTTCATCCCGAACTCACCCACGCCACCGAGGGGAATTAACTGCAATTTGCCGCTTGGCATGAAATTCAAGGATAAACTGGCCGGAGCATGCGAATCTGTCTCCTCTTCCTCGCGGCGCTTTCGGTCCTAAGCGCGCAGCCCAAAGGGTATCGGGCTCTCTTCAATGGAAAGGATCTAACGGGTTGGGAAGTGCGCGGCGACGGTAAGTGGGAAGTGATCGCGGGCGGAGTGCTGGTGGGGCAGCGCGATATCGATTCGAAATCGCTCGCGCCGGGCAAGCGCTTCAAGACGGAGCAGGAATACATGCAGTGGCTAAACCATCAGGCGTGGCTCTATACGAAGGACACGTTTAGCGAGTACGACCTGCACGTGGAATTCTGGACCAAGGAACACGGCAACTCCGGCATCAGCCTGCACGATGCGAGCCGCGCGGAACATGCCGTCGCCTGGCCGCCGGACTTCCGCAAGACGCCCGCGAAGACGGCTTACGAAATTCAAATCAACAACAACTATCCAGACCCGCATCCCACCGGCAGCATCTACGGCTTCGTGGACGCGCCCAAGGAGGCGATGCGCGTGAACCAATGGAACACGATGGATATCGCCGTGCGCGCGGATAGCATCGTCGTCAAATTGAACGGCGCCGAGGTGGCGCGCACGAAGCCCGACCCGCAGCGCGGCAAAAACGGCCCTATCGGTTTGCAACTCCACGACCAAATGAGCGTCATACAGTTTAAGAACCTTTGGATACGCGAAGTCAAAAAATAAGCGCTGGCCCTTGGCTGGTTGTCACCGATCTCGACGGTACTCTGCTCGATCACGACAGCTACGGCTGGCGCCCCGCCGAGCCCGCCATTCGGGCGTTGCAGAAGCGCGGGGATACTATCGCGCTGTGCAGTTCGAAGACGCGAGCGGAATTGGAGGTGCTCGCGCGCGAGATCGGCATCGCTGGGCCACTGATCGCGGAGAACGGCGCGACGGGGCAGGGGATTGACTTCTTGCGCGAAGGTCTGCGTAAGGCCGCGGCGGCGAGCGGGGCCGAGGTACGAGGCTTCGGCGACATGAGTCTCGACGAAGTGATCGAGCACACGGACTTGCCGCGCGCGGATGCGGCGCTGGCGCGGCAACGCGAATACGACGAGCCCTTCTTGTTCTTGAGCGGCGATGAAGAGTGCTTCGCGCAGGCCGTGGCCGCCCAAGGCTTGCGCCTGACACGCGGCGGCCGCTTCTGGCATGTACTGGAACGCGGCTCCAAAGGCGAGGCATTGCAATCGCTCAAGCCAGGGCACTCGCGCGCCATCGCTCTGGGCGATAGCGAGAACGACCGCTCGATGCTAGAGGCCGCCGACGTCGCAATCGTGATTCCCGGTGGCAACTTGCAGCCCGATCCCGCGTGGCGCATTGCCCCGGCGCCGGGCCCACAAGGTTGGAACGAAGAGATGTTGGCGCTAATCGCCGAGCTTGCCTAAGCGCTCCAGCACGTCGGGGATCGCCGAGATGACGCGGTTCCAGTTGGGAATCTGCGGCGCGCCCAAGGGGTCCGCGATGTAGCCCTGCGCGGCCTCGCGGATGGAGTTGGCGAACACATGGACCGAGGTGTCTTCCTCATGCTGGTCGAAGTCCAAGCCGTTGACGACCGCGTCGGCGTAGAAGCGCCGGATGGTGTCCTGGGCATAGCGGGTGTAGAAGATTTCAAGCGTGCGGAAGTGATCGGCGGTTAGCACGTGGCCGCCCTGCGCGACGCTGCGAAATAGGCTTTTCGCGATATCGACGGTCATGCGGCGCAGGCCCTTGGAAGCGTCTTCCGCGCTCAGTTCCTGATGCTTGTGTTCGTAGTTATCGCTGATGTCGACTTGGCAGATGCGGTTGATCGCGCAATTGCGGTAGACCTCGGCGAGCGTGCCTACTTCCAAGCCCCAATCCGAAGGGATACGGTTGATCCGCGCCAGGTCGACCTGCATGGCGAACTCACCGGAGAGCGCGTAGCGGAAGCTGTCGAGGAAGCGCAGATACGGAATCTCCGGAGTGATGTCCTGGATCGCGCGAATCAGCGGCGAGAAGAAAAGCCGGGTCACGCGGCCGTGCAGCTTGCGGTTGCTGATGCGGGCGTAGTAACCCTTGGAGAACTCGAAGCCCAGATTTGGGTGCACGAGCGGATAGACCAAGCGCGCCAGCAATTCACGGTCGTAGTTGCGGATGTCACAATCGTGCAGCGCGATGATTTCGCAATCGCCCTTGGCGAGCAGATAGCCGAAGCTCAACCAGCAGGTGCGGCCCTTGCCGGGGCCGCCGATGGTGAGTTCGAGATTTTGCATCTCGCGGAAGAGCTCCTCGACACGAGGGTCCTCCATCCAGATCGCGGTGACGGGCACGCGAAATTCCTTGAAGAAGGATTTCGCATGCTGATATTGCGACTCGTCGCAACCGCCGATGGCGACGACGATTCTCTTGATCCACGATGCGTGCCGCAGATTATCGACAATCCCCCGCATCGCGGGGTGCTGGAACTCGCGGTACAGAGCGGGAAGTACCAGGCCGACTGGGTTCACGAGCGAATAAAGGCGTAGTTGATCTTCCAGTTCTTCCAGCGGCCGTTCGCCGAGGCGATGGACCGTGGTTACGATGCCGGGTTGAAAAAAGTCAGAGATAACCTACCCTCCACGATGACATTAACAACCATTAATTATCGCCCAAGGATGGCTGGCTGTCAGGGCGCGAACGAAACTCCATGTCCTGGAGGCGAACGAACGCCTCATCGTTACTGGCGCCGCACATTTCTAATTGCGGACGGAGGCTGCGGCAAACTTCGGGGCGTTCGGGCTTCCCAAAGAGCAAGCACCGGTTCGCGGCGTCCAGTTGAACGCATCGAATGAACGCCGGTTTGCCGCCAGGCATGCCGGGGATGGGCGAGGATATCGAGGGCACGATGCAGCACGCGCCGCATCCCACGCGGCAGTCAAAGCTCGACCCGAAGACTTCCACATATACTCAATAACACTTGACCCGCAATCTATCGATTGACGCCTACCGCGGCTTCGTGATGCTGCTGATGATGGGCGAAGTGCTGCGCCTCGCCAAGGTCGCGGCGTCCTATCCCGATAACGCGCTGCTCGCGTTTCTGGCCTACCATCAGACGCACGTCGAATGGGTGGGTTGTTCGCTCCACGATTTGATTCAGCCCTCCTTCTCGTTCTTGGTCGGCACGGCGCTCGCCTATTCGTTGCGCAAGCGCATGAGTTCCGGCGAGAGCTTCGGCGCCATTTTGCGGCATAGCGCGTGGCGGTCGCTGATCCTCATCGCGCTTGGCATCTTCTTGCGCTCGGCGAACAAGCCGATGACCTACTTCACGTTCGAAGACACGCTGACACAGATCGGCCTTGGGTATACGTTTCTCGTCTTGAGCAGCCGCTTGAGCGACCGCGCGCTCCTGCTCGGCACCATCGGCCTGCTCTTCGCCTATTGGCTCGCTTGGGCGCTGTATCCGTTGCCGGGCCAACCCCTCGCCGCGCATTGGCAGAAGGGCGAAAACCTCGGCACGGCCTTCGACCGTTTCTTCCTGAATCTATTCCCACGCGTCGAGCCTTTCGTCGAACATCGCGGCGGCTACTGCACGCTAAGTTTCATTCCGACCCTAGGCACGATGATGCTCGGTCTGCTTGCCGGCCGGCAATTGCTTAACAAGACCTCAATCCGCGACATGGCGCGCTGGGGCATCCTGCTGCTCGCCTCCGGATTGCTCGTTCACTTCCTCGGCCTCTGCCCCATCGTGAAGCGCATCTGGACGCCGAGCTGGACGCTCGCCAGCGGCGGCGCTTGCTTTCTGCTGTTGGCGGGATTTCGCCTGTGGATGGAGAACAAGACTGAGCCCGGCCTGGCCTTCCCCTTGATCGTCGTGGGCGCGAACTCCATCGCCGCTTATCTAATCGCGCACTGGTGGGACGGCTTCTTCGCTTCTTCCTGGCGCATCCACTTCGGTTGGCTGCCTGGCGCGGACGCATTGACGGGCGTCGTGGTGTTGCTTCTCGAATGGCTTTGCCTTTACTGGATGTACCGCAATCGCGTGTTTTTGAAGATTTAGGCCCGCTATCGGCGATGATGGACTGAGCATGGCTGTTATCTCTCCCGCGCGCAAGGCCGCGTTTGAAGCTCTGCGCCGGGTGCATGGCGGCGGTCTTTCGGATTTGGCGCTGCTCGAAGTCTGCGTGGGCCTCGCGCCGCGCGACGCCGCGCTCGCGCACCAGATCACTTACGGCGTTCTACGCCACCAGCGCCAACTTGAATTCCTCGCGAAGCACTTCTCGGGCCGCAAGATCCTGGTCCTCGATGGCACCACGGCGATCCTGCTCTACATGGGCCTTTATCAAATGCGCTATCTCTCCAAGATCCCGGCGCATGCGGCCGTGATGGAGAGCGTCGAATTAGCCAAGCGTTTGAAGAAGCGGTCGTCCGCCGGGTTGATCAACGCCGTGCTGCGCAAGGTGCATAAGAAGCCGCTCGCTTGGCCCGATGAGGCGACGGAGCTCTCGATGCCGGATTGGCTGCTCGCGAAGTGGAAGGCGGCCTTTGGCAATGAAGCCGCGCGCGGCATCGCGCTTGCCGCGCTGGAGCCACCCGCGCGCAAGGGCATGGACGAAGGCGCGGAAAGTGTGGTGCCGTTGCTTGAATTGCAGAAAGGCCAGCGCATGTTGGACCTCTGCGCCGCGCCAGGCAACAAGACGCGACAAGCATTGGCCGCGGAAGTCAACGTGATCGCTTGCGACCGGAGCCCGAGACGCTTGCAAGGCATGGCCGAGATCGGCGTGCCTCTCATCTTGCTCGATGCCGCGAAGCCCTTGCCGTTTCGCCAAGCATTTGATCGCGTGCTCGCCGATGTTCCCTGTTCCGGCACTGGCACGCTGGGCCGGAATCCGGAGATCAAATGGCGCTTGACGCCGGAAGATTTGGAGCGCCACCAGAAGCGGCAGATTGAGATTCTCCGGGAAGCCCGAAGCGTCCTCCAGCCCGGAGGCCGCCTGGTCTATTCGACATGCTCACTCGAAAAGGAAGAAAATGAAGACGTGGTCCGCGCCGTTTTTGGCGAAGCGCAATCGCCACTGATGCAGCGCCTACCGGGCCGTGACCCCGGCGACGGTTTCTTCGCCGCCGTTATCAACGCAACGCTATGAGCCATCCCCTTGAGATATTGCCCAGCCTTTTGGCCGCGGACTTCACGCGTCTGGGCGAAGAGATCGCCGCCGCCGGAGCCGGCCAGGCGCGCATGTTGCACTACGACGTGATGGACGGCCGCTTCGTGCCGAACATCTCGATGGGCGTGCCGGTACTAGAGGCGATTCGCAAGGCGACCAAGCTGCATCTCGACGTGCACCTCATGATCGTCGAGCCCGAAAAGTACATCGACGCCTTCCGCGGCGCGGGGGCCGATTCGATCTCCGTGCATCAGGAGGCCTGCCCGCATTTGCACCGCACACTCGAGCAGATCCGGAAGTCCGGCGCCCTAGCCGGCGTCGTGCTGAATCCCGGTACGCCGGTGGATACCCTGCGCGACGTCCTCGATATGGCCCAATTCGTGCTCATCATGAGCGTGAATCCTGGCTTTGGCGGCCAAAAGTTTATTCCCAACGCGCTCCGCAAAATCGCCGCGCTGGACGCGATCCGGCAGGAAAGCGGCCTCGACTTCGCGATTGAGATCGATGGCGGGGTGGACCGGACGAACGCCGAAGCCATTTCGCGAGCCGGTTGCGACTGGCTGGTGGCGGGCAGTTCGGTGTTTCGCAGTGCGGATATCGCGGCAAGTGTGCGGGAGTTGCACAGTTTGGCCGTAAGCGGCCGTTCGGCGAAAGCCTAGCCTGGATTGCTAGAATTTTAGAGGTATCTAATGCGTCTTCCCTCCGTGTTTCGCCTGAGCAGCATCAGGGTTACTAGTGTTCTGCTCTTGGCCTTGATCCTGGCGTTTTCGAGTGGCTGCCGCCGCCGCAAGTACGAGAACCCGATCACCAAGGACACCCAGCAGCCGGATAAGGTCCTCTACGATAAGGCCGTCAACGACATTGAGAAGGGCCGCTACGAAATCGCGCGCCTCACTCTGCAAACGTTGATGAATACCTACGACACTAGCGAATATTTGGCGAAAGCCAAGCTCGCGGTGGCCGATAGCTGGTTCCGCGAAGGCGGCACCAACGGCTTGGCGCAAGCCGAGGCCGAGTACAAGGACTTCATCCTCTTCTACCCGACCATGGAAGAAGCCGCCGAGTCGCAAGAGAAGGTCTGCATGATCCATTACAAGCAAATGGAGAAGTCGGATCGCGACAACGTGCATGCCCTGCGCGCCGATGAAGAATGCCGGCAATTATTGCAGCAATTCCCGAATTCGAAGTTCGCCCCGCGTGCGACGCAGCTTGTTCGCAATATCCAGGAATCGCTCGCGATGGGCGAGTTCCGCGTCGGCGACTTCTATTACAAGAAGCAATCCTGGTCCGCCGCGACGAATCGCTTGCAGACCTTGACGGATCACTATCCGCTTTACTCTTCCGCCGACGAAGCGCTATTCAAGTTGGGCGACAGCTACACGAAGATGGGTAACCGCTTCAAGGCGCAAGCCGGCAAGAGCTTCGGACGCATCGTTCGCGAGTATCCGTTGAGCGCTTACGCCGAGGATGCGAAGAAGCGTCTTACGGAACTAGAGCTGGCCGTTCCCGAAGCCGACCCCGCCGCCGTGGCCCGCATGAAGTACGAATTGGAAAACCGTGGCAAGGCCAGCGTCGCTTCGCCTTTGACGAACATGCTGAAGCGCGGTCCGGACCCGCGTATGGCCGCCAAGAGCGGCACGCCTGCTACGGGCCCGATTCGTCCGGGCTTGCCCGTGAGCGTGCAGGCCGTCCTCGCCGCGCAAGCGCAACAGCAAGGCACCACCGACGTTACGGTTTCAACAGTCGGCGATAGCACAACGCTCGATAACAATCCCGACGCGCGTCTAAGCAAACAGCCGGGCGCTGAAGGTGCGCAAGCGGCTCCAGGCGCGACCCCGCCCGCCGATGGCGCTGCCGCTACAACGCCTGCCAAACCCGAAGCTCCCCTCGACCCGATCATGACCAAGGGCGTCGCGCCCAAGCCCGTCAAGGCGAAAAAAGAGAAGAAGCCCAAAGAGCCGAAAAAGAAAAAGAATTGACCGGCCGTATTCTACTGGCGGACGATAGTCCGCACGCGCAACGTTTGGGTCTTGCCATCCTTTCCAAGGAGGGCTTCGATGTGGAACTTGTGCGCGATGGGCAGGGCGCATATCCCGCGCTCGACAATTTCGATCCCGACGTGGTGCTCGTCGACGTCTTTCTGCCGGACCGTTCCGGTTACGAGATCTGTCACTGGATCAAGTCGACTCCCCGCTTTGAAGCGATGCGCGTGGTTCTGACCGCGGGCATGATGGAGCCCGTGGACGAGCAAACGGCCGTTGAAGCCGGCGCGGATGCCATTTTGAAGAAACCCTTCGAGGCCTCCGAGGTAATCCGGACCGTGGCGCCATTGGTCGAGGCGGCTCAATACTCCAGAGGCCTTTTTCCAACTCCCATGCCCCGCGCCAAAGCCGGTAACTTCGCCAGCGCTCCCGCGCCGGGCGAACCGTTGGACCCCGAAAAAATTCAAGAAGCGGTGGCGCTGGCCATGGAAGCCGCGCTGCCCACGATGATCAAGGAGGTTACGGAACGAGTGCTCATCGCGCTCGGTCACTAACTCATATGGCAAGCGACAATTCATTCGACGTCGTGTCGAAACTGGAAATGCCCGAAGTGGTGAATGCGATTCAGCAAGCCACCAAGGAAGTGGAAACGCGTTACGACCTGAAGGACACCAAGAGCGAGATCGAACTGAACGAGAAGGATCTGAAGATCATTCTCCGTTCGAGCGACGATTTCAAGCTGAAAGCGGTCAACGACATCTTGCAATCGAAGCTGCTCAAGCGTGGCGTGCCGATCAAGAACCTGAGCTATGGCACGGTGGAGTCGGCCGCGGGCTCCTCGGTGCGGCAGGAAGTGAAGATGCAGCAGGGCCTCGCGACCGAAAAGGCCAAGGAAGTCGTGAAGCTGATCAAGGATTCGAAGAAAAAGGTCACTGCGTCCATCATGGGCGACTACGTGCGCGTCGCCGGCAAGGACCGCGACACGCTGCAAGAGGTGATCGCGCTGCTGCGTGGGCACGATTTCGGCGTTGAGCTGCAATACACGAACTACCGGTAAATGTCCCGAAAAATCGAATCGCTGATGATCCCAGGGCCGGCGGGCCGCCTGGAAGCCTTGCTCGAAGAGCCAGAAACAGCCGAGCCCATCGCGGCGGCTCTGGTCTGTCATCCTCACCCGCAATACGGCGGCACGATGCATACGCGCGCGGTGCATCGTACGGCCCGCGGCTTGCGCAAGGCCGGAGCGGTGGTGCTGCGCTTCAACTATCGTGGCGTCAACTTGAGCGAGGGCGAATACGATCACGGCAAGGGCGAGATCGACGATGCGCACGTTTGCCTCAATCTTCTGATCGAGCGCTATCCTTCGCTGCCCTATTGCATCGCGGGATTCTCGTTCGGCTCACGCATCGCCTTGAAGGTGGCGCTCGATTCGCCGGACGCGCAGAAGGTGATCGCGATCGGGTACCCAACGAAGTACCCGGACCCTTCCTTCATCGCGCAAGTGCCGGTGCCGCGCGTCTTCATTCAATCGACGAACGACGAGCATGGCCCAAAAGCGGATCTGGACGCCTTCGTCGCAACCTTGCCGCAGCCGACCAAGCTGATCTACATCGAAGCCCAGGACCACTTCTTCGTTGGCGCTCTAGACGCCTTTGAGCAGGCCGTCGCGGACGAAGGTCCGTTGCGGCGTTTGCCATAATAACTACAAGATGGCCTTGCAGAAATTGGTCGAAAGCGTGCGCCGCCGCGAGATCTTGCAGTTGATCGCGGGCCAGGCGATGATCGCGCTCACGATCGGCGCGGGCGGCTTGGTGCTGCTGCTCTTGCTCGGCACGCAGGTGCTGGATTGGTATTGGCCGCTGCTCTTGGGCTTCGCGAGCTTTGGTTATCTCGTCTATAAGGTCCGTTCCAGAATTCCCTCGCCGTACAAGGTCGCGCAAGCGATCGACCATCGTATGCGGACGGCGGATTTGTTGAGTTCCGCTTGGCACTTTCACGCCGATGACCGTGCCCAAGCGTTGCGCGCCACCGCGGAACAAACCGCCAGCGGCATCGATCCCGCCGCCGCCGCGCCATGGAGTAGCCCACGCGGTTGGGGCCGCGCCGCCGCCGTTTCCGTCGTGGCCTTGAGCCTTCTCGTTTTCCGCTATGCCTTTCAGACCTCTCTCGATCTAGATCGCCCCATCGCGCCAGGTCTCTATTCGTTGCTCGCCTCCGGCGAGAAGCCCAAGGAACTCGCGAAGAAGCAAGCGAAGGGCGATGAGGCGCTGCCCTTCGAAGGCATCCAGACCACGGAAGCCCGCAACGGCGAAGAGCAGAAGGGCATGGAGAAGGGCCAGGAGATTGAGACGGAAACTTCGAACTCCACCGAGAGCGGGCAATCCGGCCAAAAGCCGGGGCAGTTCCAACAGTCCATGTCGCCGAGCGAAGAGGGCGAGAACATCGAGGGTGCGGAGAAGGGCGAAGGCGCATCGCGCGACAGCGAGAGCGGCGAATCGAAGGAAGACAAGAAGGACGCCGCCGATTCCGCCAAGAAGAATCAGCCCGACCCCAAGCAGAACAACGGCAATCAGAAGGGCGAGAATTCTTCGCTGATGGACAAGTTCAAGGACGCCATGGCGAACCTGATGAACAAGATGAAGTCCCAGGATAAGAATCAGGGCCAATCGCAGCAGACCAAGGACAATCAGCAAGGCGAGCAGGGCGCGGGGCAGCAAGAGCAGAAGGCTTCAAAGGGCCAGGAGTCGCAAGGCAAGCAGCAGGCCCAAGGCCAGCAGCAACAGAGCGATCAGCAAGGCCAGCAGCAGGGCGAGGGCGGCGAGAAGAGCCCAAACCAGCAGGCCAAGGGCGGCGACAAGGGCGGGCAGCCGCCGTCGAGCGACGCGAAGTCCGGCATGGGCAAGCAGGACGGCAACAAGAGCATCGAGCTCGCGCAGCAGCAAGAGGCGATGGGCAAGATCAGCGAACTCTTCGGCAAGCGCGCGCAGAACATTCAGGGCGAAATCATGATCGAGGTCACGAGTTCGAAATCGCAGCAGTTGAAGACCGGCTACACAGGCAAGAACGCCGCGCACTCGGACAAGGGCGGCATGATCCGGCGCGACGAAGTGCCCATCGAACTGCAAAACTACGTGCAGAAGTACTTCGAAGAAATTCGTAAGCCAAGCAAATCGAACTGATATCTAAATAGACAGAATGTCCGAAGCCATCTTGCTTGTCAGCTTTGGCGGCCCGAACCAGCCCGCCGATGTCATGCCTTTTCTCGAAAACGTCACGCGCGGGCGCGGCGTGCCGCGTGAGCGCCTGGAGACTGTCGCGGAGCATTACTATCATTTCGGCGGCAAGAGTCCGATCAACGAACAGAACCTCGCGCTCATCGATTCCGTAACGAAATTGCTGGCGCAACAAGGCCCGGATCTGCCGGTCTACTTCGGCAATCGCAACTGGCATCCGATGCTGCAAGACACCTTCGCGCAGATGAAGGCGGATGGCGTGACGAAGGTCTACGCGTTCGTTACGTCCGCGTTCAGCAGTTACAGCGGCTGCCGGCAATATCGCGAGAACATCGAAGCCGCGAACGTGGGCATCGAAGTAGCGAAGTTGCGTGTGTACTTCAACCATCCCGGCTTCGTCGATCCCATGCGCGACGCCGTGCAAGCGGCTCTGGCGCGATTGCCCGGCGCGCGGCTGATCTTCACCGCGCATTCGGTGCCGATGTGGATGGCGAGCGGCTCGCGTTACGTCGCGCAGTTGCAAGAATCCTCACGCTTGGTGGCGAACGGGCGGGATTTCGATCTTGTCTACCAATCACGCAGCGGCGCGCCCAACCAGCCGTGGCTCGAGCCGGACATCCTCGATCACATGCGCGCGCTGCACGCGCAAGGCGCCCGCGAGATCGTGATCTGCCCGATCGGCTTTATCAGCGATCACATGGAAGTGATGTACGACCTCGACGAGGAAGCGCGCTTGCTGGCCGAGGAACTTGGCATGAAGATGTTGCGCACGGGCACGGCCTCGCACGATCCGCGTTTCGCGGCAATGGTGCGCGAACTCGTACTTGAGCGGCGCGGGGATTTGACGGAACGCCGTGCATATGGCGAACTCGGCCCCAGCCATGACGTGTGTCCGGTGGATTGTTGCGCCCCGCCGCCACGGCCGCCCGCGGGCGGTCCCCCGTCCGGAAGGCCCAGCGCTTGACCGCATTCGATCGCGACGGCTACGACGTTCTGACGCCGGGATTGGACCCCAGCGAACTAGAGGCACTGCGTCGCGAGTTCCCGCCCGACGCCCCAAACCGGCGCAATCTCTTTACGTTCTCTCCGCTGCTGGAGCAGTTCGTTTCCACCGGCTCCTTCAGCCGTCACGCGGCGGAGATCCTCGGCGAGGGCTGCTTCGCCGTGCGAGCTGTCTTCTTCAACAAGATCGTCAAGAGCAATTGGCATGTGCCTTGGCACCAAGATATCGGCGTGCCGCTGCGGGATCGGGGCGAAGCGCCGGGCTTCGGGGCTTTCACCGTGAAGGATGGCATCGTCCACGCGAACGCGCCAAGCGAGGTGCTCGCCGGGCTGGTGGTGTTGCGCCTGCATCTTGACGATGCCACCGCGGCGAACGGCGCGATGCGACTGGTCGCGGGCTCCCACGTGGCGGGACGCCTGCATGAAGACGAGATCGACGGCTGGAGCGCGCGGGGCAGGGAAGTGCAGCCGGAGATTCCGGCGGGCGGCATCCTGCGTCTGCGCCCATTGCTCCTCCACGCCTCCGCGCATTCGAGTTCCGACGCGCCGCGCCGCGTGATTCACATTGAGTATGCGAAGGACGATCTGCCCGCCGGATTGGAATGGGCGAGTAAGATACCGGTGAAGCACGCATGAACATCACCTACACGCTCGCCAATCACGGCTTCGAGATCCTGCGCGGCTTCGCGCTCGATCCCACATGGCTCGTCATCGCCCGCGAAGAGATCGCGCCCGCGCAGGATTGGCGTCAGGATCTAGAGAACGCGGCGGCCGGTCACACAATCGTGTGGGTGGCGCTGACGCCGGCAAACTTCGCAAACGGCGGCCTCAAGCTCTGCCCCTCCTCGCAGAAGCACGGCGTGCTGACGCCCGCCGAAGCCCGCGCGCACGCGGCGCGGCCCTTCGCATGCCCCGAACTCGCGCCCGGCGACGCGATCGTAATGAATCCTCTTACGATCCACGCAAAGGCCCCGGGCGAAGGCGCGCGTTTCGAACGCCTCGTTTGCTCCGCCGGCTAGCCTGCTAGTTAGCCCGCCAGAGCGCTACAGAAACTGGCCGGTATGGCTTTCCTTGACCTTCGCCAGTTGTTCCGGCGTGCCTTGGCCCACCAGCTGCCCACCGCCCGAACCGCCTTCCGGCCCCAGATCGATCACCCAATCCGCCGCGCGGATGACGTCAAGATTATGCTCAATCAACAGGATCGATCCGCCGTTTTCAATCAGGCGCTGGAAGCTCTCCAGCAGCTTGCGGATGTCGTCAAAGTGCAGCCCTGTCGTGGGCTCGTCGAAGATAAACAGAGTGCCGCTAGAACTGCTTTGCGCTAAGTGCGCGGCGAGCTTCACGCGCTGCGCCTCGCCGCCCGAAAGCGTCGTGGCGGATTGGCCCAGGCGCAAATAGCCGAGCCCAACGTCGGCCAGCACTTGCAGCTTCTGCAAAAGCCGCGGCGACTCGTGGAAGAACGCCAACGCCTCCTCCACCGTCATCCCGAGCACTTCATGAATGTTCTTGCCTTTGTAACGAATCTCCAAAACCTGCGGCTTGTAACGCGCGCCCTTGCAGTCGTCGCAGATCAACTCGACGTCGGCGAGGAACTGCATCTCGACAGTCACCGTGCCGTCGCCCTGGCAGGTCTCGCAACGGCCGCCGGGAATGTTGAAAGAGAAGTGCCCGCTTTGATAGCCCCGCGCTTGCGACTCCTTCGTGCCCGCGAAGAGCTCCCGAATCTGATCGAAGGCCTTGATATAGGTGACCGGATTCGAGCGCGGCGTACGGCCAATTGGAGATTGATCGACGAGAATGACCTGACTCAACAGATGCGCGCCCTCGACGGAGCGGCAAGTCTGCCGGCTGCTACCGGAGATGCTCGGCTCATCGGACTCGGGATCGTCGATCGTCGTATTCTGCGCGCCCTGCAGACGCCGCTCCAGCGTCTTATGGATCACCTCATGCACCAGCGTGGACTTGCCCGAACCGGAAACGCCCGTCACCGCCACTAGCATGTCCAGCGGAATCGTGACATCGATGCCGCGCAGATTGTTCGCGCGCGCGCCGCGGAAGACCACCTGCCGTTTCTTATCCACCTTGCGCCGGGCCTTGGGCGCGGCCACCGCGCGTTCGCCGCGCAGGTAGTAGCCAGTTAGCGAAGCGCCCGCTTTCTTCGGCTTCAAAAGATCCGGATAGCTGCCCTCGTAAATAATCTCGCCACCGCGCTCACCCGCGCCGGGGCCAAGGTCGATAATGTGATCCGCGGATTGCATCACTTCGGAATCGTGCTCGACCACCAGGATCGTGTTGCCGATATCCCGCAGGTTCTCCAAAATCTTGATTAAGCGATGCGTATCGCGCGCGTGCAAGCCGATGGAAGGCTCGTCGAGCACATAGCAAGCCCCCACCAAGCGCGAGCCCAGGCAGGTGGCGAGTTGGATGCGCTGCGCCTCACCGCCGGAAAGCGTCATCGTCAAGCGGTCGAGCGTCAAATACTCCAGGCCGACATCGTTCAAAAAGTGCAGACGTTGTTGGACCTCGACCAGCACCTTGCCCGCCACTTTCTCCTGCTCCGGCCGCAAGGTCATCCCGTCCAGGAAATACATCGCGTCGCGGATGTTCAGCTTCGTAACTTCGGAAATCATTTTGCCGGCAAGCCGAACGTTGCGCGCTTCCTCGCGCAGGCGCGCCCCGTGGCAATCCGGGCAAACCGCGTAGCCGCGATACCGCGCCATGAAGACGCGCACGTGCACTTTGTACTTCTTCGGCTCAACAACGTCGAGGAAGAACTTCCGCACCTGCTCCATTACGAATTCCTGATCCTTCTCGCTCAGGTCGGCGAAAGGAACGTGGAAGGGGATCTTGCCCTTGTGGAGGCGCTTGAACTCTTTCTGATACCACTCGTAAACGGGCTTGGTCCAAGGGTCGATGGCGCCTTCGTCGAGTGTTAGACCGGGGTTCGGGATCACCTTGTCGACGTCGTAATCCATCGTGCGGCCGAAGCCTTGGCAAGTGGGGCAGGCGCCAAAGGGATTGTTGAAACTGAACAGACGCGGCTCGGGATCCTTGAACTCCTTGCCGCAGGTCTTGCAGGCGAACTTCTCGTTGAAACGCAGCACTTGCGGCTGCTCGACGCCCGCCTGCTCCAGGATCGCCTCGCCGCCCTCGCGGTAGCAGATCTCGATGGCGTCCACCAAACGCGCGCGCACATCATGCGACAACACCAAGCGGTCTACCAGCGAGTACACGGGCTTGCCGAAATTCAACTCCAGCAAGCTCTCCGGCGTCGAAAACTCGAAGGTCTTGCCGCCTTGATAGAGGCGGTTGAACCCTCGCGCGCGCAACTCCATCAAGCGGTCGCGTAACGCGTCGGACTTCAAGCCCGGTTGCGAAATCGGAAACAGCACATACCAGCGCGAGCCCTCGGGTTGCGTCAACAACTGCGTCGCCACCTGATCCACCGAATCGCGCTCCACCACGTGATCGCAAACGGGGCACCAAGTCTCGCCGGCCCGCGCGAAGAGCAGCCGCAAGAAGTCGTAGATCTCGGTGGCGGTGGCGACGGTGGAACGAGGATTGCGCGTCGTGTTCTTCTGCTTGATCGCGACCGGCGGCGCAAGCCCGAGCATCTCGTCGACATCCGGTTTCTCCATCCGCTCCAAAAACTGCCGGGCATAAGCCGAAAGACTCTCCACGTAGCGCCGCTGCCCCTCGGCGTAAACCGTGTCGAAAACAAGCGAAGACTTCCCCGACCCCGACGGCCCAGTGACCACCGTCAGGACATGGTGAGGAATGGAGACAGAGATATTCTTGAGGTTGTGGACGCGGGCGCCGCGGATGGCAATCTGGGGGCCCGGAACCGCACCTTTCGCTTTTTCTTTCGGGATTTTTTTAGTATAGCAATGGCCTCAAAATTGGCGGTCCGCCTCATCGATTGGTATGAGAAAAACAAGCGCGACTTGCCTTGGCGGCGCACGCGCGACCCTTACCGGATTTGGCTTTCCGAGATCATGCTGCAGCAAACGCGCGTCGCGGCGGTGATTCCTTACTACGAGCGCTTTCTCAAACGCTTCCCCAACTACGAGAGCCTGGCGTACGCCCCCGAATCGGAGTTGCTCGCGCTCTGGGCGGGCCTAGGTTATTACAGCCGGGCGCGTAACTTGCAGAAGGCGGCGCGGCAAATGGCGTCCATGGGGGCCTTTCCGCGCGACTACGACGGCATTCGCGCATTGCCTGGCGTCGGGGACTACACCGCCGCCGCCGTCGGCAGCATCGCGTTCGGGCTTCCGGTCGCGGTACTGGACGGAAACGTCATCCGAGTCATGGCGCGCGTGAACTGTGAAGACGGTGACGTCGCAAATGGCGCAGTTCGCGAGAGACTGCGCGAATCCGTGCAGAATCAGATAGATAGGCATAGACCGGCGGAATATAACCAAGCTTTAATGGAGCTGGGGGCCACAATTTGCTTGCCTCGGAGCCCGAAATGCCTTATTTGTCCTATTAACGACATTTGTTGCGCCAGGGGTCGGGGTATCGAAAACTCCCTCCCTATCAAGATCAAGAAACAGGTTGGCATTGAGGAGGAGAAGCGGGTTCTGCTGATTGTCAGGCGGGGCAAGCTGCTTCTCTGGCGGCGCGAAGAGACGAGCAGACGTTTGGCGGGTTTCTGGGAAGCGCCGGAGGCGAATGCGTTGCCGGGCGCGGAACCGGGCGCTCTCTTGGGTTCGTTTCGTCACGCGATTGTCAACCACAGATACGAGGTTTTCGTGCACACTGGGAAACTAAAAGGCAAGGCGCCGGGTCTCTATGAGTGGTTTTCGTGGGCCCAACTCAGCGAATTGCCTCTTAGCACGATTACTCGAAAAAGTTTGAAATTGATGGAGCCTGGGCCGCGTCCTGGGGAAGATCAGGAGGGTTAGTAGTTTTCATGAAGAAGTTGAAGTGGTTTTGGACGATTACGATTTCGGCGTTGATTGGGTTGCCGATCTTGTTGTTTGCGTACTCCAGCGGCGCTCCGGCGCGCAGCACGGGTGCGCCGGGAGACAACACCTGCCTGCGCGGCGGTTGCCACGTGGGGACTCGCACGGACGATTCGTCGAGTCTCGAAATTCTTTGGGAAGGCGGCCAGAGTTACGAACCCGGCCGCAAACAGCGCTTCACGGTGCGCATCGGCGCGACGGGGCGGCGCTATGGCTTTCAAGCGTCGGCGCGTTTGAACAGCAGCGAAATCAATGGCCAAGCTGGCACTTTCACCCCGATCGATACGCGTACATACGTCTTGTGCGAAACCGTCGATCCGCGCCCCACTATCGGTTGCCCGCCGAACAATCCGGTGGAGTTCATCACCCACTTCGATTCGAGCACAAGCAATACCTTCCAATTTGACTGGACGCCACCGGCGGCGGCCTCGGCTGGCCCCGTGACCATCTACGTCGCGGCGAATTCCAGCGACGGCCCCGCGCCCAACGGCGCCAAGATCCACTTGAAGAAACTAGTGCTGCAACCCGGTACTGGCGGCGGCTTACCTCCGACGATCTCGGCGGGCGGCGTCGTCTCCGCGAGCGCCTTCGGTGGCGGCACGACTGTCGCCCCCGGAAGTTGGATCGAAATCTTCGGCGCGAATTTCTCTAGCGTCACTCGCGGTTGGGCGGGTGGAGACTTTAACGGCAACGCGGCGCCGACGAATCTGGAGAACGTCCAGGTCACAGTTGATGGCAAAGCCGCCGCGGTGGCTTTCGTCAGTCCGGCGCAAGTTAACGTCCAAGTCCCCGATGGCATCGCGCAAGGCCCGATCGGCGTTCGCGTAAAGACGCCCGGCGGCGAAACCGCGGCGGCGACAATCACCGGCGCGGCCCGCGCACCCGGAATCCTGGCGCCCGCGAGCTTCACTAGCACCACAGGTCGGCGTTACGTAGGCGCCTTGTTCCCCGACGGCACGACCTTCGTGGGCCCAACGAACCTGGTGCCCGGCGCGGTCTTCCGCGGCGCGCGGCCCGGCGAACGCGTACTAGTCTACGGAGTCGGCTTCGGCCCGACGAGCCCGGCGATCCCGTCCGGCCAAATCGTTACGGCCACGAATAGCATTACCGGCCTCCAGGTCCGCATCGGCGACCAGCCGGTGACCGTCGAATACGGCGGTCTTTCTCCAAATTTTGTTGGGCTGTATCAATTCAATCTGGTGGTCCCGAATCTCGCTGCCGGCGACTACCCGATCGTAATGACGGTGGGCAGTATTACGACCCAGTCGAACCTATTCTTCACCGTCGCCGCTAACTAAACTCGCTAAAAAATCGACCGTACGGGGGTCTCTATGAAACTTGCTCATCTCTTGGGCGCCATGACGTTGCTCGTGGCGCCGGCTCTTCTCTCTGCCCGCAGTGCCGGGGCGCCCATCAATCGCACGGGCGCGCCCAGCGACGGCGGGCAGGATTGCACCGCCTGCCATCGCACCAATGGCGCCGCGAATTCCGATTCGCGTGGCGCCATTAGTATCTCGGCGGTGAATTACACGCCGGGACAGCGGCAAACGCTTCGCGTAACCGTCTCCCATCCAGAATCCTCGCGTTGGGGCTTTAGCCTAACCGCGCGGCTCGCCAGCACGGAAACGCGCAAGGCCGGCGTCATCACGCCCAACGCCGACGTGCAAGTTTTGTGCGACCCCAGCGGCAACGCGCCTTGCGGTACGGACCGTGAGTTCGCGACGCATGTAGTGGCTTCGACCACGAAGGGAGCGAACGGTTCGGCGACCTTTAGCTTTGAATGGACCGCGCCGGAGGCGGGCTCGGGAGACGTTGTCTTCTACGCCGCCGCCAATGCCGCCAACGGCGGTGGCACTAACGCGGGCGACTACATCTACTCGACGAAGCTCACCATCCAGCAGGCCGCGGCGCAGCAGCGGCCCGTGCTCACCAGTGAGAGCGCAATCGCGGCCGGCGGCTTCGGCGGCGGGCGCACCGTGGCGCCGGGTTCTTGGATCGAAATCTACGGAACGACGCTAAGCAACGTGACGCGCGAGTGGGCGGGCGCCGACTTCAACGGCTCGAATGCGCCCACGACACTCGAAGGCGTGAAGGTGGCCATCGGCGGCCGCGACGCCTTCGTGCGCTTGGTAAGCCCGGGGCAGGTGAACGCGCAAGTGCCCGATGGCATCGGCACGGGCCCGGTAAACGTGACGGTGACCAATAGCGCGGGCACTAGCGGTAACGCGACCTTGACCGCCGCCGCGCGCGCGCCGCAAGTACTGGCGCCGCCCAGCTTCCGTGTGAATGGCCGCCAACTCGTCGCGGCGCTGTTTACCGACAACACCACCTTCGTGGGCCGCGCCGGAGAAGTGGCGGGCGTGACGACCCGTCCGGCACGTCCCGGCGAGACAATCGTCATCTACGCGATCGGCTGCGGCGCGGTGACTCCGGCCACGGCGGCTGGCGTGATCGCCGGCGGCGGCACGGCATTGCCCGATCCGCGCGTCTTCTTCGGTGACGCTCCGGCGACGGTGACCTTCGCGGGGCTCTCGCCCGGTTCGATCGGTTTGTATCAGTTCAACGTGACGGTGCCGAATGTCGGTGCCGGCGACCAACGCTTGCGTTTGCTCGTGGATGGCTTCGCGGCGGCGCAGGAAGTCTTCACTGTCGTTGGACAGTAGAACACTGACTCTGAGAATAATTCGGGCGTCGCGGCACTATACCCTTGAGTGCTGCCTCAACACTCGTTCCGTGTACTCACACTTTTGGCGGCCAGCTTCCCGCTGGCCGCTCAGAGTTTATTGCAGCTCCCCGAGTACAGTGCCGCGAGCATCGTAAACGCCGCGAGCCAGCGCGCGGGCCGCATCGCGCCGAATTCCATCTTCACCATCTACGGAAAGAATCTTTCGTTTAGCACTTGGGCGCTCGCGCCTGGGGACATTCGCAACGGCAATCTTCCTACGGACTTGCCGGGCTTGAACGTCAGCGTCTTGGTGCGTGGTATCGCCGTGCCGCTCTACTACGTCTCGCCCGGCCAGATCAACGCGCTGATCCCGCGCGAATTTACGGCGGGCGTCGCGCGCGTCGAAGTGCGGCGCGGAGCTGCGGCTGGCCCGCGCGTCGAGATCCAGATTGTTCCCGAGGCCTTGGATCTCTTTACTTTCGAAGACAATTACGCGGCGGCCACCCATCCCAATGGCGCGACGGTAACCGTGGAGAATCCCGTCCGCGCGGGGAACTACGTGGTGCTTTATGGCACCGGTTGGGGCGCGACCGCGCTGAGCGATTTCCAAACGCCGCAGGTCGCGCAAACCGCTGCTCTCTTGCAACGTTGGGCCGACTTCCAGGTGCGCATGGGCGACCGCGACTTACCGCGCGATCACGTTTGGTACGCGGGCTTGACGCCAGGCTTCGCCGGACTTTACCAAGTAAACGTCCGCGTGCCCGAGGACTTCACCGAAAGCGCCGAGTGCTGGCTTAGGATCGGCTCGGGAGAAGGAGGGGCGAAGGTAAAGCTTCGCATCGCGCCTGCAACGGAAGCGCCCCCACAAGCGTTCCATCCATAGAGGCTATTATGAGCACATGCGGTATCTAATTTTGACGGCATTCGCGGGCGCGGTGGCGTTCGCCCAATCGGAAGGCCAACCCGTCGAAAAGCAATACACGCTCGACGCCGGTACCCGCATCCCGATGACGATGCTGAACAGCGTCAGCACCAAGCACGCCATGGAAGGCGACCGCGTTTATCTCGAAACGCTCTTCCCAGTGCTTGCCAACGGCCGCATCGTCGTGCCGCCCGGTTCGAGCATCGCCGGAACGGTTTCGAACCTGAAGCGCCCCGGCCGCGTGAAGGGCAAAGGCGAACTCTACATCCGCTTTGACACCTTGATTCTCCCGAACGGCGTGAGCCGCGATTTCCGTTCGCGTCTGGGTTCGGTGGATGGCCGCGACGGGCAGACCTTGGATCGCGAGGAAGGCAAGATCAAGGGTGAGGGCGACAAGGGCGGCGACGCCGTCAAGATTGGCACGGCTTCCACGACCGGCGCGACCTTAGGCGGCCTGGCCGGAGCGACCGCCGGACGCGTAGGCATGGGCGCGGGCATCGGCGCCGCGGCGGGCGCAGCCGCTGCCTTAACCGGAATCTTGTTAACGCGCGGACCGGACGTCGTCCTAGCGAAAGGCTCCACTGTCGAACTGCTACTCGACCGTCCTCTGAACTTCACCGAAGCCGAACTAGACTTCTCCAATGCCCCCAGCGGCCGCCGCGCGAAAGACGCGGACGGCCCCATTCAGCGGAAGACAAATACGCCGCTGACAAACCGCCCGCCGCTAGTTCCGTAGTTAATCCGCTACCAAAGCCGGCACTGCTTCTCCGCCGGCCGCACCATGAAGTCCCCCTGCTTGCAGCCGAAGGCCTTGTGGAACTCCGGCATGTTCTGCAGCGTTCCGATGGCGCGCCATTTCGCGATCGGATGCGGGTCCGTGGCCAAGCGTAGGCGAATCGCCTCCGGCCGCAACTGCGTTCCCCACACACGTGCGAAGGAAAGGAAGAAGCGCTGGTCCGCCGTGTAGCCGTCCATCGAAGGGGCTTCGGGCTTGCCGCGCAGGCTCCGCTTGTAGGCCTTGTAAGCGAGCGTAAGCCCGCCGAAGTCGCCCATCGCTTCGCCGAGTACCAACTTCCCGTTATGACGCTGGCCTTCGCCGACATCGAGCATGTTGAACTGATCGACGAAGCACGCCGCGCGCTCGTCGAAGTTCTTGCGGTCTTCCGGCGTCCACCAGTTCTTCAAGTTCCCGTCCGCGTCGAACTTCGAACCTTGATCGTCGAAGCCATGACCCATCTCGTGCCCGATCACCGCGCCCGCCGCGCCGTAGTTCGCCGCGTCGTCGGCGTCCATATCGAACATCGGCGGCTGCAAGATACCGGCGGGGAAAGCAATCTCGTTTTGCGTCGGGTTATAGTACGCGTTGACGGTCGGCGGCGTCATGCCCCAATCGTTGCGGTCGCGCGGCTTACCGATCTTCGCGAGTTGGCGCTGGCGGGCAAAGGCCGACGCACGCCGCATGTTTGCGACGAGTTCACCGGGCTCGATGTTTAATGCCGCATAGTCGCGCCAACGGTCCGGATAACCGATCTTCGGGCGAAAGGTCGAAAGCTTCGCGACGGCATTCTTTCGCGTCTCCGCGTTCAACCACGTCGCGGCCTCAAGCTCCTCGCGCAGCGTGGCGCGGATGTTCTCCACCATCTCCATCATCTTGGCCTTGGCCGCGGGCGGGAAGTGCTTGGCAACATACTTCTCGCCGAGCGCGTCGCCGAGAGTCTGGTCCATCGTGTTGACGCAACGCTTCCAGCGCGGCTGCGCTTCCTTCACGCCATTGAGCACCGTTGAGTTGAAGCGGAAGCTTTCCGCGAAGGCGGCCTTATTCAAAAATTGCGCCGCGCCGCTGATGGTCTTCCAGCGCAGCCACAGCTTCCAGGTATCGAGCGGCGTCGAGCCGAAACTCTTCTCCAACGCCTTCATGTACTCGGGTTCGCGCACGTTAATCATCGTGCCCTCGGGGATCTTCAGGCCCGCCAGAATCTGTTTCCACTGAATGGACGGCGTCGCTTCCGCCAACCCCGTAAGCCCGATCGCGTGGAACGTGGCGTACGGGTCGCGGCGCGCGACGTTGGTCAGCATCGGTTGCGCGAGCGACTTCTCGAATTCGAGAATCGTCCTGGCTTGCGCGGCGTGGTCGCCCGCTTGGCCCGCGAGGCTCAACAAGCGCGCGGCGTGGGCCAGAAATTCCTCCCGGACCTTTGCGGTGCGCGCGTCGTCCCGGAAGTAGAAGTCGCGCTCGGGCAGGCTCAATCCGGAAGGACTAACGCCGGCAATGGTCTCTTCCGTGTTCTTCACGTTCGGAGCGGAACTAATCATGAACGGCCCGATGGGCTGCTCCACGGCGCGCTTTTCGAGAAAGCGGAAGAGATCGCTTGTGCCGCCGATCTTGTCAATCGCGGCGAGGTCCGCGGCGATCGGTTGAAATCCGAGCTTCTCCGCTTTTGCTTCGTCCATGCAGGCGGCGTAGAAGTCGCCGAGTTTCTGGTCGTTCGTGCCCTTGGCGGCCTTCGCCATCGCTACTTGATCAAGAATCACCTTGAGGCGTTCCCGATTCTGATCGTTCATCGCGCCCATCGGGCCCCAACTGGATTGGCTCGGCGGAATGGGATTGGCGTCCAGCCAAGCGCCGTTGGCGAAGCGCCAAAAATCGTCGCAGGGTTTGCAATTGGTGTCGAGAACTTTGGGATCGATGCCGCTCTTGAGCGGCGGTTCGGCGAAAAGCAGCGAGATGCCCACGGTAACGGGCACGGCAAAATGAAAAAAGGCGCGAAGGTTCTTCACGCCTTTATTTTAGTTGTTGCGATTGCGTTAAATGCGCGTGGCGCTCGTAGTTGTAAAGGTGAGCACCGTTTCGCTGGGGATTTGAACCTTCTTGCCCCCGGTGAATATCTGGCTGGCCGCCCCCGCCGCGCCGCCCACGCCCGCGCCAATGGCCGCGCCCTTGCCGCCGCCCGCGATCGCGCCAATCGCCGCGCCGAGACCCGCGCCGATGCCGGTCTTCACGGCGGTGTTCTTGCCTTGGCTGCCGCTAGTCTTCGTCACCGTGCCCGTCTCCACACTCACCGCGCGGCCGTTCACCGTGACCGTGTCAAGCACAACGCCTAGACCGGTCCGTCCCTTGAACTTACCGCTCTTCTCTAGATCCAACAGACGCACCGTCGCGTTCGCGCCGCGCGGAGCGATTTCCTGGCCCCGGACAAGAATCGGGTCGGCCAAGCTAGCGTTGAACACCTGCCCCTCGGTCGCCTTCGAAGAATCGATAGTGTCGATAACGCGAACGTTGATCACCGTCGTCGCTGGAATGCGGCGGGCGTTGTTTTGCGCGAAGGACAATTGCGGAATCGCCGCCATCGCCGCCAAGAATACTGGTAGATATCTCCTCATAACTTCTCCTTGATCCTTCGATGATCCCGCGCGGAAAAGTGTTTCAACGCTTCTTCGCGATAAGATGGAACGCGAAATGGCAGCAACCCGTTATGACGTTGTAATCGTGGGCTCCGGGGCCTGCGGGGGCACTCTGGCCGCGCATCTGGCGCGGGCTGGCGTGAATGTTTGCGTGGTCGAAGGCGGGCCGAAAATCGAAACCCGAACGGATTTTAATACCCACGCGATGCCCCATGAGTTTCCGAACCGCGCGATCCCGAAGATGCGGAACAACAAGCCGGGCTTCGACACCGAGCGCACCCGAGGCCTGGGCGGCAAGAGCATGTTGTGGAACGCGGTGGCTTGGCGCTTCGGCCCGCGCGACTTCGAAGGCTACACGCGCGACGGTGTCGGCTACGACTATCCCATTAAGTACAGCGACCTCGCTCCCTGGTACGAAGTGATCGAGCGTGAAGTCGGGGTCTGCGGCAACTTGGACGGCCTCGAAGATTTACCCGACGGCATCTTCATGCCGCCCGCGCCGATGAAGTGCAGCGACATCCTCGTGCAACGTGGCGCGGAGAAGTTAGGCGCGAAGGTCATCCACGTGCGCAAGTCCACCCTGACGCGCCCCAAGTTCGGCCGCCCCGCTTGCCACTATTGCGGCAACTGCATGGCCGGTTGCGACGTCGCCGCCAAGTACAACTCCTGGGACGGGCACATGCGCCCCTTGATGAAGACCGGTAAGATCACCTTGCAGCTCGATTCGATCGTCTACGACATCGGCATGGACAAGAAGACGAATCTCGCTACGTCCGTCCGCTACATCGACCGCAACACCAAGAAGGACGGCGAGGTCCAAGGCCGCGTGGTCGTGCTGGCCGCCGCCTGTGTGCAAAACATCGCGCTTCTCCTGCAGAGCGGCCTCGCCAATTCCTCCGGCCGCGTCGGCAAGGACTTCATTCCGCATTTCACCGGCGGCGTCGAAGCCTTCCTGACCAAGCTCATCGGCAAGCCCGTGACGAATGACGAAGGCTTCCTCGACCACGCCTACCTGCCCAGCTTCATGCACACCCGCAAGCGCGACTACGCCCGAAGCTGGGGTGCGCAGTTCAATTATCAAAACCGCCGCAGCGTCGGCTGGGCCCGCGCCATTCCCGGCATGGGCCAGGACTATAAGGCCGCCGTCAAAGACCGCTATCCGTCCTACTTCATCTTCTCGCCCTACGGCGAAAAGACGCCCGACGACAAGAGCTACGTCGCGCTCGACAAGGACAAGAAGGACAAGTACGGCATGCCCGAGATCAAGCGTCATCTCTACTGGAACGAGAACGACATGAAGATCTTCCGCGACATGCAGAAGCAAAGCGTCGCGATTCTCGAAGCCGCGGGCGCCGAAATTCATCGCGTCTACGACGAGCCCCGGCCCAATCACGAAATCGGCGGCACCATCATGGGCAAGGACCCGCGCAAGAGCGTGACGGATTCCTACGGCAAGACCCACGACATCGACAATCTCTACACGCTCGGCGGCAACATCCTGCCCAGCGCGAGCGAAAAGAATCCCACGCATACTTTCATGGCGTTCAGCGCGCGCACCGCGGCGCATCTAATCGAGCGCTTCCAGAGAGGAGACTTGGCATGAGGCGCGATGCGCTGAAAATTCTCGGCACGGTGGGCCTGCAATGCGCCTTCCCCTATGAAGGCGACGAACTCTATGGGCAGCACGTGCACACGCCCGAAGCGAAGGCCGCGCCCACGCCGCCGCCCATCTACTTCCAAGGCGACGACTTGAAGATGCTCACCCGCGTCGCCGAGTTGATCATTCCCGGCGCGACGGCGGCCGGCGTGCCGTCCTACATAGACCTCGTCGTGCGCAACAACGGCGGCCACAAGAAGACCTACGCCGACGGCTTCGCCCACCTGCGCGCGCAGGGCTTCCTCACGATGAGCGAGGAGCAACAGCTAGCCTTTCTGCTGCCTCTCTGTGCCGAAGTAGACAAGGGCGAAACGAAAACCGCCGCGCAGAAATTCTTCCGCGCCGCCAAGAACATGACCGCCGACGGCTACTTCACCTCGCGCGAAGGCTTGGTGCAGTTTCTCGGCTATGCGGGCAACCAAGTGCTCGCCGATTTCCCGGAGTGCAAGATCGATGAACACTAGACTGACCCTCTTATTGACTGCCGCTTTGTTGACGGCGGGCCGCCGTCCCGGCGATTTGAACTTCGAGAAGATCCAACTCGATAACGGCGCGGCGGAAACCGCGGCGGTCGCCGACATCAATAACGACGGCCAATTGGATATCGTCTGCGGCGAGTATTGGTACGCCGGCCCCACCTGGAAGAAGACGCAGTTCCGCGAGCTCCCTTTCGATAACAACTACATCGACGCCTTCGCCGACATGCCGGTCGACGTCGACAAGGACGGCAAGATCGACATCGTCACCGTCGCCTGGTTTGGCAAGAAGATCAATTGGTTCCGCAATCCCGGCAAGCCCGGCGGCATGTGGCAAGAGACCGTCATCGATACGGCGGGCAACGTCGAATTCGCCTTGCAAGTGGATATGGACGGCGATGGCAAAGCGGAGGAAATCCTGCCGCAATTCGGCGGCAAGGTGCACACGGCCTTCTACAAGCTCGCGAATGGCAAGTACGAAAAGGTGCTGGTGAGCCCCGAGAATTTCGGTCACGGCATTGGCGCGGGCGACGTGAACAAGGACGGCAAAATGGACGTTTTGACGCCCGCCGGTTGGCTCGAAGCGCCCAGTTGGACGCTGCACAAAGCCTTCCCTCCGATGAAGGCGCTCAGCTTCATGCACGTCATCGACGTGAACGCCGATGGCCGCAACGACATAGTAACCGGCAACGCGCACGACTATGGCTTTTTCTGGCTAGAGCAAATGCCCGACGGCAATTTCACGCAACGCATGATCGACGATTCCTGGTCGCAGCCGCACGCCATCACCATGGCCGACATCAACAAGGACGGCCGCATGGACTTCGTCACCGGCAAGCGCTACATGGCGCACAACGGTAAGGACCCCGGCGAGCGCGAAGCCCTGGGCATCTACTGGTACGAGTTCTTCAACGACGGCAAGAAGATTCAGTGGGTCAAGCACGTCATCGATTACTCGACGCGCACCGGTGGCGGCATGCAGATTCCCGCGGTCGACATCAACAAGGACGGCCTTGTCGATCTCGTGACGCCCGGCAAATCCGGTCTCTATCTTTTCCTCGGCAAGAAGTAGCCGCTAGACGAACCTAGCCCAAACCTGCGCGGCCGTGAGGCGTACTTTGCGGTCCGCGCTCTTCAATTTCGGAAACACCGCTTGCGCCGCCTCCGCGCTGCCAATGCGGCCCAAGCCTACCAAGGCCGCGCATTGCAAATGCTCTTCGGGCGCGCCCAAAAGCTTCTTGTAAATCGCCATCGCTTGCGCGGGATTCGCTTCGGCGTAGCGCAACGCGGCATGCGGATCTTCGGGCACAACCGGCGCGCCAATGCGCCCGATAGCCCACTCCGCCGCCGGCTTCAACGCCGGATTCCGCAGCGCCGATTGCGCGAGCGCCGCGGCCTTCTTCACCTTTCGATGGCCCAGCGCGTAGAGAATACGCGGCTGAAACTCCGGCGCCGCCTTCGCAAACGCGGCGATGATCGCATCCTCGGCCTTCGTGCCCGGTATGCGCTCCAAAGCGTAGATAGCTTCCTCGCGCAGTTCCGGGTCGCGCAAGCTCACGGCAATGCCATCGATCTGCGCGTCGCCACCGATGTTGCTCAGTAGTCTCAGCGTAAGCGCCGTGTGCTTCTTGTTCAACGCCTCCGCCAGCGGCGCGCGCTTCGGATCGTTCAAGTCCTTGCCCACGGCATGCGTCATCGTCGTCAACGCCTCCGTCGCCGCTTTGGCCACTCCCGGATCTTTCGCATCCGTTAACTCCACCAGCCGGGGCACAACATCCGCGCTCTGCTCCCCCGCGCTCCGCCACGCCGCGAAGCGCTTCTCAATGTCGGTTCCCGCGATGGCGTTTAAGAATTCTTGCTGAGTCATGATCGTCTCCCTATAAATGCCAAACGCCGCGGCCCGGCCGGCTCAACATCCGATTCGCTTCGTCGTCGTTCCGCACGCGCTCGGTCACCGGGTCCCACTCGAGCTTGCGCTGCAATTGAAACGCGACGTTCCCCAAAACGCAAAGCGTCGACACGCGATGCCCAGCCTCCATGTGCATGATGGGCTTCTCCCGCGTCTTCACGCAATCGAGGAAGTTCTCCATATGGCCGGGGCTCTTAAAGATTTTGCGGTCCTCGGCGCTCGCCTTGAAGTCCTTGGCCTTCTGCTCCGTGTTGGTGTTTTGTCCGTCGCCATAAGTCACGGTCAGCCGGCCCTTATCGCCGTGATACACCGCGCCGTAGCGCGCGTCCAGTTCCTTCGAAGTCTCGCCTGGCTGCGCCCATACCAGCGTCCAACTCGGCGTCCCATCGGCATTCTTGAATTCGTAGACGATCCTCATCGTCACTGCCGCGTCGTAAAGCCCATCCTTCGGCGGCTCGCCGGAGCCGTCGATCGAGACTGGGCCTGTCATGTCGCAATCCATAATCCAATTCGCGATGGACATGATGTGCGCGCCGCGGTCCCGAATCTGCCCGCCGCCAAAATCCGTAAGCCAGCGAAAGGCCTGATGCGTCCGCTTCTTGTTGTACGGCATGTAACGCGCCGGGCCCAGCCACATGTCGTAGTCGAGTTCGGGCGGCGGCGCTTCGTTCGGTGTCGACCAATCGCCGTCCGGGCTCGCGTAGTGCCAGCAGAGCACCTCGCGCACCTTGCCGATCTGTCCATTGGCGATGTAATTCTTCGCTTGCCACGCCGCCAACTGAGATCTACCCTGCGAACCGATCTGCACCACACGCGCATAGCGGTCCTGCGCATCCACCATCGCGCGGCCTTCCTCGACCGTGTTCGACGCGGGCTTCTCGCAATAAACATCCTTGCCCGCCTGGCAAGAATAAATTGTCTGGATCGCGTGCCAATGATCGGGCGAAGCGATCACCACGGCATCCACCTGCTTATCTTCAAGCAGCTTGCGGAAGTCGCGATACGTTTTCGGCGTACCGCCAACCAACGTCGCCGCGGCATCCAACCTCCCGGTGTCAACGTCGCAGAGCGCGACACTCTTCGCTGGCGTCATGCGCCGCGTGCCATCGCCGCCCAAGTTTGGCGGCGCGGGCAGATCCTTGCCCAGGTTCGCCATCGGTCGTAGAAAGCCTTTGCCGCGTCCGCCGATCCCAATGTGTCCAAGTTGAATCGTGTCGCTAGGTGGCGCTTGGCCTTGCAAACCCAAACAGTGCGAGGGAACGATGTGAAACAGCGTCGCCGCCCCGGCGGCGCTTAAGGCTTCCCGCCGCGTCGGCTTCAAAAATCGCTTCGGCATAACCCCGACTATATAGCGACTCAAGCAGCGGCGCTACTACGAATTGGCGAGTTCCCGCCCCTTGGTCTCCGGCAAGAAGAAAACCAGCAACGCACCCAACAAAAAGTAGCCCGCATTCAAAACCAACGCCACGCCCAAGCCGGATTTATCCGCCACCGCGCCCACCGTCAGCGGCGCCAGCGCCGAAAGCCCGCGCCCGAAGTTATAGACAAATCCCTGCCCCGCGCCGCGAATCGCCGTCGGATACAACTCCGCCAGCATCGTCCCAAACAAACTAAAGAAGCCCGTACCAAAGAAGCCCAACAACGGCCCGCTCAGGAGCAACACCGTGCTCGCCTGCTCTCCCGCCCAACGCGGTGCGCTGCCGTAGGCGATCGTCATCAACGCCGCCGCCGTCACATAAAGCGCGAAGGCCTTACGCCGCCCCAGCCAATCCGCCAGCAACCCAAAACAGTTGTACCCGAAGAACGCGCCTACTTGCATCGCGATAATCCAGCCGCTCGTTTTCACGATGCCGAAGCCCGCGCCGCCCTTATCCACCGGTGCGGCCAGAAATCCCGGAAGCCAAGTAAACACTCCCCAATACGCAAACAGCACCGTCGTCGCCAGCGCCGTTGAGATCAACGTAATCTTCAGCAACGGACCCTTGAAGATATCCATGAGACTGCCTGCCCGCCCTTGCCGCTCCTGCCACACCGGCGGTTCGGCGACGTTCCGCCGGATCCAAACCGTCAATAGCGCAGGCAACACGCCCACCAAAAACATCGCCCGCCATCCGTAACTCGGCAGCACCGTCGCCGAAACAATTGCCGCCAAAATGTATCCGATCGCCCAACCCGACTGCATCAAGCTCACCGCGCGCGCCCGCTTATCACTCGGCCAATATTCCGCCACCAGCACCGCCCCCGCGCTCCACTCGGCGCCGAGGCCCAGCCCAACCAGCGCCCGCCAGAAGAGCAACTCCGGCAAACTGCGGGCCGTCGCGCTCCCGCCCGAGGCCAACGAATACAACAAAATCGTGAAGATCAACGTGCGCTGGCGGCCGAAGCGGTCCGAAGCCAAGCCGCTGACGATCCCGCCGAATGCCGACGCCACCAGTGTGTAGGTAAATACCAGGCCCGCCTGTTCATTCGAGAGCGAAAACTCCTGCCGGATCGATTGCAAGGCGAAGGAATAGAGAAGAACATCCATCGCATCCAGCATGAAACCCAGCATGGCGGCCCAAAGCGCCATCCAACGGGCGCGGTTGGCGGCCCATTCAGGCTGCGGGGGCGTCTGCATATCTCGTTGAGTATACAGGTAACGAATCCCTCAAAATGTGCGCCTTTTCATCTAGACGCACGTCCAGTACTATAGTTGACGAGGAACTTCATGTCCGCCCTCCTGAACCCCACTCCCGAACCCCAACAACCGAGTCTGAAGCCGGTCCCGGTCCCCGCTCCCAGCGAACCCAAGCAAGGGCCGAACTGGCTCGTCTGGGGCAGCTTGGTCGTGGCGTTGGTGGCGGGCGTAGTGGGTTGGCGTTGGTATTCGAATTCGCAGGAGGAAGCCGCGAAGGCCGCCGCGCCCTCGATCCGTACGGCCCGCGCCCGCATGGGACAGTTGCACCAGAACGTGCGCTTGAACGGCATCACCACCGCGCGCAACTTCATGAACATCTCCGCGCCGAAGTTGACAGGCCCCGAAGGCAACCGGCCGATGGTCATTCTGAAGATGGCCCAGAGCGGCACCTTCGTGAAGAAGGGCCAGATCGTTCTCGAAATCGATGGCCAGAGCTTGCAAGACCACGTCGATGACATTCATGCCGACGTTATTCAAGCCGAGAGCGACATCGTCAAGCGCCGCGCCGAGCACGCGCTCGACCTCGAGAATCTCCAACAGAGCATCCGCGTCGCCAAGTCCGAGATGGACAAATACCTTCTGGAAGCGAAGGCCAAGGAACTCCGCCCCGCCGTCGATCAGGAGTTGATCGAGCTCTCCTCGCAAGAAGCCAAGGCCAAGTACGAGCAGCTCGTCAAGGAAATCGAAATCAAAAAGCAGCAGCAGGCCGCCGAAGTCAAGATCCTCGAATACACGATGCAGCGCCACATGCGCCATCGCGACCGCCATAAGGCGGACTTGAAGAAATTCGTCGTCAGTGCCGGCATGGACGGCATGGCCGTGGTGCAGACGATGTTCCGTGGCGGCGAGTTCGACACGCTGAAGACCGGCGACCAAGTCGCGGCAGGCCAGCTTGCCCTCAAGATCGTCGACCCGAAGAGCATGCAGGTGGAAGCCACCATCAACCAAAGCCAAGCGACGGAATTTCGCCTCGGCCAAACCGCGAGCATTTCGCTTGACGCTTTCCCCGGCTTGAAGTTCGGCGGCAAAATCTACTCCGTCGGCGCCCTAGCCGTGGCCGGTGGCCGCCAACAGAACTTCATACGCACCATTCCCGTCCGCGTCGCGATTGACGGCGCTGACTCCCGCCTGATCCCCGATCTCTCCGCCGCCGCCGACGTCCTCATCGCGAAGGAAGAAGAGAAGACCGTGCTCATTCCGCGCGGCGCCATCCAAGAGGCCGACGGCAAGACCTTCGTCTACGTCAAGCAAGGCAGCCAGTTCGTGCAAAAGGAAGTAAAGACCGGCGCGATGAACCCCGTGCAGGCCACCGTGATCTCCGGTCTCGGTGACGGCGAGGAAGTAGCGCTGAACTACGTCCCCGCCAAACCCGAAGGCAAAGAATCCGAAGTCGCTTCGCGCTAGTTCCCTACTTCATCGGCGAAAAATCCGTCGGCTCCAAAAACACGCTCTCGACCTTCGTTGTGAGTTTCCCATTCACTTCGCTAGCCGTGCGCGCCTTCGTCCAATCGGCGTCGTTGCGGAACGCGTCCCACGATTTCTTCGCCGCTTCCTGGCTATCGTGCTGGAGCAAGTAGATCAACGTGTTGCTCTTCCCCGCGCCATCCATCGGCGTTCCGTACACCACGTTCTTCATCCCGTGCTTCTCGAAAAGCTTCACGGTGTGGTTCTTGAAGCGCGCTTTCAAGTCTTCCAGTTTGCCCTCCGGCGTGTAGTAGGTGCGGAGTTCAAACACGTGATTCTTGGAAGCGGCATGGCCGCCGGAGACATAACCGGCCATGAAGAGCGAGGCCGCGGCGAGCGAGCCGAAAATCGTTTTGCGCATGTTCAAAAGCCTATCACTAGCCTGTTAGACTGCCTGAAGTCTTCCATTTTTGTTCTAGGAGAACCTCGAAAAATCTATGTCTAATTCATCCGGAGCGGATTTCAAGGCGGAGCTTCGCGCGGGCCAGCCCAAGTTCGGCCTCTTCCTCAATTCGCATTCGCCCACCGTGGCCGAACAACTCGCGCACTCCGGCTACGACTGGCTCCTCGTCGATTCGCAGCATGGCCCCATGGGCTACGAGAAGCTCTCCGCGATGCTCTGCGCCATCGCGAGCGGCGGCGCGAAGTCCATGGTCCGCGTCGCGGGCTACGGCGACCGTGCGGGCATCCAACAAGCCCTCGACCTCGGCGCCGACGGCGTGCTGATTCCCTACATCAACAACGCCGACGAAGCCCGCCAAGCCGTATCTTGCGCGCTCTATCCCACCGCTGGCACCCGCAGCGTCTACTTCCCGCAGCGTTCTACGAACAAAGGCGGCCTCTTGGGCTACGTACCCAACGCGAATAAGAACATCATGGTCGCGCTTCAAGTGGAGACCGCCGATTGCATCAAGAACATGGCGGAAATCGCCGCCGTGCCCGGCGTCGACATTCTCTTCCTCGGCCAGAACGATCTGTGCATGTCGATGGGCTTGTTTGAAACTTACGAGTTCCCGCACATGTACACCAGCCCGGAACTATTGGCCGCGACGCAAACGCTAGTTGCCGAAGCGAAGAAGAACAACGTCATCCTCGGGCTCTTCCTCTTCGGCACCGCGCGAGTCGGTGAGTTCCTCGAAAAGGACTTCCGCTTCATTTCGATCGGTAACGATCTCCACCACATCCTCACGCAAGCCGGCGCGCATGTCGGAGCGCTCGAAGGCATCGCCAAGGAAAAAGGCGCGGCCTGGACGCGCCGGCCGACGAACTTGTTCTAGCCGCGCGGCAACCTACGTCTAGTGGTATCCGGAACGCAGTTAATCGCGGCAACGCTCACCTCCGTGGCGTTGCTGCTTTTTTTGATCCTCTACGTACGCTTGCACGCGTTCCTCGCGCTCCTGCTTGCGTCGTTTTCCTTGGGCCTCTTGACGGGCATGACGCCGGCCAAACTGCTCAAGTCCGTCCAGAGCGGCTTCGGGGACGCGCTAGGCTTCATCGCCGTCGTCGTCGCGCTCGGGGCGATCATCGGCCGTTTTCTCGAGCACTCCGGCGGCGGCCAAAATCTCGCGCGCTGGCTCCTCGAACGCTTCGGCGAAAAGTGCACGCCCTGGGCGCTCTTGAGTTCCGCCTTCCTCGTGGGGCTTCCGATCTTCTTTGAGGTCGGTTTCATCATTCTCGTGCCGCTCGCGTGGAGCCTCGCGCGCAAGGGCGGCCGCAGCTTGCTCTATTACGGCCTGCCCATCGCTTGCGCGCTCACCGTGGTCCATGCCATGGTGCCACCGCATCCTGCGCCCGCCGCGGCCGCGCAACTCTTCAAAGCAGACCTCGGCCTCACAATCCTCTACGGCATCGCCGTCTCGATTCCCATGGCCATCGTAGGCGGCATTATCTATGGCTTGTGGATCGCGAAGCGGATCCATGTGCCCGTGCCGGAGATCGCCAAGCAACACGATGAAGCGGGCCAAACGAATCCGCCGAGTGTCGCAAGCGTGATCGCGGTGTTGCTGCTTCCCGTCGCCCTGATCTTCCTAGCTACCGGCGTGCAACTCCAGCAACCCAGCGCCGAGGGCGTCTTCGCGCTTCTCGGTCATCCCTTCACCGCCTTGTTGATCGCGGCCTTCGTCGCGATGGTCTTCTTCGGCGCGCGACGTGGCCTGGACCGCGCCAAGATCGCCGCCTTAAGCGCCGAGTCGCTGATGCCCATCGGCGGCCTCCTCGCCATCATGGGCGGCGGCGGAGCCTTCAAGCAGGTAATCGTCGACTCCGGCGTTGGCGCCTACGCGGGCCAATTGCTCGCTACCTCGCAAGTCTCGCCGTTGCTCGTCGCCTACTTCGCCTCCATCGCGCTGCGCCTCGCGCAGGGCTCCGCGACGGTCGCGATCATCACGGCCGCCGGCATCGTCGCGCCGCTAGTGAAGGACATTCCCGGCCAGTCCCCCGAGATGCTAGTCCTCGCCGTCTGCTGCGGTGGCACCGCCCTCTCACACGTAAACGACGCGGGCTTCTGGACCGTGAATCACTATCTCGGGCTGACGGTGCCGCAGACGCTACGCAGTTGGACGGTGATGAAAGTGATCACTTCGCTCGTCGGCATCGTCGTCATCCTGGTGGCGAATGGACTTCGCTGAAGCGATGCGCGTCGCGCGCGAAGCCGGCGCGTCTCTTCCCATGCACGCCTTCGGCGGTACGCTCGCCCGCCGCTATTGGGTTGGCGACGGCCTTATCGACGAACTCGAAGTCTTCGTACCATGCCCCTACGGCGCGGAAACGGAACTAGCGAAGCGTCTCGCGCCCGGAGCGGAAGCCGATGCGCAACGCTACCGTCAAATTCTCGTCGCGCATCCTTCCGGCCTGCGCCTCCGCTACTTACTCTGTGCCTTGCCTTTCGAAGAAACGATGCTCACCCGTGCAATCGAACATGACGGCGTCCGCATCATCAGCGCCGAAGACTGGCTGCTTCTCGCGCTCTTCCGCTTCCGCCCCGGCGTCGAATCCGAAGTCCGCGCCCTCCTCGCTGCCCGTCGCGGATATCTGCAATGGCCTTACATCGATCACTGGCTGCCACAACTCGCCGAACTGAAAGAAGACCCGCGTCCCTTAGCGCTTCTGCAAAGCATCCGCGAACGGAATGCCGCGCTAGCCAACGGCGATAATGGCCTGAGATGAGTCTAGCGATCCAACTGCGCGCGCCCATGCCGAACCTGAGCGTCGAAGAACTATGGGACCGCATCCGCGAGTTCCTCGAGAACGAAGCCGGCGAAGCGCTGCGCGAATGCCACGAAGGCATGGATGAACAAGGCGAGTACCTGGTAGCCTCGCTGCACCCCGGCGAAGAGGGCGTCGAGTTCCATCTAGCCCGCGAAGAATTCCTCGCTTCGGCCACCACCTCCAACGCCGGCCCCGGCTATCACGAATACGTCCTCTCGCTCCTGCAAAAGCTCGCCGCCGAATTGAATATCGGCCCCGTAAGCATCGCCGACCCCACCGGTTACTCCGCCTCCGGCGATCGCGCCGCGCTCGAAGCCTCGATGGAAGCCTTCCTCCGCGAAGTCTGCCAAAAAGTAGCGATCAAAATGGAAACCCGGCCCAAGCGCGTGCAGATCGGCATGACCATGGATTCGATCTTCCAATACGGCGAAGGCGTTCTCACTCCCATCGGCCCGCAAGCTTGGGCCTGGGCCGAAGCGGTCGCTCGCGGCGAACGCAACGGCCACGAATATTTCTCCTGGTGGAACTCGGGACAAGACGCACGTTACTATCTGAATCGCGCGCTCTGCCTGATGTGGAGCGAAGTACGTTGGAAGGCCCCGGGCACGGACGAAGAAGTCGCGGTGCTAGAAGAAGCCGTCCGCTGCCTCGGAGCTGCGCGCGGCCGCGACGCCAGTCTCGCTTATCCGTATGTCGAATGGAACGAGATGCGCGAATTGTTAGGCCAAGAGCCTGAGCCGTTTCCCATGGCGTTTCTCGATCTTGAGCCTGAGGCCCTCGTCGGCTACCGCCGAGGCTGGGTGCGCGAAGCCCTCGCGGCCGGTTGGTCGATCCTATTGCCCGGCAACGTCGACGGCGCCTGGGACGAAGGCGCGTGGTCCGGCGGGAACGAAGAACTCACCATACAATTCCAAAGCTTCCGCAAGGACGGTCCCAAGCAAGAGGAATGGACCGAGGAAGCCATGCGAGGCATGCGCATGCGAGGCGAAGAGGAACTCGAATTCGATCAAGACGGCCTCACCGGCAAGGCTTGCATTTACGAAGACTCCGACGACGACGGTCCCTTCTTCCAACTCGACGGCCGCGTCGCGCGCACTGGCCACCTCGCCGTCCTCACCGTCAACTTCAACGACGAAGCCCAACGCGGCGATGCCGAAAAGATCTGGCGCTCGTTACGCATAACCCGCGCCTAAAGGTTGCACATGGCCCTCTTCGATTTGGAGCGAGTCGAGATCCAGTCGCGCGCCGGGCTCCGTGCCTGGCTCGCCAAGAACCACCAACGATCGGAGAGCGTCTGGCTGGTCACCTACAAACGCTCGAGCCCCTACTACGTTCCCTATGGCGACATCGTCGAGGAAGCCCTCTGCTTCGGCTGGATCGATTCCCGTCCCGCTAAGCTTGACGAGCAACGCTCCATGCTGCTCCTCTCGCCGCGCCGCGCCGGCAGCGCATGGTCGAAGCTAAACAAAGACCGCGTCGCGCGCCTAACCGCCGCCGGACTCATCGCCCCGCCCGGTCAAGCGAAGATCGACCAAGCCAAGCGCGATAAATCGTGGGACGCCCTCAACGCCGTCGACGCCCTCCAGCTTCCCGAAGATCTCTCGCGCGCCCTGCGGCGTACCAAGAACGCCCAAGCCAACTTCGCCGCCTTTCCGCCCTCGGCCAAGCGAGGCATCCTGGATTGGATCCGCGGGGCGCGAACCGCCGCGACCCGCCAGAAGAGAATAGAAGAAACCGCCAAACTCGCCGGGGAAAACGTCCGCGCGAACACCGCCGCCGCAAAAGCCTACCTAGCTCGTTCCGCCTCGACAAAATAGCCCAGCGTGTAGTCGCGCTTAGCGTCAAGGAAGTCCAGTCCGCCCACCAGCAACGCCAAGGGCACAACAAAGACCGCCAGCAACGCCATCAGCGGCGCGGGAAAAAACTGCAACGCATTCATCATGCGCCGCGACAGCAGCCGGAAGAACCCTCCGCCCGCCTCCATGCGCGAAATCTTCCAGCCGGATTCGCGCAACAAATGCTCCACCGCGTAACGTGTGAAGCGGAAGTAGTCGTGCGGATGTTGGTGCACCTCCCACTCCATCGGCACCACCAAAAACAAACGCGCGCCCGGCGCGCAAACCCGCGCCATCTCCCGCAACGCTAGCAGCGGATCGCTCACATGTTCCAACGTAACAATGCTCAACACCGCCGCAAAGGAAGCATCGCGAAACGGCAGCGCCAGCAAATTCCCCAGCGCATCAAGCTTTGAATAATTCCAGGTCGCATCGCCTACCGCGAGATCGACCGCCATATAGCGGCAATGCGGAAAGAGATGCCCGTATTGGCTCTCGCCTGCGCCCGCGTCCAGCAGCAACGTACCCGCCGGCAAAGCCGTCGCGAAGGCGGCGCAGCGCATTTCGATCATTGCTTCGAAATGAAACACCTGCCGCCGCAAGAATCCAGGCACGAGCCGCCGCAGACCGCCGTAGCTCATGGCTTCTTTCGCGCCTCGATCATGATCGTCGAACCGGCCCGGCAAATCGCTTCAAAAAAACTGAACGGAATCGCCCCCACGATCAGCGCCAGATGCGCCACATTCTTGAGCAGACGTTCCGCCGGACTCTCGACGAGTTTGCGCACGCGCCGCGCCATCGGGTCCAGGCCCGGAGCGATGCTGATCGCAAAGCCAGCCGGATTGTCGCGCAGCGAAAAGTGCTTCGTGCGCACGGGCACGAAGCCGCAACGGTCCAGCAGCACCTCCAAGTCGCGCAGCTTGAAGTTATGAATATGGCGCGGCACGTCAATACCGTTCCAATCCTCGCCAAAAAGCAAGAACTGCCAACTCGCCGCATTCGGTACTTGAATCACCAAACGGCCCTCGGGCGCCAGTAATCGATGCGCAGTCTCCAGATAGGTCTGCGGCTCGTAAAGATGTTCGAGCACATGAAACATCGATAGCAGCGTCACTGAGGCATCCGCCAGCGGCGGCTGGGGCAGGGAAGCGCACAGCGCCGGCACGCCATTCTGCCGCCAGGCAATCGACGCCGCATCGAGCGAGAAGTCCATCCCCAAAACGCGATGCCCGCGCTCGCGCATCAGGCGCAATAGCAATCCGCCGCCGCAACCGACGTCCATCATCAAAGGGGCGCGCCCCTCCGCCGCCTTCGCATGCGCCATCGCCTGCTGCAGAAAGCGCGCATGATCCTGCAGCACCGTCCGCCGGTAGAGCTCCTCAATCGCCGTGATCTTGCCGCCCTCATCCGCGTGCCAGTAATTACTCGGATAGTACGTGGACAACTCTTCCGGCGCGGGAGCGGGCGACAGCCGGATCAGCTTGCACTGCGCGCATTCCACCAACGTGAAGACCTTCTCCGTCGTCCGGTAGAGCCGGTCCGTGGTTTGAAACAACACGCGCGCTTCCGTCGCGCCGCAAGCGATGCAGCGCTCTTCCGTCTTTGCGATGTTGTCGAGCGTGGGAATGGTATAGGTCCTAGGCCCGGCCGCGAGTCAGTTCGGCCAGTGTCATGCGGTACCGGGAGAGCAAGCGGAACACGCCGGCGTCATCCAGTTTGCGGCGGGAACGAATGAGACGCCGCTTGCGCCACATGCGGCCAAAGCCGCGCACTGCGTCCCAGTCGGCGCTCCACAATGCCGCGCCTAACTCCAGTTTCGCGCGAAGTCCCCGGAAATGGGCCGCTTCGCCCTCGCCCTGCGCGCTCGCCAGAAAACTCGCCGCCAAGCGCAACGCAAAGAAAAACGGATTCAGCAGTAGAAGCCACAACGGAAAGTGCAGCAACGCAAGCCACACGCGATTCCGTTCAATCAAATGAATACGCGCCAAATTGTATTTCCCCATCGTGGCGCCGCGATGGTGGTGCACAAAAGACTCCGGCGCCAGCCGCGCCCCCCAGCCAAACTGCCGCGCCCGCAGTCCGAGTTCGGCGTCGTCGGCGTAGGCGAAGAAATCCTCGTCGAATCCGCCGCACTCCTCGATCATTTCGCGCCGGTACAGCGCCGCGCAGCCGTCCGGCCACAAAATCTCCAGGTCCCGGTCGTACTGGCCGTGGTCTTCCTCGCCCGCGCCGCGGCCCCGATTCTGTCCATCGAAGTAGATCAAATGTCCCACCTTATCAATGGTCTTCGCTGAACTGTGGACATATATCTTTGACGCGAACATGCCACAACCGGGGTGAGTCTCGGCGGCCGCCACCAAACGAGCGAGCCAGTCCTCATCGGCCACCGCGTCGTTATTGAGTAGCGCGAAGTAATTACCCCTCGCGAGGGCAAAGCCCTGATTGTTCGCCGCGCAAAAACCGCGATTCGTCTCGTTGGCGATCACCCGCGCCTGTGGAAAATTCCCCGCCACCCAATCGCGCGAGCCATCGTTGGACCCGTTGTCCACGACGATCGTCTCAAAATCGCGAAAGCTCTGCCGCGCCAAAGACCCCAAACATTCAGCTAAGAGGTTCACCCGATTGAAGTTAACAATGATTACTGAGACCTTCGGAGGGCTTTCGTTTGGCACGAATTCCTGTATTATAACGATAAGGATCAAAGCGCCTTAGCAATATGCAAAGTCTCGGCATGCGATTGCGGCAAGAGCGGGAGAAGCGTCATATCCCGCTGCAGAAGATCGCGGAGGAAACCAAGATCAGCGCCCGCTACCTCGAAGCGCTCGAGGCGGACGATTTGAGCGGTCTCCCCGGCGAATTCTTCTACCGGGCCTTCGTGCGCCAGTATTCCCGTTACCTTGGCTTCGACCCTGAGGCGATTGACCGCGACATTAACGTCGTTTCCAGCAAGCCAGTTGTCGAGGAAGGCGTGCCCACCGTTGCCTCAATGGCTCCAGATCCACAAATCAGCGCCTTGCAAGAGACGCTTCGGGACAAACCGTTGCGTGCCGCTCAAGACATCAAGGACGATGGCATGTCCAAAGCTTGGCTTGGCTTCGCGGCAGCCGTGATTCTCGCTTGCGGCGGCTATTACGCTTGGAAAAATTTTGCCTCCGCCTCGCCAACCACCGAGACGGCATCCGCGCCCACCGCTCAGACCGAACCGGTAAGGCCGCCGCCAACGCAGACCGCGTCAACGCCGCCCACCGCCGTGCAGCCCGCGCAAACGGAAGCACCGCCCACCACGCCGCCAACGCAGACGCCCACACCGGAAAGCCCACTCACCCCCACGCCCACGCCTGCCCCCGCGACTGGCCAATTCAGTCTAACCGTCGTCGCCAAGGAAATGACCTGGATCCGCATTACCGCTGACGGCAGCAAAGTCTACGGTGGCACCATCGACGCCGGCCAACAGCGCACCATCAATGCGAAAGATGCCGAGGTGATCGTCGGCAACGCCGGCACCTTGGACGTGATTTATAACGGTAAGCCACTGCAGTATGGCGCAAAAGGCGAAGTGAAGACGCTTCTCTTCAACTCCGATGGCTGGAAGTACAAACCGAAGCCCTCCGCGCCCGTGACCTCTCCCGCCACCACCTCCGTACCCCAAGCCTCAATTGGCAACGCCGGCTTTGGCGGCGTTTGATTTCCCACTTGTTTTCGCCGCCGCCCTCGCGGCCCGCCGCCGCGTCCGCTCCAGCAATAGCAATTCCTTGCGCCGCCGCAGCTTAATCCCGATATCCACTTTCCGCCAAAACTGCCGCGTGTAGTCCACCGCGCTCAGCATCGTAAATATCACCGCCGCGTACATCGTATACAGTCCAGCCGCCGCTAAATCCGGCCAGCGCATGCCCAGCATGATCAACGTGATCGCGGTGACTTGCAGGATCATCTTAGACTTGCCCAAGTCCGACGCCGGAATCACGTAACCTTCGCTCGACGCGATGTTGCGTAAGCCCGAAATCGCGAAGTCGCGGCCAATCGTCAAGATCACCATCCAAGCCGGCACCGCTTTCACTTCCACCAGCGCGATCAACGCCGCCGAAACGAGCAACTTATCGGCCACCGGGTCCAGTAATGTGCCGAGCGTGGTGATCTGGCTCCACTTGCGCGCCAGATAGCCGTCCAGCAAATCGGTCAACGCGGCAATCAGAAATATCGCGAGCGCGAACGTCTCGTTCCCCAACGAGAATGGCCCAAACGAATAGACGGTCCTATCCTGTACCAGCGCCGCGACCAGCAGCGGCACGAGGAAGATCCGCGCGAGCGTAAGGTAGTTGGGCAGATTCACGAGAGCAACCGGGCTTGCCGTTAGGATAGCAATTCGTATTGCGTAAGTTGCTTGCGAAGACTTAGTGGCGCGTCAACCTCGACTTCGCAAAACTCCTCGACGAACTCCTGCGACAACACCCGCCCATGCTCATGCATCAAGTTCAACGCCGCGCCATCGCTGGCCGGCACGCGCAGCTTGATTCTTTCGACCGGGTCCACCGGCAGCGCCTGATCGATGCGCGCGAGCAAATGATCGATACCCTGCCCCGTCAACGCGCTCACCGCTACGGCGTGCGGCGATTCGCCCTCCGCGTTGCGCAAGATCCGCCGCAGTTGGATCACTTGCTCATCGGAAGACGGCAACAAGTCCGCCTTATTCAGCACCAGAACCTGCTGCGTATGCTGCGCGCCGATTTCCGTCAACACCTGCTGTACGTGCTCGATATTGGCCGCCGCGTGCGGACTCGACGCGTCCACGACGTGCAAGAGCAGCGCAGCCTCCACGACTTCCTCCAGCGTCGCGCGAAACGCCGACACCAGCGTCGTCGGTAAGCGCCGGATGAATCCCACCGTGTCGCTCAACAAAATCTTCCGCCGCGAGGGCAAAATCAAATGCCGCACCGTCGGGTCGAGTGTCGCAAACATCTTCGCGTCCGCCAGCACTCCCGCGCGCGTCAGCCGGTTGAACAAAGAACTCTTCCCCGCGTTCGTATAGCCCACCAGCGCGACGGTTACGAGTGGCACGCCCTGCCGCTGCTTGCGCTGAATCGAGCGGCTCGATCGCACCCGCTCCAATTCGTGCTTCAAATTCGAGATGCGGCTATGAATCTTCCGCCTATCGGTTTCGAGCTTCGTTTCGCCGGGGCCCCTCGTGCCGATGCCGCCGCCCAAGCGCGACATCGCGACGCCCCGTCCAGCCAAGCGTGGCAACAGGTAATTCAACTGCGCCAACTCCACCTGCAACTGTCCTTCGCGCGTCCGGGCCCGTGAGGCGAAGACGTCCAGGATCAGCTGCGTCCGGTCCAGCACCTTCGCGTCCACCGCCCGCTCCAGATTGCGCTGTTGCGTGGGAGTGAGTTCGCCGTCGAAAAGCACCATCGTGGCGTTCGCCGCCGCGACGGTCGCGCGCAGTTCGTCTACCTTGCCGCCCCCGATGAGCGTGGCCTTGTCGGCTTGATCCCGCGATTGCACCAAAGTCGCCGCCACCGTCGCGCCGGCGCTCTCCGCCAACACCACGAGCTCGGCCAGAGACTCCTCCAGCGAGAAGTCGTTCAGACTTGGCGATGTCGCGGATTTGCGGAGATGGACTCCGACGAGTACGGCGGTTTCGGACAACTAATTACTGTTGGATTCGACGGGTATCGGCGCGGGCGAATGCGCCCCGGCGCCCGCCCCCGCGCTAGCGGAATGCGATTGCTTGGAGACGACCACCGTGGAGATAGCGTGCTTAAAAATGAGCTGCTCCTGGTTGTTCGCCTCAAGCACCACGGAATATTTATCGAAGCTCTTGATGCGTCCGGAAAGCTTGACCCCACTCATGAGGTAGATGGTCAAGTAAGTTTTGTCTTTGCGGGCATTGTTGAGGAAAGCTTCTTGAATGTTTTGTTGTTGTGCGAGCTTTTCCATCCCGTCGCCTTTTCGTTTTCGTATTCGCGGATGCGGGGACGCGATCCACCGTTATTAGGTCGATTGTAGCGCACGCCTCGCCGCAACCTCCCGATCCGCCGCGCGCGAATTTTCAATCCACGTATACTGTCCAAAGAAACGGCACTCGCCCATGCTCCGCATCGCTTCCGCGCTTTGGGACGCACAGAAAAAAGTTCTCTACCACGACGGCCAGCCTGCCCGGCTTCCCCGCCGCGCGGTGGACTGTCTGGAAATGCTTTTGGCCGCCTCCGGCCAAGTGGTCACCAAGGAAGAGTTTCAAGAAAAGCTCTGGCCCGGCCGCGTGGTGGAAGAATCGAACCTAGCCCAATGCATATCCGCTCTGCGCAAAGTTCTCGGGCAAGATACCGTGGAAACCGTCGTCGGTATCGGCTACCGTCTGATGGCCGTTCCACAACCGGAACGCGTCGCGCCTCCCCGCCGCCGTTTTCCTATCGCCGCCGTCGCCAGTCTTCTCCTCTTGATCGGCGCGGCCGCCTGGGGGTATTCGCGCTGGAGCGAGGCTGCCACCAAACGCCAAAGAGCCGACCGCCTCTACGAAGAGGCGATCTCCCTCGTTCGCGTCGGCAATTTCGCGAAGGGCATGAAGGCCGGCGAACTTTTCGAGCAAGCGATTTCCCTAGTCCCGGATCACGCTCTCGCCTATGCGGGGATGGCTGAAGCCGCGGCCCGCTATGGCAAGGGCTCCAGTAACTCGGCGGGCAGCCTCGCTCAGAAGGCCGTCAGCCTCGATCCCAACTGCGGCGAGTGCCAGGCCGTGCTTGGCTTTGTCCTGCTCACGCGAGAACACAAATGGGCCGCCGCCGGCGAAGCTCTGGACCACGCTCTCGCCATTGATCCGCGTCCCGCGCAGTGGCGGCTTTGGCGCGCGCAGTGGCTCGCCACGCAATGCCGCTTCGCCGAAGCGAAAGACGTCCTCCAACGTGCCCTTGCCGAGGATCCCTCCAAGTCGAATTTGCAAGCGATGCTCGCGGGCGTCCACTATTTCTCCGGTGAAACGAACGCGGCCATCGTGGCCGCCGAACGCGCCCTGGCGAACAATCCCACTTACGCCGCTCCTTATTTTTGGCTTTATCGCACGCACTGGGTCGCCGGCAATTACGGCGATGCCGTTCTCAACCGGGTGATCGAAACCGTGCGCTGGGGCGCCGGCGGAACCGAGATGGAAAAGGCCGAGCGGGACGAATATACCGCGCTCTTCCAGAAAAAAGGCCTCGCCGGAATCTGCGAACGCTGGCTCTCGACCTTTGCCAATGGAGGCCCCGCGGGTGTCGCCCGTTGCGACCGCGCTATGTGGCTGCTCGCTCTCGGTCGCAAGGACGACGCGCTCGCGGAACTTGAGGCCGCCTTGATATCCAAGCCCTTTCACGTCATCTACCTCGCCGCCGACCCCGCCTACAAGCCTCTCCACTCGGAGCCCCGTTTCCAAGCCGTTCTCAAAAAACTCGGTCTTCCGCTGCCCACGCCCTAAACTGGTCCCAGGTGACCGCAAGCAGCAATCATTCCGCGAAGTCCATCGCCATCATCAGCATTGCCGCCGGGCTTTCTCTCGCGGTTATCAAACTCGCCGCCGGCTGGTGGGGAAATTCGCTCTCCGTCCTAGCCGATGGCGTCGAAAGCGCCGGAGACGTCGTCGCGAGCTTGATCCTCTGGATCGGCCTCCAGATCGCCGGCCGCCCCGCCGACGACAATCATCCTTACGGCCACGGCCGCTTCGAGATCCTCGCGGGCCAAGCCATCGGCATGTTCCTCGGCCTCAGCGGCTCCTGGCTGATCTGGAGCGCCTGGAATCGCATCGGCGGTGTCAACGAGGCGCCGAATCCTCTCGCCATCTGGACGCTCGTGATCAGCATCGTCGTGAAGTTGCTGCTAGCCCAATGGAAGAAACGCCGCGCCACGGCCCTTGGCTCCGCCGCCCTCGACGCCGACGCGCAAAACGATTGGCTCGACGTCGTTTCCGGCCTCACCGCCATGCTCTGCCTCGGCCCCACTCTTTGGCAGCCGCAAGCCTTCCGCGATGCTGACGCCTACGGCGGTGCGCTCGTCGGATGCCTGGTCGTCATCCTCGGCCTCAAGGTACTGCGCGATTCCAGTTACGCTCTGCTCGACACGATGCCCAGCGAAGAACGCCTCGAAGAGATCCGCGCCGTCGCCGCGAAAGTCGAAGGCGCGTGGGGCATCGAGAAAGTCCTCGCCCGCAAGACCGGCTTCCAGTACCACGTCGACCTCCATCTTGAGGTCAATCCCAACAGCACCGTCTACCAAGCTCACCAAGTCAGCGGCGCCGTCCGCCGGCGCATCCGCGACGAAGTCCCTTGGGTTGCCGACGTGCTCATTCACATTGAACCGGGCGACTATAAAGGCAATGGATAACGAGCACGTCTCCCGCCTTCTCAACGAAACCGCCGACCTCATGGAGATCGCCGCGGAAGACGGCTTCCGCATCCGCAGTTACCGCAACGCCGCCAAGACCATCGAGGGCCATCCCGAAAGCGTCATCGCCATGCTCGGCGATCCTGCGCGCAAAGTCACCGACATCCCCGGCATCGGCAAAGGCATCGCGCACGTCCTGGAAGAGATCGCCCAACGCGGCAGCTTCGAACGCCGCGACGAGATGCTCGAAAAGTACCCGCCCACCGCGCTCGAAATGCTCAAGCTCCAGGGCCTGGGCCCCAAGAGCGTAGCGCTCTTGATCGAGACCTTTCGCGTCACCACCATCGACGATCTCGAGAAGCTATGCCGCGAGCAAAAGCTCCGCGAACTTCCGCGCATGGGCGCGAAGCTTGAAGACAAAGTCCTCAAGAGCATCGCGCTCTACCGCCGCAGCGCCGGCCGCTTTCTCCTGGACTTCGCGAACGAAACCGCGGACCAAGTGATCGCGCTCTTACAGGAAGTCAAGGGCGTCAACAATGCCGTCGCCGCCGGTAGTCTTCGGCGGGGCAAGGAAACCGTGGGCGACGTCGACATTCTCGTCACCGGTGACGCCGCCGAAAAAGCCCTCGCCGCCTTCGTCAAATGGAAGAAAGTCGAAGAAGTCCTCGGCCACGGCGACAACAAGGCCAGCGCCCGCGTCGGCACGGAAGGTATCCAAGTAGACGTCCGTAGCCTGCCCGAAGAAAACCTCGGCGCTGCCCTCCAATACTTCACCGGCTCCAAGGAACACAACGTCACCCTCCGCACCCGCGCCGTCAAACGCGGCCTGACGTTGAACGAGTACGCGCTCGCCCGTGAAGCCGACGGCGGCGTGATCGCTTCCCGTACCGAAGAAGAAATCTACGCCGCGCTCGGCCTGCCTTGGATCCCGCCCGAACTTCGCGAGAACTCCGGCGAGTTCGAAGCCGCCGAAGCGGGCCAACTGCCTAAGCTCCTCGAACTCGAGGACATCCGCGGCGACGTCCACATGCACACTCGCGAAAGCGACGGCCGCGGCACCCTCGGGGAAATGGCCCGCGCCGCCGGCGCGCTTGGCTACGAATACCTCGTCATCACGGACCACTCGAAGGCCCTCGCCATGGCTAACGGGCTCGACGAAAAACGCGCCATCGCCTTCGCGAAACTGGTCCAAGGCTTGAACCCCAGCGAATTCGGCATCAAGGTCTTCTCCGGTCTTGAGTGCGACATCTTGAAAGACGGTCGCATGGACCTCGACAACGAAGCCCTCGGCGCCCTCAACTTCGTCATCGCCAGCGTCCACAGCCACATGAACCTCGACCCCAACGCCATGACGGAGCGCCTCCTCGCCGCCATTGAGAACCCCCACGTCAAAGCCATCGGCCACCCCACGGGCCGCGTATTGCTACACCGGGACGCTTACGCTTACGCCTTCGAGAAAGTCGCCAGCGCCGCCGCCCAACGCGGTATCGCCATGGAGATCAACGCGAGCCCCGAACGCCTCGACCTGCACGCGCCCCTAATCCGCGCCGCCAAAGCCAAAGGCTGCAAGTTCACCATCGCGACGGACGCCCACCACCCCGCCCACCTGCGCAACATGAAGTACGGCGTCAAAATGGCCCGCCGCGGTTGGCTAGAGAAAACCGACATCCTCAACGCGCTGCCGCTCGCGGACTTTCAAACGGCCATCCGAGCTTAGCCAAGCGCGTCTCGCCGCCGCGCCAAGAACGTCCGCGCCGCCTCGTCGTCGCTCAGACCCATGGCCCGCTCGTAGGCCTCCCGCGCCTCGTCTCTTCTTCCCAGCAACGCCAACGCGTGCGCCCGGACGGCGTGATACGGCTGATGCGCCGCGAGTCTTTCGGCAGGCAACGCCTTGATGCGTTCCCACGCCCGCCCCGGATCGCCGCTCTCCGCCAGCGCCGCGCAATACGAAATCTCGGCGCCCATCGTCGGGCTCAACTCCAGCAACTTCTCATAGAGTCCAATCACCGCCGCCCAATTCGCCGCGCCGCCGTAACGCCTCATACTGTGCGCGGACTGCACCGCCGCCTCCAGCTGATACGGACCGACTTTCCCCAGAGCCGCGGCCCGCAATAAGAAGACTTCTGCCTCATCCATCGCGTCCTCGTCCCACAACGCCGGGTCTTGTTCCGTTAACGGGACGTAGCTCCCCTCTACCCTCCGCGCGTCGCGTCGCGCATAAACGTAGAGCAACAACGCCAGCAAACCCAACGCCTCCGCCTCTCCAGGCATTGCCTCCACCAATACTCTTGCCAGACGAATCGCCTCTTCGGGCAGTTCCGCATGCGCCGCGTAGATCGCCTCCAGGACTGCGGGCAGCCGCTCGGGCATGGCCGCGCTTGGAGGGATTTCGAAGGGGATTCCCGCATCGCGGATCTTCTGCTTCGCCCGCACCAAGCGTTGGCTCATCGCCGGCGGAGCGATTAAGAACGCTGATGCGATCTGTTCGGCGTTCAAGCCCAACACCGTCTGCAACATCAAGGCCGTGCGCACTCCCCGGTCCAGCGCCGGGTGCGCGCAGACGAAGAGCAGCCGCAGCCTCTCATCGCCCAACTCTTCCGTTTCCGCAGGCGCCGCCACGAACTGGCCTTCGAGCGGCGCGCTTCGGCTGGATCGTCTCTGCCGGTCGATATCCCGCCGCCGCGCCACGGTGAAAAGCCAGCCCACCGGATTCGCCGGGACTCCCCGCTCGGGCCACTGCTCTAACGCTTCCGCCCACGCATCCGCCAACGCATCTTCGCAACGGGCGATGTCTTTCTGCGCTCCGCTATTCTTCGCAAGCAGCAGCGCAAGCAGGCGGCCCCAGTGTTCCCGGTAGGCCGCCTCCAGCGCTTGCTTCACTTGGTTCATCGTCTATTGCATTGGAAGCACGGGTCGCACCTCTACGCCGCCCGTCGAAGCCGACGGACATCGTGCCGCCCATTCCAAAGCCGCGTCCAGGTCGGGCACGTTGATGATAAAAAATCCGCCGAGTTGCTCCTTGGAATCCGCGAAAGGCCCGTCTTGGACATGACGCTTTCCCTCCCGGATCCGCAGACTTGTCGCCGTGCCGCTTGGTTGCAGCGGCGTTCCGCCCGCCGCCACATTGCCCTCCTGCAGGGCCTTACCGTATGCCGAGTAGGCTCCCCAGTAGCTTTGGGCTTCGGCGTTGGTCCGCTTGGCGACTTCCTCCGGTGTTTCGTAAACCAGTACGCAATATTTCATAACACTTCCCTTTCGATGATCTTCGAACGCAACCGCGCTCAAAAACGCTTCAAGGGAGTGTCGTGCGGGAAATGGCGATTTCGACAGACCGCCGCAAAGTTTCTATTGCGGCGGCGTTTCTGAAGGCGGCCCCAAAGGTTCGGCGGGAACGGGATCCACCTTGATAACCTTTTCGTTCCCCTTCACCTTGCCCAACTTCCCGCGTGCCTCAAGCTCCTGCGTCTCCGCGTCGCTCTCGAGCGCCTTCACGTTCTCGCGCAGTTCATCGCGCATCTTCTGCAGATTCGCGTTGTCCCGCTCAAGCATGTCGAGTTCCTGGCGCTGCTTCACCAGCGCGCTTACGCCATTGGGGCCAAGCAAGGCCACCGTAACGTATGCCGCGGCGAGCATCAAACCGAGAATCACACCCGCCCGTCGAAGAGGCGGAAAACGCAAATAGGACATGTCTGCTGGATTAGCTTCCTTTTAGTTTATAGACAGTCGCGGTATGAATAGCAAATGAAGTTCATCGCCGATCCGAAATTTCGTGTCGTCCTGTCTACCGCGCCGAGCCTCGACGAAGCCCGCCGCATTGCTCACGCCCTCGTTGAGCGCAAACTCGCCGCCTGCGTCAACCTCGTCCCCGGCCTCGAAAGCGTCTACCGCTGGCAGGGTAAGGTGGAAAACGCCTCCGAAATCCTTCTCCTCATGAAGACGGAGAGGGGCAAAGAGGACGAACTGTTTCAAGCCATCGCGGAAATCCACGGCTATGAGGTTCCCGAAGCCATCAGCCTGCCCATCCACGGCGGTCTGGAGCCCTATTTGCGCTGGGTCGCAGAGAGTCTTGTGATAGATTGACGGGGCGCATGCAAGCCAGCGGAACCCGTCATTACGTCCTCTTATTCGCCGTTATTCTCTCGATCGTTACCTACATCGATCGCGTTTCCATTTCCTACGCAGGGCCGAAGATTCAAGAAGAACTTGGCCTAAACTCAGCCCAGTTGGGGCGCGTCTTCTCGGCCTTCGCGATCGCTTACGCGCTCTTTGAGATTCCCGGTGGCTGGATGGGAGATAAATGGGGACCGCGCAAAGTCCTCGCGCGCATCGTCCTATGGTGGAGTTTTTTCACTGCGGCAACCGGTTGGGCCACCAACTATGTCTATCTCTTAATTGTCCGCTTCCTCTTTGGCGCGGGCGAAGCTGGCGCTTTCCCAAACATCACCAAGGCCTTCTCCACTTGGTTTCCCGCAAACGAGAAGTCCAACGCTCAGGGTATTGTTTGGATGAGCGCTCGCTGGGGCGGAGCTTTCACGCCGGTTATGATGGCCGCTCTCTTCCGCTACATCGAATGGCGCGTCGCCTTCCAACTTTTTGCGGTACTGGGCGTCATCTGGGTTGTTGTCTTCTACTGGTGGTATCGTGACAACCCCAAGGAACACAAGAGCGTCAATGCTGCCGAACTCGCGATCATTGGAGACAGCGTCAATATGGCCGACGATCACGGCAGCGTGCCCTGGGGGCGCTTCGCGCAATCCGGAAGCGTATGGCTCCTCTGGGTCCAATACTTCATGCTCAGCTACGGATGGTACTTCTACATCACCTTCTATCCGATCTACCTCAGCAAACTTGGATTCGATTTGAAGGCTGAGGGCGCGGCGCTGAGCGGATTGCCGCTCTTCCTTGGCGGAATAGGCTGCTTGGTCAGTGGCCGTCTCACCCCTTGGTATGCCAAGAAGGTCGGCGACGCCCGAGTAGCGCGGAAACGAATGGCTTCTTTCGGCATGGCTATGGCCGCCACGATGCTGTTCATCATTCTAAACACGCGCGACCCCCTAACCGTAGCGCTCATGTTTGGACTCGCCAGCTTCTTCAATGATCTCGTGATGCCCCCCGCCTGGAGCACCTGCATGGACGTCGGCGGAAAATTCGCAGGCACGCTGAGCGGCAGCATGAACATGATGGGTAATTTCGCCGGATTCGTCGCTCCCGTAGTGATTGGCGAAGTTCTGCAGCGCACCAACAATGACTACACGGTAACTTTCTACATTTCGGCGATCGCTTACATGATCGGCGCGCTCTGCTGGCTCGGGATCAACTCCACCAAGCCCCTGGATTCTCTAACGCACGACTAGCAGCAACATCGTGCAGTCGTCGTAGAGATGGCCGCCCGAGAAATCGAGAATCGCCTCCTCCATCGCCCCTAGCGCATGTTGCGGATCGAGCGACGCCGTCGCTTCCAGCAAGCCTCGCACTCGCTCCTCGCCGAATTCTTCGACGTCCTTCTGCGCCTCGACCGCGCCATCGCTTAACACCAGCAACCGGTCTCCGCTGTTCAATCGAACGCTCCCCGCTTCGGCTTGCCAGCGCGAGAACGCCCCGAGCACCATCGCCTGCGCCTCCAATGCTTCGACGCTCCCATCGCGCCTGCGCAGCAACGCCGCGGGGTGCCCGCAACTGATGTAGTCCAGCCGCGCCTCCGCCTCCACGTACTCGCCGTAGAACGCCGTCGCGAACGCCTCCGGCGCCGTCGCTTCAAAGAACAAGCGGTTCACCTGCGCTAGCATCGCCGCCGGACCCCACTCCGCGTGCGACGCATGGCTGCGAAAGAGCGCCTGCAAGTTCGACATCAAGATCGCCGCCGGCACGCCCTTACCGCTCACGTCCGCCACCACGAAGCCAAACTGCCCGCCCGGCCGCTCGAAGAAGTCGTAATAGTCGCCGGACACCTCGCGCGCCGGCAGGAAGCGGCAAGCGAAGTCGAAGCCTCGCGTCACCGCGCTTGCCCGCGGTAGAAGGTTCTCCTGCACCTTGCGCGCGACGTCCATCTCGCGTCGTGGCGCGGCCATCGCCGCCGTCCACTTCGCCACCATCTGCAGCAAGCGCTCGTTGCTCCAAGGCTTCTCCATGAAGTCCGACGCCCCTTGCTGCATCGCCGCGACCGCCAACGCGATATCGCCCCACGCTGTCATCGCGATCACCGGCGCGCCGATGCGCTTGGTGCGCAGCCGCGCGATCCATTCGAGACCCTCGCTGCCGCTCGTCGTGTCGCGCGTGTAGTTCATGTCGAGCAGAATCAAGGCGGGCGCGCCGCTCTCCGCCGCGAGCAGCATCTCTTGCGGCGTCCCGAATGTTTCCGCCGTGTATCCGTTCGATTTCATGAGCAGCCGCAGAGCTTCCCGCACGTCCGCTTGGTCGTCGCAGATTAATATCTTTTTCGGTGTTTCCCCCAAGGCGCTCTATGCTCCCTCTCAGCTTAGCCTCATCCGCGCCCTCGCGCCCCCAAATTCACGGGCTTCTCCCTAGCTTTCCTCGCGTCGTCTACGAAGGCCTAGAGAACCGCTAGGGTGAAGTCTAAACAATTCGCTAAGGTGCAATGACTACGGCAAGATCCCAGTAGGAACTACTAAGGCAAGATCCGAATTGTATTGGAAACGCTTTGGCCTCAAAGTCTTCTTATGTACATGCGAAACGTACTCGCGCTCTGCGCCCTAGCTTTCTGCACTGCGAGAATGGACGCCGCCGCGATAAGCGCTGGCATCTGGTACAACGTGCAGGGATTCTCCGTCGGCGCCGTGACTAACGGCACCAACGGCATTGGTTTCAGCGATCCCGGAGCGGGGCCGTGGACCTTCACTCTCATTGGCAATGGCACTCTCGAATTTACCGACGCTGGAACCTCCGGCGACTCCTACAGTGTGTTCAATTTCGGCAATCCCTTGAATACGTCTCCAACCAACGGCAATTTCACGGGCCAGGGCGTCATTCCGCCCTCCAACTGCGGTTTGGATCCCCTGGCTTGCTTCACGAATCCAGACTTCTCCAACGAGACTTTTACTTTGGCTGGCGGCGCGGGCACAAACTTTAGCCTATCGTTCAACATCCTTGACCAATTTCAAGGCGGTGACGCCTTCTTCCGCATCACGGGCAACCTCACTACCGCTGCGGGCACCACCACAAGTGGCGGCACGCCCCCTGTTGACCCGCCCGTCGATCCCCCGGCCACCGGTGACGTTCCCGAGCCCTCCACCTACGCGCTTGTCGGCTCGGCAATTGCGTGGCTTGCTTGGAAACGCAAGAAGAGCTAGATCCATCTCCCACTTTCGAGTAGTTGCAACGGCGTTGCGGATTGCTAATCTAAAGCAATCTGCGACGCCGTTTCGTTGCGTATGGGAGAACAGTACATTTGACGCGAGGCATTTTTACAGTTTGGTTGCTAGCGCTTGGGGCCTTTGGCCAGCAGCCCTCGACTCGGGAAGCCCAAATCGAGGCGGCACGCGACGCCAAGGCGAAAACCGTGAAACCGGACGAAGTCTCCAAATCGGAGAACTTCCTCCGCAATTTCAAGGACCAGAAATGGCTGGAGCGCCTCGGGCAGGGCTATAACGGCCTGCGTCCCAAAATCGGCAACATGGTCACGGGCGGCGGCTTCGCCGTCGGCCCGGAGTACTTTCGCGAGGACCTCGCCGGCGGTAAACTCAATGCGCGCGTGGCCGCTCAGATCAGCACTCGCGGCTTCCAGAAGTACGAAGCCGAAGCGCGACTGCCTCGACTCGCCAACGGGAAGCTCGATCTCGATTTCCTTGCCGTCCATCGCAACTACGGGGGCATTAACTACTACGGTCCCGGCCCCAACTCGCGGCGCGAAGGCCGTTCCAACTACCGCTTGGAGGACACCAACTTCGACGCCATCCTAGGCGTCACCCCCGTGCGCGGCATCAAGTTCGGCGCCTCCACCGGTCTTCTCTTTGCTAACGTCGGCCCCGGCACGGACAACCGCTTCGTGTCTTCAGAAAAGATCTACTCGCCTCTGATCAGCCCCGGCATCGACGTCCAGACCAACTTCGGCCGCGCCAGCGTTTTCGGGCAAGTGGATTACCGCGACAACCCCATCGGGCCGAAATCAGGCGGCAATTACGTCGTCGAACATTCCTGGTTTCAAGACCGCGACCTGAAGCGCTTCAGCTTCCGCCGCCTCGACATCGATCTCGAACAACACTTGCCCTTTCTGAACAAGACCCGCCGCATCGTCCTGCGCGCCAAAGGCGCCTTCACCGATACGAACCGCAATAACCAAGTGCCCTTCTACCTGCAACCCATCGTCGGCGGATCCGACGATCTCCGCGGCTACCGTTTCTTCCGCTTTTCGGACCGGAACGCCGTTGTCTACAACGCCGAGTACCGCTGGGAAATCTTCTCCGGCCTTGATGGCGCCGTCTTCTTCGACGCGGGCAAGGTGATGCCCCACAAAGGCCATCTCGCTTTTAATAACCTTGAGACCAGTGCCGGCTTCGGCTTCCGGGCTAATGCCCGCAACGCCACCTTCCTTCGCGTCGACGTCGGCTTCAGCCAGGAAGGCTTCCAAGTCTGGTTCAAGTTCAACGACTTGCTTAACCCGCGCCGCTTCGGAACCGCGCGCATGCAGCCCATCAACTAAGGAGCGAACGGCATGAAATATATCCTCTTCCTCCTCGGCCTTTGTGCAATCGCGCCGGCGCAGAAATTCCTGAGCGACGACCCTCTGGAAAAAGAGCCGCGGCCGCGTTTGATCGATCCGCTCAAGAACCGCAAGCTCAGCGACATCTACGATCTCTTCTCGCACCAATTCGGCCCGCCCGGAGAACTTTCGAAGACCCTCAAGAAGCCCATCCCCGCTCAAGGCGTGAACACGCTCGGTGAACCGATGGACGGCGTCTGGTGGGAACGCCGGCATTACTACAAGCGGATGAGCGCTGAAGAGCTGAAACTCGGCGCTGGCAACACTCATGTGCCCGCTGATGGGCCTTGGACGGTGATCAGCGCGAAGAACGAAGGCATCACCCCTGGCTTCGTCGTCGTCGATTCCAAGAAGAACCGCTTCTTCATCAAGTTCGATCCGCTGACGAATCCTTCGATGGCCACCGCTTGCGACGCGTTGGTCAGCCGCCTTTTCCACGCCATCGGCTATCACGTCCCCGAGAACGCGATCGTGTACTTCACGCCCGACCGGCTTGTGTTGGGCGAGAACGTCGAGCTCCTCGACGCCAAAGGCAAGCCGCGCAAGATGACCAATCGCGATGTCCTTGAAATCCTGCTCAAGGTGCCGAAGACCAAGGGAGGCAAATATCGCGCGACGGCCAGTTATTCCTTGCCAGGCAAAACTATCGGGCCCCCGCGCTACTACGGCACGCGCAGCGACGATCCTAACGACACCGTGCCTCACGAACACCGCCGCGACCTGCGCGGCCTGCACGTCATCGACGCTTGGCTCGGCCACGACGACTCGCGCGCCATCAACAACGTCGATGTCTTTATCTCCGAAGGCAAGCAAGGTTATGTGAAGCACTTCATGCTCGACTTCGGGTCGACGTTGGGCTCGGGTACGCAACAACCGAACTCGCCTCGCAGCGGCGCTTACTTTTTCGACTGGGGTTCCGCCGCGCAGCAGACCTTTACGCTCGGCCTCGCCCCGCCCTACTGGGCTTTCGCGAAATACCCGAAGCTTCCCGAGGTCGGCCGTTTCGAAGCGAAGACGTTCGATCCTGAAAAGTGGGTCGCCGAGTATCCCAATCCCGCCTTCCTCAACCGTCTTCCGGACGACGAATTCTGGGGCGCGAAGCTCGTCACGGCTTTCACCAACGATGAGCTGAAGGCCCTCGTCGAAACCGCAGAGTATCAAGATCCGAAATCCGCGGCATGGGTATTGCAGTGCTTGATTGAGCGCCGCGACAAAATCGGCAAGGCCTACTTCGCCAAGCTACTTCCCTTCGACAAGTTCCGCTTCGAGAACGGCAAGCTCGCCTGGGACGACCTCGGCGCGAAACTCGGCTACCATCCCGCCGCCGAAGTCGATGTCGTGGCGTCGCCCTTCGACAACGGCCCCGGCCCCTCCGGCATCACGCGCACCAAACTCACTTCCAAGAAGAATCCGAAGCACTCGATCGACGTGTATTCGAAAGGTGAGAAGATCATTGGAATTGACCGTTCCTGGTAACGGTCTTCTGGAATGGCGAAACACGACGAGCGCCCCGAATACCAATCTCGCCCCGAAATGGCGAGTCTGCAAAGCTTCCCTAGCTTCCAAACGATAGGGGAGCAACCGAAGGGCCCGCTCGAAAAAGCGCTCTCCTTCTTCGCCGACGTCCGCGCCGGCGAAGGCTTGAGCGTACTCGCCCTCACCGTCAACGTCTTCCTGCTCCTCTTCGCCTACTACGTCTTAAAGACCGTTCGCGAGGCGCTCATCCTGAGCGAAGGCAGCGCCTACATCAAGGCCTACTCAAGCGCGGGCCAAGCGGCCTTGCTGATGATCGCCGTGCCGCTTTACGGCTGGGTCGGCACCAAGGTCAACCGCATCAAACTTCTTAGCGGCCTTTCTGTCTTCTTCATTCTCAACCTCATCCTCTTCTGGTTCTTCGGCATCCAAGGCGCGCGCGAAGGCGTCGTTTTCTACATCTGGGTTGGTATCTTCAATGTCTTCGTCATCAGCCAGTTCTGGGCCTTCGCGACGGACCTCTACACCGAAGCCCAAGGCAAACGTCTCTTCCCGATGATCGGCGTCGGCGCCTCGCTCGGCGCCTGGCTCGGCGCCCAAGCAGCCAGCGAACTCGTCAAGAGCTTCAACCTCAACCCCTACCAACTCCAACTCTCCGGCGCCGCCATCCTCGCCGTCGCCACCCTCATCACGGTCTTCGTGAACACCCGCGAAAAGAAGCACGAGATCGCCGAGATCGGCGAGCACGCCGAGAAGCCGCTCGGCGCCGCCGATGGCTTCGCCCTGGTCTTCGGCTCCCGCTATCTGCTCCTGATCGCCGCCCTCACCGTCCTGCTCAACGTCGTCAACTCCAGCGGCGAGTTCCTGCTCTCTAGCGTCGTCAGCGAACAAGCCAAGTCCGCTTTCCCCACGGACCCTGCCGCCCAGAAGAAATTCATCGGCTCGTTCTATGGCGATTTCTTCGCCGTCGTCAACCTTCTCGGTTTCCTTTTGCAGACCTTCGCCGTCTCCCGCATCTTCCGCTTCCTTGGGGTTCAAGGCAGCCTCTACGTCTTGCCGCTTATCGCGTTAGGCAGCTACATGACGCTAGCCATCGCGCCCTATCTTGCCATCGTCCGCGTCGCGAAGACGCTCGAGAATTCCACCGACTATTCGCTCCAGAACACCGTCCGCCAGGCGCTCTTTCTGCCTACTTCGCGCGAAGCGAAGTACAAAGCCAAGGCCGCTATCGACACCTTCTTCATGCGCTTCGGCGACGTCATGCAAGCCGGCATCGTCTGGCTCGGCGCGCAGGCCGGCCTTGCCTTCACCGGCTACGCCATCCTCAACATCGGCTTCACCGTGATCTGGCTATGGATTGTCAGTCGGCTGGTGAAAGAGCACCGCAGGCTGGCCTTCTAGGCGCGCTTCTAAGCGCACGGTCTTGCGCTTGGCGCGCGGCAGCGTAAATACGAACTCGTTCTCCGCCACTTGCTTGGCCGCCTGCCCGTCCACCAGAAAAGGCTTCGCCGAAAACAACCACGCCTGCGTCCGTGCCGCATAGGTCATTTCCCCATTTGGCGCGTAATCCAACAATTCCAAGTTTCGCGGCTCCACTTCCCAAGCGCTCGCTTCGCCCGCTTGCAGCGCATGCTTTCCCGGAGGCAATAGATATGCGCCGCCTCCCCGCAACGGCCAAGCCAACCCATCCACCGTTAGCGGCCCCTCGCTCCGCCACCAAACCGCCCGCTCCCCAGGCCTTGCCGCCGCGCTCGCCACAAATGGCAGATCCTCGGGCAACAACGACGCCTCGAAGTACAACGCGACGTGGTCGAAATTCCGCGCCGCTTCGTGGATCAGCTCAATCAGTTCTCCCCCCGTCTGCTGCTTCGTCGGATACACATCCTGATAGCGTTCCACGATGTTCAAATCGATCGCCAGCCGCGCGGGATTCTTCGTCAACCCGTCATAACGCTTCCGGATCTCGCGATACCGCTCCGGTCCCAAATGCCAGACCGTCGCCGGATCCTCAATCAGAAACGTCACATCGCCTTCTTCGGTCGCCTCGAGCAACCGCGCGCTATCCGCCCCCAGCGCCCTGCGCATATTCGTATCCAGGCGGTCGTCGATATGCGTCAGCATCACGTCGAAGTTCGGCCGCTCCCGCTGCAGCGCCGCCAACTTTGCCAGCCACTCTTGCTGCAAGCGCGCCGCTAGCGCCGCCCGCGCCTCCACGAACTTCTCTATCAAACCTGCATCGGCATCCTTGGCGAACAACGACTCCGGCGCCACCCCGAGTTGTTCCCGGAATAGAGCCACCGCATCCCCCGAGAACGGCGTAAACCGCGCCGGATTCTCTAACCCCTCGAGCGACTCAAAATACAACTCACCCAGATTCGCCCCGTCCCAGTCGTAGCTGCGCAAGAGCGACATGACACTCGCCTCCGCTTTCGCCGCGCAAGCCGCGCTGACCAAATTCACCAGCCGCCGCCAATCCAAATGCGCATCCGTTCCCGCCGCCGTCTTTTCGCGGCACTCCGGATGCAAGTCCCAGAAACGGTCGCTCACATGCGGCAACTCCAGCCACGCATACACCGCGATGCCGTTGCGATGGCTCTCGTCAATCAGCGTTGCCAACCACTTCGCGCGCTCCCCATCCGCGCCGTCGAACTGCCACGAAGTCACATGAATCGCCGCGATCCCCGCCTGCCGCCACCGGCTCACCAAGTACGGCACGTCCACGCGCAACCGGTGGCTCGCGTCGAAGAACGCCGTCAAGTTCCGCGCCTCATACTTCGCCTTCACACCCAACCGCGCGAGCGCCTGAGGCAGATACGGAAACTTCTCATATCCGGAAGCGCCAATCGACGTCGCCGTCCACAACACCGCGCCCTTCCCTAGTTTCCTCCCCGCGAGAACCGGCGCCTTCTTCCAACGCTCCGTCGCATACACCGTCCACGCCGCGTTCAACCTCGCTTCGAGTAACTTCTCTTCCTTCTCCCAGATGAGCGGCAAGTCCGGCCTCGTGATGTCGCGAATCTGCCGTACTTCAATTGCTTCGGCACCCATCTCCACGCCAAACTGCTTCGCCGCCGCCGAATGCCCACGCAGGATCAGGACCAGCCCATCCTGCACCCGCGCCTCAAACAACTTCGGGTCTAACTTCGTCTGGCCGTCCAGCACCAGCACCCCAGGCAAATCTTGCGTCGCCGCCGCGAGCCCATAAGCCTGCAGCAAGCGCCGCCAGCCTGTCTCGCTTTCTGGCGCCTCAAAAGTCTGCGCTCCCAGCGCGAAACCAAGCAACAACGAACTAACGAGTAAACGCATACCAGAGCCCCGCTCTCAAATCTCGAAACCTTTGATCCCGGCCCGGCGACGTCTTCATCAAGTGCCAACCCGCCAGGTAGTCGACGCTGAAATACAATCCCTGCGGCATCCCCTCGAAACGAAAGCGCAAGCCCGGCCCCGTTTCCACGAAGTTCGCCCACTCCTGCCGCCGCGCGTCCACCGTCACGTTGAAATTCCAATAAAGCCGCAACGCCCGGTCCGCCTTGTTCTGCCCCACGCGATTCTGCCAAGTGAACAAAGCGTTGTTGTCAAAGCGGCTCAAGAACACCCCGTCAAACGTCGTCGCCCAGTAACTCCCCGCGCCGATGTTCCGCGCGAAGTTCACCCCGCCGCGATAATCCGGCTTCATGCTCTTCCCGAAATACTGCCAAGCGCTTCCCGCCTCGCCCCAGGCCATCCACCCCGCGCGTTGCGGCGTCGCCAGTCCCACCGCCGCCACCACCGCGCTCTCGCTCAACGATTGCGGCAACATCTGCCCCGCGCCCGCCTGCCGGTTGCGTCCCAGATCGCCGATGAACCGCGACGATAGATAAGGTCTCACCGCCGTTCCCGGCAAACGAAACTCCATCTTCGTCTGTCCATAAGTAAACACTTCCTTCCAGCGCGAGGAGTAAAACGGCAACACCCAGGAAGTCGTCCGGAAAGGCGCGAGCGAAGGCCGTAAGTTCTGATACGCCTGCTCGGCCTCCTTCGCGGTCTTCGCGTCCGGGCTGTGCCGCGCCATCTCGAACCAGCGAATCGCTTCCTTATCGTTCTTCATCATGTTGTGCGCCCAACCGAGCCGCAACATCGTCGCGAAGTCGTTCGGGCTCGCCTCGCGAATCTGATTCAGATAGAGCAGCGCATCTTTGTAGTAACCCTTCTCCAAACTCTTTTCCGCCAACTCGCGCGCCGCCGACAGGCTCGATTCGCCCTGCGCCGCCACCTTGGCTAGCAAGGGCCGCGCCCCCGCCATGTCGTTGCGCGCGGTCTTCAAGAACGCCAACTGCGCGTTCGCCAAAGTGTCCTCCGGCGCCAGGCGCAGTAACTCCTCGAACACTCGCATCGCTTCCTTTTCACGGCCCATCGCGAGCAGCAGAAAGCCAAACTCCCGCCGCACTCCCACGTTTAGGGGATCCATTTGAATCGCATACTCAAATTCGTAAACATAGGGGTACCGTGAGCTCATCTCTTCGCGAGCCATCTGCGCCACATAAGGCTGCGCCCCGCGCGAGGCCGCCAGCAACGCCGCGTTCGCATAATCGATGCGCAACGCCTCCCGCTCCACCCGCGCGATATCCAGCAAGAACTTCCGCTTATCCGGCTTCAACCCGAACGCCAAACGGTACGCCGCCGCCGCCCCCACCCAATCGTTTCTTTCCTCCAGCAATCGCCCCAACTCCTCGTGCACCGAGTAGCTATCGGGGTTCTTGGCCGCCGCCTCGCGCCACCGCGCAATCGAAGTCCGCAACTCCGCGTCCAAGCGCGCGAAGGTCTCTTCCGCTGTCTTCTTCACGTCTGGGTCTGCCGCCAACCGCATCCGCAAGAAGACCTCGAACGCCTCCGCCCGCTTCCCCGTCTCGTAACAAAGAAACGCATACTCCAGCCATAACGATTCCCGCTCCGGCGCCACCTCCAGCGCCAGACGAATCTGCTCCCGCGCTTTCACCGTCTCGCCTATCTTCAAAAGCAGATACGCATAATCCACCCGCGCCCCCACCTTGCCAGGCTCCCGTTCCAACCCCGCCTCAAATAATTGCCGCGCCCGCTCAAAGCGTCTCTCCCGCAAAGCCCCATAGGCCTCATCCAAAGTCTGGCCGGACAAAGAGAAGGCGAATATCGAAAGCATCGCGGCGCGGCAAAACATAGGAACTCTCCAAGTACCTAGTGGCGCGAGCGGCGAAAAACTCTCAGCTACATTGAATTCATGGATTACCTCGGCCTCGACACCTTCCTCACCGAAGACGAGAAGTTAATCCGCGCCGAAGCCCGCCGCTTCGCCGACGCCGAACTCCGCCCCCTCATCCGCGACTGTTACCGCGCAGGCCGCTTTCCCCGCGAAGTCATCCCCCAACTTGGCCGCCTCGGCTTCCTCGGCGCCAACCTCCATGGCTACGGCTGCGCGGGCCTGTCGAACGTTGAATACGGCCTCATCATGCAAGAGCTCGAACGCTGCGACTCCGGTATCCGTAGCTTCGCCAGCGTCCAAGGGGCCCTCGTCATGTACCCCATCTGGGCTTATGGCTCGGAAGAACAAAAGCAACGCTGGCTCCCCGAACTTGCCGCCGCGAAACTCATCGGCGCCTTTGGCCTCACCGAACCCGGCTTCGGCTCGAACCCCGCCGGCATGACCGCCACCGCTGATCGCGATGGCGATCAATGGGTCTTGAACGGCGAGAAGACCTGGATCACGAATGGCTCGATAGCCGATCTCAATCTCGTTTGGGCCAGAACGGTGGAAGGCATCCAAGGCTTCCTAGTTCCCCGCGACGCCAAAGGCTTCCACGCGACGGACATTCACGGCAAGCTTTCCATGCGCGCCAGCGTCACCTCCAGCTTGCACATGAACGAATGCCGCATCGCGGACGAATACCGCCTCCCGCAAGCCAAGGGCCTCAAGTCCGCCCTCGCCTGTCTCACCCAAGCCCGCTACGGCATCGGTTGGGGCGTCATCGGCGCCGCCGAAGATTGTTTCGATACCGCCAGAGACTACACCATCCAGCGCAAGCAGTTCGACAATCGCCCCATCGCCTCCCATCAGCTAGTCCAAGAAAAGCTAGCCAACATGATCACGGAAATCAGCAAGGCGAAATTGCTAGCCCTCCACTGCGGCCGCCTCAAGGACCAAGGCAAACTCCACCCCCACCAAGTCTCGATGTTGAAGCGCAACAACGTCCAGATGGCCCTCGACGCCGCCCGCGCCGCCCGGGACCTCCTCGGCGCCAACGGCATCGTCGACAGCTACAGCCCCATGCGCCACATGGCCAACCTCGAAAGTGTCTCCACCTACGAAGGCGCCGCCCACATCCACACCCTAGTGATCGGCGAGGCCGTTACCGGTATCCCCGCCTACCGCTAGCGATCATCCTTCAAGCCGCCCACGGCCTAATCCTCGCAAGGCCTGAAATGTTCCACGCTTGAGATCGTCTGAAGGGGTGAGAGGACTCCTTCCGCCACGGCTGTATCCAGAGAATCGCCTTCCTCTCAAACCCATGATTCCGCTCTCCTCGCTCGTCCGGGATCTCAGATAGGCGATCCGTTTGCCTATGCGAAATCCATCTCTCGCGAGCGCAAGTGACGCCTAGGCGTAGTCGTCGGCGCGATGTTCACGGATCACCACGCTCGGCTAGACTCGCTGGTTGGCGCGGAACTGGATCTCTCTGGCCAGTCCCAATCTTTTCGCTGCGTGCGTCGCGTCGCCTCGAACGATACGGCCGGTCTAGAGGACGAATACTGGCGGCGACGGCCCCAGCTAGCAATCCTCCCGTCCATCTGCTCGATTCAAATGTCCTAATCGCCCTTGCCACGCCGGACCATTCGATGCACGCGCGAGCGAAGTTGTGTTCTTCTGGGTCGGATCGCGTTACCACTAGCCCAATTACGCAAGGCGCGCCAGTTCGCTTCCTGACGTGCTTCGCGGGGAAGACCTCCATGTATACCGCCCAATAATTGATCGTGGCATTGACTGCTTCGCCTCTTCACGAATTCTGGCCCGATTCAATTAGCTATTCGTCCATTCCAGATCGGTGGTGTCCACGGACTCAAGCACGTCACCGATGCGTACTTGGCGGCATTAGCGGCAGACAACGGCGGGTGTCTTGCGGCCATGGATGAAGCGCTCGCCGCTTTTCACATCCATGCATTTCTGATTCGAGTTCGCCGCTCGAATCGCCCCACCCAAGCGCCCCAGGCCTTCGATTTCTCTGGGTATCCCAGGTTGAGGAAGCCTGGTTCCCCGCTCGCGCTCCGCAAGAATCGGACAGCGTTACCAATCCGGCACTCCATAAAATCCCTACATGGAAGCAATGGACTCTCTCCAATCCCTCGACCAAAACGGCTGGGCCCGCATCCCCCAACTCCTCACCGCCGAAGCCTGCACCGGACTCGCCGCCCTCTACGGCCACCCCCAGCATTTCCGCGCCAAAATAATCATGTCCCGCCACAACTTCGGCCGCGGCGAATACCAATACTTCCGCTACCCACTCCCACCACCCATCCAAGCTCTCCGCGAACGCTTCTACCAACTCGTCGTGCCCATCGCCAACCGCTGGAAGAACGCCACCTATCCGCCAGTCCACGAATCCTACCGCCGCCAGTGCGAAGCCGCCGGCCAATCCAAACCCACGCCGCTCCTCCTACGCTACGGCCCTGGCGACTACAACTGCCTCCACCAAGATCTCTACGGCGACCACGTCTTCCCCATTCAAGTGGCGATCCTCCTCTCGCAACCCAACGAAGACTTCACCGGCGGCGAATTCATCCTCACCGAACAACGCCCCCGCATGCAATCCCGCGCCACCGTCGTGCCGCTCTCTCAAGGCGATGGCGTCGCCTTCGCCGTTAACGAAAGACCCGTCCAAGGCACGCGCGGCGCCTACCGCGTCAAAATGCGCCATGGCGTCAGCGAAGTCCGCTCCGGCCGCCGCCACACCCTCGGCATCATTTTTCACGACGCGCCGTAGCCAACCCGGCCAACACGCGGTTTACCTCCGCGTAAACCGGATACATCGCCTGCAAATCCTCCCCAGGTACCGCCACGAACACCGCCGCGCGCCTGTCAAACGAAAACGCGAGATAGGTGAACCAACCCTGATACCCGCCCGTCTTCTCCACGATCTTCGCCGGCTTCTCCAGCAGCACCCAACCCAAGCCCAACGCCGCCGCCTCGCCCGCATGATCGAAATCCTTCACGTTCGCGAACTTGCTACGCGGGACTATCGCCCGATGCGCCGCCGTCGGCCCTCGCCGCAACGCCTCCAACATATACTTCGCCATGTCGGCCGGCGTCGAATACAAGCTCGCCGTCGAAGCCAGCAAAGGCGCCGCTAGGCAATCCACTCCCGGTGCGAGGCGCGAGCACTGCCCAGCCGTCGGGATCGCCGTTGTATCGAGCATCCCAATGGGCGCTTTCACCAGACGCGACAATTCTTGCGGGTAATTCTCAATCATCCGGCCCAGCAATTCGTAGCCAACATTCGAATACGCCGGCGCATGCTCCTTCCCATCCGGACGCAGCTTCGCCAATTCGCCATTCCGCGGCAACCCGCTCCGGTGCGTCGCCAATAGCAAAAACTCCGCCGGAATCCGCGCCAAGTCCCCACCCGCGCGCGCCAGCAGCACATCCGCCGCCAACACCTTCGACAACGAACCGATCGGCAGCATCGAGTCGTCTCGCAACCCGCCCGTGTGGTGCATCGAAACCTTTCCGTCGTGCACCACCACAACGGAGCTATGCGGCGCGGAGATCGCCGCCGAGAGAGCCAACGCAAGTTCAAGAAGCATGAAGAATCAAAAGCCCGGATAAGGATAGCTCTTTGTGGCCTCAAGTTGGAAGCAATGCGCCCCCGCCGGATGCTGCCACGTCCGGTCAGCGAAACGGGTGTCGTCTGGCGAAGGCATCTGATACGTCGCGCAAAGCCTGTAGTTAGGCCCTTCAAGCGCACCGAACTGGTAAGCCTGATTCGTGAACGGATCGCGAAGCCGCAACTCCGCCGCGGGCGATCCCGTCTTCAACGCCTCCAGCGTCAAGGGTAACGATTTTTTCTCCGTCCAATGATTGCGAATCGCGTTGCTCAACAAGTACAAGTCCTCACTCCGCTTCTGGTCTTCGCTCAGTTGCCGCTGCAACGCCGGCGAGCCCGTCTTCCAGAATCCAAACGCGAGCGTCAACACGATCAGCGTCCCCGCCGTATAAGCGAAACGCCGGTGCCACGAACGTGCCGGCGCCGCGTCCCGCGCCCCCAATCCACGCGTGTAGTAGAGGAACACGCCGCCCGAAAGCAGCAACACCACCAGCGCCTTCACCAGGAAGCGCGCCGTCAATTCGCCCTGCAAGAAGAACGCGAGCACCGTGATCAAGTCGCACACGAACACCAGCGCCGCCACCAGCAATGCGATGTTCGTCAGCCAGCGCCGCACGGCGCTCCCCACCTTCTCCGGGTTCGCCGCCATGTCGGCGAGAATGCTCCGGGTCGCGAACACGAAGACGGGAAACGAAACCACGATCGCCGCGATCTGCCACGATACCTGGCGCAGCCCCCAACGATAGTAGCGGCGCTCCGCCGGGTCCGGTATCCACGAATCGATCAGCTCGAACCAGATGTAGCCGATCGCGAAAACCCAAGTCGCCAGTGTCCCAAACGCAAGCAAATGGTAAAAAGCCTCCCGCGCCGCTTCGAGATTACTCTTCGGCTCGGGCAGCGCCATGCCCGTCGATTCCGCGTAGAGCCGCCCCAGCGCTTCGTAGACCGCCCGCTCCGGCCAGCCCCGCTGCCGCAGCAGTTGCACGAGGAACTCGTCGGATGCGCCCTGCGCCTTTGCGGCGCGCAAGAAATCGTCGGCGTCGGGCATGTGTTTAGGATAGGGGAAGTGAGCGTCCAAATCTTCGGTGTCAAGAACTCGCAGGAAACCCGCGCGGCGGAGCGCTTCTTCAAGGAGCGCCGCGTCCAAGTCCACTATGTCGACTTGAAGATCAAGCCCATGTCTCCCGGCGAAATCAAGCGCTTCATCGACAAGTACACGCTCTACGGCCTCCTCGACAAGGAAGGCAAGGAATTCGAGGCCGCTGGCCTAAAATACCTCCGCGTCTCCGACACCGACCTGCTCGCCCGCATCGAGAAAGAGCCCAAGCTCCTCAAGCTCCCCTTCGTCCGCGGCGGCAACAAGATTGCAATTGGTAGGGACGAATCGGGCTGGAAGGACTTGCTAGAAGCCGTCGCCAAGAAGTAATATTCAACCAGATGGTTGAATATCAAGCGCTCGACCTCGTCTTCCACGCTCTCGCCGACTCCACTCGCCGCGCCATGCTCCGCCGCCTCGCCAAGGGGCGCGCCAACGTGGGTGATCTCGCCGGACCCTTCGCGATCTCGCTTGCCGCCGCCTCCAAGCACGTCAAGGTTCTCGAAGCCGCCGGCCTCCTCACGCGTGAAGTCGAGGGCCGCACCCACTGGTGCCGCATCGAAGCCAAGCCCCTCGGCAAAGCCCGAGATTGGCTCGCCTTCTACGAGCGCTTCTGGAACACCCGTCTAGACAATCTCGAACGCGAACTAAGGAGAAAGCCATGACGCCCATGGGCACAAAGTTGAACCAAGACACGCTGCGCTTCGAAAGGCTCCTGCCCGGCCCGATCGAACGCGTCTGGGCCTATCTCACCGACAGCGAACTCCGCGGTACCTGGCTCGCCAAAGGCGCCATGGACCTGCATCCCGGCGGCGCCATCGGCTTCCACTTCGACCACGGTAAACTCCCGCTCCCGTTGGGCGAAGCGCCCTCCAAATACGGCGAGTACGCCGAAGGCCACGCCACCCGCGCCCGCGTCATCGCCGTCGATCCGCCTCGCTTGCTCGAGATCACCTGGGCCGAAGGCGAGATCTACGAATCCATCGTCCGCTTCGAACTCTCGCAACAAGGCGACGAAGTCCTCCTCGTCCTCACCCACCGAGGCTTGCAGGGCAGGGAAGCGATGCTCGGCACCTTCGGCGGCTGGCACACGCACCTCGACATCCTCTCCGCGCTCCTGCAAGGGCAAACTCCTCAGGGCGCCTTCTGGACCAATCACCTCGCTTGGGAAGGGAAGTACGCCGCGCTATTCTCCAGCGAAGACTGAGGCCGCCGCGGCATCCATGACACCGCCATCGCCATCGCAATAAAGGCCAGCGCGATGCCGTCCAAGATCCCACCCGGGCTGATCGCGAACTTGAGCAAGGCCACCAACACCGCGGCCCACGTCAGCAGCTCCAGCATCGCCCGCTTCTCCGCGTGATAGCGGTTCACCGCGAACGCAAACCCGATCGAAGCCAACACGGCGAGCGCGTACGCGGGCTCCGCCGGGCCCAGCTTGTACTCGCGGCTCCAGTAGCGCGCTAAGTCGAACGCAAAGGCCGTGAAGGTCACCGAGTAGGCCACATGCTTGCCCAACCACGGCAGCCTGGTCAACAAGATCAGCAATGGCACGGCCGCGATCATGTAGCCATAGCGGCTCGGAATCGCCGGATACGCCGCGAACAAGTAGGCCGTGACAACGGCCGCGGCCAATACCTGCAACCACCCAGCCGGCGCCCGCTCCGGCAATGCAACGCCATCTTCAAGCGGCGCATGCGCCAACGCCAATCCAAAGCAGAAGCCAAAGGTGAACTCCATATACTTCCACGAATGCAGCTTCCAATCCGCGAGATAGATGTTGCAAAACCCGTGAATGATGCCGCCCAGCCCAAAGCCCACGAAGCCTCCCAACGCCGCCCAAGCCGCTAGACGCGGCTTCCGCAACAACAGCGCCAGCGCCACCGCCGCAAGCAGAAAGCCCGCCCAGATCTCCTCGCGCGGCCTGTCTAGCCGGTTCGAAAAGTAGATGAGCTTCGGTTGATTGATCAAGCGCCAGCCCAACTCCGTCGCCGCCAACATCAACAGCGAAGCCACCGCTACCGGGCGCGTCAACGGCAGCGTCCCCAGCGCGATCACCATCGCGCCCAAGGCCCCCCAGATCGCGCCCTTCAACGCCAAGCCCAACGCGCCCCACCAAAACGTCTCGGGCTTCACCACGAAGCCAACAGTTTGCCCGTAGGTCATCTCGCCGCCGAAGCCCACGCCCACCGCCGCGAACGCCGCCAGCAGCGAGACATCCGCGCGCGCCCGCTGCATCCGCAGCGCCAAGAGAACCATCGCTCCCGGAATCATCGCGCCAAACGGCCCACCGCCAATGAAGCCCCGCAGCCCCCAACCGAGCATCATGGCTATCGCGGGCAATAGGTAGCGATTCACCTTCACACTATAAGATAAAGGCCAACGGAGCCCAACGCATGCGCCTCTTCCTCTTCTTTACCGCCGTTACGCTACTAGCCCAGGACCTCGTCTTCGAACACGCCACCGTTTTGCCGATGACGTCAAACGCCGTGCTCAAAGACCATTCCGTCCACGTTAGCTCCGGCCGCATCGCCGCCGTTGCGCCTACTGCCAAGTTCAAGGTTCCCGCCAACGCGACGCGCGTCGATGCGACAGCCAAGTTCCTCGCGCCCGGCTTCGCCGAGATGCACGGCCACATCCCGCCGCCCACGGCGTCGGCCGCATTGATCGACGACGTCCTATTTCTCTATGTAGCCAACGGCGTCACCACCGTCCGCGGCATGCTCGGCTACCCGGGCCAACTCGACCTCCGCGAGAAAGCCAAACGCAACGAGATCGTCGCGCCCACCTTGTATCTGGCCGGACCCAGCTTCTCCGGCGCCACCGTCAAGACCGTAGACCAAGCCATTACCCGCGTCCGCGACCAGAAGCGCGAAGGCTGGGATCTCCTGAAGATCCACCCCGGCGTGCCGCTCGACGCCTACAACGCGATGGCGAAGACCGCGAAAGAAGTAGGCATCCGCTTCGGCGGTCACGTTCCGGCTGACGTCGGCATTCTGCGCGCCCTCGAAGCGGGCCAAGAAACCATAGACCACTTGGACGGCTACATCGAATACCTCGACACGAAAGGCGCGCCGGTATCGGACGCCGCCATGATCGAAGTCGCCAAGGCCACCAAGAAGCACAAGGCCTCCGTCGTGCCCACCATGGTGCTGTGGGAGACCATCATCGGCGCGCCCGACGCCGCGACGGTGAACGCCTTCCCCGAACTTCAATACATGCCCGCGGCGACGGTCAAGCAATGGAAGGAGGCCTTCGAATTCCGCCAAAAGCAGGCGAGCTTTTCCGCGGACAAAGTCCGCCGCATCGCCGCGGACCGCAAGCGCCTGCTCACGATCCTGCACAAGGAAGGCGTCACGATTCACTTCGGCACCGACGCGCCGCAGCAGTTCAGCGTCCCCGGCTTCAGCGTCCACCGTGAGATGCGCTTCATGGCCGAAGCCGGCATCTCGAACTACGAAGTGATCCGCTCCGGCACCGTAAACGTCGGCGACTACTTCCGCGCGCAAGACCGCTTCGGCGCCATCGCCCCAGGCCAGCGCGCCGACATAGTAATGCTCGACGCGAACCCGCTAGACAACGTCGCCAACTACCAGAAGATCGCGGGCGTAGTCCTGCGCGGCAAGTGGATGCCAGCGAGCGACATTGAAACGCGCCTCAAGCAGATTGCGGGTCGCAACCGCCAATAACGCCAGCGGCCCCGCGCTGCATCTCTCGCCCTAGTTCCCACATCGCCCAAGGGAACAGCACCGCCCACGAAGCCGCGATCCAAATGAGATCGTGCCAATACATCTGCAGCGCGAGAGACGGCACGAGGCAGCCATTCGCGAAACACAGATAGCGCAGCCTGCCCGTGAACGTAAGCCCCGCCAGCGGCATCGACACGCACATCATGCTGTAGCCCAGTATGTCGACGGCATAGAGAAACGAATCGAAAGGCGTGAAGAGGAACGGCTCCATGCCGGCGATGCGCCCCGCCGCCAATCGCGGCATCACCCAAGCAAGCTGCACGTAGTAGTTGATCTCGATCATCACGAAGTAAGCGATAGCAAATGCCAGCGCGCCCAAGCTCCACACCCGCAAGTCCGCCGCCGTCCTCTCATGCACCGCCACCATCGTCATCAAGAACGCAGGCCCCAAAAGCAGCGAAGGCGTCAGCAGAATCAAGATCCCCAGCGGCGTGCTCGATGCATGGGGTCCACCGGCGGACCCCAACCACCCCGCCCACTCCGCAAGCTGCGCCACTACGTAGAAGACGCTGCAGACGAACGCCGCCCGCGCCGCCCAAGTGCCCACTCTGCCAGCCATCACTTCCATACCGCCTCCTCGATCGTCGCCCGGAAGAACTCGCCCTCCGCCTCGAAACGCCGCGTACCGTGGTACCAGCCCGCACGAATCTTCGACGGTATCGTGCGGCCACCGAACTGCGACGTCTCAAGGAAGTCCACGCCAAAGACCTCCTCGCGAAAGTCCTTGCCCTCTGGATTACCCCACCTCGAAAAGCGAAGATACCGCTCTTGCGGGTTCTCCCAACGCCGCAACCAGATCGCCTGCTCCGCCTTCATCCTTCCCTCAGCCGACCTGCTAACGTCCGCCCCCTCGGCCACCGCCACGGGGATCAAGCCCAACAGCTTCCAACGCATCGCGCCCTGAGCGTCGACGAACTCATCGGAGCCCACAATCGGCACTCCCCAAACGCTCACCGTCGCCGCCCACACGAAGCCGCTCTCCGTCAACACCTGCTCGGCCCGAAACGGAAACCACCGCCCCAACTTGATCTCGCCATGCATCCGCAACCGCGCCGCGGCCCCCGGCCGTTTCCACAATTCGTCCACGCGAGCCGAACGCAACGCCATCCCCGCCGCGCCCGGCCAAGCCAGATAAGCAAAGCCCAAGGCCACGGCAATGACGTTGGCGGCCACGCCCCACTTCGCATCGCTCCACCGCCAAACGCACATCGCGAGCGACGCAACCGCGAGCCCCTCCAACGCCAACAACCACCAACTCGAGCGCATAAGAGTCGCCACCGCCAACGCTCCCCACGCGAGTCCCAAGCCAATCCACAACGGCGTCTTCCCCGCCATATGCGCGATTCCATGCAAAGCGAAGAACACCACCGCCAAGTACCGCATTCAGTTCACTTCCGTTCCAGAGACCGCAATGCTGCGTGCCTCAACCCCTCCCCGAGCACTTTGGATTCCAAACGCTGAGGCTAATCATTTCCAGGCGCCTCAATCCCGCGGACTGCGCCCCAACCCGCAACCTGCGCCACCTCACCCACTATGAGACATTGCCCGTCTGAGCTACGCTAAGCGGCTAAGGAGCCATATGCGTATCAGGACCTTTTGTTGGATTCTCCTAGCGGCACTTCCACTGCCTTCTCAATTCAACTCCGACCGAAGTGTTGCCGTTCCCTCGTCTGAATCGTCAATTCCCAGCGCGAGTCGTCTCATGATGCTGGCCGACTTGGCAAAGCTTCGCTTTCTTCCCTTTGATCCTTATTTCTCCACCCCGGCGACAAAGGACGACGAAGTTTTCGACTTAGGGGAGTCATATATATGGACTGCTCTACACAATGAGTTTCGAAATCTGGAATTGCGCTCGGTAGAGCTACCTCGGTTCAATTCCGCTAGCTACGCCGACCTGCCCAATTCCAACATCGCCTGCTTCCCCATTGGCGATTCTCAACGTCTCGGCTGCCTTGCCCGCACGGACAACACAGCCCGTATCCAATTTGCCCACTCCTTACCCAACGGCCGCTTCTCTACCCCCACCCCCAGCCCCATCGGCGGCGTCGCCAACGCCATCGCTCTCGTCCTTATCGGACGCCCCGCCACAATCGGCTTCGCTGTCGCCCACTCTACCGGCATCTCCCTCATCCGCCCCATGCCCAACCAACCCGGCGCCTTCCAACCTGCCGAATCTCTCCTCAGCGGCGAAACCGTAACCTCCATCGACGCAGCCGATTGGAATAACGACGGCATCGAAGATCTCATCGCCCTCCTCTCCAACTCGCGCCAAATCGCTTACTTCACCGGCAACGCCACCGGAGCCTTCACCCGCGCCCAAATCCTCCCCTTTCCCACCGCCGTCACCGGAACCCCCGATCAACTAGTCGCAGGCGATTTCAATGGCGACCTCGCCCTCGACTTCCTCTTCCACTCCGGCGCCGGCCTCCACGCCTTCCTCAACTCCGCCTCTGGCTTCACCACCTCCGTTCTCACCCCCATCGCCGACGCCATCACCGACATCGCCGTTTGGAAAACCAACAACGACATCCTCGACGACGTCCTCGTCCGCACCGAACGCAACGTCCTCTACAACCTCGCCGGCGCTGCCAGCGGTGTCTTCCAACGCCTTTCCGTCCACTCGGGTGGCTTCCTCGGCCGTGACGGCCTTGAACTCTTCCGGTCCGAATCCGTCTCCGGCGTTATCTCCCTCGGCCGCTCTACCAGCTCACTCTACTTCAACCGTCGCCAATCCGACGGCACCCTCGCCTCCGTTCAAGGCATCGCGTTTCCGGGCAACATGAGGGTCGTCCGCGTCGCCGATCTCAACAATGACCGCCAACCCGATATCGTCGCTGCTGGTCCCGCCGGAGTCTTCGTCCGCCTCCGCCAAGGCCCGAACAACTACGCCGCCCCCGTCCGCATCGGAACCCTCGCCGCCACCGCCCTCGAAATCGCCGATGCCAACAACGACGGCCGCCCCGACCTCATCATTCTCGATTCCCCTGGCCGCGGCGCGACGCTCAACGTCGCCGCGAACAATGGCAACGGCGCCTTCGCCGCGCCCATCGCCGTATGGCAGCAGACCATCCCCGACTTCGAACAATACTCCCTCACCGTCGCCGATTGGAATAACGACCAACGCGCCGACCTCGCTCTCACCGCCGCCAACAACGTCCTCACCTTCGTCAACACCGGCAACCTAACCTTTCGCGCCCCCGCCACCAACGCCGCCGGTCCCGACCCCGCTTCTTCGGCTTTCGCCGACCTCAACAACGACAACCTCCTAGACTTGGTCGTCTTGAACGGCCGACTCACGGTAAACCAACCGCGCAACATCAGCGTCCACCTCGCCAACCCGGACGGCGCCTTCCGCGCCCCCACCGTTCTCGCCACCGTCCCAGGCAACGATAACGTCGAGAGCCTCCAAGTTATCGATGTCAATCGCGACGGCCGCCTCGATCTCGCCTACAACACCGGAGGCAATCTCGGCACCCGCGAGATCCGCGTCGCTCTCGCCCAAGCCGGCGGCGGCTACGTCACCAGCGTCGTCGCCACCGGCGTCCACGACGCCTTCCACTTCGGCGACATCGACGCAGATGGCATCCCCGACCTCTCCCGCTCCTTCGGCGACCTTTTCCATTACCGCGGCCGCGGCGACGGCGTCTTCGGCAATCTCTTCAACACCCCCGCCGGCGGCACGCTCTTCCCCGCTAACCTCGACAACAACGCGACCGTCGACTTCGCCATGCTCAATCCGGGGTCCGAGTCCTTTGTCTTTCTCATTCCCAGCCCCTACACGTCGCAACGCAACGCCACGCTCGTCACAGCCACCACCTTCCAAGCAACCCCCGTCGCCATCAACTCCATCGCAACGGTTGTAGGAACCGGCCTCTCCACGCAGACAGCCTCGACGCCCACCGCCGATTGGCCCACCACGCTAGGCGGCGTCAGCGGCTTCTTCCGCGATCCCAACAACAACGAGTACCCCGCGCGCCTAGCCTACGTTTCGCCCACGCAAGTCAACTTACTCATCCCGCCAAGCCTGCCCACCAGCTTCAATGCCCCGATGACGCTCTTCTTGACCGCTTCCGATGGCACAACCTCGAACGCGCTCTTTCGCGTCAACGGCGTCGCGCCCAGCCTCTTCTTCGCGGGCAACAACCTCGCCGCCGCCAACTTCCTCCGCGTCCGCGACGGCGTCCAGAGCGTCGAACCCGCCATCGGTGTCGCGAACAACGAACTCATCCCCGCGCCCATCGATCTCGGCCCCGAAGGCGACCGCGTCTTCCTCCTCCTCTTCGGCACCGGCATCCGCAACCGTATCGCGGCCAACCGTGTTACCGCCACCGTCGGTGGCGTCAACGCCCCCGTCATCTTCTCCGGCCCCCAAGGCCAATTTCCCGGCCTCGATCAGGTGAACGTCGAAATCCCCCGCACGCTCGCCGGACGCGGGGCGGTCGATGTGGTCCTCACTGTCGAAGGCGCCGCCGCCAACACCGTCCGCATCGCTATTCGTTAGATGATGCATTCCATGGCCCGCACACATATCCTGCTAGCGGTGCTTTTTTCCAACTTCGCCACCGCGGTGCAAGAACGTTCTTCATCTCCTAGTGGCTATCCGGAACATTGGTGGACGCCCATCTCGAAAGCCGGCGCGCCCGCTTGGGAGATCATGCCCCAGGAAGCCGGTCCCGGCGAAGTCATCCTCTCCAAACGTCACGAACTTGGTCTCCTCTCCAACTTCGCCGCCACTCCTTTTACCTATCGCGGTAAGCGCTATGCCAGCCTCGAGGGCTTCTGGCAAATGATGCTTTATCCCGAAGACGCCAGCGACCCCCGCGCAAGATTTCCGGGTCTCACTTGGAAATTCACTCGTGAGCAGGTCGCCCAAATGACCGCCTTCGAAGCCAAGGACGCAGGAGTCCTCGCCGGCATCAACATGCGGAAGATGGGCATCACCTGGGTCAGCTTCGAAGGCAAGCGCTTCGAGTATCGCTCCGCTATTCCGGGCGAGCACCACCGCCTCATCCTCGAAGCGATGCGCGAGAAGCTCAAACAGAATCCCGAAGTAAGGAGAGTCTTGCTCGCGACGGGCAACCTCATCCTCCGCCCAGATCACCACGCCGAACCCGACTCACCGCCCGAATGGTTCTATTTCGATGTTTGGATGAAAATCCGGGAGGAGTTACAGGGGCGCTGAATTCGGGTCACGGATCGCGAAAATAATGTTTTCGTCCGCAGCGGCCTCATTCTAAGCCGTTTATCAGTCCATCCCCAATATCGGTAGTTCGTTTTCGCTTCTTCGCTTCGTATACTGAGCCAGCGAAACAAGCGGGCTGGCGCTCTCGGGGCGTCCGCCCGCTTTGCTTTTGCCACAAAACTTTTCAGGAGAAATCACCGTGTCTCAAGCCGGACCCAACACCGCCCAAGGCAAATTCAACTCATCCAAGAACGCCTTTACCCACGGCCTCACCGCCCAGAACATCGATCGCTTCCCCGAATCCATCCGCGACGCCTACCGCGTCTTTCACGCCCAACAAATCGAGGAGCTCCAACCCCAATCGCTCAACGAAGAACTCTACGCCGGCCAGTACGCGTTCGCTCAGTTCCAACTCCTCCGCGCCCAGCCGCTCTTGATCGCCGCCCGCGAGGCCGCCTTAGCCAACCCCGACGACGAGGCCGCCGAGAAGCGCCTCGCCAAGATGACGCGCCACACTAAGGCTCTCGAACGCTCCGCCAAGGAAGCCCTCAAGGAATTCCGCATCTTCGTCGAAAACCGCCTCGCCTCCATCGAAGCCAACGAAGCCCTGGCTGGAATCGCCGGCCCCGGCGTCGAATTCCCCATCGCTTTCCCCCACCACTTGTTGGTCGAAAAGAAGGCCCGCCGCAAACCCGTCGCCGAGAACGCGCTCCGCTTCGCACTTTCGCGGAACGCCTGTCACAATTCCACCGCCCCGGGCGTTGTTTAGTTGTGACCGCCGAAGCGAGCCTGCCACTAGCCGCTGCCGCCAAGCCGAATCTCGAAGACCTCTTCTGCGCCGAGTACCCCTCCATCGCGCGCCTCATCGCGAAGATCACCCGCGATCCCAGCCGCGCCGAGGAACTCGCCGTCGAGGTCTTCTTGCGCTGGTCGAAGCAGGCAGATGTCGAGAACACGCCTGCCTGGCTGCGCCGCGTTGCCATTCGCCTCGCCGTGGATGAACTGCGCCGGCGTCGCCGCTCGGTACGACTCGCCCAATTCTTCGGTCGTGCGACCGCGCCCGAAACAATAGAGACGCAAACGCGAGTCACCCGGGCTCTCGCGGCCTTGAAGCCGCGCGATGCCGAACTCCTGCTCCTCCGCGCCGAGGGCCCCAGCTATGAGGAACTCGCGCAGTCCTGCAACCTCAATCTCGCTAGCGTCGGCACACTCTTGGCCCGCGCCCGCAAAGGCTTCAGAGAAAACTATGAAAAGGAGTACCCGCGATGACCCCAAAATTGGAACCACTCCCCGAGTGGACGCCTAACATCGAAGCAGCGCTCCAGCGGCTCCGTGCGAAGCAAGCCGCGACGCAACGCAATCGTCAGCGGCTCGGCATCGCGGCCGGCACAACGCTTGTCGTCTCCTCCATGCTTGCCTTCGGCCCCACCCGCGCCTACACGCAACGCTGCCTCGACGCCTGCGTCGCCATAGTGAATCCAGCGGCCAGCGAAAATCTGACGGACCAAGACGGCCAACCAATTCGTTTTGCAAACTTTTCCGGCCGCGTCGTCCTCGTCAATTTCTTCGCTACCTGGTGCGAACCCTGCCGTGCCGAAGTCCAATGGCTCAACGAATTCCAACGCGAATACGGTCCGCAAGGACTGAGTGTCGTCGCCGTCAGCCTGGATGAAGACGGCTGGAAAAGCGTTTGTCCCTTCCTCGCGCAACATGGTGTCGCCTATCCAGTCGTCCTCGATCACGCTTCGCTCCGGCAAAGATTCGGCGAAGTCCGCTCTCTGCCCACCAGCTTTTTTCTGGATCGCAACGGCGTCGTCGTTGCCGTCCAAAGCGGCCGAGCCTCGAAAGAAAGTCTCGAATCGCAGATCCGTAACCTTTTAGCCGCGTCTAAGCAAATGTAGGCAGCGTTATAGACTCAAGGTAGGAGTTCCTTTTGCAAACCAAATCCATCGTCCTGGCAGTGGCCCTGGCCGCCTACGGCGGCATCCTGGCCTGCGCCCCGGCGAACACATCCGCCGAGGCAGCCAGCTTGCGCCCCACCAAGGACCGCAAGAACGCGCCGGCCTTCACCTTGAAGGACTCCAACGGCAAAGCCGTCACCCTCGCCGAATACAAAGGCAAGGTGGTGCTCTTGAACTTCTGGGCCACCTGGTGCGGCCCCTGCAAGATCGAAATTCCTTGGTTCGTCGAGTTCGAGCAGAAGTATAAGGACAAGGGCTTCGCCGTCCTTGGCGTCGCCATGGATGAGGAAGGCTGGGAGATCGTCAAGCCCTACATCACCGATAAGAAGGTCAACTACCGCGTGCTGCTCGGCGATGACGCGACCGCGACTTTGTACGGCGGTGTCGATAGCCTGCCGACGACATTCATGATCGACAAAACCGGCAAGATCGCCGGCGTCCACGTGGGCCTCGTCTCGAAGAGCGAATATGACAAAGACATCACTACTCTCCTCGGCATTACTCCTGCTAAGTAGCTGCGCTTTCGGTCAAGCTGTGAACGCGGTGGCCGTTGATCCGCCGCAGAAGGTCCTTGTCACGCGCGGCCAATCCGCGACGCTCAAGATCCATGGCAAGGTGCTTCCCGGCTATCACGCGAACTCCAACAAGCCGCACGAAGAGTATCTAATTCCGCTGAAACTCACGCTCGATGCCGCTCCCTTGCAAGTGGAATCGATCGAGTACCCGAAGGGCCAAGACCAGAAGTACAGCTTCTCCGAGAAGCCTCTCAACGTTTTGACTGGCGACTTCGACATCATCGTTAAGCTCAAGGCCCCGGCGAACTCGCAGCCGCAGATGCACATGCTCGCGGGTAAGCTGCGCTACCAAGCGTGCAGCGAGACTGCCTGCCTCGCCCCGAAAACCGTCGAACTCAGGATTACCGCCGACGTCCGCTAATGCGGCGTCTCGTTATCAGACCCGGCGGCATCGGCGACATCATCCTCTCGATGCCCGCCATTGCGCACCTAAGTCCCTCCGAAGTCTGGACCCGCGCGGAGATGCTCCCCTTCTTCTCCAATGCGAAGTCCATCGCCGCCAGCGGCATCGACAGCTTGGGCTACTTCGGCGCCCCGGACCTCGGCGGCTTCGACGAGATCCACACCTGGTACGGCGCCCAACGCGAGGACTTCCGTGCCGCGCTCGACGCCCTCCACCCCAAAGTCTTCTGGTACGACGCATTGCCGCAGGACGGCAACCAACACGCCGCCGACTTCTTCGCCACCCAAGTCCAAGCCCCAACGCCAGCTACACCTCGTATCGGCGTCGAAGCCCAACCCAACCGCCTCATCTGGATCCATCCCTTCTCCGGCGGCGCGAAGAAGAACTGGCCACTCGAAAACTACCACCAGCTCGCAGGCTACCTCAGAGCGACCGGACGCAGCGTCGAGTTCATCGCGGCCCCACACCAAGCCGGAATCATCCCCGGCGCCCGAATCGTCGAAGACCTCAAGGAACTCGCCAGCCTGCTCTCGGGCGGCCAACTCTACATAGGAAACGACAGCGGCATCACCCACTTGGCCGCCGCCTGCGGCGCGGCGACGCTAGCCGTCTTCCTGAATACCAACCCGGGAGTCTGGGGCCCACGGGGCCATAGGGTCGAAGTCCTCGACAATCCTAGCGTCGGCCAAGTCCTCGATGCGGCGTTAACGCAGTCCGGCTTCGGCTAGCATCCATCCCGTTGGCAACCCATCTTCCCCACCCAAAAACGAAAAACTGGAGTATACTGTAGGTGTCGGTAACGAGCATCCTCGTATCCTAAAACCAGGATGTTCGAAGCAGAATTCCTCACCAGCGCAGCCACTCCCCGGCAATTCCCCCCTGAATCCTTACCCGAATACGCATTCCTAGGACGAAGCAACGTGGGAAAGTCGAGCCTGTTGAACTGCCTGGTAGGTATCAAGAAGTTGGCGCACGTCAGCTCCACTCCCGGAAGGACGCAAACCATCAACTTCTACCGCGTGGGCAATCGCTTCCACCTGGTAGACCTTCCCGGTTACGGCTATGCGAGGGTTCCGAAGTCGGAATCGCACGGCTGGAAGGCTCTGATCGACGCCTATCTTCTCAACCGGCAAACGCTGGAACTGGCGCTGTTGCTCGTCGACTCCCGGCGCGGCTGGATGGATTCGGATCGCCAGCTCCGGGACTACTTGGAGTACCATCGACGCCCCTATGTTGTGGTGGCCACCAAGATCGACAAACTCAATCGAAAAGAAGAAACACAGAGCATGAATGGCCTGCGCAAGGAAACCCCGAACGCCGTCATTCTGCCGTTCTCAGCCCTCAACGGGCGGGGAGTGAGGGAAATTTGGCAAACGATAACGAACTCAAAGGCATGAACGCTCCTCAGGACGACGCCGACCAGACCCAGCCCACCGAAGCCGCCGCCGAAAACGCCGGCCCTGCCGCTGGCAAAAAACGCCGCGACGCCAAGGAAGCCGCCCCCAACCTGAACCTGGTCGAACTAAAAGACATGAGCATCCAAAAGCTCAACGTCGTCGCCAAGGACTTCGGCATCCAAGGCACCGCCGGCCTCCGCAAGCAGGAGCTTATCTTCAAGATCCTCCAGTCCCAGGCCGAAAAGTCCGGACTCATCTTCTCCGAAGGCGTCCTCGAATGCCTCCCCGACGGCTTCGGCTTCCTCCGCGCCCCCGAGTACAACTACCTCCCCGGCCCGGACGACGTCTACGTCTCTCCCTCGCAGATCCGCCGCTTCGACCTCCGCACCGGCGACACCATCTCCGGCCAGATCCGTCCTCCCAAGGAAGGCGAACGCTACTTCGCCCTCATCAAGGTCGACGCCATCAACTTCGAAGCCCCCGAGGAAACCCGCAACAAAATCTTCTTCGACAACCTCACGCCGCTCTACCCCCAAGAACGCCTCAAGCTCGAAACCTCGAAGGACAACTACTCCGGCCGCGTCATGGACATGCTCACGCCCATCGGCAAGGGCCAACGCGGTCTAATCGTCGCCCCGCCCCGCACCGGCAAGACGATGATGCTCCAGTCCATCGCGAACTCCGTCACCACCAACCACCCCGAGGTCAACCTCATCGTCCTCCTCATCGATGAGCGCCCCGAGGAAGTCACCGACATGCAGCGCTCCGTGCGCGGCGAAGTCATCAGCTCTACCTTCGACGAACCCGCCGCCCGCCACGTCCAAGTTGCCGAAATGGTCATCGAAAAGGCCAAGCGCCTCGTCGAACACAAGCGCGACGTAGTAATCCTGCTCGACTCGATCACCCGCCTCGCCCGCGCCTACAACACGGTAGTGCCGCCATCCGGCAAAGTCCTCTCGGGCGGTGTCGATTCTAACGCCCTCCAACGCCCCAAGCGCTTCTTCGGCGCCGCGCGCAACATCGAGGAAGGCGGCAGCCTCACCATCATCGCCACGGCCTTGGTCGACACCGGCTCCCGCATGGACGACGTGATCTTTGAAGAATTCAAGGGCACGGGTAACATGGAAATCCATCTCGACCGCAAGCTCGTCGACAAGCGCGTCTTCCCCGCCATCGACATCAACAAGAGCGGCACCCGCAAGGACGAACTCCTCCTGCCGAAGGAAGAACTCAACCGCGTCTGGATCCTGCGCAAGGTCCTAAGCCCGCTCTCGCCCACCGAAAGCGTCGAACTCCTCTTGGATCGCTTATCCAAAGCCAAGTCCAACGGCGACTTCCTAAGCAGCATGAACGGCTAAAACGCCATGCCGTATCCGGTCCACCGGCCCCGACGCCTCCGCCGCACCGAAGCCTTACGGTCCTTGGTGCGCGAGACCCATCTCGAACCGTCCAACTTCATCTACCCGCTCTTCTTGATTCCGGGTGAAGGCAAACGCAAAGAGATCTCCAGCATGCCCGGCATTCATCAGCTATCGATCGATGAAGCCGTCAAGGAATGCGAAGAGGCCAAGCGCCTAGGCCTAGGCGGAGTCTTACTCTTCGGCATCCCCGAAACCAAAGACGAAATCGCCAGCGGCGCCTACCACGACCACGGCATCGTCCAAGAAGGCATCCGCGCCATCAAACGCGCGACGCCGGACCTCCTAGTAGTCACCGACGTCTGCAACTGCGAATACACCAGCCACGGCCACTGCGGCCTAATCGTGAACGGCGATGTCGACAACGACGAGACCCTAAAATGGCTAGCCAAATCCGCCGTCAGCCACGCCAACGCCGGCGCCGACATAGTAGCCCCCTCGGACATGATGGACGGCAGAGTAGCCGCCATCCGCACGGCCCTAGATACTAACGGCCACCAGCACATTCCCATAATGAGCTACAGCGCCAAGTACGCCAGCGGCTTCTACGGCCCCTTCCGCGAAGCCGCCGAATCCGCCCCCCAATTCGGCGACCGCCGCAGCTACCAAATGGACCCCGCCAACGCCCGGGAAGCCCTAAAGGAAATGGCGTTAGACATAGAAGAAGGCGCCGACATCCTAATGGTCAAACCCGCGCTGGCCTATCTCGACATCATCGCCAACGCCCGCCAGCACTTCGACGTCCCCATAGCCGCCTACCAAGTCAGCGGCGAATACTCAATGATTATGGGCGCCGCCAGAAACGGCTGGATCGACCTAGACCGCGTAATGCTAGAAACCCTAACCAGCATCAAACGCGCCGGCGCCTCCATCATCATTACCTACTTCGCGAAATTCGCACAGAATCTCTAAATGAGCGAATCCCGTCCAATGGATCCCGCTGGCGATGTCCCAGCATCATCATTCAATAGGAACCTTGCAAACTCCGACGGCATCGCAGCACCAGCCGGTGATGTTCTCTTTGCTGCACGGAGCCTTTGACCCCCAAGACCCGAGAATCGACATGGCCCTTTGTCTCGTTGACGGTGTCAAAGTCTCAGCAATCCTGCTGAAGCACGAACGAAAGTCGGCAGTGGCTAGCTTTGCCAAATTCGCACCATCCAAAACATAATCGAGCACCAAAGGGATCTCGGAAACTCGCCCAGACGAGAAAATCGCAGCCGACTCATACTCTACTCCTGAGCCACGAAACTCAAGAGAAACGTGATACCGGAGTACCATCTCAACGGACTGGCCGCTGAATGCCGATGCCACATTTCGCGACCAATCTTGAGACGAAACCCCACCGTAGCGTCGATCCAAATCCGCCCATTCCTTGAGCAGCACATAGCTACATACCTTTTCGCCATTGAGCCGCCAATCGCCTGGATAACCATCCAAAATCGGGCTTCTAGGCGGAGTCACCAATTCTCGGAGCGGAATCGACGAAAACCCCGAAGGTGCGACCGACGCAAAATTCGAGAGCTTAATCTTCACGGAACTCAAAGAAGTTCCCTCGATCCTAGGCCCCGGCCGAACTTCTGACAATTCCGATGCTAGCGCAAAGCTAGAGTAAAGAGCACGAACTAAGCGCTCCCTCTCCCTGGCCATCTCCTCTTGACTGTTGCGATTCGCAAGCTGTGCGTGACATACAATTGCAATGACCGTTATCAAAGCAACTCGAATCAACACTTCCGCGCATAAAGACGTTGCGAAAGCGACGAAACAAAGTTCGGCGTTTGCCAATCTAGTCAATCGTGGCCTCTTCTCCGCGGTCGGACCGCCCAAGCCTGATGATTACACGGAACCACTAGTGTCCGGTTAAAACTCGAATAGAATCAACTGGTTGGCGGGGTTAGGTAAATCGTCTTGGGAGTCGATGTCGCGGAAGGCCTGTAAAATGGGCATTTTTTCGAACAGGGAGAGGCTGGGCACTTGCAAAAAAGTGTAGAGCGAGGCCTCCAAGGCCAAGCGCTTGCGGACGATGGCGACGAGGACGTAAACCGAGACGGCGATCCAGATCTGGGTCTTGACGGCGTTCTCGCTGGTGCCGTAGAAAGCTTTGATCCGCAGATGCTGCTTGATCCATTTGAAGAAGAGCTCGACTTGCCAGCGGCACTTGTAGATACGAGCGATGGTCAAGGGCGGCAGGGCGAAGTTGTTAGTGAGGAATTCCAGGCGTTGGCCGGTGTCCGGGTCGCGGAAATGGACGCGGCGCAATGCGTCGGGGTAGTGGGAAGCCGAGTGCACGGTATCCAAGACGACCGTCTGATCGCACAGCATGCCCTCGGTGTGATCGACGGGACGGGAGTAGCGGCGGCGCAGCACGACATTGCTTTTGTTGCGCAGAACGAAGAAGGCCCCTTCGGCGTGGAAGCGGTAGAGGCGATCAAAATCCAGGTAGCCGCGGTCCATCACATAGAAGGCGCCGGGCTCGGGGACGATCTCATCGAGCACGTTCACCTCATGCAGTTTTCCGTCGGAAATATGTATAAAAGTGGGGATGTTGCCACGCAGATCCAGCAAGGTATGCATCTTGACGGCAGCCTTGCCTTGCCGGAAGCGCGCCCAGGGGAACAGCGAAAGACAAAGATCGATGGTCGTGGCGTCCAAGGCGTAGAGAGTTTGCTCCAGATCGACAGCCAAGGCTTCGCTGGAGTGCAGCGGCCGGGCGATGCCAATCAATGCCTGCGCGAAATCCGCGAAGATGCGCCAATCGGGATGCTCGTTAGCTTCCGCCAAAGTCGAGCGCGCTACCGGGCCGCGCAGGCCCATGTGGTAAAGCTTGGCGCGCATCGAGCGCAGGCAAGACTCGATGTCGCGCAAGCTCTCGCGGTAAGTGAGTTGCGCGAAGGCCATGGCCAGATATTGATCCCAACAACTGAAACTCTTCAGATACCGGTCTCCGCCGTATCGAGACACGCACTTCTGGAAGTCCTTGTGGGGTGCATGCGCCATCAACTGCGAGAAGACTGTCCGGCCCGCGCTCATGCACCCTTGTGCCGCCCCAGCCGGGCCCATCGGGACCCTCGGGTCCGGTCGGCGAAATTTCAAATCGTTCCCGCGCCGAAATGCCGCTATCCTATTGCAGCGGCGGGACTTCGTGGCCGACGCTGGAAAGTTTACCGGACACTAGTGTCACGAAGTACTTCTGGCCCTCCCGATAAATCGCCAGCAAGCTTTTCGATCCGCTCCACCGCAACGTAAGCACTTCATCCATCGGCGGTAGCACATCCAAGGACCGCGTACCCAGCAAGTCGCTCAGGACCACGCTACGGCGATCAGCATCTGTGAGCCGCCGGTCCCCATTGCTGTCTTTCGTGACGACCTCAAGCAGCACACATTGCGTCGCCTTCTTGCCCTCTCCCCCATTGAGCCATCCTCCATCCGCGCTGTATTGCCCGAAGGACAAAACCAGCGTGTCATTCCCGCGCACGACCCATCTTGTCGATTTGTCGCTCTCCTTGAGCAACAAATAGTTCCGGGTGGCCGACGCCTCCTTATTCCGATTTCGAACTCGATAGCTCTGCTTGGAAAAGACCGGCGCCACTAGATAATCGCTGCCGTACACCCGCTAAAAACTTCCCAAGTCCCATCCGGCATCTACATCCGCTTCGATGTTCACCATGGAGCGCGCCTCTTCGAGCGCAAATCGGTCACGAAAGCGTTCGAAAGTCGCGAAGCCCCCAAGTGCAAGAATCGCGCTGCCTCCCAGAAAGATCAGTATTCCATTCACCCGCCATAGCAACCGGAATGTCAACGGCCGCCTATACGATACGAATGGGCACCTTGTCCCGGCAAAAATAGACGCTTGGGTCAATGCGATTGTTCACGTGACATTTGCACCGATCTTGTCCACTAGAATGAGAATGACGCCGCTATGGTGCATTCCGTAAAGAGCCTTACCGCCGACCAACGCAGCGCAATCGAATCCCTGATCGGCTGCCGCGTCGCCGAGTCGGAGTCCATCAATCTGCAGATTCTCCCGCTCGACCAAGTACTGCCGGACGGCATCCCGGAGGAACAGAGGAGCGCCGCTCTCGCCGCATTTCGCGGATACTTCGACAAGGTCGATTCCAGGCGCGAAGACATCTCCCAGGAAGAAGAGGATGCCATCGCCGAGGAAGCGTTGCGGTCGATTAAGCCGAACTACCAACCCCGGCGCTGAGATTCGTTCTCGATACGAACATTCTGCTCCGTGCTCACCGGCGCTCAAAAAGCCCGGCTCGCAAGTTTCTGGAAAGAATCGTTCTTGATCACGTCCGGGCAGCGAACACGCCGTTCCCATTCCGGCAGAATCACCAATAAATCTTAAGGCTTATGCTCATGCCGGACGATAAGCTCACTTGAGTGGGAAGCGTGCGGCCACATCCTGACGTTTCGCCGTTCTGTTTTATCCTGTTCGATTGAGGGCCACTTCCACTATGCAACCGATTGCGAGTTCCGCAACAGGGTTCACAACAGGGTTCGACGGCGCGATCCCCGAAAGACAGGCTCACCTCTGGCCCGTCGAACTGGACTTGCTTTGCTCTGAAGCATCGCTCGTCGCGACTGCGCTGGCGCTCGGTGCCGAACGCATACACCCTTGGGCCGCGGCCGAATCCGCCTTGGCCAATCAGTCGCGTAAACAAGTCCCATCAAGCTCCCATGCCCGTGCCGCTCTAGGTCAAATCCAAGATCTCATCCGCCAAGGTGGCGATCCTTTGGGCGATGCCTTTTGTAACCTTCGCTCGGCCGAACGTCGTCGCGAGCAAGGTGCGGTCTACACTCCCGAACCAATTATCAAGTCGATGCTTGCATGGGCATCTGCTGAAGGCGCACCGGGCCGAGTTGTTGATCCTGGCGTCGGCTCCGCTCGATTCCTTGCCCACGCCTCCACTCACTTCAAGAATGCGCTCCTCCTCGGCGTCGACACCGATCCGCTTGCCACCATCATCGCTCGCGCCAATCTCGCCGTTCTCGGCCTCGAATCCCGCTCCCGTATCCTTCTTGCCGACTACAGGGATTTCGGCGAACCATACTCTGGTAGCACTCTCTATATCGGCAACCCCCCCTACGTTCGCCACCATCAAATCCCGCCCCCTTGGAAAGAATGGCTCACCAAGGAGGCAATTCGCCTCGGCCATCCCGCGAGCCAACTCGCCGGGCTACACATCTATTTCTTCCTGGCCACTGCCCTCCGCGCCCAGGCCGGTGACTTCGGCGTTTTCATCACGTCCTCCGAGTGGCTCGATGTTAATTACGGCGCCCTTCTCCGTTCCCTTTTCGTTTCTGAGCTCGGAGGCCAGAGCATTACATTGATAGATCCAGCCGCCAAGCCCTTTCCCAACGCCGCCACCACCGCGGCGATCACTAGCTTCCGAATCGGCAGCAGGCCCACCGCGGTTTACTTTCGCCGCGTCGAAAGCCTGGACGACCTCAACAAAGTCTCGAAGGGCCGGCGCATCGGCCGTGAACGCCTGCTTAATGAGAAGCGATGGTCGCATCTCTCTCTCTCAGCCGTCCCTATACCAGAGGGCTATGTAGAACTTGGCGAGCTCTGCCGTGTTCACCGCGGTCAAGTCACAGGGGCTAATGACATCTGGATCGCCGGTTCTCACAGCGCAGGCCTTCCCGAGTCCATTCTTTTTCCTTCAGTCACCCGTGCGAAGGAGCTGATTGCCGCTCAAGGCGTTCTGGAGCACACCGCAAAGCTCCGCAGTGTTATTGATTTGCCGGTGGACCTCGATGAACTTGAGCCTGCCGGGCGAAAAGCAGTCGAACGCTTCCTCAAACTGGCGCGCGCGCAAGGTGCCGACAGAGGTTACGTCGCGAGCCATCGAAGAGCTTGGTGGTCCGTCGGATTGAAGCCCCCCGCGCCAATCATTTCCACGTATATGGCTCGCCGCGCCCCCGCCTTCGTTCTCAACAAAGCGGCGGCCCGCCACATCAACATCGCGCACGGCCTCTATCCTCGCCAGCCGATGAGCCCAACGTCTCACGCCACGCTTCTTCATTTTCTCCAGCACAACGTCTCGCAACACAACGGTCGCACTTACGCCGGCGGCCTAACTAAATTCGAGCCACGCGAGATGGAACGCCTTATCGTGCCTGGGCCCGATCTCCTCGCCTCCGGAGTTTGCGGTTGATAGATCCGCCAGTTTGGACTCGCGAACAGCTTGAAGCGGATCTTGCAACCTCCCAGTCGTTGTTCTCTCGCGAGCGGATGCAAGAGCCACTGGAAGACTATCTAGAGGCCTTCGACGAATACCAGGGCCATGTGGAAGAACTACTTGAGACGACCGTCGATTTAGCTCAGTTTTCTGACCACGCGTTTGAGATTGTCACCAACCCTCGACTTCTCGAAGCCTTCCGCTATCTTGCCGCGCCGCCAATCTCCTCGGATGACCTGAAAATCTTGGCCGATTGTCGGGCTCTCTCGGCCAATGCGCTCCGCGCGAACCCTACGCAGGTCCAACGCATCCTCAGTATCGTCCGCCAAGTCATCGACCGCCGCCGCTTCCCTTGGATCGTCGACCAACGCGAACCCACCGAGGCCGAACGCAACGCTGCCATCATCGCCTCTGCTGCGCTCATGGCCGCCAGCCGAGCCCAAACGAATCGTCGCAGTTCTGGAAAGAGGCAACAGGAAATGGCGCTTCGCGAAGCCCTCCTGAATCTTGGCTTCAACGAATCCGGATCGCGCAAGATCCCCACGATTGCCCTCGCCCCCGCCCCCGGCCACTTCTCCGGTGAGTCCGTATTTGGCACTCGCAAAGCCGACCTCATCGTGCGCCTCTGGGACCACCGCGTCATGCCCATCGAATGCAAAGTCTCAAACTCGTCAACCAACTCCGTCAAGCGCCTCAACAACGATGCTGCCGTTAAGGCCGAGAGCTGGCGGACGGATTTCGGTCGCCGCCAAGTTGTTCCTACCGCGGTCCTCAGCGGCGTCTACAAACTCCACAACCTCCTTGATGCCCAAGACCGGGGCCTCACCCTGTTTTGGTCCCATGCCATCGATCAGCTTACGGCGTGGATATCCAAAACCCGCCCCACTCGATAGTTCCCCGTGCAAGAGGAGCCGTTCTCCCCGCCAATTCTCTTGGATACCATCGCAACGGGTGTCAACCCGCCGAAGCTTTAGCGTAGGATGGGACACCTAGTGGGCATGGCGTTGAACCGCTACTTGGCCAAGGCAAAGCCGTTAACCGCTCTGACGTAGTCGGCTATCGAATCGAGGTCGTCAAACGCTTGCGGCGTGATCTCAACGCGAAAAGCCATGTTTCTTTCGAAGACGCTTTTCGGCTTCCTCTAATGGGATCGACTCACCGCGTTCCGCCTGCTCCATGCCGCGACGGATGGCGGCAACGGTCTCCGCTCGTTCGAGACGGTCAAGCATAAGCTGATAGCTCTCGGCATCTTGCACGACAAGTTCCGCCCGTCCATTCACAGTCAGAACCAGCGGAGTCTTCTTCGCCTTTATCTGCCCAACGTATTCCTTGACGTTGCGCTGGAACTCGGTCACGGAGCGGATGTTTCGAAGGTCGATCATGGAAAAACCTCAATCATGCTTAAAGCGGACAATGCCACGCTACCACGCTCGGCCGCTTTAGCCGGGCCAAGACAGCCGCGCCAAGACAGTCGGTTTCGAGGCAAATCCATCAACGGGTCGATAACCGCAACATCAGCCCCACCCCTCACGTTCCACCGCCAAAGAACCAGATCCGTTCCCGCTGGATTGGCTTGTGAAACATAAACGGCCCCACAGACTCGCCGCTCCACAAGCAACTCCGCGATCCTCCAAGAAGGAACTTCCTTCGCGGGATCTGAGTACGCGAATTGCTTCCACGGACATCGCAAGTCCTCGATGCCAAACCCGAGCTCTACAAGCACCTCATTCTTCCGCAAGTCCGCGAACTTCCCGCTAACCCGGTAAGCGCACAGCGTTCCCGGTCGCCAACCCAAGTCCTGCTCATATTCTTGAACCGCCGTTCCATGGTCGAACGCCAAATAAAGCGCTGCGACGCCGGGCCGGTTCAGGCGGCCGCCCGTGCGCGCCGCTCCCTCACCGCTCAGCGGCGCGACGGCCCACTTGGGCGCATGGATTCGCCAGCAAACTTGGTTCTGCGGCCTAAGCAAAGCCGCCACTAAGCAAATCCACCACTAAGCAAATCCACCATTGTCCAACGTGTCCAAATGCCGCAGCACGGCTTCGGCCTGCCCACCAGCTACCAGATCCTCCGCCGTCTTACCGTCAAAGCCCATCAAGGGCTGATAACGAAACCAGGCCACCGCCTTGCGGTCGTCCCCTAGCATGACCGAAGCCCGGGTCACGATCTTCACAATCGTTCCCAACTTTTCCTGCGTCTGGTTCGAATACGGATTGCGCTGAATGGAATTTCGATGCATTCCAGCGATGTCCGCTAGTGTCGTCAGGTTCACCTTCAGTTGCCGTGACAATCGTTGCGGATCGATTCCACCCTGCCGCGGTTCTGTGATGGACGCAACAAACCGGTCTAGCATGAACCCAGAATAGTCATTGTGCATATCCGGTGCATGAGATGCGCAGCCTACGCTGAAAGAGCGCACACCGCAAACCGCTTCTTGAGCCAGCGGCCAATAGCCTATTGGACTTCAGTCTCCCGCGGCTCCTTTCTCGAAATCCACGAAGACGGCAACCTCGGTTACTAGGCACACCGCGTCTGGTTTTAGGACAGAAGTCAGAAGCGACCGGAGCGGCAAACTCCCATTCCGGCCGAAAGGCAGGGTTGGTACACCCGGCAGGACTTGAACCTGCAACCTTCTGATCCGAAGTCAGACGCTCTATCCAATTGCGCTACGGGTGCACGCCTCTTCGTTATACAGGAAAACGGGCGAGGAGTGGGGTGCTACTGGCCGGTCACTATCGTCAGGTTCTGGTTGTTGGGGACGCCATCGATGGTCAGCGTGATGGCGTGCTCGCCAGGTGGCAGCGCGGGGACGACCACGTTGAACTGGTAGAGACCGATGGTGGCGCCTACGATGCCGGCGAAGGAGACTTGCGCGGTGGCGCCGCCGATTTGTAGGGTGTAGGGCAGCATGAGCGACGAGCCTTGGGCGGCTACAACCCCGGCTTGGGTGGGGGGCGTGGTGGGTCCGCAGCCTAGGGCGTAGATGGAGATGGTGTCGCCGGGTTTGGCGGGGCGGAAGGCTACGCCGGGGATCATGCCGACGTGGCCGATGTAGGTGCTGAAATCCGGCGTTAGCGCTACTACGTGCTGTTTGCCGTTGATCAAGAACTGGGGCACGGTTTGCAGCGTGGGTGAGAGGCGGGCGCGGTTAACGGTGATCGTGTTCGAAGGGCCAAAGGGCGTGCGGACTTGGACTTGGACGGGGCCGACGGCGGTATCCTCGGGCGTGTTGACGTTGATCTGATTCGGGCTGATGTAGTAGATGAAGGCGGGCTTGCCGTTGATGTCGACGCTGACGCCGTCGAGGCTGGTGGGGGCGTTGACGCCGTTGAAGTCCGCGCCGGCCCAGAGGCGTGTCGTCGCGCTGAGGTTCATGCCATAGATTTCGACATAGGTATTCGAGGAGAAGCCGGCCTTGCCGCCGAACGAAGTAAGGATGGCGCTATCGGTGCGGAGTTGCGGGACTGGTGGGGCAGCGACGCGGCGGATTCGGTCGGTATTGACCTCGGTGAAGTAGAGGTTGCCGGCATCGTCGGTCAGCATCCCTGAAGGAAAATTTAGGCGAGCCTGGAGGGCCGGCCCGCCATCGCCGGTATTACCCGCCGTGCCGGTTCCCGCGTACGTGGAAATGACACCGGCGGGGCTTACCTTGCGAATTCGATTGTCACGCGCGTCGGCGATAAAGACGTTGCCATTGCGGTCGACCGCGATGCCGGACGCCGAGCGCAACTGCGCGGCGGCGGCGGGGCCGCCGTCGCCCGAGTAGCCGGAAACGCCGGTGCCAGCCACGGTGGTGACAATGTTATTGGAGATCTTGCGAACACGCTGGTAGCCGTTCAAGGTGGTGCCACCGTCATCGGTGAAATAGATCGTGCCGTCGTGGGCGACGGCGAGCCAGCCGGCGACCAAGTCGGAACCGGCGGCCAGGCCGCCGTCGCCGGACTGACTGGTGCGGCCCGTGCCCGCGATGGTGTTGATGATTCCGGCCGGCGTGATGCGGCGGATGCGGTAGTTTATGAAGTCGGTGAAGATGAGGTTTCCCGAGGCGTCGCAGACGATGGAAAAGGGCCCGTTCAACCGGGCGGCGCTGGCGGGACCGCCGTCGCCGGTGAAGCCGCCTACGCCGCCGGCAATCGTCGTGATGACGCCGTTCGGGTCTACTTTGCGGATACGATCATTGCCATAGTCGGTAATGTAGGCGTTGCCATCGGGGCAGATGGCGATGCCGTAAGGGTTGCGGAGCGCGGCGGATGACGCGGGGCCGCCGTCGCCGCTGAAGCCGGCGCGGCCAGTTCCCGCGAAGGTGGTGATGGAACCGGCGGGGTCGATTTTGTAGACGTTGTGGGTGTCGCCGTCGGCCGCGTAGAAGTTCCCCTGTGCATCGCGAGCGATGTTGAAAACGCGCCCCCAACTGGAGCTTCCGCCGACACTATTGATGTTTTGGGCGGAGAGGGCGAAGGCGAAGCCAAGAAGAATTCCGAATGTACGCATAGTTGATTCCTCACTGGTCCTTTGCGCAGCAGTGGTCAAAAACTGTCATACTTCCCGAAGAAAAGTTAATGCGAGTGCGCGGCAGGGTAGAGGAAGGTTCAGAGCGTCCGGAATTGGATGCCGCGTTTAGCGTGGCATACGAAGAGTTGCGGCGGCTGGCGGCCGGGGTGAAGAAGAGCGATCCCAGGTCGACGATGAATCCGACGGCGCTGGTAAACGAGGCATGGGTGAAGCTAGCGGCGCATCCGGGATTTACTTGGGAGTCGGATTTGCATTTCAAACGGATCGCGGCGCGGGCGATGCGGCAGTTGCTGGTGGAGTCGGCGCGGCGGCGGCATGCGCAGAAGCGGAGCGCGCCGCTGGTTACATTTGACGAGCGATTAGGCACGGTGGCCGCGGCGAATAGTGAAGAAGAGTTTTTGCGTTTGGACCGGGCTATCGAGGAGTTGATGCGCCTGAACGCGCGGCAGGCGTCGGTCGTGGAGAGCAGATTCTTCGGCGGCATGGACGTGGAAGAGACGGCGCGCGTGTTGGGAATCTCCGAGGCGACGGTGCAGCGGGATTGGCGGGCGGCGCGGGCTTGGCTGCAAACTCAGTTGCGGGGCGCGCAATAGAAGAAGAGGATGGACGCCGCGCGATACTCCCGCCTGCACGAACTGTTCGAGGCCGCCGTGGACTTAGGGCCCGATGAGCGGCGTGTTTATTTGGCGGCGCATTGCGCGACGGATGAAACGCGCGAAGAGGTGGAGAATTGGATCGCCGAGGACGCGCGGCAAGGGGGATTGCTGGACGAGGGCGCGAGCGGGTTCGTGGCGCGAACGGGCGAGAGCGCGCCGAAAGAAGTGGGGCCGTACCGGCTGGAGCGGATCTTGGGCGAGGGCGGGATGGGCGTGGTGTATCTGGGAAGGCGGGAGGATTTGAGGAGCGTGGCGGCGGTGAAGGTGTTGCGGGACGCCTGGCTTTCGCCGGCGCGGCGGGAGCGATTCCGCTTTGAGCAGCGGACGCTGGCGCAATTGAACCATCCGCACATCGCGCGGCTTTTCGATGCCGACACTTTGGCGGATGGGACGCCTTGGTTCGCGATGGAGTACGTGGAAGGACAAGCGATCACGAAGTATTGCGAGGAACGCGGGCTGGGCAGGGAGAGCCGCTTGCGCTTGTTGATCCAGGTCTGCGACGCAGTGCAGCACGCGCACGAACACGCGGTGATTCACCGGGACTTGAAGCCTTCGAACATTTTGGTGTCCAACGACGGCGGCGTGAAGCTGCTCGATTTCGGGATCGCGAAGCAGTTGGAGGATGAGGAGGGCACGGAACGCACGCAGACGGGCTTGCGAATGTTCACGCCGGCATACGCAGCGCCGGAGCAATTGCGGGGCGAGGCGATCGGGGTTTACACCGACGTTTATGCGTTGGGTCTGATATTGCGCGAGCTGTTGCCGGGGAAATTGCCGGCGGACTTGGAGTTATTGTGCCAACGGGCATTGCACGGCGAGAGCGCGCGGCGCTACCGGAGCGCGGAGGCTTTGGGACGGGACTTGCGGCATTATTTGGCTGGCGAGGCGCTGGAGGCAAGGCCGGACACATTCCTGTATCGCGCGAGCAAGTTTGTGCGGCGGAACAAGGCGGCGGTGCTGGCGGGGGGCGTGGCGGTATTGGCCTTCGCGGCGTTGGCGAGCTATTACACGTGGCAGGTTTACCGGGCGCGTAACGAGGCGCTGGCGGAGGCGGCGCGGAACGCGCGGATCATGGGGTTCTTGTTGAATTTGTTTTCCGGCGGCGACGCTGAGGCGGGACCGGCGAACGATTTGAAGGTGACGACGCTGCTCGAGCGCGGCGTGCAGGAGGCGCGGGCGCTGGGGGACGACGCGGCGGCGCAGAGCGAGTTGTACCGGGTGTTGGGCGAGGTGTACCGGAAGTTGGGGCAGTTGGAGAAGGCGGCGCCGTTGCTCGAAGACGCAGTGAAGCGGCGGCGGGACGCGGAGAACTTGGGAGGCTTCGCGTTGTTGCGGAGCGAGGAGGCTAAGCACGCGGAGGCCGAGAAGCTGGCGCGCGAGGCTATGGCAATGGCGCGAGCGGCGCACGGCGATCAGCATCCTTCGGTGGGGCGGGCCGCGGTAGTGTTGGCGAAAGTGCTGGAGGAGAAGGGCGACTACGCGGCGGCGATTCCGGTGGTGGAGGAGGCGAGGAGGGTTTTCGCACAACCAGGCCACTCACGGGCCGATTATGCGCAAGCAGTGGCGGGCTTGGCGAATCTGCGGTTCTATCGTGGTGAGTATAACGAGTCGGAGAAGCTAAACCAGGAGGCGCTTGAGTTGTACCGCGGTCTCCATGGCGAGGCGCATCCGGTCGTGGCGGAGTTGTTGATCAACTTAGGTGCGATTCAACAGGACACGGGGAACTACGTGGAGGCGGAGAAGTTTCACCGCGAGGCGCTGGGGAAGATCGAAGCCTACTATGGGCCACAGCATCCGAAGAGCGCGTCGACGTTGACGCTGGTGGGGAGAGCGTTGATCTTGCAGAAGCGAAGCCAGGAGGCGAGCGGGTTGTTGCGGCGGGCGCTGGAGATTCGCGAGAAGGCGTTTGGACCGGAGCATCCGCAGGTGGCGTCGACGTTGAACGAGTTGGGGATTATCGCATTGGGAGAGGCGGCGTACGGCGAAGCGGAAAAGTACTTCGAGCGGATCGTGAGGATTTACGAAAAGACTTACCAGGGGAAGCATTATTTGATTGGGATTGGGAAGTCGAATTTGGCGAGCGTGTACATGAAGCGGAATGAGTGGGCGCGGGCGGAACCGTTGTTTCGCGAATCGCTAGCGATGTATGCGAAGACGCTACCGCCGGGGCACATGAACGAAGGGATCGGGCATGTGAAGCTGGGCAGGACCCTGTTGCGGCAAGGGAGAGTGGCGGAGGCGCGGAATGAGATTGAGGCGGGAGCGGCGATCTTGCGCAAGCAGACCAGCCCTTCGGTGACGTGGCTGGAAAGCGCGCGGAAGGATTTGGACGAGATCGCGGCGCTGGGGCGGCGTTAGCGGTTATTTGGAGCTGCGCTTGCCGGTCCAGGTTCCGGTGGCTTGGCCGGCGAGGTCGACGCTGCCTTTGAGTGTGCCGTCTTGCTGGATCTTGCCGGTATAGATGACGGCGTTGCCGCTGACTTCGAAACGGATTTCCACATCGTCGCCCTTGACGCTGCCCTTGACATCGGCTTCGCCGAGGGCGCCCGAGTACTTGCCGGTGAGGGCGTCGCCTTTTTGGACGAGTTGGAAGGTGGGCGTGCCACTGCCGGCGCTGCTTTCCACTTGGAATTCCCATTTGCCGGTGAGGTCGGCGGACCAGAGCAAGAGGGCCGTGAAAAGCGCGCAAAAGAATCGGGTCATAGGACGACTATAACCGTTCGCCGCGCGAATCGAAAGGCGTGCCCTGTGTTAGCCTCAGAATTCGTCTAGCCGAAAGTCCCTATGATTCTGCCCTCCGCTTACTGGATCACATTACTGGTGCTCTTTATCTCCATGCTCTGTTGGGGGTCTTGGGCCAACACGCTGAAGAAGAGCGCTTGGCGATTTGAGCTCTTCTACATCGATTATTCGATCGGTTGCGTGTTGATGGCGGTGTTGGCGGCGTTCACGTTGGGGTCGATGGGTTCCGATATCTCGGTGCAGGATAACTTCCTGCTCACCGGCAAGAAGCAGTTGCTGTTGGCGCTCGCGGCGGGCTGCGTATTCAACCTGGCGAACATGATGCTGGTGGGGGCGATTGAACTGGCGGGAATGAGCGTGGCGTTTCCAGTAGGGATCGGCTTGGCGCTGGTGGTGGGCGTGGTGTGGAGTTACTTCTTGACGAAGGTGGGCAGTCCGTGGCTACTTTTTGGCGGGAGCGGACTGGTTCTTATCGCCGTGATCCTGACGGCGATCGCGTATAGCGGTATGGCGCGCCTGCGGCGGGCGGCGGAGAAGGCGGCGATTGAAGCGCAGAACAACGAGGGGCCGCTGCCGAACCCGAATTTGACAAAGCCCAAGAAGGCTGTGAAGGATAGCGGGCCGAATTCGTGGCTGGGCATCGTTCTGGCGCTGGTGTCGGGGGTGTTCATGGGGTCTTTCTATCCGTTGGTGACGACGGCGATGGAGGGGGATTTGGGGCTAAATAATCCTTATGCGGTAGCGCTGGTATTCTCGATTGGCATCCTGGTGAGCACATTCATTTACAACCTGTACTTCATGAATTTGCCGGTGAAGGGCTTGCCGATCAGCCCCTTCGCTTACTTCACGGGCACGATGCGGCAACATGCGTTGGGGCTTTTGGGCGGGGCGATTTGGATGATGGGGGCGGTGGCGAATTTCGTGGGTTCGGCGGCGCAGGGCGCGGCCAAGGCGGGTCCGGCGGCGAGTTACGCGTTGGGGCAAGGGGCGACGTTGATTAGCTTTTTGTGGGGCTACTACGTTTGGAAGGAATTCGAGGGCGCCGATAGCGGCGTGCGGACTAAGCTGGCGTTGATGGTGTTGTTCTTTATCGCGGGATTGGCGCTGATCGCTTTCGCGCCGCTGTATTAGAGCAGCCCGCCGAGCAGGCGTTGCGTCAGCGCATCCAGATTGGCCTGCGGGCCGAGATTGCCTTGGGCTTGGCGCGCGCTGCCGCCCCCTTTGCCACCGCTTTCCGCGACGGCTTGTTTGAAGACTTGGCCGCAATCGAGGCCGGAGGATTCCGATGAGGCGAGGAGCGTGGCGCCGGTGTTGGGATCGTGTAGCAATACCGCCGTGCCGCCGCTGGCGAGGAAGGCGTTCGCTTCCTGACGCGTTGCTTCGTTCAGTTCGTTGACGGACTCGATCCAGAGGCGATGGCCTTGGGCGTTGGGCGCGAGGCTGGCGGCGCGTTGCGCGCCGCGCAGGGTGGCGAGTTCGAAGGTGACGCGCTGGGTTTGTTTTGCGGCGTCGGCGGCTTTCTCGCGGAGTTGGGCGAGTTCGGCTTTGGCGTCGTCGGCTTGACGGTGGGACCAGGCCAGGGCGCGAGTACCGGCGTAAAAATAGAGGCGCAAGGCCTTGCGGATCTTTTCGGTTTTGCCCAGGCGGAGGAAGCCGATTTCGCCGGTGCGGGCGACGTGGGTGCCGCCGCAGGCGCTACGGTCCAGGCCGTCGATGGTGACGATGCGGAGGATGCCCTCACGCGCGGACTGCTTGCGCAGGCCTTGGGCGGTGGCGGCGTCTTCGAAACTTATAGAGGTGGCGAGGTTGCTCCAGATGCGTTCGTTGGCGCGGGTTTCGATTGCGCGTAAAGATTCGGGCGCGATTTGCGCGGGCTCGACATCAACGGTGGACTCTTCCGTGCCGAGGTGGAAGCTTACGGTTTCGAGGTTGAACTCCTCCTGCATCACTGCGCTCAAGAGATGTTGCGCGGTGTGTTGTTGCATGTGCAGGAAGCGGCGGGGCCAGTCAATTTCAGCGGTGACTTGGCTGGCGCTAAGAGGGGTGGCGAGGACGTGTTCGATACCGTCCTCTTGGTCGATGACATCGACTACGGGAATGCCAGCGATGACGCCGAGATCGTGGGGTTGGCCGCCGGAGGTGGGATAGAAGGCAGTGCGATCCAAAACGACGCGCAGGCCATCATCGCTGAGCGAGAGGACCTGCGCGTCGAATTGCCGAAGATAAGAGTCGTGATAATAAAGGCGTTCGGTCAAGCCTTTATTTTAGAGCGGGGTTAGTTAGCGGTGGCCACTTTCACGTTGTTCGTGAAGGCGCCGTTGTACTCGATCGACATATCGAGATCGTTGAGCGCAGTGACGCCTTGCGGCACTTGCACGTTGATCTGATAGAGGCCGACGAAGCCGGGGCTCAGGCCGGCGAAGCTAGCGGGTTGCGGCACGCTGGTGCCGAAGAGGCTGCGGGGGCCGAAGTGAACGATGACATTCGAGAGTTGCGCGAGCGGAGTCGAGGGGCTCGCCACACCGGTCTGGACGGCCGGGTTGGTTTGGCCGAAACCGATGGCGTAGATGACGAGCGTATCGCCGGGCTTGGCGGGTTTGGAGACGTAGCCGGGAATGGTGACGTTGGGCGGGATTGGCAAAGTGCCATCGGCATTGACGGCGATGGCGTGCGGCAGGCCGAACTGCGACCAGACGAGGATGCGGCCAGCGAAGGGAACGACGTCGACGCCGACGCGGTTGCCAACGACGCCGTTGCGTTCGACTTGGATCGAGGCGATGCCGCCGAGGGTTTCAAAAGGCATCTGGAAATTTACTTGGCCGGGGGATACGAAATAGAGCGGCGCGGCGCGGCCGTTGACGAGAACGCGAACGCCGCCGAGCGTGGTGGGCAGGGTGGTCTGCGTGTTAGCAGCGACGGCATCGGCGAGGAATTCACCGAAGAGCGCGGCGATGGCGCCGACGCCCATGGAGTCGCCGGTTTTGAAGTCCGCGTTGTTGAGGACACCATTGAAGGAGATGGTGGGCGTGGGGCTCGCGACGATTTCCATTTCGACGGGGACGTTGATCGCGGGGCCGTTGATGGCGTTGACGGCGAGAGCGACGTTGCCACGATACGTACCTACGGCGAGCGAGCCTGGGGTGAGCGTGACGGCGGCGCCGAGAAATGTCGTCGAGGGCGCCGCGGCTAGCCAACCTGTGCCGGACTGAACGGTGGCGGTAGCACCGGTGAGGGCGAGCGAACCGCGGCCGCGATTGCCGAGGCCGACGTTCACCGTGGTGGCGGGGGAGCCTTGGGCAAGCTTGACCTTGATGGTTTCGGGCGCGACGAAGGCGATCGGCTGCGAGGTGACGACGAAACGTACTTGAACGGTTTTGTTGTCGCCCGCGAAGGCGCTGCCGCCAAGTTGGACCGTTCCGTTGTAAGTGCCTTCGGGCATGCCCGTGAGATGGCGCGCGCTGACGCGATAAGGCTGGACGAAGCGGAAGCTGCCTTGGCCTTCGTAGGCGAGGTCAAGCCATGCGCCGCCGGTCTGCGTGGTGGCGTTGGTGGTGAGCACGCTGTTGGTGAAGAAGCGTTGGCTGTCGCTGCCGTTGTTGGGCGGGCTGTAGAGAAAGAGCGTGTTGGGAATGCCACCACCGATTTGGACGGTGACGGTGACGGTTTGCGGCGCGTCAATGGCGGCGGCATCGCGCACGGTGATCGCGCCGGTATACGTACCGGCGGCGAGGCCGGCGGTGTTAAGACTAACGGTGATGGGGAGGCAATTGGCAACGGGCAACGCGGCGGCGGCGCAGGCGCGGGAGGTGCCCACGGCGGCGGTGAGCCAAGGCGCGTTGGAGGCGAAGGTTAGCGACAGGTTGCCATTGCCTAGGTTGTAGGCTTCAATGACTTGCGCCGTGCCGTTCGTGCCGGTGGCGATGGAGATGGGCCCGAGAGCCGACTCCGTCAGACGCAGCCGCGCCTGGGCGAAGGCGGGCTCCGCGAGGAAGAGCGGCGCGAGCGCGCAGGCGAAAACAATTTTCGAAAGAATGTTTTGGTTCATTTTTAGAGCTCTGTTCGTGCTGTTCGTGTCGGCCCGGTGAAAACCGGTGGAGTGGTTACGCCCAATCGAGAGCGCCCTTCTTGCGAGCCCAGATGTAGCCGACGATCAAGATGAAGAGAAATAACGTCACCTCCGCAACCCCGAACCAGCCGAGCTTTTGATAGCGGACGGCCCAAGGGAACAAAAAGATCGTTTCGACATCGAAGATCACAAAAAGGATCGCGACGATATAAAAGCGAACGGAAAAGCGGGCGCGGGAATTGCCTTCAGCTTCGATGCCGCACTCGTAGGCCTCGGCTTTAGCGGGGTTCGGTACGGAGGGGCGAAGGAGGCGGGCAACCAACAGCGCGATGACGGGAAACGCGATCGAAACTGCCAGTAAGAAGAAAACCGGCAGATAGCCTTCCGGCATGTCCTCAGGATATCAGAAAGCTCCGCCGCCGCAAGAGGAAAGTTCAACGGATAATGATTGGATTGCATCCAACTGGATGCCGCCATGCTGCGCACCATTCGCGAACAAATCGACGTGATCTTCCGGGAGGACCCGGCGGCGCGGAGCGTGCTGGAAGTACTGATCTGTTATCCAGGCTTGCACGCGATTCTGATCCACCGGCTGGCGCACCAACTGTACGGCGGCGGATTGAAGCTGCTAGCGCGGATGCTGTCGCAAGTGGCGCGAGCGTTCACGGGCATTGAGATTCATCCGGGCGCGACAATCGGGCGGCGCTTCTTTATCGATCATGGGATGGGTGTGGTGATTGGGGAGACGACGGTGATCGGCGACGACGTGATTTTGTATCAGGGCGTGACGCTGGGCGGGACGGGTAAAGAACGCGGGAAGCGGCATCCGACTTTGGGTAATCACGTGGTGGTGGGGACGGGCGCAAAAGTTCTGGGGAATATCACGCTTGGCAATAACGTGAAGATCGGCGCGGGGAGCGTGGTGGTGCATCCGGTGCCGGACGATTGCACGGTAGTGGGTATTCCGGGGCGCATCGTGAAGACGCGCGGGCAGGTGGTGGACGATTTGGAACATGGTAAGCTGCCCGATCCCGAAGGTGAATCGATGGAGGATTTGCGAAGCCGCATCGAAGCGCTAGAATCCATCTTGCGAACGCACACGCATCCGCACTCGCATTCTTGAGGCGCTATCCATGAATCTGCTCGCATTTGCGTTGACACTGCTGTATTGGGTGGAACCGCACCCGGAAGCGCCGCTGGCGCATGCGGCGATGAAGCATTGGGCGGCGGCGAGCGAGGGACAGTTGATCTTGAAAGCGACGGACAAAGAGGAAGAGGCGGAGTTGCGCTTCCGTTGGTTGAACCCGCAGTATCGCGGCTTGTACGGGACGTCGGTGGCGAAGATTGTGAAGGGCAAGCTGGTGCACGATCTGGTGATCAACGCGACGATGGCGAACGATGAGCGCGATCCTCTGCTGGCGGCGACGATTTTGTTTTTGACGTGTGTGCATGAGAGCGGGCACGCGTTGGGGTTGGAACACACGAAGGACTTCGCGGACATCATGTACAGCTTTCAATACGGCGGGGATTTGGCGGAGTACTTTGGGCGCTACCGGCGGCAACTGCAATCGAAGAAGGACTTCGAGAAGTTTAGCCCCGTGGCGAAGGGCGATGCGGCGCAATTGCGGGCGATTCTCGATAGGCGAACGCGTGGCGGAAAGCGTTCCGGCGAAGCTGTTCCAAATCCTCCGCGGTGAAGCCTAGTTCTTGCGCGAGTTGGAATTCGTTGCGCAGCTTGGTTTGGAAGAGGGCGGGATCGTCGGTGTTGAGAATGATGGGCACGCCGGCATCGTGGATGCGCTTGGCGGGATGGTCATGCAGGGTGTTTACGGCGCCGGTCTTTAGGTTTGAGGTGAGGGATATTTCTAGAGGGATCTGGCGGGCGGCGAGGTGTTTGAGGAGCGCAGGGTCATCGGCGGCGCGGATGCCGTGGCCGATGCGGTCGGGTTCAAGCGACAATGCGTCCCAAACATTTTGGGCGTTCGACGTTTCGCCCGCGTGAACGGTGAGTCTGAGGCCCGCGTCGCGCGCGAGTTGGAAGGCTGGCTGGAGGTCTTGGGCGAGTGCGCCCGTTTCGTCGCCACCTGCTCCGAAGGCGACGACATCGTCGCCAGCGAAATGCGCGGCGAGCTTCGCGGTTTGCAGCATGTGTTCCTTGCCGAATTGGCGGACGCCGTCTAGGATCCAGCGGATTTGGAGCGGGGCGCGTTTGCCTTCGTCGATGAGGGCTTCGACTATGGCCGCGGCGTTGTAACCGCGCCAGAGATTGACGCCCGCGGAGTGAATGATTTCGGCGTAGACGATGCCTTGGCGGTCCAGTTGGGCGAAAAGTTCGCGGGCGGCGATGCGGTAATGGTCCGCTTCGCGAAGGCGCATGACGACGAACTTGAAGGACTGCAGGAACTCGGGAAAGGTTTGGAAATCGTAGACGGAAGCGGCGTCTTTTTCGCTGAGCGTAGGGTCGAGGCGGCGGAGGAGGGCGGCGTCGATGGCGCCCTCGAGATGGAGGTGAAGTTCCGCTAGAGGTTTCGTTAGTGAATCGGGCTCTGGAACGGAAGTTGCCATAATATTAAGGATGCTACCGGGTGAGGTCCACGCAATCGTCAATGGGTACCATGGCGATCCGAAGAAAGTTCTCGGGCCTCAACAATTTATCGCGGGTGAGTGGGAAGTGCGGGCGTTTCTGCCGCGAGCGCAGGAAGCGAATGTAGTGATCGGGGTGCAGTCCTTCGCGATGACGAAGGACGACGCGGCGGGGTTCTTCTCCGTGAAGCTGAAGGGCGATCCGAAACCGTACCGCTTGGAATTACTCGGTTGGGATGGAACGCGGAAATCGATTGACGACCCGTATCGCTTTGGGCCCATGTGTTCGAGCCATGACGTTCATTTGTTCCTGGAAGGCACGAACTACGAAAGCTACCGGATGTTGGGCGCGCATTGCGCGACGGTTGATGGAGTAACGGGTGTTCACTTCGCGGTGTGGGCGCCGAACGCCGAGAGCGTGCAGGTGTTGGGGAACTTCAACGATTGGGACAAGAATAGCCATCCGATGTGCCCGCGGGAGGGCGGGATTTGGGAGCTCTTCGTGCCGGGCGTGGGGGCCGGAGAGATCTACAAATACTTCGTGCGCTCGAAGCTGAACTTGTATCAGCAGATGAAGAGCGATCCGTTCGGGTTCTACGCCGAAGTGGCGCCGAAAAACGCTTCGGTGGTTTGGGACGCTTCCGCGTATCAATGGGAGGACGGCGCTTACATGGAGGCGCGAGCGGGGCGGAAGTATTTGGAAGAGCCCATGCTCGTTTACGAGGTGCACCTCGAAAGTTGGGCGCACGGGGCGTATAACAAGCCGCTTTCGTACCGGGAGCTGGCGCAGCGGCTGGTGAGCTACGTCAAGGACCTGGGCTATACGCACATCGAGTTGATGCCGGTGCTGGAGCATCCCTTTAGCGGTTCTTGGGGCTATCAGGTCACTGGGTATTTCGCGCCGACTTCGCGCTTTGGCACGCCGGAGGATTTCAAGTACTTCGTGGATCAATGCCATTTGGCGGGCATCGGCGTGATTCTGGATTGGGTGCCGGCGCACTTCCCGAAAGACGCGCATGGCCTCGCTTTGTTCGACGGTTCGCGGCTCTATGAGCACGACGATCCGCGGCAGGGCGAGCATCGCGACTGGGGAACCTTGATCTTTAACTTCGGGCGCAACGAGGTGCGGAGTTTTCTGCTTTCGAGCGCGATGTATTGGCTGAAGGAATTGCACATCGACGGGTTGCGCGTGGACGCGGTGGCTTCGATGATTTATCTGGACTACTCGCGGGAGCCGGGCGATTGGATTCCCAACGAATATGGCGGGCGCGAGAATCTGCATGCGCTCTCGTTCCTGCGGCGCTTCAACGAACTGGCGCATCAAGTACCGGGCGCGTTCACGGTGGCGGAGGAATCGACGTCCTTCGCGGGCGTGACGAAGCCGGTGTTCCTAGGCGGCCTGGGCTTCACGATGAAGTGGAACATGGGCTGGATGCACGACATGTTCAAGTACTTCAAGTTCGACCCGTACTTCCGCCGGCATCATCACCAGCACATTACGTTCAGCTTGCTGTATGCGTTTAGCGAGAACTTCATGCTCGCAATCAGCCATGACGAGGTAGTGCATGGCAAGGCGAGTCTTGTCGGAAAGATGCCGGGGGATGAATGGCGGCGCTTTGCGAACGTGCGGGCGTTCTTGGCTTACATGTATGGGCATCCGGGGAAGAAGCTGCTCTTCATGGGGCAAGAGATTGGGCAGTACGAAGAGTGGAGCGAGCAGAGGCCGTTGCGGTGGGAACTGTTACAGTTCGGCTTTCATTCCGGCTTGCAGGCTTTCGTGCGCGATTTGAACTTCCTGGTGCGGAAGCATCCGGCCCTGTATGAGGTGGACTTCCATTGGGAAGGGTTTGAGTGGATCGATATCAACGACGTGGAGAATTCAATCATCTCCTTCGTGCGTTGGGCGAAGGGGCGGAAGCGGCCGCTGGTGTTCATTTGCAACTTTACGCCCGTGGTGCGCTACCACTATCACTTGGGCGCGCCGGTGGCAGGGCAGTGGCGCGAGGCGTTGAACTCCGACGACGTGAAGTACGGCGGGAGCGGGTTGACGAATCCGGATTTCTTCGAGACGGAGCCGGTGGAATCGCATTTCCGGCCGCAGCGATTTAATGTGACGCTGCCGCCGTTGAGCGTGATTGTGCTGGAGCCGATCGCGCCGGCCTCGGAAGAGGTTTTGGACGTTAGTCCGATTAAGAAGTAGCTAGGCTCAGTTTGCTTAGACTCTGCTTGCTTAGGCTCTGCTTGTACCACTCGAAGGTGCGGCGGAGGCCTTCTTCAAAACTGAATTGAGGAGAGTGGCCGAGTTGCGCAATGGCTTGCGTGGTGTCGGCTTGGGAATCGCGCACGTCGCCCGCGCGGGGCGGGCCGTAGTTGGCTGGCATGGTCACGCCCGAAATCTTCTGCAAGAGCTCCCAGGTTTGATTGAGCGTATAGCGATTGCCGTTGCCGGCGTTGAAGACTTGGCCGGCGACATTCGCGGCTTGCGAAGCCTTCCAGACGAGCGCGGCCACGTCTTCGACGTAGGTGAAGTCCCGGCTCTGTTCGCCGTCGCCGAAGATCGTCGGCGGCTGGCCGGTGATCAGCGACTTCATGTAAAGGCTGAGGACGCCGCTGTAGGGGCTGCCGGGATCTTGGCGCGGACCGAAGACGTTGAAGAAGCGTAGCGAGACGCATTCGAGGCCGAAGCAGCCGGAGAAGACGTTGCAATAGTACTCGCCCATTAGCTTTTGCGCGGCGTAGGGGCTAAGCGGAGCCGGACGCATGGATTCTACCTTGGGCAAGACTTCGGTGTTCCCGTAGGCCGAGCTCGAAGCGGCATAAACAACGCGTTTCACTTTCGCATCGGCGGCGGCACGCAGGACCGTAAACGTGCCGTTGATGTTGACGTCGTGCGATGGGATGGGATCCTGGATGCTGCGGGGCACGCTGGGAATGGCTGCGAGATGGAAGACGTAGGTCGCACCTTCGAGAGCCGCGAGGACGGCGTCGTAATCGCGGATGTCAGCTTCGACGAGCGTGGCGGAGACGCCGCTGAGATTCTCGCGCTTACCGCTGTTGAGGTTGTCGAGGGCGACGACTTCTTCGACGCCTTGTTTCAAGAGTTCGCGCACGAGGGCGGAACCGATGAAGCCCGCGCCTCCGGTGACGACGGCTTTCATTTATGCTGCCTCCGCGATTTTCTTGTTGAGGTACTCGATGCTTTCCTGGGCAAGCTTCTCGGCGCCCGGCGTGAAGTCGAAGGCTTCGAGCGAAATCCACTTCGCGTAGCCGCGGCGCTTGAGGGTCTTCAAAAGCGGCACAAAGTCGTAGGCCTTGGCGCCGGTCTTGACCCAGCCGCAGTGGCTGCCATCGGTTTCGTTGACGTGGACGTGCTCGATGTAGTCGAAGTAGCGGTCGACGAGAACGGCGTGTTCTTCCTTTTCGTCGACGGCGTTGTGCGTGTCAAACATGGTGCGGACCGCGGGGCTGCCGATGTCGTTGACGTGTTTGACGGCCTCTTCGAGAGTGAGGACGACGTCGGTCTGTTCGAGCGGCAGGGCTTCGATCAATATCTTGACGCCGCGCTCTTCAGCCTGAGGGGCGACGGAGCGCAGGCCGTCGACGAAATTCCACGTGGCTTCTTCCGGACTCAGACCGTCGACGGAGCAGCGCTGCTTTGGGCTGCCGAAGACCATGACGCCGTTGGGACCGAGATCCGCGCAGAGATCGATCAAGTTGCGGATGTGGAACCAACCGGTTTCGCGCAAGGTGGTGTTGGGTGTGGTGACATGGAGTCCCTGTGGGCTGACCATGAGCCAGTGGAGACCTGCGAAGGTGAGTCCTTCGCTGGCGATGATGTCTTTCAATTCACGGCGGCGGGCGGCGGTGACGATGGCGGGGTCTTCGGCAAGCGTGAACGGCGCTATCTCAATTCCTTCGTAGCCGAGCCGCTTCATCGCGCGGCAGGATTCCGCAAAATCCCATTTTTCAAAGGCTTCATTGCAAATCGCGTGTCTAAATGTCATCGAATGGCTTCTCCCAATTCTAGCGGCCCGGCTTCGGATAGAATCGTTACGAAAAGCATGGAAAACACAACTGACCGCCGCAAATTTCTGACCGCCTCGTCGGCCGCATTCTCGATCGTGGCGCCGCAAACAGTGCGCGGGTCGCAAGCCAACTCCGCGCTGACGCTAGGCGTGGTGGGTTGCGGCAACCGCGGCATGTATGTGAGCGGGCTCTTCGCGAAGAACGAATACGCGAAGATCACGACGATCTGCGATATCTACGAAGACCGCTTGGCGGCGGGGCGCGGGAAGTATTCCGGCGTTAAGGAATATCGCGATATCAAGGAATTACTGGCGTCCGACGTGGACGCGGTATTGATCGCGACGCCCATCGTTTATCATCCGGAGCACTTCGAACTCGCGGTGAAAGCGCGAAAACATATCTACATGGAGAAGGCCGCGGCGGTGGACGCGAAGGGTTGTCTGCGCGTGTTGAAGGCGGCGCGGGCGGCGGACCCGACGAAGCGGATTTCGATGGGCTTCCAGCAACGCTACGGCAAGGACTATCGCAAGGCTTACGATCTGGTGCAGTCGGGGCAACTCGGCAAGATCCAGATGGTGCGCGCGGCTTGGCTGGGCGGCGGACCGGCTTACAAGGAGAACCAAGCGCCGGGCGAGGAGAAGATTCGCAACTGGTATTTCTACAAGGACATGTCGGGCGACATCATCACGGAGCAGGATTGCCACAACATCGACGTCGTGCATTGGTTCACGGGACGCAATCCGGCGAAGGCCGTGGGTTATGGAACGCGGGCCTTACGCAAGGTGGGCGACGTGCTGGATAGCTTGTCGGTGACCTTCCAATACGCGGATGGAATGGTGTTCAACTACTCGGCGTGCCAGATGGCGGGGCTTGGCTGGAACGACATCTCCGAAACCTTCATGTGCGAGGACGGTTCGGTGAACACCTCGCGGCGGGGCGTGCAAGTGTTCCGCAAGGGCAAGCGTGATGCGGTGGAGAATTGGCCGACCAATTACGACATCACGATGGACGCGGTAAACGAGTTCGTGGAAGGCGCCCGCACAGGGAAGCTGGAAAATGCCGCCCTGTGGGGCGCGGATTCGACACTAGCCGCGATCATGGCGAAGGACGCGATCTATAGCGGCAAGGAAGTGACCTGGGAGAAGGTGATGAAGGGCTAAACGCCCTTCAGTTCCCCCTGGCGATTTCGTTGAGGATGATTCGCGTGAAGCGCTCAACGAAGGGCGCGCCGCGTTGGAGCAGGTTGTCCTTGGTCATGTAGTCCAGTTCGATGTCGGGCGTGACGCCGGCGTTCTCAAGATAAGGAGACTTCGGCAGGCCTGGAGTCTCATAATCCTTCGCGCGAAGCACAATGCTCACCGTGTTCGACGTGAAGGCTTCCGAGAACGCGCCGGCGGATTGCAGATCGCCTTCCACGGCGCCCCCGAGTCCGCCCGTGCGCGTGCCGACGATTTTGGCGCGGCCGTTGTCTTGGAAGATGGCGGGGAAAATGTCTGCGGCGCTGGTGGAGAGTTCATCCACGAGAACGATCATGGGCTTCGTGTAGGCGTTCGGCGTGGAATTGAGATTCAGGTCGAAGGCGCAAGAAGGGATGGGGCCAGTAAGGCCGCGGCCGTTCTCATAAGCGCCGATCAGCATGCCTCGTTCGAAGCGGTAGTTCTCCAGCAAGTACTCCGGCGCGCCCAAGGTCTCCAGCAGTGAGATGACTTCGTCGTAGAACTCGATCAGGTCGCGGTTCGGACGGTACTGCTCGGAGAAGTGCGTGAAGGTAGGCGTGCGCATGAGGCGTTGGGCGATGGTGGCGAGGCTGCAGCCCCCGCCGGGGTTGCGCATGACGTCGACGACAAGTCCGTCGGTGTTGGCGTTGAAATAGTTGATCTCGGTATCGAGAACTTGGGTCTGCGATGCGGTGAGCGAATCGAAGGCGCCGATGCGGAGATAGCCGATGCGTTTGCCTTCCGACATGTAGGTTCCGGTGAAGAAGTAGTCGGAATTGAAGCGGCCTTGGCGGATGACGAAGCCCGCGGGCAAGGCCCATACGGGCCGGAGGGCGCCGGAGCCGAGGATGAAGCGGCGCTGGACGACTTCGCCGGTCGCGGGGTCGATCTTCTCGCCGCGGTTGAAGGGATCGGCGGCGCCGGCGAGCTTCCACTTCTTGAGACGGTCGTGCAGTTGTTCCCAGAGCGGCGTCTCGGAGGCGTTGTCGAGAGATTGCAAAGTAGAGATGTTGCGCGCGGTATCGCTCTTGCGGCTGAAGAAGCCGGGCAACGCGCCGAAGTTCTTGATGGGAGTGCCGGTCTTGAACCACTCGATGGTGTAGTCCTCGCTCTGGCCGCTTTGGCGCTGGATACGCACGGTGGCGGTGTTTCCCAATAGCGCGGCGGTGGGGACGCTCGACTGGAGCCGGTAGGTCAAGCGGTCGGCGGCGATGCGGCGCGAGAGCTTGGGGTTGGCGAAGTCGTGGAGCTTGGCGAGGTCGGCAACGGCATCGAGGGCTGGACGGCCGTCGATGGAAACCAGTTCGTCGCCGATTTGGAAGGGATACTCCCCGGCAGGCAAGAGAGTGCGGTCGATGAAATCGATCAGGAGCTTGCCGTCGTAAATATCCGTATAGAAGCCGAGGTCGGCGATGAAGTTGCCGGGGCCGACGTATTGGGTGTGGCCGTCTTTCAGGCTCGCGACGTACTGCGAGCAGATCTCCATAAATTCAAGGTCGCTCTTGGCGGCGCGCACGCGTTCGAGCCAGGGCGAGATCTCGAAGAGATTGACGTTCAGCGCCTGGATCTTCCAGTTCGCGGGCGCGTAACGCTTGGCGAAGACGCCGGCCAGCGAGCGGAAGTCTTGCTCCCGCTGCGCCGGCGTCATCTGCGCCGCGAGATTTCCCGCGAGCGCGAAAATGGCCAAGGCCATCGTGTATTTCTTCATGGTTCCTCCAGTGGTGCGGATCGTGAGCGGCCTAGGGTTGCGCCCGGCGAATTTCTTCGGCCAGGATGGTCGCGAAAGCGTTCGAGTAAGGACGGCCGAGGGTTGCGGCGTTTTCAACGGTCATGAAGTCGAGTTCGATGTCTGGGCGAACGCCGACGTTCTCAATGAATGGGGATTTCGGGAAGCCCTGAATCTCGCGCTCCTCGGGCCGAATCATCAGGCTGACGGTGACGCGGGTGTTCGTCTCGCTGTACCAGCCGGCGGGGAGGTCGATGACGGAGCCACCGGCGCCGTTGGTACGAGTGCCGACGAGTTTGGCGCGCTTATTGTCTTGGATGAGCGCGGGGAAGTAATCGCCCGTGGACGTAGAGAAGTCGTCGACCAGCACGATCATCGGCTTGCGGTAGGCCGTGGGGGCACTGGGGTAATCGAAGTCGGTGGTGCCGCAGAACGGAACCGCGCCAGCGAGGCCGCGGCCGTTGTAATAGGCGTCTTCCATCATCTTCTTTTCGAAGTTGAGGTAATCGGAAACCCATGACGGTGCGCCTTGGGCCTGGAGGCTAGCGATCTGCGCGTCATAGGAAACGATTTGCGCCAAGGAGGGGCGGAACGCGAGGCCCATGTAGCGGAAGCCGCCGGGAATGAGAGCGGAGGCCAAATCGACGCCGGAACAAATCGTGCCGCCCGTGTTGCGGGCCACGTCCACGACGAGACCGTCGGTATTGGCGTTCATATAGGCCATCTCGTTGTAGAGTTGCGTGAGTTGCGCGACGGAGTACGTGGGGAAGTTGGGAACGCGGAAGTAGCCCATGCGGAGACCTTCCCATTGGAAGGTGCCCGAATAGAAGATATCGTTGGCGCCGTTACCGAGACGTTGTTGGAACCCAGGCGGCAACACGAACCAGGGGAAGCGGCTGCCGTAGTTCAGCAACCCGCGGGGTTCCAGGCGTACGTTTTCTTCGGTTTCCACGGGATCGCCGATCATGCGCACGTCTTCCTTGCTCGCGGCGGAGATGTTGCGCTCGAAGAACTCTTTCTTCCAGGTAGGCACGGCTTCGTTATCCGTGGAGTTGCTCGGGATGTAAGGATCATGCAAGCGGACGCCGCTATGGAAGCCGAAGGGCGAGGGCACGCCGCCGATTTCGCGCACGGGATAGCCGGTGCGGACCCAGGTCATCGTGTAGGTTTCGAGGTCGCCACTTTGGCGGCGGATTACGACAGTGCTGGACTCCGGCACGTTTACGGCTTGGGGCACCACGGACTGCGAGCGCGACGTGACGCGGCCGACGCCATTGCGCAACGCCGCGCGCGGATTGCCTTGACCGCGAAGACCCGCGAAGTCCCGCGCGAGCTCAAGGGCCGGGCGGCCATCAATGCTGACCACCTCATCGCCATTGGCGATCGGGAATTGCGCCATGGGAAGCAGCGCGCGCTCGATCAACTCGATCACAACCTTGCCGTCGTAGAGATCGACAACGATACCCAGACGCGCATTGAAGTTGGACGTCAAGGAGAGGCTCACGTGCGTGTCTTGGAAGCTAGCGACGTAACGCATCATGACCTCGACGAATTCGAGGTCAGTCTTCGCCTCGCGGATCTGCTTGATCCACGGACGGGTATCGAAAGAATTCACGCCTAATGCTTGAATCTTCCAATTCGCCGGAGCGTAGCGCTTGGCGTAGATCGCCGTGAGCGTTTGAAAATCTTGTACGCGCTGCTCCTCGGTGAGGGCGGCGAAGACCGGCGCGGCCATCAGGCCAGCCAGCAAGAATGCGATTCGAGACATAAAACTCCCCTTGCCTATGGGACGAAAGGCTAAATTAGTACTCTGAGTACTTTCACATTGTCGCAAGTCCTTCTTCAAACCAATCTTCCCGAAGTACCATTGCTGGCGCGGGGCAAAGTCCGCGATGTTTACGCGGTTGGTGACAGCCAACTGCTGATCGTGGCGACGGACCGCATTTCGGCTTTCGACTACATTCTGGGCTCGGGCATTCCGGAGAAGGGCCGCGTGCTAACGCAGATGTCGCTCTTCTGGTTCGAGTTTCTGCGGGACGTGACGCCGAATCATCTGATCACGGCGAATGTGGACGAGTATCCGGCTTCCCTGCGCGTTTACGAGGATCAACTGCGGGGCCGTTCAATGTTGGTGCACCGCGCGAAGATGATCGACGTGGAGTGCGTGGCCCGCGGATATCTGTGCGGATCGGGATGGAAGGACTATCGCGCGACGGGCGCGGTGTGCGGGATTCCGTTGCCTCCCGGTTTGCAGGATGGAAGCAAATTACCCGAGCCGATTTTTACTCCGGCGACGAAAGCGCAGTCCGGTCATGACGAAAACATTTCATTTGAGAATGTAGTGGAAGTGGTGGGTGCGGATCTGGCGGGGGACTTGCGGCGGCGCACGCTCGCGATTTATACCAAGGCGGCGGAGTACGCGGCGACGAAGGGGATCTTGTTGGCGGATACGAAGTTCGAGTTTGGCTTCGTGGGAGAGACGCTGGTGCTGGGCGACGAAGTGTTGACTCCGGATTCGTCTCGCTTCTGGCCCGCGGCGTCGTGGAAGCCCGGTGGGGCGCAGGTGTCTTTCGACAAACAATATGTGCGCCTCTACCTCGAGGAAATTGGCTGGAACAAACAGCCGCCCGCGCCGTCTCTTCCGGAAGAAGTGGCGCGCACGACGAGCGAGAAGTATCAAGAAGCGTATCGAATTCTGGCGGGCCGCGAACTGCCTGCGCTATGAATTGGCTCGACGTTCTACTCTTGATCGTTTTCGGCTTCTCGGTGGCGAATGGAATCCTGCGCGGCTTTTTCAGCCTGTCGATTGGCTTGGGTGCGACGGTCGTTTCGATTTTGCTAGCGAGCTGGTTTTACGGCATTCCGGCGGCGTTCTTCACTCCCTACGTCAAGCAGCAGGCTTTCGCGAATCTGCTCGGGTTTCTGGTGATTCTCGTGGCGGTGCAAATCGCGGGCTTTCTACTAGTGAAGTTGCTGGTGACGATCACCAAGAAGGCTGGTCTCGGCTGGCTCGACCGGTTGCTGGGTGGCGGCTTCGGCGTGGTGCGCGGGCTCTTGATCTCAATCGTACTGGTGATGGTGTTAACGGCTTTTCCCTTGAGTCCGGCGTCGACGGCGGTGTCGCGTTCATTCGTCGCGCCGTACGTAATGGAAGGCGCGCGCATCCTGGTTTATTTGACGCCGCACGAGATTCGCGAGGGCTTCCAAAGCAACTACGCGAAAATAAGAAAAACGTGGAAGAACAGCATCGAGGAGGCGCTCGAGCCTCCGCCCAAAGTCCAAAACTTTTAGTATTCGACCTGGATGGAACGCTCATCGATTCCAAAGAGGATTTGATCCAGGCGGTGAACGCCGTGCGCGCGCATATGAATTTGCCCGCCCTCGCCGGGCCGACGATCGCGAGCTACGTCGGCAACGGCGCGCCGGTGCTGATTCGCAGGGCGATGGGGCCGGAAGCCAGCGAGGCGACGGTCGCCGCGGCGCTCGATTACTTCGTGCAGTATTATCACGAGCATTCGCTTGACCACACGTGCTTGTATCCAGGTTGCCAAGAAGTGCTTGACGCGGCGCGCGAGCGGAATATCGCCTGTGCGATCTTGACGAATAAGCCAGTGCGCATTAGCCGGCACATTCTCGATGGGCTCGGCGTGGCCTCGTACTTCTTTCAGGTTTACGGCGGCAACAGCTTCCCAACGAAGAAGCCGGATCCACAAGGATTGAAATCGCTGGTGAGCGAAGCGGGCGTGCAGGGCGGCGAAACGATGATGATCGGCGACTCGTCGGTGGACATTCTTACCGCCCGTAATGCCGCGACACGATCGGTGGGGCTTACGTATGGCTTGCAACCGGAGAGTTTGCGTGAAGTACCACCGGACATTTTGCTCGACCGCATGGAGGATCTGATTCCACACTTATGATGGCGCCGCTATCGTTGCTGCTTTTCGCGCAGGCCGTTACCTGGCAACAAGCTGGGCCGGTCTTGGACCGCTGGTGCAACGATTGCCATCGCCCGGGGCAAGTAGGCCCCTTCGATTTCACATCTCATGATGGAGCGTCGGCCTACGCACCGGAGATCTCGCGTTACATCATGGCGAAGAAGATGCCGCCTTGGCGCGCGAAGCCGGGGCCGGAGGAGTGGGCGAACTCGCGGCGCATTCCGGATCGCAGCATTGGACTGCTGCTCGATTGGATCAATCAGGGCGCCAAAGGCGGCACGGCGGTGATGCGCCAACGGCATCCACAGTGGAACTTGGGCGCGCCCGATCTCGTGGTGTCACAACCCAGGGAGCATGCCGTTTCCGGCGAAAAGACCGTGGAGATCGTCACGTTCGCGATCCCGGCCGCCGAGTTGGGGACCTTGAGCGCCGACCGCTTTGTGCAAGGTATCGAGTTTCGGCCCTCAAATCGAAATCTCCTGCACCACGCGGTATTGCGAATTGGCGGCAAGCCGCTGGCGGCTTGGTCAATGACCGACACGGGGCTGCGCTTGCCGCCAGGCGTCGCGTGGAAGCTGCCGCGGGGGCAGGCTCTCGAAGTCGAGTTGCACTACTTCAAACGCACGTTGCGCCCCGCTTACGATCTGACGAGGCTGGCGCTTTACTTCGCGAAGGCGAAGCCAAAACGTGAAGCGTTCCTGCTGGAGGCGGCGAAGCCCGACATCCGCATTCCGGCGGGCGCGAATTTGCACCGGGAGCGCACACAGTTCGCGATTTCCGAAAGCGTCCAACTGCATGCGATCCTGCCGGTGTTTCAACTGCTGGCGCATACCGTAAGGCTGCGCAGAGCCGGCCAGGGTGGGCGGGCGGGGCAATCCGAGTGGCCGCTTTGGGTCGAACCTTACGAACATCACCTGATGTCGAGCTACGTTTTGGCGCGGGCGATGCCGCTCACGCGCGGGGCGAAGCTCGACTTGGAAGCTGTGTACGACAACTCAACGCAAAACGAGTACAACCCGCACAAGACTTTGCGCGAGGTAATTTTCGCGGAGAACGGACTGGATGAGACTTTCCGCTTCTGGCTAACGGTGTCGCGGCCCTTACGTTTACGCTAGTGGATATGCGGCAATTGCTATCGCTAGCACTACTTCTTGGCAGCGGCCTTTTCGCGTTGCCCGCGCCTGAGCGATGGGTGCCCGTGCGTTGGCCCAGTTCCTCGGTAGCGTCGCTAGCCTTGCTCGAGAGCACGCCGCTCAACTGTTTGCTGGTTCCCGAGGCCGAGGTGTCGGCGGAATTCGCCCGCGCGGCGCATGCGAAGAATCTGGTGGTGCTGGCGGTGTTGGTTCCTGGGGCGCCGTTGGAGACGCGCGCGAAGAAGGCGCTCGACTTCGGGTTGGATGGGATTGTGTTGGAAGGCGCGTTTCCAACGGCGGAGCGCAAGCCGCTCCCGGCGCTGGGCAAGCCGGTCATAACTTTGGGGCTGCGCGGTGAGATTCCTTTGGACGAAAGCGCGCCGCCGGTCATCGGCACCTTTCAGGGCGTGTGGGCGGGTATCAACCCCCACGAAGAAGGCTCCGCAAAGGCCGCGCCATCGGGGGCGCCTTGGATTGATACAAACGCCGGCTTCTTGCGTTTTGTCAGGGCGTCGAGCGACCGGAGTTTCTGGCTCAGCGCGGCGCCGCCGCCGAATTCCGTCGTGACGGTGCAGCGCTACGTGCAGATGATCTGCGACGCGGCGATGGTGGGCGCGCGTTGGGTGATTACGTTCGAAAAGGACTTCCATGCGAAGCTCTTCGCCAGCGACGCGAAGGCGTTGCGCGACTTCAAACGCATGGCGCAGGTGGTCGCGTTCCTGGAAGAGAATCGCGCGTTGAGCTTGCTGCCATCGTATGGGCAGCTGGCGGTCGTCGAAGACGTGCAAAACGGCGCGCTACTCTCGGGCTCCGTGCTCGACATGATCACGGTAAAGCATACGCCGGTTCGCCCGGTACGTTCGAAACAAATCAAGCCGGAATTGTTCGCGGACGCGAAGATGGCGGTCAACGTCGACCCGCAATCGCTCTCGCCAGAACAGCAGCAGATTCTGCGCGGCTTCACCCGTGCCGGGGGAACCGTGCTGACCGCGCCGCCGGGCTGGCGCATGCCGGAGCCACGGAACGATCAGGTAACTTTGGACGCGAAAGACGTCGAGAAGCTGGATCAGATTTGGAAGGAAGTGAACTCGATGACCGGGCGGCGCAATTTGGGTGCGCGCTTGTTCAACGTTTCGAGCATGCTGTCCAACATGACGGCCACCCCCGATGGGCGGAAGGTCGTCTTGTATATGGTGAACTACGCGGACTATCCGGTGGACACGATCGCGGTGCACTTGCTCGGCAAGTTCAAGAAGGCCACGATTTATTGGCCGGAGCGGAAGCCGAAGAGCGTGGAGCTCTACGACAACGAAGATGGCAGCGGCGCCGATATAGACATCCTCGACTCCACCGCCATCTTGATCGCCGAGAAGTAGCGCCTAGGGTTCGAGGAATCCCTTCAAAACGGGTCCGCCGTTGCGGCCCACCGCCGGAATCTCCAGCAACTCGTCCTTCACGCCATCAAAGTCCGGCACGGGAAAACCCGCGATGGTCTTGTGGCCGTTGGGGACGAAGAGCTGGGGATGGTCGAAGGGCGCTTTGCGTGTGAGTACTCGCGGATCGGTAAGCGATTTCAGGAACTCAACGAGATCGTTAATCTCTTGCTCGGTGAGACCGATCTTGCCGATTTCGAAATCGACGAACTGCGAATTCCGTTCGCGAAAGTCGCCGCCGCGGTTGTAGAACTCGACGACCTGGCGCAAGGTTAGCTGCCCGCCGTTGTGGAAGTACGGCGCGGTGAGTTCGACGTTGCGCAGCGTGGGCACTTTGAAAGCGCCTTTGGTGGAGGTCCGCTCGCCGGTGTAGATCGGCGGGCTCGCGATGTTGGGAACCGGAATCGTAAGCAGCTCCTTACTGGGAATCTGCGAGGCGGGCGTAGTGATGATGTCGGCCCAAGCCAGCGGATTGCCGAAGGGATCCTTGACGCCAATGCCGAGGTCTTCTTCGGTGGGGCGGACGCCGATATTGTAGAAGCTTTGGTCGTAGACCACGACCTCGCAGTTACCGTTGAACATGCGCTCGACGATCTCGGCGGGTTCATCGACGCCATCGACGACGGCGCCGAAGAGAATGCGGGTCGAGTTGTTGGTGGTCTCAGCGCCGGCGTGGCAGGCGGCGCAGGCCGATTCGCCGGTGAAGACTTCAAGACCGCGCTTCTGGGCGGCGGTGAGGGCGTTCTGGTTGCCATCGAAGTAACGGTCCATGGGCGAATCGTCGGAGATGAGCGTCATCTCGTAGAGCTGCACCGCGAGACCGAAGAAGAGCGGGAAGTTGTATTCCATCATCGTGTATTCGTTCGGCAGCAACGCGCGGTTGGGTCGCGGCACGTAGGTGACGCTGCCATCGAGTGCGACGCGAACGATCAAATTCGAACGCCACCAGCGGGTTTCAAAGGCGGCTTCGATCAAGTTTTGGTAGGTGCCCGTGAGGCCTTTGCCAGAGGGGTCGACATAGGGCGCGAGAGAGCTATCGTCGAAAGCGACCTTTTGCAGCTTCAACGGCTTCGCGGAGACGATGCGTTTGCCGATGTCCCTCTTGGGCCGGTTCTCGAAAGCCATCTCGCGGTTGCTGACGATGGGGCCTACGGCTTGCGAGGCAAGTGAAGCGTGGTCGATGCGGATCTTAACCGCGTCGATTTGCGTCAAGCCCGTCGCGCGCAGAACGCGGGCGTTCGTATCGCGGACCCCGAATTCGTTCACACCGTTGAAAATGTTGTCCGCGCGGCCATCCCAGAATTGGCGGCGGTTGTAAGCGGCGTTAATCACGGTGGGTGTGTTGCGGGGCTCATTACGGCGCGTGTTCAGGCCATAGAGGTTGAAGGTGGAATCGTGGACGGGGAAGCCGAGATCTTTTTCGGCGCCGGGTTGCACGGCGACGAAGTTCCCGAGCTTCACGCCTTGAGAAGAGACGACTTCATCGAAGCTTTGGAGAACCTGCGAGAGGCGGTTCGCGGGATCGGAAAGTTTGTGGAGCGGGAAGTCGGAGGTCTTCAGTTGATAGTTCGGGCGTCCCAATTGGAAAGTGGTGTTGGCGTTGTCGTTGCCGCCTGGGTTGAGCTGGTTGATGGAGCGGGGATCGGCGCCGGCGCGGAAGTGGCAACTGGCGCAGGATTGGATGCCGTCGCTGCCGACCTGCATGTCCCAGAACCAAGCTTTGCCCAAGGCGATGGCGGCGTTGCGGTTGCGGACGTACTCGCTCAAGTTCGTGGGTTGGATCAGCGGGACCTGCTTCAAGGTTCCCGGACCGGGATTGTTGTCGGGGAAGGGATTCGGCGGCGGGCAGGTGCCCTCGCGCACGGCGTCCGCGCCCATTAGTGTGCTCATCGTGAACGTGAGCGCTAGCGCGGCGGCTAGCGTCCGTTTGACCCTTTGTTTATGAAAATACATGTTGCCTCCAGAGCTGCATTACCTAGGACGACTGGTAGAGCGGCAGCTCGCCTCAGGAGTATAGGTACGCAACGTTTCGGCACGGTTGCGATTCCGAAAACGTTCGGAGAATCTTCGATGACGGAGCACGGGGCGGCTGCGGCGCGCTTTGTAAAGATTTGTTATTTTGACCGCCGCCGCGTACACCGGAGCGCGCCCTTGGGCATCCCACCCTCCAGCAAAATTTCGCCGCCCGTCTCGCCGGCGGCCCACAGGAGCTTTCGTTTCACGCATGCACTCGAAGTGTGTCCACGCATTCTTACTCAGCGCCGTCCTCGCCTTCGCTCAGGATTCGTCGTCCATCACGGGCGCCGTGATCGACCCGAGCGGCGCTTTCGTCCCGGCCGCGCGGCTAACCCTCTTCGAGCCCGCCAAACGCATCACTAAGTACGCGACCACCAATGAAGCGGGGCTTTATTCTTTCGATGGGCTCTTGCCGGGGACTTACTCGATCACGGTAACCAAAGAAGGCTTCAAGGACCACCGCGTGGACCAAGTGAACCTCACCATTCGCGATACGCGCAGCGTCCGCATTCGCCTGGAAGTGAATCCGGCGTCCACATCGAGCGTCACTGTCACGGCGCAACTCGAAGGCATCTCAACGGACATCTCGAACGGCGCATCACTGGACGGCAAGACTGTGCGCGACCTGCCGGTGAATGGCCGCGATGTCCAGTCCTTGGTACGCCTCTCGCCGGGTATCGTCTCCACGGGCGGACCCAATGGCAACGAGGTGAACGCCAACGGCCTGCGTTCCAACACGAACTACTACACCGTGGATGGCGTGAGCGCCAACACCGGCATCAGCGCGGGCGGGCCCGGCGGGCCGATGGGGAACATGATGGGTTTGACTTCCGGGACCGGCTCCTCGACGGGCCAAGCGGCCACGGGCCAGAGCTCGAACCTGATTACGATGGACGCGATGCAAGAGATCCGCGTACAGACGTCGGCCTTCGCGCCGGAGTTCGGCCGCAGCCCCGGCGCTCAGGTTTCCATCACGAGCCGCGGCGGCGGCAATGCGTTCCACGGCGCAGTGTTCGGATACTTCCGCAACCAACGCTTCAATGCGAACGACTGGTTCGGCAATCAAGGGGGACTCGCACGGGCGGCGATGCGGCAGAACAACGTTGGCGCCGTCTTCGGTGGACGAATCATTCCGAATCGTACTTTCTTCTTCGCAAGCTACGAATCGAACAACGTCGTAGCGCCGCAGACGAGCTTCGTCGCCGTGCCAGACGACTTCGTGCGGCTGTCCGCCACCGCTTCACTACGCCCGTATCTGAACGCATTCCCGAGGGCGAACGGATCCTCGCTGGGCAATAACGCGGCGCAATTCACCGCCGCTTACTCGAACCCGTCGGAGATGAAATCCGCGAGCTTGCGCCTAGACCACACCGTGAACGCGCGCCATACGGCGTTCTTGCGCTACGCGCTGACTCCGTCAACTTCCACGCGGCGTGGCGGTGGGCTTGCGAGCGTGAACACGGTTTCAAGCAACGAGAATAAGAACCATACGGTAACGGGATCGTGGATGTGGGCGCGCTCGGAAGAATCCACGAACGATCTGCGCGTGAACTACACGGACGCTTCGGCGTCTTCCAATAGCGTCATGGACAACTTCGGTGGCGCGGTTCCGCCCACCCAGAGCCAACTCTTCCCGGCGGGAGTGGGGGCGAACGATGGCACCTATACATTGCAGATTTTCGGCTTAGGCGGCTACACCATCGGGCAAGGCGCGGTGAACACGCAGAAGCAGATCAACGTAGTGGATGCCTACTCGCGAACTAGTGGCGCGCATCAGTACAAGATGGGGATCGACTACCGCCGCCTGACGCCAACCTACAACAACCGCCCCTACTCGGCCGCATTCACCTTCAACGGATTGACGGGTGACCAGGACGACACCGGCTATTTCCTCAGTGGCAAGGCAACGAACGCAATGGTGACCTCGGCGACACCGGCGCAGTATCCGCTCTTCAGCAATTTCTCGGCATACTGGCAAGACACTTGGCGCGCGACGGACCGCACGACCGTTACCTGGGGCGTGCGTTGGGACGTGAATCCCGCGCCGGGCGTGCGGCAGGGCCCGAAGCCGCTGGCGATCTCCGGCGAAGGCCTGACCCAGGACGCGCCGCTTTACAACACGCGCTGGTTCAACTTCGCGCCGCGTTTCGGCGTCGCGTATCAGATGGACGACACGCCGAACAAGGAGATGATGTTCCGCGGCGGATTCGGATTCTTCTACGACATCGGTTACGGCGCCTCGACTTCGACCTTCGGCGGCGCGCCGTACGCGAACGTGCGCCAGCTTTCCGAGTCGTCGTTCCCGCTCGCACCGGCCGATCTCGCGCCGCCCGGCTTGCCGCCCACGGAGCCTTATGGCCAGGTCTCAACCGCCGATCAAAATCTGCTTGCGCCGCGAATCTATCAATGGCAAATGACGGTCGAACGCTTCTTCGGCAGGCGGCAATCGCTCGAGGTTGGTTGGACGGGATCGAAGGGCACGCGGCTGACGCGGCAAGAAACGACGCCGTTCTTCTCCGGCGGCGACGTCTCGCTCTTGCGCTTAACCACGAATGGGGCAAATTCGAACTACAACGGACTCAACGTGCAATACCGGCGGCGTTTCACCTCAAGCTTCCAGACGCAAATCGCGTATACGTGGTCCCACTCGATCGATAGCTCGTCCACGGACTTCAGCCCGCCGGGCTTCGCCCTCATCTTGGGCGGCGACCGCGCAAGCTCCAACTTCGACATCCGCCACAACTTCAACATCACGGGCAGCTACCGGCTGCCGGGCACGCGGAACTCCTGGTTGAAGCCTTTGTTCAATCACTGGTGGACGGATTTCATCGCCGTCTCGCGGACCGGGCTGCCCTTCGACATCCAATCGCAGACGACGACGGCGAGCACGAGCAGCAGCACGACTTCGAACCGTCCGTCGTTCTTCGGGCAAGTGCGCCCGAACTATAACGGGAAGCCCGTGTACATTAGCGATCCCAACGCCCCCGGCGGACGGCGGCTGAACGCCGCGGCCTTCACGGCCCCGAGCGGCTTCGGGCAAGGCAATCTAGGGCGTAACGCCATTCGCGGATTCGGCATGAACCAATTGGATTTAACCTTCCGCCGCGACATCGCTCCCCGTGAATCCTTGCGCTTTCAGATTCGCTTGGAGGCGTACAACGTCATGAACCACGCGAACTTCGCGAATCCCTTGCCGAACGAAGGCGCATCGCTCGCCAGTTCAAACTTCGGCATCATGACTCGCATGCTGAACACCGGTTTAGGCGGCGCCGGGATCTACTCGCAGGGCGGCCCACGCACAATGCAGGCCGTGCTGCGGATCGAATTCTAGAGTCTTGCCGCGATCTCCTGGTGCGCCGCGAGGATGCGGGCGGTGATGGCGGGATCGGGGACGGTGGTTTCGACGCCGCGGTCGAACGTACCGCCGAGCAGAATGCCGTCCTTGCGCGGGAATAGATAGGATCCGCCCGCGAGCAGGTTGTAGTTCAGATCGGGCTGTGGTAGCAAAACGACCAACTGCCCGCGGATCGGAATGAGCGTCGCATCGCCCGCGACTTCCCGCGCGCCGAGACCGAGGCAGTTGTAGACGATTCCTTCGGGGACGTCCTGGAAAGACCGAAGCTCCCGCCGCTCAAGCGCGCCTCCCGAGAGATAGAACTCTTCGAGGAGCGTCCGCAAGTAACGGTTCGGCTCCATCATCATCGATTGGAAGTGACGCACGTACTTCCAGGGCAGGCTGTGCTGGCCGGGGCCGAGGTCCCGGAATTCAGGCTGCGTCTCGAGCAGCGGGCCAGTGGCGGACAGAGTAAGGCGATCCCGAAAGGGATTGTCATCGACGAAAAAGTTAGGGCGCCATTCGACTCCGTGGCGTTCGCCGACATAATTCTGCATGAGGCGATAGGCGCGTTTGACCACCTGGATGTAGTCTTGGCGGAATGCGTCATCGACTTTATCGTCATCGTGAGTCGAGGTGGGCCACCATTGCGCGCCGCTCCAATTCGATGTCGTTTCCGGCGGCGTGGCCTTGGTGTAGATTTTGACGGGGACGCCGCGTTGTTGGAGCAAGCGAGCCGCGCTCAGACCCATGACGCCACAGCCAAGCACCGCGACGCGCTCGGGCGAGCCATCGAGCAAAGCCACGGCCTTCTCCGCGCTGCCCCAACTGAGCGTCATCCCCCCGCCGCCATGTCCGTAGTTGTGAATAACGATTTTCCCGCCGATGTTTTCCCGTTCCACCCGAAAGCCTTGTGGACGGTAGGGCCGCAGGCCAACAGTGACGCGCGTCACACGTTCGGCGCTGATGAGGGGGTTCGGCAGGCGGCCCGGCCAGAGTGCGGCGCGGGTGGGGACGGGAGCAACGGCCTTCTTCGCGCAGGCCGCAAGTCCGGCCAAGGGCAAGGCGGCCAGCGCATCTCTTCTTCGCATTCTTTCCTTGGTAGCACGCGAGGCGGCTGAAAAGCGAAACGCACCGGGGAAACCCGGTGCGTCCGTTCGATTTCGATTTCGATTCGCTTAGGCGGCGGAAGAAGCGTTCAATTCGCCGAAGCTGTTGGCGAAGTAAGCGACGGTGTCGGCCATCTCTTCGAGCGCCGCGCGGGATTGCGAGAGGCCCAAGGTGCGGGCCACGCGGAACCAAGTTTGCGTGACGCGGAAATTCGCGCGCAGCAGTTTCGCTTCCAGAACGTTGTTATCGCCGGGAGTAGATTGCTGTTCCAGTAATTGAGTAACGACCGCGTAATCGCGATCCAAGGCGCGGTAGACCTGATCCAGGTCCACGGAGCCTTCTGCTTCCATCGCGCCACGAACCTGGGCGAAGGATAAGCCGTTGGCACGGCACACGTCCAGAGCGTAGTCTTCGGCGGTTCGGGTCCGCAGGATCAGGACGCAACTGTAGCGGAACCAATAGCCGAACAGGGCTACGGAGATTCCGATGAGGATCAGGCTGAAACTCATTTGTGTTACACAGCCAGCATAACATCCGGGATCGCGAAGATCCAAGAAAATATAGGTATTAAGTATCTATTTTTGAAAGTACTACGACCAAACTTCCTTACTAAGCGAAACTACTTAGACGCCGACGCGGCGGTACTAGCGAAGCGCATGTGCTCGGGGGCGATCGCTTGCTCCTCGCACCACTTGACGTAAAGGGCGCCGTAGCTGGCGGTTATATAGTCCTCCTCGCCAAAGCCCAGGGCGCGCGCGGTCGCGTCGATCCAGTTTTCCTCGCCTTCGAGTTCGGCGTAGATTCCAATCGGCGTTTCGTCCAAAGTCACGACGCCCGGCTCCCCGGCGCGAGCGTATTCGGTGCGGTACTTCTCATAGACGAACGTAGGTAAATAGCCCAGGCCCTGGAATACGCGAAACGCATTAGATGCGTCTGAGGCGATGTACTCAATCTCTTCCCTGCTTTTCACGCGGCCAACGCTGGCCTTGCCTTTGAAGGTGATCGTCGTCTTTTCGCCCGCTTCCCGAAGGCGCAGGAGACAGCCTTGAGGACGCAGGCTCAAGGGCGCGGTGTCGAGGATGGTGTTGCGTTCAAAAACCTTGGCATGCAGCACGGAAAAACCCAATTCGCGGAGTTTGGCCTCAAAGCCCTCCAAAGAGTGCACGGCAAACTTCACTTCCGTTTCGCGGTTACTTCCGTTTTGCTGCATTAGAGCTAGCCTACTATTGATGGCGCTTCATGAAGTGTTGGCGCGGACCGCGCACCGGCCCGCACCATTGGCGCGAGGTCCTTGGGTGCTGACGCAATGGTGGCGGGATCTGCTCTTCGCGCACTGGCCGCTGCCAGCGAACGAAGTGCAGCGGCTGCTGCCGAAGGGGCTGCGAGTGCATACCTTCGAGGGCCGGGCTTATGTCGCCGTCGTTCCTTTCTCGATGGATTCCGTACGGCCGCGAGGTGTTCCGTTCGGCGTCGATTTTCTTGAGTTGAATGTGCGGACCTACGTCGAGCCCGACGGGGTCTACTTCTGGAGCCTGGAGGCGAATTCGCCTCTGGCGGTTTGGGGCGCGCGGCGTTTTTTTCATCTGCCGTACATGCATGCTCAAATGGCGATGCGAAAGCGCGACGGATGGATCGAGTACGAGAGCCGCCGTACGCATCGCGGCGAGCGGGCGGCGGTATTTGAAGGACGATACCGGCCGGTGAATGGCGCCTACCAAGCGGATGCGCTGGCCACTTGGCTCACCGAGCGCTATTGCCTATACACGACGGACCGCGCGGGCGCCGTCTACCGCGGCGACATCCACCACGTCCGCTGGCCCCTGCGATTGGCCGAGGCGGAATTTAGCGAGAACACGATGGCTTCCGCTTGCGGCGTGACGCTGCCGGACGCGCCACCGCTGCTGCACTATGCGCGCGAAATCGAAGTGGCTATCTGGCCGCTGCGCAAGTGGCGCGGAGCTTGAAGGGAAACGGCTTTTCATCGCCCTTCCACCGCTTGGCCTTTTCGGTGAGGTAGGCAATGCGCTCCGGAATGGGCGGATGCGTGGAGAGATATTTGAGCGCGCCTTCGACGCGCGCGTCACCCTTCCCCTGCAATTTGCGAAAACCTTCGATCATCTCTTCGGGATTCAAGTTCGCGGCCATCAAATTTTCGATGGCGGCCTCGTCCGCGCTTTGTTCATCGCCACGCATGAAGTGCAGAATTCCGAGGTTGCCGGCGATGCCCGTAAGGCCGCCGGGATCGCCGAGCACTAATCCCAAGATGACTTGGATGCCAAGAGCGCGCACGATGGACTTGGTCGAATGGCGCTGGATAACGTGCTGCATTTCGTGCGCGAGGATACCGGCCAACTGCTCCGGCGTGTCGAGTTTTTCGAGCAGGCCGCTGAAGATGACGATGTAGCCGCCGGGCGCGGCAAGGGCGTTCACTTCCGGGCTTTGCACCACTTGCACGGAGAACACGTAGGGGTGGCTGGGCAGCGCCGTGCTGAGCCGTTGTACTATCTCGTCGACGTTCTCCTTCAATTCAGGGCTGTCGCACGGAGCATTGCCGCGCGAGAACGAGTCCGAAACGGCGCGGCCCAAGCGCTGCTCGAAGCTGACGGGAACCAGGCGTACGACGCCGCTAAAGAGCAGAGGCACGCCCTTCCAGATAAGGGCGGCGAAGAGCGCGAGGCCCAAAAGCGCCGCGACGATCAAGGAAGCGAGCTTCGTTTTCATTCGTTAGAGGCCGAAGCCGTCGCCAATGCTCGCGTCCGTACCCAAGAAATCGCCGACGGTGTCGCCAAAGGCGCCGGCTTCATCTGGGCCTTGGGCCAGCAGATTGACGTTGGGCAGCCGCGGCATCACGAGGTTCGAGAATACGTACTTCACCTGCGCGCACTGGATGAAGGGCAGCGCAATGCCCAAGGTAAGCACGCCGCCGATAATCGTGAAGATCGCATACATCAAGAGGTCACCGCCGCACAGGGTGGAGCGGAAGGACGCGCCCGCGAACGTGGTTTTCTCCCAGCAATAGTTGTCTTGCTTGGCTTGGAACCAGAAGCGGTAAAGGCCGAGCGTCGGGATGAAGAGCAACATCATCTTGATCCACGGCCAGAGCAGATCCCGCCCCTCGCCCGTGAACGTGAAGCCGTGGCCGCCGTAGTAAAGATGCGTGAAGAAATACTTGCGAACATTGAGCATGAAGAACGGTGTGTAGATCCCCAACGTGACTGCGCTTAGCAGGGCGCCGGTCCAAAAGACCTTGGCGAACTCCATGAGGTCGCCGCGATACGTGAGGCGGCGGCCTTGCCAGGTGGTGCGGCTGGCGCGGTAGCGGAAGGCGCCGTGCAAACCGAGTGGCACCAGAACGATGAGCGGCAAGTAGACCAACGGAATGATCCACGCGCTTTCTTTCTCACCGGAGGCGATCGCCACGCCAATCACTACCGCGATCCACAAAAGGAAGAGACCGAAGAACTTCGCCGCGCCGATCAGCATCTCAAGGCCAGTGCCGTGGTATTCGAAACGGTGGCCGGCGAAAGAGGTGTTGCGCCAGAAAAACTTGCGAACTTCCGTGCGCGCCCAGAAGCCATAGATGCCAAGCGTGAAGAGCGTCAAGAAGAAGTTCTTGACGTAGAGGATCAGAAGCTCCATGCCGTTGCCGTGGAAGTCAAAACGGCCGACGGCGTCCGGGGGCGGCTGGACGGGCATGGCCGGAGCGGGCTGCGTGAAAGCGGTAAGGGGCGCGACTGCGGCCATGGCCTCCGCGGTGGGCACACCAAACAAGAAACCACATCCGCAACGCGCGGGCACTTCCACGTATTGGGTACCGCAGTTCGGGCAAAACGGCATGGGGCCAGTGTAACGGAATGCGCGAAGGAAAGCGCTTAGTCGTCGTTATCCGAGGAACTGTTTACCTTGAGCACCGCAAGGAAGGCCTCTTGCGGAATCTCGACACGGCCGACGCGCTTCATGCGCTTCTTGCCTTCCTTTTGTTTCTCAAGCAGTTTGCGTTTACGCGAGATGTCGCCGCCGTAGCACTTGGCCAGCACGTTCTTGCGAATCGCCGGAATCGTTTCGCGGGAAATGATCTTGGCGCCAATCGCGGCCTGCAAAGGCACCTCGAACATCTGCCGGGGAATCAGCTTGCGCAATCGTTCGATCAGCACCTTGCCGCGCTCGTAAGCGAAATCCTTGTGCACGATCAAGCTCAAGGCGTCCACCGGTTCGCCCGCGACCAGAACGTCCAGCTTCACCATTGGGCTTTCGCGATTCCCGGCCAAATGGTAATCCAGCGATGCGTAGCCGCGCGAAGAGCTCTTCAGCCGATCATAAAAATCGAGTACGATTTCGTTCAGCGGCAGCTCGTAAACCAGCATGACGCGGCCCTGCCCGATGAATTCGAACTTCTTTTGAATGCCGCGCTTCTCTTCCACCAGGGCGAGAATTTCGCCGATCGACTCTTCGCTGGTGATGATCGTCGCCTCGATGATCGGCTCTTCGATCTTGTCGATCTCAGTGGGGTTCGGGAACTTCTGCGGATTGAAGACCTCGATGACGTCCTTATTCATCAAGGTGATCTCGTAACGCACGCCCGGCGCCGTCGTGATGAGGTCGATGTTGAACTCGCGTTCCAGACGCTCCTGCACGATTTCCAGATGCAAGAGACCGAGGAAGCCGCAGCGGAAGCCAAAGCCCAGCGCCGCCGAGCTTTCCGCTTCGAAGCTCAACGCGCTATCGTTCAAGCGCAATTTTTCGAGCGCTTCGCGCAGTAGGCCGTGCTCGTGGCTTTCCACCGGATAGAGGCCCGCGAAGACCATCGGCTTGATCTCTTGGAAGCCCGGCAGCGGCTCGGTGGCCTTGCGGCTTTCTTCCATGATGGTGTCGCCAATTTGCGCGTCCGCGACGTTCTTAATGTTGGCGTAGAGGAATCCGACTTCGCCCGCGCTTAGCTCATCGCAAGGAATCGGCTTGGGCGATTGGAAGCCGAGGCCGTCCACTTCGTAGACACCGCCGGTATTGAAGAGGCGAATCTTCATGCCCTTGCGGATCTTGCCTTCAATCACGCGCATCAGGATAATGACGCCGCGGTAGCTATCGAACCAGCTATCGAATATGAGCGCGCGCAACGGAGCGCTCGTGTCGCCCTTGGGCGGGGGCACTTTTTCGACGATCGCCTCAAGGATCTCTTCGATGCCAATGCCGTTCTTCGCGCTGGCAAGCACGGCTTCGGAAGCGTCCAGGCCCACGAGCGTTTCGATCTGCTCGCGAATGCGTTCCGGTTCGGCGCTAGGCAGGTCGATCTTGTTGATGACCGGGATAATTTCGAGATTCTGGCCAAGCGCGAGGTAGGTGTTGGCGAGGGTCTGCGCTTCAACGCCTTGCGAGGCGTCCACTACGAGCAACGCTCCTTCGCAGGCTTGCAAGCTGCGCGAGACTTCGTAGCTGAAGTCCACGTGGCCGGGCGTGTCGATGAGGTTTAACTGATATTCCTCGCCGCTTTTCGCCCGGTAGCCCAAGCGGACGGCATGCGCCTTGATGGTGATGCCGCGTTCGCGTTCCAGGTCCATCGAGTCGAGGACCTGCGCCATCATTTCACGCTGACTCAAGGCTCCGGTTACTTCAAGAAGCCGGTCCGCGAGGGTGGATTTGCCGTGGTCAATGTGCGCAATGATCGAGAAGTTACGGATGTGTGAAGGATCCATGCGCTAAAATAGGGGTTTCAACGTTAGTATCCCATATGTCGACATTTCACCCCCACGAAATCCCCGTCCATGAAGGCTCGGGAGATGCGCGGGGCTTGCGTCTGGCGCTGATCGTCAGCCGTTTTAACAGTCTCGTAACCGACCGCCTCTTGGATGGCGCGTTGCAAGCCTTGGCGCGCGCGGGCGCGGCGGCGGGTGACGTAGCGGTCTATCGCGTTCCCGGCGCTTGGGAGATGCCCGTGGTGGCGCAGGCGCTGGCGGGCGGCGGTCAGGTAGACGGCATCGTTTGCCTGGGTTGCGTGGTGAAGGGCGACACGGCTCATTTCGATTATGTGGCCGGTGAGAACGCTAAAGGTATTTCGGCGGTGGCGCGCGAAACGGGCGTGCCTGTCGCGAATGGCGTGTTGACGACAAACACCATGGAGCAGGCGCTGGACCGGGCGGGCGGAAAGCTCGGCAACAAGGGCGCGGAAGCGGCGGCCTGCGCCGTTGAGATGGTGCATCTGCTGCGGAAGATCCAATCCGCGGGAAGCAAGAGCTAACGCGATGGCGAGCCGTCGCAAGTCCCGCGAGCGGGCGCTGCAAATTCTTTTTCTGATCGACTTGCGCAAGCAAGAAATCGACGAGGCGCTGCACGCCTTCAGCTATACCTTGCACGCCGAGGACGAAGATTTCTCCAACATGGCGCGCGACAAGTTCATGGAACAGTTAGTGCGCGGGACGCTGGGCCGGCGCGAGGAATTGGACCGGCAGATCGTGCAAGCGAGCGAGAATTGGCGCTTGGACCGCATGCCGACGGTCGACCGGAATATTCTGCGGCTGGCCACTTTCGAGTTGCTGGAAGCCAAGCTTCCGCACGCGGTGGTGATAGACGAAGCGTTGGAATTGGCGCGCAAATTCAGCGGCAACGAGAGCGTTGGCTTCGTGAATGGCGTGCTCGATGCGGTGAGCGGCGCCTTGCGCAAGCAAGCGGCCGCCGATGCGATTCCGGAAAAGGCCGTGGCGGCGGGCGCGATACCCGAAAGCGAAGGCTAGAGCATGAATCAGATCTTCGGGCTGCCGATTCTCTTTCAAGACTTATCGAGCGCCTTGCAAGTTCTGACGGCCATGCTGACTCCCGCCTTGCTGCTAAGCGCTTGCGGCAACTTCATCATCTCCACTTCGAACCGTCTGGGCCGCGTGGTGGACCGCGTACGCAAACTGAGCGACCGCATGGAAGACGTGATGAGCCACGAGGCCGACCCAGAGTTGGTCCGCGCCCGCGCGGCGATGATTGAAAAGCATCTTGAGTTGCAATCGCGGCGCGCGAGCTTGCTGATGCGGACGATGGTCTCCCTATACTTCGCCAGCGGTCTTTTTGTCTTGACCAGCGTCTCGATCGGACTCGTCACCATCACCTCGACGAAGCTCTACGTCATTCCCGTCGCCCTCGGTGTAAGCGGCGCCATCATGCTTCTCGTAGCAGCGATTCGCCTGGTCGGCGAGGCGCATCTGGCCTTGGACGGCCTGCACGACGAGACAGAATTCTTGCGGCTCCTCGCGGGCATGCGCAAGGAGCGGAACGCGAAGCTCCTGCCCCGGACCGAGACGTAGGCGTTACGGGAGTCGGCCCCCCTTCGGTCTCTCACGCAATGCTCTCCAGCGTCCGCCTTCCCCGGCTGCGCACCAAGCGCTTGTCCCTTGGCTGCTTTGACTGCGGTTCGCTGAAGATCGCCGCGAGGCCGATCCGGCATCCCAGCGGCTCAAAGTCCAGCCGGGCAGGGCTCATGAGAGAACCAGACTCAGTCTGGCCCCTGTCGCGCGGTCCGCCACCACCCGCCCCAAGTAAAGTGAAGAAGAGCATGCTCGCCTCCACCATCCCCGTCCTCCCCACCCTCTCCCTCGATGAAACCACCGCCTTTTACTCACAACTCGGCTTCCGCGTAATCAGCCGCTACGAACACGAAGGCTACCTGCTCATTGAACGCGAAGGCCACGAACTCCACTTCTTCTTGAAAGGCGACCACGACCCCCTAACCAGCTTCTTCGGAACCTACTGGCGCGTCACCGACGCCGCGACCCTACACGCCGAATACACCGCCGCTCGCGTCGAAAACCTCCACCCCATCGAACCCAAACCCTGGGGCATGCTCGAATTCGCCGTCATCGACCCCCACGGCAACTTGATCCGTATCGGCGAACGATTAGACTCTTAGCGCCCAAACCTCTCCGCCAGCTGTTTCCGGTGCCGCTCCATATGCGCCCCGCAAAACAGAACCCATTGCGTTCCCGTCATGGGACCTATGGCCGGATGCGGCGCCACCACTAGCGCGAGCCCCTCTTCCTCACACAACGCGAGAGTATTTCGCCGTGCCTCCCGCAACGCTTCGATCGCCGCCGGCCAAGCCCCATAACGTCCATTCGGTAACGTCGTCTCTGGCGCCACCACCTTCCCAACAGCCCCCGCCACCCGCTCCAGGATCACATCCGTCTTCCCCTCCGTCGCCGCTAGCGCCTCCGCGCTAGCCGCCGGGCCGCCCAAACCCCGCCGCAACAAAATCCCAATCCCACGCTCGGCCGTCGCCAGATGCTCCGCGAACTCCGCCGCGCTCCAAGTCCCTTCTGGCCCCGGCCTCGTTAACTCTTCCTCGCTCAAGGATGCAAACAACGCAAAGAACGAATCGCGAGTCTCTTCGAGATACCGCTGCGCTTCCATCACGCGTCCAAACGCAACCTTCCGGTCGCGTCGCCGAATGTCTCATTCTCGAGGCCCGCCCGGTTCAACATCTCCACAAACAAATTCGCCACCGGAGTCTTCGCCGGCGCGTCGACAATCTTGCCGCCCTTCAACCCACCCGCATGGCCCGCTACCAACAGCGGCAGATTCACATACGAATGAGAGTTCCCATCGGAGATCGCCCCGCCATAGAGCACCAACGTATCGTCCAGTAGCTTCGCCTTCTTCAAACTCTCCAGCCAGTAAGCGAAAAGTTCAACGTGATACGTATTGATCTTCGTCACCTTCTCAATGAAGTCCGGATGCCCGCGATGATGCGTTAATGGATGGTGCGGATCGGGTACGCCAATCTCCGGATAGACGCGCACGCTGCCTTCGCGCCCCAACATCATCGTGGAAACCCGCGTCAAATCGGCCTCAAAGGCGATCGTCTTCAAATCGAACATCAGCTTCACGTAATCGACGAACTGGAACGGAATCCCCGAAGGCTTCTCCACCGGCGGCGCCGTCTGATCCTTCTCCGCCATCTGAATCCGCTGCTCCACCTCGCGAATCCCCGTCAAATACTCATCGAGCTTCCGTTGATCCGCCTTGCCTAATGTCCGCGCCAACTCTTGCGAGCTCCCCCGCGCGTCATCCAAAATGCTCCGCCGGTAAAACGCCCGCCGCTCCCGTACTTCCTTCGGCAAGCTGTAATCCACCGTGCCAAACAAGCGCTCAAACACCGACCGCGGATTCGTCTCCACCGTCAACGGCGTATCCGGATTCTTCCACGACACCGTATTCGTATAAGCGCAACTCGACCCCGTATCGCAATTCCCCACCATCCGCGAATCCTCGCAGCCTAACTGCAACGATGCCACGCGCGTCTCCGCGCCCCACTTCTGTGCAGCCCACTGATCGAAAGTCGTCCCCGCGTGAACGTCCGCTCCCGCCGTATACTTCGGCGGCGCGCCGCTCAAGAAACTGCCCGAAGCCTTCGCATGCCCACCACCCTTCGACTTGTTGCCAGCGAAGTTCGTCAACCCCGTGACGATCGTCAAATCCTGCTTATAAGGCGCGAGCGGCGCCATGATCCGCGCCAATTCAAAACCGTTATCCAAACGCTTCGGCGACCAAGCGTCCATGATGATCCCGTTCGGAACGTAGACCACCGCCAGCCGCTTCGGCGCGCTCTGGCTCGCCGCCAGCGCCGGCCGCATCGCGTCGAGTAGCGGCAACCCAATCGCCACACCCGCGCCGCGCAACAAAGTCCGGCGCGAAACATGCTTCTTCGAAATTACATTCATGACTTCTTCACCGGCCTTCTATTTTGAAATGCGTAACTCTTCACGATCGCAAGCGCCAACTCGCCAAAGCGATAATCCTTAGCCGCCACATTCTCCGCAATCTCATTCGCGACGCGACGGTCATAGCGTTCCAAGCCCCGCCCCAACGCATACGTCATCAACTTCTGCGTCAACCCCTTCACAAACGCCTCGCGGTCCTCGCGCAACAACTTCTTGAGCGCCACCGGACCCTGAAAGCTCTGCCCATTCGGCAAGGTCCCCGAAGAATCCACCGGAAACTTCCCATCCATATCCCGCCAGGCCCCAATCGCATCCAAGTTCTCGAGCCCAAACCCCAACGGGTCCATACGCGAATGGCAACTCGCGCACGCCGGATTCTTCCGGTGCGCTTCCATTTGTTCGCGCAACGAAGCCGACTGCCCAATCTTCGTATCGTCCAAGGCCGGCACGCCCGGCGGCGGCTCCGGCGGCGGCGCGTTTAACAAATTCTCCAAAATCCACTTCCCACGCAACACCGGCGATGTCCGCGTCGAATACGACGACACCGTCAACACGCTCGCATGCGCCAGCACGCCGCCTCCGCGCTTCGTGCCCGTCATATCCACCTTGCGAAACTCAGGCCCCAGAACGCCAGGCACTCCATAAAACCGCGCCAACCGCTCATCCAGGAACGAATAATCCGCGTCGAGCAGCTCGATAACGCTGCGGTTCTCCCGCATCACATGCCCCACGAACAACGCCGTCTCCCGCCGCATCGAACGCCGCAACCCGTCGTCGAAATTCTGAAAGCGTTCAAGATCCGGTTTCATCACATCCATGTTCTTGAACTGCAACCACGGCCCCGCGAAGTTCTCGACTAGCGCCGCCGCCTTCTCATCCCGCAACATCCGCGACACCTGCGCTTCCAAAACCCCCGGCTTCCGCAACGACTTCGTCGAAGCCAAACGCATCAACGTCTCATCCGGCATGCTGCTCCACAAAAAATACGAAAGCCGCGAAGCCAACTCGTAGTCGCTCAGCGCGCCCGTAGGCCGGTCCTCTTCAATCCGGAACAAAAACTGCGGCGCGACCAACACGGCCTGCAACGCCGTCGCCACGCCTTCCTCAAAACTATCCCCCTGCTTCCGCGCCAACGCGACAAACCTCGTATACCGCGCCGTCTCCGCCGCTGTCACCGGCCTACGGAAAGCCCGCCGCGCAAAGTTCCCCACAATCTTCGCCGCGCAAGCATCCGTCTTTTGCGGGCAAACGAAAATCCGCGCCCTTGCCGCCGGATCGGGCCCCAACTTCTGCTCATACGGCCCGCCAATATCGATCGACTCATAACGGTTATCCACGCGGCTATCCACGCGATCCGTCTTCACCCGCGTTCCATACTTGCGGAAGAACTCAATCTCCGCCTCGGTCATCTTCTTGCCCAACTGCGGATTCTGATTGCTCGAAGAAGTAATCCTCGGCAACGGCTCGCGCTTCGACGGATTGGGCCCGCCATACTTCGGCGGCAACCCCTCGTAATTCTTCAAGTACGTCGCCGAGATCAAATGTTCGCCCGCCGTCAAACGCACCCGCGTCTCCACGATCTGCCCCTCAAGATCGGTCGCATCCACCTTCCAATCGCGAATGAACTTCCCGTCGATGTAAAGCGCCGGATTCGCCTCCTCGCTATCGTTCGGCCGGTGCCCATTCAAGGTCATCCGGATGTGATATTCCGCGTCCACCGGAAAGCGATGCAAGAAGTGCGCCGAGTGCAGCGTGCTCAAGCCCGTCTCGTCGTAATTCTTCATCTGCTCGGGAGTTGGAATCTTCGTCGCGATGCGTACCGGGGCAGGGTAGTGCACGTAAGCGGGCTTCAATTTCTCGGGTCCGAACACCGCCGCCCGCACCTCCCGCTCCGCCGCGTCCACGTATTTCTCGAGCAACACCGGCGACAGATTCAACGCATCCGCCACGTTGTCGAAACCAAACGCCGTCTCATCCGCCGGAAAGTTCGCCGCGGGCTCCAAGTCCACGCCCAACAAATCCCGCACCGTGTTGTTGTACTCCGCGCGATTCAATCGCCTCGGCGACACGCGTCCCGCATCCGGCGCCAGCGCCTTGTCCTGCCGCGCAAACTCGCTGTGTAACCACGCCGTCACCGCCGCCACGTCTTCGGCCTTCGGCTTCGGCATGCCCGCCGGCGGCATCTCGCCGCTCTTCATCTTTTCCGCCGCCCGCTCCCACAAATCGCGATGGCTCTCAAACACCTTCGCATCACGCTGCAACTTCAAGTTCACATCGCCCTGGGCCACCTTCTCGTTGTGGCATGGCGTACACGATTTATTGACCAGCGAAAAAACGCCCTCTTCGTTCGCCGCGGCTGTAATCTGGGCGTACAAAATACTGAAAGCAAGGTACTTGAAGGGCTTCACGGAATTCTTAATTATATGAAAGAATACGTGCAACATGCGCGTTTCGTTTCTTTGTGTCGCGTTCTTCGCGGCCTCCGCCTTCGCTGCGGAAACCGGCAAGGACTTGAGCCCTCCGAACTACAACATCCCCCTCTGGGAAAAAGGCAAGGTCCCCCTCGCCAAAGGCGACGGCCCCTTGGACACCCCCTTCCTCACCGTCTTCAAACCCGAACCCGGCAAAGCCAACGGCGCCTCCGTCGTCATCGCCCCCGGCGGCTCCAACATCATGCTCATGTACGGTTGTGAAGGCATCGAAATCGCGGAACGCTACAACCAATGGGGCGTCACCGCCTTCGTCCTCACTTACCGTCTCTCCCCGCGCTACGGTGAAGATGCCCGCGCCCTCGACGGCAACCGCGCCATCCGCCTGATCCGTTCCCGCGCCAAGGAATTCAACCTCGACCCCAACAAGATCGGCTTCGCCGGCTTCAGCGCCGGCTCCTCCCTCGCCCGCCTCACCGCCGGCAACGCCTCCGACGGTGACCCCAACGCCGCCGACCCGATCGACAAATTCTCTTCCCGCGCCGCCTACCTCGCCATGGTCTACAGCGCTGGCCGCCCCACGTCCAAGGAAGACCTAAAGTCCTTCCCCCCAGTCTTCCTTCTAGCCGCCGCCCACGACCGCGGCGCTGCCAACGGCTCCGCGCAACTCTTCCTCGAAATGAACCGCGCTGGCACGGTCGTCGAAATGCACCTATATCAAAAAGGCCGCCACGGCTTCGGCGCCGCCACCACTAGCCCCGAGTTCGGTCCCTGGATGGACGAGCTCAAACACTTCCTCGAAGTCGGCGGCCACCTCCCCACCAAACAAAAGCCCCTAGCCGCTAAAGCCTTCCTCCCCGGCAAAGCGATCAAGACCGTTAACGACGGCCACGGCGACTTCGTCTTCGTCCCCGCGGGACCCTTCCAGATGGGCGACAACTTCGGCGACGGCGAACCTCGCGAAGGTCCCGTGCATACCGTCGACCTCGACGCCTATTACATCTCCAAATACGAAGTCACCAACGCACAGTGGAAAGCCTTCCGTGACGACCCCGGCTACGACAACCCCCAATTTTGGCCCAACGGCCTCGTCATGCCCAAGGACCAAATTCCCTATTGGACCCAAGCCAACAACCACGGCGGCGCGCTCCCCGGCCACGATAACTATCCGGTGCTAGGGGTCAACTGGGACGCCGCGGTAGCCTATTGCAACTGGCTCAGTGCCAAAACCGGCAAGAAGTACCGTCTCCCCACCGAAGCCGAATGGGAGAAAGCCGCACGCGGTACCGACCAGCGCAAGTACCCTTGGGGCAACGACATCGACCCAAGCAAAACAAACTACGTGCAAGACGCCAACTTCGTCACCGCCAAGCCAGTAGGCTCCTACGAATTCCCCTCACCCTACGGCGTCTACGACATGACCGGCAACGTAATGGAATGGTGCAGCGATTGGTACGACAAAGACTATTACAAGGTCTCCCCGCGCAAGAACCCCAAAGGCCCCGAAACCGGCGCCTACCGCGTAGTCCGCGGCGGTACGTTCTTTATGGAAGCCCAAGACCAACGCACTTATCTAAGGGGCGCCGGCTGGCCCAGCATCCAAACCCATCGCATGACCAGCTTCCGCCCAGTAAGAGAACAGTAACAAACCGCAACGCCATCCCGAACCGCAACGCCGTTCTGAGCCGCGACCGCGAGGGAGCGGAAAGCGGTCGCTAAGGCCGCTCATACTCCATCGCCCCCGCCAAGTTCCCCTCGGGATCTTGGAAAAACAACATCGTCCCGATGCCCGGCAAGGTCACCTTCGGCATCACGATCTTGCCGCCCATCGCCTCGATCGCCGCCAGCGTCGCATCAATATCCGCGACGCCAATCGTGCATTCAAACCCATTCATCCGCACCCCCGCTACCAACTCCCGCCGCCCCTGCACCGCCGCCCGCACCCCCGCATCCTCCGTCATAAAGAACCCCGGCGGCCCCCACGGCTGAAATTTCCAGCCGAAGACCTTCTCATAAAACGCTTTCCCACGCGTCACGTCATCGCAATTGATCGCGAAATGCTGTAGTCCAAGTGCCATGCGCCTATCCTAGTTGAAACGCCGTCTGTCAGAATCGCGATAACCCGCCAAAAAATGTCGAAAAAACAACAAGATGGCGCCCTGCTGCGTACCTTCGCCGTAGACTTCCTCAAGCCCCACACACTTATCTACCCCACCAAACACTGGGATTGCCTTATCCACGCCACCCGAGGCGTCATTTCCGTCTCCGCCGCCCACAACGTCTGGGTCCTCCCCACCCACCAGGCCCTCTGGGTCCCCGCCGAGCTCCCGCACGAAATCACCATCGCCACCCCCGCTCAACTGCGCTCTATTTACATCCGTCAAAACACCGCCTCCAAACTTCCCCGCTACCACACCGTCCTCGCCGTCACCCCTCTCCTCGAAGCCCTCATCGCCGAATGCTCCCGCCTCGGCGCGCTCCTCGCTCGCAAACCATCCCACCGCCGGCTCGCCGCCGTCGTCTACGACCAACTCCAACCCGCCCCCGGCCAACCTCTCCAAGTCCCCCAACCCAAGGACCCCCGAGCCCAACGCTTCGCCAAACACCTCAAGCAATCCCCGCCGGACACCCCGCTAGAAGTCCTCGCCCGCGAGTCCGGCGCGAGCCTCCGCACCCTCGAACGCCTCTTCCTAGCCGACTTAGGAATCACCCTCGCCGAATGGCGTCGCCGCCACCGCCTCCAAATCGCCCTCGAACTCCTCGCCGCTCAAGAGAACGTAACGGAAGCGGCCTACCGATGCGGCTACGCGAACCCCAGCGCATTCATCGCCATGTTCCGCCGCGAGCTAGGCGTAACGCCCTCCCGCTATTTCCAACGCCCCAAGCTTTGACAACCTGAAACAATCCCGTCATCATAAGCACGCGATGCCACCAGTCAAACTCTGCATCACCACATTCCTCTGTGCTCTGAGCTTCGCCGCCGAGACTACCGCTCTGATCGATCTGGACTTCACGAAGCCACTAACGCCGCCCGCGAACGTCAACATCCAAGGCGGCAAGTTCGACAAAGGCTGGCTCGTCACCGCCGGTCTCGACCGCATCTTCATCGACCTCCGCCGCGACATCCGCTCCGGCTACGTCGAAGTCACCGTGACCCGCGGCCATTCCCCCGTCTTCGAAAAACGAAAACGAAACTGGCTAGGCCTCTCCGCCAGCCCCACGATGAACCAAGCCCCCGGCGGCTACGCCCGCGCGGGAGGCGACGGCTACGGCTTTTCGAAGGCCGAAATCTTTGCCGCGAGCCAATCCAACACCATCTGCGAAAAGAAATTCGGCGAAGCCACCGACTGGCCCTCTGACAGCACCACCCCCATCACCGTCCGCGCGACAATCCAATCCAATGTCATGACCTGGACCCACGCCAAAGGCGCCCCCGCCTCTTGCGGCGGCAACGATCAACCCGTCACCCACTTCCGCTATGTCGCCGCCGGCGGCATCCTCGATGAAACCAACGGCTGGCACCACGGCGCCCTCATAGGCCTGAAGATCCTCCGCCTCCGCGTCGTCGAAGTTCCCTAACCCAAACTTCGTCCCAACTCCAATGCTTGGCTTGGAGGCCAGCTTTCGCTCCACGGGAATCTCCGTGAGGAAGCCGCCCTCCAAGCCAGCGTCCTACATCTTCCCTTTGCCCTTTTCCTTCCCACTCATCTTGTCCGAGCTCATCTTGTCGGAACTCATCTTGTCGCCACCCTTCTTATCGGAATGCATCTTGTCGGACGCCATCTTGTCGGAGGCCATCTTATCCTTGGCGCCCATCTTGTCCCCGCCCTTCTTGTCCGAGGCCATCTTGTCGGACGCCATCTTGTCCTTGGCGCCCATCTTGTCCCCGCCCTTCTTATCCGACGCCATCTTGTCGGTCCCCATCTTGTCCTTCGCCGCCATCTTGTCCGAGCTCATCTTGTCCTGAGCCATCGCGCCGCCTACCGCCAACGCCAGCAGCATCACTACCTGTTTCATCTCTCGTACCTTTCTCTTTCCGGGCTCAAAGGCCCGCGTACCAGTCGTATCCCCGCTCCTGCCAGTAATCCGCCGGCCGTTGCGAAGTAAATCGAATCGTGCCCACCCGCTTGATGTTCTTGATCCCGTACTTCACCGGGATCACCAAGCGCAGCGGCGCCCCATGTTCGGAAGTGAGCGGCTCACCGTTCAACTCCCAGGCCAATAGCGTCTGCGGATGCAGCGCGCTTTCCACATCGAGCCCGACATAATACTCCTCATCGGGCGTCGCCAAACTTACATACCCTGGCGCATTCTTCGGTGCGAGATTACTCAAGCGCGTCCCCTTCCAATGCGCGATCTCGCTCCACCCTTCAATACAAGTGAATTGCGTCGTCTGCTCGTTCACCGGCATCGCCTTCACCTCATCGATCGTCAAACTCCTCGCCGCCTCGCCAGGCGCTTCCACGTTCAACTTGTAATCCCCTAATTCCGATTCCAATCCCACCAACGAGTTCACCCGCAACTCGCGCGCCGCCTCCCGCGGATACTCCTTCGCCAGTCCTCGCGCGTTCCAAATCGCCCGCGCCACCCGCTCGTTTAGTGGACCCGGGTCGATGCCAAACGACTTCCAAACCCCAAACGCCCCCACCGCCGCCACCGCGCCAAACTTCAAGAATGCCCGCCTCTCGTTAACCATGAGTTTTCTCTCCTTCCAATCCGCCCGTCACCATGTCCGAAAACGTCTTCCACCCCGCCCGAATCACCTGCGTCACATGCACCAGGAAAAACCCCAGGTACCCGATCGTCAATCCAAAGTGCGCCAGCCGCACCCACTGGTAGTCCACCGGCAAACCAATCTGCATCGGCTTCCACAACATCAGCCCCGTCACCAGCGAACCCACGCCCATCCCGATCACACCCATATACGCGAGCCGCTGCATCTCGTTAAACTTCCCCGTCGGCGCCAGCTTTCCCGGCAAGAACTCCCGCCACTCGCCGCTCAGAATCGTGTAGCCCACATAGAGCGCACCGTTAATCCCGAACAACCAAGCGAACAACAAGTGGCTCCGCAACCCATCCGCCAGCCGGAACTCGATCTTCGCCTTCTCATAGAACCAAGCCGGGAACTGGTAGAAGTTATCGTGCGCCCAGTAGATCAACATCCCGCTCCAAATCATCAAGAACAGAACCGGGAAGTTCACCCAGTGAAACCACCGCAGAGCCAAAGAGTGCTTATGCTTCACCCAACACCTCCCGCACCAGCGCCGCCATCTTCTTATCCCCGCCCGCGCCCCGGTATTCCAGCTCGCCTTCCCATTTCCCGCGAATCTTAGCGGTGCGATCCAGCACGTACACCGTCGGCCAATACCGCTGCTCCCACTTCTCCCAGTTCTTGTATTGCAGGTCCACCAACACCGGATAGCGGATGCCGTACTTTTTCACATGCGCCTCGATGTTCGCCATCTTGTATTCGAACTCCAGCTCCGGCGTATGCACCCCCACCATCTCCACGCCACGCGCTCCGAACTCCTCGAACCACTTGTTGTAAACCGGCAAATTCGCCTTGCAGTTCCCGCAGGCGTAAGTCCAGAAGTGCACAATCGCCGGCTTCCCCCGCAGCCCCGCCAACGTCAACGCCTTCGAGTTCAACCACGGCCCCTGCACAAACTCCGGCGCCGTCTTCCCATCCTTGGCCAACAACGGCAAGCCCGCCATCGCCAGCATAACTTCGCGTCGTGTAATCGTTGTTCCCATCGCACAACCCTATTGCCGCGCGCGGCGGAGTAGTTACGCTCCGGGAAAATTCTTTCGCCTCAACCTATCTCCCGAACTCCCGCCCCGCTTGCTCCACCCGGAACTGCACAATCCTTCCATGCTCCACTTCGGTCACGTACACCGTCTTTCCATCCGGCCCGCCAAAGCAGATATTGCTCGGCCGCGCCCCCAGCACCGGCGCTTCGCGCAACACCCGGCCCTTCTTCGACACCACGGCCACCACGCCCTTCCCATACCGCGTCACGTAGAGGTTGCCCTTCTTGTCCGCCCGCATCCCATCGAATCCATGATCCGGAAACTCGATCAACAATTTCTTGTTCCGCAGCGACCGGTCTTTCGCGATATCGAAGACCCAAATCTTCCGCTGCACGCTTTCGTTCACGTACAACTTCTTCCCATTCGGGCTCACCTCGATTCCGTTCGTCGTCCCCATGCCTTCGGCGACGCGCCGCGTCTTTCCATCGCGCCCCACATGCCAAATCTGCCCCGTGCCCTCTTTCCAATTCGGGTCGCTCGCATACATGGAATCGTCCGGGTGCATCGCCAAATCGTTCGGCTGATTCATGGCATCGTTGTGGGCGAACACCTCCACCTTCTTCGTCTTGGGATCGATCCGCAAAACATTGTGCCCCGTATAGTCGGCGACATACATCATGCCCGCCCTGTCAAAACGAATTCCATTGCCCGTCGACCCCTCGGGCATCTCCAGCCAGACCTCGGCCTTGCCCTCCGGCGACACGCGCCCGATCGTCGGCTTGCGCTCATAGCTCACCGCATAAATGAAGCCCTCGCGGTCCACCGCCGGGCCCTCGATCTCCTTGGTAAACGAATGCTCCGCCGTCAATGGCTTCGCCACCCACAGTGGTTCCGCCGCCAGCAGCAAAAGTAAAATCATGATCTCCTCACTCTACGCCAGGAAACCCGCCCCCTAGCGGTCGCGTCCGGGAAGACATACCCTGTCAGCAGAGGCAATCATGCATTACGTTCTCTTCCTCGCCTTCGCCTTCCAAGAGCCAGCCCCCGAAGTGGCAACGGAGAAGACCTTCGAGGTCCCGGCGGGCCAAAAGATTCCGCTCGTGTTTCTCAAGGGCGTCACCACCAAGACGGCTTCTCCCGGCGATCCGCTTTACCTCCAAACAACTTTCCCCGTCCTCGCGGGAGGACGCGTCGCGATCCCTCCGGGCGCTTATGTAACCGGAACCGTCGTCGAGACCAAGCGCGCCGGTAAAGTCAAAGGCCGCGCCGAACTGCGCGTGCGGTTGGACAGCATTATCCTTCCCGACGGCACGGCCAAGAACTTCCGGGGAAATGTCGGTGGTCTTGATTCCGGCACGGGCGAAGTTGTCGATGGCGAAGGCGCGGTCAAAGGCCGAGGCGGCAAGATGGACGATGCGAGAAAGGTGTTGACGGGAGCAGGTGTCGGCGCGGCCGCCGGAGGCGCCGCTGGCGCCCTTTCCACCATAGGCTCCAATTCCGGCGACAACGTCGGTGACCTCAATTCCACCATCCGCCGCCCCTTGATCGGCAGCGGCCTTGGCTTTGCGGGAGGCGCTGCTGGCATGTTCATCGCAACGCTCTTCATGCGAGGCCCCGATGTGGCCCTCACCCGAGGAACCGCGGTCGACATGGTCCTTGACGTCCCCGTCCGCTTCAAGGAATCCGAAATGCCCCGTTACACGCCAACCTTCGCGGTCCCACCCCCCACACCCGAACGCACCGAAAGCGGCCTCATCAAAAGAACCAGCCCGGACTAACGAACCCCCAAGTTCCCGTAAGCGTTCCCCGCATCCAGCTTGCTCATATGCGCAAACACCATCCGCGTCACCATCTCCACCGGACTCGTCTTTCCCACCTCCTCTTCGCTTAAGTAAGAACCCATCACGCTCAACACAAACGGCCGGTTCTTGAGGTACACAACGCCAGTCTCCGTCCGCACTCCCGTTACCTCACCGGGCTTGGATGCGACTTCGATCCCGGCCGGAATGGCCTTGCGCATATCGTCCTTCACCAGCCGCATATACGCGAGCATCCCCTCGCAAGCCGCCTTGCTCAAGATCTCTCCGCGATAGATGCGCTCCACCATCGTCGCCATCTCATTCGGAGTCGATATGTTCTCTTCGTTCCGCGATGCCGCCGCCTGGTCGATCATCACCCGCTGCAGCTTCGTTTCATTGAACCCCAACTCCCGCATGGTCTTGTTCACATTCGCCATCCCCACGCGGCGGATCAGCCAATTCGTCGCCGTGTTGTCGCTCGAGGCCACCATCTCGCGCACGATTTCTTCCACCGTTACGGTCACCGCGCCATTCGTCAATCGATTCTGCAGCACGCCGCTGCCGCCGACTACCTCTGGCTGCCGGATCGTCACCTTTTCGTCGAAGCGAAGCTGCCCGGCCTCCTTTAACCGGAAGACCTCGACCAATAGGGGAACCTTGATTAAGCTCGCCTGCGTGAACACGGTATCCGCGTGGTAGCCCCAGCGCTTTCCCGTCTTCAGATCCACGACCGCGACACCGAGCACTCCATCCATGACCTGATCAAACGCCGTCACGCGCCGTTCGAGCTTCTCCCAGAGCAAGGTGTCGAGGCTTTGCGCGAAACAGGTGGCCACCCCTAACGTCACAAAAGCGAGAATCCGTTTCTTCATCGCAACATCTTAGCGCATGCCACTCAGATTTGTTGCTGGAGATTCATCTTTAGCAGCCGTGTCAATAGGCTGCAAGGATTTTTTTCTTTTCAATTTCAATAACTTAGAGGCGATTTTTAGCAGTCGAGCGAAGAGTGTGCTAAAACAATGAGTGTACGCGCTTGCACTCTCGCATGCCCGTCACATTCAAAGTATTTCGATGGAGGTGGTTCCTCGATGAACATTCGTCCGCTCTATGACCGGATCGTAGTTAAGCGTCTTGAAGAAGACGTGGAAAAGATTAATGGCCTTTACATCCCCGACTCTGCGAAGGAAAAGCCGCAGAAGGGCGAAGTCGTTGCCGTTGGCAAGGGCAAGCGCCTCGAAGACGGCAAGGTTGTCGCTCTCGATGTGAAGCCCGGCGACCAGATTCTCTTTGGCAAGTACTCGGGTTCCGACATCAAGTTGAACAATGACGAGTACCTGATCATGCGTGAGGACGAAGTCCTCGGCATCCTCGAAAAGTAAAGAACGAAAGAGGAGACAAGAAAGAACATGCCCGCAAAGCAAATTATCTACAGCGAAAATAGCCGGCAGGCGATCCTGCGCGGCGTCAACCAACTCGCCGATGCGGTGAAGGTGACCCTCGGCCCCAAGGGCCGTAACGTCGTTCTCGAAAAGAAGTTCGGCGGCCCCACCATCACGAAGGACGGCGTCACGGTGGCCAAGGAAGTCGAACTCAAGGACCCGCTCGAGAACATGGGCGCCCAGATGGTTCGCGAAGTCGCCTCCAAGACCAGCGACATCGCCGGTGACGGCACCACCACCGCCACCATCCTCGCCCAGTCCATCTTCCGTGAAGGCGTCAAGCACGTTGCCGCCGGCGCGAACCCGATGGCCCTGAAGCGCGGCATCGACAAGGCCGTCGAAATCGTCGTGAAAGAGATTGAAAAGCAGGCCGTCAAGGTCACCTCCGACGACAAGATCGCTCAAGTCGGCACCATCTCGGCCAACGGCGACACCGAAATCGGCAACACCATCGCCGAGGCGATGAAGAAGGTCGGCAAGGACGGCGTCATCACCGTCGAAGAGTCCAAGACCATGCACACTGAACTGCAAACCGTCGAAGGTATGCAATTCGACCGTGGCTACTTGAGCCCCTACTTCATCTCCGATCCGGACCGCATGGAAGCCGTCCTTGAGGATCCCTACATCCTCATCCACGAGAAGAAGATCTCGAACATGAAGGACCTCCTTCCCGTGCTCGAGCAGATCGCCCGTGGCGGCCGTCCGCTCCTGATCATCGCGGAAGAAGTCGAAGGCGAAGCCCTGGCCACCCTCGTGGTGAACAAGCTCCGTGGCACGCTGAACGTCTGCGCCGTCAAGGCCCCGGGCTTCGGCGACCGCCGTAAGGCCATGCTCGACGACATCGCGATCCTCACCGGCGGCAAGTCCATCATGGAAGAAACCGGCATCAAGCTCGAAGGCGTTCGCCTCGAAGACCTCGGCCGCGCCAAGCGTGTCGTGGTCGACAAGGACAACACCACCGTTATCGACGGCGCTGGCACCGAGAAGACCATCGAAGGCCGCATCAAGCAACTTCGCGCCCAGATCGAAGAAACCACTTCGGACTACGACCGTGAGAAGCTGCAAGAGCGCTTGGCGAAGCTCGCCGGCGGGGTTGCGGTGATCAAGGTCGGCGCCGCTACCGAGACCGAAATGAAGGAAAAGAAGGCCCGCGTCGAAGACGCCCTGCACGCCACCCGTGCGGCCGTTGAGGAAGGCATCGTCGCCGGCGGCGGCGTTGCGCTCCTCCGCGCCTCCTCCGCTCTTTCCGAATTGAAGCTCGAAGGCGACGAAGCCATCGGCGTCAATATCATCAAGCGCGCTTGCGAAGAGCCCGTTCGTCAGATCTCTGGCAACGCCGGCTTTGAAGGCGCCACGATCGTGGAAAAGGTCCGCGGCAACAAGGACAAGAACCATGGCTTCAACGCCGCCACCGGCGTCTTTGAAGACCTGGTCACCGCCGGCGTCATCGACCCCGCCAAGGTAACCCGCTCGGCCCTGCAAAACTCCTCCTCCATCTCCGGCCTCATGCTCACCACCGAAGCCATGATCTGCGAGATCCCCGAGAAGAAGGCTGCGGCCCCGGCCGGCGGCGGCCACCACGGCCCCGAGATGGATTACTAAAAAGTAGTTCAACAACGAGCCTCAAAGCCCGCCACGAAAGTGGCGGGCTTTTTGCTTAAATGAAGGAGACCTATGCTCCAAACCCTGGAGATCGAAAACTTCCGCTGCTTCGAATCCGTGAAGCTCACCAACCTGGGAGCTATCAACGTGATCGTCGGCGGCAACGCCTCCGGCAAGACCGCGTTGCTCGAAGCCGTCTATTTGTTAGGAGCTACTTGTCCCGAACCGTATCTGAGGACTCGTTTTTGGCGCGGACTGCCTGCGGAAATGAAGTTTCAGGGTGACCTGAATCCGTACGATGCGGTTTGGCGAGAGATCTTCTACAAGCTGGATACCAATCTGTCCGCCGTAGTAAGCGCTTCTACAGCCAACAAATTGGTTCGCAGTTTGCGGATCGTCTGGCAGCGGGAATCCCAAGTTGAGTACCCTCTCGGCGGCTCTTCGAGCCCCGCCGCAAACCCTCAGCCCGTAAGATTCGACTACTTGTTCCCGGACGGTCAAGTTACATCGACAACGGCTCAGCATGCTTGGGATCGTTTCGTTTTCCCTGTTCTCGCGCCCTCCAACATGCACACCATAATGTTGAGCGGCCCCAGTACAACTCTTGGCGAAGACCTTGCCATGCATTTCTCTGAGCTGAGCTCCCGCAATGAGAGCGGCAAGCTGGTCGGATTGATTCGCCGCCTATACCCGTGGGTTCAGGATCTTTCGTTGGAACTCAGTCTCGGCAAACTCGCACTGCATGCACAAGTCGAAGGGATGCCGCGCCGCGTTCCGATTAACTTCGTCTCTTTCGGCCTCACCAAGATTGTGGCGTTGTTATTGGCTATCCTTGCGAGAGAGAACCGTGTGGTCCTCATCGATGAAATCGAGAATGGTCTCTACTTCGAGACTTATCCGGAAGCTGCTCAGTTGATTTATGAAGCCGTTCGACTGGCTGGCTGCCAGCTATTCGTTACGACTCACAGCGCTGAGTTCTTGCAGGCGGTCGCTGCTCTCCCGCTAGATCAGACCAGTCTGCGCTTCTTCCAAACCTTTCGTCACGACGATGGTTGTAGCCTTCGCTCCACTGATGCGAAGACCTTCAGCGCGGCAATCCGGCAAGGGTTTGAGTTGCGCAAGCCGGCATGAGCACGGCGGGCAGCCTCCTTCTTGTTTGCGAGGGTGCTGCGGATCAAGCTTTTCTCAACAAGTTCCTAGAGGCTCGCACAATTCCGGGCAACTGGCTTGTGGAATTCCCTAAGGACAAGAGCCAAGGATTCGGAAAATCGGGGATACCGGATTATCTGCGGGCTGTCGCTCTGCGTAGTGACATCGTCGGAGTGCTTGCGACCTGCGATGCCGATGACGATCCTGTTGCCGCTCAAAACTTTCTGGCGGAGGCGATCGCGGGGGCCAAAGAAGCCTCGGTGCTGGATGAAGACGGCAACGCGATTACCAAGGTCTTCGAGGTTTACTTGCTCGCAGGACCCGATAGCAAGGGCTGCCTCGAAACTCTGCTTCTGACTTGCGTTAAACAAACTGAGCCGCAAGCGGCGGCTTTTGCTTGCGCACAACAATCCCTCGCCTGCTTTGGCGGAAATTCTTGGAACGCAAATCGAAAAGCGAAAGCGTTGATCTCGATATTGCTCGCTGGCGTGATCGAAAAGGATCCGCAGACCAGTTTGACCTACATATGGAGCCGGAAGGATTGTCCCTTTGACTTGATGCATCCGGCCCTGAACCCTCTCGCCGACAAGCTCAATGAGTTTGCACGGCGCTTCACTTAAGCATTCGATAAACTAGTTCCTAAGGATTTTTACCCAAGTATGTCCAACGACTCCGTCAATCGTCGCTACTTCCTCATGAGCGCCGCCGCTACCGGCTCCGCGCTCGCCGCCAAGCCCGCCCCCGGGCGCGTCATCGGCGCTAACGATCGCATCAACGTCGGGCTCATCGGCGCCGGCGGCCGCGGCTACTATGTCGCCGGCCAGTTCATGAAGAACGCCCAGGAGGCCGGTGGCAACTGCCAAGTCACCGCCGTCTGCGACGTCTACCAGAAGCGCGTCAACCGGGCGAAGGAAACCTTCAAGGCCGATGGCTACCTGGACTACAAGGAAATCCTCAACCGCTCGGACATCGACGCCGTCATCGTCGCCACCCCCGACCACTGGCATGCTCCCATCGCTCTCGAAGCCATGGACAAGGGCAAGGACGTCTACCTCGAAAAGCCCATGTGCCACACCGTCGAGGAAGCGCGCCGCCTCTCGGAGACCGTCAAGGAAACCAAGCGCGTCCTTCAGGTGGGCTCGCAAACCACTAGCGGCAAGCAATGGGCCGCCGCCCGTGACGTCATCCAAAGCGGCAAGCTCGGCAAGCTCATCATGAGCCAGGGCTCCTACCATCGCAACTCCGTCGAAGGCGAATGGAACTGGCCCATCGATCCCGAAGCCGGCCCCGAAGGCAAGGGCGAAAACTTCATCGACTGGAAGCAGTGGCTCGGCCCCGCGCAAAAGCGCGATTGGTCCAAGGACCACGGCGCCGAACGCTTCTTCCGTTTCCGTAAGTTCTGGGATTACTCCGGCGGCATCGCCACCGACCTCTTCTACCACGTCGTCGCGCCCATGAACCTCTGCTGGGGCGACCCGCAGTTCCCGATGAAGGTCATGGCCGGCGGCGGCCAGTATGCCGGTTGGCAGAACGACGTCCGCGAGGTGCCCGACACCTTCCACCTGATCGGCGAATACGCCAAGGGCCACAGCCTCGTGCTGTCGAGCTCCATGGGCAACAGCCAGCACATCCCCGGTCTGATCCGCGGCCATGGCGCGACGCTCATCATGGTCCAGTCCGGCCGCTTTGAAGGACCCAGCGCCGCCCTGAAGCTGATCGCCGAGTCCCGCATGCAGAACGGCAAGCGCACCTACGTGGTGCCCGAACTGGAAGACACCTTCAAGGGTCAGCCCGAAATCGACGTTCCGGTCGAAGAGCAGACTTTCGCGCAGATCATGCAGAACCACGTGGGCAACTTCCTCAGCTGCATGCGCAGCCGCCAGAAGCCCCAACTCGACGTCGACACCGGCGCCCGCGCCCAAGTCCTCATCACGATGGCCGTCAAGAGCTATCGCGAAGGCAAGGTCGTCTACTTCGACGACAAGAACTGGAAGATCGTCGACAAGCCCGTCGCGAAAGTCTAGTAAGCTCTCCACTACTGAATTGCGCCAAGCGCCGCCTGGGACATTCCAAGGCGGCGCTTAACTTTTCATCTCAGCTTTTGTCTCCCCCGCACCCCAAAACGCCGGGCCGCGTCTCTAGGTCGTGCTTTTCAGCGGCGGCTAGAAGGAAGCGGTTGGTCGATCCGCGCGCGGGCGCCTGTCTAACGCTTTCTATATCTTCCCCTTACCCCGGCTCAACGTACCCTCGTTGGCGGCTTCGGCCAACTCTGCGATGCGCCGCTCTACGGATGGTCAGATCCGCAACGCGACCACTCGCCGCACAAACGCCGCGCTCACTCCGGTAAGCCAACACGAAACGCGACGCCAATCACGCCGCTGCCCCCCGCCTCACCACAACACATCCGCCTTCGGCGCCGCCCCCGTCGCCACGCTGTACGAATATTGAGCGTTAAACCCCATCCGGCTCTTCTTCACCAAACTCCCATCGATCTTCGTCAGCTTCGTCACCGGCGATGCCAACATGTTCTTCCCGAGCCGATCATAATTCCCGCTCATTTTGATCTTTCCGTGATAGACCAAGTACCGGAAGATCTCCGCCGCGTCCTTTTCCACCGGATTGGCTGGCTTCTGCGGCACCGGCTCACCCTTCCTCCACGCGCCGATCAGCGTGTTGTAGCTCGGCGCCAACGCTTTCCCCAGTTGGATACACGCATTGACGATCTCGGTTTGAATGTTGCCATCCACCGTCGCCCCCTTTTGCAGCGCGTCCGCCGGACGCAAGAACTTCGGCCCGCCGATCTTGTCCGCCCGCCGCTTAATGGCCTCGCGGATCATCGGCAACGATGTTTCCTCCAGCGCCGTCCGCACTACGTTATCCGGGTTGCCCCAGCCCTCGTTATTTCGGGAGTCCATCAAGTAGCCCCAGGCGTCCCGCCCAATCGTCGTCTTCGCCGCGCCCTGAGTCAATTCGTAGTAAATTTCTAGCGGCGAGTGGCTCCACTTGGCGGCCGTGGCAAATGGAAACTGAAACCCAAGCGTCGCGTAAAACATGATCGCGTGCCATTGAAGCCGGTGGCTCTGTTCGCCGTGCAAGCCCTGCGCTCCGGAATCCTTGGCGAAACCCAGCTTCTGCGACTTAAAGAAATCCTTCGACGACAAGATCCCCGTCAGCAGAATCCGGTTCGGCGGGAACCAGCAATATCCTTCGTAGAATTCCAGCGCCCGCGACAGCTTCACGTAGTTCGCGCTCGCCGTTTTCTCGAAGCGCGTGTCTTTCGGATGATTCTGCATCTTCGCGCCCCCCAGTTGATCGTGCAATTGTCCCAGTGCCGTAAGGCACCCCGGCAGGTTGTACCAAAGCAGCGCGTGGATCTTCACCATATCCTCCACCATGCTCGCCTTGGGATGCGAATATTCGCCCTTTAGCTTTGAGTACGCGGCCGTGCAGAGACTCCCGCTGTTCCACTCTTTCGTCGCTGGGTCGATGGCGCCCCCACAATGTACACAGATCATGCTTCCCTCCGGAAATCATTGGAGCGGCCTTCCGCCCTCACTTTGGTTAGCCGCATTTGGCGTCTAAAATGTGTCACCAAACCGGGCGTCTAGGTAGAAATTTCCCCAAGTGTATTAATTCGTTCGATAGAATTTTAATGTCTAAATAAAATTTGCAAAATCGGTAAATATATGTGACGATAATCAGGTGTCGTATGCCTGAAACAACCACCCCCACTCCCGCCCTCCGCCGGGCCTCGAATTCTTTCAAACATGGCCTCTACGCCAAGAAGCTCGCCTACTCCACCCCCGGCGACCACAGCTTATACCAAGACATATTGCACGATTATGTGCAGCATTATTGCCCCATCACCCCCGACGAAGAAACTCTCGTCCAGCAGCTCGCCGCCCTTCAATTCCGCCACATAAAAGTCCAAACCTTCCAGGCCGACGCCATGCGCGCCGAGGTCCTCGTCCAGTGCCAAAACGCCAGCCCCGAAGCCGACGGCAGCACCCCCACGGAAACCGCCATCGAAACCCGCGCCTTCGAAGCCCTCTGCGAAAAGCCCGCCTTCCGCCTCTACCTTCAAGAACTCAACCGCCTCCCCAACAAGATCCAGCGCACCATCGAACGCATTCATTTACTGATCCGCCTGCGCCCCGAAATCGCTGCCTGGCCAGTCAATCAGCCCACCATCGTCGAAGCCACCGAGCCGGAACCCGCCCCAGCCCTCGCCGCTCTGAGCATCGCCACGAAAAGCGAACAAACGGCACAACAGGAAGGAACGAAATCCAGCCAACCCGGCATCACATCGATCGAAGGTCTCATCCACCTCTGGAACCACTACCTCGACGACGAAACCCGCATCGTCCTCCTACACGGACCCTTCGACTGGGCCCCGAGGCAAAACTTTTTCACCCAAACCAAGATCACCGAGAAGCAATTCTGGATCTGGATAAGGCAAGCCCGCGAGGAAGGCCGCATCCAATTGCCCCCGGAACCGGAATGGCAAGTCGGCGTCCCAGACGCCGCCTAGAAGCTCGCAACCAAGTCGTTCAGAGCCGCGACCAAGCCTTTCAGAGCCGCGACCACGAGGGAGCGGATACGAATACCCAGCAGTATAAGCGCCCAGCAGTCCAAGCGCCCCAGTTCTTTGACATCACCGAATAACCCAGGCCCACCGCCGCGAGAGCGCACGGCCCAACCAAGCGCGGCGCGCGCAGTCTCATCCCAGCGCGCCGCGCGGTTGGACTTAATCCTCCCGCAAGATCGCCAACGGCTTCTGCCCCAAGATCCTCGCGCTAGCCGCCCAACCCGCCAGATTCGCCAGCAACGCCGACCCCACGATCGAAATCGCCAACGCCTGCCACTGGAAGTTAAACTCCGCCTCATTGAAGAACCTCTTCATGATCAAAGCCGTAAACCCCGTAGCCAGCGCCGATCCCAACACCCCCGCCGCGCCCCCCAGCAGCAGAAACTCAACGCTAAAGATCCGCGCGATTTTACTCCGCGACCCGCCAAACGTTTTCAAGATGACGACCTCGCGAATCCGCCGGAACCTCGTCCCCGCCACGCTCGCCGCCAGGATCACCACGCCGCCCAAAATCGCAAACGCCGAAATAAAGCGGATCACGATCGCCACCTGATCCACCACCTCTTGAATGATGTCGAGCACGTCGGCGATGTTCACCACGCTAATCGTCGGATACTGCGAGTAAATCGCCGACTGCACCTTTGGCACGCTCTGCGTCTTTACCCGCACCCCCGCGAAGTAAATCACCGGAAGATTCTCCAGCGTCTTCGCGTCAAACACAAACTCTTGGCTCGCTCCCGCCTGAACGCTCTCCTGCCGGAATACCGCCCCGACGCTCGCCCGGAGTTGCTTGCCGTTGGACAACCAATCGAAGACATCCCCCGGCTTCACCTGCAACACGCGTGCCGCCTCTTCCGTCAACGCGAACTGCCCCGAGGAGTCCGTCGCGAACCACTTCCCCTGCACTAGCTTCGTCCCGCGCGGCTGCTTCGAGTTCCACGTCACGCTCCGCGTCTGCAAGAAGCGCCGCGTAAAGCCCTTTAACTCGCGCTTCTCAATCGGCTCGCCGTTGATATGCGTAATCCGGGCCGCGACCGAAGGAATGAACTCCACGCCCTTCTCGACGCCCGGCTGCTGATTCACCAGCTTCTCGACGCCATCCTTCAACGGCGCGGTAATGTCGATCAAGAACACATTCGGCATCCCCGGCGGCGCGCTCTCGGCGATCTCCGTCAACAGCGAATGCTGTACCAGATAGATCGTCAACGTAAACATCACGCCCACGCCGATCGAGACCAGCACCGCCTCCGCCTGATTCCCCGGCCGGTACAAATTCGCCAAACCATGCCGCAACGATCCGCGCGTCAAAGGCGACAGCCGCCGGATCCCGCGCAGCAGCAGCCAAGCGAAGCCCGTCAAGATCAACAAGCTCACCGCCAAGCCGCCGGAGAACCAGCCGCCCAACCGCACCGCGTCTTCAAACTTCGAACCCGCCAGCCACCCCGCCAGCGCGCCCAAGCCGCCGAGGATAATCAGTCCGCTCGCCAGCGCCACGCGCCCCTTGCGAAAGCGTTCGCGCCAACTTTCCTTCTGCCCGCTCATGTCGCGGCGGAAGATTGCGTTCGGCTTGATCTCGCGAATGCTCAGCAGCGGCGGCAGCGTGAACAGCAATGTACTCAGCACGCCGGCGAAGAGCCCTTGCAACATGCTCGGCCAGTCGAAGTAAAAATCCGGCCGCATCTGAAAGTAGCGCTCGATCAAGGTCGGAAAGAACACTTGCACCAACGCTCCAAAGCCAATCCCAGCGACGCCGCCCGCCAAGCCCAGCGCCAAGGTCTGCATCAAGTAGATGCGAATGATCTGGCTCGAACGCGCGCCCAGGCACTTCATCACCGCGATCGAATCTAGGCGCTGCTGCAAATGGCTGTTCATCGCCATCGCCACGCCCAAGGCGCCGATGATCAGCGCCACCAAGCTCACCAAGCTCAAGAAGCTCGTCGCCCGGTTCAGGCCCTGCGTGATCAACGGATGCGTCTCGCGATAATCCGTCACCATCGCGTCCGGAAACGTCTTCTTCAACAGATCGCGCGCCGCCGCCACATCGGGCGCGCCAGCGGGCTTGGACGCATTGTCGGCCGGCAGCTTCAACAAGAATCGCTGCGCCGCGCGGCTCCCCAAGCCGATCAATCCCGTCCGTTCTAGCGCCGCCCGCGACATCATCATGCGCGGCCCAACGTTCAAGCTCCCCGTCATCCGGTCCGGCTCTTTCTCGACGATGGCCGTCACCCGGAAGTCCTGCCCGCCCAGCCGGATCGTATTCCCCACTTGCAAGTTCAACCGCAACGAAAGCTCTTGCGAGAGCGCCGCGCAAGTCGGGCACAACGCCTGCGCCAAGGGCTGCGCGGGTTGCAACACCACTTCGCCATAGAACGGATACTCGCTAGGGTCGACGCCCTTCAAACTAACGAGCACGGGATTCTCGCTCGCGGGGCTAGCCGCCATAGTGACGGTCTCCGTGATCTGCGTCAGCCGCACCCCGCGCCCTTCCAGGCCATCGAGCACCTTCTGCTGTTTAGCATCGGGCTGCACAAAGATTCGCGCCGAGACATCCCCCGCCATCAACGTCCGCGCCTCGCTGTTCAGCATCCGCCGGAAAGCGGTCGAGAAGCCCCGCACCCCAGTAAGCGCCCCCACGCCCACCGCCACCGCCAGGATCACAAACAAGAACTTAAAGCTAGAAGCCCGCGCCTCCCGCCAAGCGATCTTCCGCGCCGCCTGCAAAGTAAAGGCGCTACTCACAAGCCACCCAGCCGAACCTGCGATCCGCACGCAAAGCCGACGCCGCCCTCGAAGTCCTCGGGGACAGACTTAAGTCTGTCCCCGCGCCGATCAAGCCGCCCAAGCCCCACCCCGCTCAAGCCAACACCTCCGTCAGCGCATCGCTCACCACCAAACCGTCCCGCATCGAAATCACCCGGTCCGCCTTCTGCGCCAGCTCCTGATCATGCGTCACCATCACCAACGTAGCCCCACGTTGCCGGTTCATCTCCACCAGCAGATCCAGCACCAGCTTCCCGTTCGCCGAATCCAAGTTGCCCGTAGGCTCATCCGCCAGCAGTATCGGCGGCTCCGTCATAAACGCCCGCGCCAGCGCCACCCTCTGCTGCTCCCCGCCGCTCAGTTGCACAGGATAATGCGTCCGCCGCTCCAAGAGCCCCACCTGCTCCAACAGCTTCCGCGCCCGCGCCGTACCATCGCCGCTTCGCCCGCTTAGCTCATGCGGCAGCATCACATTCTCCTCCGCCGTCAGCGTCGGAATCAACTGATAGCTCTGAAACACGAAGCCGATCTTCTCCCCGCGCACCCGAGCCATATCGTCCTCCGGCAGATGCGTAATGTCCACGCCATCCAGATGAATCGACCCCGCCGTCGGCGCGTCCAAGCCCGCCAGCAGCCCTAGCAAAGTGCTCTTCCCCGAACCTGAAGCGCCCATAATCGCCACGAACTGCCCATGCGGCACCGTGAAGCTCACACCCTTCAAGATCTTCACCAAATGCTCACCAGTGGCGATATCGCGCGTCAACGAATCGACGCGAATCGCCGGATGCTGCGGACTAGAGTTCGACATGCGGGTCTATAATTCTTATTCTGGCAATGCTGCGACGACTTTCTTTTTTCGCTTTTGTAACTTTTTGTTGCGCCACTCTCATTGGCTGTGCCAAAAAGGCCCCCGAAGAGGCCCCCAAGGCCGAAGTCGCCAAGGCCCCCGAGCCGCCACCCGACCCGCGCCCCGTCCTCGTCTGCTTCGGCGATAGCATCACCGCCGGTTACGGCCTCGAAGCCGGCAAGACCTATCCCGACGTCCTCCAGCGCTTGATTGATGCCGGCGGCTACCAATACCGCGTCGTCAACCTCGGCGTCAGTGGCGACACCACCCAAGGCGCTCTAGACCGTGTCAACTCCGCCGTCGAACTCAAGCCTAAGCTCGCCATCGTCGAACTCGGAGGCAACGACGGTCTGCGTGGCATCCCCCTAAACCGCTCCCGCGACAACCTCCAACAGATCGTCGTCCGCCTCAAGTCCACCGGCGCGAAGGTCCTCCTCGCTGGCATCACGCTGCCACCCAACTACGGCCGCGACTACATCCGTGGCTTCGAGCAAATGTACAACTCGATCGCCAAAGGCTCGGCTGACAGCTTCATGCCCTTCGTCCTCGACGGCGTCTGGAACAAGAAAGGCATGATGCAGGAAGACGGCATTCACCCCACCGTGCCCGGCGCCGAACTCATGGCCAAGAACATCTTCAAGTTCCTGCAGCCGATCTTAGAAAAGCCAGCGCCCAAGTAAGCGTCTTCTCCAGCGGCTGGTCGGTCGAGAGCTCCAGGCAAGGCCGCTCCAGCACATCCTCGAACTTCGCTTCCACTTCTTTGTAGAGCTCGAAGTTCCGGTTCGCCGCCGGATGTGGCTCGCGTAGCCGCTCCCGGATGGTCGACTCCGACGCCGTGCAATGGAAGAACGCGAAGCGCTGCTGGTGCCGCACACAAAGCTCCCGCAACCGCTGCCGCTGATACTGCCGCGAAAACGTGCGTCCATCGAAGAAGACCCACAAGCCTGGATGCCGCGTCCAAAGATCGGCCGCCGCCGCTTCCATCCACGTCTGCACCAGGTCGTCCTGCTCCAGCGTGTAAGAAGTAAAGCGGGTCCCAAAGACCGCCGCGCGGATCTCGTCCTTCGACAAGACATGCCCATCGAGACGCGCCGCGATCGCCCGCGCCAAAGTGCTCTTGCCAGTACCCGGCAAGCCTGTAAAGATGACGCCCGGCATTAGTAGAAAGGCAACCGTATCTGCCGCTTCGAGACATAGGCGATGCGCGCCTTGCGCCCCTTAGGCGGCGTAACGTGAGTAATTTCCAGACCCATCTCATCTGCCAACGCCGCCGCCGCGAAGCTGTCCGGGTCCTTGTTGCTCATCGGCGGCCCGCCCGTGCGATGAATCCAAATCTCCAAGGCCTCCTGCAGCTTCTGTTCCAGTTCGATGTCCGAGCAACGCCAAATGGCCTCACAAAGGAAGGCTTTCTTGCGACCTACTCGGACCAGCACGCTCATGGCAGCAAAACGATGCGACTCTAAAAACAGTAACAGACTAGAATGTTTTCGTCCAAGATATTCCCCTTCGACTATGAGCGGCACGATCTGCCGAACGGCCTCCGCCTTCTCACCGTCCCCACCGGCATCCCGCACATCGTCAGCCTGCAGATCGTCGTCCAGGTTGGCAGCCGCAACGAAACCGAGCCCGGTAAGACCGGTTTCGCACACCTCTTCGAGCACATGATGTTCCGCGGCACCAAGCGCTACTCGCCCGAAGCCTACGACGCTGTCTTGAAGAACGCCGGCGCCGCCCAGAACGCCTACACCGACGACGACCTCACCTGCTACCACACCACCTTCACCAAGGACGACCTGCCCGCCATCCTCGATATCGAGGCCGACCGCTTCCAGCACCTCGACTACCCCGAGGACGTCTTCCGCACCGAGTCCCGCGCCGTACTCGCCGAGTACAACAAGGACAGCGCCGAACCCTTCAACCTCCTACACGAGAAACTCCGCGCCGCCGCCTTCACCGCCCATCCCTACCGGCACACGACGATGGGCTTCCTCGAAGACATCGAGAAGATGCCCGAACTCTACGAGTACAGCCGCCTCTTCCACCAGCGCTACTACCGGCCCGAGTACACCACTATCATCCTCGCGGGTGACGTAGACCCCGCTCACACCAGCCGCCTCGTCGAAGACCTCTGGGGCAACTGGCAGCGCGGCGAGTACAAGGACCACATCCCCACCGAGCCCGCTTTCCCAGGCCCCAGCGAGATCCGCATCGATTGGCCCTCGCCGACCTTGCCCTTGCTCAACGTCGCCTACCGCGGGCCGGCCTACGCCGACGACCGTAAGGACTCCGCCGCCATGGACCTCATCTCGTACCTTTACTTCTCGGAGACCTCCGAGCTCTACGAGAAGCTCGTCTTGACAGACCAGAGCTGCGACATCTTCGCCGGCTTCAACTCCGACCACATCGACCCATATCTCTATGTCGTCACCGCCCGCGTCAAGGACCCCGCCGCCGTGCCCAACGTCCAACGCGACATCGCCTCGACCGTCGCCCAGATGCAAGACCGCTTGGTCGATCCAGTGAAGCTCGAACGCGTCAAGAAGCACCTTCGCTACGCCGTCGCCATGAGCATGAAGGAGACCGAAGCCACGGCCTCTCTACTAGCCCGCTACGTCGCGCTGCGGCGGAGTCCAGAGACCATGAATCGCCTCTACGAACAGTACGAAGCGCTCACCCCGGAGGACGTCCGCGACGTCGCCCGTCAGTACTTCACCGAGTCCAATCGCATCACGGCGGTGCTGGCATGATCGACCTTGTACGCGTCTTCCACACCGGCAGCATCGACGACCCGTCAGGCAAGGAAGGTCTCGCGAGTCTCACTGCGGCGCTGATGGCTGGCGGCGCCACCAAGCATCGGAGCTATAAGCAGATCCTAGAGGACTGCTTCGAGATGGCGACCGGCGTCGAAGAGCAGACCGACAAGGAACTCACCGTCTTCCATGGCACGGCTCACGCTGACCACGTTGAACGCTTCGGTACCATCTTCGCCGAGTGCATCGACGAGCCCGCCTTCACCGAAGAGGACTTCGCCCGCGTCAAGGACGAGCACCTCAACTTCCTCCGCGTCGAACTAGCGGGCAACAACGACGAAGAGCTAGCTAAGGAGCTCCTCTACGAGCGCATCTACGCCGGCCACCCCTACCAGCATCACTGCATGGGCACCGTGGCAGGCCTCGAAGCGATCACGCTCGAAGACGTCCGCGCCTTCCATGCCAAGCACTTTCAGCAACCCGGCGCCAAGAAGCCAGTGCCAGCGCCAAGCCCGATTGCAGGTATGCGGGTAAAGCTCCACGACAAGCCCGAGGCCCGCAGCGTCGCCATCAGCTTTGGCCATCCGATCCCGGTGACGCGCGGGCACACCGACTACCCGGCCTTGCTAGTCGCTCAAGCGTGGCTAGGCCAGCACCGTAACGGCGGCCGCCTCTTCGACCAGATCCGCGAAGTTCGCGGTTTGAACTACGGCGATTACGCCTACCTCGAATACTTCCCACGCGGCATGTACCAGTTCGAGCCCGACCCCTGCCTCGCGCGCCAGCAACAGATCTTCCAAGTCTGGATCCGCCCGGTAGTGTGGGAGAAGTCTCACTTCGCAGTGCGATTAGCGCTCCACGAGATCGCAAGCCTCCAAGCTAGGGGCCTCAGCGTCGAAGACTTTGAACGCACCAGGCTCTTCCTGCGCAAGTACTCGAAGCTCCTGGTTAAGACCAACTCGCTCCGCGAACGCTACGCGATCGACAGCGCCTTCTACGGCACGCCGGAGTACACCGAGTACATCGACCGTTCGCTGCAAGCCGTGACGCGAGACCAAGTCAACGCCGCCGCGAGGAAGTATCTCTCGGTCGACAACTTCCAGCTAGTAGCCGTAGGCCCGCGCATGAAGGAGTGGGGCGAGATGTTTCTCTCCGGAGCGCCCACGCCCATCACCTACGAGATCAGCGTGCCCGATGAGGTGCTAGCAGAAGACGAGATCGTCTCGAAGCGCCCCTGGCCTCAAGCCACGCTTGAGATCTGAAGCAGGTACTCCAGCAAGCGCGGCACATAGCCTTCCGCGCGTTGCACCGCGCCCTGAGCATCCTTCGGCAGCGCCGCGATGCGGTCCTTGTAGGGCTTGAGCTTCGCCGCGCCGGTCTCGGTCAAGCTGTTGAGCGCGGCGACCGCCAGATACGGCCCGTTCTTCACCGCGTCGGCGTAGCCAAGCAAGGTCTCCATCGCCTTGGCCTGCTCGGCCTGCGGGCCGAAGCGCGCAATGGCCTCGGCGGCCACGATCGACGCCGCCGGTGTGCTCACCTTCTTCAAAGCCTCCAGCGCCTGTGGAAATGCCTTCGCACCCATGCGCAAGATGCCTGTCGCATACCAATACTGCGCGGCGCTGTCCGGGTCCGCTAGACCGGCGATCAGGTCCTTCAAGCTCGCGGGCTCGGGCCCAGTGGCCCGTTCCGCCACGGCGTGGATCTTGCCCTGGTTGAAGCGTTTCGCATCGTGGCCCATCGTGTACGGCGCGTCGGCGCCCGCTCGGGCATGGATCTCATGCTCGGGCAGGAAGCCGATGTCCTTCACCCGCGCGGCCAAGCTGCGCTGCGCCTCGCGCATCTCGGCAAGCACCTTCTTCTGCCCGGCGTTAGGGTTCACGGCGAGGTTCTTAATCTCGTCCGGATCGGCCTCCAAGTCGTAAAGCTCCTCGACGGGCTTCGCCTCCCAGAACGCCTTCTGCTCCGGCTTCAGCTTGCCTTCGTCGTAGAGCTTCTTCCAGACTTGCGTCGTCGGCATCTCGAACATGTAGCTCACATGTTGCCCGTAGATGCGATGCGGCATGTACTGCCGCAGATAGACGTAGCGCTTCGAACGCACGCTGCGCACCATGTCGACGCGCTCGTCCATGCGGCCGCGGAAGCCGAAGACGTAAGGCTGCTCGGGCTCGATGTTCTGGCCCAGGAAGGCATGGCCCTGATGGTAGGAGGGCTTCGCGATGCCCGCGAGGCTCAGCACCGTGGGCGCAAGATCGACGAAGCTCACTAAGCGGTCCGTCCAAGCGCCGGCTTGATAGTCCTTTGGCGCGAGCGCCCTAAACTTGTCCGGGAAGTGCACGGCCATCGGCACGTGGCAGCCCGAGTTGTAGGGCCAGCGCTTGGAGCGCGGCATGCCCGCGCCATGGTCCGAGTAGAAGAAGACGATGGTGTCGTTGACCAAGCCGTCGGCTTCGAGCTCGCCCAAGGTCTTCTTCACCATGCCGTCCATGGCGAGGATGTTGTCGTAATACTGAGCCCAGTCGTGCCGCACTTCGGGCGTGTCGGGCTGATAGGCCGGGATACGCACTTCGCGCGGGTCGTGCCGCAGCGTATGCGGCCGCCGCCGGATCTGGCTCTCATGCGTGATGACGTAGTTGAAGACGCTGAAGAAGGGCTGCCCTTGCGCCTTGTTGCGCCAGTGCGCCTTCGCGCTGCTCTCGTCCCAGACCTTGCCGGTATGGGCGAGGTTGTAGTCTTCCTTCGAGTTGTTGGACGTGTAATAGCCGGCCTCGCGTAGCAGGCAGGGGAACATCTTCTGGTCTGGCGCAAGCTTGGTCTCGCTGCGCATGTGTTCGGCGCCCGTGCTGGGCGGATACATGCCGCTGATGATGGTCGTGCGCGCTGGCGCGCACACGGGCGCGTTGCTCCAGGCGTTCTTGTAGCGGAGGCTCTTTTGCGCGAAAGCGTCAATAGTGGGGCTTTGGGCGAACTTGTCGTTATAGCAGCCCAGGTTCGGGCTCATGTCCTCACAGGTAACCCAGAGGATGTTGGGCCTTGCCGCCGATTGGGCGGAAAGGACCAGAGGAGAGGCTAGGAACTCGCGTCGCTTCATCGACGCTAGGCTATCAAGCCCGCTGCATGCCTGGCTTCTTCGCGTCGACAACGAAGCTGGCTCTGGTTTCCAGCGGCGCGCCGGGCCGGGTGACGTAGGGCACCATGCGATAGTCCGTACGCCATTGCTTCTCGCTCACGCTGCATGAGACATAGCCGCGCTTGGCGAGGAAGAAGTGCAGGTGCGGGTTGTCGCGCTTGAAGGCTTCCTCGGCGGCGGGTAACTCGAGGCCATCGCCGGCGCTGGTGATCGAGGTGCCGACGAACTCGCTGCCGATGATGGCGCTCTTCGGGTCGTCGAAGTCCGCCTTGATGTCCGCGGCCCAGTTGCTGTGGATGTCGCCGGTGATGACGATCGGGTGCGCCGCCCTCAATCCGGCACTCGACTCGGCCATGAAGCGCAGCAGCTTGCGGCGCTCCATCTCGTAACCGCTCCACTGGTCCATCGAGTACTCGGCGCCTTCGCCGGGCTTGGCGTCAATCTTCGCGAAGAGCACTTGGTTGGCGAGAACGTTCCAGCTTTGCCTTGCGTCCTTCATGCCCTCGGTGAGCCACTTGTATTGCTCCGCGCCGAGGATCGTCGCCGACTCCGAGAGCGCGGCCTCACACTGCACCTTGCGGCCATCGCCGCAGGGCTGGTCAGTCCTGTACTGGCGCGTGTCGAGCACGTGGAAGCGGGCGAGGCGGCCGAAGTCGAAGCGGCGGTGTAGCTTCAGGCGCGAGCCTTGCGGCAGCGAAGTCTCGCGTAGCGGCATGTGCTCGTAGTAAGCCTGATAGGCGTTCGCGCGGCGCTCCAGGAAGGCGTCGCGCGGGTCGCCATGCTCTTCCTTGTCGTCGGCGTAGTTGTTATCGACCTCGTGATCGTCCCAAGTGATGATCCAAGGGAAGCGGGAGTGCGTGAGCTTCAGGTGCTCGTCGGACTTGTAGAGCGCGTGGCGCTTGCGGTAGTCCGAGAGCGTCTTGATCTCCGGGCCGGTGTGCTTGCGCGGGCGGTTCTCCGAGATGCCGCCTTCGTAGATGTAGTCGCCAAGATGCACGACTAGGTGCAGGTCTTCCTCGGCCATGTGCTTGTAGGCGGTGTAGTAGCCGGTCTCGTAGTGCTGGCAACTGGCGAAGGCGAAGCGCAGTGGCTCGCTTGAGTTGGCGGCGGGCGCGGTCCGCGTTCGGGCGACGGGAGTCTCGTAGCCGCCGCTACGGAATTGGTAGAAGTACCAATGGCCCGGCTTCAAGCCGCGCACGTCGGCGTGGACGGAGTGAGCGAACTGCGGCGAGGCTACGGCCTTGCCCGACTTCACGACCTTCTTCAGCCCCTCGTCCTCGGCGACGACATAGTCGACCTCGTGGTTGGCCTTGCCGAGTTCCTCGCCCATCAAGCGCGTCCACAGCACGACGCCATCGGGCAGCGGGTCGCCCGAGCACACGCCCAGCGTGAAGGGGTCGCTCGTAAACTTCGGCGCGGCAAGCACGGGAGTGAGGCGGGCGGCCGCGAGCGCGGCGAGGAATTGGCGGCGGATCATAGGGTCTCCTGACGGCGCAAGCGTAACACGATCAGCACGCCGAGCATGGTGAAGCCGGCGCCGATCCAATAGGGCGAGCCGCTGCCGAGCCAGTCGAAGACGTAGCCGGCGTAGAGGGGCCCGAAGATGCGCGTAGCGCTCAGGATCGATTGCGTGCTGCCGAGGATCGTGCCTTGCTCGCGGGCGTCGACTCGTTTCGAGACGAGGGCGGTTAAGCTTGGCCCCGCAACGCCGTTGCCGAAGGCCATGACGGCGATGGCCGGAAACAGATGCCAGACCTCGCGCGACCATGCGATGCCGAGGAAGCCGAGCGCCGACATGGTGAGGCCGACTTCGATGATGGCGAGCGGGTTCCAGTGCTTGGGCAGGCGGCGCACAACGACGCCTTGCATGAAGATACTCAGCACACCGATGTAGATGAAGATGTAGCTGTTCTCGACCGGGCCCATCTGAAAGCGGTGGAGCGTGAAGACGGCGAAGTTGGACTGCAGGCCGCTAAAGGCGACGTTGACTACGAAGATCGCGACCAGGATGGAACGGATCGAAGCGCGCGAGAGGGCGTCGAGGATCTTGGTGAGCGGGTTGAAGTCCGCAAGACCAATGGGCTCGGTGCGGCGCTTCTCCGGCGGCAGGCTCTCGGGCAGGAAGAAGTAGCCGAAGATCGCGGCGAGCAGGCAGAGCGTGCCGGCGGCGTAGGCCGGAGCGGCGAGGCTGATCTTGCTCAGCAGGCCGCCGAATGCGGGGCCCAGGATGAAGCCGAGGCCGAAGACCGCGCCGATCAGGCCGAAGCGCTTCATGCGGTCTTCGGGCGGCGTGATGTCGGCGATGTAGGCCTGTGAGGTGGAGATGCTGCCGCCGGTGACGCCTTCGAGGACACGGGCGAGCATGAGGAGCCAGAGGGTGCTGGCCCAGCCGAAGAGGAAGTAGGCGGCCGATGACCCGAGGATGTTGAAGAGGATGACGGGGCGGCGGCCGATACGGTCTCCTAGAGCGCCTAGGAAAGGGCTCGTGCAGAACATAGCTAGTGAGAAGGCGACGCTGAGCCAGCCAACGGTGGCGGCGTCGGTATTGAACTGCCGCGCGTAGTAGGGCAGGACCGGTATGAGGACGCCGAGCCCGAGTACGTCGAGGAAGATGGTGGCGAAGACGATGATGAGGGCGCGGTTGCCGGGCACGTCCTACTAGGATTGCACTAGGTTGCTAGTTCTTTCGCGAGCAGCCAGCGGATTTCCGAAAGGCTCCAGGCTTGGGCGGGCGTGCCTCCGGGACGATGGGGCGCGTCGCCGTCGTAGACCTCGGGGATCTGGCCGAGGCAGCCGGAGTTGAGCGAGTTCAGAATCGGCTCGAGCAGTTGGCGGCAGCGGACGATCTCGTCGGCGCCGCGGCCGCGAGTGCGAAGGCAAGCGCGCACGTAAGGGCCGAAGAGCCAGGGCCAGACGGTGCCTTGGTGGTAGGCCGAGTCGCGTTGTTCGGGGCCGCCTTCGAAGCGGCCACGATACTGCGGATCTTGCGGCGAGAGCGTGCGGAGGCCGTATGGCGTGAGCAGTTGCTCTTCGACGACCGTGAGGATACGTTCGGCCTTGCTGCGCACCACGAGCGGGTAAGGCAGGCTGAGCGCGAAGAGCTGGTTGGGGCGGACACGGGCGTCGCGGATGCCGGGGCGGATCGAGTCGTAGAGACAGCCGCGCTCTTCGTTCCAGAAGAAGGTGGTGAAGCCGCTGATGGTGCGGTTGGCGAGGGCGCCGAAGTAACGTTCGGTGTCGTAGTCGTTCGCTTCGCGGGCCCAGTCCGTCATGAGACGCAAGGCGTTGTACCAGAGGGCATTGATCTCGACGGCCTTGCCAAAGCGCGGCGTGACGGGAACGCCGTAGACGCGGGCGTCCATCCAGGTGAGCTGGGTTTCCATGGTGCCGGCGCTCAGGAGGCCGTCGGCGGGGTCGCATTGGATGGCGTGGAGAGTACCGCGCTCCAAGGTCAAAAGCATCTGCTTCAGGAGCGGCAGGAACTCGAGGCGCATGCGGCGGCGGTCGCCTCCAGCTTCGAGCCAGCAGTGGATGGCGATGAAGAGCCAGAGCGTGGCGTCGATGCTGTTGTACTCGGGTGTCGAGCCGTCGTCGGTAATGCGGTTCGGGATGAGGCCGTGGCTGCGATGGGCAAGGAAGGTCTCGATGACCTCGGCGGCGGCGTAGGTGTCCTGCTGGACGAGGAGGAGGCCGGGCAGGGCGATGAAGGTGTCGCGGCCCCAATCGGTGAACCAGGGATAGCCGGCGATGACGCTTTGGGATGCGCCGCGATGGAAGAGGAAGTGCTTCGCGCCGTTCGAGAGTTGCGAGAGCGTGTCCTTGACGGGCGGGAAGCGCCGCTCCTTCTCGTCGCGCCAAGCGAGCGGCTGCATGGGGTCGAGGGGGCCGGGATCTTCGAGGGAGATGACGAGGTAGGACCAGGTGTCGGCGGTGAGCGGGACTTTGAAGTAGCCGGGCGACCAGAGGTCTTCGTGGTGGTCAAGGCCGCGGGCGCGTTCGAGGTTGTACTCGAAGCGGAAGTACCAGTCGGGGGCTACTTGGAAGTCTTGGGTGTCGCCGCGGAAGTAGAGCGTGACGCCGGGGCGTTCCAGCTTGAGGAGGCCGGTGGCGTGGCTGGTGCGAAAGGGGGCGTTGGCACTTTCGCTCAAGAGGCTATGGTGGTGGCGGCCCGACACCAGGGGCCGCACTTCGAGCATGGCGTCGTCCGAGGAGCAGTAGCGCACCAGGAGCGCGGGCTTCGACTCGATGAGGAATATCTCGCGCGTGAAGGAGGTCTCGCCGATGCGGTAGAGCCAGCGGGGGGCGGGGTTGTAATCGAACTCCTCAAGATGCTCGTAGCCCTTGGGCGTTACCACGCCGTTATATTGATGCGCGTGCAGGAGGTAGCGCTGGCCGTCGAGATGCAGCGTCTCTTCCAGCGCGTTGAGCCAGACGTGGGTGGGTTGGCCGGGTTGGGCGGGGCCGTTGAGGAGTCCGTGGTAGCGGCGCGTGCGGAGGCCCGAGACCGTGCCCATGGCGTAGAAGCCAGCGCTATTGGTGTCGAGCCATTCGAGGGATTCGGAATCGGGCAGGTGTTGGCAACGGCTGCGGTCGATGAGACTCGTCGCGCGTGGCATTGCCGTTAGGGAGCCCGCTTAGTGGCCCGAGGAGGCTTCTTGTTGCGCTACGACGAGCGGCTTAAAATCGGCGGGTAGCGGCGTGAGCATCTGCTCCTTGCGATAGACGAGAGTGGAGGTGTTGTAGCTGGCGATCTCGAAATCGTGGCCGTGGGTGATGGCGTCGGTGGGGCAAGCTTCGACGCAGTAGCCGCAGAAGATGCAGCGCGAGTAGTCGATGTTGTAGACGCTCGCGTAGCGTTCGCCGCCGGAGATGCGGCCTTGTTCGGTGTTTTCGGCGGCTTCGATGTAGATGCAGTTGGATGGGCAGGCGGCGGCACAGAGGAAGCAGCCGACACATTTCTCAAGACCGTTCTCGTCGCGCTGCAGGACGTGGACGCCGCGGTAGCGCTCTTGGAAGACCGGCGGGGCGTCGGGGTAGTTCTCCGTGACGGAGGGCTGGAGCATTTCCTTGAAGGTGACGCTCATGCCCTTGGCGACGGCGGCGGCATTGGAGAGGATTTCGTTGATCAAGGCCATGTCGAAAACTTAGGGTTAGTTCTAGTTTCGCAGATTCGCTTTTGAGTTCCAGACCGGAACTCAGTTCTTGCTGCCTCAGCCGGGCTTGAAGTTGGGAACTTTCTCCGCAGCTTGGAATTCAATGCCGAGGTCTTCGAGGAACGCTTTGTCGAAACCTTCGACGGCGTCGACGACGCGGCCATCGGGCCCGACGCGGATCATGGAGGGGACGTAGTTGAGGCCGAGGGCGTTGCTAGCGGGGTAGTTGTCCTCGGCACGGTCGTAAAGATAAGCGAGAGGAGCGCCGAACTTGGAAGCGAACTGCTCCGTTAGCTTGGGAGAGTCTTGAGAGACGATGAAGAGCGGCTCGTCCTTGGCCGCCTTGGTTAAAAAGGGAAGCGTCAACTGGCAGGTGGGACAGGAGACCTTGAAGAAGACGAGGGTGCAAGGGCCGGCGACCGTCGTGGCTTGGCCACCGGCGTCAAACAGAGTGAGTGTAGGGATGGCTTCGCGGGCGGCGATCATTCGTCTTTCGACTCTTTGATGCGGCGCTGCTCTTGGACGAAGCTTAAAATATCGAACTTCTTAGTTTCGCGATCGGCGAAGAAGCTGTTGACCGCTTCCTTTTCGTCGTCAAAGACTTGAAAGACGCCGTTGAGCTTGGTGAGCACGATCAATTCCATGTCGCGTTCCGAGGGGCTGAGGATGCGCAGGCCGCCGCCGGCGCGTTGCAGCATGGTGAAGCCGTTTACGAGTGTGCCGAGGCCGCTGGAGTCGATGTATTCGACTTGGCTCAGGTCCACGATGACGCGCGGGTCCGATGTTTTGAGTTCGTTGAAGCGCTCGCGCAAGGCGTGACAGGGCTCGCCCGCGATGAGGGAGCCGCGAAGTTCAAGGATGGGAATTTCTTCCAGCCGGCGAAGTGAGATTTCCATGAGTTGGTTCTAATTCCGAATTGTGAGCCGCCAAGGGAAGCGAGACGGTGAACTTGGTCCCTTCGCCATCGCGGCTATCCACCTGAATACTTCCATTGTGCGCCTTTACGATCCACGCGACAAAACTCAGGCCGAGGCCCAATCCTTTTTCTTCGCCACTGCGGCTGGGCACGCGGTAGAAGCGGTCGAACAAATGCGGGATGTGTTCGGCGGGAATACCGACGCCGTTGTCTTGCACCTCAAGCAGCGCGATGCCATCGCCGGGCGACTCGAGCAAGCTCACATGGACGTTGCCGCCCGCCGGAGTGTATTTGATGGCGTTGTCTATGAGGTTGTACAGGACGCGCTCTATTTGGAGATGGTCGCAGCGGACCCAAGCGTTTCGCGCGAGCTTGGAAGTGAGGGTGACGCCTTTGTCGGCGGCGGCGATTTCGAGCTCTTCGAGCACGCGGGCGGTGAGCGGAGTAAGGTCCTCGCGGTTGAGTTGAAGCGCGATCTGGCCGCTCTCCGCCTTGGCGAGATGGAGGAGGGCGCGGATGATTTGCGAGAGCCGGTCAATGTCGCCGAGGGCGGATTCGATCGCGGCGCGGAGCTCTTCCTCGTTGGCGGCGGTCATGAGAGCGACTTCGAGTTGGCCGCGCACGATGGTGACGGGGGTGCGGAGTTCGTGGCTGACGTCGGTGGAGAACTGCGCGATTTGGGAGAAGCTGATTTCGAGGCGCTCAACCATTTGGTTGAAAGCGCTGATCAGGTGATCGAGTTCGTCGTCGGAATTGCGGAGCGGCATCTTGACACGCAGGTTGCGGCCGGAGATTTGTTCGGCGAGGGAGGCGACGTCGGAGACGGGCTGCATGGCGCGGCGGGCGAGGAACCAGCCGAGGGCTGCGGCGCTCAAGACAAAGAGCGGAAGGCTGGAAAAGTAGATGAGCGTGAACTGATTGATGACGCCTTGGCTGGGGCCGAAATCGCGGCCTAGCGCGACAAAGTATTGGGATTTGCCTTCGGTGAGCGACGCCTGGCGCACCAAAAAGGGTTGCTTGCCGTTGAATCGTTTGACGTAGATGGGTTGGCCGCTGGCGAGTACGGTGCCAACGGAGGCGGGGCTTTCGTAGCCAAGTTCACGGTAGAGCTCCGAGCTTTCCATGACCTCGCCGCCGCTGTTGGCGATCATGTAGATCAAGCGGAGGCGTTCGACGATGGCGGCTTCTTCGCGGTCGGCGGGGTCGTGGGTCCAGATGAGTTGGCCGCGCTTATCGATTTCGATGAAGCCTTTGAGGGCGGCCCATTCTTCGTCGAGAAGGCGGTGGACGGTGTTTTCGATGACGTTGGTGAGGACGCCACGAAGAACGACGCCGAGGCCGGTGAGCATTATGGCGCAGAAGACGGCATAGCTGAGCGCGAGCCGGAAACGGAGGCTCTTGACGAGGCGGATACCGCGCGTGTTCCGCTCCTGAGGCCGCTCGTTGGGCATGGCCTTAGGATACGACTGAGTTTAGGCGCTGACCGTCTTGGCGTCCGGAAGATCCAGCATGTAGCCGACGCCGCGGACGGTATGAATGAGTTTGGTGGGGTAGCGGTCGTCGATCTTGGAACGCAGGTGGCGAATGTAGACGTCGACGATGTTGGTGAGGCCGTCGTAGTCCATGTCCCACACGTGTTCAACGATCATGGTGCGGCTCAAGGGGCGGCCCTTGTTGCGCATGAGGTACTCGAGGATGGAGAACTCCTTGGGGGCGAGTTCGATGTTGTCCCCGGAGCGGATTACTTTGCGGCGGATGCAATCTAGGCTGAGTTCGCCGACGGTTAGCTTTTCGGGGGTGGGCTGGCCGCGGCGCAGGAGAACGCGGACGCGGGCGAGGAGTTCGACGAAGGCGAAGGGTTTGATGAGGTAATCGTCGGCGCCGAGTTCGAGGCCCTTGACGCGGTCTTCGACGGCGCCGCGGGCGCTTAAAATCAGCACCGGCGGGTTCGTCTTGCGGTTGCGGATCTTTTCGAGGACCTTGATGCCGTCCATGTCGGGCAGCATGAGGTCTAGGGTGATCAGATCGTAATCCGTGGCGTGGACTTTATCGATGGCGGACTGGCCGTCGGGGGCGATATCGACGGTGAAACCGGCGCTTTCGAGGCCGCGGCCGAGGAAGTCGGCGATTCGCTTTTCGTCTTCAACAACTAAGATGCGCATGGCAAAGGACAAAATTACATTAACATTTGGGGGGCGGTGGGGAATTGAAGGTTTTCTAATGAGAGTGGGATTTTACAATTGTGGGCGGGTTAGGGCTGTGCCGTAGGGGGACACACGCCCGGCCCTTATTGGGGCCGCGGCGCGTATGTCCCCCGTGGAGGGTCGTGGTTGTTTGGAATAGGCTGCTGCCTTGGGAACCCGTGTTGGGCTGGCGATTGGCTAAAAGTGTTCCCAGAGCCAGCCGTAAATGGCTAGGCTGCAGAGGTACGCCGCGATGGTGGCGGCTAGGATTGTGTAGTCGGCGCGGGCTACGGCGATGCCGGCGGCGAAGCTGGCTACTACTTGGAGGAGGCCGTGGGGGAAGAAGCGGCCGGCGGAGAAGCGCCAGGGGACCGAGTCTTGGGGGGCTAGGACGCTGTTGTGGTGGCCGATGGCGAGGGCGGCTAGCATCGCTGTGAAGGCGGCTAGGGGGCTTAGGGCCAGGCAGAGAATTGTCGCGGTGGCTAGGAGGATGCGGCCTTTGCGGAAGAGAAGCATGGCGCCACGCACGGGTGAAAGTTTCCAGCGTTTGCGTGCGGAGCCGTCTAGCGTGAATAAGTTTTGGGCCAGGGTGCTGAGCGCCAGGACTACTAGCATTGACATGGCATTGAGGGCGTCGGGTTCGGGATCGGGCCAGAAGAGGCGATAGGCGGTGGCGCTGAGGGCGAAGAGGAGAGCGAAGTAGAAGTCTAGGGTGCGAAGGAGCTGGCGGAGTTCGAGTATCGGCGCGCGCCAGAGCCAAGGGCTGGAACGGCGGAGGGGTTGGGTGAAGGGGCGCAGGAGTTGTATTGCGCGTTTGCTGAGGGGCCAGAGGTGGAGGCGGGCTTCAGGGATTTTTGCGAAGGGCGAAAGGAGGGCTGGCAACAAGAGGATGAGGCCGAGCGCGATCCACCAGATGAGGGCGCTGTCCGGTTGGAGCGAGAGCAGCGCTAGCCAGTAGAAGACGTTGTTGCCTTGGATCGACGATAGCGAGGCGGATTCACGCTTGGCGGCGATCAGGATGGAACGGAGGAGCGGGAGCACTAGCGCGCGATCCAGGCTAGTGGCGGGAGGGGCGCGGGGGCGATGGCGGCGAAGTAGCGGGAGGCCAGATCGTCGTGGGCCTCGGGTGAGCCGCGCCAGACGCAGCGGCCATTCAGAAGGAGCACGGCTTCGGTGGCTAGGCGTTCGACGTAATTGAGCAGGTGGGAGGTGAAGAGAATGGCGACGCCGCGGGTGCGCAGGTGGAGGAGGAGGGCGAGGACGTTTTCGCAACTGACGGGGTCGAGGCCTTCGAAGGGTTCGTCGAGGAGGAGGAGTTGGGGGGCGTGGAGGAGCGCGAGGGCGATGGCGGTTTTCTTGCGCATGCCGAAGGAGGCGGCGGAGGCGAAGCGGGTGCGGTGTTCCCAGAGGCCCAGAAGTTCGAGGAGTTCGTGGGTGCGCGTCGCGGCGTCGTTGGGCGCGAGGCCGTAGAGTTCGCCGCTGAGGCGGCAGTGTTCTTCGATGCCGAGGGCGTCGAAGAGGGCGGGGTCTTCGGGGAGGACGCCGATTTTGCGTTTCCAATCGCGCGTGGCGCGTTGGGGCGCTTCGTTGAGGATCGTGAGCTCGCCTTGGGTGGGGGCTTCGAGGCCGCTGAGGGCTTTGAGGCAGGTGGATTTGCCGGCGCCATTGGGGCCGAGCAGGGCGATGGCTTCGCCGGGGGCGAGGCGGAGGTCGAGGCTATCGAGGGCGGTGAAGCCGCCGTAGCGAATGGTTAGCTGGCGGGCGAGGAGTAGCGGTGCGGAATCCACAATTCAGGATTACGCGAAATGCGGCATTTAGTTCAGAACGGCGTTCGCCATTGGGAAGGCGGAGGGCGAGATGCGTTTGGGGCTGGACTCTTGTTCGGCTTTTTCCATGGCTTGGACGAGGCTCCAGGCGGTGCCAGCGTCGATGGGGGCGACGCCGACTTCGTAGGCGATGGAGACGGGGTAGCCGCGCTTCAGCGTCTTGATGGCGAGGAGGGATTCCTGGCCGGTGAGTTCGGTGCGGAGCGTGGTTTCGCCGGTGTTGAGACTGAGCCAGGCGAAGCGGCCTTGGCCGAGGTAGGCGAGGAGGTCGCCGTCGCGCGCGGATTGGCGGAGTGCTTCGGCGCATTCGAGGAGGAGCCAGGATTCGGTTTGGCGGCCGGTGGACTGGGCGAGGGTGGGGAAGTCCTTGAGGTTGAAAAGAACGCAATGGACGCTGGAACCGGAGCGGGCGACGAGGCGGGCGAGTTGTTCGCCCATTTGGACGAAGCCGGGGAAGTTGAGGAGGCCAGTGAGTTCGTCGCGGATGGAGAGGCTGCGGATGCGCGAGGCGATGCGGTGGCGTTCGATGGCGCCGCGGAGGGCGCGGCCGAGGGGGGAGCAATCGATTTCGTGTTTGACGAGGATGTCTTCGAAGCCTTCCTGGAAGAGGCGGATGGCGAGGGCGGGGTTCTCGCGGGGGGTGAGGACTACGATTGGTAAGCTGCGCGCGGCGGATTGGACGCGGCGGAGGGTTTCCCAGGAGCGGGCGTCTTCGCCGTTGACGCTGGCGAGGATGAGGTCGAAGGGGGCGGCGTCGAGTTGGAGGTGGAAGTCTTCGAGGGAATCGACGTGGAAGAGGCGGTAGGCGCCGAGCCAGGCGTTGCCGCGTTGGGTTTCCTCGAGTTCGGCGAGGGCTTCGCGGATGAAGAGGGCGTCGGGTTCGTGGGTCTCAAACAAAAGGATGTTTAATTGTTTTTTGGACATCGCTCATTGGTAGAGAGCGGGGAGGGATGGAAAGTTCTCAGGGAGAGAGTTTGGCGGGGGCTGTGGGGTGAATTGCGTGCGGGTTTGAGGCGACGAGTTGGCGCCCAGCGAACGTTGGTAGCGACGGGTGCTACGGTGCCTTCGATGCGGCGAGTGCCGAGCGCTTTTGACAACCGCCCTAACGTTGGGTTTTGCGGCTGAATGTACCGACGTCTACCTGCGTGATCGTTCCCGGTGTGGCTGCATCGATGGCGGCGTCGATCTTGTTCGTGTGCAGCTTCACGATTTCCCACGCTTGGGCGCTTAGCGCCACGACGGCCAAGCTGCGCTTTGAGATGTTCTGCTGCGAGGGCAGGGCACGGTCTCCCGTTAGTAGAACATCGAATCCGGCGGCCTCGGCAGCGTCCAGGAGCGCGCCGTTCTTGAGGGATCCGAAGCCGGCGTAGACCGCCGTTACTACTTCGTGCTGGAGATGGAGGCGCAGTTTGTGTGGGAGGCACTCATCGATCAGAACCTTCAACTGGCATGGACCTGGACAAATTTGATGAGTTGGTTGATGGTGCTGACCGGAACGGAAGGGAAATTTTCGTGGATTTCTTCAATGGACGAGCCGAGTTCGTAATCTTGAATGATCGTGTCGGCGGCCACACGCGTTCCTCGCACCACCGGGGCGCCGCCCAGGACGTCGGGGTCAATTTCTACGAGGCTGCAGCCGGTCCAGTCCAAATTGGTCCAGTCCATAAGAGAAACTCCCGACCCTAGCTTATCGCGTCGCTTCGGCTGTTCGCAGGCTCGCTCGATGGGTTCGGGGGAATGCGTGTATAAGGTGACGAGGTGTAAGCAGCGCCACGTTGTGCATTTCGTTCGAGTTTGGTTGACGCCGAGAGTGGGTTAAGGGCGGTAGTAAAGCTTGAAGGCGACGGAGGTGAAGATGTTGGGGCCGTTCGTCTCCAGGTTGAGGTCCATGACGTTGGGTTCGGCGCCGGGCGGGGGAATGTAGGAAGAAGGAAGGCGGACGTTGACCTGATTGAGGCCAGAGATGAAGCCGGGGGCGGCGCCTGCGTAGAGCACTTCGAGATTTATTCTGGGATAGGAGCTCATAGTGAGTCTGCTGGCGAGGGGGCGGGGTTCGAGGGGAAAGATTTCGCCGGTGGCCGCCGGGGGATTCGTGTTTCCGAGGCCGGTGGCCCAGAGGGAAACTACAGAGCCTAGCGCGGCGGGGTTGGAGGGGGAGTTGAGCGTGCCGTCTTGATTGAGGAAGACGCGGAAGATCTGACCGGCCGCGCGATCTACTCTGTTGAGCCGGAGGAAACGGGAAGAACGGCCGGCGGACTGGACTTCGAAATCGACGGGCGCGCCGGGTTCGAGTTCCCAGGGGACTTGGATGTTGAGTTGGTTCGCGGAGGCGTAGAGAACGGGGGCTTCCCAGCCATTTAAGAAAACTCGCGTGGCGGTGGGGCCCATGTGTTGGCCGAAGAGTGTGAGGATCATTCCGGGGGCGACTGCGTCGAGCGCGATGAAGGTGGACGGGGAGGAGACGCAGGTGATGAGGACGGGTTCGGGCGCGGCTTCGTCGAGGCGGTGGGGAATGCCGTTGAGGAGGAGAGTGGGAATGGGTTCCTTGGCGAAACGATAGGCGGCGTGGCCGGGAATGGGGAGATCGATGCGTTTCCGGCCGTTGCGATCATACACAACGTAGCGGAGGCCGCAGAGGTAGACGCCTTCGATGCCCTCATCGACCGCATGAAGGTTGCCGACGGCATCCGTCGTCAGGTTGCTGGTCTTGACCGGCGTGGTAGCGATGAGCCGGGTAGCGTCGGAAGAAACGAGTAGCGTGCGTTGGGGCCGCTCATTAACGCGACTGACGGAGACCCAGGCGTCGCCGGTGGGAGCGACGGTGAGAGCGTAGGAGGAAGACCATTCGGAGTCGAGGTAGGTGGCAGCGAGGAGGCGGCTGCCGGCGGGATCGAGGCGGGCGACGTATGCGGAGGCGCGAGAAGTGGTGGTGGGGATGGCGGCGTTTGCAGTGGTGGGGAGGGAAGTCGAAGTTCCCGAGAAGTAGAGTGACTGGTCGGTGTGGAGGTAGACGGCAGTGGAGCCCGTAGGGAGGAAGGTGGCGTAGAGGAAACGGGAGAGGTCGGTCGACAGACGCGCGGCCCAACTGTTGGCGCAGGGGGCGGGGCAGTTAGGGATGAGAACTCCCGGAGTGGTGGGGGCACTCTCGGGGCGGCCCCCGAAGAGTTTGGGGAGCAAGAAAACGGAGCCGTCGGAGGCGATCTCCAGATTTGCCTCGGGTTCGTCCGCCGGGCCGCCAACGTAGGTCGAGGCGATCAAGTTACCGTTCTGCGGGTCGATGCGCGAGACGAAGAGGTCGCCCAAGGATTGAGGCGAGAGATTGGGAAGGACGTCGCTTTCGGGGCCTGCGTAACGGGGTTGGAGAGAGCTGGAGGTGGTGGGGAAATCGTTGGAATTTGTGCGGCCCGAGAGATAAATGGGGGAGTTGGGAGCGACGGCGAGAGTGGTTAATTGCTCAGCGCGCGCGCCGGAGAGAACGGTAGCCCAGAGGAGTTGGCCTTGGGGCGAGAAGCGGGCGAGGGCGGCGTCAAGGCAACGACCGGGGCTGCCTAGAGAGGAGAAGCAACCGCGCAGGCGTTCGTTGGGGTAGGGCGGGCTGGGGAGTTGGAGGTCTGGGAGGCTGAAGGCCAGGATGCGGCCGCCGTCGGGTTGGATTGCTTCGAGGGTTGAGGTGAAGGTGCTGAAGAGTGGAGGCGCGAACGGTACTGTGATGACGTTGGCTTCGGGAGTTTCGAAGCCGAAGGCATTGAGACTTAGAACCCGGTACTTGCCGCCAGACGGGGGGGCAAATGCGATGCGGGGATTGAGGCGGCTCTCGCCGAGAGGGATGAAGAGGCTGTCGGCATTGAGAGTGATGTTGGGGCTTAAGGGGACATCGACTACGACGGCGGACCAATCGCAGGGGGACTGGGTGCAGGCGAGGGTCCAGGAGAGTTGGCCTTCCGGGGAGAGTGAAAAAGTGGAATCGATGTTGGGGTAGAGATTGGCTAGGCGGACGGAGCGGTAGCGTTCGATGCGGCGGCCTTTTGGGTAAATCGTTAAAGGGATGGGGAGGGCGGGGCCGTAGTGGAAGGTAGGGCTGGGGTTGGCGTTGCGGAAGCGGAATTCGGCGCCCCAGGAGGAGTAGCGGAAGAGGTTGGATTCGACGGCGAGGGAGGCTTCGCGGAGGTAGGCGGCGGGTTGGGCGGAGGACTCGAATCCGGGTTGCCAGACGATGGGATTGGGGGTGGGGCGGGGAATGGGGGCGAGGTCAGCGGCGGGGGCCAGGAGCGGCACGAAAAGCAAGAGCCATCTCATGGTTTTACGGTAGCAAGTGGTGACGCGGTCTAAAGTGAGATGCTCTCGCCCCAGGCCATGGGGACTACGGGCATGGGGGCGCCGTGGAAGCGGTTGTAGGTTTGGGTCCAGTCTTCGCGGTGGGGGACGACGTGGGCCATTTCGTTTTCGTGGCCGGGGATTACTAGGCGGGGGTTGATGCCTTGGAGGAGGCGGAGCGGGGATGGGGTCCAGCAGTTGGGGAAGAGGACGTCGACTTTGTGGGACTGGTGAATCTTGTCGATCCATTGGAAGTCGTCGTCGTTGGATTGGTCACCGGTTTGGAGGAAGGTGAGGCCTTCGGGGGTGCGGATGAGGTTGCAGTTGTTGATTACGTCTTTGCCTTGGTGGCCGGGGAGGGCTAGGTATTTGAGGTTGCCCGCGGATTGCCATTGGCTTGTGGAGCGTGGTGGGGTGGTGAGGCGTGGACGGAGTTCGGGTTTTTCGCGCCAGATGTCGGCGGGGCCGACGACGGGTTTGTTGCGTTCGAAGAAGAGTTCGCCGACGTGGGGGTTGGCGTGGTCCTCGTGCCAGTGGGAGATGAAGAGGGCGTCGGCGGTATCGGCGAGGAGCTTTAGCGTGTCTTCGGACATGGAGAAGGCTTCGATGCGCGGAGGGCCGGGGACTAGGTCGTAGACGAAGGATGCGGTCGCGGTGCGGATGAAGAAGGTGTGGTTGTAGAGCTTCCAGATTTTTGCGCCGGTGGTGGGTTTGGTGGAGGCGATTTCCTTGGCGGTGGCGGCCATGCGTTGGCGGTACCAGGATTGGATGAGGGGCTTCGAGGGGGCGCTTTCGATGTGGAGGAGGTCGTCGAGGCGGATGAGCGCGGCGCGGCGGACGGGGTGCTCGGCTTTGGACGGCGGGTACTGGCGGAGGATGTCGTCGACCCATTGGAGGGAGCGGTCGAGGAATTCGTCGGGGGCGTCTTTGAGTTCGGGGGCGGTGAGGGCGCGGCGGGGGCTGGAGAGATATTTTTGGGCGAGGAGGGGGGTGGCGAGGAGGGGGAGGACTCCGATGAATGCTTCACGGCGGCGCATGGCTAGCGTCGCTTCTTCACTAGAGGCTTACAGGGCGGAATTTTCGACCTCGCGTCTCGGGCTTGGAGATCCGCAAGGATCCGGTCCCAATCGTGGCCTAAGTTTGCCGTGTACTCGTCGCGGATGCGGTAGACCTCGGCCATGATTTCATCCTCAGGCCATGGGACTACCGTAGCGGAGTTCTTCCGGCGTGCAGATGAGGATTTCGGGGTGGCCATAGCTACGCAATATCCTTTCGACTTCCCGGCGAATCTGGGCGTTCACGAGATGCCGGAAATTCCAAGTTAACAAATACTCGCAATTCGAGAGAACGGCGGCCGCGATGTGGATTGCGTCAGCTTCCACACTGGCAGGGATTCTGCCCGGCCCGACTAGTGTTTTGGCGAGTGCAATGGTTTCGTCGTCAGTGACGATTCGAGTCGCTTCTGCCATGAAGCCGAGCCGTCGCGAGGCAACGGTGCGGTCGCCTTGCTCGCATTCCGATTCGACGACCGAGGAAACGATGAGTTGGTAGTCTACACGACGCTGATCCCACCATTCCCAAGTTTGCATTTGGCGGGAGAGGGAAATCGCGTTTCGGCTTGGCCGGGCGGCTAGGTAGCTGAAGACTGAGGTTTCAAGGTAGACGCGGGGTTTTGACATAGACGCAGGAGCGCGGATTCTTCAGCTTACATTCACAGCGAGCCAATATCATGGATGAGACATGGATACTTCGATCATTGCGGTGTTGGTGTTTGGGTTGTTATTGCTGTTGGGAGTTGCGTTGCTCGTGGTGGTGTTCCGGCCGAAGGGGGATGGGGGCGCGGAGGCGGCGGGGCGGTTGGAGAGCCGCTTGCTGGATGAGTTCTCGCGGATGCGGGGGGAGTTGATCGAGGGGTTTCGGGGGCAGGCCCGGGAGTTCGATTCGAAGTTTCAAGTGTTAGAACAGCAGACGTCGGAGCAGTTCTCGCGGCAGCGGCGGGAGTTGGCGGAGATGAGCGTTACCTTGCGGACTGAGATTGAGGCGCGGCTGAAGGCTATCGAAGAGAAGAATGAGAAGAAGCTCGATGAGATGCGGCAAACGGTGGATGAGAAGTTGCAGGGGACGCTGGAGCAGCGGCTGGGGGAGAGTTTTAAGCAGGTGAGTGAGCGGCTGGAGCAGGTGCATAAGGGTTTGGGCGAGATGCAGACGCTGGCGGCGGGCGTGGGGGATTTGAAGAAGGTGATGACGAATGTGAAGACGCGGGGGACTTGGGGGGAGGTGCAGTTGGGGGCGTTGCTCGAGCAGGTGTTGACGCCGGAGCAGTATGCGCAGAACGTAGCCACTACCGGGACGAATGAACGCGTGGAGTTTGCGGTGAAGTTGCCGGGGCAGGAGGTGAATGGGCAGCCGGTGTGGTTGCCGATCGACGCTAAGTTTCCGATGGAGGACTATCAGCGCTTGGTTGAGGCGAGCGAGGCGGCGGATCAGGAGGGTGTGGATAAGGCCGGGAAGGAACTCGAGAATCGCGTTTGGGTGTTCGCGAAGTCGATTCGCGATAAGTACGTGATGCCGCCCGCGACTACAGACTTTGGGATTTTGTTTTTGCCGACTGAGGGATTGTATGCGGAGATGATGCGGCGGACGGGGTTCGTCGATGAAGTGCAGCGGGAGTTGCGCGTTACGTTGTCGGGGCCGAGTACGTTGCTCGCCTTGCTCAATAGTTTGCAGATGGGGTTCCGGACTTTGCAGATTCAAAAACGGTCGAGCGAGGTGTGGGAGTTGTTGGGGGTGGTGAAGAACGAGTTTGGGAAGTACAGCGATGTACTGGCGGCGGTGAAGACGAAGCTGGAGCAGGCTTCGAAGACGATTGAGACGGCGGAGACGCGGACGCGGCAGATACAGCGGAAGTTGAAGAATGTGGAGGAGGTGGTTAGCGAGCCTAAGGCTTTAGGGGCGGGGGAACTCTTTGAAGACTACTCGTAGCGTAGTGCTTCAGCCGGGGCTACGCGGGCGGCGGAGTTAGCGGGGTAAAGCGTGGCGCAGAGTGAGATGAAGAGCGCGAAGGCGACGATCCAGAGGGCGTCTAGAGGGTTCGGCAGGAAGGGGACGTAGGAGATCGAATAGATTTCTTCGCTGAGGCTAATGAGTTTATAGTGGTCCGCTACGAAGGAGATGCCGTAGCCGAGGATGAGGCCGAGCGCCGCGCCGACGATGCCGATCAAGAGACCTTGGTAGATGAAGATGCGGCGGATTTGTTCGACCTTGGTGCCCATGGCGAGGAGCAGCGCGATGTCGCGTTGCTTTTCCATGACCATCATGATGAGCGTGATGAAGATGTTGAGGGCGGCGACCAACTGGATGAGGCTGATAGTGATGATGGAGACGATGCGCTCCATGCGGAGGGCGCCGAGGAGTTGGCGGTTCTGTTCCATCCAGTGCGTGGTGACGTAGCTTTTGCCGAGGGTCTTTTGGATGCTTTCGGCCAGCTGGGGGGCGTCGTCGATGTTCGTGGTTTTGATTTCGATGGCGTTGACGACGTCGCCCAAGAGCATCATTTGCTGGAGCTGCGCGAGGCCGAGGAAGGCGAAGTTGGCGTCGACGTCGTAGAAGTTCGTTTCGATGATGCCGCCGACGCGCACTTTGAAATACGAGGGGCGGTAGCCGAAGGGCGTGAGTTCGCCGAGAGGGTTGATGACGGTAAGTTGGTTGCCGAGCTTGAGGCCGAGGGCTTCGGCGAGTTTCTTGCCGAGGATCATTTGCGTTGCGCCTTCGCCGATTTCTTCGAGCGATTCGAGGGAGCCTTGCTTTAGGTAGGGCAGGAGGTCTTGGCGGAGCCGGGGGCTCTTGAGGTCGAGGCCTTTCAAGATGGCGCCGGAGTTGTTGACGCCGCTCGAGAGGAAGACTTTCTCGTAGAGGGCGGGCGAGGCTTCGGCGACGCCGTTGAGCGTGGCTAGTTGTTTGGTGGTGGCTTGCCAGTTCTTGATGCCTTCGGCGGGGACGGCCTCGGTGACGGTGACGTGGGCCGTCGCGCCCAGGAGATTTTTTTGCAGTGTGACGCGGAAGCCGTTGTTGATCGCGATGGCGATAACGAGGGCCATGACGCCGGAGGCGACGCCGAGGATGCTGATGAAGGTGATGATGGAGATGGCGGCTTGGCGGCGTTTGGCGCGGAGGTAACGGCTGGCGACGAATAGCTCGAATGAGAACTTCATTTGGCGGTCGGGGTTAGCGCCGGACGAGGACTTCGCGGACGTGGTCGCGGCTTAGGAAGAATTTGACGCTTTGGAAATCCTCGAAGAGGCGTTCGATGTTGCGGTTGGAGAAGGGCTGGCCGGGGGGGAGTTCGCCTTTGGGCGTTAAGACGAGGCTCGATTCGTCTTGGATGCGGAAGCTGTATTGGGGGATGGTGGGGGCTTTATCGTCGGCGTAGAAGTAGGCGAGGAGGTAAGCGCCGGGGTCGAGGATGCGATGGAGGTGGTCGATGGTGCGTTCGAGGAGGCTGGGGCGGAGGAATTGGAGGCAGTCCCAGACGAGGGCGCCGTCGAAGGGGCCGCGTTGTTCGGAGAAGGTTTGGACGAGGAAGGACTCGACGCGGGCGGGGTCGCGTTGGTTTTCGTAGAAGTCGCCGTCGCCGAAGCAGTCTTCGAGGGTGGCGAAGAAATCTTCCGAGTAGAGGCGGCTGCCGTATTGGGACATGAATTGGATGTTGGCGGAATTGGCGCCGCCGAGATCGAGGAGGCGGAGGTCGCGCGTGGTGTCGAGGGAACGGACGAATTGTTGGAGGGCGGTGGAGTTGCGTTGTTGGGGATTAGCGTTCGCGGGCGGACCGGTTTTTACGGCGGCGATGGAGAAGTTGTTGGCCGACGGGGCGGCGTCGCGGGGAGGGCGCGATGGGCGCAAGGAATCGTCGACGGGCTGGACCTCGCCGCCGGTTACAGCTCGAAGGATGGCGCGCAGACGATCAGAGAACAATGGAGTAGTACCAAAGTAACACCGACCTCAGGCCTGTGAACAAATTGGGTTCGTTAGCGCTTGACGTCGCCGCCGCCAGCGGTTGCGGCCATCGTCTGTTGCACGGGGGCGGCTTGTTGTGGGGCGCTAATCGGCTTGGGCGCGGGCTTGGGCTCGCTGCGAATGATGTCGATCGAACCTTTGAAGACGGCGCCGTCTTCGATGGAGATGCGGGCGGTCTTGATGTCGCCGACGAGGCGGGCGTCCTTGCGGATTTCGGTCTTGTCGGCGGCTTCGACGTTGCCTTGGACTTGGCCGAGGATGACGACGTCCTTGGCCTTGAGGCCGGCCTTCACCTTGCCGTTGGGGCCGATGGTGCACTTGTGTTCGTGCGCTTCCACGGTGCCTTCGACCTCGCCATCGATGATGAGGTCTTCTTTTGAAAATATCTGACCGGTGATGGTGACGCCTTTGCCGATGGTGGCAACGCGGCTGGGCGGGGCGTCGGCTTCGTAACGGGGGCTCGAGGGTTGCATAGGCATACCGTCATGGGAAGGCGCGGGGCTGGGGGCGACAGGGCGGGCCGATTCTTCAGGGGTGTTGCGACGATTCCACATGGACATAGGATCTCCTAGACGTTTGTTGCGTTTCAGTAAAAGGCTAGCGGATTGGGGAGGGGGAACGCAACGGTCTGGAGTGTGTTTTGGGACTTTTTCGATTTCGCAACTTGCCTACGGCGCGAAGCATCTTTATACTCGTGGTTTCGCGCCGCTGAAAATGGCGGGGCGAGCCGATAGAGAAGAGTAGATGTTGTTACGAGACGAGAACGATCCTCTCGCGCCACAAAGGGAAGCGGCGATGTTCTATGGGTTATTTTTGCGCGGGCATTCGGCGGACGATTTGCGCAAGGATATCGACGTGCCGATGGGGACGGCGGAGAAGTGGATGGGTGGTGGGAGGTACGGCGTGAACTTCAAGGATAATTTGAAGCGGGTTTATGCGTACCGGAAGAAGGTGTTGGCGATTTTCGATGAGTTGGTGATGAACGAGCGGAACCGGCAGCGGCCGCACTAGGGCGGAGTTGGGCTAGCGCTTGGGGGGCTGGTGCCGGATGGGTTCGGGAACGCGAGGGATTTGCGGGTTTTCGTATCCGAGAGTCCAGGTGAGCGGGATGGACTCGGGCAGGTAACAGTTTTTGTCGTCGCAGGCTTGGTAGACGAGCTTGGCCTTTACTTCGATTTTCTTGTCCGGCGTAAGGGCCTCGCGCACGGCGCGGTCGCCTCGTATGACGAGGCGGGCGAAGACGGAGAACGCGCTTTCAAAGATGGGCATGGTCTCGTTGATGGGTTTCAGATGTAGCGTCTTCGCTTGTGGGAGAGTAATCCCTTCGAGCCTCCAGGCCGGGGAGGGCTCGAATTCGAGCGCCAGGGGCTTGTAGCCTACGACGCCGGGAGCGTAGAGATGCATTTTGGGCTTGAGGCGGAAGTCGAGTTGGAGCCGGATATGCTGGTCGGGGCGCACCGTGGCATTGGTGGAAGATGCCGTGAGGGACATGCGCTTATTGACGACGCGCGTTTCGAGCAGGCCGGTGCGAACGTTGAGCGCGGTGGAGAGGATGGAGTTTACGGTTTCGCGTTCGAGGGGCTCGTCTTCGAAATGCTTCGAGACGATTTTGCCTTGCCGGTCCACGAGGAAAGTGCCAGGGTAGGGCACGCCATACTTGACCGAATCAACGGGCTGCTTCACGTTGAAGAGGCCGAGTGACTTGATGTAGGCGGAGCCGGAATCCGAGAGGAAGGTGTATCCGATGTTGTATCGCTTGGCGAAGTCGGCGAGGATCTCCACTGTGTCGTAACTTAGGGCGGCGAGACGGTAGCCTTGCTTTTCGAGCGCGGCTCGGCTTTCTTCCAACTCCACGAGTTGGACTTTGCAGGTGGGTCACCAATCGGCGGAACGGAAGAAGACGAGCATGAGGCCTTTGGGGCCGGAGAGGGAGGCGAGGTCGCGGGGTTGGCCGTGGTGATCGGGGAGGGAGAAGGCGGGAAGGGTCTCGCCGGGCTTGGGGCCGGCTTGACTGGGGCGAATTTGGGCTGGTGGCGGTGCTTGCGCGAAAGAACAGAGTGTCAGTGCGGCGAGGATTGGCAGGGGACGCCGTTTCATTGGCACCGATTATAACTTCGCTTTTCGGCGGCGTGAAGCAGCCGCTAGGGCTGGGGCGGGGGTCCGTTACACTCAGTGGATGGTACTTACGGCTTATGTGGTGGATGCGTTCGCGGGGGAGATTTTTCGGGGGAATCCGGCGGCGATCATTCCGCTAGAGGCATGGCTGCCGGATTCGTTGCTGCAGGCGATGGCGATGGAGCACAATATCGCCGAGACGGCTTACTTTGTGCGCGAGGGGGATGGGGTGCGGTTGCGGTGGTTTACGCCGGCGGTGGAGGTGGATTTGTGCGGGCATGCGACGGTGGCGGCGGCTTTTGTGATGCGTGAGGTGTTGGGGATTTCGTCGGCGCGGTTTGAGTTTCAGTCGCGGTCGGGGTTGTTGGGGGTGGATGTAGCGGATGGGATCTATACGTTGGATTTTCCTTCGCGGCCGCCGGTGGCAGTGGAGGCGGATGAGTATTTGGTGGCTGGCTTGGGTCTGGCGCCGGGCGAGGTGATGGCGGCGCGGGACTACTTGGTGACTTATCCGGATGAGGCGGCGCTGCAGGGGCTCGCGCCCGATATGGGGACTTTGAAGCGGGCGAAGAAGTTCGCGGTGATCGCTACCGCGCCGGGGAACGAAGCAGGAGTGGATTTTGTGAGCCGATTTTTTGCGCCGGCGCAGGGAATCGATGAGGACCCGGTGACGGGGAGCGCGCATTCGACGTTGATTCCGTATTGGGCGAAACGGCTCGGGAAGACGAAGATGTTCGCAAAGCAGATCTCCGCACGGGGCGGGGAGTTGCATTGCGAGATGCGTGGGGAGAGGGTGGGGATTGGGGGGCGGGCGGTGTTGTATTCGAAGAACGAGATCTACATCCCTTGATTTACATGCCCGGATAGTAGACGAGGTCGGTCGAGACTACTTGGCCGCCGGCTTGCTTCAGCATGGTGATGACTTGGCCGCGGTGGTAGGTGCCGTGGTTGACGATGTGGAGGAGGGCTTTGTACTTCTTTTCGGACTTGGATTCGCCCTTGAGGTTGATCCAGTGGAGGTCTTCGCTTAGGGATTCGTTGCTTTGGTTGCGCGTCCAATCGGCTAGGCCTTGGGGGTATTGGGGCCAGTGTTGTTCGAGGGCTTCGATGGTTTGGGGGTCGTTGGGTTGGGCGAAGGCTACGTTGGGGACTTGGGTGAAGCGGGCGTGCCAGATGCGATCCGCGCGGAAGACGTGGAGGAGGGTGTCGTGGATGCCGCCGAAGCTGTTGCCGCGATCGGCTTGGAGGGCTTCGGGCGTCAAGGATTTCACGGCGGCTAGGACTTGTTGGGTGGCCCAGAGGGAGTATTCGAGGTGTTGGGCTAGGAGTTGGCTGGAGATCACTTCGTTTGCTCTTTCGGATTTAGGGTAGCGCCGTAGAAGGCGTGGGCTTCTTGGACGAGGCCGTCTTCGCGGAGGGTGAGTAGTTCGAGGGCGCGGTAGGCGGTTTCGTTTAGGGTGGCGTGGTAGTGGACGTAGATTTGATTCGCGGTGGCTTGGGTTTCGATGAGTTCGAAATGGAGCGTGGGGATCTTCGCTAGGGCTTGGGACCAGTAGGCTTCGAGGGCGGCGATGCCTTCGATGGGGTTCGAGGGGGCTTTGGGGCTCGAGAAACGGACGTCGTTTGCGAACATGGAGAGGACCGTGGGGAGGTCGCGCGCGTTCCAGGCGGCGATCCACTTATTACTCCAATTGGTCGCGAAGGCAGTTGGGTCAAGCACCTTGACCTAATTTTACGTGAGACAGGAAATAAGTCAAGATGCTTGACCCAATTCGGCAGAACGAACTCGATGAGGCGTTGGATTTGTTTCACTTCGCTTGGCGGACGATCGTGGCGCAGCCGGATCGGCTGCTGGCGCGGCAGGGACTCTCGCGGGTCCATCACCGGATTTTGTATTTCATCCGGCGCAATCCGAATTTGAGCGTCAATGGGTTGGTGGAGGTGTTGGGGATATCGAAGCAGGCCTTGCATCCGGCGTTGAAGGCGTTGCAGGACAGGAAGCTGGTGATGGCGATGGCGTCGCCGGAGGATAGGCGGGTGAAGCGGTTGAGTTTGACGGTGAAGGGGCGGCAGTTTGAGGAGGTGTTGAGCGGGGATCAGCGGGAGAGGTTGGAGCGGGCGTTTCAGATGGCGGGGGCGGGGAAGGAGCGGGTTTGGCGGGAGGTGATGGGGCGGGTGGCGGAATAATTGCGGGGCTATAATTCTCGGCATGCTGCGTTTCGGCGTTGGGTTTTGGCTTGCGTATTCTTGGCTGGCGTTTTCGCAGACGGCGGCTTACGATTTGGTGATCGCGGGCGGGCGCGTGATGGACCCGGAGAGTGGTTTGGACGCAGTGCGCAATGTGGGGATTCGCGGGGGGAAGATCGCGGCGATCTCGGCGGGGACGTTGCGTGGGAAGCGGACGATTGACGCCAAGGGGCATGTCGTCGCGCCGGGATTTATCGATCTGCATTCGCATGGGATCAATAACGCTTCGAACGAATACCAGATGCATGATGGGGTGACGACGTCGCTGGAGCTGGAAGCGGGGATGCCTGCGGTGGGGGCGTACTTGAAGGGTCGTGAGGGGAAGGCGCTCATCAATTACGGCGCGACTGTCTCGCACGCTTCGGCGCGGGTGAAGGCGATGAAGGAGTTCGCGTCGACGTTGGGCGCGGATACGAATGCGCCGATGAGTGGGATTCCTTTGGCGGGGCGGAATGCGCGAGTGAAGGATGAGGAAGAGTACACGCGGATGGCGTTTTTGATGGAGCAGGGATTGAAGGAGGGGGCCTTGGGCGTGGGCGTGATTCCGGCGTATTTGCCGGGGGCGACGCGGGGCGAGATTTTTCGCGTGTATCAGATGGCGGGGCGCTGGGGCGTGCCGGTGTATACGCATGTGCGGGGCGGTACGACGGAGGAGGGCGTGCAGGAGGCGATCGCGAACGCGGCGGGGAGCGGGGCGAGTTTGCACATCGTGCATTTGAATAGCTCGACGCGCGGGTCGATTCCGTTGATGCTCGAGATGATCGCGGGGGCGCGGAAGAAGGGGATCGATGTGACGACGGAGGCTTATCCGTATACGGCGGGGTCGACGTTTATCGAGTCGGCGATTTTCGACGATGGGTGGATGGAGGCGATGGGGAGCACGTATAGCGATCTGCAATGGCAGGCGACGGGGGAGAGGTTGACGAAGGAGACGTTTGAGAAATACCGGAAGGAGGGCGGGATTGTGTTGCTGCATAGCATGCGGCCGGAATGGATCAAGATGGCGATGGCGTCTCCGTTTGTGATCGTGGCTTCCGATGGGATGCCTTATGCGAAGGGGGCGCATCCTCGGGGTGGTGGGACTTTTAGCAAGGTGTTGGGGGAGTATGTGCGGGAATTGAAGGCGACGACTTTGATGGAGGCGTTGCGGCGGATGACTTTGTTGCCGGCGAAACGGCTGGAGGGGATGGCGCCGGGGATGAAGAATAAGGGGCGGATTCGCGTGGGGGCGGACGCGGACATTACGGTTTTCGATGCGGAGACGGTGAAGGATACGGGGACTTATGAGACGGGGCCGCAGTTTTCGCGCGGGATTGCGCATGTGCTAGTGAATGGGGTGGCGGTGGTGGCGGATGGGAAGACGGTGCCGGATGTTTTTCCGGGTAAGGCTGTGGTGGGGAATTATGGGGCGCGGAAATGACGTTGCTGTTTTTGTTGGTGGCGGCGGGCTGTGGCTTCGCGCAGAACCATAGTTTTTCGGCGGCCGATATCGAAGATGGCGGGCAGATTTACCGCAAGAATTGCATCGGCTGCCATGGGAGCGAGGGGGCTTCGGTGGCGGGGGTGGATTTGGTGAATGGCCGGTATCGCGTGGCGACGAGCGATGAGGATCTCGTCAAGATCATCATGAATGGGTTGCCCGGTACGGGGATGCCGGCGACGGCGTTGAGTGTTTCGCGGCCTCCGTTGATCCTCGCTTACTTGCGTAGCTTGAAGGACAAGAAGGGCAGGAAGTCGATCGCGGCGGCAAGTGGAGACGCGTCGCGGGGGGAGGTTTTGTTTAAGGGGAAGGGCGCTTGTTCTGGGTGCCATCGCGTGCGGGGAGAGGGGGGACGGCCGGGGCCGGATCTGAGCGACGCGGGACATTTTTTGAGTGCGCTCGAGATCGAAGCCGCGATTCTCGATCCCGACGAGCGTTATCCGTTTGGGACGAGGCCGGTGAGGATGGAGCGCAAGGATGGGGGTGCGCTGACGGGGTTGTTGTTGAATCAGGATACGTATAGCTTGCAATTGATTGATCAGGATGGTGGCTTGCGTTCGGTGCAGCGGAGTGAATTGCGGCGCGTTGTTCCGGCGGGTTCTTGGATGCCGGGTTATCGCGGGAAGCTGGATGCGCAGGAGTTGGCGGATTTGATCGCGTATTTGATGAAGCAGAAGGGTGTGCAATGAAATCAATTTCGCTCTGGTTGGTGGTGGTGTTTGGCGCATTCGGGCAGGTGAGTTGGGAGCGGTTGCGGGAGGCCGAGAAGGAGCCGCGGAACTGGTTGACGTATTCGGGGGCATCGTCTGGGCAGCGGCATAGCGCGTTGACTCAGATTCATGCGGGGAACGTGAAAGAGCTGGAGTTGAAGTGGGTGTTTCAGGCGGCGTCGTTTGAGAAGTTCGAGGCTACGCCCTTGGTGGTGGATGGGATTTTGTATACGGTCCAGGCGCCGAACGATATCGTGGCGATGGATGCGGCGTCGGGGCGTATTTTTTGGACCTACAATCATGTACCGTCGCGCGAGGCGCGGGTTTGTTGTGGGCGGGTGAACCGGGGGCTCGCGATCTTGGGCGACTTGCTGTACATGGGTACGATCGACGGGCGGCTGCTGGCGGTGGACGCGAAGACGGGGAAGGCGGCGTGGAGCGTGGCGGTTGCGGCGCCCGAGGCCGGTTATTCGTTGACGCATGCGCCACTGGTGGTGAAGGACAAAGTGATCGTTGGCGTGGCGGGCGGCGAATATGGGATTCGCGGCTTTTTGGCGGCGTTTGATGCGAAGACCGGCAAGGAGATCTGGCGTTTTTATACGGTGCCCGGCGCTGGGGAGGCGGGGAACGAGACGTGGGCGGGGGAATCGTGGAAGACGGGCGGCGGATCGATTTGGGTGACGGGCGCTTACGATGCCGCGACGAATTTGACGTATTGGGGAGTGGGGAATCCGGGGCCGGATTGGAATGGGGATGGGCGTTTTGGGGACAACTTGTATTCGGATTGCGTGGTGGCGCTCGATGCGGATACGGGGAAGCTGCGGTGGCATTATCAGTTCACGCCGCATGATGAGTTGGACTACGACGCCGTGCAGGTGCCGGTGTTGGGGGATATCGAGGTGAAGGGGCGGAAGCGGGCGGTGGTGATGTGGGCGAACCGGAACGGCGTTTACTACGTGCTGGACCGGAAGACGGGTGAGTTCTTGGCGGGGAAGCCGTTCGCGAAGGTGACTTGGATGGATGGGTTTGATGCGAAGGGGCGGCCGAATAAGTTGGCTTCGGCGGCGCCTTCGAAGGAGGGGACGCTGGTGTATCCGGGTGTGCAGGGGGCGACGAATTGGTATTCGCCGTCGTTTAGCCCGAGGACGGGGTTGTTTTATATTCCGGCTTGGGTGGATTCGTTTTCGACGTTCGTGAAGGCTCCGGAAACTTACAAGGCGGGGCAGAAGTTTTTGGGTGGCTATCCGCGGGCTAGTTTTGGTTTGAACCGCGGCGGGCAGCAGAACACGCGGAAGCCCGAAGATGGGCATGGGGCGGTGATCGCGGTGGAGGCGGCGACGGGGGAGAAGCGGTGGCAATTGGATTTTGTGGATGTGACGGATTCCGGGATTTTGACTACGGCTTCGGATTTGTTGTTTACCGGGAATCGGGAGGAGCATTTTCATGCGATTAATGCGCGGACGGGGGCGGTGCTTTGGAGGACGACGTTGGGGGGGACGATGGCGAATGGGCCGATTACGTATGAGGTGAGGGGGAGGCAGTATGTGGCGGTGGCGGCGGGGAATGGGTTGTTTGTTTTTGGGTTGCGGGGGGAGTGAGCTGGTGCTGCGTTGGGTGTTGGTTTTGTGGGCCGGGGTTGGGGCGGCTCTAGGGGCGAGGCCGTTGGTGGAGACGCCGCCGCTCGAGTGTTGGTTGGGTGAGACGAAGGTGGTGAAGAGCCCTGCGATTCGAATGCATGGGACGCGCCGGCTTGCGCGGCTTGAGGTGTCGACGACGTTGAGCGCTAAGAAAGATAGCTGTGAGATGCGTTGGACTGTGGTTTTGGGGGCGCAGCGGTCCACGGTGACAAGTGAGGAGCGGGCTGAGTGGGAGGTCCGGTTTGAGCTGCTGAGTCTGGCTAATGCGCGAGGGCGGGTTTTGGCGCGCATGGTGCGTCGAGTGGGCGGCTACGGCGAGGATGAGTTGGTGGAAGTGGACGGGACGCGCGGGGTAGTTCATCGGATTGCTTTGCGGGAGATGCGGGCGCAGTTGGAGAAGGCGCGACCGGATTGTCCGTTCATGTTGTCGTCGCGAGGTATAAGGGCGGATGGGGTCGTGGAGGTTGAGGCGCACACGGAAGAGGACTTGGCGCCGGGTGAGCGGAGTTGCATGCCGGAGCGGCGGTGGTTGTTTGATCCGAAGCGGAAGAAGGTTTGGCCTTTGGATGGCTCGCCGCTAAAATAGAAGGTTTGCCGAGTACTGTTGTTATTGCCGAGAAGCCGTCGGTGGCCCGGGATATCGCCAAGGTGGTGGGGGCGACTCAGAAGGGCGAGGGGTATTTGCATGGGGGCGGGCATATCGTCACTTGGGCGATTGGGCATTTGGTGTCGCTGGCGCAGCCGCATGAGATACGGCCGGAGTGGAAATCTTGGCGGCGTCAGTTGTTGCCGATGTTGCCCGCGGAGTGGCCGCTGGTGGTTTATGAGAAGACCAAGGATCAGTTCGCTACGATTCAGAAAATTCTGAATTCGCCGAAGGTGGATCGCGTGATTTGCGCGACTGACGCAGGGCGCGAGGGGGAGTTGATCTTCCGCTATATCTACGAGGCGGCGGGGAGCGACAAGCCGGTGCAGCGGTTGTGGATCTCGTCGCTTACGGCGGAGGCGATCGAGGCGGGGTTGGCGTCGCTTAAGGATTTTCACGAGTACGATGGCCTGGCGGATGCGGCGCGGGGGAGGTCGCGGGCGGATTGGCTGGTGGGGATGAATTTGTCGCGGGCTTATTCGTTGGCCTACGATGAGAAGCTTTCGGTGGGGCGCGTGCAGACGCCGACGCTGGCGATGTTGGTGGAGCGGGAGTTGTCCATTCGCGCGTTTGTGGCGGAGGAGTATCACGAGGTGGTGGCGACGTTCTCGCCTCGCGGTGTGGCGGGAGTGGCGGGGAAGCCTACGTATGAGGGGGCCTGGTTTCGCGAGGTGAAGGCAGGGGAGACCTTACAGCAGGCGATGCGGTTGCCAGCGGATCCGGCGGTGGCGAAGGAGATCGTGGCGCGCGCGAAGTCGGGCGAAGCGAAGATCACGAGCCTGGAGGCGGAGGCGAAGCGGATGGCGCCGCCGCAGTTCTACGATTTGACGGAACTGCAGCGTCATGCGAACCGCTTGTACGGCTATAGCGCGCAGAAAACTTTGGATTTGGCGCAGCAGCTTTATGAGTCGCACAAGTTGATTACTTATCCGAGGACGGATTCGCGGCATCTTTCGCGGACGGTGGCGGCGGGGTTGCCGGCGGTGGTTAAGGCGGTGGTGCCGGAGTATCCGGGTTTGGTGGCGGCGGGGAGTGGGACGCGGGCGCTGTCTTCGCGTTATGTCGACGATGCGAAGGTCACCGATCACCATGCGATTATTCCGACTTCGGTGTCGCCCTCGCGGGCGAAGTTGAGCGCGGAGGAGCGCAATGTTTACGATCTGGTTGCGCGGCGATTGTTGGCCGCTTGGCACGACGACTATCTGACGGAGGTGACGACGGTTGTTACTTCTATCGCCAATCCAGGGGTGACGGATACCTTCCATTCGACGGGGACTTTGGTGCGGCAGCAGGGATGGAAGGTGCTGGACATCGTGGTCGAGAAGAAGGGTAAGGAGAAGAGTGAGGAGGAGCAGACGCTGCCGCCGGAGTTGCAGTTGGGGCAGGAGCAGGATGTGGTGAAGGCAGCTGCGGCGTTGAAGAAGACGCGGCCACCGAAGCGGTATACCGACGCGACGTTATTGACGGCGATGCAGACGGCGGGGAAGACGCTCGATGAGAAAGAGCTTTCCGATGCGATGAAGGAGAACGGCTTGGGAACGCCGGCTACGCGCGCGAATATTATCGAGGTGTTGCTGGAGCGCGGCTATGTGGAGCGGCAGGGGAAAACGCTCGCGGCGACGGATAAGGGGGTCCGGTTGATTGAGGTGGTGCACCCGGAGGTGAAGAGCCCGGCGATGACGGGGCAGTGGGAGGCGCAGTTGAAGCGGATGGAGCGGGGGCAGGCGGAGTTGGGCGGGTTCATGAAGGGGATTGAGGAGTATGTGCGCGAGGTGGTGGGGAAGGTAGGGGAAAAGGTTGTTGGGTCTTCGGCGCCGGTTGTTGCGGAGCGCGCGGTTGTTACGGCAAGAGCGGTGCCGGGGGAGGCTTCCGAGATTTTGCGGCAGGTGTTTGGGTTCGCGGACTTTCGACCGGGGCAGGAAGAGGTTTGCCGGGCTTTGATCGAAGGGAAAGACGGCTTGTTGGTAATGCCGACGGGGGCGGGGAAGAGTTTGTGCTATCAGCTTCCGGGGTTGGCGCTGGGCGGGACGACGTTGGTGATCAGCCCGTTGATTGCGTTGATGGAGGATCAGGCGGCGAAGTTGGCGCAGCTGGGTCTCGCGGTGGAGCGCATCCATTCGGGGCGGGACAGGGCGGCTTCGCGCGAGGCTTGCTTGCGTTATCTCGCGGGGGACTTGCAGTTCTTGTTTATCGCGCCGGAGCGATTGCGGGTGCCGGGTTTTCCCGAGATGCTGGCGAGGCGCAAGCCGACTTTGATCGCGGTGGATGAGGCGCATTGTATTTCGCAATGGGGTCATGATTTCCGGCCCGATTACCGGACGCTGGGGCAGCACTTGCCGGCGCTGCGGCCGGCGCCGGTGATTGCGTTGACGGCGACGGCGACGCCGGTGGTGCAGGACGATATCGTTTCGCAGTTGGGGCTTGGAGGTGGCGGCAGATTTATTCGTGGCTTCCGGCGGGACAACATCGCGGTGGAGGTGATCGAGGCGGGGCCGGCTTTGCGGCCGCACTTGGCGTTGGAGTTGTTGCTCGAGGCGAAGCGGCGGCCGGCGATTGTTTATACGCCGACGCGCGCGAAGGCGGAGGAGATGGCGGCGTTGTTGAACGAGAGGCTTCCGGCCGCGGCTTATCACGCGGGTTTGAAGCCGGATGTACGGGCGCGGGTGCAGGAGCGTTTTCTCGAGGGCAAGCTGGAGGTGATTGTCGCGACGATCGCGTTTGGTATGGGTATCGATAAGGCGAACGTGCGGACGGTGATTCATACGGCGTTGCCGAGCAGTATCGAGAATTACTATCAGGAGATTGGGCGCGCGGGGCGTGACGGCGAGGCGTCGCGGGCGGTGTTGATGCATTCGTACGCGGACCGGCACACGCACGATTATTTTCACGAGCGCGATTATCCGGATATTAAGCTGCTTGAGCGCATACAGAAGTTGTTGGGGGCGGAGGCGCAGGCTAAGGCGGACTTGCAGGCGCGGTTGCGGGTGGAGGAGGAGGTTTTCGATAAGGCGCTGGAGAAGCTTTGGATTCATGGCGGGGCGAACGTCGATTTCGCGGAGAACGTGACGCTGGGGCATGATGACTGGCGCAAGCCGTATAACTCGCAGATCGCGCATAAGCTGGAGCGGCTGAATGCGATGTTGCGTTTCGCGGATGCGAGTGAGTGCCGGATGTGCGCGTTGGTGGCTCATTTTGGGGATCGCTATGGGGCGTTGAAGCCTTGCGGGATTTGCGATTTTTGCGCGCCGGGGGATTGCGAGGCGCAGCGCTTCCGTGCGGCGACGGAGGATGAGTTGGAGTTGGCGCGCGAGGTGCTGGCGGGGTTGCGGCGGAGTGGGGCGATGTCGACGGGGAAGTTGTTCGCGGCGCACTGTCCGGGGATGGCGTCGCCGAGTGGGGCTCGGGATGCGTTCGAGGAGTTGTTGTCGGCGATGGCTCGGGCGCAGTTGTTGGAATTGCAGGACGATGTGTTCGAGAAGGACGGGCGCGAGATCGCTTACCGGCGGGCGGTGTTTGTTGGGGCGCCGGAGGAATTTGAGTTGCGGATGCGCGATACGCCGGGGATGGGGGAGGCGCGGGGGCGGCGGAAGCGGAAGGAGAAGAGGGCGGCGAAGCAGATGGTGGCGGCAGCGGGTGTGGGGTCGCGGGCGAAAGTCGCGGATGACGACGCGGTTTTTGTAGCGTTGAAGAAGTGGCGTTTGGAATTGGCGCGGAAGGAGGGCGTGCCGGCGTTCCGGATTTTGGGGGATAAGGTGTTGCGCGGGATCGCGGAGGATCTGCCGGGGAGTGAGGAGGAGTTGTTGGAGGTTTCGGGGATGGGGCCGCGGCTGGTGGCGCGGTATGGGGCGGGGATTTTGAAAGTGCTTGGGCGCTAGTTGGCGCGGCGGAGCGGCTTGAGGGCCACTGCGGCGGGCGGGGGGGCTTTTGACCTTGAATGCTATACTTACACCTACCGTTTCTTATGCGCTTGCTGTGTTTACTCGTTTTTGCCGTTTTTTCGGTATTTTCCCAGACTTTGCCTTTCGCTCCAATTCATTACCTGTATAGTGGCGTCGCGAGGAAAGTAGTTTTCACCAGCGCCAATCCGAACGAGGTGCATATTTACGACCCGGTCCTCAAAACGGATAAAGTGGTCCCACTAACGCAACCGCCGATGACGTTGGCGTTGAGTTTGGACGGATCTCAGGCCGCTGTCGGACAAAACGGGTTTGTCACTTTGATCGATGTGGTGGGCGAGCGAGTATCCAGAATCTATCCGGTGGCGGGGGTAGCGGCGAATATAGTACTCGTTAACAACTTCGTATTCATTGGTGGCGGCTATTACAGCGGAACATCAAGTGCGCCCATCGCGTTGAATCTGAGTACGGGGGCGAGTACGCCGTCGAATTCCTTCGGCGCGGGAGGGGCAGTAAATCCCGTGACGAACAGCATTTATGCGACGCGGGATGGGACTTCTCCAAACGACGTCGAAAAATTCGCCATTGAAGCTTCCTCGATAAGACCAGCGGGCGATTCACCCTATCACGGGGATTATCTGGCTTGTGGAAGGGTTTGGAATGGGTCCGACTATAAACGCTTATACACCGGTTGTGGAACGACCTTTGCGGCCTCCCTCGATCCGAAGCGCGACATGCATTACATGGGATCTCTACCAACTGGGGGGATGCCGATTCAGAGTCTCGCGCCAGCCGAGGAACTGAATCTAGTAGCGGCAATATTGGCGCCGAACCAGTTTGGAGGAAACTCTAATTCCTTGGCGGACACATTCATCCAACTGTATCAGCCGGACTTTCATAATGCGGCCGGAGAACTGCCGATCGAAGGCTTCTTATTGAATGGAACGACGTTCACGGTAAGGGGGAAAGCGGTATTTTTTGATCGTGCCGGGCGGGAACTTGTAGTCGTGGGCCAGGTGGATCCCCGCAGTGGATTGCTTTACGACCACGTTGTGCGCCGCTACCCGATCGGGACACCGACGGCATGCGTTCCCACTTTTCGCGGCAGCGGCATCAGCGCCACGCACAGCGGCGGGCAATTTAGCTTTGAGTACTCGGCGCCAGCGGACTGCGTTTTCCGGCTTAAAACGAATGTGCCGTGGCTTGCGATCTCTATCGGCTCGCTTTGGGGAACGGTGAACTCGGGAAACGGTTCGATGCGGGTGACAGTGCGCGAGCATTTGGGCGAAGGAGTGCGGGAAGGATTCGTTTACTTCACCGATGTCGCGGGCAATCGCGTGGGCGCCAGTTTGCGATTGACGCAAAGTTCCAAAACGGAGCCCGACCCGGTGCAGCGGCTGTACTACAACGTGGTTGACGCCGCGTACTCCAAGGCTCTGGACCGGATCATCACGGTCTCGGCTTCTCCTAACGAACTTCACATATTGGATCCCAAGACGAGGGAAGAGACCGTAGTCTCCCTAGCGGCGACGCCGCTGAGCGTTTCGGTGCACCCGAACGGAGAGTTCGCGGCGGTGGGTTGCGATAGTTGGGTTTTGTACATTAATTTGCGCACGGGCCAGCCGGAGATCAATTTCCCCGTTCTTACCGACGTGCAACGGCTCGTGCTGGCGGGCAATGGGAACGCTTACCTTTTCCCGAGGCGCGATTGGTCCGACATCTACACGATGGCCATTCCTAGCGGCGCCGTGACCGCGACCTCCGCCATCTATAACGGCCGCCTTCCCAGGCTGCACGTCAGCGGGAACACTCTCTACGTGGGCGGCAGCTGGTTCTCGAAGTGGGATATCCGAAATGGGGTCGCAAGGCTGGACTCGCGGACATCGGGAAGTAATATCTGCGCGTCGAACTTTTGGCTCAGCGAGGACGGTAACCGGCTCTTCGACTCGTGCGGTAAAGCATTCCGTACTTCCGAGGTTCCTTCGGTGGACTTACAGCCGAACGGCAGCTTACAGTTTGCGCCAGGAGTTACTTGGGCGGCACACTCCCGCGCGGGGCGCAGAACCGCGGTGATCGGCCGGGACAGCAATAGCGGCGTTGCCGCCACCGACGATACGGCGATGCAATTTTACGGAGATGAGTTTTTGGGGTTTACGGGAGCCGTGGGTTTCCCTAAGTTGCGACTGCCAAACGCGACGGTGAATCTTCATGGCCGAATGTCTTTCTGGGACAACGCGGAGAATGGGCTTTGGGTGCTTGCGCAGGCTCCTACCAGCGCGAATCTGGTGAATAGCTGGAGCGTTTTTTGGGTGGAACCCAGCGAGCAGTTGCAGCCTAAGATTTCCGTACTTGTACATGGCGCGTCGTTCGCGGAAGGCGCTCCGATTACAGGAGGCCAATTGATTAGCCTGTTTGGAAGCTCTCTAGGGCCGGTTGGGGGACGCGGATTTAGCATTGATTCCAACACAAGCGCGGTCGCCAGCGACGACACGCAGCCTGAGGTGTTTGTGGGTTCCCAGCGCGCCACGGTGATCTATTCCAACCCGACGCAGATCAACGCGATTACGCCCAGATCCTTGAACGGCTCAACGCTCGATATCTTTGTGCGCTATCGGGGTGCGCCTTCCAATACGATCAGCGCGCGCGGGACATCGGCTTCGCCCGGAATTTTTACGATGTCGGGCTCCGGAAGTGGTCAGGCGGTGGCATTCAACCCGCAGGGGATGTTAAACTCCGCCGCCGCGCCGGCAAAGGCCGGCGAGTTTCTAACCCTGTACTTCACCGGTGGCACTTGGCTCGATATTGATATCCCCCCCACCTTGGTAACACCGTCCAGCCCGCTACGTCGATTTCGGGAAAGGGCACAAGTGACCGTAGGCGGCCGGCCAGCGACGGTAACTTTTGCGGGACCGGCACCCGGATTTTTAGCGACGATTGGACAACTGAACATACAGCTTGCGCAGGATACGCCCTCGGGCACGGCGCAACCAGTCATCCTGACTTTCGGATCAGTCTCGAGTACGGCTCAAGCAACGATCGCAGTCCAGCAGTAGGGCAACGGCGACCCGGAGCGGCGATTAGGACTCGTCGTCTTGTTGGGCGGCTAGTTTGGTGATGACGCTGAGGTCTTCTAGCGTCGTTACGTCGCCCGCTACGGTGTTGTTGGTTACTAGTTCGCGGAGGAGGCGGCGCATGATTTTGCCGCTGCGTGTTTTGGGTAGGGCGTCGCTGAAGCGGATTTCCTCGGGGCGGGCGAAGGCGCCGATTTCGTGGCCGACCCATTGGCGGAGTTCCTTGCCGAGCGTGTCGTGATCGAAATCGCCTTTCTTGAGCGTGACGAAGCAGCAGACGGCTTGGCCGGTAATCTCGTGAGGCTTGCCGACAACGGCGGCTTCGGCGACTGCGGGGTGGCGGACGAGGGCGCTTTCGACTTCCATCGTCGATAGACGGTGGCCGCTGACGTTCAAGACGTCGTCAACGCGGCCCAAGACCCAGAAGTAGCCGTCTTCATCGCGGCGGGCGGCGTCGCCCGTGAAGTAATTGCCGGGGAGGCGGGACCAGTATTGGTCTTCGAAGCGCTTGGGGTCGCCCCAGATGGTGCGCACCATGCTGGGCCAGGGGCGGCGCACGATCAAGTAGCCTTCCTGGTTGGGGCCGACGGAATTGCCATCGAAGTCTACGACGTCGGCGAGGACGCCGGGCATCGGTAGCGTGCCGGAGCCGGGCTTCAGGGGCACGGCGCCGGGCATGGGGGCGATCAAGATCGCCCCGGTTTCGGTTTGCCACCAAGTGTCGACGATGGGGCAGCGGGTCTTGCCGATGACGTTGAAGTACCATTCCCAGGCGGCGGGGTTGATGGGCTCGCCGACGGAGCCGAGGAGGCGGAGGCTTGAGAGGTCCTTCGAATCGGGCCATTGGTTGCCTTGGCGGATGAGGGCGCGGATGGCGGTGGGGCTGGTGTAGAAGATGGAGACTTTGTATTTTTCAACGAGGTCCCACCAGCGGTCGAAGGCGGGGAAGTCCGGCGCGCCTTCGTAGATGACTTGCGTCGCGCCGTTGGACATGGGCCCGTAGACGATGTAGGTGTGGCCGGTGACCCAGCCGATGTCGGCGGTGCACCAGTAGACGTCGTTGTTCTTGAGATCGAAGACCCATTGGCAGGTCATGGTGGCTTGGAGGAGATAGCCGGCGGTGGTGTGGAGAATGCCCTTGGGCTTGCCGGTGGTGCCGGAGGTGTAGAGGACGTAGAGGGGGTGCTCGGCGTCCAGCGGCACGGCGGGGCAGTTGTCGCTTTGGTTGGCGACAATCTCGTGCATCCAATGGTCGCGGCCTTCTTTCATTTCGACGGCGCCTTTGGTGCGTTGGCAGACGATGACGTGCTCGACGGTGGGGCACTCGGTGAGGGATTCGTCGACGGCGGGCTTCAAGCGAATTTCCTTGCCGCGGCGCCAGCCGCCGTCGGCGGTGATGACGAGCTTCGCGCCGAGGTCTTGGATGCGGGCCTTCAGGGCTTCGCTGGAGAAGCCGCCGAAGACGACGCTGTGAGTGATGCCGAGGCGGGCGCAGGCGAGCATGGCGACGACGGCCTCGGGGATCATTGGCATGTAGATGATGGCGCGGTCGCCGGTGACGAGGCCGAGGGCGCGGATGGCGTTGGAGAGCTTGCTGACTTCGCGGAGGAGATCGGCGTAGGTGAGGGTGCGCGTGTCGCCGGGTTCGCCTTCGAAGAGGATGGCGGTTTTGTGGCCGTGGCCGGCGAGTACGTGGCGGTCGACGCAGTTGTAGCAGGCGTTGGTCTTGCCGCCGACGAACCATTTGGCGAAGGGCGGGTTCCATTCGAAGACGTGGGAGAAGGGTTCGAACCAGTGGAGCTTTTTCTTGGCGAGGTCTCCCCAGAATTCTTCGGGTTTTTCGGCGGCGTGCTGGTAGAGAGCGTCGTAGGCGGCGCGGCCGGAGACGTTGGCTTGGGCGACGAAGGAGGCGCTGGGGGGATAGACGGGTGATGAGCTCATGGCAAACTTGCGATTTTATCAGGTAGAGGTAATTTTCGAGTATGGTTTCGACGCGTTGGAGTATGCAATTCGATTTGAAGCAACTTGGTGTGAGGGAAGGCGATGTGTTGATGGTGCATTCGGGATTGCGGGCGCTAGGGCCGATACGGGGTGGAGCGGCGGAACTGGTGCGGGCGCTTTTGGAGGCGATCGGGCCGCAGGGAACATTGGTAGCGTACGTGGATTTCGAGCCGTTCTTCGACACGGACGATGAAGACGAGGTGGCGCGGATGCCGGAGTTCGATCCGCTGACGGCGCGCGCGGCGCTGGATCATGGCGTGTTGCACGAGACGATCCGGACTTGGCCGGGAGCGTTGCGGAGCGCCCATCCGGATGCGGGTGTGGTGGCGATTGGCGCGCGGGCGCGATGGTTCGTGGAGGAGCACACGTTTTCGTATGGGTATGGTCCGGGGACCCCATTTGAGAAGGTCTTGCAGGCGGGGGCCAAGGTGTTGATGCTGGGCGCGCCTCTAGATACGATCACGCTGCTGCATTACGCGGAGCATTGGGCGCGGATTCCGGATAAGCGAGTGATCCGGTACCGGCGCTTAATGCCGGGTGGGCGTTGGGTGGATTTCGAGGAATTCGATACGGGCGATCCGGTGAGCGAGAAGTTGCCAGCGAACTGTTTTGAACTGATAGCGGAGGATTTTTTGCGGAGTGGCAGAGGCGTGGATGGCAAGATGGGCGCGGGGCGGGCGGTGTTGTTTGACGCGCAGGAACTGGTGGACTTCGGGATTGCGTGGATTGAGCGCGTAGCGGGATAGAATAAGCATTCATTCCAATGGCATTGAATCCTAGCGAACAGAAAGCCCTGGTGGGGCGCTTGTATGCGGCTTGCGGCGGGGCGTATACGCCGGAGCAGCGGCGGAAGTTCTTCATCACGGGGCCGCAGTGGGCGGCGGCATACGAGGGGAATGCGATTTTCCATGCGCCGACGCGGACGCCGGTGGATTTTGAGACGGTGATCGCGAAATATGCCGAGATTGGGATCGGGTATTGGTGTACGCACGATACGGATGTGTTGCCGTATGCGGCCTTGGGGAATGCGCAGCAGGATGAGATCGTGGGGCGGATTGGGGCGTCGCTGAAGAAGCATGGGTTGCAGTGCTCGATGGTGACGACGGAGACGTTTCATCATGCGGTGTTCGCGGGCGGGCCGGCGGGGGAGCAGCCGGAGGTGCGGGATTACTCGAAGTGGCGGTTGCGCAACACCGTCAAGATCGGCCATGAGTTGGGGGCTTCGTATGTGGTGTATTGGCCGGGGTCGTTGGGGTATCAGATTCAGGGCGCGATCGATGAAGTTCAGACCTTGAAGTGGTTCGCGGATGGGATGAACGCGGCTTGCAACGCGGATATTGAGATCGCCAAGGCCAAGGGCAGGCCGACGATGAAGCATTGCATGGAGGCGAAGCCGTTTGAGCCGGCGGCGGAGATTTTGTTGCCGACTTCGGATGCGATGTTGGCTTGGATTTCGTCGGGGCTGTTGGAACATCCGGAGATGGTGGGTTTGAATCCGGAGTATTTGCATGAGTTGATGTGGGGCGCGGCGGTGCGGGCGTCGCTGGCGCGGGCGCTGCTGTGCGGGAAGTTGTTTCACTTCGATATCAATGATGGGTATCGGCTGAAGCATGACGTGGATATCGCGGTGGGGTTGGTGAATCCGCTGGATTGGTTGAATGTGTTGGTGTTGCTGCGGAGCTATGGGTTTAACGGGCCTTTCAACTTGGATTACAAACCGCCGAGGACTACTTCGAATGACGGAGTCTTCGATGTATCGTTCCCGACGGCGGTGGACCGGTTTATCGCGCTTTGGGAGATGGCGGGTGAGGTGTTGACGGACCCGGTGCTGCATGAGGCGAGCGAGGCGTTGAAGGCGGGGGCGGGCGTGGCGGCGGGGCGGGATGCTTCGGCGGTGTTTGAGGCTAATAAGGAGCTTTGGACATTGCATGAGTTGATGGCGCACCGGTTGTTTCAGATTTTGGTGGGGCAGCATCGGGGGCGCGTGTTTAGTTTGTAGCGACAGGTTGCGCCGTTGAATCGTTTATTCTCAGGATCAGGAGACCGACGGGCGTGATCAACAGTTTGAGCATTAGCAATTTTCGGGCATTTGAAGAACTGGAGGTTCCGACCTTTGGCCAGCTAAATCTGATCGGGGGCTCCAACTCCGCCGGCAAAACGTCACTGCTTGAAGCTATATACATCCTGAGGTCACCGAGGCCTAACCGGGCACTTTTCAATATTCTGGAGGCGCGCGAAGAGCGGCGCCATGGAGCAGCGTCCGTTTCGGCTTTATTCAATGAGTCTATTGCTGGGGACGACGCGGCCGTGAGGGTTCTGTCGTTCTTTAATCGAAGTCCTAAGCCGATTGGGTCCGAATTCCAGATCCGAAGCGATCAGGAGGCGTTACGCTGTGTTCTGGATTTGAAGCGGGTCAGCCGGGTCGAAGAGACTTTTGGCGAGCCGATTGGACCTGAGGTAGTATCCAGCGAAGTGGCGCTTCTGCTTTCCCTCTATCGCGATTCCGAAAGACTCGAGGTCTATGACGATCGCCGTTTCGCGCAGTCTGGCGGCACAAGCGTCAATGCGTTTCGAACTATCCAAGCGGCGGCGCGTGATCCGCTTGTTGGATTTGTTGGGTCGAAGGGGCTGTCTCACTTTGAAATGGTGCCACTCTGGGACAAGGTAGATCTAACCCCACTGAAGGATCGGGTGTTGTCATTCTTGCGGCTTATTCACCCGAACGTGATTGACCTCGCGTTTCCTTCCAGTGGCCTTTCGGGTAATCGCGAAAGATTACCCGTTGTCCGTTTGACCGACTCGGACTCGCCGGTTTCACTGAATCGACTTGGAGAGGGCAGTGTCAGATTGCTCGGCCTAGCACTGGGTGCGATGACCGCTGACACGGAAGTGTTGCTCATCGACGAGATTGAGAACGGCTTACATCACGAGATACACTTTGACCTCTGGAAGTCGCTTGCCTTGTTGGCGCGTGAGACTGGAGTTCAGATCTTTGCGACGACTCACAGCCGCGACATGGTGACCGCTTTCCGAGTCGCATGTGCGACCGATGACGCCGTCGAAGGAGTGTATCTGAAGCTCTTGAAGCGTAATGGGAAACATAGAGCGATCCCGTTTGATGAAGCGGAGTTGGTTGAGGCCGATCTAGCTGGGGTTGAGCTTCGGTGAAGCGAAGCGAGAACCTAATCATCGTCGAGGGCGATGACGATATTCACGTCCTAATTCGTTGCATCGAGCATTTCCAATACGAGTTGAACCCAGAAAGGCATCCGGAGGAGCGATTTGCGTCGAGGAGTAAGCTGGAGCGCTGCTCGAAAAGGACGCTCGTCGAGTACGCGACCGGAAACCAGAAGTCATCCTCGGCTCAGTCGATGGGAAAAGAGGCGGCCCTAAAGAGGCTTCGCAATGAAGTGAAGGCCCAAAGCAGGCGCGGGGTCGCGATCATTGTCGATGCCGATCAGAATCTTGATGGAACCTGGAGCTCGATTCGAGATGCCGCTGGACTCGCGGCGAGTGTTCCGTTGCCGAACGAAGGTTATGTTGGCATTGCTTCCGACGCAGGCATGGTTTTGGGTTGCTGGGTGATGCCGGACAATTTCGCAGAAGGGAACATCGAGGACTTTCTTCTTCAAATCGTGGAGCCGGACCAGACGAACGGCCTGTCACACGCGAAGAACGTCGTCGCGAATCTTCCGGCAGGTGTTGGACGATTCAAGCCGGAGGCAAAAGTCAAGAGCGAGTTGCACACGTGGCTCGCTTGGCAAGAGGAGCCTGGTCCTAGACCCTCTGTGGCGATTACAAGAGAATTGTTGAGCTTGCGCGCCCCGAGTGCGAGTCGGTTCTTAGGTTGGCTCGACCGCTGGCTTAGGGAGATTGAGAAGGGCGTGCAAGAATAAAGGAGTCCAAGGGGCGTCCGGCTTAGAGCCGGGCTGAGATCGTACCCTTCGCACCTGATCCGGGTCATACCGGCGTAGGGATGGGCGAGCTTGATACGCGCAGGCTCCTTGGCGGAAGGAGCAATCTCGTGTCCGCGCAACTCGCCGAACAAACAACGCTTTCAACTTTTTCTTATTCCGGTTCGCGGAAGGTCCATGTTGGGGATCTGCGCGTGGGGATGCGCGAGGTGACGCTTGATCCTAGCGCGAAGGAAGAGCCATTGCGGCTTTACGATACTTCCGGGGCGTGGAGCGATCCTTCCTACGATCCGAATGAGGCGTTGCCGAAGTTGCGGGCGAAGTGGATCGCGGCGCGGGAGCCGGTGAATGGCGCGGTGACGCAGTTGGCTTACGCTCGGGCGGGAATCGTTACTCGCGAGATGGAGTACATCGCGGCGCGCGAGGCGATGGGGAATCCGAGTTCGACGATGACGGCGGAGTTTGTGCGGTCCGAGGTGGCGGTGGGGCGCGCGATCATTCCCGCGAATATCAATCACCCGGAGAGCGAGCCGATGATTATTGGCCGCAACTTCCTGACGAAGATCAATTCGAATATTGGAAACTCGATTGTTACTTCTTCGGTTGACGAGGAGGTTGAGAAGTTGCTGTGGAGTATTCGCTGGGGCGCGGATACGGTGATGGATCTTTCGACGGGCGAGCAGATTCATGAGACGCGCGAGGCGATTATGCGGCGCTCGCCGGTGCCGATTGGGACGGTTCCGATTTATCAGGCGCTCGAGAAGGTAAAGGGCAAGGCGGAGCAGTTGAATTGGAACGTCTATTACGAGACGTTGCATGAGCAGTGCGAGCAGGGCGTGGACTACTTTACGATTCACGCGGGCGTGCGGTTGCGGTACATTCCGCTGACGGTGAATCGCACGACCGGTATTGTGTCGCGCGGCGGGGCGATCATGGCGAAGTGGTGTCTCGATCATCACAAGGAGAATTTCTTGTATGAGCACTTCGAGGAGATCTGCAAATTGCTGCGGCGTTATGACGTGAGCTTTTCGTTGGGCGATGGGTTGCGGCCGGGTTCGATCGCGGATGCTAACGACGCGGCGCAGTTTGCGGAGTTGGAAACGCTTGGTGAGTTGACGAAGATTGCGCACAAGCACGATTGCCAGGTGATGATTGAAGGGCCGGGGCACGTGCCGATGCACAAGATTCAAGTCAATGTGGAGAAGCAGCGGGCGTTGACGGACGATGCGCCGTTTTATACGTTGGGGCCGCTGACGACGGATATCGCGCCGGGTTACGATCACATCACGTCGGCGATCGGCGCGGCGATGATTGGGTGGTTTGGGACGGCGATGCTTTGTTATGTGACTCCGAAGGAGCACTTGGGATTGCCGAATCGCGAGGATGTGCGCGCGGGCGTGATTGCGTACAAGATCGCGGCGCATGCGGCGGATTTGGCGAAGGGGCATCCGAGCGCGCAGCTGCGGGACGACGCTTTGTCGCGGGCGCGGTTTACGTTCCGTTGGGAGGATCAGTTTAATTTGTCGCTCGATCCGGAGAAGGCGCGCGAGTATCACGATGAGACGCTGCCGGCGGAGGGAGCGAAGACGGCGCATTTCTGTTCGATGTGCGGGCCGAAGTTTTGCTCGATGGAGTTGACGCAGCAATTGGCCGAGGCGGCGAAGGCGCCGGGGCTGGTGACGCTGGGGTAAGGGCGGCGGTTCTTAAGTTTTGCGGCGGAGTTGACGATGGGGCCCTTGAAGGAGGGCCCTTTCGTTATGTCGATGAATGGAGTGCTGCGGCGGTTCCCCGGTGGAGAAGTGGCGCGGGCGCGGTGGGATGAGGGGTACTTGGGGGGATTGTTGGCGGCGGGTTTTGGGCGTGGGTTCGGGGGGTCCATGCCAGAGGCGATGGCGATGTTGCCTTGGTATGTCCGGCGGCCGCTGAAGTTGTTTATGGGGAAACAATTGAAGGCTGCGGGTGGGCCGGCGGGGCCGGTGACAGTTGAACCGGGGGCGGTGCTTCATTTGCATAAGTCGTGGCATGGGTTGCATTGGCTGCTTTGTGGTTCGTCTTGGGAGGGGCCGGAGCCGTTGCATAGCGCGAGTGTGGGTGGCGAGGAGGTGGGTGAGGATCTTGGGTATGGACCGGCGCGGATTGTGGGGCCGGAGCGGGTGCGTGAGGTGGCGTCGGCGTTTGCGATGTTGAGTGCGGCGCAGGTGTTGAAGCGCTATGACGGCGAAGCGATGGATGCGGCGGAGATTTATCCGGGAGGGTTCGCGGAGGACCGGTCCTGGCGGGGGGATATGACTCGGGATTTTGAGAAGTTGAAGAGTTTTTATGCGGGGGCGGCGAAGGATGGGGATGCGGTTTTGAGTTGGATTGAGTAGGGGTGGCGCGGCGAGAATTTCGTGTCAGACTGAGTTCGTGGCTACCTTATCGCTTGAAATCGACGATGCGCTTTTGGCGGCGGCGGGAGCTGTGGCGACCGCGCGTGGTACTAGCGTTGGCCGAATGGTGCGGGAGTATTTGGCGGGCGAAGTCGCGGTCTATGGCCGCAGAGTTGAGGCGCGGAAGAGGCTTTTGTCCAGGCGATACCCCGCGGTTCCCATTGTTTGGCGGCGGGAAGATTTGTACGAGCGGTGAGGGGGCCGCGGCGCTATTTGGGATCGAGGCCTTGGCCGCCGACTGGGATGGTGGCCGTGCCTTTTTCGAAGCCGGCGATTAGGGGGCGGGCTTTGGCGATGGTGGCTTTGATGGCGGGGAGTTGGAGCGAGGCGTCGTGGTGTTCCTTGGTGTCCCAGACTTCGGTGATCCAGATGGCGTTTTCTTCGAGGGCGTCTTTGGAAACGATGTAGTTGAGGCAACCGGGCATTTCCTTGGTGCCTTCGAGGAGGTACTGGATTAGGGTGTCGCGTTGGCCGGGGGTGGCAAGCATCTTTCCGATGAGTCCGTACATGGGTTGGGGTGGCTCCTGTTTTTTCGGCGATTGGGCGGCGGCTAGGGACGCGGCGGCTAGGGTGAAAGCACGGCGCTGCATTATTCCTTCAGGGTAGCGTTAGAGGGCTTGTTGCCAGAGGCGGATGGCTTCGGTTAAGTTGCGGTCTAGCCATTGTTGGAAGGCGGCTTCGCCGGGGGCTTTGAAGGTGATGAAGAAGGGGTGGCCGATATTCTTGACGGCGCCATCGAGGGTGAGCGTCGCGGTAACGGCGGCTAAGCCTGGCCGCGTGTCGTGGAAGCGGTGGAAGAGGATTGAGACCATGGCAGACGCGGAAAGAACGAGCGATTCGGGAGAGGGTGGCTCGGCGACGCGACGGATTGCCGACTCGCCCCAGTACTGCGTGACAGCAACGTTGGCTGCGGCCAGACTGAGCGGCATCACGGTTATCAGTGGCTCCTGGACTGGAGAAGCGGCGGCAAAGTTGGCGCGGATACCGGCGAGCCACCCGATCGTCGATGAGCGTAGCCGATTTAGATGAGTGCTCGCTTCATGCCAAGTAGATGGAAAGCCGGTGGTTGGCCGTACTAACGGCGCTTGCGGTGGATCGGGGTCAATCTCGCTCCAGAGCAAGAAGATCTGGCGGTAAAGGCAAGATTCGAAGAATTCGAGGAGTGGTTGACGATCTCCGTCATCAGCGGATTCCAAGGCGCCGATGTAGCGCGGGCGCATATCGCGGATGACGGTAAGGGGTGGAAGGCCGGCTTTCATGAGGACCGCCGTAGCTAGGGCGCGGGCTACGCGGCCGTTGCCGTCTTCGAAGGGGTGAATTTGGACGAAGGCGAGGTGAAGCCAGGCCGCGAGAAGTTCCGGCGGCGCGCATTCGGATTCCATCTCTTTGTAGAGAGTGAAGAGGCGATCCATTTCGGCGTCGACGGCGAAGGGCGGGCAGTACTCGTGGGCGCCACTGTCTTGACGGGTGGGATTGTTGGGCTCTTTCTTGTATTCGCCTTTGCGGAGGGGGCACTGTTCTACGCGGATATGGCCGGTTACGGGATTGTTGACGTGGACGTCGCGCGTGTCGATGTTGTTCATCAACTGTTGGTGGAGGGCGCGGACGTAGTGGGGCGTCAGCGGGCGATCGAATTCGAGGACTGCTTCCGTGTCGCAGAGAATTGCGTGGACGCGCTCTTGGCTGAGCCCATTGCTTTGCTCGGGGATTTGGGAGGCGTTGAAGCCTTCTTCGACGAGGAGGGCCGCCGCCGCGGGGTCGATGTCGTAGGCGCCCTCGATTTGTCCGGTTTCGACGCTCCATTCGCGAGCGACGCGTTTGGTGTGCGCTTCCAGCGCGGCGGGATCGAATTGATTGGCGAAAGCTTGGTAGACCTCGTGGAGCGGCGAGGTGGGCCAAGGGCCTATCCAACGCTCGATGGGCTTCCACTTAAAATCCGCGCGCGGTGGCATGTTGCGAGTATGCCACCGCGCGGGCCCGGGGCAGGGAAGTTGAGTCAGGAATTAGGCGCGGGGTTCTTTTTTGCGGCGCATGCGGACGGCGATCAGGGCGAGGCCGGCGGACATCATGACGATGGTGCCGGGTTCGGGGTTCTCGACGCCCATGAGGGTTTGCGCGGGGACGTTGTTTCTGGCGTTGATGTAGATGTTCACGCCGGAGTAGGACTGTCCGTTGCTGGCGGTGAGATAGCTGGTCCAGGCGTTGACGATGGCCGAGCCGGTGTTGGCGTTGGAGCGGATGCGGCCGGCGTTGGCGCCGTCGCCTCCGTCATGCACGATGTCCCAGATCGCGATCTGGAAGGCGGCGCCGAGGGCGGTGGTGTTGACTGTGCTGGTGTTGTAGAGATTCTTGTAGAGCCAGGCGGCGCGGTCTTCGTAGCGCTCGGGGCGTGGGGCGATGGTGTAGGAATCGTAGACACCGTAGGAAATCGAGGTAAAGAGATCGACACAGAAGACGTCGAAGGCCGGGCTGCCGTCGTAGGAGATGCGAATGACGCCGGCGGAGTGGGAACCGTTGACGCCGTCGACATTGAGGTTGACGGATTGGAAGCGGTTGGAGTCGACGTTGAGGACGTTGATGGTCGCCGCGGAGAGCGTACTAGTCAGCATCAGGGCCAAGGCTAAGGTGATTTTTGGGGCGAGGTTCACGGGGTTTTTCCTAGTCCCCCCGATCATGCGGTTCTAGGACTAAGAATTTCTAGCCGGGCGGTACCCTGATTTTTGTCTGGAAAAAACCTTAGAGTGAATAGGGTGGAGAACTGAGATGACGCGACTTTTGGTGGTGGGGTGCTTGTCGGCGGTGCTGTTGGCGGCGCAGGGTTTACGTCAGAAGATTGGGATTGAGATCGATGGGTTGGGGGATGCGGCGCGGTCGCGGCCCTTTGTGGATCACGCGAAGGTACATCGGCCGTGTACGGAAATTGGGGCGAGCGCGCGGGTGGCGGTGGACGGGGACGGCTGGCCGCTGGCGGACGCGCAGTGCGTGATGTTTGACGTGCGCGCGATTCCGGCGTGGGCGCCGCCGATTGACGACCCGGCGCAGTTCCAGGTGGATTGGAGCGGGGAGTGGGCGATTTCTTTTGAGGGGCAGGCTGAAGTGAGTGTCTTGAGTGGCGGGGCGCGGGTGGAGGGTTTGCGTTATGAGCCGTTGGCGAATGTGAGCGCGGGCAAGCTGATCGTGGACGCGGGGACGGGGCTTTTGCAGTTGGCGTTTCGCAACACGAAGAGGACGGCGGAGAGCTCGGCGGGCAGCGGGTTTCGCAAGCTGCGGCTGGTGCGGCCGGGCTATGCGGCGTCGAGCGGGCAGGTGTTTAGCAATGAGTTCTTGCGGTCCTTCCGGCCTTTTCAGACTCTGCGTTACATGGACTTTACGGCGACGAATAACGTGACGCCAAGCGCGAACGCGAGCGATTTGCTGGAATGGCGCGACCGGCATTTGATCACGGACGCGACGCAACAGACGCTTGGGCGCAAGGCGGGCGCGGCCTGGGAGTACGCGGTGCTGTTGGCCAATCAGACCGGGACGGACATGTGGATCAACGTGCCGGTTTCGGCTTCCGAGGACTACATACGGCAGTTGGCGCGATTGATTGTGAAGCGGTTGAACGCGGGCCTCAAGATTTACATTGAGCATGGGAACGAAGTGTGGAACCCGCTCTTTGCGAATTCTTACAACTTCAACCGCAACGCCGCGATGGCGGAGGTGGCGGCGGGCGGGTCGAATTTGAATAGCGATGGGATCGCGGGGAGCGCGGATGTTTTCGGGCGGCGGCGGCATTTGCAGCGGTTGATTGAGACGGTGAAGATTTTTCGGGAAGAGGCAGGGCTGAGCGAAACAGCGGGCGACTTTGATCGCTGGCGCGTGCGCGGCGTTTATGCGTGGTGGACGATTTTTCCGGATCAATACCGGACTACGCTCGCTTGGGCGAAGTCGAATTATGGCGACTTGAATCAGCATGTTTACGCGATCGCCAATACGCACTACTACAACGTGTCGCGGGCGGCGGCGACGGATACGCCGGAGCGATTGCTCGAGGTGATGCGTGCGTCGAGCGATAGCGGCGTGAACTTCGATAATCAATTCCGGCAGATTGCGGCGGACTATGGATTGCGGCATACGATTTACGAGGGCGGGCCGGACGTGGGCGGCGGCAGCACGACGAACGTGGGGAACAGGATTCTCGCGAACCGTTTGGCGGGGATGAAGGATTTGGTGCTGCATGACATGCGAACGAACTGGTTCGAGCGCGGGGGCGCGGAGTATATGTACTTCGCCCATTGCGGGCCTTGTAGCCGTTTTGGGTGCTGGGGGGCGCTGGAGGATATCGTGAATTTCGAGACGCCGAAGTGGAGGGCGTTGGAGGAGATCTCCGGCGCGCGACCGGCGCCGAGTGTGGCGGGGATTGTGAATGGCGGGAGCTTCTTGCCGCGGGTGGCGGCGGGGTCCTTTGTTAGCTTGTTGGGTGCGAATTTGGCGAGCACGACGCAGGAGTGGAGTGAGGCGATCTTGGATGGGCGGACTTTGCCGACGATGTTGGGTGGGCTCGAGGTGCGGTTCAACGGGAAGCCGGGGGCGGTGTATTTTGTGCGAGGGGATCAGGCGAATGTGATTGTGCCGCCGGATGTGGCGGCGGGGGTGGCGAATGTGGAGGTGTCAACGGTGAATGGGACTTGGCGGGGGACGGTGGAGGTGAAGGCGGCGGCGCCGGGATTGTTTGGATTTACGCGGGACGGGAAGTTTTTTCCGGCGGCGTTGTTTTCGGGGACGACGACTTACGTGGGCTTGGGGCGGGCGGCGCGAGCGGGGGATTTGATTGAGCTGTACGCGACGGGGCTCGGGGCGACGCGGGAGATGCCGCCGGTGAATGAGGCGCCGGGGCGGGCGTATCCGGTGGCGGATTTGAGCGCGGTAAGGGTGAGCGTTGGGGGTCGGGCGGCGGAGGTTTTGTTCGCTGGGGTGACGCTTGCGGGTGTTTATCAGGTGAACGTGCGGGTGCCGCAGGGGGTGGCGGTGGGGGATCAGGCGTTGGTGCTGGAGGTGGGTGGGGAGCGGGCGCAGGAGGCGTTCTTGAGCATTGGAAATTGATGCTTGGTGCGTGATGTTTGATGCGATATGCTTGATGTATGCGAACGACTTTGGACATAGACGATCAGGTCCTGGCGCTAGCTAAGGATTTTGCCCGGCAGCAGAATAAGACTGTTGGGCAGGTGCTATCGGAGTTGGCGAGGAAGTCGCTGGAGGCGCCTGACACTCCTGGGGATGAGCCGGTGTACAAGAATGGGATTCGCCAGTTTCGCGCGAAGCCGGGCTCGCTGCCGATGACTCTGGAAGAAATCAACCGCATTCGGGATGAGGACTATTGAGCGCCGCCCTGCTTGATGTAAACGTGTTGATCGCTCTTTTCGACACGTCACAGGCCAACAATCGTATCGCTTTACGATGGTTCGAGACTAACGCCGATGCCGGATGGGCGACCTGCCCAATCACGGAGAATGGTTATTTGCGGATACTTGCCAACTCCAAGAGTCTGGATCCCGTCCCGACTCTTGGAGTGCTCAAGCTTGAGTTGGAAAAGACCAAGCGCCTGGGGCGATACGAGTTCTGGCCAGACGATCTGACTATGCTGGATGAAGACGCCTTCGATCTAGGCAGGGTGTTCGGACCCGGACAGCTTACCGACGTTTATCTCTTGGGTTTGGCGGTGGCGCGGAAGGGCGTGCTGGTGACGTTTGACCGGACGATACCCACCAAGGCGGTGAAGGGCGCGGGGCCGGAGCACTTGGAAGTGTTGGGGGTTTAGTTTTGGTGGCGAGACACGAAGCGGTGCTGGAAGCCGTGCCATAGGCAGAGTATTGCCGTCACGAGTGCCTGCCCGACTCGATAGGTCGTATCCGGCCAGCCAACCCCCATCAGGCTGCGAGGGTGGCCTTGGTCGAATATTTGCGCGCCAGCCAACGAGCTGGCGTGAGCTCTGAGAGTTCG
>VFQR01000090.1_pt1 | contig 224539 bp, 219 predicted proteins | sample 3512321 | NCBI WGS metagenome assembly VFQR01 (sample SAMN10412374, study PRJNA504923) | tailings metagenome | isolation source: Relicate 3 Philex TSF1 revegetated site | place: Philippines: Tuba, Benguet | collected 2017-08-29
CCAGCACGCCGCCGATGCCGGCGCCGCCCGAGATGTGGCAGTTCTTGCCGATCTGGGCACACGAGCCCACGGTCGCCCAGGTGTCCACCATGGTGCCGCTGTCGACGTAGGCACCGAGGTTGACGAAGGAGGGGAGCAGCACGACGCCGGGAGCGATGTAGGCCGAGCGGCGCACGAAGGCGCCGGGCAGGACGCGGAAGCCGCCCTTCTTGAAGTCCTCTTCGGTCCAGCCCTGGAACTTCGGGGCCACCTTGTCCCAGTAGGAGGAGCCTGCGGGGCCGCCGGCGATGAGGCCCATGTCGTTCAGGCGGAAGGACAGGAGAACCGCCTTCTTGAGCCACTGGTTGACGACCCATTCGCCGCCCTTCTTCTCGGCGACGCGGGCCTCGCCCTTGTCGAGCAGCGCGAGCGCGGATTCGACGGCATCGCGCACGGCGCCCTTGGTTGCGGAGTTCACGCTATCGCGCGTCTCCCAGGCCGTCTCGATCGTCTTCTGAAGGTCGCTCATGCTCGTCTCTGCCCCATTCTTAATCGTCTTGGGGGCGTTCATGCGGGCTCTGCCGGGGTCTGTCAATGCTGGAGGAATTTCGGGTTTTTCCCGAGCGGACAGTGTCTCGGCAAACTCGGCGTTAACGCCATTGCTCTATTTTTAGGGAACGGCTGTGCTCGCAGGCTCAGGACACGCGGCGCGCCGGGCACCTGTGTCGGATTTTGTAATGCGTAGGCGGGAGGTTCGCGTGCTTGGAACCCAAGAGCTCGGTGCGAGAGGCCCGGGCGGCGTTGTGACGGCAGGTCCGTGGATCGCACGGGACAGCTACATTGCCGAGACGGCGGTCATCATCGACAGGCTGACGGCGAAGATCGAGCGGCTCGAGCGGCGCGAAGAAGCGCTGAACGCCAAGGTGGCGGAGCTGGTGGAGCATACCCAGCAGGCTGGCCGGTTCCAGGCGCTCGCAGAAAGCCTCAGAAATTCAAGAGATTATAAGCTGGATGAGACGATCCGGCTGGCCAAGGAGCTGCGCGGGAGGATCGAGGCCATCGAAGGTCCGCGCGCCGACTACCACGGTCTCACCTACAAGACGCTGGCGGCCATCGACCGCAAGCTCTCCGAGTTGTCGGCTCCGAAGTCCCGCAAGATTTCCTTCGCTGGGTGGCCTCGCTTCACCGGGGTGATGGCGACTGTTTGCGTCATCGGGGCTCTGGCATCGATGACGCTGCGTCTCGTCTAAGGCCTAGCGCAAGGCGGATTCGACCAGTCGTTTGGCGTCGGCCGAATCCCATTCGGCCGGGCCCGGGAGGCGGCCGATCTCGCGCCCTTCCGGATCGATCAGGATGGTCGTCGGCATGCCGATCGCTTTTAGTGCCGATCCGCTACGCGTCGTCGTATCTATATAGAGTTTCAGAGACTTAACCCCTGTCTCGTCGAGAAATTTCTTGACGGACTGCACGCCGGTGCGGTCCACGGCGAGGGCAACCACCTCGAAGGTGCCGGAGCCCAAGGCGGTCTGAAGGCGGTCGAGGGAGGGCATTTCCTCGCGGCACGGCGCACACCACGTCGCCCAGAGGTTCAGGAGAACCGTCTTTCCACGGAAGTCCTTGAGGGTCTTGGGGTTGCCGTCGCCGTCCGTGAAGCTCACGTCCGCCAGCGGCTCGAGTGTCTTCTTGAAGACGAAGGCGGGCATCCCGGCAGCGCGCTTCTGCACATCGGTCGCGGCCTTTTCTCCCGATTGCTCCTCGTAATCGCCCAAGCCGATGTTGTCAGGCCGGCCAAGCGTGCCGTATACCGCCGCAAAGCCGACAAGAGCCGCAACTGCGGCCATGGCCACCACTGCTGCGTAGCTTTTTTGAGGTGCGCGGGAGGTGGTGCCGTTGTTCATGATTGCTTCCATCGAAGTGGGTCTCACGGAGGGCCCGTTCCGTGACAGATAAAAACGCCAACAAGATGTGGGGCGGCCGCTTCGCTGCCTCGCCTGCCGAGATCATGGAGGAGATAAATGCCTCCATCTCCTTCGACAAGGTTTTGGCGCCGCAGGATATCCGCGGCTCGAAGGCGCACGCGGCGATGCTAGGCGAAACCGGCATCATCACCAAGAGCGATGCGCGCGAGATCCTGCGCGGGCTCGATCAGGTGGCGGCTGAGATCGAAGGTGGCACGTTCAAGTTCTCGCGCTCGCTCGAGGACGTTCATATGAACGTGGAGAGCCGGCTGAAGGAACTGATTGGTGCGCCCGCCGGGCGGTTGCACACGGCGCGCTCGCGCAACGACCAGGTGGCGACCGACTTCCGTCTGTTCGTCCGGGATTCTGCCGACGCAATCATACGGGCCATCGCCGATCTCCAGCTCGTGCTGGTGAAGAAGGCGGAAGCGCATGCGGCAACCGTGATGCCGGGGTTTACGCATCTCCAGCCCGCGCAGCCGGTGACGTTCGGCCATCATCTGCTCGCCTATGTCGAAATGCTCGGGCGCGACCGCAGCCGGTTCGTGGATGCGCGGCGGCGGCTCAACGAGTGCCCGCTTGGGTCGGCGGCGCTCGCCGGCACGTCGTTCCCGATCGATCGGGCCAAGACAGCCGAGGAGCTGGGCTTCGACCGGCCGATGGCGAACTCGCTCGATGGCGTGTCGGACCGGGATTTCGCGCTCGAAGTTCTCGCGGCGTCCTCGATCGCGGCGGTTCATCTCTCGCGGCTCGCCGAGGAGATCGTGATCTGGATGACCCCGCAGTTCGGGTTCATCAAGCTGTCGGACCGCTTCACGACCGGGTCCTCCATCATGCCGCAGAAGCGCAATCCGGACGCGGCGGAGCTGGTACGCGCCAAGGTGGGACGCATCTCGGGGGCGTTCTACAGCCTGCTGACGGTGATGAAGGGACTTCCGCTCGCGTACTCCAAGGACATGCAGGAGGACAAGGAGGCGACGTTCGACGCCATCGCCTCGCTGCGTCTCGCCCTTCTGGCCATGACCGGCATGGTGGGAGACCTGGAGCCTGTCGAGGAGACCATGCGCGCGGCGGCCGGGCGCGGCTACTCCACGGCCACCGATCTCGCCGACTGGCTGGTGCGGGAGCTCAAGATGCCGTTCCGCGATGCCCATCACGTCACGGGGGCCATCGTGAAGGCTGCCGAGGACAAGGGGCTCGAGCTCGAAAACGTGCCGCTGGCCGTGATGCAGGCCATCGAGCCGCGGATATCGAACGGCGTTTACTCTGTTCTTTCCGTGGAGAATTCCGTAAAGTCCCGCAAGAGCTATGGGGGAACTTCGCCACAGAACGTCGCGAAAATGGCGCGAGCCTGGGCGCGGCGCTTGGAAAAGGACGGCGGGGGGCGCTAAACTCCGCCCCAGTTCCGTTTTAGGGTTTCCAGAATTCCGGCGGGCTTCGAGGGCTTGATCGAGATGACGAGTTGGTTTCGCGCAGTTCTGACCGTGTCCGCACTGGCGCTCGCGCTCGGTGGGTGCGGTGTGCGCGGATCCCTGGAAACGCCGGCGGAAGCCAAAGCCGACGCTACCGCCGAGGCCCAATCGGGCCAGGGCAAGCCCGAAGGCGCGGCTCCCAAGCCCCACAAGGGCTTCATCCTCGACGGCCTCCTGCGCTAAGCCGCTTCCCGGTCTTTCCGTTTCCGCTTTTCCGGGAGCCCCGGCTCCCGCTATAGGTGCGGTCGCAAATCGATCGGACCGCTTCCACTCCCATGCATCATTTCAGCTACAAAGGCGGCGTGCTTCACGCCGAGGACGTCAGCCTCGCCCGGCTCGCATCGGAGGTCGGGACGCCGTTCTACTGCTATTCGACCGCGACACTGGAACGGCACTATCGCGTTCTGGATCAAGCCTTTGCAGGCCAGGACGCGGTGATCTGCTTCGCCGTGAAGGCGAACTCCAACCAGGCGGTGCTCGCTACGATGGCGCGTCTGGGCGCGGGGATGGATGTCGTCTCGGAGGGCGAGCTGAGGCGCGCGCGGGCTGCGGGCGTTCCGGCCGACAAGATCATCTTCGCGGGCGTCGGCAAGACCCGGGATGAAATGGCCTACGCGCTTCGCGAGGGCATTTTCAGCTTCAACGTGGAGAGCGAGCCCGAACTCGAGGCGCTGTCGGAGGTGGCGGCGGGCCTCGGTGTCAAGGCGCGGGTGGCGATCCGGGTCAATCCGGACGTGGACGCGAAAACCCATGCCAAGATCTCGACCGGCAAGTCCGAGAACAAGTTCGGCATCCCCTATCTCAAGGCTGTGGCGCTCTATGCGGAAGCGCGGCGGCTGCCTGCGCTCGCCGTGCAGGGAATTCATATGCACATCGGCAGCCAGATCACCGATCTCGCGCCGTTCCGCGATGCCTTCAGGCTGATGCGCGACCTCACGCTGGAGCTCAGGCGCGAGGGGCACGACATTCATCATCTCGATATCGGCGGCGGCCTGGGCGTTCCCTACCGCGGGTCGAACGAGGTGCCGCCGCATCCGGACGAGTACGCCGCGCTGGTCAAGGCTTCGCTCGGTGATCTCGGTGCGAAGATCTACCTCGAGCCCGGCCGCATGATCGTCGGCAATGCAGGGGTTCTCGTTGCGCGCGTGACCTACGTGAAAGAGGGAGCGAACAAGCGCTTCACCATCGTGGACGGCGCGATGAACGACCTGATCCGCCCCACTCTGTACGAGGCCTTTCACGAGGTGTGGCCGGTTGCGGAGGCGCGTGCGTCCGAGCCGTCCGTGCTGCAGGACATCGTGGGGCCGGTGTGCGAGACGGGCGACTATCTGGCGATCGACCGAACTCTGCCGCCGTTCGAGCCCAACGATCTCCTGGCGGTGATGACCGCGGGCGCCTACGGGGCGGTGATGTCGTCGACCTACAATACGCGCCTCCTCGTGCCGGAGGTGCTCGTCAACGGCGAGACCTATGCCGTGGTGCGGCCCCGTCCGTCCTACGATGAGCTGATCGGCCTCGACCGGCTGCCGCCCTGGCTGGCGTAAGGCCGGATCTTGGCTGCGGGTATGGCAGGCGGGGCAGCCTGTCCGTTGTCGCGGCTCGGTGCTCACGGCGTTCATTGGCCCCCTGCAATCCAAGGACGGGGCCTCGAACGTTAGCGCTTTTTAATGAAGGCGCCCTGGGGGCCGTGCTAGGTTTCGGGCCATGGAGATGGACCAGAGTTCCCGAACATCCGATCGCGTGTTCGAGCGTAAGATCTGGCGTGCCCGCGTCGTGGGCGCGTTCGAGCAGCTCTGGCTCAAGCTTTGGCTCGTGCTCGCCGTCGTCGCGGTCTTTCTGCTGGTGTCCTACGCGGGCCTCTGGGCCTATCTGCCGCCTGTCGTTCACGCGGGCCTGCTCGGCGCGTTCGGCGTGGCACTGCTCGTGGCGCTGGCATCGCTCGCGCGGGTGACGTGGCCGACGCGCGACGACGCGATAAGGCGGATCGAGCGCGCGTCCGGCGTGCCGCACAGGCCGGCGACCTCCTATGAAGATACACTCAGCGCGCCGTCGTCCGACCCGGCGACGCTTGCCATCTGGCAGGCGCATCGCGCGCGCATGGCGGCGATGCTTGCCAAGCTCAAGCCCGGCAAGCCCCATCCGAGAACAGACCGGTTCGATCCCTTCGCCGTCCGCGCCGCTTTGGTGCTCGGCGTCGCCGGGCTAACCGGGCTCATGGGACCGACTGCGTTCGAGCGGGTGCGGGCGGCGTTCACGTTCGGCGCCGCGTCCGCGCATACGGAAGCGCGCCTCGATGCATGGCTCACGCCGCCGTCATACACCGGCCGTGCTCCCGTCATGCTGGCGGACGGAGCCGGGGGCGCGAAGGCGCAGCCGGCGGCTGCCGAGGGAGATGCGCGGCCTGCGGTGCACGAGGTTCCCATAAAGAGCCTTCTGATCGTTCGTGCCGGTGGCATGGGTGATGCTCCGCTGTCCATTGAAGTCGTGCCGACGGTGGCCGAGGGCGAGAAGCCCTTGGTCGAGCGCGTGGAAGCGAAGTCGGAGCAGGATACGGGCGATCTCAAGGAGGTGCGCTTCGAGATGAAGCGTTCCGCCACCGTTCGCGCGCTTGCCGGACGCAGCGAGCTAGCATCGTGGCAGATCTCGGTCACGCCCGATGCTTTGCCAAAGATCTCGCTGTCGCGTCCGCCGGAGCTGACGCCGCGCGGCTCGCTCAAGCTCACCTACAAGGTGGAAGACGACTACGGCGTGGCGTCGGCCGGCGTGCAGCTCAAGAAGCTCGCCGATCCGCCGCGCGATCCGAAGCGGGCCTGGGCGCAGCCGGAAGCGCCGCGCGGGCCGCGTCCACCGCTCATGCGTCCGCCGAAGCTCGAACTGCGTCTGCCGAAAGCGAACGCGACGTCAGCGGAAGCGCACACCTATTTCGAGATGGCGTCTCACCCCTGGGCGGGACGCAAGGTGATCATGACGCTCGAAGCCAAGGACGTGGCGGGGCAGGTGGGCAAGAGCCCGGGCTTCGAGATGATCCTTCCGGAGCGCCACTTCACCAAGCCGCTCGCGCGCGCCATCGTCGAGCAGCGCAAGAAGCTGCTGGAGGATAGCCGCTATCGTCCGGTGGTGCTGACCGCGCTCGATGCGCTGACGCTCGAGCCCGATGGCTTCATCGACGACACCAAGGTCTATCTCGGTCTCAGGACGGTATTCCACCGCCTCAAGAACGATCGCTCGCGCGCCGGCCTTTCGAGCGTGATCGATCAGCTCTGGCAGATCGCGCTCCGTATCGAGGACGGCAACCTGTCGGATGCGGAGCGTGCGCTCAAGGACGCGCAGGACAAGCTGGCCAAGGCTCTGGAGAACGGCGCATCGGAGGAAGAGATCAAGCAGCTCATGCAGGAGCTGCGGCAGGCGCTCAACGATTTCATGAACCAGCTTGCGCAGCAGAACGAGGGCGGGCAGCAGCAGGAAGGGCAGAACCAGGATCAGCAGACGCTCGCCCAGCAGGATCTCGAGCGGATGATGCGCAATCTCGAGGAGATGGCAAAGAGCGGCTCGCGCGAGCAGGCGCAGCAGCTTCTCTCGGAGATGCAGGATCTCATGGAACGTCTGCAATCGGGCCGGCAGGACCAGGCCCAGGCGCAGAAGAACCAAGAGATGATGAAAATGATGGAAGAGCTGGGCGACATGGTCGGCGACCAGCAGAAGCTGATGGATGACACCTTCGGCGAGCGCCGCGAGGAAGACGGCAATCAGGAGGGCGGACGCAACGGCCAGCAGCAACCGCCTCCCGGCATGAAGGGCATGGGCCAGGAGGGCCGCGAAGGCGGAGCCGGGGCGCCGCCGGGCATGGCGGGTGAGCCGCAGCGCGGCCGCGGTCAGCGCGGTGGCGAGCAGCCGGGCGGACAAGCGCAGCAGGGTCAGGGCAACCAGCTCGGGCAGGGCAATCCGCGCCAGGGCGGCCTCTCCGATCTGACGCAGCGGCAGCGCGAGCTGAGGGATCGCCTCGGTCAGTTGCAGCGGGATATGCGTGGGAAGGGCGCCGGGTCGAGCCAGCAGCTCAAGGACGCAGAGCGTGCGATGGAAAGCGCGGAGGATGCTCTCCAGCGCGGCGATCTCGACGAGGCGACCGAGCAGCAGTCACGCGCGCTCGATCAGATGCGCCAGGGTGCGCAGTCGATGGCGCAGGAGATGATGCGCAACATGCCTCAGCGCTATGGCCAGTCCGGCGATACGCCGCGTGATCCGCTGGGCCGTCCGCAACGATCGCAGGGGCCGGATCTCGGCACCTCGGTGAAGGTGCCGGATCAGATCGACATCCAGCGGGCGCGTGAGATTCTCGAGGAGCTGCGCCGCCGTCTCGGCGATGCCACGCGCGCGCCCGTGGAGCTGGATTACCTGGAGCGCCTGCTTCGCCGCTTCTGACGCGGTGCGCCTCTCAAGCTCGTCTCATGATTTTCGGATGGCGTGCGGTGCGGATGCTTTCGCGCCGCCTCGCTCGCGTCCGGATAAGATCAGGCTCTAAGGTGCGGCAACGGCGGGGGCGGAGCGGATGCCGAGGCCGCCGACCACCTGATGGCTCACGAGATTGGTGGTGAGGCGGCCGCCCGGCGGCTCTTCGCCCGAGAGCCAATCGCTGAACTGGCGCCAAAGATCGTAGAACAGCAGGCTGCCGTCGCGCTCGGACAGCGGCATCAGATACGGCGCAAGGGTGAACTTGTATTCGAAGAAGTACGAGACACGTGCGGTGCGCAGCTCAATGCCGACGAGCGCCTGCCCGACGGCGCCTGCCATCTGGTACTCGTAAGTGCGCTTCTCCGAGTTCGCCATCTGCACTTCCGAGTGAGGCAGCGAGACGCCCGCGCCGAGGCCGACGTAAGGATAAATGCGGGGCGTGAAGCTCGGCAGCCGGAAGAGGCCGTTCAGCGTCAGCATGTTGTGCCCGTGGCTCGCTTCAAGTTTGCGGAAAACGCTACGGATGACGGCCTTCTCGGGAGCGGGCGCGCCGTCGATGGTGCCGGTGAAGGCTGCCTCCTGGTCGAAGCGCGAGATGGTCTTCGAGTGGGTGAAATCGAGCATCGTTCCGATGCGGCCGGTGCCGAGCCAGCGCACGATGCGGGCGCCGTAGTAGATCGGATTGACGAACGGCTTGCCTTCCCACTCGACCTCTTTGACCGTGAAGTCGTGGACGCCGGTCTTCTTGATCGAGACGTCGCTCGGGTAGGTGTAGGGGACGCCCGAGTAGCCGGCGAACATGAACTCGCCGCCCGCGGGCGCGTAGGCTGAAGGCGCGCCGGCTGGGGCGGCGGCGCGATCCGAGGAGGTGCCATCGGTGCTCTGCTCCATCACGATCGGAGCGGCAACGACGGCGAGCGCGGCGATGGCGAACAGGCTCGACAAGGCCTCGATGCGTCGGGTGCCCATTTGCGGGGCGGGGCGGCGCGGCTGCTCCAACGTCCAGGTGGCGCCCGTCAAGATCCGCATTCTGTTCCCTCTGCCGGCTTGGAATCTGGCTGCCGGACCAAGTAGCGGATTGCGGCAGTCCGCTCAATACCTCAGGGTTTTTCAGCTTCAAGATCGCGGCTGGCTGAGGCGGCCCAGCATCTTGAACACAATGTCGATCTGGGGGGCTTCCCGCGTCAGATAGTCGTGTCCGGTGTAACCCCACCAATCCCAGCAGCCTTGCGGGTTGATGGGCGAGGATGAGGCTTGGGGAAACAGCACGATGAACGCGTTGTTGTCGGCCCAATTGGCGTAGCCCGACTCGCGGATGAAGGTCTCGCCGGTGTTGGTTCGGTTCTGAGCGCAGCCGTGGAAGGCGATGTGAACGCGGCAGGTGGTGGTCTCGGCGCAGGATTTGGGAATGTAGGCGACGCCGCGCTTCTCCATGCCGTGGTTAGGCTCATCGGCGAAGAACGGGCGCTGGTCGAACTCGATGAAGGTGCCGCCCGGCGTTTCGACGCGGGGCGCGAGATTGCCGTAGATGTGCTTCAGCACCTCGCCGGCCTGGTCGTAGTCGCAATCGACGACGTAGGGCTTGGCGGTGTCCTCGCACGCAAGCCCCTGGTCCGACGTGACGAAGGCGTGCCCGGCCGGCTTGTCCGACACATAGACGAGGTTGGCCTCTTTCAGGCCGAGGCGCTTGTAGAACTCGTAGGCCGAGGCGACGATGGCAGGGACGACGGTGCGATCGTTGGAGCCCGAGAACAGGTAGACCCGGTCCTCCATCAAGCTCGCCAGCGGATCGATACGGCCGGTGTCTGCGAGCTTTTTGGTTTTCTCCACGAGGAGGTCGACATCCGGGATGCCCCAGACGGCGAGCGCATTCAACATGCAGCCGTTGATGGCTTTGGAGAGATTGAGAAAGGCCGCGCCGGGGCCGGGCATGAGATCGGAGAACGCGCTCTCGGCGCAGCCGTAGGGGCCGCCCGCGATGATGGCCGCGCCCGAGACGATCTTGGAATGAGCGATCTGAAACTGGCCGGCCATGTAGGCGCCGGAGGAAATGCCGGACACGGACGTCTCGGAGATGTTGGCCGCGAGGGCCGGCAACTCGACGATCGCATCTTCGGCGTGGCCGGAAGCCGAGGCGAGGAACAGGGCGAGGACGCCGAGAAGCGCGCGTGTCGTGGCATAGCGTCGTTGCACTGGTCTCATCCTGTCGTGTCAGGCGATCGGTGTCGCGCGCTCGGCGCTCGGCCCCACAGTAGCGCGTGAAACGCCGTTCCGCCAATGCGCCGGGCTAGGCAAAAATCCCGCCAGCCGCAGAGCTTACACGTGATCCTCAGCGGAGGCGCACGGTGACGCGGTCCACGTAGCCCTTGGCGTCGATCACGGTCAGCTTGGCGAAGCCGCGCCCGTCCGGCTGCCATTCGACCTCGCGGCGGAAGGGGTCCGACTGTACGGGCGTGCCGTCGACGAGCCACGTGAGGGGAAGGGCGCCGCCTTCGGCCTTGAGGATCAGCGGCTCGGCTTCGCGTTCCTCGACGTCGAGCTCGGACCGGTCCGGCGGGAAGGAGATGAGCACCGGTGGCTCAAGGAACGGGCCGGTGGCAATCTGGCTGTCGCCGGGCTCGCGGAAGCGCTTGAGCGGGGGCGGCAGGCTTGCGCCGGTGGCTTTGATCACGCCAGCGGGGGCAGACCGGAACGGCGCCGGCCGTTCGGCGATACGCGCGAAGGTATCGAAGAGAATGGGTGCGGCGGCCATGCGGCCCATCAGGCCCGGCGTCGAGGCGCCATCCGGACGGCCGACCCACACGCCGACGACGTGGCGGCCGTCGTAGCCGATGGCCCAGGCGTCGCGATAGCCGTAGGACGTGCCGGTCTTGTAGGCGATGGCGCCGCCTTTGACGTTCGGCGGGGGCGGGGCGTCCTTCAGGATGTCGGTTACGTACCAGGAGGACACGGGAGACAGCAGGCGACGGCGCGGGTTCGCGGCCGGCTTTGCCTTGCCTTCTCCGTCGCGGGTCCAGGACAGGCTGATCGGCTCTCCGCCGTGCGCAAGTCCGCCGTAAAGCGCGACGAGGTCCCGCAGCGTCATGCCGAGCCCGCCGAGGGCGATGGCGAGCGAAGGCTGTGTATCGCGCGGCAGCGCGGGCTCGATGCCTGCGCGGCGGAAGCGGCCGATGAGGCGGCCGGGGCCGACGGCGGCGAGCACCTTGACGGCTGGCACGTTGAGCGAGTTGCCGAGCGCCTCGCGGACGGTGACGGTGCCGTGGAAATCCTCGTCGAAGTTCTCGGGCGTGTAGGTGCCGAAGCGCGTGCGGCGATCCTCGATCAGCGTCTCGGGATGTGCGAGGCCCGCCTCGAAGGCGAGACCATAGATGAAGGGCTTGAGGGTCGAGCCGGGCGAGCGGATGGCCGCCGTCATGTCGATGGCGCCCTGGCGATCGTTGTCGAGGTAGCCGGCCGATCCTACGTGGGCCAGCACCTCGCCCGTGTTGTGATCGATGACGATGACGGCGCTCGACAGTTTGGGCCCGAGGAGTTTCGTTTCCTCGGCGGCGAGCTTCTCGACGGCCGATTGCAGCTCGCGGTCGAGCGTCAGGCGATGGATGGTCTTGGCCGGTTTCGCCGCGACCTCGGCTTCCGAGAGGTGCGGGGCGAGTTTCAGGAACTCGAGGCGCTGTTTCGGAACGCGCTCATCTTTCGCACGCTCGGCCTCGGCTTTCGGCAGCACGCCTTCCTCGACGGCGCGATCCAGCACGCGGTCACGGGCACGGCGGGCGCGCTCGCTGTAGCGGTCCGGGCGGCGGGTCTCGGGCGATTGGGGAAGGGCGACGAGAAGGGCGGCTTCACCCGCGGAGAGGTGGCGCGGCTCTTTGCCGAAGTAAGCGAGAGAGGCTGCGCGCACGCCTTCGATGTTGCCGCCGAAGGGTGCGAGACGCAGGTAAAGCCGCAGAATGTCGTCCTTCGAGAGGCGCTCCTCGAGCTGAAGCGCGCGGGCGACCTGGCGCAGCTTGCCGGCGCCGGTGCGCTCGTGCTTGCCGTCGAGCAGGCGCGCAACCTGCATGGTGAGCGTGGAGCCGCCGGAGACGATCTGGCCGTGACGCAGCAGCAGATAGCCCGCGCGCAGGAAGGCCAGCATGTCCACGCCGCCGTGGCTGTAATAGCGCTTGTCCTCGAAAGCCATGAGGATCGCGAGATAGCGCGGATCGACCTCGCTCACGTCGACGGGCAGGCGCCAGCGCCCGTCCTTGGTGGTGAAGGCGCGCAGCAGCTTGTTGTCACGATCGAGCACCGTCACCGACATTTCGTTGGCGGCTTCGAGCGGGAGCGGACCGATCTGGTGCTTGACGATCTCCAAGGTCGCCATCGCGGCGGCGGCCACGAAGGCCACCGCCGCGACAGAAAGGACGGCGAGCCGCAGAGAGCGGGGGAGAGGCCTTGTCCATCGCGATGTGCGACCGGGGGGAGAGGACAAGGCCGCTTCCGCGGCGCGCCGTTTCTTGAGGAACGGGAAGCTCATGTTCCCGGCCCTAGCTCTTGGGTTTCACGATGAGGGTGCCGGCACCGGAGCGGGCGTAGCGCTCCGGACGATACATGTCCTCAATGGTGGCAGCGGGGTGGACGAACGTGCCCGGTGTCACGGCGCGAACGATGTAGGCGACGGTGGCCGAGGCCGCGGGCTCCTTGGCCGCGCTCGGGGTCGCCGGAGCCTCCGCCGTGCCGTTGCCGGTGTCGTCCGAGCCGTTGCTGTCGCTGTTGCTCTCCTCCTCGTTGTCGTTGCTCGACGAGGAGCTGGACGTTCCCCAGAGGTTGAAGGCCGCGACGAAGCGGTCGTCACGGAACTCCGTGTGGTCAGGCCGTAGCGTCGTTTTCAGCCAGTCGAGCGTCTTGATGTCGCCGCTGTCGACGAGGCGCGGGTTCTCGATCTCGAGGCCGGCTGGCAGCCGGTCCACGAGCAGCACGCGGCCAGCGGCCTCGTCGCTCGTGATCTTGAGCACCGCAACGAGACGCTCGTTCTGCGCAAGCTCGCTCTTGCCGCCGGTAGCGCTCTCTAGATCGACCTTCTTGCCGTCGAGCGTGTAGTAGGCGCGCTCGATCTCGAAGCCCTTGGAGATGGCGGGCTCCGTCGTCAGGCTGGCGCCGATCACGGTGACCACCGCGTCTGTAGACGCATCGCCGTCGTTGGTGACGGTGATGCCCTTCTCCAGCTCTTCCGGCGTGACGGCGCGGATGATCGATCCGTTCACCGGCGCGCCGTCCACGAGGAGCTTGGCGGACTTGGTCTGCTCGCCGAGGGCATGGGCGGCCAGCAACATCCACGCCTGTTCCTGTGTGGAAGTGTAGTTGCGGGCGACATACGCCTTGGCGATGACGTTCACGAGACGCGGCGTCTCCGATTTCACAATGCCGGTCTCGGAGGCGAGCGTGACGAGAGCGGCGCCGTCGCGGATGTCCGAACCGTAGTCCGAGCGGGCGACGTTCTGCTTGTCATCCGAGGAGAACGTGGTGAGGGCCGCCTTGAAGGCCGTTTCCGCGCGCTCCTTGTCGCCCACCATGGCGAGGGCAGCGCCGAGCTGCGCCTTGCCGAGCGGCGTCGTGAACTTGTCGAGCTTGGTATCGACGTAGTAGCGGAGCTCACCCACCGGTGCGCGGCCGTTGCGGGCCAGCACGTAGAGGGCGTAGGCACGCTCCTCGCCGCCTTCCGAGAAATCCTCACCGTTCAAGGCGAAGTTCTGGAGACGGTCGAGCGCCTGGTTGAAGGGAAGCTGGCGCACGTCGTAGCCGGACTCGCGGGCACGGGTGAGGAAGTCCGTCACGTAACTCGTGAGCCAGAGGTCGCCGCTGCCGGGACCCCAGCTTCCGAACGCGCCGGAGCTGTCCTGCATCTCGAACACGCGGGCAACCGCACCCTGCACGCGCTCCTTCAGGGCCTTGTCGGTGCCGATGCCGACGCGGGCGGCGACGGCGTTGGCGTAGAGCAAGGGAAGAGCACGCGAGACAGTTTGCTCGGCGCAGCCATAGGGGTAGCGGTCGAGTGCGGTCAGCAGGCCGGGAACGTCCATGTTGGCGGTGGGGCCGACCGAGAGGTTCACCTTGGTGCGATTTCTGATGAGGCCAGCGAGCAGGTCCTTAGAGAGTGTGAGCTTGCCGCCGTTGGGTGCGAGTGCGCTCACCGTGGTGCGCTTGATGTCGCCTGCGGGCGGCTTCACGTCGAGCGTCAGGCGGCGCGAGAGAGCGATGCCGCCGGGACCCGAGACGCGGACGTCGTAGGTACGCAGACCCACGTCGGAGGGCTTGAAGGTGACCTGCTGCGACTTGCGCTCGCCGTTCTTGAGGGCGACGGCCTGTTCGGCCAGCGCGGTTTCACCCTCGGTCTGGTCGACGAGCTTGGCGGTGTAGGTGCCGTCCGGTCCGTCGACGTTGTGAAGCGAAAGATCGACGCGGGCTTCGTCGCCGAGGGTGAGGAAGCGTGGGGCCGAAGCCGTGAGCGCCACCTCGTCACGCACGATCACGTCGCTGGTGCCGTGGCCGAGCTTGGTCTTCGACCAGGCTACGGCCATGACACGCACGGTGCCGTTGAAGCTCGGGAGCGGGAAGCTCACGTTCGCGGTTCCGTCGGCGCCGACGGTCACGATGCCGGAGTAGTAGGAGACGGTTTCCTCGACAGGCGGGCTGCCTTGCAGGCCCGTGCCTTCCATGCCGTCACCACCGGAGCGGAGCTTGCCGCGCTCGGCGCGCATGCCGTCGATGAGGCGGCCGTAGAAGTCGCGCAGCTCGAGGGCGAGCTTGCGCTGGGCGTAGAAGTGCAGCTCCGGTGCCGGAACCTGGTAGCGGGTGAGGTTGAGGATGCCGACATCGACGGCGGCGACCGTGATGCGCGCTTCCTCTCCGGCGTCGAGGCCTTCCACCTTGACCGGAATGGTGAGCTCGGAAGCACCCTTCACCTTGGCTTCCGTGGGGATCGCAACCTTGAGTGTGCGCTTCGACTGATCGACGCCGATCCAGCGGACGCCGATGGCGCGGCTCGGCATGCGCTTGGCCGCCTCGTCCATGGGCCGGTAGAGCAGAGCCGTTGCGTAAGCGCCGGGACCCCAGTCCTCGCCGACCGGAATTTCCACGTCGCTGCCGCCCTTGGCGATCTCGACCTCCTTGGTGGAGATCAGGCCGCGGCCGAGCACGGTCACGAGGGCTTTGCCGCCCTGCTTCGAGGCGATGCGGAGCTTCGCCGTGTCGCCGGGCTGATAGGTTTCCTTGTCGAGGGCGACGTCGAGCATCTCGGGGCTGTCGGCCGTATCGCCGGCATTGTACCAGCCCGCGTTGAAGACGACGCTCGAGAGCGTGCCGGAGGTCGCCGACGAGCTGACCTCGAGACGGTAGCGGCCGTAGTCCACATCCGCGGAGATGGACGCGGGCGTCGTTGCCGTGGCGTCGGCCTTGCCGCTCGCGATCTTGCGCGTGATGGTCTGGCTCTCGTAGGCCCAGTAGCCGTCGCGGCGATACCACTGCCAGGAGCTGTCGAGGCGGACGAGCTGCCAGTCGAGGCTGGCTGCCGTGGGCTTGCCGTCGCCGTCGAGAAGCACGACCTCGAAGTTCGCCTTCTCGCCTTCGCCGAGCGCGGAGGTGGAGAACAGCGGCTTGATGCCGATGCGCGGGTCACCGAGGCTCACTGGCAGCGTGATCGAGCGCTCGACGGAGCGGCCGCCGCTCTCGCGCAAGCGCACGATGACATTGGCTTCGAGCGGGCGGGCGGTCTTGGTGACGGCCGGGAGCTTCACGGAGAGAGCGGCTTTGCCGTCGGCGTCAGTCTCGACGACTTCCTCGAGTGGCTGACGAACGGGGCTCACGGTCTCGTCCGCCTCGCCGAAGCGATAGCCGGCATACCCGTCGAGATCCTTGCTGGAAGCCTTGACGACGATATCGCCTTCAATGTCGAGGCCCGCGGCCGGAGGGCCGTAGAGATAGCGGCCGGAGACGTCGATGGTCTTGGTCTCGTCGGGGGCGAGCTTGCCCTCACCCTCCTTCAGCGTGAGATCGAGGCGTTCGGGGACATAGTCCTCCACCAGGAAGGAGACCTGCGTGATGGCGTCTGCTTTCGGGTCGGCGTGGAGACGCGCGCGCCAGGTGCCGGTCATTGCGCCGCCGCCGAGCGCGAGGCGAAGCGAGCGTGCGCCAAGCTCCTGCTCAGAGAGCGGATAGCGGCCGTACTCGACGCCATCCGGACGGACGACGATGAGGGTGACGGGGAGGGATGCGGCCGCGCCGGTCGAGTCGCGGACGAGGGCGGTGACGTTCACCTCCTCGCCGGGGCGATAGACGCCGCGCTCGGTGTAGAGATAGCCGTCGAGCGGGCCGGGTGCGTCGCGGCCCTTCACGCCGCGGTCCGAAAGATCGAAGGCGTTAGTCGTCAAGTCTAGGAAGGCGTACTCGCCGTTGCCGTTCTCGGCCACCAGGATGGCGGGCGCATTGCCGCCTTCGCCCTTGGACTGGCCGGGCTCGAAGCGCACGTAGCCGTTCTTGTCGGTGGTCGCGGTGGCGAGCACCTCGTTGTTGCGGGCGACGAGGCGCACGCTGGCGTTCGCGATGGCGTCGGCGCTCGCGAGCGAGCGGACGAACGCGTGCACGCCGTCATCGCCGGAGAACGCGGTGAGGCCGAGATCCGAGACGATGAACCACTGGGTCGCCTGCTCGCGCCAGGTGTCCTGGGTCACGTCGGCGGGGCGGGCGATCATGGCGTAGGCGCCGGGCTTCAATTCGCCGATGGCTTCGCTCACGGGGAAGGCCGCGGTCACCTCGGAGTTGAGCTTGGTCGGCACTTCCAGCTCGCCCTTGTAGACGAGGCTGCCGGTGTTGTTCTTCAGGCCGTCGAGCTCGTAGCCCTGGAGCTGGCGATCGAGATTGCCGTTCGCGAGGGCGTTGGCGAGATTGCGGTCACCGATGCGATAGACCTCGACCTCGACCTTGCCGGTGTTGATGGCGACGAGCGGGATGCCCTGCTGGCCGCGGCTCGGCAGCACGTAGCTCTTGCCGGTGAAGTGAACGGTGGGCTTGCGGTCGGGAACGTAGACGGCGAGCGTCACCTGCTTCGGAAGCGGCTCGTTCACGTCGGAGGGAAGGCCGGAGCGGATCTGGATCTCGTATCGCTGGCCGTGCTCGACGCCGTCGATGCAGAGCTGGCTGCCTTCGGCGGTCACCGACTGGGGGTCACGGCCGTTGACGGAGACGAACTTCGCGAAGTCCACCTGTCCGCGCGACAGGTTCTCGGAGAACTGGATGCAGACGCGGGGCGTGGCGGCATCGCTGTCGGTCGAATAGTCGGTCATGCGGAAGCCGTGCTCGGCGCGCAGCTTTTCATAGGCTTCGCGCACGTTGGCCACTTCGGCGATGGAGAGGCTGGACTTCAGGGCTTCGATGGCCGGGCGCCAGTAGGAGCGGCGCTGCATGGCCTCGCCCAGCACGGCGAGGGCGCGGGCTTTCATGGCCGGGTCGGAGGCAAGCTTGTAGGCGCGGTAGGCGGCGCCCGATGCGTTGACGGGAAGATCGTAGGTTTCCGAGCCCTTGTTGGGATCGGGCTTGATGGCGAGCAGCGCCTTGGCGAGGCCGATCCAGTTCTCGGGGCTCTTGGCGTCCGAAGCAACCGCGATGGCGTAGGTGCGGGAGGCTGCGCGCGGGTCCTGGGCGAGGACGCGCTCGGCGGCGAGCCTCAGGTCGCCGGGCTTGCGGCCGTCTCCTTTCCACGTGTCCTTGATGTAGGTCTCGTAGCGGTCCGCATCCTTGGCCACGCCTTTGTGCGCGAAAGGCCTCTCCTCGGCTCCGGCGGCCGCGAAGCCGGCCAGAATGAAAACACACGCAAGAATGCTTTGAAGAAAGCGCATAGCCCTTCACCCTTGGATCACTTATCTGCCGCGCTCCCTATCGGGGATCGGGAGGCTGGTCGCTGTTCTCCAGGGAACAGCGCAGGAGCGCGTCAGACGCACTTGGCCGGCGGCCAAATTTCGTGTGCGGACACTATCATCGTGTTGCCCGCACGCGTGAGCCCATCAGACCTGAATGATCAAACGTTGGCAGCAAGATAGAATTTACCGGCAAGTTCCGCTCGATGCGGATCTTTCACCCGGGGGGCGCAAACGGGAAAAGGCCGGCTGCCTGGGGGGATGGCAACCGGCCTTTGGGGGGCGTCAGGAGACGGCAGTGTGGGGTTAGTGGCGCAGCAGGGCCGCCGGCATAGGAGCTTCGGCCCCGGCAAGAAGCGAGGGGTCGAACAGAGCCGGCTGGCGGGGGCCAGCCCAGCGGCGCTCGGCGGTGAGGCTGCCGGAGGGGCCGGCGGCACGCCAGATCTGGGCAAAGGAGCGGACCGCGCGGCCGGCGGTGGCCGGGCAGGTGTCCGAGTAAAGCTCGTAGGAATCCCGCTTCAGCGGATCGCGGCGCATGCAGTCGCCAATCCAGACGGTGGTGGAATCGAGCACGAGCTGCTCATGGGCATCGAGGAGGCGAACGTCGGTCACGAACCGGCACTCGGCGCCTTCGAGCGTCACGCCGGATGCGCGGCGGGCAAGCAGCGCTTCGACGGCGATGCCGGCGGCGGCGAGTTCGGGAGCGAGTTGCGAGAGGGCGGCGGCGGCAGGGCTTTCTGCGGAGAGCGCGAGAAGCCGGTATTTGATTTCTCCCGCCGGAGCGCCGGATGCGCGCTGCGCTTCGAGATGGCGGGTGATGAATGCTTTCAGCCGGGCTTCCTTTTCCTCCTTGGTGACGACGTTCATGCGAGCTTTTGGACCGAAGCGCATTCGTTTTTGTCCTTATTTGGGAAGCGGAGCGACGTCCGTAATTTCCCGTCGTGTAGTTGTGGGGCCATTTAGGCGCCAAGACGGTTAAGCAAGTGTTGAGCGGTGACCCGTGCGCGGCTCGACTTTCGTCCGCGATCACGTGTTGGCGATCGCGGGACGCAAGCGGCCCGCGATGGCGACGACATCGTCGGCTGAGGGATCGCTTTCGTCGATCACGTCAAGCGCTTCAAATGATTCCGAAAGCTCGTCCGTTCGATTTGCTGCGACCTCCGGCGCGACGCCCGTTGACTGATGCGCGTTCACCTCAGTCGCGGAAATTTGTCGGGGTGCGGGAATTTTTTCGTTGTCCTGCTCGATGCCCTCAAGGGCCTGACCGAGGCGGCCGATCAAACCGCCGGGACCGTCGGCTGCATCGAGGGGCAGGGTGAGAGTTGCGGTCTCGCGCTTCAGGACGACATCCACGCGCGGACGGGGTGCCTCCGGCGCTGCCGCTCTCCGTGCCTCGACGATGTCGGGCTGATGGCTCGGGACCGTGTTCGAGTTCGCGGGTTCCGCGAGGGGCTCGTCGTCGAAGGCTTCCGGCTCGGCGCTCAGCTCGGCCTTGGCGCTTCGCGCGTAGGGGCCGAAATCGTCCGACGTCGAAACTCTCGGTGTGGCGGGCTTTGCTTTGGGAGGCGCGGGGCGCGCGGGCGTCCACGCGGCGGTCCAGCTCGCGGCCCGAGTAGGTGCGGCGGGCTCGACAGCCGGGGGAACGGCGGTTTCAGCCGGCTGCGGGGCGAAGGCCGGCTCGGCATCGGCGCGGGGCGGCATGGCAGGGCCGAACGCGGAGCCGAACTCCGGTCTCTGCTCCTTCCCGAAATTTTGCGCGAACCGCGGCTCCATGGGGCGTAGAAGATCGCGCTCGATGCGGCGGCGCTGGGCTTCGGCCTCGACGCGGCGGGCGGCACCCATCACGGCGCCGAGGATGATCTCGGACCAGGCGCCATCGCGGAATCGGTAGACGCGGAACGCCTCGGAGCCTGCAAACTTGGATCCTTGCTTCGCGAGCTTCTTGCGTACGACCCCGGCGAACGGCGTCCAGGTGCGGCGGAAGATCTTGTCCTTCTCGAAGCTCGTGAAGAGGTTGGAGAGAAGCTGGGCCTCAGTGCGCAACTCCTCGCGCTCCGCCGCGCCTACGTGGGGTGGCGCATCGAGAGGAACCGCGACGTAGTAGGCGCCGTGCAGGTCGAAGACGACGTGGCGGAACAGCTCGAAGCTTTCGCGGATCTCGGGATCGCGATGGATATCGTTGAAGCGCGAGAGAATTTCGATGACCGGGCCGCGTTCGGCTTCGCGCATCTTCGGCATGAGGCCGTGCAGGCGGTGGGCTGGCCGGCCGATGGAAACCAGGAACAGGCAGATGTCGACGAAGATGGCAACCGCGAGCGGGACGTAATCTCGTTTCGAGAGACCGCCTTCCTCGGCGACGATGGCAGCCGAGGGGCCGGCCTCGACCGATTGCATCGCCTTCTTCTGCAGCTCGCGCAGCTCGTCCGCCGACGGCGGGAGCTTGAAGGAGAGGAGGCCGTAGAAGGTTGTGGTGAGGCGGCGGAAGGCCTCGATGGTGGCTTCCGAGCCTTCGACGGCGGCGATGGCGGGCTTTTCCAGAACCGGCAGCTCGTTGATGGCGCGCACGGCGCCCCGCAGGGCCTGTGCCAGCTCCGTATCGGGACAGACGAAGCCCCCGTTCTTGGGATCGCCGAAGGTGGATTTGTCGGCGCGCTCGGCGAGGTCCTGGCGCATCTGCTTCAACTGCGGGTCGGTGCGGAGCGCGTTGAAGCTCGAGACCGTCATGTCGAGCTTGCGGCTCAAGGACTTCATGAACTCGTTGCGGGTCCCGGACTTGGGATCGATGATCGCGGGATCGTTGGCCGCGATCTTGGCGAGGTCACCGTCGAGCGTGGCCATGTCGGTTTTCACGGCGGCGACGCGGCCGGCCACGAATTCGGACGCGAAGGAGAAGCGCGCGGCGTCATCGTCGCGCATCCGGCGGCGGGGGCCGTCTCCGGGCTTGCTGTTCGGGCAGGAGGTGCCCTTCGTGCGCTCGGTTTCGGCCTTCGCGCGCGAGACGTTGGCGAGCTGGACCAGGGTAGCGTTCAACTGCTCAAGGCGCGTGGAGGCGGCGTTGAGCGAGCTCTGGACGGCGGTGACGGCCGATTCCGCCGAGCGCGAGCTTTCGGCCCGGCTTTCGAGAACCTTCCAGTAGAAACCAAAGCCGAAACCGACGGAGATGATGCTGAGGAACAGGTAGCCCGCGATGTAAGCGAGGCGCGTCATGACGCCGACCGGGGCGAACATCTGGTCAAGCAGCCAGACGATCATGGTCATCAGCATCGCGACAGAGAAGCCGATGATCACCTTATGAATGAGCGGCAGGTCGCCCATGTTGGCTTCGATCAGCTCCAACATGCCGACGTATGTCGCCACCCACGACAGGGTGCCGAGGCCGATGATCAGGACAAGTTTCTTGAGGTCGCGCGGAGCAACGGGGTCGGCGTCGCCGCCTGTCGCGTCGGGGAGAAGTCCGAGCTTGAAGGAGCGCGCAAAATATCCGCGCGAACGCCCCGAATCCGGCGCGTACACCATGGGTGTCGACCTGTCTTAGAGGCTTGCAGGAAAACTCTGACGGTCCCTCTGCGAGCGCAATACGCGATAAAGCCGATCAACCCCCGGCATCTCGTGATCCGGGATCTGAATAAAACGGGTTTTTGTCGCGAGTGGGGCTGCCGCGTGTCGGAAGTTGGCAGTGAGCGGCAGTAGGCAGTAGGGAGGGAGCTGCCAGATCACGATGTGGCTGGATCCCGGCCTGCGCCGGGATGACGTTGCATTTGGAAGTCACTCCCTCACTCCATCCGCATCCCGGCGACACGGCAAAGCGGTGCCGCGCACGGACGACGGCTGGACAGGGCGTCGGCAGGACCTTCACCAAGGAGGTAACCTCCCTAGCTGCCGGCTGCCCGTTGCCTTGTTTCTCAGCCGCTGTTGCGCTCGCCAAAGACGTAGCCGGAGCCACGAACGGTGCGGATCGGGTCGCGCTCCTTGCCGCGGATGAGCGCCTTGCGCAGGCGGCCGACGTGCACGTCCACGGTGCGCTCGTCAACGTAGGCATCGCGGCCCCAGACGCCATCGAGAAGCTGGGAGCGCGAGAGCACACGGCCCGGGCTTTCCATCAGGAACTCGAGAAGGCGGAATTCGGTGGGGCCGAGATGCACCTCGCGCAGGCCGCGCGTGACCTTGTGGGCCGGGCGATCCAGCTCGATGTCGGCGAAACGCAGCACGTCCGCCAGACGGTCCGGAGAAGCCCGGCGCAGGATGGCTTTCACGCGGGCCATCAGCTCGGGAAGAGAGAACGGCTTCACCACGTAGTCGTCGGCGCCGGTCGAGAGGCCGCGGATGCGGTCTCCTTCCTCGCCGCGTGCGGTGAGCATGACGATCGGAATGGATTTCGTCTCCATTCGCGCCCGCATGCGCCGGCAGATCTCGATTCCCGAGACGCCCGGAAGCATCCAGTCGAGAACCAGGAGGTCAGGTTTCTCCTCCGCAACAAGGATCTCCGCCTCTTCGCCGTTCTCGGCGTGGGAGACGCGGAACCCTTCCGCTTCGAGGTTGTAACGAAGCATCTCCGCCAGAGGCGCCTCGTCCTCGATAAGAAGAATCTTGGCCGTCATCGTTTATCGCTCATCCTAAAAAATGCGAGGCTCAACCCTGCGAGAACAGGGTGGAGCTGGTGTCGTCGCTCTTCGGGCGGTCGTCGATGATATTCACGCCACGCACGAGGAAGTGCACTGTTTCGGCGATGTTGGTGGTGTGGTCGCCAACACGTTCGATGTTCTTGGCGCCGAACAGCAGATGGGTGGAGAGACCGATGTTGCGCGGATCTTCCATCATGTAGGTCAAGAGCTCGCGGAACAGCGAATTGTACATGGAGTCGATGTTCTCGTCGTCGCGCCACACGGCGAGCGCCCGGTCGGCGTCACGCGCGGCATAGGCGTCGAGAACCTCCTTGAGCTGCGAGAGCGCCAGCTCGCCCATGTGGCGCAGGCCGGTCATGAGGGGCTTCGGGTGCGACTCGTGGGCAATGGCGAGCGCGCGCTTGGCGATGTTTTTCGCGAGATCGCCGATGCGCTCAAGGTCGCCCGTGATGCGCAGCGCCGCCATGACGTGACGCAGGTCGTTGGCGAGCGGCTGGCGGCGGGCGATCATGGAGATCACCTGCTCCTCGATGTCACGCTCGAGCTGGTCGATCTGCTTGTCCGTCTTGACGACCTGCTCGGCGAGCTTGGGATCGCGGCGCTCGAGGGCGTCGAACGACTGCCCGAGGATGTGCTCTGCCAGGCCGCCCATGTGGGCGATCTTCTTGTCGAGGAGAGCGAGCTCTTCCTCGTACGATTTCACGATGTGCTCGTTCATAAGGTCTCCTTTGGCCCCTTGGGGCCCGGCGGCTTTGCTCGTGACGGCAGGTGCCTCCGACCTCGAGGCTCGCCACGGCATGAAGCCGCTCAGCAGGGATTTTCGTTCGGTCGTCATCGGACAGGGTCCTGACTGAGGCGATGCGTCAGCCGAAGCGGCCGGTGATGTAATCCTGCGTGCGCTTGTCCGTCGGGTTGGTGAAGATGTCGTTGGTCGCGCCTTCCTCGACAAGGATGCCGAGATGGAAGAACGCGGTGCGCTGCGAGACGCGGGCTGCCTGCTGCATCGAGTGGGTGACGATGATGATGCAGAAGTTCTGCTTCAATTCGTCGATGAGCTCCTCGACCTTGGCGGTGGCGATGGGGTCGAGTGCCGAGCACGGCTCGTCCATCAGGATCACCTCGGGGCCAACGGCGACGGCGCGGGCGATGCAGAGGCGCTGCTGCTGGCCGCCGGAAAGGCCGGTGCCCGGATCGTTCAGGCGATCCTTGACCTCTTTCCAGAGCGCGGCCTTCTCGAGGCTGGTCTGCACGATGTGGTCAAGCTCGGCCTTGGTGCCGGCGAGACCGTGGATGCGGGGACCGTAGGCCACGTTCTCGTAGATCGACTTGGGGAACGGGTTCGGCTTCTGGAACACCATGCCGACGCGGGCGCGGAGTTGAACGACGTCGAGGGACGGATCGTAGATGTCCTCGTTGTCGATGGTGATCTTGCCGGTGACGCGGCAGATCGGGATGGTATCGTTCATGCGGTTGATGCAGCGCAGGAACGTGGACTTGCCGCAACCCGAGGGGCCGATGAAGGCCGTCACGCTGCGATCGGGGATGTTCACGGTCACGTCGAAGAGGGCGCGCTTATCGCCGTAGTAGACGTTGACGTCCTTGGCGTGGACCTTGGTGCCATCCGTGGCGCCGAGTTTAACGGCGCGGTTTTCTATCTCAGAGGTCTGCACGTTGAGCATCTCTAACTCCAGGATCAAATTGGGGACTACCAGCGCCGCTCGTAACGGCGGCGGAGAATGACGGCGGTGACGTTCATGCACACCAGGAATGCGAGCAGGATGAGGGTGGCGCCCGCGGTGCGTTCGACGAAGCCGCGCTCGGCGGCCGTCGCCCACATGTAGATCTGCACCGGCAGAGCCGTCGCCGCGTCGATGGGCGTCTTCGGATACTCGACGACGAAGGCGACCATGCCGATCATCAGCAGCGGCGCCGTTTCACCGAGCGCCTTGGCGAGGCCGATGATGGTGCCGGTCAGGATGCCGGGCACTGCGAGCGGCAGCACGTGATGGGTAATCGACTGCATCTTCGAGGCGCCGACGCCAAGGGCTGCTTCGCGGATGGACGGCGGCACGGCGCTGATGGCTGCGCGGGTCGCGATGATGATGGTCGGCAGCGTCATGAGTGCGAGCACCAGGCCGCCGACGAGAGAGGCCGAGCGCGGGATGCCCATGAAGTTGATGAAGATCGCGAGACCGAGAAGACCGAACACGATGGACGGGACGGCCGCCAGATTGTTGATGTTGACCTCGATGGTGTCGGTCAGGAAGTTCTTCGGGGCGAACTCCTCGAGGTAGACGGCGGCGGCGACGCCGAGCGGCACCGCGAACAGCAGCACGATCAGCATCATGTAAAGCGAGCCGACGAGTGCGACGCCGACGCCCGCAGTCTCGGGCTTGCTCGATGCACCGTAGGTGAAGAGGCCGGTGTTGAAGTGCTTGGCGAGGAAGCCGGCCTCGGCGGCCTTGTCGAGCCAGGCGAGCTGCTTGTCGGAGAGCTGGCGGCGGCCTTCGGGAATGTTCCGGTCGAACTGGCCTTTCATGAGGCTGTCGACGTTGCCGTGTGCCAGAAGGGTGAGCTGCACCGATTTGCCGATCAGAGACGGATCAGCCAGCACGGCCTTGCGGATCTGCGTGTCGGCGTTGGCCGAAAGCAGCGCCGCGGCGGCCTTCGCGTCGGCGCGGTTGGCGGGATCCACGCCGAGCACCTGGAACAGCGCGCGGTTGGCGAGCTTGGTGTAGTCGGCCATCAGCAGATCGCTCTCGGCCGGCGGCGAGGATGAGCCGAAGGCGCCAGCGTCGAGGTTCACGTCGAGCGTGAAGGCAGACTGCGTGAATGCGGAATAGCCGCGCACCAGGATGGTCGAGAACAGAGCGACGAGAAAGAGGATGCCGAACAGGATCGCGGCGACGCCGTAAGCCCTGAACCGCCTCTCGGCGGCATAGCGCTTGGCGATACGAGCCTGGATGTCCTGCTTGGAGCGGGAGGCGATCAGAGTTCCGGTTGCCATAGGAGCTGTTTCCACAGTCATTATTCGTACTGCTCCCTATATTTGCGCACGATATAGAGCGCGTAAATGTTGAGGGCGAGGGTGAAGACGAACAGGGTTAGGCCAAGGGCGAAGGCGACGAGCGTCTGAGGAGAGTTGAATTCGAGGTCGCCGGTGAGCTGGCTCACGATCTTTACGGTGATCGTAGTGACCGGCTCGAAGGGGTTCAGCGTGAGGTTCGGCGCAATGCCCGCGGCGAGCACCACGATCATGGTTTCGCCGATGGCGCGGGAGGCTGCCAGCAGGATGGCGCCGACGATGCCGGGGAGCGCGGCGGGGAGAATGACCCGCTTGATCGTCTCGGACTGGGTGGCGCCGAGGCCGTAGGAGCCCTCGCGCAGGGACTGCGGCACTGCGTTGATGATGTCGTCCGACAGAGAGGAGACGAACGGGATCAGCATCACGCCCATGATGAGGCCCGCCGTCAGCACGCTCGTTGCCGAGATCGAGAGGCCCGCGAGGGCGCCTGCGTCACGCAGCAGGGGACCGAAGGTGATGAGGGCGAAGAAGCCGTACACGATGGTGGGGATGCCAGCGAGGATCTCGAGCAGCGGCTTGGTGGTGAGGCGGATCTTGCTGGAAGCGTATTCCGACATGTAGACGGCGCTGAAGAGGCCGACCGGAACCGCAACCAGGAGTGCGACGAGCGAGATATAGAGCGTGCCCCAGAGCAGCGGGAGAAGGCCGAACTGTCCACCGGCTTCGTTGGTGGCGCCGGCTGCGGAGAAGCGCGGGTCCCAGACGGTTCCGAACAGGAAGTCCGTGATCGGCACCATGCTGAAGAAGTGGATGCTCTCGAACAGCATCGAGAGGACGATGCCGAGGGTCGTCAGGATGGCGACCATCGAGCAGCCGAGGAGACCGGCGAGAGCCACGGATTCGACGGCGTTGCGGGAGCGCAGCTTGGGGCCGACCTGGAAGAAGCCGAAGGCCATACAGAAGAGCGAGAGGCCGAGCGCGGAAGCTGTGAGCAGGAGCTGGCTCGAATTCTTGACGGCGAGCTGGAAACGGGCCGCGTCGACGGCGAAGGGCTCCGGGTTGACGGCGAGCGGAACACCCTTGCTGAGGAGGAGTGCCTTGACGTCGGTCGCCGGGTCGGCAGTCTTGTCGAGCTCCTCGCTCGAAAGCCGGGACAGGCCCTTCTCGATCATGCCGATGGTGGACATCGTCAGCGCGCGGGTCTGCTCGGGGCCGGCCAGAACAGTCTCCGGAAGCCGCGACGAGACCATGGACGATACGACCGTCGGCGAGATCGCGGACCAGAGGATGAGGAGAAGCAGGGCAGGCAGCGTGGTCCACAGCAGAACGTAGGCGCCGTAGTACCCCGGCCGCGAATGGAGGGCCGAGGTCTTGCCGTTCACCGATGTCCGCGCGCGCCAGTTGCCCAGCACCCATCCAACAACGCCGAGGGCGAGAATTATCAAAACCAGAATGGTCGTCGACACCGGGCTGATCCCTATTTCGATTTCAGAGTTTGAACCCAGGGCACGGTCACACGGGCCTTTCGGGCGCCCGTGTCAGGCTCGCTTTTCGTGTGACCGTGCACTGGGCTCGTGCTTTTCGTGTCTGAGGTCGCCGGCCCGTTGGGAGCGTCGGAAGACGAGGCTCGCGCGCCGCTTGGAGTGGGTCGCAGGAGACGAGAAGGGAGAGCGGTAAAACACGATCACCGGCTCCCCCTTCTCATACTCCTTTGGTCGTCGTCAGTCAGTCGAAGTGATCGCGGCGGGCTTACTTCGCAGCCGTCGCCAGCGTCTTGCCGCTCTTCACGAGCTCCTGGACTTCCTTTCGCTCTGCGTCCGGAAGCGGAACCAGGCCGTACTCGACGAGCGGGCCGTCAGCCGAGAGGATCTTGTCCGAGGTGAAGAACTCGACGTACTCCTTGAGGCCGGGGATCACGCCGAGGTGCGCCTTCTTCACGTAGAAGTAGAGCGGACGCGAAACCGGGTACTTGCCGGAGGCGACGGTCTCGAGCGAGGGCTCGACGCCGTTGATGGTGGCGACCTTCAGCTTGTCCTTGTTGTTCTCGTAGAACGAGAGACCGAACACGCCCACGCCCTGCTTGTTGGACTGGATGCGAGCGAGCGTCTCGGTGTAGTCGCCGTCGATGTCGACTGCGGCGCCGTCCTTGCGGACCTTGTTGCAGGCCTTGTCGGCGGCCTTCTTCTTGGCTTCGTCGTCCTTGCCTTCGGCCTTGGCGAGCTGGAGCTTGTCGCCGCCGGTGGCCTTGCAGCCAGCGTGGAGAACCTTCTCCTCGAACACTTCGCGCGTGCCGTGCTTCTCACCGGGGATGAAGGCGGCGATCGGGAAGTCGGGGAGGGTCGCGTTCACTTCCTTCCAGGTCTTGAAGGGGTTGGCGACGAGAGCGCCGTCCTTCGGAACCTCAGCGGCGAGCGCGAGGTAGAGATCCTTGGGCTCGAGCTTCCATTCGCCGGCGCCCGAGTCGACGGCGAATACGATGCCGTCATAGCCGAACTTCACCTCGACGATGTCGGCAACGCCAGCCTTGGCGCACTCTTCCTGCTCGGCAGGCTTGATCTTGCGCGAGGAGTTGGCGATGTCGATCTTGTCCTCGCCGACGCCGGCGCAGAACTGCTTGAGGCCAGCCGACGAGCCGCCGGACTCGATGACGGGGGTCTTGAGATTGGAGAACGTCTTGCCGAACTGCTCGGCAACGATGTTTGCATACGGCAGAACCGTCGATGATCCTGCAACCTTGACCTGGTCGCGCGCCAAAGCCGCACAGGCAAACGCGCCCATTCCGACGGCGGTGGCCGTCGTGATGGCGATGAACTTGCTGTTCACGCTAATCTCCATTGTCTCGTGGACTATGCAACGAACGCGGCCCTCCGCCTGCGTTCTGCTTCCCGAAGCTGTTGCCCCGGCGCTCTTTTACTAGCGGCGGGAGACTGTGGATTTATGACAGTCTAATATATTGATTTATAATGATTTATTTTAATTATCTGGAATCTGCGGAAAGTCCGCGCCGGGGTAGTGGGTCAGTTTGAATTTTCGCCCTTTGGCCGCCGATAGCGGGTGAACTTCGGTTTGTGCTTGTAGCTGTGGGGGATCGTCGGTTCGGCTGCGGGGCGGAACGCTTTGTAATCCTCAAGCGGCTTCACACGAGCGCCGTAGGGGCGGCCTTTCACATTCGCCTCGAAGTGATCGGCCATAAGGACGATGTCCTCAACGTTCCACAGTCTGTCGCTGACACCCGCAGCCATTGCCGGGGACATGCGAAGCGACTTGTGAATGCGGACGAAGTTGTAGTGCATGAAGTGGAGCGCCACGGCGTAGTTGTGGTTTTCGACTTTCTTTGAGAATGCGTTGGTCAAGCGCGTAAAGCGGCGCATTCCCATGCGCATGGTGAGATTGTTGCGCTCAACGTAGCTCGTAGAAACGTGCGCGGGATCAGGGTTTCCGAGCACAACGCGCTTTCGTGCTCCAACGCATTCGGCCGGTGAATATCGGCCCCTCGCGTCCGGCGGAACGTCGCTGTCGCCGTACAGCTTGACCAGCATCGCGTAGTCGAGATCGCGACCGTCGAAGGCGTGCCTCACTGAATCTTCGTAAGCCTTGAACCCGTCTGTTGTGAGTTGGAAGCGACCGTCGATACGGTCTGCGAGGTCTTCCATGAGCGCCAGCGCATATTGAGCGTTGCGGAGCCCGACAACCCACGCCGGAACAAGCTTCGTGTCGGCGCAGACTGAGGTCCAGGTCCAGCAGTCGCCGTAACTGCCTTCCTTGCCTTCGGGGACGTTCTTTTGCTTGGAGCCGACGAAGCTCCAGATTTCGTCGACCTGAACCCGCTCGCATTTCAGGTGGCGGAGTTGGACGTCCTGGTACCATTGACAGGCCTGTCCGACGTCGCAGAGCAGCTTCGTAACCGTGTTCTTGCTTGTCCCGGTGATCCGAGACGCCGCGCGGATACTTGAGCCCTCACACAGCAGGTGGAGAATTTGCGCGCGAAGCTCTGGGGCCAATCGATTCATGGCCCCAGATATAGCAGACTATGCTTGACCGGTCAAGCATAGGGGTCATTTCCAAGAGCCGTGATCCCAGTCGTCTTCTGACGCGTACGGCAGTCGTAGATTTGCAGCATCAAAATCTTGATGGTCGCCGGTTATTTCTTCAACTTTTTTTATAGCTTCCAATGCCTTAGCAACAGAAGCATCGTCTTCCGCACGATCGCACAACGCGCGCCAAAGCTGATCTCTGTTGGTCATCCGATCCTCCTGAGCCCTAATTCTGTATGTATCGCGCTCCTTGCGCCAGACTTGTGGCTGAAATCTATGAATAAGTCATAGTAACTCCGAACTTTTACGTTCAGATCCGCGTCGAGGCCAAAATCGACAATCTTTAGCTTAATCTCGTCGCTGGTTAGCTCTTTCAGACCTATTCCGCGGCCGTGCGAATGCCATCGCTCGGCGTTCCCCAGTATATCAGCCACGTTTTTTGCGCGCTCCTTACGCATCGTATCAGTGACTTTTTTTCCTGTACCCTCTGTCTTTGTCCAATCTTTGAACTTGTGCTTCGATAGCCACTCGATGAGAAGCGAGCTGGAGTGGTTCTTGGCCTGCTCGAGTAAAAATAGGGTTGCCGGGTCAAATTTCTTAACTAGGTAAGCCAACTCGGCCCGCGTTGCGTCCCCCGTGGGGTCTGCATTCACTTTTCTCGCCAATTCGTCAAATTTGGCCAAGTATCCAAGACCAGGAACACTTTTTCCGTCGTTGTTCTCTATTTGTGGATCAATCGGGCCAAGCACAGAGTAGTAGTCCATATAAATATCGTCGCCCGACAGTACTAGCACTGTACCTGCCGAATACGCATAGTTCGGAACCACAAAATCTACTTTTTTGAAGTGCTGTCGAAAGACGGCGTATATCCTTTCGACGACTTCGATGTAGCCGCCGCCCGTCTCGATGAAGACAACGAGCCGATCGCTCTTTAATTTGCTGCCGTTGCAAATATCTTCGACGACATCTCTGATGATGCCGTCCAAGCCAAGGTGAATTGGCGCTTTGATGACGAGCACATGTGCTTTGAAATGATCGGATAACTTCTTGTTGCCGTCCTTCAGCACCAGCTCGACATAATCATTTGCCTTCGGTGTCCTCATGCTTTTTTCCCCAGCGTACTGAGGCGGCTTTCCGCGCGATCGCTGCCCTTGCGTCGGGTTCCAGCTTAAGTGCTCTCGCTTTGCCACCCTTGAGGCCGCCACGTCGCCCGAGACTGACGGCGGCTGCGTCTTTAGCACGCTCTTGGGTTGTGGGCACAGAATCATCCGCATGCCCCGTAGCTATATCCACGATGGACTTGGCGAGCTGATTCGCGTCGCGGGGTTTCTTCGGTGCTTTTGCGCTCATGCATAGAGTATGGGGTGCGTTGCGGAGCGGCGCAACCGAATGTCAAGTCTCTGACCCGATTATGACAATCAAACTGACCCACTACCCAAAGCTTATGCTTCGCTCGTTCCATAAGGATCAGGCTCTCACCTGCGTTTGCCGTTCCGCTTATCCAAAGCTCTCCGTTCTGATGTTCACCTATAATCACGAGGCGTCCGAAGTCTTGGCCCTTGGCGGCTTCAAGCAGCTTGTCCGGCTCGAAACGGAAACTCTCTCCGACCTCGCCAAGCTTGAGATCAACGACGTTGCTCATCGGTTCACCGTCCTCATCTTCTGCCTCGGCTCAAACGAAAGCACGCGGTACATACGATAGAACTTTGCAAGCTCGTCGCCTGCACCCAACAAACGACCGATAGCGATGCCGCGTCTCATGGCCTTATCGCGTATACTTGGAAAAAGCTTCTGCCCAGCATCCTCAAGGCCAAACACCCGATTCGTGGATTCGTTGCGGAGTTCGAGAACAAGCCAGTCAAGAATCTCTACAGCGCCCAGCGTCATCTTCTCACGGACCCAGTGGTAACGCTCATAGGCATCTCGCGTGCTGTCGTGGACATTTCCTAGGCCACCAAGCCTGCCATTGCTGCCGCCTCCGCCGTTGCCATTGTAGGAGATCGTCACGGCCACTTTGTCTTTCGCGTGAGCGTCGAGAACATACGCGAGGAACGCTTGCTCAACATCGCTCGGCCACTGCCCGGAGTAATGCTCCACTGGCGACTTTGTGCGGAACTTCCGTCCCTCGCCCGCGATGATGTGCTGGCCAACGTCACCCTTGGCCAAGCGCTCTGGAGTTGGCTGGATGCGCTCCTGCTCTTGGCGTCTGCGGTCGGCTTCGATCTCGCGGGCTACTCGTGCGATGTCGGCCTGGCGCTTCTCGTAGAGCTTTCGCGCAAGGGTCTTCTGTCGGGGTGAGGCTTGTAGAGTGGTCAAGCGCCGCTCCTTATCTGAATCTGGGGTGCGTGATCGCGGCCAGGATCATATCCATTGCAATGCTGCGGTTGTCGAATTGCGAACGGCTAATCTCGACGCACGCCTCTATGCCGGTCGGCAGATGCGTGACCTTGACGCCGCTTGGCCCCGTGCCGACGTGCTGACCGCCAATTGACTTGCGCGGCGGCCAGATTTCAACCTTCACGTCTTCTGGCTGTATCACGGCGCGGCTCCTTATCTTTGATCCTGCGGTGCCAGTATCCTATCCACGACTGACGCCCCAACGTCGTCACGCATGGCACTGATGGCAGCCGATGCCAGCATTCGCCACGCGTCCTTTCTTGAGTCTTCCGATCTCTCCCAAGAGATTTGAGAGAGGCCTATACAGTGGGCTTCGTCCGCGATTTCTTTCGCGATGTGATCGAGGGCGGAGGTCATCGGACACCTCCCAGACTGGCGCGTCGAGACATGAACCCAACGATGGGAGAATCTGGCGTTTCTTCGCTGGATGGCTTGCGCCCGTGCATTTTCTCCAGCCGGGCCGAAACATCAGCGAGAGGCTGCTTAAAACAACGCACCGCTATGATGAGCTCTTTTAGGTGGGCTATTGAAAGACCATCCGTAGCCTGCACCCACGCGTCCAATTCAACCTCGGAAATCGACGGCTCTTTGGCCTTGAAGTATGAGCGCCGCGCGGCTGCAGTAGGCATGCCTACATATCGAATTGTGTCGAACCGCGAAGGGCGGTCAACAAGTCTGCGGTCCAGGCGTTCCGGGTAGTTTGTGCTTGCCAAGAAAACGATATTGTCGACTTGCGCTTCTCCATCCAGGAGGGCGAGATATTCGCTTTCTCCGTATTTACCTACCAATGCGTCGATGTCCTCCATGATAGCTATCATCGGTCGCTTCGGTTCGATCTTGCGTGCCATAGATAGGCACTGGGCCGCACAACCAGGATGGTCGAGAAACAAAACAACTCCGCTCACCTCTTCGACAAGCCTTTTCACGAGAAGCTGAACGCACGAGGTCTTGCCTGAGCCGGGCGGACCCCACAGCAGAAAGCCGCGCTTGTGCATGAAGCCGCGAGCGCGGAACTCGTCTTCGAGTTTCCAGAAGGCCTCGAACTCAGCGACGATGCTTGTTGTGGCGTCATCCGGCAACTCTAGAAGGTTGTCCGTAGACACGTTTTGGCGGATCAGAACGGGGCCTATATTTGGCGCCATATCGCACCGGTAAAGACCGGGCGGAAGCTCATCGTAAGTTTGTGTCGCACCCCAGAAAGTATCATGGCTCGCTGCCCAACGCCGATCTCCCGTCAACGAGACCGTATTCGACACGCTGGGCGCATAATCTACTTGTGGGGCATTCAATCCCGAGGATCGCTCATATCCTGACGACGAAGTCACTGCCATGCTCTTGACACCCCCATACCGATCTTCGTCGGCGCCTACACGATCGAAAAAGTCATCGCTCATCTCATCCCCCTCACGACATTCGGCATGTCAAACGCTTCCTCATAGTCATCGGCATAGTGGCCGTTGAACTGTGGTGCTGGGTCGCTCTGGAGAGCCACTGGCTGGCTTTCAACGGGTTCCGGGAGGAATGGGGTTAACACCTGAGAGAACCGCCAGCGGGCTTCCTCCAGGTCGGCAATGGCCAAACGAACGGCATCAGCCTTCATCTTCTGCTGATAGGCTTGAACGCCTACGCCCCACATGGGGTCATTTTCCATCCGCATCTTCGCCGTGTAGGCTTCGAGCTGGTCCGTAAAGTCGAGATCACTGCTCACCCTGGCACCCTCCTGCTTGGCTTCACTGCCTTCGAACTCTTCTGAGCGATCTTTGCTGACGCAGAGAGCCCATATCCTGGTATCGGCTCCACGACTGTCTTGTTGCCCTTCTTGGTGACGCGGTAGCCCTTCAAGCGAGATTTTCTGCTCACAGCCTCACCCACTCAATTCCAAGTCCGTCAGGATCAACATTCTCTGGCAGCCAGAACCCCATCAGCTCGCCGTCAACTTCGATGTAGCCAGTCGGATCTCCTAGTTCGTCGTCTGGGTTCATCACCCCACCCTCCCCATCACACGCGCACGCAATTCGTTCCTGCGTTTCAGCATCGTGTCTCCAAGTGCTGTCAGGTTCGAGTTGAGAGCCCCTGCTTTGCCCTGCGCTTTGTCCCGCAGAAGGCTCTCGTAGGCGGCGTCAAAGCCCTTGGCAGCCTCGATGCACCGCTTGATCTGAAAGTCTGCCCTGGGAAGCTCCTCATGCTCTCGAACGTAGTCGTGGAGCGAGAGGATCCAGCCTTCCTGGGCTGCTCTCCGGCCGAGCGGGCACATGATCAGATCGTCGGCCAGACGCGTTTTCCAATCGTGCGACGCGTAGGCGGACTTGGCCTTTGCGGCGTCATCGAACTTAGGAGCTTGCTCTGCCTTCTCGATCTTGACGATCTCCTCGCAGGCGGCTCGACACTCGGCCGGCAGCGGGAAGTAACGATCCTTTCGAGTGTCAACGATGCGCTTACAGGCGCGCTCAAGAACGGAGGGCGTGTAGACCCGGAGATTGCGCTCCATGGAGTCCAGCCATTGGTCCTCAGCCTCTTCGCTTTCAAAGCGCTTGCCGAAGTGCAGGGACAGCTCGGACAGGAATCGCGATACCGCGCTCATCGAGTTCGTCATTGGCGTTTCTCCGATCTTGCCTCAAGCTTGCGTGCCCATCGCGATCCCCTGAACTCTTTCGCGTCGTCCGTTGGCGCAGCGCTCCGCCCCCCGCGTCCGCCCTTCGCTACGTCGTCCATGGCGAACTGCGCCCACTTCCGGATTAGCGACATCGCCAATTCCATCGTCGGGTATTTGTTCTTGGCAATCTCCGGGGCGACCTTGTTGAACACGGATTGCAGATCGATCCCGGGAAAATCAGCCGAGAGTTCCGCAAGCGTGCCGTTCATCACCGAGAGCTTGCCGCGCTCGAACTTGATCCCATTCGTTCCATCGAGCTCGCCCTGAGTGGCAATCGATGCCCGGTTGCTTTTCGCGACCTTGCCGCCCTTGATCGCCTGACCGAGTTCGTAGGCTCTCCGGTGCGCTTCGGCGATCTCAGCCTTCTTCTTCTCTTCCTCTCCACTTGTAGAACAGTAGTTATTAGTCTCCCCCCCTATAGTCCCCCCCATTTCAGTTTTTGTGTCCGGCTGGCGGACGCTAATTGTGTTTGTGTCCGCCGTAGTGTCCGGCTCCCGGACAATAACCGTTGTGTCCGGATTAGCGTCCGCCGTAGTGGTCAAAGAGCCGGACGCTAAATTTGTGTCCGGGATAGTGTCCGGCACACGGACACAAGAATGCTGTTCATTTCCATTTGTGTCCGGCTGGCGGACGCTACGCATCTGCTCTACGGCTTCCGTGATCATTCCTTGAAGCTCGAAAACGGACTTTCCGCGCCCTCGTCCGAAGGTCGTTTTGATGAAGTGCTCGATCTCGCTGAGGTGGTCACAAATGGTTGTGCGACCCCACCCCGTAATGGACTGGAGATCGCGCATGGAAAGCGTCGCGCTTCCTTTCTCATCTGCGAGACAAAAGAGGACCAGCGCCAAATGCTGCCCGACACGGGTTACCTCACCGGAAAACAAAATGGCTTGCAGCCATTCGTCCGGCGTTCTCCCGTTTCGTCCAGATGTGGACATGTTGGGGATGGTCGTGTTGACAATCCCTACATGTTGTCGTAGAAACATCCTGCACCTTGCTTCGTTATTTGCTCTCTCGAACGCCAATTCCCGAGAGCGAATTCAAAATTTTAAACCCCCACACCCTGATCCCAATAGGACCCTCAGCGCCAACTGAGGGTCTTTTCATTTAGGGCGCTCTGATCGCACTTGACCGTTCGTCATTTCGGGCCTACCAATTGTTTCACGAGAAACAGTTTGATTCATCCAAGAGGCGCCTTCGCGGGGCGCCTTTTCCTTTTACAAACCCCCATTGAACTCGCATCGCGGTGGGTTTGTCCATTCACATTTCAAACTCCGGCAAAACTTTTTACGCTGCCAATGCTTTTGGGACGCGTTTGGCAGTCGATGTCACTCTATTGTCAGCCTTGGCAGTGGAGCGAATTCGACTGACATTGCTGGCAATCGCTGCCATCACCGGTTTTACGCCTGACAAATTGACTGCCATCGGCCGCCAGCGCTCGCCATCACGCTCCCTGTCAACTTGATAGGGCGTGTAGCCAGCATTGCTGAGTGCCCTGCCGAACTTGCGCAGCGACATCGGCCGCTCGCCCATCAGCTCCAGCAGCTCGGAGAACTCGACGTAGAGGTCTGCCTGCAAATGCTCTCCCCCGTGCCCGAGCGAGCGCATCCAGCGGATGTACGCTGCCACGGTTGGAGAGTCTGGGAGCAGGCTCGGTCTACGCTGGCACGCACGTTCGAATGCCGTGGCGGCAGTTGTCGGCCGCTCACCGCTGTCGTCGTCTTGCGGCTCGCGCCGCTCTGGCTTCATGCCGGAACCTCCTCTTTCTTTCTGATCTTCACATGCCGGTGCTGAACCTCAGCCCAGTTCGAATACATGCGCCTCGCATGGCGGTGACACTCGGAAAGCCCTGGCAGCGTTTCACGGCCACAAAACCCGTAGGGCTCATCCCGAAAGGGAACGTCGATGCGCCAGCGGCAGCGACCGTCATTCCACTCCAGATCATGAAACGTCACCGTTGGAACGTCTGTCTCCTCGATTGGAGGATCGACATAGGTGGTTTCTGGTTGAGCTTTGGGTTTCCTCTCGATGCCGAACGCGTTCTTGGCTCGCTGTGTCTTCTTGGGTCTGGCGCTCGTTTTCCGACTGGCGAGCCCAAGACGATGCACCTTCGCGATAACTGCCGAGCGCGTTATGTCTCCGCCAAGCTTCTCTGCGATCTGGCTTCCGGAGAGGCCTTTCGCCCAGAGATTCATCAAGAGCCCAACGCGCTCGCTATTCCAGGACACGGCCACCCTCCAGCTTAGAGGGAACGGCCGCGTCTGAGATAGGTGCTGCGTTGTTCTGGAGCCCGAGGATCAGCACCTCGATCACGCTCGGCTTGCGGGCGTCGCGGATGCGAATGCGCTCCTTGAGGAAATCCTTAGCGCCAAAGTTGAGATCACGAGGCATTCCCGGACCTCCCGGCCGATGATTTTCGTTGCTTATAGATGGCATTGAGCAGCCTATTGCGCGCGGCTCCCCCAGCTTTTGTGGCTGAATAGGTATCGAGTCCCGCATCTCGCGCTTTTCGATACGCTTGGCGCGCTACTTTTCGCGCCGCTACAAGCGTGGAGTCGTCACATATCTCTCTCAGTCGACGAGAGTGCCGTCTTGATCTCGCGCGGTTGTGTTCCTGCCAGTGCGGCGAGGTCTGCCGATATCTGGCGTCATGAGGGGAACGGGAGCCCCCTTTCCGCTGCCTCGCCACGACGCGCACATACGACGGCAGGCATCCGACTTTCTCCGCGATCTCCTTTACCGTGAAGATGCCGTGATTGTATAGGCGCATGATTTCCGCAGACTTGGTGCCATCCTTGGCCATCTCACTCACCCCCGAGATAAGCGAGCAGTTGCTGCGCGTCGGCAAACCCTGCAGGCTCTTCAGATTTGGCTACGGGGGCCAGGAACAACATCATCAGCAGCCCAATGCAGAGCGCGACGACCGTCAGCGACAGAGCGTGGATGAGTGTTCTTGCCTTCATCTTGTCCCCCTCAAAATTCTTCCCCAGGACGAACCGATTTGACCGCGATATGTACCCGCCATCTGGCGCCTGCTGTTGGAACGGCATCGGTTCTTTCTTCCTGCTTAGTCGGACGCCTGGGGCCGCCCGGCAAGGAGCCAACAGCAGGTAATCAATTCACCCTCTGGGGCGGCGCGCCCTCTCAGCGCCGCCCCACAACGCGCGAGACCTAGAAACGAATGCGAGCCCCGGCCATGCCGACCAATGCATCGTCATCTGCAAGCTCTATCTGTCGAAGGTTGATGAAGAGATCCATCGCAGCGGGATCGATCGCCTGAACGATACCGCCGCCCCAGATGGTCAGCTCATCGCTCGCGCCATCCTCTTTGGCTTCAGCCCATTCGAGGAACAGTGTCGTTTTGCCGAGCGAGAAGAACCGCTGCTCGAGGCCGCCCTGCACGTGATAGCCGTTGAGATCGTCGGTCGATCCTTCGAAGCTCAGATTGCCCGCAGCGGCGTTGACGAACAGACCGCTCGTGATGTGCATCACCGACGCGGAACCCGACCACACCTGAACGGTATCTCCGAGCGCAACGAGTGTCGGAATGATGATGCCATCGCGATAGCCGACGCCCGCAGCGATCCGGAATCCTCCGAGTTCGCCGGCATAGCGAACCGCCACGTCCCACACGTCGAGATCGTCGGGACCGCTGGCCCAGGAGGCCGACACGCGGAAACCGCCGAGGATCGGGCTGTCATAGCGAACGAGATCGCCTCGCGTGCCGTCCCAGAGATCCGCAATCTCTCCAAGCTCGGGGCCGACCAGCGGGCGCAAGCTCAACATGCGAGCCGCAACAGCGGTGTTGGCCGTGGTGATCTCGGCAATGCCGTCAGTCGCCTGGGAGTAATGGCCGATGGTGCCGCGACCCATGGGACCGTCGATATAGAGCGCAGCGGTGCGCGTATAGATCTCGTTGGTGTCGAGACCGTAGAGCGGCGTGCCGTACGTGTGGCCGCCCATGCCGATCTCCAGCACGAAGCCGGTTTTCCAGCTTCCATCAATCTTGGCTTCGCCGCTGAAACCGACGAACGTCTCCGCCGCGCTGTTCTCGGAAACGACGGCGTCCTGGTAGTCTTCGGCATCCCAGAAGAGCAGTCCCTTCGACACCTGCCCATAGACGTTGAGGGAGAGTTTCCGGTTGCCCTTGCGCGCTGTCGTGGCCTCAAGCTCGGCAATCCGCTCCTCAAGGTCAGAGCAGCATCCGCCGCTCAAGTCAGCAGCATCCGCACGGCCGCTGAAAAAGGCGTAAGCGCACACGGCAGCACCGCCAGCAAGGGCGAGCTTGACCCAATGTTTTCTGATCAGTTCCAAGGCTAGAAGCCTCCTGTTTTTTGACGCGATCACACGGTTGAAAATTCGCGCCAGGCTCTCAGGGGGCGAGCTGGCAGTTACGCACTTCGGAACCAACGGCCACGGCAGCAACCACCACGGGGATGGTCTTTCAAAGTTGCTGCCGTGGCCTCGCACACGCTTTGCAGCGTGAACTGAAACGTTCGGCATCAGAGCCGGGGAGGCACGGCACACCGTCTTTCATCGGCTCACCCCGCTTTCGCAGGCATGCCTCCCCGGTGCTAAGGCCGGGATCGATCACGCATACAGAGGAAAATGGCCGGTGATGCAGACGAGGCCCGGCCCAAGTTTAGGGAGGTAACGCGCCCAAGGAGGGCTCCTGCTACGAGGTCTATGTCGTGGCAGGGTTCAGATCGCCGATAGCTGCTGATCAAGCAGCGGACCGCCTTTTCACATCACGCCGAAGCGTGAGGTTGGCTGCCGTCCTGTCCGGCTCTCGTCGCTCTCCACGCCGTTGTGGATGTTGACAAGATCGACGACCTGAACGCTGACGCGACAAACGCACGTGTTAGAGTGAACGCCCAACAGATGAGAAGACATGAGGTCGATGACCTGCGGCTGTTGGTTTTTTGGAATAGTTCAACGGAACGCGACGGGAAATTTTTCAACGCCAAAAGTTTGGCCCACATACCAATCAACACACTTCCCAATTGCGCAGATGGCCAAACGTGATACCCCATCAGTTTGCAGCCATTTTTGAAGTTGTCTGTTCGCCGCGTTTGGGCCGTCTTAGGTGCCAGTCGCGCATGAACAATCGAACCTCATCGATGGTGCTTGATCGCGGGTCGAGACCTGCACGCAGGTCGGCTACGAACTTTGCGTTGTTCACCGCACGTAAGCCGAACGTGGTATGGGCCATGCGATGTTTGGCGAGGAACTCTTCGACCTCGCCAAGAAACGCTTTGCGAAGGGGCTCTTGGGTGCTCATGCGAGACATCATATTGGGGAATTCCCCACTTGTCAAAGGGGAATTCCCCACACATTTGTGCAGCGCTGCCCCTCTTGAGACATTGCTCGTGGGGAGGGGCATGCTATGAGCTGGAGAGAGCGACTGGACGAATTGGTCACGGCCTCTGGCAGAAAGCGCGCGGATATTTGCAAAGAAGCTGAGGTGAATTCCACTTGGCTCCGAGACGTGATTGATCGCGGACAGCGCCCGAATATCGAACATCTGGAAGCTGTTCTTCGCGCAATCGGGAAATCCGTACCCGACTTGTATGGCGAGTACAGCAAAAATGGGTTACAGTTGAGAGTGACCGGAACAACCAGTGGGGAACGGGGGATGTGGTCGCAATTATCGCGCGATCAGTCGCGATTGATTCCACTTGATTTCTTGGATTTCGAGCCAGTCACTATAGAAGTCAAGACTGACGATCTGCGTCCGGATTTTAGACCCGGAGATATGGTGTCTGGACCCAAGGTTGAAGGGCCACACCTTGACAACTATATTGGGCAAGAATGCATCGTGGAAACCAAGAAAAACGGCCGTTTTATCTGCATTTTGCAACGCGGCTCCAAGGCGGGTCGCTTTGCTCTTCGTCCGCTTGACCCACGCTTAAAGGACGAGACTGATGTAGAGGTCCTATGGATCGCCCCAATACGGATGATCCTTAGGGGGACCCAGTTAAGCTAGTTATTTTCGCTCGCAATGAATCCCATTATTCCCCAACAAATGAACATCAAAAAGAAAAACAATAACGCGCCTAGAATTTGGAAGTGAATGATGCTGGCCAGCGTCGCAAATGCTGACGCCAGCCCTCCGATAAAAAAAGCAAGAATCCAAAACCAGCGTTGCACCATCAGCCATAGTGCGCCGCACAGCAACATTGCGGCGATTGCGAATTGGATCGCTTCGTCCCCTGCGATTGCCTTTATAGGCATGATCGAAACCCTCCCTACACGCCTCCGTGCTGCCCGACCGTAGCCCTGCAAGCTATGCGCTGACAATCACTTAGCTGCGCATGTGGGGAATTCCCCATTTTCTATTTGACACTTGGGGAATTCCCCAATATTGTGCTTCGTGTCACCGCTTCGAGGCACCCCGCGATCTAGCGGACGCTCCGGACCCGGTGATGAGGCCCGCCCCTTCTCCCACGAGCAACGAGCCTAGTGGGCCTCCCTACAGCAGCGAGAAGTGGTCGTGAGGATTAGAGCCGCCAAGCGGGGGCTCGCGGTCGGGCAGCGATGCGCGGCTCTCCTCACGGCCATTCGAAACAAGAAACGCGACAGGGCAGGCGTCTCCACAGTCAGCAGTCAACGGAGACACAATCACAATGGTTTCGAAATGGACCTCGTCACAGATCATCGATCAGCATCGCGGGTGGTGCGCAGCTCGCAACGGAGAGCCGTCAAACCCCTACGAGAGCCGCGCGTGGCGGTACGGGTATGCCGTCTGGAAGAAGACGCAGAAACCGCTATCGCCGCAGAACCGGAAGCCCACCCTCTCGCAGACGTTCGCTCAATCTGGGCCTTCATGGACCTCGTGAACGAGATAGAGCGGCGCCAGCAGGATTACGACGCGGCTCCAGGGTGCACGCACTGCATCGGCGGCATCACGGCGGACGATGACATCTGCCAGTTCTGCTGTGGCGAAGGGAGGTTGCTGTGATGCGCGATCCTCAGCCTGACGATTGGATCTGCGCGCCGTGCGGCAAGCGGCTCGGGCGCGCTTCGACGGACTCGCACATTTCCACGTGGCACATCGGGCACTGCACCTACTGCGGCTCGTTCGATCTCGACGTCACGTCACCGAGAGAGTTTGGGTATCCGCGCGTTCCTGAGAGGGTGAAATGAAGATCGACACCGACGAAAAGCAGACGCTGATGAAGGTGGCGCACGCTCTCTGTGGCGATGTCACCCCCGCCGAAGCCTTCGACTTCGTGAAGGAGGTCTACCGCCTCGGCTACCTCGCGCGGAAGAAGGAATCTCTCCGCAACTCTCTCACCATCGAGCTTCTGAAGGAGTCCGCCAATGGACGACACTAGCGACACGTTCGTTCCCGTGTCCTCGCCGGTCGGCTCGATCATGGCGAGGCTCAAGGCGGCAGCCGCTCTCAAGAACTCTGACGTTCTTCGCGAGACGGCGCGCGCAACCGGCAACGGCCCTCTCATGGCCCAATCAGCACGGTGCCTTCTCGACTACGAGCGCCATGCTGAAGAAAGCCAGTGGTTCGCATGAGCTACGACATCACACTTCTTGACCCAGTGTCGCGTTCGCCAATTCAACTCGACGATGTGCATTTCATGAAAGGCGGAACGTACGCTGTTGGTGGAACGCGCGAGGCGTGGCTGAACGTGACGTGGAACTATGCGCCACACTATTATCGCGCCATGGGCGAGAAGGGCATCCGTACAATCTACGGCATGTCAGGCGCCGACAGCATACCGGTGCTGTCGGATGCCGCGTCGAAGCTCTCTGACGAACCTAGCGAGAATTACTGGGAGCCGACAGAAGGCAACGCAAAGCGTCCCCTGATGCAACTCATCGCACTTGCCAAGATGCGCCCCGATGGAATTTGGGACGGTGATTGACATGTCCAACATCATCGATCTCTCCAAACACGCATCACGGAAAAAGGACCTTGAGGTGGTGTCGGCCTTCTCGCGACAGTTCTCGCTCGATGCGCAGCAGGACCGTTTCAGGAAGCTCCTCGTCCAGCTTCTCGAAGACAACGCACACCTTGGCAGAGACCGTCTCTCCGGCGAGCTGGCAGGAGCCCTCATGTTCGTGGAGGCGATGCCTGCCCCGTAAGAACCGAAAACCAACGCCGGTTCTCACCTCTGAGAAGCTGGAGCTTAAGCAGGTCATTCGAGAGTTGATTGCGCTCGTGAGAGATGTCCGGGCCGGGAAACGAAGGAGCTTAGTCGATGGATGAGTTTCAGTTCTGGCGCGATGCGCTGGCAGGAAAGAAGTTCGAGATCAGCGCCGACGCTCCGCAGCCCGGCTATTACAAGACGCGGACGCGCAAGGACGGCCCGTATGTGCCCGTTGCGATCTGGACCGCAAACGGAGAGCTGGTCTGCCGCGTCGGCAACGAGAAGCGTGATCCTGTCAGCGTGTGGACGTTCTGCGCTGACAAGCCCGTTTCGAAGGATGATGCGAAGCACGCCTTTGAGCATGGAACGTGGCCGGGAGATGCCCCGGATATCGGTCACAACAGCGGCGATCTCTCCTTGGCCGAGCATATTGCTGAGTACGCCGCTATGGCACTCACCTGGCTCAAGAAGAGCGGCGTCAAGGATCAGGTCTCGGCTGACAAAGCTGCGAACTATCGGGCCAAGCTGAACCAACTCAAAAAGGACGCTGATGATGCGCGCACGACGGAGAAAGCCCCTCACCTCTCGGCGGCCAAGGCCGTTGACGACAAATGGCGCGCACCCATCGCAGAAGCCACGGAAGCCGCAGAGGAAATCCGTGCAGCTCTCACTGCCTTTATGGTGGCGGAAGAAAGGCGCCTGAAGGCAGAGGCTGAAGCCAGGCGCAAGGCTGAAGAAGAGCGGGTCGCGAAGGAGCGCGCACGCATTGAAGCGGAGCGCGCCGAGAAGATGCGCGTCAATCCCATCGCAGCGCTCACCGAGCAGGAGCCTGAGCTTCCGATGGCGCCCGCAGAGGCGGAGCCGGTGAAGATCCAGGCTGGAGGTCAGCGCGGGCGCAAGACTGGCCTGAAAACCGTCACCGTCTACGAGGTCACGGACTACGAGGCGGCACTGTCACACGTGAAATCGCATCCTGACGTGATCGCCGCCGTCGAGAAAGTCGCGAAGGCTCAGGCGAAGACGGGCGCGGCTGTGCCTGGAGTAGAGGCGCGCACCGAAAAGGTGGCGGCATGAACGAGGTCACAGCAATTAGCGGACGCGCTGTCGCTAAGATTTCGACGGCAGACACGATCACTGCCATCGTCCCGAAGACCATTGAAGAGGTATTCCGCCTTGGCGAACTGATCGTCCAGTCTGGCTTGTCCCCTAACGGTCTCAAGACGCCTCAGGCCGTTACCGTCGTCCTTCTCAAGGGCTTGGAGATCGGCATGCCGCCGATGGCCGCGCTGGAAAGTTTTGGCGTCATCAATGGGAAGGCGTGCATCTACGGAGACGGCATACCGGCTCTGTTGTGGGCACATGGATTCGACATCGATGAAGATGTCAAGGGACGTGGTGACGAGATCATTGCGACCTGCACCATCACGCGCCCGAACGGAAAGAAGATCACGCGTAAATTCACTGCACAGGACGCACAGGACGCGGGATTGTGGACCAAGTCAGGCCCTTGGACTCAGTACAGGCCGCGCATGTGTGCCATGCGAGCGCGCTCGTGGGCAGCGCGCGACGGTGCGTCAGACATTCTCAAGGGCCTCAAGGTCTATGAGGAAGAGCGAGACATTTCCGAGATGAAAGATGTTACGCCTGCCAAGGATGCCATCGCTGACACGGGCTGCCAATCACTGCCAGAGCTGCCGGAAATACCCGACATTCCCGATCTGCCGGATATTTCCAACGAGAGCCAGGACACCCAGGAAGACGATCTCATTGCAGACGTAGACGGGTTTCTCGCGGACCTCGAAGAGCAGCGCTCCTACTGCCAAAGCGAGGAAGATCTTCGCGAACTCATGGAGTCGAGATCAGACTTGATCGAGCGCCTTCCCGCGCCCGCCAAGGCGAAGGCTCTCAAGATTCTGGAGATCGAGGAATGACAGCCGTCCAGCGCCTTCAGCAAGAGATGCCGGAGCGAGAGCAGTCAACGGTCGAGAAGTTCCGGCTTGTCGCTCTTCAATTCTGCGACGCCGATGCTGCCGCGTCTCTGATGGAAGAACTCAAGACCACGACGCTCTCCAAGATGAAGGCCGACCTCATTTCCCGTGAAGGCCCCATGGCCGACAATAAGGCGGAAACGACCGTGAAGGCATCACACGAGTGGGAAGAGTACATCCGCGACATGTGCGGCCATCGCGCGAAGGCGACGAAGTTCAAGCTCCAGCTCGAATTCCTCCGCATGCTGGACAGGAAGGAAGATCGAGAGGCTTGGGCAGCACGAACCGAGCATCGGATGAGCCGGTGAATGCCAGTCGTCTCGCCAATTCGCAGTTCATCCGACAGGCAGAGAGAAATCCTCTCACTGCCATACGGGACAAGGATCGCGATAGCGAGGAAATCGGCAAGAGAAGGCTACGGGTTCGAGGATCTGATGATTTTGTTAAACATCTCTGAGAGCGACGCGAGACGCATTGTGTTCGGGAGGGACGGATGATGATCAGCAAGGTGAAGTTCCGCGACGGACAGGTCACCATCGTCATGTCCGAGAAGGAAAGCGCGCAGAACGAGCGCGAGACGACAGTCAAGAGCTACGACGCTCCGCATGATGATTTTGTGAAGGCCATGGAGGCGTTGCAGGCTCACGCGCGTCACATCCTCCAGCTTCCAAAGGATTGGCGCGAAGGACAACTCCGCGTATCAGGCGTCTCGTTCTCGATGAGCGAAGATACTGGTGTCATGGGCGCGGTGATGACCGGACAGGTTGCGCTCGATACCAGCGACGCGCCGTTCAACTTCAACACGCCTCATCTGCCATTCGAGCAATACTCTCCGACCGGCAACAGCCCCTTGATGCCGGATGACGCGCAAGCGGCTCTCAAACTTCTACAGGATGAGGCTTTGCGCTTTGTGGAAGGAAAGCGTGCGCAGGGCGATCTTTTCCGTCCGCCGGAGGCGGCATGAGAAAGCGCCGCACGGCAGAACATCGCGAGGCCATCTGCAAGGCCCGCAACTGGACCTGCCACATCTGCGAATTGACGATCGATCCGGTTCGTCAGCGCTGGCACCTGGACCACGTGATCGCATTGGCAGCTGGCGGCAAGGACGAAGACGACAACCTGCATCCGGTGCACGAGAAGTGCCACCTCAAGAAAACCTCGGACGACGTTGCGAGGATCGCGAAGGGCAAGCGGATGCGAGCACGACACCTCGGTACGAAGCCGCCGAGCGCGCGGCCGGTCCCAGGAAGCAGGAACACGAAGTGGAAGCGGAAATTCGACGGAACAGTTGTCCCGCGTTGAGGCAGGAACATAGGAGAGGGATCTATGTTGCTATGGTGCTGCGCGTGCGGAAAGGACGTAGAGGCCCGCCTCACAAACGGGGCGGAGGTGTATCCTCACCGTCCTGATCTTTCCGACATTCCTCGTTGGAAATGCGATGACTGCGGCAACCATGTAGGCACGCATCACAAAACGAAGAACCCGACGAAGCCGCTTGGCAATATCCCATCTCCGGAACTCAAGCGGGCGCGGATGAAAATCCACGAGATCATTGATCCGGTCTGGAAGTCTGGACGCATGCGCCGATCAACGCTTTACGCATTAATCAGCAAGCGTCTCGGCTACGAATATCACACAGGGGAGATCAAAACTATTGAAGAGGCTCGTCACGTATACGGAGTGGCCCGCGCACTAATCGCAAAGGAGCCCACCACCTAAATGGACCCCGACACGCACCAGGACGCCGAGCGGCGCCTGATCATCATCCTGAGCATCATCGCTGTCGTCACGGCTATCGTCGTCGGCGTGCTGCTCCGCGAGCTGTACTACGGGGCCTACCCCCATCTGCGCCCGCAGCCGGCTGCGTCAGCGGGCAGCGTCGAGACCTGCGATCACGACTGCGTGTTGCGTCGCGTGACGATCCTTGAAACCCGTATGGATGCCGTGGAGGGAAAGCGGTGACACACAAAGAGATCAGCTTTAGCGACTTCAGCAAGGCCAACCGCGCACGGTGCGAGGATCCGGACGGGTTCAATCATCCGATCGGCTCATGGTCTTTCTCTGATTGGTTCCTCGCGTTCATCGGTGAGGCTGGAGAAGCTGCGAACGTAGCTAAAAAGTTGAACCGCTACCGCGACGGCATCCGCGGGAACAAGGAGACCGCGGACGCGCTGCACGCGAAGTTGCGGCAGGAGCTTGGCGACGCATTCGTCTACCTGGATCTCATGGCTCAATCTGTCGGAATCGACATCTTCGATGCCGGCATCGAGGTATTCGACCGCAAGTCGGACGATATCGGATACCCCGTGAAACTCCGCGCCACCCCTGTCTCTGATACCGCCCCGGCCGGGCAAGGAGGTGGGGCGTGAGCAAAGCATTCATCGCGATTGTTGAGACCCCACTGGGCGTCTGGGAGAGCACGGCGGCTGTATGCACCGGGCGCGAAGCTGAGTATCGGGCTAAGCAGTGGGCAAAGTCCAAATTCGCGCGGGAGATCCTGCCGCCCTTCATCGAGAAGGGCGTCGACACCGTCGTGGAATCCATATGGCGCGCCGCGACCAACAACGGCTGTCTCCTCATCGTGCGCGAAATCGAAATTGAGCCGTACCACCCCAGTCCCGCTCCTAAGGACGGAGGCGCCGATGCACTGTGAAAATTGCGGAACGCGCATCTCGAACGGTCTCTGCCCGAACTGCCACGAAGAGGCGTTCATCATTGAGACGCAAAGCGACTACCTGCCGGACCTAAGCGACGAGTTCGTTCAAACCGCCGATCGCCAGCGCAAAGCCGCGAAAAAACTGATCGGAGACACCCATGGGTGAGACGACTGCACTGCGCCCGGAGGACGCCCTAGCGAAGATCAACGCCGCGCTTTTCCCGCCGCCGAGGAAAGAGAGGGGCGAGGTTATGGTTTGCGCCGACGCCTATTACGAACTTGAAGGCGCAATCATCGATCTGAAGCGGCTCAAAGCTGACGCCGTGTGCATCAAAACCGTCGAGCGGGTGCAGCAGCAAATCTTAGCCGTATCCAAGGTTTTGCAAAAAGCTGGCGTGAGATAGGGAGCCCGAGTGACCATGCCCACTGATACGCCTGCGCTTGGCCGCTTCGGCCACCATCCCGACCCCACAATCGATTTCTGCGTCGAGGTCGAAGAGATCGACGCCATCCACTATGACGTTCGCACCGGTATCGCCAAAGACAAAGAGGACGAGCGAAACCGGCGCATAGCCCGGGCCATGTCGTTTCGCGTTGGTGGCGACGAGAAAGCTGTTGCCGCGAAAGACCGGCTGCGCGCGATCAAACGCGAGGCTGCTCCGCCTAACCCTGCAGCAGAGGTAGTGGCACGGCTGCGCGAAGCTGCCGACAATATTGAGCGCGCAAGAATGTCCGGCATCGTCGAGAACCTTGCTGGTTGGGAGCAGCGGGCGGTTCGCGAAGCTGCTGAGTGTATTGCGCACCTCAATGCCGAACGCCTCTCCCGAGAGCGTGACACCGCAACGAATTGGATCAACGGCCTCGAAGACACAATCTGCGAAGGCATCAGCTACATAAGCGGCGGCCTCGACACGACGGCATTGTTTGAATTGGAGCGGGTTCTTGAAGACCGTTCCTGCTTAGAGCAACGCCCAACGTTCCTTACGCCGGTTCGCAGTCTAGAGCCGTATCGATCTGCGAAAGCCGATGTCTCCCGAGAGCGTGACACAGGAGTGCCGGAGGAACTCCTAAACACGGTTGCTGAATGGGCAAAGTGGGCGCGCACGTGGAGCGGATCGGCGTTCTTATCTGGCGATCCCGTCGAGAATGACGAGGAAAATCGCGGCGCCTTGTACACTGACCTCTGCAAGCTCGGCAACCATATGATTTGGCTTGAGGATGAGCTGCTAAAGCTTCGTTCCGCCGCTCCGCAACCTCCAACTGTCTCTACTCAGGGATGGCAGGACGGCGCGTTAAAAGACATCGGCATTGAACGGCTCCGGCAAATGTCCGTCGAGGGCTGGACGCCAGAGCATGACGATACGCATGATCAGTTCGAGATGGCGCGCGCCGCGGCGTTCTACTGCGTTACCACATACGCAGAAACGCTCCCAGAACCTACGCCGGACGAGCCGAGCAACAGGTACTCCGCCTTCCACACGGCCGACTGCGCATGGCCTAGCACGTGGGACGGGTGTTGGCGGAAGCCGAAGGACGCACGTCGAAATCTAGTGCGTGCCGCAGCTCTGATCGTGGCCGAGATCGAGCGGCTAGACCGCGCCAACGGGGCACCACCCGCCCACGTCCAGCCCGACCTCTCCACCCTTACCAGAGAGCGGGATCAGGCTCGGGAGGCGCTGGCCTTCTATGCGAACCCGGACAACTGGAATGAAGATGGGCAGTGCTTCGCAGGTCGTGTCCCAGTTCCGATGTGGGCTAGCGACGACCACGGAGACACGTTCATTGATGGGCATTTGGATTTGGGAGCAACAGCCCGCTCCGTTCTCCACCCTGAGAAACCCGAGGTGACCCATGACACCTGAAGAGAAGGCGCGGGAGATTGCAACCGAGGCTGGCAAACTTTCTCGTGCAGCCAACTGGCAACTGGTCGAGTCAGCTCTCGAAGTAGCGATAGCAGAAGCTCTCCGCGACGCCCGCAACGATGCTCTGGAAGAAGCCGCGAAGGTCGCTGAGACATGTCGCGACGAGTTTCTATCTCCGCAATACGCAACGCCACAGCCGATAGGTAGCGTCGCAGAACGCTTTGCATGCTCAAAGGTAGCAGAAGCCATCCGTTCTCTCATCAAGGAGCCAACCTCCGGAGGACATGATGGCTGAAGCTCCAAAGCGCATCACGCTCTCGCGCGCCAAGGGCTGGCGCATGCCGCCGAACACGGTGCGCGTCGATAGAGCAACGAAATGGGGCAACCCGTTCGTAGTGGGGCAGGACGGGACAGCAGAAGAGTGCGTCGATCTTTTCTGCAAGCTGCTGGGCATTGGGATATGTCTGACGGTCGATGCCGATATTGACGCCCAGCAAGATGCTCGAACGTACATTCGCGGCAATTATCAAACCCTCCGAGGCAAGAACCTCGCCTGCTGGTGCAAGCCCGGCGCGCCCTGCCACGCCGACGTGCTCCTCGAACTCGCCAACGCTCCGGAGGCCAGCCATGACCGTCCATAACAGTGTGGAGGGGGAGATGAGTGATCTCCGAATTTCTGACATAGCTGAGATGACAGGGTTCTCCATGCGTTACTGGCAGCGGCGGGCTTCAGTCGGAGACATCCCCGGCACCCGCATGGTAAAGCTTGGCGAGCGACACACCTTCCTTATCCGTGCCGAGGAGTTCCGCCGCTGGTGGGAAGCGCAGCAGGTCGAGGTAAAGCCGTGTCAAAAAATCCAAAAAATCTCCGGAAGCGCGGCGGCGTCTGGTGGTACCGGATCATCAAAAACGGTCAGACCTTCGAAGGATCGCTTCAAACCGGGAGCGTCAGTGTCGCTAAAGAACGACTTGAAGGTATCCGCAGAGAGCTGACAGCAACGAGGTTCGGAGAGAAGCCACGGCGCACCTTCGATGAAGCAGCGCGACGCTTCAAAGCAGAGCACTTCCCAGCTCTCAAGCACAAAAGCCGGTTGCGCTACTCGGTGAGCCTACGGGCCATGGTTGACCACTTCCAGGGTGTCTACTTGGACGAGATCGGATCGGCGAAGATGGGGGATTTTGAGCGGGCTCGCCTTGCGGCTGGCGTCACCACAACCACGGTACGCAGAGATCTAGCCTGCCTCTCTTCGCTCTTCTCGCGAGCCGAGGAATGGGAATGGGTCACGAGCAACCCGGTGAAGCCCTACAAGCGGGGGCGGGCCAAGGCCGGACTCAAGGAGGGACCGGCGCGCACCAGGTACCTGTCCATTCAGGAGGAGGAGGCCATCCTCCCTCTACTTCCGCCCAAGGCAAAAGATGCCGTGGCCTTCGCCATCGATACCGGACTCCGGAAGGAGGAGCAGTTTTCGCTAGAACTCACCGACATCAACCTGGATGAGAGAGAGATAACTGTTCGCGCTGAGGTTGCTAAAACAGGTGTCGAGAGGCGGGTTCCTCTGCTCGACCGGGCCTTAGCCATCGCGATCAAATTGTCAGCGAATCGCGTGGGGCGAGTGCCGCTGTTCGTAACCGCCAAAGGAAAGCGCTACAGCGCGAATAGCCCGACGATGTACGAGGCGCTTCAGAAGGGCTGTCGCAGGGCTGGCGTGGCCAGATGCTCATGGCACGACCTAAGACGGACCTGCGGCTGTCGGCGGCTGCAGGAGGACGAGATGAGTATGCAGGAGGTGTCTGCGTGGCTGGGGCACGGGGACGTGCGGATCACACAGCAGCGGTATGCGTTTCTGCGGGTTGATGAGTTGCATAAGGCACTCAAGCGCGCATCAAACGTCGTTAATTTTTCTCGCAAGGTACAAAACAAGGGACAATCTGGCGAGTGATTGGAATAATCGAAGCAAATCATATAGATTCCACCACGGTCTGCGATCTGCAAATCCGCGTACCCCGGTTCAATTCCGGGCGTGGCCTCCAAATCACTCCCACCTTCTCCTGTCCCCACCTTTTCACCTTGGAGACCGACATCCAGGCGACATGCGCGCCGGATAGACCATGAGTCGCACGCAGCGCCCCGTGGCTCACGCGCTGAACCATGCTCTAACTCGCTGACGTGGAGCAGACAATTCATCCCGTTAGTGCGCAAACAGGAGCGAGCTTTTGTCCGCAATTGTCGATCTTGCCGGAAAGCGTGGTCTCGTCGTCGGCATCGCCAACCAACACAGCATCGCCGCGGGATGCGCGGCGGCCTTCGCGGAAGCAGGCGCCGAACTCGCCATCACTTACCTCAACGACAAGGCCATGCCCTTCGTGGAGCCCGTCGCCAAGACGCTAGGGGCTTCCATCCTGGTTCCCTGCGATGTGCGAATTCCCGGACAGCTCGACGCCGTATTCGAGAGAATAGAGGCTGACTGGGGCACGCTCGATTTCCTGCTCCATTCGATCGCCTTCGCGCCGCGCGAGGACCTGCATACGAGCGTGGTCAACTGCTCGCCCGAAGGCTTCGCCCTGGCGATGGATGTCTCCTGTCACTCGTTCATCCGCATGGCGAAGCTCGCCGCGCCGTTGATGAAGAACGGCGGATGTCTCCTGACCGTCAGCTTCTACGGCGCAGACCGCGTGGTCGAGAACTACAATCTGATGGGACCGGTGAAAGCCGCGCTCGAAGCGAGCGTGCGCTACATCGCGGCTGATCTCGCGGAAAAAAGAATTCGCGCCCACGCCATCTCCACCGGCCCGGTGAAAACACGCGCTGCCTCCGGCATCGACCGCTTCGACGAGTTGCTCGAGGAAGTGCAAAAACGCACCCCCGCCGGACGTCTCGTCGGCATCGACGAGATCGGACGTGTGGCTGCGTTTCTGGTGAGTGGCGCCGCCGCACCTCTGTCGGGCTCGGTCGTCTATGCCGACAACGGCTATCATACCGTCGCATGAGCCGTCCGCGCCGCGTCCCTTGATCGGCGCATATCGCGGCCAAACCTCCATCCAAAGCGGAATCCCGCCCGAAATTTTCGTCTAACGACCGGCTACCGCTCTGCTCTCAATCGTTTAAGCTGCCCCGCAACGAGATGCGCCGCCGGTATGCCGGACAAGGTCGCGAATTGGGGGAAGCACCAGAATGTCGTCCGACACTGACGCGCGGCTCGAGCGTATCGAGCATGACGCCGAGTTCCAGGCCCTTGTGCGAAGACGCTCTCGCTTCGCCTGGGGGCTCTCCTCGGCGATGGCCGCCATCTATTTCGGTTTCATCCTCACTGTCGCCTTCGCGCCGGGCTTCCTCGCGATGCCTCTCGGCAAGGAGACGCTGACCGTCGGCATTCCCCTCGGCGTGGGCGTGATCCTCGCCGCCTTCGTCCTGACGGGCCTCTACGTAAGGCGCGCCAACACCGACTTCGACGTCACAACCCAGCGCATCCTGGAGAGGATCTCGTGAACATCGAAGCCGTCGTGATGTTTCTCATCTTCGTGGCAACGACGCTTGTCATCACGAGATGGGCTTCGAACCGCACCCGCACCGCCGCGGATTTCTACGCCGCGGGCGGCGGGATCACCGGCTTCCAGAACGGGCTCGCCATCGCCGGAGACTACATGTCTGCGGCCTCTTTCCTCGGCATCTCCGCGCTCGTCTTCTCCTCAGGCTTCGACGGCCTCATCTATTCCGTGGGCTGGCTGGTCGGCTGGCCCATCGTACTGTTCCTGATCGCCGAGCGGCTGAGGAACCTCGGCCGCTACACATTCGCGGACGTCGCCGCCTTCCGGCTGCGATCAACACCTATCCGCACGCTCTCCGCCGTCGGCACGCTGGCCGTCGTCGCGCTTTATCTGATCGCCCAGATGGTCGGCGCCGGAAAGCTCATCGAGCTCCTGTTCGGCCTGCCATACCTCTATGCCGAGATCATCGTGGGCGTGCTCATGGTCACCTACGTCGCGAGCGGCGGCATGGTGGCGACCACCTGGGTGCAGATCATCAAAGCCTGCCTGCTGCTCGGCGGCGCCACGTTCATGGCCATCATGGTGCTCGTGAACTTCAATTTCTCGCCCGACGCCATGTTCCGCGCGGCCACGGAAACACATCCCGGCGGGCTTTCCATTCTCGCCCCCGGCAAGCTCGTCAGCGATCCCGTCTCGGCGGTGTCCCTCGGACTTGCGCTCATGTTCGGAACCGCGGGCCTGCCCCACATCCTGATGCGGTTCTTCACCGTTCGCGATGCCAAGGCCGCGCGCAAATCGGTGTTCTACGCCACCGGCTTCATCGGCTACTTCTACATCCTCACCTTCATCATCGGCTTCGGCGCCATCACGCTGCTGATGAACGACCCGAGCTATTTCAAGGCTCAGGACGGCGGCACCTACGACAAGATCAACGGCCTGATCGGCGGCACCAACATGGCCGCCGTCCACCTGTCGAAAGCGGTCGGCGGCTCGCTCTTCCTCGGCTTCATCTCGGCCGTCGCGTTCGCCACCATCCTCGCCGTTGTCGCCGGCTTGACGCTCGCCGGCGCGTCGGCCGTGAGCCACGATCTCTACGCCAGCGTGTTCGCGAAAGGCCGCGCCTCGGAGACGACCGAGGTTCGCCTCTCGAAGATCAGCGCCGTGGTGATCGGCATCGTTGCGATCATGCTCGGATACATCTTCGAGAAGCAGAACGTGGCCTTCATGGTGGGCCTCGCATTCGCCGTCGCCGCGAGCTGCAATTTCCCGGTTCTGCTGATGAGCATCTTCTGGAGCGGGACGACGACGCGCGGCGCCGTGGTCGGCGGCTTCCTGGGGCTCGTCTCCGCCATCACCATGGTGGTGCTGAGCCCGGCCGTGTGGGTGAAGACGTTCGGCTTCCCCGTCGCACTCTTCCCCTATGACAGCCCGGCGCTCTTCTCCATGACGCTGGCGTTTGGGGGTATCTACCTCGTCTCGAAGCTAGACCGGAGCCCGGCGGCCGAAGCCGAGCGCAGGGCCTTCCGGGCCCAGTTCGTGCGTTCGGAGACAGGGGTGGGCGCGGGATCGGCGGTGGCACACTGAGCCACCTGACCGCCTCAGCACCGCAGGCCCGACGCAGCCGCGGCGAACACCCCCCTTGTCAGACCGCCGCGAGACAGCTAGGGAGACGGTGCTTCGCCGCCTGCGAAGCACGCACCAAATAAGACGTCGCTATTTGGTGAGAATTTTCGCTTAGCCTCTGGCCCTGGCAGCAACCATCTGCTATGAGCGCGGCTCGCCCAGGCGATAAGGCCATTCCGTGGTAGCTCAGTGGTAGAGCATCCGACTGTTAATCGGACGGTCGTAGGTTCGAATCCTACCCACGGAGCCAATATTTTACTCTAAATCAATGAATTACTGGGGATGCCTCCGCCAGAGGTGTCTCGGTGCAAGAGATTGTAGGGGCGTCCCTCTCCAGCGATCGTTCATATCTTCATGCGCAGCCGGCTGCTGATCATTCACAATGCCCACGCGGGCTTACGGCAGCGCCAGCTCCTGGGAGAGGTGCGCCGGCATCTCGAAAACGCTGGAGCGGCCGTGCGCATCGAGGACGCACAGACACTCGAGCAGGACCGCGATCTCGCCCGATCGGCCGCCGAAAGCGGCGCCTTCGACGCCGTGATCGCGGCGGGTGGCGACAGCACCATACGCGGCGTCGCCTGTGGCCTGATCGGCAGCGCAATGCCCCTTGGCATCATTCCGGTCGGGACCGGCAATGTGCTCGCCGAGGAGATCGCTCTTGGGCGGGACCCGGCGGCTCTCGCGGCAACCCTCCTCGGTGGACCGGGCGTCCCTGTGCGCTATGGCAGGGCCGATGGCACGCCCTTTCTCATGATGGCAGGCGCGGGCTTCGATGCGCACGTCGTCGAGCATCTCAACCTCCCTTGGAAGCGCCAGATCGGAAAGATGGCCTACTCCTGGCCGATCATTCGCCAGATCGTTCAAAAGCCGAAGCCGTTCGAGGTTGCGATCGACAATCGCACGGTTCGCGCGACATGGCTCGTCGTGACCCGCGTCGCCCACTACGGCGGATCGTTCGTCATCGCCAAAGACCAGCAGCTCTCCGACGACGGCTTCCAGGCCATCGTCACGACGGCGGAAAGCCGGCAGGCATTCGCCGCCGTCCTGATCGCGATCGCGCGCGGCCATCACGCCGCCCGGCGCGACGTGAGCATCATCCCCTGCACGCACGTGCGGCTTCCCGGCTCTCCCGCAATCGCGGTTCAGCTCGACGGAGAGCGCTTCGCGCCGTCCCCCCGCGAGCTGACGCTCAGCGACGATCGGCTGACCATCATCGTACCCGCCGCCTCTCCGCTCGCGCTCAACGCGCCATCATGAGACCGGAATCGATGAGCCTGCGGTGGAACGACAGGATCTCGTCGCGCCTGGTACAGGTGAAGTAGCGCCCCTTGCAGACATCGAGCAACCGGAGGCGCTCGCGGTGAACCTCCGAAAGCGGGACGCGGGCCGCATTGAGCAGAAGCGCGCCGAGATAGGGCACGTCGAGAACCTCGACATCGGGCGCGGGACCGGGATCGTAGTTGACACCGTCGATCGTATAGTAAGTGAGATAACCCTGAGAGTCGGTCGCCATCGACATGTCCTCGGTCGCCACGTTCGCGTCGAAGCCGAGGAACGGGCGCGTCACGATCGGCTGATGATCGCCGTACTGCACGATGAGGAATGCTTCGTCCGGGAAGCGGCGCGCGAGCTCCGCGCGGAAGTAATCGTAATCGATCTTCGCCAGCCCGACCCGGCGCAGATACTCGTGCATCTCTGGTGACGGCCCGCCGCCCGGAACCTTGATCTCGGGCATGAACGCTGGCGCATAGGGAAGGTGCGTGGCTGCCGTGATCACGAAGTTGAACACCGGCGTCCGCTTCTCCTTGAAGTGCGCGGCGAGCCCCGCAAGCACGTTGTCGTAGTAGAAACGATCGCGCTCGTTGTAACGCTTGGCGCCCTGCGCCTTGCGATCGAGGATCGTGTCGAACCCGATGCTCTCGTAGAATTTCCCGCTCGAAACGAAATCCTTGTTCATCGGATAGTAGAGCGCGTTGTGATAGCCGCATCGCGCAAGCGTCTCGGGAACGGTATCGTGCACCTTGCCTTGCATCAGAGACTGAACGAACGGCCGCATGCCGCCAAACGAAAACGTCGAGACGCCCGCCAGCACCGAGAATTCCGTCAGCCACGAGGCGCCGCCGTAGGTCTCCACGCGCAGCTTGTGCAGCTTCCCGTCGTGCGACCGGAAGAAGGGATCGAGCCCGCGGTCATAGGAGATGCCGGGGAACAGGCTCGGCGGGAAAACGCTCTCCTGATGAATGAGGATGATGTTCGGAGAACGCGCCCCGATCCGGCAGGTACGGGCGAGCGCGAACGGAGCGGTGTTCCCGCCCGCGGGCGCAGCCTCGATGAGCTGGCCGCGCCACAGCGTCTCGATGGTCTCCGCCCACGAGAGGTAGAACGACGAGACGTAGTGATGGCCCCAATAGAAAAGGGTGTGATGGCGCCCGCCCCGTAGCTCCGCAGCCCAGCCCGTAGCTATGACGCACACGATAACGGCGCTCGCGCCGAGCCCGCGCGAAATCCGCGTCGGATCGAACCTGTAGAGCAGCCAAGCGAGGCCAAGGAAGGCGAAGCTCGCAGCCGTGAGTCCGACAAGCTCGAGTTTGAAATCGGTCCAGAGGAACGAGAGCGTATCCGGCGACAACAGGTAGAAGACGAGATCGTAGGCGTGCAGCCCCATGCCGAGGTAATGCCGCTTCACCTCCGAGGCCGCGATCGTCATGACGACGAGGGCCGTCACGAGCGCGGTCGAGAAGAGAATGCGCCGCGACGCGATGAGCAGGATGGAAATGAGCGAGGCCGTTACACCGAGCGTGAAGGCGATGTTCGTCCATGGCCACTCGTGCCGGACGAAGTACATCCACATCGCGATGACGAGGCCGCATGAGAGGGCACACGCGAGGCCTGCGCGGCTGTAGAGCCGCTCTCGGGCGACTGCAAGCGCAAGATCGGTTGCCGCTTGCCTCTTCGGTTCGGGCAGATCAGTAGACATGTTGTTGTTTTGGGGCCCGTCTCCGGAGGCACGACCGCCGCCAAGGATGACGGCTTTATGACAAAATGAACAGACCCAATCTGTACGTGCGTAAAGGCGAAATTGGGAACAAATCCCGCAGTCTCCCCGGGGCGCAGACAAAAAAACGGCCCCAGCGCCGTGAGGCCCGTATCGCAATGCAGCAAAGGCGGCGAGAGCCGGTCTTGCGGGCAAGGTCCGCCGGCTGATATTTATGAGGCTCTGGATGGGGCCATGAACGAATAAAGGCGCCACAAGGCTTTTCGCGGCCGCCAACCGAGGCCTCGCCCGCGTGCCGAGAGACCGCTACTCCTTCGCGAGCCCGAACACGACGACGGCGCCACCCTGCCGGAAGCCCCAGATCTGGCTGCCGCCTGCCGCTACCGCGATATACTGCTCGCCGTCGAGCTCGTAGCTGACGGGCGGCGCGTTGACCCCGGCGCCACAGTTGAAGCTCCAGAGCTTCGCTCCCGTCTTCGCATCGAACGCCGAGAAATCGCCGCCGCCTTCGCCTGTGAACACAAGCCCTCCGGCCGTCGCCAGCACGCCCCCGACGAGCGGCTGGTCGGTCTTGTGCTGCCACGCGATGCGCCCCTTGTTACGAAGATCGAGCGCTGTCAGCGTGCCCCAATTTTCTTCATGCGAGGGCTCGATGATGAAATACGGCACAGGCGGCTTGTCGCCGTCCGCCGGCAGTTCATCCGTGCGGTAGATCATCGGGATATGCATCCCGGCCACATAGACGAGCCCCCGTCCCGCGTCGAGCGAGGCCGGCGACCAGTTGGACCCGCCCGCCGGACCCGGCGTAACGCGAACGCCCTCGGGCGTTGGCCGCGCGAACAGATTGTCTTGCGGCACGAAGGCTTCGGATTTGAACAGCAGCTTGCCGTCGCGCCGGTCGTGCACGTAATACCAGCCGAGCTTGCTCGCCTGCCCCAATGCGGGAACCGCCTTGCCGTCCACGTCCACGTCCACGTCGAGCAGGGTCGGCGGACTGGCGACGTCGTAGCCCCACAAATCGTGCGGCACCTGCTGATAGTGCCAGACGAGCTTGCCGGTCTTGGCTTCGAGCGCGACCAGCGCGACGGTATAAAGGTTGTCACCGGGCCGCGTGCCGTCTGCCGCTTGCGGCGAAGGGTTGCCGATACCGAAATAGAGAAGGCCCGTCGCGGTATCGACCGTGGGCGTATGCCAGATCGAGCCGCCGCCGTAGCGCCAGGCGTCCCCGAACTTGCTCATGCTCGCCTTCTCGGCGGGGATGTCACGAGGAAGCGGCATGCCGTCGGGAGTTGCGCTCACGAACTCTCCCTCCCACCCCTTCTGCGTGGTCTCGAATTTCCAGATCTGTTTTCCCGTGTCCGCATCGTAAGCGGCGAGGAAGCCGGGGCGGCCGTAGCGCCCGGACACGCCGACCACCGCGCCGAGCGGCGCTCCGGGTCTCGGGCTGTCGAGATGTAATCCGTAGCCGACGCCGGTGATGCCGACGATCACCTTACCGTCGTAGACCAGCGGCGCGATGACGGCACCGGCGCCTGTGGAACCCGTGATGTTCCGGCCATGCAACGGATCGCCCGCCGCCAGCACGCCCTTGTCCTCGGTCGCGCTTGTCCCCTGCTCGGCGAGCCCGATATCCCAGACCGGCTTCCCGGTCTTCTGATCGAGCGCAACCAGCCGGGCATCGACGGTCGCGACGTAGACCTTCCCATAGCCGAGCGCCGCGCCACGATTGGCAGGCCCGCAACAGATCTTTTCGGCCTGCCGCTTGTGCTCGTAACGCCAGATCTCGCGCCCTGTCTTCGCATCCACCGCGACGACGTGCGAGAACGGCGCGGTGAGATACATGACGCCGTCTGCAATCAGGGGCGACGTCTGGAACGTCGCCGCGCTTCCGGTTTGATAGATCCACTTCGGCACAAGCCGCTTCACGGTTCCGGCGTTGACCTGATCGAGCGGCGAGAAGCGCTGCTGCCCGTAGTCGCGTCCGTAGAGAAGCCACTCGCCGCGATTTTCACCCGCCGTCGTCAAACGCTGGTCGTCCACGTCCGCGGACACCGAAGCGGACGTCGCACACGCCAGCATGGCGAGCGCGGAGAGGATGCGGCTTAGCTTCGGCGGCTTGAGCATGAGGAGGACCGATGAGAGGTTGGCAGGACGCGCGGAGCGGCATTGATGCGATGCCGCCCCGAAGCCTCCTCAATGTCAAGCAGGACAATGCCCTGCTTGACCAAAGTCGGAGGCGCCCGTGGCGCCACCCGATAAGATGAGGCTGTCCTACTTCTTCTTTCGCGGATCTTCTTCCGGATTGACGTAGATGATGTCGAACGGACCGGTGGCCGCCACCTGGATGATCGTCTCCTCCTTCTCCGTCCAGACATAGTGCGCATGGTTCGCGGGAAGAATGAGCAGCGATCCCGCACCCAACATCTTGCCCTTGGACGTATCCACTTTCTCGCCCATTCCGCTTCCCATCGATCCCGTGAGCACGGTCACGGACTCGAGCGCGGGATGCGTGTGCGCGGGCACGATGTAATTCGGCGGAAACTTGAGGCGGATGATGAAGAATTCGGCCTTCGACGGATCGCCATGAATGAGCATGGACTGCGCGCCCTTGGGAAACGCAGGATTGTCCTCGAACTTGATGTCAGCGGGCGTCAGCTCGCGGGCATGCTGATTGGGATCGGCCGCGAAAGCCGCGCCGGATAGCACCAGCATCGCGGCCGCAATCAAACTTTTTCTCATCGGAAAACTTCTCCTCCTCCATCGTTGAAATGATCTGCAAGACCCACGGCCGGGGACCGCGACGCTGATCTTGCAGATTGATCCTGGCAGCGGCTCCCCATGACATCCGGCAGTGCGGTGTCGGCACTCGCGCGATCCTGAGCACGCGCCGTCTTGGTCAGATTGCCGAGGTAGACGCCCGCCGAGGCAACGGACACCGAGACCGCGATCGAGAGAGAGACAAGGATCGCCGCCTCCCTCCGGCGAGGACCTCCCTCACCGCAAAGCCACCTCAACCAGTGCCGAAGCGGGCTTGTTCCGAGCCACTCCATGTTCACCGGCCTCCTCGATACCCAGCCGCTGGCCCCGAAGCTAGAAATGGCCGGGCGCAACGAACAGTGCGTATCGCCCGAGGAGGCTTGTGAAATTTTCCCGAAGATGGCGCCGAGCCCTTCACAGCCCTACCGGCGCCCTCTAGCCTGCCCCCAAATGAGAACGGCGAGGTCTCCTCATGGATCTGAAATGGCTTCTGGTGAGAAGAATTACGCTGGTGGCGCTCGCCTGCTTCCTCGCCGGATCAGGCCTCGCGCTCTACATGTCCGCCCGCGATGCCAAGCGGCAAAATATGGATCTGGTGGAGCTCGCAAGCCGCCAGCTCGACTTGCAGCTCTCCCGCATCGCGAGGTCGACGGACATCCCGGCCCGCTTCCCGGATTGGGATCTCGTTTCGAATTATGCCTTGCAGCCCGGCCAATGCGTTGAGTTCAGCGCGGAGGAGTTGTCGCGCAACCGTTCGAGCTGCGCGGGCTTCGACGCGACGTCGATGACCGCGCCGAGTTGGTTTTCCGCGGCCTATCGCCTGCTCGTGAATAGCCACCTTTCAGCCGCGAAGCCCCTCGTCTATCGGGGCGCGCCTCGAGGCAGCATCGTCGCCACCTTCGATCCCGCCGCGACCGCCGGGCGGGCCTGGGCGACCATCGCGCCGCTCCTTGGTCTATCGGCCGTGCTGGTCGCGGCCCTGTGCCTCGTGACGTATCTCGTCGTCGACCGCGCGCTGCTGCCCGCGCGAGACATCCTGACCGGTCTCAACCGCCTGGCGAGGGGCGATCTCTCATACCGCCTTCCGGCGTTTCGGCTGGCGGAGCTGCAGCGTATCAGCGAAGTTTTCAATGCGGTCTCGGCAGAGCTTCAAAAGGCCACGTCGGAGCGGGCCGATCTCGCCCGGCGCCTGGTCGATATGCAGGAGCAGGAGCGCCGCCACATCGCTCGCGAGCTGCATGACGATGTCGCCCAGAGGCTCGCCGCCCTGAACGCGCTTGCGGCTTCCATCCGCAAAAGCGCGCAGACCGAGGCGCCTCCCCTCGTGAATGAAGCAAAGGACCTCGAAAGGATGGCGTCCGACTTGATGATCTCGCTACGCCGGACGCTCACCTATCTCCGCCCGCAGGAAATCGACGATCTGGGATTGGTGCAAAGCCTGAAGGCGCTCGTCGAGCAGCACAACAGAGCCGCCCGCGGACGTACAACGTACTCCATCGAGACCGCCGGCGAAATCGAGCAGCTCCGCTCCGAGACGAGCGCGCATGTCTACCGGATCGTCCAGGAAGCTCTCACCAATGCATCCAAGCACGCCAACGCGCGCCGCGTAGCCGTCTCGCTGACACGCGATGCCGAGAGCACAGAAGAGCGCATCAAGCTCTCCGTCGTCGACGACGGAGCGGGATCGGCCGCCACAGGTAGCTCCGCTCCGCTCGCCGGCGTCGGTCTCGTCGGCATGCGCGAACGGGTCGCCGCTCTCAGCGGAAAGCTTGCGGCGGGTCCCCTTCCGAGCGGCGGCTTCGGCCTTCAGGTCGAATTCCCAACCTCGCAGCAGGGAGCCTGACCGCATGAGCATCCGCGTGCTGCTGGTCGACGATCACGCTGTCGTCCGCGAAGGCTATCGCAGGCTGATCGAAAAACATGCCGGAATCGAGGTCGTCGCCGAGGCTGGAGACGCCGCCTCTGGCTACGAAGCTTTCAAGAAGGCGAAGCCCGATGTGGTTGTGATCGACATATCGATGCCGGGGCGCGGGGGCATCGATCTCGTCCGCCAGGTCCGCCAGCTCGATGCGCATGCCCGCGTCCTGATTTTCACGATGCACGCGAGCGCGACCTATGCCCAACAGGCTTTCCGCGCTGGCGCGCGCGGCTACGTCACCAAAAGCAGCCCGCCTGAAATCCTGGTGAGCGCCATCCGCGATGTCTTCGTCGGGCGCCCGGCACTATGCGCCGAGATCAACGAGGCCATCGCAACGAGCAGGCTCTACGACGACGCCTCTGTCGTGGACCAGCTCTCGCCCCGGGAGTTCGAAATCCTGCGCATGATCCTGGATGCGAAATCAACCGACGAAATCGCGACCTCGTTCAACCTCAGCCCCAAGACCGTGGCCAACTATCACAGCGAGATCAAATCCAAGCTCGCGGTGCGCTCCGACATCGAGCTGGTCTATCTCTGCATGCGTCAGGGCCTCGTCGCCTCGCTCGTGGAGTGAGCGACCGAAGGCCCGCACGCGGCCCAAACGGCCCGCCATCGCGAACATCGAGCACAACGCGTTCCGCGCGCACGACGACGGCAGGCAGCTCAACCCGTTGGGGCCACGGCCATAAACATGCCCCAGGCTCGCGCGCCGGCCCCGATGCCTGGAACAATTTGATCTTGCGCAAGGCGATCATCCCGTTTGAGCGTTTCAGTTGGACTTTCCCATGTGGAGGTTCAGATGAAACACACGAAAACATGGGTTCTGGTCGCCGACGCCGGAAGTGCGCGCGTCCTGGAGCAATCGAGCCCCAAGGAAGGCCTCACCCTCGTCGAGGGACTGGAACACCAGCTACCGAAATCGAGCGACATGGTTCGCGACTCCCTGCCGCGAACGTTCGACTCGGTTGGCCCAGGGCGCCATGCAATCGCGCCCAAACACGATCCCCATCGCGCCGAGAAAAAGAACTTTGCCAAGGAACTGGCGCACACCCTGGATGTCGGCCTTTCCAAGAAGGCGTATGATCACCTCATCATCATCGCCCCGCCCCAGATGATCGGAGACCTGCGCCCGGAACTGTCCGACGCCGTCCGCAGCCACCTCAAGCAAGAGCTTCTCCTCGATCTCGCGAGCGCGCCAATCTCGGAGATCGCGAAACGCCTTGCGGAGGCAAGACCCGCATAGCCCGCGCTGCTGTCAGGGTGGTGGACGTCATGATCACGTTCGAGGACTGTGTTGCGCTGTGCGGCTTCAGCGATGAGGAGATCCGCGCCATCGCCGAGCACGAGCATGTGCCCGATATCGTCGCCGCTGCGCTCGCCAACACCCTTCTCCAGCAGAAGCACGGAGCTGAGGTCATCCGCCACATGATCGTCGAGGACGTAAAAGCAGCTCACGATCGTGGCGACTACAAGCACGTGCACGAGCTTCTCGCCTGCCTGAAGCACTTTCTCGATCAGCATCCCGAAGCCGTTCCCGCTTACCGTCCAGGCAAAGGCAAGGAATGATGGATGCCCGGCACGCCACCGCCCCGCTTCTGGCAGTCCCCGATCGAAACCCTGCCGGGACCACGGCCGTGGTCCCGGGGGTTGACCCGGGCTGAGGCTAGCGAGCGGTACGAAAAATTCGGCCCGAACGACGTGCTGGCAGAACGCGCCCGCCCGCTGTGGCGAGCCGTCGTCGACCGCTTCTCGAACCCTCTCATTCTGATCCTTCTGTTCGCGAGCGCCTTGTCCGCGTGGACCGGCGACGTCCTGAGCTTCGCAATCATCGTTGCCATCGTCCTCCTGAGCGTCGTCCTGGATGTCGTCCAGCAGCGGCGCGCGGAAAACGCGGTCGACGCCTTGCGCAGGAGCGTGGGGTTGAAGGCGACTGTGGTGCGGGACGGAACGGAGGCGGAGCTTCCTGTCGAGCGTCTGGTTCCGGGCGATGTCGTCCGTCTCTCCGCAGGCGACATCGTGCCCGCCGATTGCCGCCTGCTCGAAGCCGCGAGCCTCTACGTCAACCAAAGCCTGTTGACGGGCGAGCCTTACCCCGTCGCGAAGGATGCGGCGGCCACGGCCACATCCGGTAGCCCTGCCGAAGCGCTGAACGCCGTATTCGCGGGCACCTCCGTGATCAGCGGCAGCGCGACCGCCCTCGTCTGCGAGACGGGACGGCGAACCGAGCTTGGCGCCGTGGCGCGATCGCTGACCGCGCGGCGCCCGCGCGATGCCTTCGAGCGAGGCATCCAGGATTTCGGCCTGCTCATGATGCGGCTCACCATCTTCCTCGTTCTATTCGTGCTTGCAGCCAACACTCTCTTCGACAGGCCGTGGCTCGAATCCCTCATCTTCGCCCTCGCCCTCGCCGTCGGCCTCACGCCCGAGCTTCTCCCGATGGTGTTCACCGTCACCCTCGCCAACGGCGCCCGCCGTCTGGCGGAGCGTCGCGTGATCGTGAAGCGGCTCGCATCCATCCACGATCTGGGCGCGATGGACGTGCTCTGCACGGACAAGACGGGCACTCTCACCCAAGCAGACGTCGCAGTTGCGCACCACGTCGACGCCGAAGGCACGCCAAGCGCGCGCGTGTTCGAGCTGGCCTATCTCAACAGCACCTTGGCAAGCGGCATTGCGAGCCCGCTCGATCGCGCCGTCGTCGCCCACGAAAACTTGCCCGACTCGGGATGGAGCAAGGTGGACGAATGCCCGTTCGACTTCGAGCGCCGCCGCGTATCCGTCCTGCTCGAAAAGAACGGAGACCGCCTGCTGGTGGTCAAAGGCGCGCCCGAGGACATCCTGTCCCTGTCCACGCGGCTCGAGCAGGCGAATGGCGCGACAGGTCCCATGGACGAAGCCTGGGCCCGCCGCCTGACCGGAGAGTTCGAGCGCCTGGGCGAGGACGGCTATCGCGTGCTGGCGGTCGCGGTTCGAAATCTCGGACCAAGCGAGCGCGACGCACGCGCCGCCGAGCGGGATCTGACATTCGCGGGTTTCCTCGCCTTCGTCGACCCGCCAAAGCCCGACGCCGCCAACGCCATCCGCGAGTTGAAAAAAGCCGGCGTCACCGTGAAAATCCTGACGGGTGACAACGAGCGGATCACCCAGCACATCTGCCGGGAGCTCGACATCGAGGTGACGGGCCTCCTCACCGGCACAGAGATAGACGGCCTGAGCGACGAAGCTCTCCGCGCCCGTCTCCCGTCCACAACCATCTTCTGCCGGGTTCTGCCGCAACAGAAAGCGCGCATTCTCGCCGCCCTCAAGCACGCGGGACACGTCGCGGGGTTTCTCGGAGACGGCATCAACGATGCCTCCGCGCTCAACGTCGCCGATGTCGGCATTTCCGTCGATACTGCCGCCGATGTAGCAAAAGAAGCGGCCGACATGGTTCTGCTCGACCGCAACCTTGATGTGGTTCTGGAGGGAGTACGCGAGGGGCGCCGCACGGTCGAGAACGTCACCAAGTATATTCTGATGGGCTCGAGCTCGAACCTGGGTAACATGGTGTCGATGGCGGGAGCCGCTTTGTTCCTGCCGTTCCTGCCGATGCTTCCGACGCAGGTTCTCCTCAATAACCTGCTCTACGACCTGTCCGAGGTCGGCGTGCCGTTCGACCGGGTCGATCCGGAAACCGTCTCGCGGCCGATCCGCTGGGACCTCGGCCTCATCAAGCGCGTGATGCTGATCCTCGGCCCCTTGAGCTCGCTATTCGACTTTTTCACGTTCTGGGCGCTGCTGACACTCTTTGGCGGCAACGAGCAGATTTTCCAGTCGGGTTGGTTCGTCGAGTCGCTCGCCACGCAGACGCTCGTTGTGCTGGTCATCCGCACCCATCGCCGCCCCTGGAAAAGCCGCCCGCACATCCTGCTCGCGTCTCTCTCGATCGGCGTTGCGCTGGCAGGCGTGCTGATCCCCTTTACTCCGCTCGGAACGCTGTTCGGTCTCGTGCCCCTTCCACCGCTCTTCTATGCGCTTCTCGTCGCAACCGTCGCTGTTTATCTGGCATCCGTGGAGTTCGTGAAGCGAGCGATCTACGCGCAGACTGCGCGCGTTTCCTGAACGCTGCGTTTCAATTGCTACGTTTCGAGAGCGAGCAAGTGCCTCGAACGATCCCGGGATGACGTCGCCACTTAATCCGCCGTCTCCGGGCATTGATTTTGATGAACCCAGCGCCATTCTTCTATTGATCGCCATCAAACACATCCGCCTACCTACCTGTAGGCTCCACGAGCACACCACTTTGTCCTGCGTTATGTGTGAGGTTCACCATGCTCACCATCTCTGAGACACCGCTCACGGCACGCCAGACCAGCGACCTATTCAAATCCGCTTGGAACTGGGCACCATTCATGCAGCGCGCCGCAACGCTCAACGCGGAAATCGGCGCCGCGTTTGCCGATTGGAGCAAGGAGTACGTCAATTTCCTGCAACGGCGTAGCGCCGAGGATATGGGCCTGCTCTCGAAATTGGGCTCCTGCACCTGCCCGACCGACTTCGCACAGACCTACCAAACCTTCTTGCTGAAGGCGTCGCAGGATTACCAGGACGAATACGCCAAGCTTGCGCGCATCGGCACCCACGCGCTCGTCAGCTGGACCAATCCGCATCCGGAAGCTGCGAGGCACTAGTGCCGGAGTAATGGCATGTTCAAGCATGTTCTCATCGCCACCGACGGCTCGGATCTTGCGCGGATCGCTGTTGAAACCGGGTTGGAGCTCGCCAAAGCGCTCGGCGCAAAAGCCACCGCGGTGACGGTCACACCGACGCTCGCATCCGTGGCGCCCGGAGAAACCGAGATCGGATTTCCGATCGAGGAATACATGCGGGCGGCCAAGGAAAATGCTGCGGACATCCTCTCGTCTGTTTCTGACATGGCCAAGCGGATCGGCATCGCGTGTGCGACGATCCACGAACCCGATCAGTATCCCGCTGATGGCATTCTCTCGGCCGCCGAGAAGACCGGATGCGACGTGATCGTGATGTCGTCGCACGGCCGGCGCGGCCTGCAACGGCTCTTTCTCGGCAGCCAGGCCCAGGAAGTGCTCACTCACAGCAAGATTCCGGTGCTCATCTGCCGGTAAAGACCCGGTGCGCGGCGAAGCCGCCGCCGAGATGCACTTTGACCAATCGTAGCGCATTTTCGAAGGAGCCAATTCGAAGGAGGCACGGTTATGAAAGTCAAGAACGCCATGCACCCTGGCGTACAATGGGTGGCCCCCGACACCTCAGTCGCGAAAGTCGCCGAGTTGATGAAAACGCATGACGTCGGCGCGATTCCTGTTGGAGAGAATGACCGCCTGATCGGCATCGTCACGGACCGTGACATCACGTGCCGCGGCGTCGCGGCAGCGAAGGATTGCAGCAAGCTCACCGCGCGCGACGTGATGACGAAAGGCATCGTCTACTGCAACGAAAGCGAAGATCTCGCCGACGCTGTGCGCGTTATGGAGCAGAAGCAGATCCGCCGTCTTCCTGTTCTCAACGAAGCCAAGCGGATGGTGGGCATGTTGAGCCTCGGCGACGTCTCCCACGCCGGCTCTCGCTCCCTCACCGGAGAGGTGATGGCGGCTGTCTCCGCTCATCACGGCTGACGGCCCGCACACACCTTTCTATTTTTGTGTCGACTTGTATCACCCCCAAAAATCAGGAGGCCACCATGAGACTCCGCTCGTCACTTCCATCCCTTTGGAGCCAGGACTCGAGCCCGCTCCAATCCTTAAAACGGGACATCGACGATCTCTTCTCGGGTTGGGTCGGCGACCTTTCGTCCGCCGAGATGCCCTGGACCCGCACCGAGTTCCTTCCGCGCGTGAATGTCAGCGAGACCGAGAAGGAGATCTCGGTGACAGCCGAGCTCCCGGGCGTCGAAGAGAAAAACATCGATGTGACGGTCTCGGGCGACCAACTCATCATCAAAGGCGAGAAGAAATCCGAGATCGACGAGAAGAAGGAGGAGAAGGGCCGCACCTTCCGTCGCGTCGAACGCTCCTTCGGATCGTTCCAGCGCTGCATGGCGCTGCCGTTCGAGATCGATCCCGACAAGGTGCAGGCGAGCTTCAAGAACGGCGTCCTCACCCTCACCGTTCCCAAGCCTACGGAAGTTCAGAAGAAGGCACGGAAGATCGAGGTGAAAGGGGAGAGACCGCCCATCGAGAGCAAGAAAGCCGCGTAACGGTCCTGGGGCCGGGCACCAGCAGAACCCCGGCCCCGCACACTCCAAGGAGGCGCCAAATGACCATTCCCGCCTCGATCGCCCACACGGTGCAGCAGACTCAAGTCTGGCTCAAAGAATTGCGCGACAACGCAGGGCTGGATGATGAGGAAGAAGCCCTCGGCGTGCTGCGCGCCGTGATGCACCAGCTTCGCGATCGCCTAACTCCCGAAGAAGCCGTCGAGCTCGGCGCTCAGCTTCCGATGCTCCTCCGCGGCATCTACTACGAGGCGTGGCAGCCCTCGCGCACGCCTGAGCGCATCCGCTCGAAAGAAGTTTTCCTCGACGAGATTACCATAAAGCTTCTACCGCGGCGGCGCGACGTCGAGCGTGCCGTGCAGGATGTCTTCGCCCTCCTCGCGCACCATTGCGATGCGGGCGAGATTTCGCAGGTGATCGATCAGCTCCCCCAAGACGTCAAGAGGCTATGGCCGGAAACCGCGAGAACATACCGGCAGCGCCTCTGATGACATGAGCAAGCCATGGCAAAGCGTACCACGCGACCAGCGGAGACCAGCGAAAGCCGCGAGCACTTCGTCTCCGGGCAGATCGAGGCGCGCGGCGTGCGCGATGCCCTCGTGCTCGCCGCCATGCGCAAGGTGCCTCGCGAGCAGTTCGTTCCCGAGCACTTGAAGCAGGAAGCCTATGCCGATAGCCCGCTCCCCATCGGAGGGGAGCAGACCATCTCCCAGCCTTACATCGTCGCCTTCATGGTCGAGGCTCTCGGGCTCGAGGGCGGAGAGAAGGTTCTGGAGATCGGCGCCGGCTCCGGCTATGCGGCGGCCGTTCTGGCGGAGATCGCCGGCGAGGTCTTCACCGTCGAGCGCATCGGCCAGCTCGCCGAGAAAGCGGCGAGCAATCTCGAGAGCGCAGGTTATACGAATGTCCACGTTCGCCATGCCGATGGGACCGAGGGCTGGGCGGACCACGCTCCCTTCGATGCGATCCTCGTTTCGGCAGGCGCACCGGATATTCCAAAATCCCTGCTGCATCAGCTAAAGATCGGCGCCTGCATGGTCATTCCGGTCGGACGCGATCCGCGCGCTCAGGAGCTCGTCCGCGTCACACGCCTGGACGACGACGAGTACCAGCGCGAGGACATCGCCGACGTCCGCTTCGTGCCCCTCATTGGCAAGGAGGGATGGGAAAGCAAGGACAGCGAGTGGGAAACGCGCGCCCCGCGCGTGATCCAAACCCGCCCCGCCGTCAGCATCTCGACGCCTGGCATCATCGCCAAACATGCCGAGAGCTTCACAGACCCCGATAAGGCCAATCTCGATCCGCTGCTCCGGCGCATCGGAAACGCAAGGATCGTATTGATCGGCGAGTCGACGCACGGTACCTCCGAGTTCTATCGGATGCGGGCCAGGATTACCCAGCGCCTCATCGAGCAGAAGGGCTTCGACATCGTCGCTCTGGAGGCCGATTGGCCCGATGGCGCCCGGATCGACAACTACGTTCGCCACCGTCATCTGGAACGCGCCGACTGGACTGCGTTCGCACGCTTCCCAACCTGGATGTGGCGGAACGAGGAGACGCGGGCGTTTGTGGACTGGCTGCACGGCCACAACGAGCCGCTTGCCCCGCAAAGCCGCGCAAGCGTTTACGGCCTGGATCTCTACAGTCTTTACGGCTCCATTCGGTCCGTCGTTCACTATCTCGATAAGATCGACCCCAAACTCGCCACCGTCGCCCGCGAGCGTTACGGCTGCCTCAGCCCCTGGGAGGCCGATCCGGCTGCTTATGGCCACGCCGTGCTGTCTGAAGGCTTCAGGGCTTGCGAACGCGACGTGGCGCATATGCTGACCACGCTGTTCGAGAACCAGCAGAGCTATGTTCTGAAGGATGGCGACCGCTTTTTCGATGCCGCGCAGAATGCCCGCCTCGTCGCCAACGCCGAGCGCTACTACCGGACCATGTACTACGGATCGCGCGCCTCCTGGAACCTGCGCGACAGCCACATGTTCGAGACCCTGCGGAACCTTCTCGACCACCGCGGTCCGGAGTCGAAGGCCGTCGTCTGGGCGCACAACTCACACATCGGAGACGCCTTGGCGACCGAGATGGCCCAGCGCGGCGAGCACAACATCGGACAACTCTGCCGCCAGCATCTGCCGGGCGAGACCTACCACATCGGTTTCGGCACCAACGACGGAACCGTCGCCGCGGCGTCCTCGTGGGAGGCCCCGATGCAGATCATGCAGGTGCGGGCCGCCCATCCCCAGAGCTACGAACGTCTGTTCCATCTGACGAACGCCCCGGGCCTGTTTGTGCCCCTTTCCGGCGGCGCCCGCGCGGAGTTGCGTGATCGTCTCACGGCGCCGCGGCTGGAGCGCGCCATCGGCGTCGTCTATCGCCCGGAAAGCGAGCTCGCGAGCCACTATTTCGAGGCCGTGCTGCCGCGGCAGTTCGACGAGTTCATCTGGATAGACAGGACGAGCGCGATCACGCCGTTCGACACCGCCGTTTTGCAGGGCCTTCCCGACACCTATCCGTTCGGCGTCTAGCGGCGCGCGACGGCACGGCGCGCCGCCTCACCCGATATCGAATTCGGCCACAAGCGGCGCGTGAAACGAGCCGACCTCCTGCCGCAACTTTCCGAAGCTGACGATCTCGTCGCCCAGCGCCTCGTTGTGGATCTCGATGCCCTTGAGCCGCGCCAGCAGCGCGTGGCTCGCCAGGATATGGTCGAGCATAAGCGCGCGGCCGTGATGCAGCGTGCTGAATCGCCGGTCGCCCGCAAGACCCCGGTCGAGAACCACCAGCGCGCGCTGCGCCAGAAGCCCGTTCCCCGTGTCCTCCTCCGCGCCGATCAGGATCTTGAGCGGCGTTTCGTGATCTTCGGCATTGAAGTCTCCCGCCACGGCGATGAGGCGCGTCGGATCGGCATCCATCAGGCTATCGACCAGAAGCCGCGCCTCGAGCGCCTGGGCCGTGCGCTTCCAAGCGGCCAGGGCATATCCTTCCGCCCACCCCGACACCGTTTTCCAGACGAACGCGCTTTCCTTCTGGCCTGCGACGGGGGCCGCGAGGGGCGCGCGAAAATGCACGTTGATGACCGAGAGAACCTCGTGGGGCGCTATCTCGATCTCAGTGAGAAGAATGGGCCGTTCGAACGCGACGTCATGGGGCTGGGGATCAGGCGGTATGGCCGTCAGAGCGCGATGATGCAACGGCGGCACGAGATCGTTGCGGATCGACCGGCTCTCTTTGATCGGCCAGCGCGAGAGCGTCACCAGATTGTGCACATCGGCCGCCCCTGCGCGGCCAGGCGCAGTCGTCATCGCGCGGGCGTAAGTCTGGTACGGCGTGCCCTCGAGCAGGGCATCGAGCGCCAGCAGCATCCGCGGACCCTGGCCGGATCCGTGCTGAGATCCATGCTGGCCGTTGATCTCCTGCAGGCAGACAATGTCGGCACGCATGCGCTCAAGTTGCGGCCGCAGGATCGGAATGCGGTCGCTCAAAGGAATGCGCGCATCCGGCCCCATGTCCAGACTGTCGACGTTGAACGTGGCAATGCGCATCCTGCATTCCCTCCTGCGGCGGATCGATCTTAGCGCGGCCTCGGTTCGGTGAGGAGCCCGCGAGGAGCGCGACCGGGCGCCCCTGGAAAGCGCGCGCAATCGGCCCGGCCTCACACACCAATAGCCGCGTAGCGCCCACTACGTTGATTGCGATCAAAATCGAGAGATAGCCCACTGCGCGCAGGATCGAACACCGCCAGCGATCCCTCCACCGACGGGGAAGCGCGAGCTCTCACCCGCAGCCGGGAGCCCCCGAGCGAGCAACTTTGTCACGCGCGAGCAGAATCTATACCCGGACGGTAGACAAAGAGGCCGGACTGGGTAGACTGTTTCATGTCAGAGTAGTCGATAGCCAGCCCAGGCCGGATTTCTCCCGGTATCGCCAGCCAAAATAGTTCGACGTCTGCGCGATTGAATTGGGGCTGGGGACTCATGACACGATCCACGACACCGCGTGCCTATCGGCACGTCTTCGCCACTTTGGCGCTCGCCACGCTACCGGCAGCAGCCTCCGCACAGGAAGCGGCCAAGCCCGCTCAGCCCGCCGAGCTTCCGCCAATCGAGGTCACAGCCAAAACGGCAAAACAGAAAGCCCCCGCAAAGAAGGTCCAGGCCAAGGCTGCGCCCAAGGCCGCCGCGCAACCGCAGGCCGCTGAAGCAGCAGCCGCACCCGAGGCCCGTCCGGCCGGAGTGACGAACGGTGCGTCTCCCGTGAAGGACTACGTCGCGACGGACTCGTCCGTCGGCACCAAGACCGACACGCCCTTGAGAGAAACACCGCAATCCATCTCCGTCGTCGGCAAAGAGCAAATTCGGGATCAGGGTGCCCAGACCCTGCAGGAAGCGACGCGCTACGTTCCGGGTGTCTTCGCCGATCCGTACGGGTTCGACAGCCGCGGCGATTCCTCCATCATCCGCGGCATAGCGGGCTCCTATTTCGTCGACGGCCTGCGCACGACTTATGGCTACAGCCAGACGACGGTTCCAATCGAGCCATACGCGATGGAACGCTTCGAGGTGCTCCGCGGCCCGGCCTCCATGCTCTACGGACAGGCACCGACCGGCGGCATCGTCAACGCCGCATCCAAGCTTCCGAGCGAGATCCCCTATCGCGAGATCGGTGTCGAGTACGGCTCCTTCGATTTCAAGCAAGTGAAGCTCGACATGACCGGGCCGCTCACCAACGACGGTAAATGGCTCTACCGCATCGTGGGCCTCGCGCGCGACGCAGATACCCAGGTGGACTTCGTCGAGAATGACCGCCTCATGCTCGCGCCCTCCCTCACCTATCGCCCGACCAACGACACGAGCATCACGGTCCTCGGCAACTTCCGCGACGATCAAAGCGGCTCGACCCAGCAGTTCATGCCGGCCGAGGGAACGCTCTATCCCAACACCGTAACTGGACAGCGGCTAAGGCGCGGTACGTTCACGGGCGAGCCGACCGATCACTACGACACCGAAGCACAATCGGCATCGGTCTTCGTCGATCACAAGTTCAGCGACGACCTGAAGCTTCATCATGCGTCCCGCTACGCGCACACGGAGAACGACTACGACTCCACCTACGCGGCCATTCTGACGCCGGCACGCATGGGCGTGATAAGCGGAGCATTGAGCTTGTTCGGCGTGCCGGCCGGCACGCTTGTAGGAGACAACGCGCCGTTCCTGAACGCCACACACACCGATGTCGCCCGCGCCCGCACGGCCACATACCAGGACACCGACGTCTTCAACTCCGACACCAATCTCACCGCGACCTTCGCCACGGGATGGGTGGGTCATAAGGTGACCGGCGGCTTCGACTACATGCGTTACGAGACGGACCAATCCAATGCCGGCACGCTCGTCGACAACCTGCTGACCGAAGCCTCGACCAACCCCATTTTGCCGCCACCTTGGTTCGGACTGCAGCCGAGGTTCAACCTGTACAATCCCCAATACGGGAAATCGACCTATCTCATCTCGTTCAGTGACGGCCTCGTCTCGCCCGACGCGCTTCCGTTCACGAACCGCCCGACTGAAACGCAGACCCAGACCGGACTCTACATCCAGGATCAGCTCAAGATGGGCCCCTGGAGCGCAGTGCTCGGCCTGCGACAGGACTGGCTCAAGATCGAGGAGGATGGCGCGGCGGACGAGAACGACAAGGCAACCACAGGCCGCGCGGCCCTCATGTACAATTTCGATTTCGGCCTGACGCCCTACGTGAGCTACTCGACCTCATTCTCCCCGCTGCCTGGACAACCCGTTGGCACCAATATTCTGGCGCCGTTCGCAACGTGGAAGCCCGCGCGCGCGATCGAAGGCGAGCAGGTCGAAATCGGCTTCAAGTATCAGCCGAACGGCGCGCCATTCGCGATCAATGCCGCCGCATATGAGCTGACCGAGAAAAACCAGATCGTGCAGCCTGACGTTCTTTTCGCTGCCGTGCAGGGCGCCGACGTCAAGGTGCGCGGCTTCGAGATCGAGGCCGTCGGCAAAGTCACGAAGGAGCTCAAGGTCATCGGTTCGTATTCCTACACCGACGCCACCTTCGACAAGTATCCTGAGCTTTATCCGTTTGCCTCCGGCATTCCGGAGTTCATGGAGGGTAAGCGGGTCGACGGCATTCCCCAGCATCTTGCTTCGTTGTGGGCGATCTACAGCGTGCTGGATGGCCCTCTGAGGGGCTTATCGTTCGGAGGCGGCGTGCGTTACGTGGGCGGAAGCGAAAGCCACGGCCGCGATATCGTCACTCAGCAGGAAATTCTCATCGAGACGCCCTCGTTCACGTTGTTCGACGCCATGGTCGCCTACGAAACGCCGGACTGGCGATGGCAGCTAACGGCGCAGAACTTGGAGGACGAGTACACCGTGACCTCCTGCGCCGCCTACCGCGGAGACTGCTTCATCGGTCAAGCGCGCACCATCATCACGGGCTTCACCTACAAATTCTGATCCCGACACAGAGAGGAAAGCCCGGCATTGACGGTCGGCTCGATTGAATTCTCAATTCTCCTATCGATCGCCGGTGGCCTGCTTCTGGCCGCCGGCGTCGTCATGTTGCGAAAGCGCTGGCTGGAGCGAGGCAAGGCCGGCAGGGCGTTCCTCATCGGCGGCTGGATCGCGATTGCAGGCTCTCTGCTGGCTTTCGCGGAAGCCTGGGGCGCGGAGCTCGGCACCACATACGCGTTGGGCATACTCTCGCTCGCATCCTACGCCGTCATCGCCGCTACCTTCGAGAGGCGGACGAACAAGGCCCGCACCCGCGAAGGAACCGTCGATCCCGAGGAGCGGCCGACCAACTGGCGGCGCGGGATAGGCAAGGCGCTTCTCGCCATCGTCCTCGCGGGCATCGCATCCATCGGCGTCGGAGTTGTCGCCGCGATCCATCTGCCGCTCCCGCCGCAGGACCGCGCCGTCCTCGGCGGCCTGCTCGTCCCCGCGCTCTGGGGCGCAGGCATGGCGTGGACCTTGTGCGACCCCCGCCTTACACGCGCAACCATCATCCTTGTCGCGATCTCCGCCCTCGGATACGGCGTGGCGTTCCTACCAAAGGCTTTCTCATGACCGCGCCGCAGGCGACCAGCATTCCGGCGAAGCCCAAGAAGCGACCGCTTCTTCCGCCGCAGTTCGTGCGCGCCATGCTGGCCGGACACTCTGCCCTCGGCATCGCCTTTGCGGCCCTCATCTACATTGTCTGCCTCACGGGCACGCTCGCCGTTTTCTTGCACGAGTTGCATCGCTGGGAGCAGCCCGACGCGCCCGTGGTGAACTCGCCGCTCTCATCCGAGGCCGTCTCGGCACTCGTCCGAGCGGGCTACGAGAAAGCGCTCGCAGCCGGAGCCGCCCACGACCTCTTCGTCATGGGTCCCGGCCCGGCGCAGAGCCGGGTGCTGGTCAACTTTCACGACGACGCGACCGGCACCGAAGGCAACTGGATCGGCGACGCGGCCGGAAATCTCGCCGTTGCTCATCACGCGCCTTGGTCGGAGTTCGTCGGAGCGCTCCATATCCATCTTCACCTGCCGCGCACCTGGGGCCTGTTCCTGGTCGGCCTCACCGGCGTAACGCTGCTCTCCTCCCTGATCTCCGGGCTTCTTTCCCATCCGCGCCTATTCAAAGATGCGTTCGCGCTGAGGTGGGGCGGCTCCCGCCGTCTCGAGCAGGCAGACTTGCACAACCGCCTCGGTGTCTGGGGGCTTCCGTTCCACGTCGTCGTCTCCACCACCGGAGCACTGCTTGGCCTCTCCACGTTGATCGTCGGCGTGCTGGCGCTTGCCGCCTATGACGGAGACACCGAGAAAGCCTTCGCAACGATCCTCGGTCCCCGCGCGACCGAGAACGAGACCGCCGCTCCCGTTCCTGACGTCGCAGCCATGATGCGCCACGTTCAAGCCGGGCAGCCGGACGCCATGTTTGTAAGTGTCAACATGCAGCACATCGCCAAGGCAGGGCAGGTCGTCCATCTCGGCATGCGCACCCCCGGTCATCTCGCCATGGCCAACAGCTACTACTTCGATGGCACGGGAAAGCCGCTCGGCGACGGCGGGCTCGAGACCGGCACCGTCGGCCAGCAGATCCTGGGCGCACTTCAGCCGCTGCACTTCGGATGGTTCGGCGGCCTCGTCGTCAAAATCGCGTACGGACTTCTCGGCTTCGCACTCACCGTCGTCACTCATAGCGGCATCGCCATCTGGCTCGCGCGCCGCCGTGAGCAGGGCCGCCCCTTGCCGCTTTGGGAGAAGATCTGGAGCGCTGTCACCTGGGGGCAGCCGCTCGCCATCGCCGCCGCAGCGCTCACGATCTTCGTTATCGGAGAGGCTTACGCAGTTCCCATCTACGCCGCCGTAACGGCACTGGCGATTTCCTCAGCGCCCCTCGCGCCCGACGCGGTGCGCCTGACGCACCTTTTGCGCGTCCTCGCCGGCCTGACCATTCTTGCGGCAGTCGGCTTACACGCCCTCACGTGGTATGGCCGCGCAACGGATCCCGTCCATTATTGGGTTAGCGCGGCGCTCGCGATCGCGGGTCTCTGCGTCCTTACATCCGCAGTTCGGCGAAGCGCTCCCCACCTCTCCCGGGCATAGCTCAGAGCGGCATCACGGACTGACGAGTGTCTGCCCCGCGAAGAGCTTTTGAAAGCCCTTGAGGATCGCGCTATCGCTCTCGTCAGCGCTGGCGATATCGGTGATGAACCCTTCCAGGGCCAACAGCTCTCCCGTGCTCGAGAACACGCCCTTCCCCTGCTCCCAAACCCATTTGACGTTCCCCGTCCGGTTGATGATCCGGTAGATCATCTGGAATTTCCGCCGCATGGCCACCTGCTGACGGACATGCTCCCACACAACGGCGCGGTCCTCCGGATGGATGATCTCGACGTAGGAAAAGTTCGGGTCCCCCACGATTTCGTAGGGCTCGTAGCCGGTGACATCCAGACACCCGTCGCTCGCGAACTCGAAGCTCCAGTTGCGGTCGTTCTTGCAGCGGTAGACCATCCCCGGAATGTTGCTCAGCAACATGCTGAGCGAGCGCCGGTTCGCGCGCAGGCTCGCTTCCGTGCGCTTCATCTGACTTACGTCAGTAAGCGTTCCGATGACGCTTGTCTTCTCCCCCTTGAGCGAAGACATGGATTTCGCGCGCAACTGCACCCAGTATGAGGTGCCGTTCTTTGCGATCATGCGGGTTTCGATATGGCAACTGTTGCGCTTTCCGCGGGTGAGCGCCTTGACGTGAGCCTCGACGAGCAGCCTGTCCTCGGGATGCACGAAGGAGACGAACGGCTTGTTCAGGCTCTCTTGAACAGTGTGATCCAGCAAGGCCGCCCAGGAGGGGTTCAGAAAAATCAGGTCCCGATCGGCATTGATCTGGAAGACGATCTGCTCGATGCGGTCGATCAGCAGATGATAGTCGTACTCCCCGATGGGATCGCTGGCAGCCGTGCGCTGAGACGACAGCACGGAGAACTGCAGCAGGTTGAGCCCGGAGTTCCCCTCCTCGTGCAACGGAGAAAGCGACATGTGCACCCTGAGAATGGTGCCATCGGCGCAAAGCATCCTGAGCGCGACCGTATCGTTGCTGAGATCGTTTCGCACCGCCGCCGCGATGAACTTCGCGAGCGTGTTGTGATCGCTCGGATGAACCAGGTTGGAGATCGGCATCCCGACGATCTGGTCACTCATGCCGTGCATGCCGAGCTCGGCCAGAAAGTTCTTGTTGGCGACGACGACCGTCGACTGGGCATCGAGAATGGCCGCTGGCGTCGACAGCTTGCGCGAGACGTCGCTCGCCCACTCGATGGTATCGAGATTGCTTTCCTTGACCCGCGAGGGCCGCCGCGCAGCGACGAACGGATAAAGAGAGATCATCAACACGCCGGTCACCACCACCACCATGGTGACGGTAAGAGCAGCTAGATGGATCTTGAGCGGAGCGCTACCATCCCACCACATACCGAAAACGATCAGGAAGACGATGCTCAGCACCGCCATGCAGAAAACCTCGAGGCTCATGACGACGGCCCATGAGGTTCTGCGCAGTCTCGCGGATAAATTTTCGAGCGTTTCGCCATCACGCTTCCGGCGGGCGTGCGCCGAGCTGCGAAAGCTCGGGCAACACACGATCTATGTGAGAATCCTGACCCTGCTGCTCTGCATCGCTTTGACATCGATCCTGATCCAGGCCGGATCACTATTTCTGATCGATTATATTCCCGTCAGCCACTCCGTCACCAACAAGATTCACGAGCAGCAACTGCACTGGAAGGGTCAGCTCGAGCTAGCGAGAGCGAGCTCCGCGCGCGACGCCGAAACCATTCTCAACCACTTGAGCGAAAAGCCGCTCGACGCCCGTGATCGAGAGGTTGTCTGGCTCATCAGGCGGGATCGCCCCAACCTGAGCACGGAGGTCGGAAACATCACCGCGGCCGAGGAGCGCCTTCGCCGCGCGCGCGAGGAGGATGCGCCGATCGCGACACGCCTGCTGCTGGCGGACGAAGTCCTTGCGTCCTACGCATCGCTGGGTGTCGCGTTGCAGCGCGACGTCGAAACCAAGCAATCGGTTATCGCGACGCTGCAGTTGATGGGCCTGCTGTTCGTCATTTTGTGCGTTGCACGAATTGCACTGGGAACGCGGCGCGTGCTCGTTGACCGCATCGACCGGCTGATCGAATTCATCCCGGAAAAATTCGTTTACGATACCGCCCGCCCCGAAGCAGATGAGTTGCTGCGCCTCGAGCAGAGGGTGTCGGGCATGACGGCGCGCATGGAAGGCTACGTTGCAGAGGCGACGTGGGCCAACAAGACCAGCGAGCATTTGCGGCGCATGATCGGCGCGCAGGAATTTCTCGCCAGGTTTGTCGAGCTGATTAACGATCAGCCGCTGATCGATGCCACGCTCCGCAAGATGCTCTATTCGCTGGAACGTTCTCTGGACGTCAACAATGCGGCCATTCTCTACACCGAGGACGAGGCCAGCGCACCTACCGGCCGAGCCGTCTACTCGCACCACGAGCCTTGCCCCCTGAGCGACGCCATCGTCAGCGAGCTTCGCGTGGCGAAAGTCTCGACCTTCATGCAGAAATACGCGGAAAACGAGGAGGTGCGGTGCATGGCGGTGGCCTTTGCAGAGCCGTCCGGCGAGCGCGGTGCGCTCCTGGTGGAGATGGAAAAAGGCCGCTTTCTCGACGAAACCGAAATCCGCGTGCTGGAAATCACGGCGGGGCTTCTCTCCATGACCGCGAAATTCCAGAACCACGACCAGGAAGGCCGGCGCATCGCCGTTCTCGAGGAACGGGCAGCCATTGCGCGCGAGCTGCACGACTCCCTCGCCCAATCCCTCTCCTTCATGAAAATCCAGCTCGCGCGGCTGCAATCGAGCAGCGCCAATACGAGCAATGGCAACAACAGCCCCGTTGTGATCAAGGAGCTGCGAAGAGGACTGGATAATGCTTACCGCGAGCTGCGCGAGCTGCTAGCCACCTTCCGCGTGCACATGGACGTGCGCGGGCTGGGCTATGCTGTGCAATCGGCAATCGACGAATTCTCGCAGCGTTCGACACTTTCCATCACGCTCGACAACCGTCTTGTGAATTGCCGGCTGACCGTCAACGAAGAATTTCATATCCTGCATGTCGTGCGCGAGGCCTTGTCCAACATCGTCCATCACGCCGGTGCCAACAACGCATTCATCGGGCTCTCCATGCAGGGGAATGGTTCCGTATTGGTTACAATAGACGACGACGGAGTGGGATATAGCCCGCCGACCGATGGCCAGGGGCATCACGGACAGGCCATCATGAAGGAGCGCGCCTACAGCCTCGGCGGACACATCGAGGTGATGACCAGACGGCAGGGCGGCACGCGGGTGAGGCTGACATTCACGCCGAGTTTGGCGCAGTAGGTAGAATGACTATTGAAGGCAATTGCGAATGATCAAAGTCATGCTCATCGACGATCATGCCCTATTCCGCAAGGGAGTGGGGCAGATCATTTCGGACAACGAAAACTTTGAGATCGTCGGAGAAGCCGCATCCGGCCAGGAAGGCCTGGACTGCGCCCAAAAACTCCAGCCCGACATGGTTCTTATCGATCTCAACATGAAGGGCATGGACGGGCTGGAAACGCTCCGCCGCTTCAAGGCTACCGATCTCGACGCGCGCTACATCGTGCTCACCGTGTCCGATGCCGAGGAAGACCTGCTGGAAGCCCTTCGCGCCGGCGCCGATGGTTACCTGCTGAAGGACATGGAGCCGGAGGACCTCTGCACGAACCTGCTCAAGGCCTCAACCGGCACAACCGTATTGCAGGATCGGCTGACGGAGGTGCTGAAGAACGCGCTTCTGGAGCCCGCTACCAAGAAGAACACAAGCGACAGCGGCCTCACCGACCGCGAGCATGAGATTCTCCAGTGCCTGGCTGACGGGCTGAACAACAAGACGATCGCGCGCAATCTCGGGATCAGCAGCACGACAGTGAAGGTTCACATCAAGAACCTGCTGCGCAAATTGAACCTGACGAGCCGCCTGGAAGCGGCGGTCTGGAAACACCAGAGCAAGCCGCGCTGCGAGCTTTCCGGCTGCTGTCCGTTCGGACCGGACCGGGAGGACTGGAATTTCAACAACCCGCCCGGCGCCCCCGGCAAGCCGAACGCGCCCTCGCAACAGTCGGCGCCGCAAAGCGCCGTGCCCTCCAAAGGAGACGGAATAGCGCGCCGTTAGATCGCCATTCGAAGGCTATTGCCGCCGCGCGCTACTCTCCCTCTAGAAACAAAAAAAGCCATGCTTACCGCATGGCTTTTTTCGTACTGTGCGCCGCTCTGAGGGAAAGGTGGCGCACGTCCACGATCATTTAATTCTGATCGCAAAGATCTTGCGGATGCGCTCTTCGGTCTTCCAGATTCCGGTAAACCCGGCCGCAATGTGCAAGCTGTCTCCAGCCGAGAACGTCTTCTGCTCGCCGCTGCCGTCCTCGGTCAGCGTGACCTTGCCCTCGAACAGATGGATGAGCTCATCCGCCTTGTAGGTCACGTGATAGCTGCCCGGAGTCGCCTCCCAGAAGCCGGTCAGAAATTTCCCGTCATCCGTCTTGTTCTCGATCCAGGTCTTCATGGTCGGAGAGCCTTCGACGGGCTTCCACCCTTCCAGATCGGCGGTGATGGGAGTGGATTTAGGAGCTTTGTAGGTGCCGAAAGATGAAATCGATGACATTGCCTATATCCTGTTATTGCGAGCGCATAACTGCTGTTGTTACCCGCTCATGCCTTTCCAGCCGACGTAGCGAATTCCTGAGGAGGCCGTGGCCGTGGGGAGAGCGGCGCGCCCTCCCCACTGCGATCCTGGCATCCTCTGATAGACGCTTCAACGCTTACAGCCTCCATTCCAGATCGGGATTCTCGTTCGGATTGTACGCGGTGCCCCACGCCCTCTGCTCGCGCTTGAAGGGCTTCTGGTGCTGCGGATCCTCGTCCTCGATCTCACGTGCGAGACGATGCCCGTCGAACGTCGCATCCGCGATGATCCGGGGTGCCTCCGCGTCGCCGATGACGAACACGTCCGAGATGCCGTTCTTCTCCCACTCGCCCTTCCGCGCTTTCAGCTCGCGATAAAGGGTGTCCTCGGACCGCCGGGCCGTCACAAGAATAACGGTGTCGCACTCGTGCCAGGAATGGCTGCTGTTCTCAGTGCGAGGCAGCTGGCCCGATCCCTTGAACTCGCGCTTGTGGCCGTCGCCCCAGATGTTGAAGAGCTCGACTCTGCCCTTCTCGACCCGCGAGCACGCCATTTCCCCCAGCACGGTGATGCCGAGCCCATGGATGAGGCGCTGCATATTCGCCCCTTCCAGCGTGTACTCCATGTAGGCGCCAAGTCCGCACACGGTGGCCACGGTCACCTCGTGACCCGCACGCGCGAACTTCTCGGCGAGGCTCGGTGCCATGTAGTACGGGTCGTAGTTGATGATCATGACCCGCTTGCCGATCGGCTTCTTGCCCTCGAACACCTGCTCGGGGGTGAGAACGTGGGGCAGGCTGGCATCCGCGCCGGGGATCGGCTCGTGCGTGCGGTGGTTCACGCCCGTGGTGCTCCACTTCGAGCCCGTGGCGATGATCACGCGCGAAGCGCCATACGTCAGGATCTCGTCGGCCGTGATCGGCTTCCGCCCCAGCACCAACTGGCACTTCTTGTTCTTCTTGACGAGCTTGGTGAGCTGCGTTTCGCGATAGTCGCGGTGGAAGCTCCACTCGGCGAGGCCGGGAAGCGTCGCGACCTCGTTCACGTAGCCACCGATCTTCTCGCGGCTGTCGACGAGGTGGACCGTGTAGCCGCGCTCCATGAGAACACGCGCGCACTCCGAGCCGGCCGGACCCGCGCCCACGATCAGCACGTCCTTGTCTGACTTGGCAGGTTCGAACTTCTCAGGATGCCAGCCGCGCCGGTACTCCTCGCCTGCGGTGGCGTTCTGTGTGCAAATGAACGGAACGCCGCCCATCTCCCACCGCGAGATGCACACGTTGCAGCCGATGCAGGTGCGGATGTCGTCGATCCGGCCCTCGTCGATCTTCCTCGGAAGCCACGGATCGGCGATCGAAGGACGCGCCGCGCCGATGATGTCCACGATGCCGCCCGTCACCACCTGCAGCATCTTTTCGGGATCATAGTAGCGGCCCACGCCGACCACCGGCTTGCTGGTCGCCTGCTTGATGTAGCGGATCCAATCGTTCTCGTGCCCGATCTGGTAGAAGCGCGAAGGGCCCGCATCCTCGCCCCACTCCGTGATGTCGCCGATGTTGACATCCCAGAGGTCGAGATAGGGCGATGCCAGCTCGATGAATTTCAGACCGTCCTCGCCGATCTCGACGCCCTTGTTGCCGTAGAGAGTATCGACGGCGCAGCGCGTGACCAGCGCCACGTCGTCGTTCACGGCCTTGCGGATCTTCTCGAGGGTCTCGATCCAGAACCGGGCCCGGTTCTGGAAGCTGCCGCCGTACTCGTCCGTGCGGCGGTTGTAATACGGATTGAGCCACTGCATCGGCCCGTAGGCGTGTGCACCGTACACGTTGACGAGATCGAAGCCCGTATCGCGCGCGCGCAGGGCCGCGTCGACGTACTGCTGCTGAAGCCGCAGCAGCTCATCCTTGTCCGCCTCGTGATTGTAGGTGAAGCCCGGGCAGCCCGGCACGGTCGCAAAGTCGGAATTGTACTGGCTGGGTCCGCGCGAGATGGTGCGCGTCTCGAGGCCCGGCGCATGAGGGCCGCCGTAGAACAGCTCGCATCCCGCGAGCGAACCGTGGCTATGGACGTGATCGACCATCGCCCGCAGGTTGCGCATGTCTCCCTGGTCCCAGATACGGGCGGTAATTCTCAGGGTGTCGTCGCATTCCGGATGGATCGAGCATTGCTCGGTGTTGACGGCGCCCCAGCCGCCCTCGGCCTTGATTCCGCGGTGGGCCATGTTCATGCCAGGATGATTGGTACCGGCACCGTTGCAGTGGGGAACCTGATAGAAACGGTTGCGGATTGTTTTCGACCCTATTTTCAACGGGGTGAAAAGAATATCGAACCGCGGGTTTCTCGCCATGTGCTGCGTCCTCCGAAAAGACGGTTGTGAAACGACTTGTTTTTGAGGATTTGAAATCCTATTCCCAAATCGTAACGCCGCCGAAGGAAGCGTCCATCACCACAAGCGGTTACTACCTTCGAGGTACATTTCGCGCACGCGAAAGACCAACCGCAGGGTTCGGAGTTTTTTTATTGGAGAGAAGGAGCGAAGCTTCGCAAGCGCGAGCTGTGCACCACAGCATCTATCGCCGCTTACTTGATAAAAGTCAAGGCTACTACCATGGTAGTACCTCTTCGGCGCAATTCATTCCGGAATTGCATTCGGATAGCGTTTCGTGGGCGATTTTCCATTTTCATGCCCGGACAGGGGCTGGAAATGGGGCGCTCCCAAAAGCAGACCGAAACGAAACACATCCCGGCCAAAGCACCGCTCTGTGCAGAGCCATCGCATCGGCTTGTTGTTGGAATAGCGCGAACCCAGGGTGAAATAAATGCGGCGTATCGGAGCAGCGCCGCGACTAATGGGTTTTCCCGCAGTGATTTAAGTCAACAATCAAAAAGCAAAGTCTGGCCCGCCAAATCGCCTCGGAAATTCGACGCCGGGCAGCGGAGCGAGGGTTTGCCCCGATCAAAGGGGAGGTAGGAATGAACAAGGAGTCTACGAACGTAGACGCAATCAGTGCCGACTTATCCGAGAACGTGGTCATACAGAACGCCACCCTGCATCGAAAGATCAGTTGGACAGGCGCCTTCTGGGTGGCCAGCGGCGTTCCGGCGCTGGTGCTCTTCTCGATGGGCGCGATCTCGGCAACAGTCGGCAAGCCCGCCTGGCTTGTGTGGATCCTTTCCATCACATTCGGCTTCATTCAGGCATTTACTTACGCCGAAATCGCAGGATTGTTTCCTCACAAATCCGGCGGCGCGTCGGTCTATGGTGCCGTGGCATGGGTGCGCTACAGCAAATTCGTGGCCCCCGTCTCCGTGTGGTGCAACTGGTTCGCCTGGTCGCCTGTTCTCGCGATCGGATCGGGACTGGCGGCTGGCTACATCCTGAGCGTGCTCTTCCCGCCGGACGCTGTGATCAACACGTGGCAGATCACGCTTCTTGATCTCAGTGCGCTGAAATCCGGATTGCAGCTCCGCATCAACGCGACCTTCATCATCGGAGCCGCCTTGCTGCTCACGGTTTTCGCCATTCAGCATGGCGGAATTCTGCGCTCGGCACGAACGACCCTGATCCTCGGCCTCACGGGCCTCCTGCCTCTGATGCTGATCGGCGTGGTGCCGCTGCTCACCGGCGACATGGTCGCCTCGAACTTCTTCCCTCTCGCGCCGCTTGCCTACGATTCCGTCGGCAACGTCGTGGAAGGCCAGTGGAACATCGATGGATGGGCCCTGATGGCGGGCGGTCTCTTCATTGCCGCCTGGTCGACCTACGGCTTCGAAACCGCCGTCTGCTATACGCGCGAGTTCAAGGATCCGAAGAGAGACACGGTTCGGGCCATCTTTTACTCGGGTCTGCTGTGCATCGCCGTCTTCACGCTCGTGCCTCTGGCCTTCCAGGGACACCTGGGCCTCGGCCAGCTCGTGACGCCGGCCGTGACCGACGCCAACGGAACCGTCACCACGCCTGCCGTGTACGACGGCATGCTGGCGCCGGAAATCTACAGCGGCATGGGCGTTGCCAATGCGCTCGCGGGCATCCTCGGCGGCAGCGCGTTCGTCACCAACATTCTGGTGGTGATGCTCGTTCTCGCTCTGATGCTCTCCATCATGACGTCGATGGCCGGCTCGTCGCGCACGCTCTATCAGGGCTCCGTCGACGGTTGGCTGCCGCGCTACCTGTCTCACGTGAACGAGCACGGCGCACCCACCAGCGCCATGTGGACCGATCTCTGCTTCAACCTGATCTTGCTCCTGATGTCCGACTACGTGTTCGTGCTTGCGGCCTCGAACGTCGGCTACATCATGTTCAACTTCCTCAACCTCAACTCGGGTTGGATCCATCGCATGGACCGTCCGAATTGGAGCCGCCCCTACAAGGCCCCGACGATCCTGCTCGCGCTCGGCGCCATCCTTGGCTATCTCAACCTCACGTTCATGGGTCTGGGTGCCAACATCTGGGGTTCGGGAACCTTGATCACCGGCCTGCTGTTCGCGTCGCTGATCATCCCGGTGTTCCTGTATCGTCACTTCATCCAGGACAAAGGCGTGTTCCCCCAGGCGATGCTGGACGACATGCATCTCGCGGGCTCCGAAGCGGGCGTATCATCTCGCGCCGGCATCCTGCCCTACCTCACGCTGGCCGCAGGTGCCTTCGTGGTCTACTTCACCCACAGCCTGGTCTCGTGATCGCGGCCTGATTACAGAAGTCACGAGTACCGAGAGCAACAAAAAGAGCGGCGAGGATATACTCGCCGCTCTTCCTTTTTTACCCCGCTTGAGAACTTCTGAACTGGCCTCAGGCCGCCAGCTGGCTGCGCAGCTCTTCCTCGATCTCGAAGATGTCGCCAACGATGCCGTACTTGGCGATGGTGAAGATCGAGGCGCCCGGATCAGTGTTGACCGCGATGATGGTGGGCACATGCTTCATGCCGGCCATATGCTGGATGGAGCCGGAAATGCCCATGGCGACGTAGAGCTTGCAGCTGCTGACAACCTTGCCCGACTGGCCGACCTGCCTGGACTTCGGCAGCCACCCGGCATCCGCAATCGGACGCGAGCAGCAGAGCGTCGCCCCGAGCGTATCGGCGAGTTCGCGGAAGCGCTCGACATTGTCTTCTTCGGCGATGCCACGTCCGATGGAGACAATGAACTCGACGCCCGTGATATCGACGTCCTCCGCCCCGCCAGCCTCTACGTATTCGAGCGCCTTGCTGCGCGAGGCCTGGCCAGCGAGATCGATGGCGCCAAGAACCGGAGAGCTCGTGCCTTCCGCCGGCTTGAACACGCTACCGCGGAGCGTCAGCACCACGCAGGCCTTGCCGGGGAAGTCCACCTCCACATTGACCTTCTGATTGTATCCCGCGCGCGTGGCCACCAGATCCGCCCCGTCATACTCGACCTTGAAGACGTCCGTCGAGAAGCCGAAGTCACCCTTTCTGGCCAGCGTAGCCGCATAACCGAGCGAATCGACCGAATGCGCGAGAAGCACGACGGCCGGCGTCCTCGTTTCGATCAACTGCGAGACGGCGGCTTCGAACAGGTCGGGATCGAACTCGTCGCTCGCAACCTTCACCGTAACGACCTCGTCCACGCCTGCCACCGAAACGGCTGGCGCAAGCGCCTCGGCCTTGTTGCCGATGAGCGCGACCACCACCTTGTCGTCAGCCTGGCGCAGCTCCTGCGCGGCCGAGATCACCTCGAGCGATATCGGACGCAACTCGCCACGCCGATGCTCTGCCACAACCAAAATCGTCTTCATGCTCACGCTCCCCTGAATTCCTTGATGATCTCCACCAGCTTCGCGACCTGTGCGGCCGGCGTGCCTTCAATCATCTCCGCCCGGCCCTTGGCCGGCACGTACATGCGGCGCACGCGCGAGAGGGCGCGGCCGGCGCCAACATCGGCAGCCGTCAGTCCCAAATCCGAAAGCGCGAGGCTCTCGATCGGCTTGGCAGCCGCCTGCTTGATGCCCCGCAGCGACGCATAGCGTGGCTTGTTGATACCAAGCTGGATGGTGAGCACGGACGGGCACGCAATCTCGACGTTCTGCTGCAAGCCGCCCTCCAATTCGCGGCTCAGCACCGCCTTCGCGCTGCCGGGCGAATAGGTGAGCCCCGCTACGACGGCCGCGTGCGGCCAGCCCAGATGGGCGGCGGTCGAGATGCCGGTGGAAGCGTTTGCGTCGTCTGAAGACTGCACGCCCGCAAACACCATGCCCGCGTCTTCCTTCTTGGCGACGGCGGCCAGAATGCGGCCAACGGTTATGGAATCAGAGCCCTCCATCGCATTGTCCCACACCCGGATGGCGCGGTCGGCCCCCTTGGCGAGACATTTGCGCAGGCTTTCGTCGACGCGGTCCGGACCAACCGAGACCACGACCACCTCGACCGGGCTGTCCGACGATTCCTTGATCTTCATCGCCTCCTCGAGCGAGAAATCATCCCACTCGTTGAGGTCGTACAGCAGGAAGTCCTCCTCCACGTCGAGACCGTCGTCGCGGATCTTGAAATCCTCATCCAGCGCGGCGACCTGTTTCACCGCGACCATTATTTTCATGGCGCTCTCCTCTCCTTGACAAATTTTAGTGGGTTGCGGCACGCGAGGCGTGAAGCAGGCTGCATGAGCTTTCCTGCGAACCACCTGAAGAGGGAAAATCGAACCGACGGGTCCGGGTCCTCGTGCAGGTGCCACTTGTCCGCATCCTCCAGCACTTTGCTGTCCACCAGGAGCAGCCGGTGCAGGTAGTACGGATCTCTGAGCAGCGGCAGCAGCGTGCGGCGCGCAGCGCGCGGATTGAGAATGACGCCGCGGCGCACATCGGCATTCACGGACGCCGCCATCTGCCTCAACAATCGCTGGGGCGTCCGCGGATTGGCCGCGACGCCGCTCTGAACGTCGATATCGTCATCGTCCGCAAGGAACGTGAGAAGAGACGCCTTCACATTCTCTTGATACGCCACGGCAGCGCGCACCCATGCATTCGCGTCGTGCGCAAGCTCCTCGAGCAGCTCTTGCGAACAATTGGGGTTGCGCGCGGCCGCGCGCCGGACCTCGGGGTTTGCGTCCCGCGCGAGCATCTCGAGGCGGGAGAGCGGCAGCACGCGGCTCCGCGCCACCCACTGGCGGACCCAATGGTCCGCATCGTCTGCCAGCATGTCCAGAACCGACGCCGAAAGATCCTTGCGCATCGCAAGCGCACGCCGGACCGCGTCTGTCTTGTCCCGAGCCAGATGATCGATACAGCCCAGCGGCAGAAGCGGATTGCCCGCAACCGCGCGCCGGATCGCGCCATCTGCATCCCGGCTCATCCGCTCCAAGGCATCGGCGGAGACCCGCTCGTTCCCGGCGAGATGACGCAGCACGACGGGATCGCTGTCTCCCTCGGCCAGACCGAGCACCTCGGGCGAGGAGCTCGAATGCGAGACCACGGCCGCCCGCACGAACGCATCCCCTCGCCGGTAGAGAGTTTCCAGCATCCGGGGCGAGGTCGCGGGATGGGTGGCCATCTCGCTGTCGAACGCACCGGGAAAGCGCCTTTCCACGACGGCAAGAACACGCCGCGGCGTCGCCGGATGCTTGCACACGGCACGCAGCACCGCGCGATCATGCTCCTGCTCGGCGATCCGTTCGAGCACGGCGGGTGGCGTATGGCGATGCCACGCGATGAGCGCAACGAGCGTCGCATCCCGCTCGTTCTGAAACAGCCGGCTCAGCGTCTGAGCCGCCGTCGCGGGATTCTTCTCGAGCCGCAGATGAACAGCCTCATCCTCGAGCCCCGAGAGAACCTGCAGCACGTTAGCCGGGGTATGCTCCCAGCGGGCCAGCGTCAGAACAGTGCGGCGGTCCCCGCACATCAGCGCTTCGATCTGCTCGCGATCCTCGCCCTCTGCGATCGCGTGAACGGCAGCGGCCGCGTAGACATCGCCTCCCGATAGCGCTTCGCGCACCAGGGCACCGGCGCTCGCCGGCGCTTTTTCACGCCGCAGGCGCGCAGGCTTCCGGATCGCCATCCTCAACACATTCATTGATCAGCTCAATCAGCTCGCGCACAACGAACTTGCCCTCGAACCCGCTGGTCTTGAGCGCGTCCTCGAACATCGTCAGATCCTTTGGACAGGAGACCACGAACACCTGCAGTCCCTCGATCGCGCCCGCTTCCCGCATACGGTTCTGCGAAGGCTTTTCGAGACCAGGCGTATCCGGGATCCAGATACGGCCGCCGCCGGCGCCGCAGCAGAACGAGTTATCTCGATTGCGCGCCATCTCCACCAGCTCGCAGCCCAGGAGATTCAGGATGTCACGCGGCGCGTCGTAACCTTTGTTGTAGCGGCCGAGATGGCAGGGATCATGGAAGGTCACACGGTAATTGACCTTCTTCTTGATCTTGAGCCGCCCGTCCTCGATCAGCTTCTTCACCAGCGTGGTGTAGTGCTGAATCTCGAAGTCGCCGTCGAAGTGCCTATACTCGTTGCGAATGGTGTTGAACGAATGCGGGTCCGTGGTCACGATCGACTTGAACTCGCACGCCTTCAGCGTGTTGATGTTCGATGTCGCGAGAACCTCGTAGAGGCCTTCCTCGCCCACACGCCGGACATCGTTGCCCGCGTTCATCTCCGCTTCGAACAGCAGTCCGAAATCAACCCCGGCCTTGTTCATCAGTCGCGCGAACGCCTGCGTTACTTTCTGGTTTCGCGGATCGAAGGAGGCGTAGTCGCCGACGAACCAGACGATATCCACCGGCTCCTTGCGCGCGTCCTTGATCTGGAACGGCAGCGCCTTGGTCCAGGCGGCGCGTTTGCGCTTCGATTCACCGAAAGAGTTGCCGCTCTTGTGGATGGTCTGCAGCGTCTTCTGGAGAATGGGCTCCATCTCGCCCTCCTCCACCAGCTTGCGGCGCATCTGCACGATGATCGGCACATGCTCCACCGCGACCGGGCAGATCTCGACGCAGGCGAGGCACGTCCGGCACGACCACAGCGTCTCCTGCAGGATCTGATCCGGACCCTTGCCGTGCACATCGAGCTCCGCCTCTGACGGCAGCTCCGACGCATTGAGCGTCTTGTTGGCGAATTCGCGCAGGGACAGGATCACGTCACGCGGCGAAAGCGGGGCGCCGATTGCATTGGCCGGGCAAGCCTCATGACAGCGGCCGCACTTCGTGCACGCGTCGAGATTCAGCAACTGCTTCCAGGTGAAGTCGGTGATCGTCTTGAAGCCCGCGCTCTCCTGCTCTTCAGGTATCCGCGGAAGCACGCGCCCCGCCATGGGATTGCGGAACATCAGCGACGCGGCGGCCGTGAAGATGTGCTTGACCTTGGTGAAGGGAATGAACGCGATGAAAGTCAGCGCCAGGATGCCGTGGAACCACCAGAGTGCCGGGCGCAGCGCACCCGCGCCCTCCGCTGTGAGACCCGCGCCCTGCATGATGTGCGCGAGCACGGCACCGACCGGAGACCACCACCGGAAATCCCACACGGCAGGACGATCGGCGAGCCAGACCAGGCGTACCGCTTCCAGAACGAAGCCGGTAATTCCGATCAGGATGAGCGTCCACAGAAACGCCCAGTCCTCGCGGCGATAGAAGGTGCGGTCGTAGTCGGGATCTCCGGGCTTCCGGTCGGGGCGCGCGTAGTTGAGCTTCGGCAGCTTGAGCCACTTGCGCCGGTACATCATGTAGATGAGGCCGACGATCAGCCCCACGCCGGCAACATCCATCACCAGCGAGAACAGCAGGTAGAAATCGCCATACCAGAAGCGAACGCCGAGAAGCGGCGCGAGAATGTCGTATTCGAGCGTGATGGTAGAAGTGCCGATGAACAGCAGCACGAAGCCGAAGAAAATGACGGAATGCATTCTTCCGGCTGCGGGATCGCGGCGCTTCAGCGTGCGGTGAGTGAACATGGTCTTCGCCATGTCCAGGAAACGCGCCCAAAGCTCGCCCCACGCCGCATCGGGCTTTCCGCGGCGATACTTGCGGATCTGCGTGTAGGTTCCGTAGAGGAACACGGCGATCGCCGCATAACCAACGGCGTAGAACAGATAGATGGTCTGCGGTCGAAAATCCTCGAAGAGTATTCGGGTTATGTCTCTTGGATCCACGGCAGCACCCACTTCGTCACGTTAGGCAATGAAAAATCGCGCGAGCCCGGATCGCCGCCATGCCTGCGCATGGCGGCGATCTCGCGCTGCTTGAGCTTCTGCTCGGTGCTTAGACTTTGTATTCGATCTTGAACTCGCCGCCCGGCATGTGCGCAGCACCCCAAACCGCGACCTCACGCTTGTACGGCAGCGGATACTGCGGCGTGGCGGCATCGATCTCGCGTGCGATGCGGTGTCCGCTGAACGTCGCGTCGGCGATCAGGCGCGGGATCTCGGCGTCACCGATCACATAGACGCCCTTGACGCCGTTCTGTGCCCACTCCGCTTCCCGGGACTTCAGCTCGTTGTAGAGCGCGTTCTCGGAATGGCGGCCCGTGACCAGGACGAGCGAGTCGAACTCCACCCAGCGATGAGACTTGTTGGCGTCGCGCGGAGAAACGCCCGGCCCCCGGTAGCTGCGCTTCGAGCCGTCGCCCCAGATATTGTAGACCTCGAGGCGGCCGCGCTCGACACGCGAGCAGAAGTGATGCCCGATCTCCTTGACCCCCAGCTCATGCAGACGCCGCATCATGTTGGGATATTCGAGCGTGAAGTGCATGTAGTTGGCGAGATGCGTACCGGAGACGATGGTGACCTCGTGACCGGCCGTAGCCAGCTTCTCCGCGAGGCTCGGCGCCATGAAGTACGTATCGGAGGTGAGCAGCACCACGCGCTTGCCGATCGGCTTCTTGCCTTCGAGCACCTGCTCCGGCGTGAGCTGGTCGGGCAGGGACGCGTCCACGCCGGGAATGGGCGCATGCGTGAGGCAGTTGGTGCCATCGGTGTTCCACGAGGAGCCAGTGGCGATGATCACCTTCTCCGCGCCGTACTGCAGAACCGCATCCGCCGTCATGGGCTTCTGGCCCAGCGCCAGCACGCAGTCCTTGTTCTTCTTGATCAGCTTTGCGATCTGGGTCTCGCGATAGTCGCGGTGGTAGCCCCACTCACCGAGCCCCGGCAGCGTCACCACGCTGTTGAGATGACCGCCGATCTTCTCTGCCTTGTCGTAGAGATGGACTGTATAGCCACGCTCCATCAGCACGCGCGCGGCTTCTGCACCCGACGGGCCTGCGCCCACCACCAGCACCGAATCCTTCGTCTGCGCCTTGGGGAACTTCTCCGGATGCCAGCCGCGGCGGTACTCTTCGCCCGCGGTCGCATTCTGCGTGCAGATCATGGGCGGTCCGCCGATCTCCCAGCGCGAAATGCAGACGTTGCAGCCGATGCACACGCGGATGTCGTCGTAACGGCCTTCCTCGATCTTTTTCGGCAGGAAGGGATCGGCGATAGACGGGCGCGCAGCGCCGATGATATCGGCAAAGCCCTTGGTGACGATCTCGGTCATCTTCTCGGGATCGGTGTAGCGCCCGACGCCCAGCACCGGCTTCTTCGAGACCTGCTTGACGAAGCGCGTCCAGGGAACCTGATGGCCTTGCTGGTAGAAGCGCGACGGTCCAGCGTCCTCGCCCCATTCGGCGATGTCGCCGACGTCGACATCCCAGAGATCAACCAGCGGATCGGCCATCTCGACGAACTTCATGCCGTCGACCTCGATCTCGATCTGGTCGGGACCGTAGATGGTGTCGACCGCGAAGCGGGTGGCGATCGCGCAATCGCTGCCGACGGCCTTGCGCACCTTCTCGAGTGTCTCGATCCAGAAGCGCGCGCGGTTCTCGAGGGAGCCGCCGTACTTGTCGGTGCGCTTGTTGTAGTAGGGATTGAGGAACTGCAGCGGCAGATAGGAGTGCGCGCCGTACACGTAAACGATGTCGAAACCGGCATCGCGGGCGCGGTAGGCGGCGTCCACATAATACTGCTGAACCATCGCGATTTCCGCGAGGTCCATCTCCTTGCAGTAGCTCAGCGTCTCGAACTCGGAGGCGTACTGGCTCGGGCCGCGCGGCGTGCAGCGGCTCTCGAGGCACGGCGCATGCGCGCCGCCGTACCACATCTCGATGCCGGCCAGCGCGCCGTACTTGTGAATTTCGTCCGTCATGGCGCGCAGATTGCGCACGTCGCCCTCGTCCCAGATGCGGGCCGACAAACGCATCGTGTCGTCGGACTCCGGATGGATGGAGCAGTATTCCGTATTCATCGCAGCCCAGCCGCCCTCGCCCTTGAGCGAGCGGTGTGCCGCCTGGAAGCCCGGCTTGTCCGATCCCGCACCGATACAGTGAGGCACCTGGTAAAAGCGGTTACGCAACGTCTTGGGACCGATCTGAATCGGCTGAAATAGAATGTCGTGTTTGGGATCGCGGGCCATCTTATTCTCCGTCCGTCAGCAGCATTTCGCGCTTCCGAAATCTCAACATTTGGCGTGGCTCTCACAATTCTCCCTACGGGCTACCTCCAAAGGAGTAGCTGGCGTCTCAAAGGGCGAAAAACTGCCGATAAAATAAGGGTTTTCTCATCGCCACCGAGGGATCTCCCAATAATTTTTGCACCTGCGAAATAGCTTTCGAAAGGCGCACGTGCATGCGAAAACTTCTCGGCTGCGCGCCCTCGAAAAAAGGACTCTGCACATGAGCGAAGAGGAAAACTTTCTGCGCCGCGCGATCGAGCTCGCGCACGAAAACAGCGCGAACGGCGGCCGCCCCTTTGGCGCAGTCGTGGTCAAGGACGGCAAGGTCGTCGCGACCGGCGTGAACGAGATCCTGAGCACCAACGACCCGACCTCACACGCGGAGCTCAACGCCATCCGCTCCGCCAGCCGGAAGCTCGGCTCCCCGAACCTCGCCGGATGCGTTGTCTATGCCAGCGGCCATCCCTGCCCGATGTGCATGGCGGCGATGCGGATGGCAGGCATCGGCGCAGTGGCCTACGCCTACTCCAACGAAGACGGCGCGCCTCACGGCCTCTCGACGGCGGCGATCTACGCCGAGATGGCCAAGCCCTTCTCAGAGCAGTCGATGAAAATCTCCCACATCCCGGTCCGTCTGGACTCGTGTCCTGACCTCTATGGCGACTGGAAACGGAGACAGGATGAGCGCGCCTGACGCAGGCCAGCAGGCTCACCCGGCGCGGGAAAGAGGCGGCAGAACGCCGAAGCAGCCCGGCTGCGAAAGCCAAGCTGCTTCGGGCCGGATGCGGCCTAGAAGCGCCAGTCCAGCCGGCCGCTTACACCGTGATCCTGCGTCTCGTCGGCGAACTCTCCATGGTAGGAGACACCGAGCGTCGCGTCGGGTCCGAGCACGATACCAAGCCCGGCGTCGAGCAGCGCGCTATCCTGCGCGATGGGCGTCCCCGCGATAGTGAAGCCCGGCCCTCCGGAGGCGAACGCCAGCGCCGTCACAGGCGTCACGTCATCGAAGGCGTGCTGCCAAGCAACCGAGATCCGCGGCAGCAAAAGCAGCCCGTTGGTGCGGATCTGCGTCTCCGCCCGCACACCCAGGGTCGAATACCCGGTGTCCTCGTTGGTGGAAGCCGCCGTCAGCGCGCCGAGCCCGCCCGTCTCGGCAAACCCATCGCTGTCGACATGCACCCACGCGAGGCCAGCGAAGGGCTCGAACGCAACGGAGCGGACTTGAAGCGGCAGAGCCACCTCCGCGAATATCTGCCCGGTATCGGCGTCGTAGGACGCCTCGACCCGGTTGGCGAAGCCCGGGAAGACGATGGCACGTTCCGTTTCGACGTCGTGCCAAGTCCACGACGCTCCCGTGCGGAGCGCGAAGCCGCCGAGCTTGCCGCCCGCGTAGGCCGCGAGATGATAGCTCTCGATATCCGCCGAGCTGAGCCGCGCGGCGACATCCACGTTCGACTGCCCATAGCCCGTCGCGAAACCGGCGCGCCAGCCGCCGCCCAACGCCGCATCCATTCCCGAGACGAAACCGCCGACCGAGCGATCCACGCCAGCCGCGTTGCGGTCGCCGTCGAACTCACCCCACGAGCCGTAAGCCTGCGCCCAGAACGCGAGAGTGCTCGAGCGCGCGAGAGCGGGAGCTTCTTCGCCACGGCGGCCCGCGCCGAGCGCCATGCGCCCGGGCAGCGCATCGTCACGCGCGGCAACCGTCGTCGGCTGCCCAGAGCCCGCGCCGGATCCCGCCCCACTTCCCCGCACGGCCTGCCAGAGACGCGAGAAAAGCACGTCGCGAAGCTGCTTGCTATCCTGCAACAGCACACCGAGAACGCTGGCGTGCACCTCACCCGAAAACGCATCGAACGCCACGCGCGCCTCCTTCTCGGAGAGCGCCACGATCGCATCGTAAAGCGGGTGTCCCGGACTCAGACCGTTCAGGAAAGCCGCGACCGCGCTCTGATTGGGCGTCAGCGCCACCTCGTCGATGCCGGTGTCGTTGCGCAGGAGGGTCAGCTCCACGTCATTGCCGTCGCCTGCCGCGTAATTCACGCTTGCGGTCAGGAAGGCGAGGTTGGTCGTCGTCGTCGAAAAGGTTCCCGTGACGGCATCCACGCCATCGTTGGCGATGATCACATAGCCGGTGGAGGGCGCATAGGTTCCGGCTTCCGCCAGCACGCGCAGGATCGACCCCGTGAGATCGACAGTCCCGTTGACGACGACCTGATCGCTCTGCCCCGCTGCGTTGGCCTCGATCTCGAGGATCGAGCCTGCCTGCAACGTGTAGGCGCCCGTCACCGTCTGTGTTCCGATAGAGTTTCCTGGCGCGTGAACGCCGCCGGAGCCCACCGTCACGCTCTCGAGCAAGCCCGTGCCCTTGAGCGTGCCGCCGTTGCCGACACTCGTATCGCCCACAATCGATCCGTTGACCGAGAGCACGCCCCCCGTGATCGAGGTGCCGCCCGTATAGGTGTTGGTGCCGGTCAGGATCACCGTGCCGTCGCCGTCCTTGATCACCGAGCCGTCGCCCATGATCACCGTGTCGACGGTCACGTCCACGCCGTCCGCCTGATCGAACGTCAGGCTTCCCGCGCCGTTGATCGCGATGTCACCCACCAGTCCCGTAGTTGCGGCCTCGAAGGTGAGCGCGTTCGCGCCCCCGGTGAACGTGATGGCGTTCGCACGAACGCCGCTGCCCGAAAGACCGCCCGAGATCGTCCCGGCATTGATGATCGTGAGATCGGAGCCCGAGATGCCGGCGCCGCCATTGCCGTTTTCGCCCTCAATGCCGTTGACGCTGGCGCCCCCCAAGCCGCCGGTGCCACCCGTCACCTGCCCCTCGACGCGAACGGTCACGCCACTGCCCGCGACACCCGCGCCGCCGTCGCCGCCGCGCCCGCCATGCACGCTCGGGCTCGAGCCATTGGCAACGCCACCGGTCCCGCCTTCGCCGCCCGTAATGGAGCCCGAGCCGGTGAACACCGCACCCGGATCGGCGAAGAACAATCCCACGCCGCCATCGCCGCCGCTGCCGCCGGAGAATGAGAAGAACGCCGAGCTTCCGCCGTCGCCTCCCCGGCCGCCTGTGAGGTTTATCGCGCTGTCGAGTGTCGGCGTCCCCGTCAGCACGGCGCCGTATCCACCCGCGCCACCGCCGCCGCCACTGCCTGGAGCGGACGCATTGAGACTATCGCCGCCATTGCCGCCGCGGCCGCCGACGAGATCGACCGTGCCCAGGACGCCGGTGAAGCCGTTCCCATGGAAGCCGCCACCGCCGCCGCCACCGCCACCTGCATAGTTGGGACTGACGCCGTCCTCGCCGTCCGGGCTGACCGCCGTGCCGCCGGCACCGCCCAAGCCAGGAACCGAGCACAACATCGGCGCGCAGGTAAAGATGTCGCCAAGTCCGCCGACGCCACCGCCAGCACCACCGCCGCCGCCGCCGAAGTAGGGAGATCCCGCGCTCCCATCCTCGCCGGCGTCGCCCATATAGCCCGTACCGCCGTCGACGCCCTCTTGATGGCCGCCAAAGCCGGCATAGCCACCGCCCTTGCCGCCATCCGAAAGGCCGGAAACCGGCGCGGGCGGAGCTGCGAGCGCTGCACTCGCAGCGCCGACCAGCATTGTGGTGCAAAGAAGGGCGCGCGCCATCGCGGCACCCGATGCGCGAGATACAGCGTCCCGTACCATTCCGCCGAGGACGCCCCGCCCCGTATCCTGCTCAGGCGACGTCTCACAGGCGCGCGCGCACCTGTCGATCACGTCTGCGTAGGCAGACCCAACCGCAGATGGCGCGCACACCTTGTGCAGCGGCCAGGCGACCGAACGTCCAGCATCCGCAGCGAGATAATCTTCGACCGCGTCCACCGAAGGCGTCATCGGATCGACGAAGCAGGCTTGCTCCGAGAACAGCTCACGATGCACGGGTAGGTCGGAGAGGATCAACGGCGTGCCGTGGCTCGCGGCCTCCGCCGCCGACATGTTGAAGCCTTCGAAGCGCGACAGCGTGACGAAAGCACGCGCGCGCCGGTAGAGCCCGTCCAGCTCCTTACGAGGCACATAGCCGAGATGGCGGACGCGTGCCGCCACGCTCGCCGGAAGATGAGCGAGGTGCGAGGCGAAGGCCTCCCCGCCGTGGCCGGTGACCACCAGGTTCAACTCGGGCGATCTTTCCGCGAGCTTGGCGAACAGCGCCAGCAGGCCCGAGAAATTCTTATGCGGATGATTATGGATCGACGCCAGCAGGAACGGCGCGCCGTCATCCAGAGTGGTCGAGGCGGCGCGATCGATCTCGATCGGATTGTAGATCACAGTATGACGGCGCGGGACCCCGAAACGCTGCGTGTACTGCTGCTCGGCAGCATGGCTGATGAAGACGACGTGATCGGCATTCTCCCGCGTCCGGGCAAAGGCGCGCTCGAGCCAGCGCAGCCTCGCTTCACTGTAGAGCTCGGGAAGGAATGCAAACTGGACGTCGTGAATGACGTTGATGATCGTGGGACCATGCCCATCGGCGCGCCGCGCAATCGGCGAATGGAAATTCGGGAAGAAGAACGTGGAATGAGGATCGACCCGCGCCAGAATTTCGGCAACACGCCGCTCGCGATCGAGATAGGGCATCGTCGCATCGGGGGCGCCGAAGCGCTGCGCTGCCTCCCGTGCGGAAATGAGCCGCTTGCCATAGCGCTTCTTCAACTGACGGAAGAGAAGCTCGGAGAATTCGACGACGCCGCCGATTGCCGGATAGTCGTGAACGACATCGAAGTAATAGATCGGACGGCGCGAAGCCTTACGCAAAACCTTGCTCTCGGCCGCCTCGGAGGCGTGAGAAGTCGACGGCATGATCTCTCTTTTTCCTGGAACGCGTCTGCACAGGTTTCATCCCTAAACGGCAAAAGAATCACCGAACTGAAACAGGATAACGTAAAAGCTCACCATTCGAGCAAAGCTCAGAGCGCGGACATTAAGGCGAGCGCGAAGAAGCTGGCGCGATGAGATCGTGATCGCAACGCGCCCCGCGATTGCGATCACCGATCTGAGCTTGAGACGCACGCGAAGCAGCCCACCTATCCACAACAGTGCGCAGCAGCCCGCGTGGATGCCGCAAGAAAATTGCGCCAGACGATCAAGCACCAATGCATGCGCATAGCGCACGCGCTTCAAGGCGTTAATCAAAGAACCTCGCCGCCCTTGCCCGTGATGCCCGCGCATCACACGTCGCGTTGTCATGTGTCTGTCGCCGAACGGTAACCGGGCCGTCGCACACCGCTGATAGCCAAATGCGGATGTGCGGCGTCTCGAGTGCCGCGAGCGTGCGCCGGGGGGCGCGAGGCATGAACGGTCAGCAGGGATACGCGAACGCTTCACCGGACACTGTCGTGCTCGGCATGCGGAAGCGAGCGTCCCGAAGCCTGAGCGAGCGATCCACCACCGCTTTTCTCGCCGTTGTCGGCGTGATAGCTGCGCTTCGCCTGCTCGCCCTCACGTTCAATCGCACAGACCTCTACATGGACGAGGCCCAGTACTGGGCGTGGTCTCTCGAACCGGCGCTCGGCTACTTCTCGAAGCCGCCGCTCATCGCCTGGATCATTCATGGCGCGACCACGGTCTGCGGAGAGACGGAAGCCTGCGTCCGCCTTCCCGCGATCGCCCTCCACCTTCTCACGGCGCTCCTCGTCTACGCCATCGGCTGGCGCCTGTACGACAAGACGGTCGCCTTCTGGGCTGGCCTCGGATACGCGCTTCTCCCCGCGGTCTCCCTTTCGAGCGGCATCATCTCGACCGACGTGCCGCTACTCGCGGCCTGGGCACTCGCCCTGTTCGCATTCGCTGGCATGTTGAATGGACCGAGCCTGGCAAACGCCCTGCTGCTCGCGCTCGCATTGGGCCTCGGGCTCAATGCCAAATACGCAATGGCCTACTTCGCCGCCTCCGCCGCGCTCTACCTTGTGATCGCACCGGAAAGCCGCGGACTGCTGCGCAGCCCTCATCTCTGGATGGCGCTTGCAGGCGGTCTAGCGCTCATCGCGCCGAACGTTCTCTGGAACGCCACGAACGGTTTCGTCACCTTCGCCCACACCGCCGACAACGCGAACTGGCGCGGCATCCCGTTCCATCCCGGCAAGGCTGCGGAATTCCTGCTCGCCCAGTTTGGGGTGTTCGGACCTGTCTTGTTCGGCGCGTTCCTCGTCATCGTCTGGCGCGCGGTAAGAAAGCCCAGCGTGGCCGGCCCCTCGGACAAGCTCCTGCTTGCCTTCTCGGTCCCGATCCTCGCGGCCGTTACACTGCAGGCCTTGATCTCGCGCGCCCACGCCAATTGGGCGGCACCCGCCTACATCGCCGCCATCGTGCTTGTCACCGCTGTGATGATCCGCGACCGCGAATGGACGTGGATGCGCGCCTCGTTCGCGATCAACGGCGCTGTCGCACTTTTTCTGGCCCTCGCCACATGGCAAGCCGGCCACCTCGCTCTCCCCATCGTCGGCGATCCCTTCGCCCGCACCCTCGGAAATCGCGAGCTGGCCACGGCGGTGGAGGCCGAACTCGCTAGAGCCGCGAATGAAGGCAAGCCGATCGGATCGGTGCTGACGGATGATCGCGAGTATGCGGCGGCCCTCGCCTACTACGGGCGCGGCATCACGGTGCCCATCCTCTCCTGGCGCGACGGCGCATCGCCCCGCAGCCACTTCGAGATCAAGAGCCCCTTCACCGCCGCGGCCCCGGCGCCCGTTCTGCTCGTCACGCCGCGGCTGGCCTCTCCCGTGACGAGACGCTTCGCCTCCGCGACGCCAGTCACTATGCGCGAGATACCCGCGGGCCGGCACACCACACGAACCGTCCACTTTTCGACCCTCGATGGTTATCAACACAGGTGACGCATGGCATCCGTCGACCCTTACACACCCGAAGAGACGAAGTTCCGGCGCGAGTTCCTGATCGGCGCAGCCATGCTCGCCATACCGTTCGGCGCGGTGCTGATCTCCGCTCCCGAGATCGATCTGTCCATCTCTGGCGCAGCCTGGGAGGCCTGCCCGGCTGCAGCCGCCGGAAAACCCTGGTGCGCCACCTGGGCTGTCACCCTGGCCCGCCAGCTGTTCATGGTTCTCTTCGCGCTCGTCGCTCTCGCCACCCTGGCCGTCACCGCGCGCGTAATCATCACCCGTCGCAAGTGGTTCGGGTCCGAGCAGGCGCGTTGCTGGTTCATGATCGCGGTTCTGTTCGTCGGCCCCGGCGTCGTCGCCAATCTGATCTTCAAGGACAACCTGGGTCGCGCACGTCCGCGCGACGTCATCGAGTTCGGCGGCAGCAAGGCGTTCACGCCGCCCCTCGTGCCGTCCCGCGAATGCCCGAGAAACTGCTCGTTCGTGAGCGGCGAGGCTTCGTCCATCTACGCGGCCTTCTTCGCGCTCGCGCTCCTGTTGCCGCAATACCGGATGGCCCTGCTTGCCGGGGGCATCGCCGCCGGCACATTGGCGGGAGCCGTCCGCATCATTCAAGGCGCACACTTCCTGAGTGATGTCGTCTTCGCCGGCGTCTTCATGGCCATCACCGTGAGTCTCCTCCACATCGCCTTCATCGGCCTTTGGCGCGATCCGCGGCGAACCTGGACCCTGATCACAGCGCCGCTCATTCCGCTCCTTCGCGCAGGCACGGATACGCTCGCAAAGGTGCGCGGATGAGCGAGACCCCACGCTACGGGATCTCGGTCGTCATCCCGGCTCTCAATGAAGCAGGCAACATCGGCGCGCTTATCCGCGAAACCCTAGCCTCGGTTCCGGCCGACATGCTCCGCGAGATCATCGTGGTAGACGACGGCAGCGACGACGACACCCCGCGCGAGGTGCAAGCGCTGCTGGCTTCCGTCCCGCAACTTCGGTTCATCCGCCACACGCACCGCGCCGGACAGAGCGCCGCCGTTCGAACAGGCGTGCGCGCAGCGACTGCCGCCCTCATCGCCACCATGGACGGAGACGGCCAGAACGATCCGCGCGACATCGCAAGCCTCGCAGCGCTCATTCAAGGCACCGGGCCGACGAACGTATCGCTTGCAGGCGGCGTCCGCGTAAACCGCCGGGCGGACTCCTCGAAGCGCTTTGCCTCCAAGTTCGCCAACTGGCTGCGCGACGCCCTCCTCGCCGACCGCTGCCCCGATACCGGATGCGGAATAAAGGTGTTCCACCGCGAGGTGTTTCTAAACCTCCCCTATTTCTCCGGCATGCATCGCTATCTGCCAGCGCTCTTCCAGGCTTACGGACACGCCGCCGTCTATCATCCGGTGAACGACCGCCCGCGCCGCGCCGGCACCTCGAAGTACACGAACTTCGGACGCGCCCTGATCGGCATTTACGACCTCGTCGGCGTTCGCTGGCTCATCAAGCGCACCATGTTGCCCGGCGCTCCCCTTTCGCCGCGCGCACCGCAGGCCAACGGCCAAACAGCGCTCGCGTCTCCCCTTCCCCTATCGAAAAGCTCGTCGCCAGGAGAGGAACGGCTGTGGCTGCAAAACTGATCGCGTGGTGGAACGCACTCACACCCGCAGAGTTTCTATGGCTCTCGGTGGGCCTCGTCGGGCAAGTGCTCTTCTCCGCCCGCTGGCTGATCCAATGGTTCGTCACGGAGAAGTCGCGCCGCTCCACCATGCCCGAGACGTTCTGGTACCTGAGCCTCCTTGGGGGCCTTCTGGTGTTCGCCTACGGCCTGCACCGCCTCGATCCGGTGATCATTCTCGGCCAGTTCGGCGTGCTCATCTACGCCCGAAATCTTTTCTTCATCCGCAAGGAAAAGATGGAGGGGGCGTCACCCGCTCCCGCGCCTGCGGGCAGATAGTCCGGCGACGCACTGTCATTCACCCGTCACAGATCTCGCCGAAACATGCGAGGGCGAAGCACAACCGCGGACGTCTCGAACCGTAGATCGAGCCGCGCAGCCAGGTGAAAGCGATGAAAAAGGAAGACGCGATCTCCGCCAGAGTGAAGGCGGAAATGCTGGACAGCTTCGACGAAGAGCTCGAGCTGGAGCTGGACGACGAGCGCCTGACCGGCCCGCAAGATATCGACAGCGAGCAAGCCGAGGAAGGCGGCCTTCCCCGCAGGGCTTACTTCAAGGAGCTGTTCAGGCTGCAGCGCGAGCTGGTGAAGCTGCAGGACTGGGTGGTACGCGAGAAGCTCAAGGTCGTCGTCATTTTCGAAGGCCGCGACGCGGCCGGCAAAGGTGGCGTCATCAAGCGCATCACCCAGCGGCTCAACCCGCGCGTCTGTCGCGTGGCGGCCCTTCCCGCACCCAGCGAGCGCGAGCGCAGTCAATGGTATTTCCAGCGTTACGTCGCCCACCTTCCGGCGGGGGGCGAGATCGTGCTGTTCGACCGCAGCTGGTACAATCGCGCGGGCGTCGAGCGCGTCATGGGTTTCTGCTCCGAACCGGATGTCGAGGAGTTCTTCCGCTCCGCTCCCGAGTTCGAGCGGATGCTCGTCCGCTCGGGCATCAAGCTCATCAAGTATTGGTTCTCCATCAGCGACGACGAGCAGAACTTCCGCTTCAGCATGCGTATCAACGATCCCCTGAAGCAGTGGAAACTCTCGCCCATGGACCTCGAATCCCGGCGCCGCTGGGAGGCGTACACGAAAGCCAAGGAAGCGATGCTGGAACGAACCCACATCCCCGAGGCACCGTGGTGGATCGTGGAAGCGGACAACAAGAAGCGCGCACGCCTCAACTGCATCAGCCACTTCCTGGCCCAGATCCCCTACCAGGAGGTCCCCCGCGCGGACGTCACGCTGCCGGAGCGTGTCCATAACCCGGACTACTCCCGTACCCCGGTGCCGGACGAATTGTACGTACCGGACATCTACGAAAACGACTGATCCTGAACGAGAACGGGCACTTGGGCGAGGATTGCGGCAGGCCGCCTGCCGCAATCCTCGCCGGCCCGCCGCACGCAGGCATGGCTTTCGGTAACCGTATGAGATAAAAGCCCGCCGATTCAATGTCTTGAAATCTTGTAAGTCCAGACATCGGACGATACCGTGCGCCTCACGTCCAGAGGTCAGCACATGCATAAGATTGTCCCGGTCATCCTGTCAGGCGGCTCGGGAACCCGGCTCTGGCCCCTCTCGCGGGCCATGTATCCGAAGCAGTTCGTCAGCGGTTTGAACGGAGAGAAGGCGAGCCTGCTCTCCGCCACCCTCGCGCGCCTCGCGCCGCAGAATGGCTTCGCTGCCCCCATCGTCGTCTGCAACAACGCGCACCGCTTTCTGGTGCGCGAGCACGCGGCCGAGGCGGGCGTGGAGCCGGAGAGCGTGGTGCTGGAGCCCAGCGCCCGTAACACGGCCCCTGCCATCGCCGTCGCCGCGCTCCTCGCCGCCCGGCGCGATCCCGCTGCCATCCTCGCCATCATGCCGTCCGATCACGTGATCGCGGATGCGGCGGGCTTCGCGGACGCCGTGCGCCGCGCAGCGGAGGTCGCGAGCCGCGGGCGTATTGTCCTCTTCGGTATCGCGCCCACCGAGCCGCACACCGGCTACGGCTACATCCGCAAGGGCAACGCCCTCGCGGAGGGCGCCGAGGGCGCCTTCGAGGTCGACAGCTTCTTCGAGAAGCCGAACGCGGAAACCGCGCAAACCTACCTCGAGGATGGGCGCTACCTCTGGAACAGCGGTATCTTCGTCTTCCGGGCCGACACCTATCTGGACGAGCTGGCCCGCCATAACCGCGCCGTGCTGGCCGCGGCACGCGAAGCGCTCGAACATGCGAGCGAGGACTTGGGCTTTCTCCGCCTCGATGCCACAGCCTTCGCCAAGGCGCCGAGCATCTCCGTCGACTACGCCGTGATGGAGAAGACCGACAAGGCCGCCGTGCTGCCTCTCTCCATCGGCTGGAGCGATCTCGGATCATGGGCCTCGCTCTGGGATGCCGCCCCGCGCAATGCGGAGGGCAACTTCATCCAGGGCGACGCGCTGACCGAGGACACCACCGACTGCTACATCCGCAGCGAGAAGGCCCTCATCTCCACCATCGGCGTGAAGGATCTGGTGATCGTGGAGACGCCGGACACCGTGCTGGTGGCCGACAAATCCCGCTCACAGGATGTTGCCCGCTTCGTCACCCGCCTCAAGGCCGCGAACCGCAAGGAGCAGGAGCAGCACCTCAGAAGCTATCGGCCGTGGGGGTTCTTCGAGACGCTCAACATGGGCCCGCGCTTCCAGGTGAAGCTCTTGCACGTGAAGCCGGGCGGCATCCTCTCCATGCAAATGCACCATCATCGCTCCGAGCACTGGGTCGTGGTGCAGGGCACCGCCCGCGTGACCGTGGACGGCACCGAGAAGCTCGTCCGCGAGAACGAAAGCGTCTACATCGTCGCCACCCAGTGGCACCGGCTCGAAAATCCGGGAAAAGTTCCTCTGGAGCTCATCGAGGTCCAGATCGGCACTTATCTCGGCGAGGACGACATCATCCGCAGCGACGATATCTACAATCGCGGTGACGGCGAAACCCGCTGAGCGGGAGCGCATTGATCAGCTCACGGCTCATCATCGCCGCCGCCGTGCAAGAGCCTGCCCGCAACGCCTGCGGGTTATCCCCAGAATTTTCATAAGCCGGCCGCGCGAGCGTCGTCACCACACATCAGCCATCTCGCTCGCGTACTCGACGCAGGCGAGCCGATGTGGTTTGTAAAGCGGCCGGTCCGGGGGGAGTGGCGGGTCCACATTCAAGTTCGAAACGTCTTTCGTGCTTTCTGGGCGAAATGGGCTTCGGCCCGTTCAAGAAGAAAATGCGACAACGCAACAGGCCAGGTCCGCCCCGTCGGAGTTCAAGCGTGTATTCAGCGTGTCTTGCTGCCATCTGCCGTTCCGCTGCGCGGCGCGTGCCCAAGGGGATCGCCGCCGCACTCATCGCGCTTGGCTTTGTCTGCGCCATTCCTTCCGCCGAAGCACAGCAGAAGAAAAAGGAGGCCCCGGCCGCCGCGCCTGTGGCCGACGATCCCGAATGCCTGACCATCAGCCAATCCTCCTCCGCCACCTACATGATCGAGAACAAGAGCTGCCCGGAGGCGAGCGTGCTGGCCTCCATCGAGCTCGCGGACGAAGGTACGCTGGCCCGCTGCTTCACCAAGAAGATCCGGAGCCAGATCTCCATCGCGAGCCAGGGCGCCGTCCCCTACATCAACTATCAGTGCATCGAAGGAGCACCGGGATGCTCGATCGACGTGTTGCGCACCATGTTTCCCGAATGTCACGCGGGCTGAGGAGAGGTTGCATCGGCCCCGAAGCGGCGGTGGATGCGACGCAGGGACAGCAGGCCGAATGGCCCGCTTTCCGATAAGACTTTGGAATTAACGGGGTAGGGACAAGATCCGACGCCATGGCCGCCTTCAATCGCGATGCCGCGCTTGAGCGCCAGCAGATCCATGAGATCTCGCTCAACGTCGCCCGCAGGCTGCTCAAGGTGCTGGAGCGGTCACGCGCGGCGCCTCCGCACATTGGCGCCGACATCGAAGCGTCCGCCCGCCTGATCGCCGACATCCAGCGAGAGATCGACCAGCTCATGGCGGCCTTGCCGCCGCGCGAGCTGATGGACATCGCAGTGCTGACGCACATCCTCGGCAGCCACCGCCGCGCGCTGGATCTGCTGGAAGTGGTGGAGCAGAAAGCATCGGGCCTGCTGCCCCGCATGAACGCCGCGCCGGATGCCGCCCAGGCGCACGCCGCTCTGCTCGCCACATCGCGCGAGATCGAGCAGAGCGCGTTTCGCCAGGAGATGCCGGGCTTGGCCGCGCCACGCGGCCCGGTCGCCTATTTGCCCGCGCCTGCCACAGCACCGTATCCGCAGCAGCACGCCCCCATTCCGCCCGCACCCCAATGGGCACAGCCGGTAGGGCAGCGGCCCCCGCCGTCCGCTCAGCGCGCACCCATGCCGCCCAAGAGCCCCGCCAAAAAGGCGGATAAAGCGCGAAGCGCCGGCGCTGTCGCCGCGTCGAGCGTCGCCGCCATGCGGGCGCTCGTCGACAAGAACCCCACATCCGCCGCCGCACTCGCGGCTCTCACTGTCGTCGCCGGCCTCTCCATCGCCATCCTGAGCATCGTCTCGCCCGGTATCGGCGACGGCACGCGCCGCCACGCCGCAGCAACGCTGGAACCCGGAAAGAAGCTCGACGGCCGCCTCGCCACCGCCGGGGAAACGAGCACGGAAGAGGCGCCCGCGCCGCGAGCCTCCGGCGCCATGAGTGCCGAAGCTGCGGTCCTATCCCCGTCGGTCGGCAACGAGACGCAAGGACCGATCGTCGTGTCGCCGAACATGGAGCAGCCCTACCTCGTCGTGCTCTCCACGCGCCGCAGCACGGAAGAGTTGCAGCAGGATTACCGGGGTTTCAAATCCGCCTACCCGCAGATTTTGGGTGACGCCAAGGCGCGCGTGGACCGCGTGCAGGGGCAGGACCGCGAGACATGGTACCGCCTGTCTCTCATTCCGCCGCACTCGCGCGCGGACGCCAAAGACCTGTGCCGAAGCCTGAAAGCAGCGGGCCTCACGGGCTGCTGGATCAAGCCGCTCCCCCTGGGCCGGCAGTAGCACCCGCACCCTGCGGAGGGGGCCCCGCCTTGCGGCCTCCGCGAAATGCACCTATGTGGTGCTCCGCAACAGAAGTTCACGCTCTCCTGCCGCGGCGGTACGCATGAAGGCCATCATCTCGATCAAGGGCGTGAACAAGACCTATGCGTCGGGTCACGTCGCCCTCAAGACTGTCAACCTCGATATCCGCGAGCGTGAGATCTTCGCGCTTCTGGGCCCAAACGGCGCCGGCAAGACCACGCTGATCAGCATTATCTGCGGCATCGTCAATCCGAGCGGCGGCGAGATCCTGGTCGACGGCATGGACATCGCGCGCGACTATCGCGCCGTCCGCGCCCTGATCGGCCTCGTGCCCCAGGAGCTCTCGACCGACATGTTCGAGACCGTATGGGCGACGGTCTCGTTCAGCCGCGGCCTGTTCGGCAAGCCTTCGAACCCCGCCTACGTCGAGAAGGTGCTGCGCGATCTCTCCCTCTGGGACAAGAAGGACAGCCGCATCATGACGCTTTCGGGCGGCATGAAGCGTCGCCTGCTCATCGCCAAGGCGCTCGCCCATGAGCCACGCATCCTTTTCCTGGACGAGCCGACCGCCGGCGTGGACGTGGAGCTGCGCAAGGACATGTGGCAAATCGTTCGTGGCCTGCGCGACAGCGGCGTCACCGTCATCCTCACCACGCACTACATCGAGGAAGCCGAGGAGATGGCCGATCGCATCGGCGTCATCACCAAGGGTGAGTTGATCCTCGTGCAGGACAAGGTCGAGCTGATGCGCAAGCTCGGCAAAAAGCAGTTGACCTTGGAGCTTCAGAAGCCTCTCGATGCGCTTCCCCCAAGTCTCTCCCGCTATCAGCTCGAGCTGCGCCCCGGCGGCAGCACCCTCGTCTTCACCTACGACACGCAGGCCGAGCGCACCGGCATCACCGCACTGCTGAGCGACATGCGCGAAGCCGGCATCGGCTTCAAGGATCTGGCAACCAGCCAAAGCTCGCTCGAGGACATCTTCGTCGACCTGGTGAGGCAATCGCAATGAACATCCGGGCCGTCCACGCCATCTATGCCTTCGAGATGCACCGCTGGGGGCGCACCCTCATGCAGAGCATCGTCTCGCCCGTGCTCTCCACCTCGCTCTATTTCGTGGTGTTCGGCGCGGCCATCGGCTCGCGCATTGCCCAGATCGACGGCGTGCCCTACGGCGCCTTCATCGTGCCCGGCCTCGTCATGCTGATGCTGCTCACCGAAAGCACGTCGAACGCGGCCTTCGGCATCTACTTTCCGCGTTTCACGGGCACCATCTACGAATTGCTCTCCGCGCCCATATCGCCCTTCGAGATCGCACTCGGCTACGTCGGCGCGGCCGCCACGAAATCCGTGATTCTCGGCCTCATCATCCTCGCGACGGCGAGCCTCTTCGTTCCCCTGCGCATCGCGCATCCGTTCTGGATGATCGGCTTCCTCGTCCTCACGGCCATAACCTTCAGCCTGTTCGGCTTCATCATCGGCATCTGGGCGGACGGCTTCGAGAAGCTGCAGATCATCCCGCTGCTCGTGCTGACGCCGCTCACCTTCCTCGGCGGCACCTTCTACTCCATCAACATGCTGCCGCAGCCATGGCACACGGTGACGCTCTTCAATCCGATCGTCTACCTGATCAGCGGCTTCCGCTGGAGCTTCTACGAGATCTCGGACGTCAACGTAGGCGTGAGCTTCGCCATGACGCTCGGCTTCCTCACGGTCTGCCTCGTGGTTATCTGGTGGATCTTCAAGACCGGCTATCGCATCAAGGCGTGATCGCCGCGCCCGGCGAGAGCGCTATCGCTGCCCGGACATGCCCGTAGCGGTGAAGTCGCTGCGCTTGGCGGTTCCCATCAGAATGGCAGCATACTGAGATGCCCCGCTCACGAGCGCGCCGGGATGCGCGAGATTGGCAAGCGCCCCGGCAAAGAGCGCATCGTGTCCGAGCCCTGCACGTCCTATCGTCAGCAGCGCACGATCGCGCTGGTCGATGCCTTCCATCACGGCCTCTGCGTGCACGCGGCTGCGCACGCCCTCGAACTCGGGCATCACGGAGGCGAGGCTGTAGCGCTGGCCCGCCACGATCGACTTGAGATCGAAGTTCGCCTCGGGCGCCTCACCTGAAAAACGCGGCGCGTTCGCCTCACGCGGACTCGGGGCATGATGAACCGTGACGAAGGCCTGATAGAGCTCGCCGAACGACGGCCGCCCTGTTTTCGCGATATCCGGTGCGATGCGATTGCAGCCGCCCCGCCAGAGCGAAGCCTCGATATCGTCCTCGCAGGTCATTCGGATCGAATAAGCGAGCGGGAGGTCCATCCGGCCCTGCTCGTCCGAGAGCTGCACCGCGAAGGCGACCACGCTGCCCGCAAGCGCGAGGAGCACGACGGCAAGCCAATGCCGCCGGAGAAACTCCAGCGTCTCGATCACGTGGCGGGTCAAGTACGACAGCATGGCCGCGGGAGAATCCCACTGGCGGGCTCTGAAGACAAGTCTCTCCAGCGGGCCTGTCATGAACCCTGGACCTTACGGCGCGAGGCCCTGGGCTGGCGGCGGGGGCGCATCCGGATCGTAGACATCCGCCATCGCCATGGCGCCGTCGCGCCGGTAGATATCGGGACGGAACTCGATCACTCCGTTGGGCTCAGCCCACGCCGTGATGTAGGTGAAATAAACCGGAACGGGACGCGACAGCGCCACGTCGAGCGCCTGCCCCTGGTCGAGGACGGCCTGCACGCGCCCCGGCTGCTCCCATCCGGCTTCGAAACGCGCCAGCCATTCGACGAGCTGGAACACGTCCTGCACGCGCACGCACCCTGCGCTGAACGCACGAGCGCGCTGCTGGAAGAGCGGCTTCATCGGCGTGTCATGCATATAGACGCCGTGCTCGTTCTGCATATCGATGCGAACGAGGCCGAGCGCGTTCTGCGGGCCCGGGTCCTGCTTGAGCTTGACGCGGCGCGCGTCCGCCTGCGACCAGTCGATGGAGGTGGGATCGAGCTCGGGCCCGTTGAAATCCCCGGAAATGACGCGGATGTGCTCCTTCGTCAAATAGTCCGGCTCCTTCACGAGGCGCGGAAACACATCGAGTTGCGCCACGCTGTCCGGCACGCGCCAGTAGGGAAAGAAGTTCAAATTGCGGATCATCGCCTTGAGCGACGGCGTCTCGCGGCCGTTGCGGCCCACGATCACGCGATGGCGCAGCACAGTCTGATAGCGTTCGACGGCTTCGAGCTGAAAGGCCGGCACGTTGACCAGCACATAACGCTCCTCGGGCGGCGTCTGTACGAGCTCCAGGATGCGGCCGTGATTGAGCTTGAGCTGGGCGAGACGCTCTTCCGCGGTGATGTTGAGTGCGGCGAGCGTCGGCTGGTCAACACGCCCCGTGGCGCGCAGGCCATTGCGCTCCTGGAAACGCACGACCGCCTGCTCGACCCCTGAATCGAACGAGTAGTCGTTGTAGCTCGCCGAACGCGGCAGCTCACCCGTCGCCATCAGCCTGCGCCGGAGCGCCGCCACGCGCTCGTCGTCTTCACCGACGCGCAGCATGCGGTTTCCGGGAATCATCGGCCAGCCGCCCCGGCTCACGATGTCCTGGTACTGGGCGATGGCCTTCTCCATGGCCACCAGCATTTCATCGCTGCGCCACGGCACGTCGGTAGGGCGGAGATCGTTGAGCACGTCCTGGCGCGGCGGCGTGCGCTCCATTTCCGCGCGCCGGCCAGAATAGTCCGGCGTGCCGAAGCTCGTGATTCCTTCCCACCAATTGCCGTCCTGCGCCGCGGCCGACGTTCCGGACCAGCTCGAAGCCACGGCGAACAGCGCCCCCGCCATCACCGGCACGGAGCAGCGCCGGATGAAAGCTCGCGTCGCTTCCGTTCTGCGGCGGACGAACGACACGCGTAGGCTACGGCAGAACGTCATGAGCGAGGTCATTCCCTGTTTGCTGAAGGCCAGCCCTGGCGACGGACGATCAGGCGTCAACGCGAGCGATTCCAGGGCCGTTAAACGAAAACGATATGGCCAAACAAAGACCCATTATCAATCAAACTATCGCCAAACCCTTGGAAATTCAGCGGGTCCCGCCGGACGCACTGAAGCGTCCCATTCGGGCTTCCGTCAATGCGGGAAATGATCCCATCCAGGCCTAGTGAACGACATCGGTTGCCCGTCCGCACCCAGCACGGAAATGCCCGTTCCGGCGGAAAGCCGTCCGATTTCCGAGACGGGCACCCCACACGCTTGAGCTGCGGCCTGGAACGCGGATGCCTCTCCAGGCGAAACGGCCGCAAGCACCTCGTAGTCGTCGCCCCCCGTGAGCGCGGTCGCGATGAGATCCGGCTGGCGCGCAAGTGCGCTCAAAAGCGGTTGCGAGAGCGGCAGGCGCACACAATCGAGCGAAGCGGCGAGCCCGGAGGCGCGCGCGAGACGTGCACAATCCTTGACCAGTCCGTCCGACACGTCCATGGCCGCCGACGCATGGGCGAGGAGATGTGGGGCGAGCGCCACGCGCGGCTCCGGACGAAGATAGCGGCCAACCAGCATCGCTGCCTCGCGCGTATCGAGACCGAGCGAGACGCGCCTGTCGGGGTCCTGCCGCAGCAAGAGGCCGACCGCACTGTCCCCGAGCGTACCCGAGAGAAAAAGCAGGTCGCCCGCCTTGGCTGACCCGCGCCGCACCATCCGCCCGCTTGGCACACTGCCGATGGCGGTCACGGTCGCGGTGAGCGGGCCAGGCCTGCGATCGGTGTCCCCTCCGGCGAGTGCGATCCCGAACGCGGCCTGTGCTTCGCCGAGCCCGCGCGCGAACTCCGCGAGCCACGCGCGCTCCGGCAACTCCGGAAAAGCGATCGACAGGAGATAGGCGATCGGGCGCGCGCCCTTCGCTGCAAGGTCCGATACGTTGACCGCGAGCGCCTTCCACGCGATGTCGGCCGGCGCATCCTCGGGAAAGAAATGGACGCCCGCCGCAACTGCATCGGTGGTGAGAACGAGATCCTCGCCCGCCGGCGGCGTAAGAAACGCGCAATCGTCCGTGAGGCCCAGCGCACCGGCAAAGCCCGAGGCCAGCGGCGCGAACGTCGTCTGGATCAGCTCGTCCTCGCCCACCGCGCACTCTCCGAATCTGGAAGCGGTCTACTCCCCGTCGCCCGGCGTCGTGAATTCTTTCGCACGCAGCTTGTGCGCGATCCTGTCGAGCACGCCATTGACGACCTTCGGCTCGTCGCCCTCGAAGAACGCCTTCGCGATGTTGATGTACTCGTTGATGATCACGCGTGCGGGCACGTCGCTGCGCTCGAGCGTCTCGAATACGCCCGCGCGGAGGATCGCACGCAGGATCGAATCGACACGCACCAGCCGCCAGCCAGTCCGAAGCTGCTGGTCCACCAGCGGATCGATCTCGCGCTGTCTGCGCACCACGCCCTTCACGACGTCCGCGAAGAACGTCGCGTCCGCGCCCTCGAGGCTCGTCATGCTGTCGGCATCAGGCTCTGGCTCGGGCGCGCCTTCCGGCGGCGAAGGCGGCGGCGAGTTGAACTGCTCGATCACCTCGCCGGCATCGGTGCCCGCCAGATCCATCTGGTAGAGCGCCTGCACGGCAGCCATGCGCGAAACCGTGCGCGGTTTCGGACCATCGCCGGTAGATTTCTTTCTGCGGGGAGCGCTGCTCATGATGCGCGCTGCCTGAATGTCTGCGCGAGCCAGATGAGCCGGAGGCACGCCCGCGCCGCATCGCCGCCCTTGCCCTCCGCACCGCCACGCGCGCGCGCAAGTGCCTGCGCTTCCGTGTCGACGGTCAGCACGCCGTTGCCGACGGGAATGTCGTGCTGGATCGCCGTTTCCATCAGCCAATGATTGGTGCTATTGCACACGATGTCGTAGTGCGACGTCTCTCCGCGGATCACGCAGCCGAGCACGATGGCGCCTGCATAGACGGGCTTCGCCCCGCCCGTGAACAGACCCGCCGAAACAGCCTGGCGGAATGCCTGCGGAATTTCGAGCGCACCCGGCACCGGAACACGATCGTAGCCAACGCCCGCCGCATCGAGCACCGCCCGCGCGCCGGCAACCAGCTCGTTCGTCACTTCCTGATAGTAGGGCGCCTCGATGATGAGGATGCGCGCGGAGCCACCGGAATGCAGCTCCATCTCGATACGTTTGCGATTATCGTCTTTGACCATTTCAACTACTCGATTGCCCGCGTGCCGACGATGCGCAGCCCATAGGCCTCGAGGCCGACGTACACGTCGTCCGGCGCATTGGTGAGCAGCACCATGTCGGCAACGCCGAGCTCCCTCAAAATCTGCGAGCCGACGCCGATCTCTACCTGACGGCGTCCGCGTGCAGCCTTCTCTCCCGCATCGGCCTTGGACCGGCGGCCAACCCATTCCGAAACGCTCTTCGGACCGAGATCGCGGATCAGCACGATCACGCCGCGCCCCTCGCGCTCGATGGCGCGGATGGACTTCGCGACGGCGCCATGATCCCCCGCGATGCCCAGAAGATCGCCGAGCACGTTCACGGCATGAACACGCACGAGCACAGGCCCGCCAGAGGGACTGATGTCGCCCTTCACCAGCGCCAGATGCTCGACCGGCTCGACCGTCGTCGTGAACACGCGGAGATCGAACGTGCCGCCAAGTGACGTGTCCACCTGCGTGCGCGCGACCTGCTTCACCAGCCGGTCGTGCTTCAGCCGGTAGGCGATGAGATCCTCGATGGTGCCGATCTTGAGACCGTGCCGCTGTGCGAACGGAATGAGATCCGGCATCCGCGCCATGGTGCCGTCTTCGTTCATGATCTCGCAGATCACCGCCGCCGGATAGAGACCGGCGAGACGTGCGAGATCGACGGATGCTTCCGTATGGCCCGCGCGGATCAGCACGCCGCCCTCGCGCGCGACGAGCGGAAACACATGCCCTGGCGAAACGAGATCGTTGGCGCCCTTGGTGGCATCGATCGCCGTCGCGATCGTACGCGCGCGATCATGCGCCGAGATGCCCGTCGAAACGCCTTCGCGTGCTTCGATCGATTGCGTGAAGGCCGTGCGCTCGCGCGCCGCCTTGGTCCGCACCATGAACTCGAGCCCGAGCTCCTGCGCCCTGGTCTGCATCAGCGTGAGGCAGATGAGGCCGCGGCCGTGCTTGGCCATGAAGTTGACGGCATCCGGCGTCGCCATCTGTGCGGGGATCACGAGATCGCCCTCGTTCTCGCGATGCTCCGCGTCAACGAGGATGACCATGCGCCCGTTCAGCATGTCCTCCACGATCTCCGCGGTGGACGACAGGAAGCCGGCAATTTCCGACTGCGTAATTTTACCGAGACCGGTGCTCACACCCGAAACTCCATGATCCGCGCCACATAGCGCGCAAAGAGGTCGATCTCCACGTTGACCTCGTCGCCGGGCTTTTTGCGCCCCCACGTCGTCTCGGTCAAGGTCACGGGGATCAGATTGACGCCGAAGCGGTTTCCGCTCACCTCGTTAACGGTGAGGGAGGTCCCGTCAAGTGCAATCGAGCCTTTCGGCGCCGCATAGGGCGCAAGCGCCTGGGGCAGCTCGATGAGCACGCGAATGCTCTCTCCATCGGCCCGCATGTCGATGATCTGGCCCACGCCGTCCACGTGACCCGAGACGATATGTCCGCCGAGTTCGTCGCCCGCCTTGAGGGCACGCTCCAGATTGATCCGCCGGCCCACTTGCCAGCTCCCGAGCGTGGTCTTGGACAGCGTCTCGTTGGAGACGTCGACCGTGAAGGCCGAGCCCGCGCCATCGGCCCGCAGCGTCACCACCGAAAGGCAGCAGCCGTCGCAGGCGATCGATGCGCCGAGCGCGATGCCGTCGGCCGCATACCGCGAGCGGATCGCGAAGCGTCCGCCTTCCCGGCCGATCAGCTCGCCGACGTCCGTGATAATTCCCGTAAACACTCTAACGCTCCCCGCTCATGAGCCCGGCGTCCGCACCCGGAGGACCGACATCGTGTCGGCCCCCACCCGGCGCCGCCGCGCGAGATCGAGATCTAGCCCCGGAGCGAGACGCGCGGCAAGCTCCACGGCCGGCACCTCGGCCTCGCCTGATCCCGCTTGAAACAGAACGACCTCGTCCGCGAGCTTTTCCTGCGAAAATGCTTTCCAGATTGCAGCTCCACCTTCGACGAGCAGCCGTGTGATCCCCTCGTCCGACAGCAATCCCAGCACATCGCGCGGCGCGATCCCATGACCTGAGACAGGAAGACGGAAAATCCTCGCACCCGCCGCTTCGAGCTCTCCCGCGCGTGCCGGATCGGCATCCTCACCCGCGACGATCCACAGCGGCACGCTTCGCGCCGTACGCACGAGCTTGGCGCCGGCAGACAAGCCGAGCGAGCGCGAGAGCACCACGCGGACCGGTGAGCGCTCCGCAAGCCCCGGCAGACGGCATGTAAGGTCGGGATCGTCATCGCGAACCGTCTGGCCGCCGACCAGAATGGCATCGCAAGCCGCGCGTAAATAATGCCCCTGCGCCCGCGCCTCCGGTCCCGTGACGAACAGGGCCTTCCCATCGGCGCCGCGTGGCACAGCACCCGCGGCCGACAAGGCCATCTTGAGCTGCACGAAGGGGCGCCGCTCCGTGATGCGGAGAATATGCCCCAGCGTCGCCCAGCGCGCCTCCTCGCCCCTCAAACCGGTTTCAACCGCAATGCCGGCATCCCTGAGACGCTGGATGCCGTGTCCTTTCGTGCGCGGGTCCGGATCGCCGACGCCGATGACGACGCGACGGATGCCGCCCGCAACCACGGCATCCGCGCAGGGTGGCGTCTTTCCGTGGTGCGCGCACGGCTCGAGCGTCACGTAGAGCGTGGCATCGCGGGCACGCGCTCCCGCGCGGCGCAACGCTTCCGTCTCCGCGTGTGGCCGCCCGCTTGGCTGCGTGACGCCGCGTGCAATCAGCTCACCCGTGCTCTCATCCGCGATCACCGCGCCCACCGAAGGGTTGGGCGCAGTCGTGCCGAGCCCCCGCCGCGCGAGCGTGAGCGCGATGTCCATCATGTGCTGATCGAACGGCGAAAAATCCACGGCGACTGCCTGCTGCCTAACTGCCCACTAGTGCTTCTTCGCCGCCCGATGCGCATCATCGGGGCCATCGTCGCGCGCGATCTCGCCGAGCACTTCCTGGAAATCGGCGGCCTCACGGAAATCGCGATAGACGGAAGCGAAACGCACGTAGGCCACGGGATCGAGCGCGCGAAGACCGTCCATGACGAACGTGCCGATGGTCGAGGACGGAATCTCCGTCTCACCGGTGCTTTCGAGCTGGCGCACGATTCCCGACACCATGCGGTCGATGCGCTCGCTCTCGATCGGCCGCTTCCTCAGTGCCACCTCGACAGACTTCAACAGCTTGTCGCGATCGAACGGAACCTTGCGTCCCGACCGCTTGACGACGGTCAGCTCGCGAAGCTGCACGCGCTCGAACGTGGTGAAGCGGCCGCCGCAATCCGGGCACACGCGGCGGCGGCGGATGGCGGCGTTCTCCTCCGTCGGCCGGCTGTCCTTCACCTGCGTCTCCTCGCAGGAGCAATACGGACAACGCATGTCTGGCGGTCTCCTGAAATGAAAGGCGCCGGAGCGAACCGCTCCGGCGCCTTCTTCTAGTGCAAGTCCCGCCGCATTGAAACGGCTCCTTCACATCTCCCGCTGAGAGAGACGAAAGGCGGAGATCAGTAGATCGGGAAGCGCTTGCAGAGCGCCGTGGCCTCGGCCTTGATCTTCTCCTCGACGGCGCCGTTGCCGGCTTCGCCGTTCTTGGCGAGCCCCTCCAGGACCTCGGCAATCATGCGGCCGATGTCGCGGAACTCCGCTTCGCCGAAGCCGCGGGTCGTGCCGGCCGGTGCGCCGAGACGGATGCCCGAGGTGACCATCGGCTTCTCGGGATCGAACGGAACACCGTTCTTGTTGCAGGTGATGTGCGCGCGGCCCATCGACTTCTCCGAGATGTTGCCCGTGAGCTTCTTCGGACGCAGGTCGACGAGGATGAGGTGCGTATCGGTGCCGCCCGAGACGAGCGCGAAGCCGGCGTTGACGAGAACCTCGCCCATCGCCTTAGCGTTGACGATCACCTGCTTCGCATAGGCCTTGAACTCCGGCGTCAGGATCTCGCCGAACGCCACAGCCTTGCCGGCGATGACATGCATCAGCGGACCGCCCTGGATGCCGGGGAAGATGGCCGAGTTGACCTTCTTCGCGATGTCCTCGTCGTTGGTGAGGATCATGCCACCGCGCGGACCGCGCAGCGTCTTGTGGGTGGTCGTGGTGACGACGTGAGCGTGCGGGAACGGCGAGGGATGCTCACCGGCAGCGACGAGGCCCGCGAAGTGCGCCATGTCCACCATGAGGTGCGCGCCGACCTCGTCCGCGATCGAGCGGAACGCGGCGAAGTCGAACTGGCGCGGATAGGCGGAGCCGCCCGCGATGATGATGCGCGGCTTCTCGGCCTTGGCGATCTCGCGCACCTTGTTCATGTCGATGCGGTGCGTTTCGGGCTCGACCTGATAGTGCACCGCCTTGAACCACTTGCCCGACTGGTTGACCGTCGCGCCGTGCGTGAGGTGGCCGCCGTGAGCCAGGTTGAGGCCGAGGATGGTGTCACCCGGCTTGGCGAGCGCGTTGAACACGCCCTGGTTGGCCTGCGAGCCGGAGTTCGGCTGCACGTTCGCGAAGCCGCAGCCGAAGATCTTCTTGGCGCGCTCAATCGCCAGGTCCTCGACGATGTCCACGTACTGGCAGCCGCCATAGTAGCGCTTGCCCGGATAGCCTTCGGCGTACTTGTTGGTCAGCACGCTGCCCGCGGCCTCGAGCACCGCCTTGGAGACGATGTTCTCGGAGGCGATGAGCTCGATCTCGTGCTGCTGGCGCCCCAGCTCCTTGTCGATCGCCGACGCGACTTCCGGATCGGTCTCGGCAAGATGAGATTTGAAGAAGCGGGCGGTGTTCGACATGACGTTTCCTCGTGGTGTCGGCTGAGATTTTGATGGGGAGGGTGGCGATAGCACTGAATTCATTTACGAAATCGGAGAACCGTTGCAGCCAGCTCCTTGTATGACGAAAGTACAATGGTGCCACGGCAAACGCTCGCGAATGCCCTTACCATGCGTCAAGCGAAAGCAACAAGGAAGTCTCCGTCGCACCCACCGGCGATGTGCAGCGCAACAGGGATTTCTGTGAAGATCTTCGCAAGATAGGCAAAAGCAAACGGGCGGCGACAAAGCTGCCACCGCCCGCAAGCCATGAAAAAATATTTACTCGGCAGCAAGCTTGCCCGTCTTGCCCACGGCTGCAGGGCACGCGGCCCAAAGCATGCGCAGGGCTTCCGTAAGCTCGTCCATCTGCGCATCGGTGTGATGCGGGCCGGGCGTAAGGCGAATGCGCTCCGTTCCGCGCGGAACGGTCGGATAGTTGATCGGCTGCACGTAGATGCCATGCGTCTCGAGAAGACGGTCGGTCACCTCTTTGCAGTGAACCGGGTCGCCGATAAGCACGGGCACGATATGGCTCTGGTTCTGGAACACCGGGAGCCCCGCGGCCAGAAGGCGGGTCTTGAGCGCCTTCGCGCGCTCCTGGTGACGGGCCCGCTCGAGCGAGCTGCTCTTGAGATGCCGGATGCTGGCGAGTGCGCCGGCCGCGATGGCCGGAGCCAGCGAAGTGGTGAAGATGAAGCCGGGTGCGAACGAGCGGATCGCATCGCAGAGATCCCGCGTGCCGGCGATATAGCCGCCCATCACGCCGAAGCCCTTGGCCAGCGTGCCGTTGACGATGTCGACGCGGTGCATGACGTTGTCACGCTCCGCGATGCCGCCGCCGCGCGGGCCGTACATGCCGACGGCGTGCACCTCGTCGAGATAGGTCAGCGCGCCGTATTTCTCGGCGAGATCGCAGATCGCACCGATCGGAGCGATGTGGCCGTCCATTGAATACACGCTCTCGAAAGCGATGATCTTCGGCGTGCCGGCCGGAACCTGTTTCAGCTTTGCTTCGAGATCGGCCACGTCGTTGTGGCGGAAGATGCGCTTCTCGCTGCCGCCGTGACGGATGCCTTCGATCATCGAAGCGTGATTCTTTTCGTCGGAGAAGATCACGCAGCCCGGCAGCAGCTTGGCCAGCGTCGAGAGCGCGGCCTCGTTGGCGACGTAGGCCGAGGTGAACAGCAGCGCCTGCTCCTTGCCATGGAGATCGGCGATCTCATGCTCGAGCTCGACGTGATAATGGGTGGTACCGGAGATGTTGCGTGTGCCGCCCGAACCGGCGCCGACCGAGTCGATCGCCTCGTGCATGGCCGCCACCACCTTGGGGTGCTGGCCCATGCCGAGATAGTCGTTGGAGCACCACACGACGATCGGCTTGGTGCCCGCGCTCGTCACATGTTCAGCAGCAGGAAACGCACCTCGGCGGCGCTTCACATCGGCGAAAACCCGGTAGCGACCTTCCCGCCTGATCGCATCGAGTGATGCCTTGAAGTGCCTCGCATAGTCCACCATCGACGTTTCCTCGAACCTTTGTTCGTCAGAACTGCCGCTGTATGTAACGGCAGACTGCCTTTTAGGCTAGCATCCCTCGGATAGTGTTACATTGCAACCGTTCTAATGTCGCGGCAACCCCAGCTTTTTCGGCTGTTCGGGGAAACAATGGGCCGGGATTTGGAGCCCCGTCGCCCCCCTGGGAAACCATAAGCGTGCCGTGCATCCTGATTGAGGCATGGCAGGCTCGATCGCATTGACATCGGTCAAGTTGCTCAGCCCCATCGGCCTCGCGGCGAACAGGTCGCACCCGTGAGAGCCCGCTTCTCAATAGGAAGTCGCGATCTCCGCCACGCCGTCCCGGCTATAGAGATCGCGGCGGAACTGGATGACCCCGTCCTCGGTCGCCCAGGCGGTGATGTACACGAAATGCAGCGGCACGGGAGTAGCGAGGCGCACATCCTTGCGCTCGCCGGTCTGCTTCATCGCAGCGATCTTGTCCTCGTCCCAGCCGTCGTTCTGTCCGAGCAGCCAGTAAGCGAGCCGCTCGATGTTGTGGACGCGAATGCATCCCGAGCTTGCTGCTCGGAAATTGCGGCCGAACAGACCCTCCGATGGACTGTCGTGCATGTAGACCGACTCGCCTGAGGCGAAGTTGATCTTCACGAACCCGAGCGGGTTGTCCTTTCCGGGCGGCTGCCGGTACGAGTACGACTTCGGTGCCGACGAGTTCCAGTCGATCTTCTCCGGATCGACCTTCTTGCCGTTCCCGTCGTAGGCCTCGATGCCCGTTTTGACGAGCACGTTCTTGCCCTCGGCCTGCATCTCGCGGCCCTGGGGAATGAGATCCTTCTGGATCACCGTCGGCGGAAGGCGCCAGATCGGATTGAAATTCATCTCCGTGATCGTCGAGCGCAGGAGCGGCGTCGGCCGGTCCACCTTGCCGACGACGCCAGTGTGGCGCGTGATCACGCGATTGAGCGCAACGGCTTCCACCTGCGCGGCCGGAATGTTGACCACGACATACTTGCGCTGCGGCTTGACCACCTGGGTCAGCTCCGCGAGCCGCTTGAGGTTGGTCTCGAGCTGCTTGAGCCTGTCCTCGGCCGAAACGTTGAGCGCGGCGATCGTCGGCTTGTCGAGCCGGCCGTTTGGCGTAAGTCCATTCGTTGCCTGATAGGCCTTGAGCGCCTCCACCAGCTTTCCGTCGAGCGTCTCGCCGCCAGCCTGATCCGCGGGCAACTCGCCGGAGACGATCAGGCGGTCACGCAGCTCCACGATCGCAAAATGCTGCTCGTCCGGCTTGACCACGGCATCGGGCACAGGCTTCCACCCGCCTGCCGCAACGATCTCCTTGTAGCGCGCGATAGCGGCTTTGGTGGCCTCGATGTTGGCTGGGGAGAGAGTGGGAAGGCCCGCGGGCGGATTGCGCTCGAACTCCTTCAGCGCTTCACGCTCCGTCGTCGGATCGCTCGCACTGCTCCCGCTTCCGCTCACGGGTCCGAACGAGAGCCAGTTGTCGTTGGCACGAGCAGGTGCGGTCAAAGATGCGGCCGCCAAAGCTCCGAGCATCAATCCCGTGCCGAGCTTGAACGATATCGCCATGGAGCCCCCCGCCAGAAATCGCCCATCTCCTGTTGCGTGGGCGCCGCCTTCAGCACATCGACTCGACCGTGCGCAAACCTGCCTGTGCCGGAAAGCACGCGCCATCGACCCCGACCTGCGCATGCTTTGATACGGAAACAGGATAACGCCGTTTTGCCGGGACAATTACATGATCCGGACCGGACAAAAAGCCCCCGGCGCCGGGCTGCATTCGACGTGGTGCGGGCCTGCCACAAGTAGGAACCCCTACCCGCCCGGGACGTCCGCCGTCTGAGTGCTAGGCCGGAAATCCAGCCGTCCCCAGAGTCCCTCACCCCCAGGTCACGATGCAGGGGGCTCTTATCCTTGATAAATCCCCACGGAGGGCCGCGCCACCGCGGAGCCGCCCGCACAAGCGCCTACCCATTTTCTGCAGGTCGAGCCCGGGCACCTCTACATCCGCACGAACACCTCTGGAATGTGGACATCGCCCCGGATCCAGCTGTGATCCGATCGGGCTGCGCCACGCCGCCCGGTCCATCACCGCCCCGCGATTCGGTTGCGCGCCGCTCCGCAAACGACAAAGGGGCACGCCCCCGCGCACCCCCTTGCCACCGATCCAGCACGTGCCCGCCCCAAGGCACGCGTCGTGAGACTAGAGGCGGAAACGGATCTGATCCGTCCAGAACCTCTCGAGGCGGCCCAGCGCCTTGTTGAGGCCCTTGAGCTCCTCGCCCGAAACCTGCGCCACCGTCTCGACCGAGCCGAGCTGGCGCTGATAGAGGCGATGAACCACTTCCGAGGCCTGGCGGCCCTTTGCCGAAAGCGAGACGCGCACGCTGCGCTTGTCGCTCTCGCTGCGCTCGTAGTCTATGTAGCCCATCTCGACGAGCTTCTTGAGATTGTACGAGACGTTCGAGCCCATGTAGTAGCCGCGGCTCTTGAGCTCGCCGGCTGTCAGCTCGTTATCGCCCATATTGTACAGAAGGAGCGCCTGCACGGCGTTGAGGTCCGAGCTGCCGTTGCGGTCAAACTCGTCCTTGATGACATCGAGCAGCAAGCGATGCAGTCTCTCGATGAGATGGAGGCTCTGAACGTACTCCGAACGAAGAGTAGGATCCTGATCCACGGGCGCTCGCTGGCGCCCCGCGTTGAGTGCGGTGCTCATATTACCCTGCCTTACTAACCTGTTTGACGCGACCGGTTTTCCGGTTCTCAGTGCAGGCTAAGCGAGACCGATAAAAATTAGCTCAATTGATGCGGTAAATAGCAGGTAAATCTCAGCCTCAACACGAGGCGACGTCTATGCGGATCACAGCGACAAGCTTCGCCGTCACCCCGACGGAGGTCGGGGTCGAGACAGGTGGGGGCATAGCCGGCGTCAAGGGGCTGAATCTACGGAACGCGCTTTCACGCGCGCGCCTTCTGCATGTCCTCGCGCGTCGGCAATGCAAGATCCCGCGCACCGAGCGGCGCGAAGTACGCCGCCACCATGGCATCCGTTACGTCCTCGATCCGCGCCGGAGTCCAGCGCGGCGCTCCGTCCTTGTCGATCAGCGCTGCACGCACGCCCTCGTAGAAATCGCCGTTGGCTTCGAGAAAACGCGTCGCGATCCGATAGTCGGCCCGGAGCGTCTCCCTGAGATCGCGCGCCTTGCTGTCGCGGATATGCCGGTGCGTGACCTTGAGCGCGAGCGGCGAGCGATGGCGGAGATTGGCGACAAGCTCTCCCGCCCAATCGCGATGAACGCCCTGCACGGCTTCGAGGCGCGCCACGATCTCCTCGACGCTCGGCGCCGAGAAGCAGCGGTCGATCAACTCGCGATAGGGCAAAAGCGCGCCCTCACCAGGATCCTTGTGCCGCTCGTCCAGCACCGTATCGACCGGCCAGGTATCCGCGAGCGCCGCCTTGATCGCCTCGAACTCCGCCTGATCGATGCAGTGCGTTACGAGGCCCAGCGCATAGGCGTCCGCCCGCCCGATGCTGCGGCCCGTGAGGCCGAGATAGATGCCCACATGATCCGGCAGGCGCGCGAACACATGGCACACGCCCACGTCCGGAAAGAGCCCGATCAGCGTCTCCGGCATGGCGAAGGAATAGCCCTCCCCCGCAACGCGGTGGGTGCCGTACTGCGAGATCCCCACGCCGCCGCCCATCACCATGCCGTTGATCAAGGGCACCGTGGGCTTCGAAAAGCACTCGCACTGCCAGTTGAGCGAGTATTCGTCGGCGAACGTCTTGAGCCCTGCCTCCATCTCCGCGCGTGCAAGCCCGATCACCTCGCGCACGTCGGAGCCGGACGAGAACGCACGCGGGCTTTCCGACTGGATCGCCACCGCATAGACTTGCGGATCGCGCGCTGCCGCCCACAGCCGTTCTGATAGCTTGGTCCGCATATGCTGTGTCAGCGCGTTGAGCGCCTTGGGACGTGCCAAGGTCACGAGCGCAAGCGAGCCCGTGATTTCGACTTTCAGCGTCTCGTCTGCCGTCTCGGCCATTCCCTCGCCCCGCAGTGAAGCACCCGTTGCCGCACCCAAGCGGCACAAACCCAAAAAATGCGCTCTGCGCCCTACCAAAACGTCCCTGGTCTGCCAATGTGATAAGTGGGGACAGTCGCCTTGTTGAGCCACAATTTGCGGCTATACAGGCTTCCTCGTTGAGATGAAACTGGCTGCATGATTCGCAGCGCGACTTCGCGGCTCGATGCGGAGTCTGGAAATTTCCCGCACGCCTGCAGGTGTTAAAGCTCGCCCGCAGGCATCCGAAGAGCCTCAAGGACGCGCCAATGATGCGGTTTCGGCACGCCGTTGCGATCTTCTCTCTGTGTAGCGCTGGCGCGGCCGTGGCGAACGCGGCCGATCGCTCTATTTCGGGCACTGTGACCAACGCCTTCGAGACGATCGTCATCGACGCCAAGACCGCGGCTGCGAAAGCGACGTCGGCCGCAAAAGACGCGCTCGCGCCGGACAAAACCACGCGTAGCAAAAAGGCGCGCAAGGACGGCGAGAAGACGGACACCGCCGGAGCGGACGGCAAATCCTCGAAGTCCGCCGGCAAGAAAAACGCCACCAACGACGACACCAAGCAGGCAGCGGAACCGGCGAAGCAGGACGGCACGCCCGCGGACGCCAACAAAGCCGCAACCGACGGCAAGGGCGCCGCGACAACGGCCAATGGCATCAAGGCGGGCGAGCAGCCTGCCGGAAAAGCGGCCGAGGCCGCGCCCAAGAAGCCTCTGATCGCCACCGAATGGCCCGCCGTCGATGTCGAACTGGCCCGCGCCCGCTGCACCCAGCTCCTCAAGGGCGTCGATGCAGTCACCGTCCCCGAAGCGCCCTTCCGCAAGGGCGACTGCGGAACCATGGCTCCCGTGCGCCTCATCTCCATCGGCAAGAACCCGGAGGTCTCGCTTTCACCTCCAGCCGTCGTCACCTGCGACATGGTCGTGGCACTCACCAAATGGATGAAGGACGAGGTCCAGCCCCTCGCCCGCCGCCATCTCGGATCGGAAGTGATCCGCATGGAATCGATGAGCGACTATTCCTGCCGCATGGCCTACGGCCGCATCGGCAACAAGCTCTCCGAGCATGGCAAAGCCAACGCGCTCGACATTCGCGGCTTCACCACGCGCAAAGGCGATCACGCCGTCGTGCTGGCCGACTGGGGCCAGACCAAGCGCGACGTGGAGAAGCAGATCGCCGCGGCGAAGGCGGCCGCAGCCAAGGCGGAAGCCGTGAAGCTCGCCGCCGAGAAGGCGAGCAAGGAGCGCGCCGAAGCGGCCGAGGTCGCGGCCAAGTCCGAGACCACCAACTCGCCGCTTCCGAGAAAGACGCTTATCGAAGGCTTGCCCACCAAGCATCTCGATCCCTCGCTCGCGCTCCCCGCCTCCGTCTCGAAGGAAGGCTTCGGCATGGCCCCGACGCGTCTGGGCGGCCCGAAGAACGCGGTCGAGACCAAGGTCGAGATCAGGCCCATCGAGGATAAGAAACAGAAGGGCGCCAAGAAGGACGCGGCCAAGAAAAAGCAAGGGAACGCCGAGCCGGAGACCACCGCATCGCTCCCGCCGCCCGGCGCCGAGGACCAACCGGCAGTCGCCCCGGCCCCCAAGACGCCCACCAGCAAGTTCCTGCACGAAGCTCACGCCGCCGGCTGCCGCATCTTCGGCACCACTCTCGGTCCCGAGGCCAACGAAGCGCACCGCAACCATTTCCACGTGGACATGGCCGAACGCAAAGTCCGCAAGATCTGCGATTAGCGGGTGCCCGTCCTTAACCGACGGTCTCCCGGGCGCGCCGGTTTACTGATCGCCATTTCGCCCCCTTGCGCGCCGCCCCGCAAGGCGGGATGGTCGCGCCACACTGCCGAAGCGCGCCCGCGTAACGGCTCCAATCTCCGAGGCTTCCGCGTGACCCGTTCCAAAGCACCTTCCGAGCCGACCGCAACTTCTACTCAATCGCTTCCCGCCGCCAGCTATCCGGCCGTCCGGATGCGGCGCAACCGCCGGTCTGGCTGGTCACGCCGCCTCGTCGCCGAGAGCACGCTGAGCCCGGCCGATCTCATCTGGCCCTTGTTCGTGATCGAAGGCGAAGCCAGGCGCGAGCCAGTCGCCTCGATGCCCGGCGTCGAACGCCTCTCCGTCGATCTCGTGGTGGAAGCCGCCCGGACAGCCGCCGGGCTCGGCATTCCCGCCATCGCGCTTTTTCCCAACACCGATGTGAAGCTGCGCACCGACGACGCACGCGAAGCCTTCAACGCCGATAACCTCGTCTGCCGCGCGACGCGGGCCGTGAAGAATGCCGGCATCGACATCGGCATCATTCTCGACGTGGCCCTCGATCCCTATACGATCCACGGCCACGATGGTCTCCTGATCGGCAGCGAGATCGCCAACGACGAGACTGTGGAAGCGCTCATCCGTCAGTCCCTGATTCAGGTCGAGGCGGGCGCCGACATCCTCGCTCCGTCCGACATGATGGACGGCCGCATTGGCGCCATCCGCCAGGCGCTCGAGAGCAACGGCCACCGCAACACGCAGATCATGTCGTATGCCGCGAAGTATGCGAGCGCCTTTTACGGCCCCTTCCGCGATGCCGTCGGCTCAGGAGGTCTCCTCAAGGGCGACAAGCGCACCTACCAGATGGACGCCGCCAACAGCGACGAAGCCATCCGCGAGGTCGCGCTCGATCTCGCCGAAGGCGCGGACATGGTGATGGTGAAGCCTGGCATGCCCTACCTAGACATCGTGAGGCGCGTGTCCGAGACGTTCAAGGTGCCGACCTTCGCCTATCAGGTGTCGGGCGAGTACGCGATGATCATGGCCGCGGCGGAGAAAGGCTATCTCGACGAGGAGAAGGCCATCCTGGAGAGCCTCATGGCCTTCAAACGCGCGGGCGCATCAGGCGTGTTCACCTATTTTGCCCCGCGCGTCGCGAAGCTTCTGCAGGCGCGCGCAGGCTGAGCACAAGCTCCGGAGCGTTTTCCGACGAAGTGGAGGCCGGTCCGTCGTAAGAAAATGCGACCAGCCAAATACCTAGAGCGTGCGAGCCGAGAGAATTGGATTGCACACTTTAGAAATCCACGTCTCCGCCGAGCGCGCCGTTCGCGCGCCAGGAGAACGGGTGCCCGACGATCTTGCGATAGAGCCACGGCGCCAACGGCAGCACGGCCCAGCCGACGAGATTGGCCACCGCCGCGCCGACCTGCAGCGGACCGAACTCCGCTTCGAGCGCCAGCAAGGCCAGCAGCAGAACGGACAGAACGGCCATAGCGGCCGAAAGTCCGATGTAGAGAACCATGAACGTCGCGTCGTAGGCGATCGAACGGTTATCGGTCATTGGAGGCTCCGATGTCTCGAATGACAACCTGAGTGCATCCGCAGAACGGAGCACCGCGAAATCAGAAGCGCAGCATCGGCGCCCACGCTAACGAGCCTCCGCGGATTCTGCCGTTCCACCAGGAACAGATGTGCAAAATCCACGTCGCTCGCAGCGAATTTGATTGCACAAAGAATGATGTAGGACAAAGATTCGCGATACCCCAAACCGCAATTGAACCGCGCTGGCGCTGCACTTAGCGGCGCATGTGAGTCATGATCGACACAGCTCGCGTCTCTGGGAGCAGATCGAGAGAAGAAAGGCGCACGCCGCAGTCAAAAAAAAACGTCACCCCGATGAAGATCGGGGCCCAGACATGTCTCGAGCAGGGCACGTTTCATCCCAGGGCCGCGTGTCTCATCCTCCACCAACTCCATGGCCGGGCTCGACCCGGACATCCAGGGGGCGCGTCCTCCGCGTTCCGGCAAGCTGCCTCGGATGGCTGAGTTTTGGGGTCGGCAAAATCCGCTGCAGTAACGTCATGCCGGCGAAGGCCGGCACCCACGACACGTTTCGAACGGGATGCGCTTCCGGTTCGTTGAACCCGCGGAGGCTCGCGTGGATCCCGACCTGCGTCGGGATGACGTTAGGTTTGGCGGATCCGGGTTGAACCCAATCCTCAGGCTATCAATTGGAATGACACCGAGGTTTCGGTGGTTCGTGTCCACATAACTAACGTCTCGCCGGCGTCGCGGCGAAGCCGTGCTCCAGATACGGCTGAAGCTAGCGCCGCACGCGACGGCGCTGCATGTCGGCGGGCTCTTCCTCGGGGCCGAGCGAGTCGATCTCGCCTTGTGGAATGTCGGCTCCCACCGCAGGCGGCGCCTGCTGCGCAACCGCGTTGCGCGGCTTCTGGCAGTCGGTCAGCCACACGTCGAACACCGGATGCTCGACGGCGTTGAGCCCCGGGCTCTGCGCGAACATCCAGCCCGAGAAGATCCGCTTCTCCTTCCCGTCGAGCTGCACCTCGTCGACCTCGACGAACGAGGTGGTCTTCGGCTGCTCCGTGGCCGGGCGCGAGTAGCAGACCCGCGGCGTCACCTTGAGCGCGCCAAACTGCACCGTCTCGTTGATCGGCACTTCCAGCGTCTTGATGGTCGCCGTCACTTTGTCGAGGGCCGAAAACACGGCAAGGCGATTATCGAGCCGTTCAGCCGCCCCGGCCGCGATGCCGCCCGCCCCGATCGCGAGCAGCGCCGAGAGAGCGCACGCGCCTGCGCGAACTGCTCCCGTCGTGCTGAGGCTGGAATCTGGCCGCCGGCCGGTCATGCGAGCTTCGTCCTGTTTCGTGTCTGGCGCGGACTGGTCCGCTCTGGGGCGCGCAATCCCGCGCCTCCACTCATCTGCGACGCAACGATGGCGCGCACAAGGCTTACCGCCCGCATTGGATGGCGGGCGCGAGCGCAGATCGCCTCACTCGGGGCGCCAGGGCTTGTAGTCGCCGGTAGCCCGGGCCCGATGCCCCGTGCCGAGAATCGAACCGGCCGGCCGATAGGCCCCAGGCGTCCCGGTCATGTTGGGTTGATGCGGCTTCTCCCAGGGCTTCGGCGTATAGCGGTCCTCGGTAGGAGGCGTATCGACGGTATAATGCAGCCAGCCATGCCACTCCGGCGGCACCTTCGACGGGTCGGCGAGCTTGGTGTACGTCACCCAGCGCCGCAGCCGGCCGAGCGGGCCTTCGGGCCCCACGCCCTTGAGCTGCTCATAATAGCGGTTGCCGAACGAGTCGCTGCCCACATACCTGCCCTGCCGGGCGATCGTCAGCCGCGTGCCCCAGGTATTGCCGCCCCACCAGCTGAAGATCTCGCTGAAAATCCCCATTCCAAATCGCCTCCGCGCTGTATGTCACCGGATTAGCGCGTGAGCCGCGGGAGCGCCAGTGCGCATTCTCTCTCGCACCACCCGCCGGCCCTGAACGCTGCCCGCCGAAAAAGCCACTATCACCTCCCGCGACCGGGTCCCTTGACGGAGGTCGCCCCGCGCAAGTTGCTGACACAGCTTTTGCGGCAGATTTACAACAGACTCCCTGATACCCGTCTGAACCCGACTCGGATTATCGTTTGATCAGCGTTCGGCGATGCCAGGTTTTTGGGCTTTTACACACGCCTGTTTTTCAGGCATCCGGCTCCAAGCCCGCATTTTCCGGCCATCTCGGCTGTCAATCCCCAACTTGCCAACAGCCACTAGATATAGTCGCAGTTGCCGCTGCGACCACAAAATCTAGTTCTCTCCATTTGTTTCCCGCGCCCCGAATCGCATACGGTCTTGCCATGCCGCCGCCACGTTTCACTCGGCCGCGGCAGTCGCTCTCCACGTTTCGTTTCTTGGCGTTCCCCACAATCCGAGCACCCATTCTCGGCCGTCGCGCTTCATGTGTCGCAGCGGCCGCGGGGGAAGTGTGTGCCGGCTTCTGAGGACGCCGAGACGTGTGGATGAGGACACACGACGAGGTTCAAGGGCCGACGGCACAAGGGGGAACTATGAAAATTACGCGGCGCTTCACTCAGGCTGGAAAGTCTCCCTACGAGACGATCGAATTCCGCCGCGCCACATCCGAGATCAAGAACCCCGACGGCTCCGTCGTCTTCCGTCTCGAAGGCTTCGAGGTGCCCGAGGATTGGAGCCAGGTCGCCGCCGACATCCTCGCTCAGAAGTATTTCCGCAAGGCCGGCGTGCCCCGCCGCCTGAAAAAGGTCGAAGAGACGCAAATCCCGTCTTGGCTCTGGCGCTCTGTCCCCGACGAGCGCGCGCTCGCTGTCCTCCCCGAGAAGGAGCGCTTCGGCGGCGAGACCGACGCCCGCCAGGTTTTCGATCGTCTCGCCGGCACCTGGACCTACTGGGGCTGGAAGGGCGGCTACTTCACCACCGAGGACGACGCCCGCGCCTTCTACGACGAGCACCGCTACATGCTCGCCCGCCAGATGGGCGCGCCGAACTCGCCGCAGTGGTTCAACACCGGCCTGCACTGGGCTTATGGCATCGACGGCCCGAGCCAGGGTCACTTCTACGTGGACTTCGAGACCGGCAAGCTCACCGTCTCAGCCTCTTCTTATGAGCACCCCCAGCCGCACGCCTGCTTCATCCAGTCCGTGAACGACGATCTCGTGAACGAGAACGGCATCATGGACCTTTGGGTGCGCGAGGCGCGCCTCTTCAAGTACGGCTCGGGCACCGGCTCCAACTTCTCGAGCCTGCGCGGCGCGAACGAGAAGCTGTCGGGTGGCGGTCGCTCGTCGGGCCTCATGAGCTTCCTCAAGATCGGCGATCGCGCCGCCGGCGCCATCAAGTCGGGCGGCACCACGCGCCGCGCCGCCAAGATGGTTGTGGTCGACGTCGATCATCCGGACATCGAGGAGTACATCGGCTGGAAGGTGCGCGAGGAGCAGAAGGTCGCCGCCCTCGTCACCGGCTCGCGCATCTGCCAGAAGCGCCTCAAGGCAATCATGAAGGCGTGCGTCAACTGCGAGCGCGAGAGCGGCGCGGTGGACGGCAGCCACGATGAGCGTTGCTTCGACCCCGCCAAGAACCCGGCCTTGAAGCGCGCCATCAAGGAAGCACGCCGCGACGACGTGCCGATGAACTACGTCCTGCGCGTCATCCAGTTCGCGCGCCAGGGCTACAAGGACATCGAGTTCGACATCTACGATACCGATTGGGACAGCGAGGCCTACCTCACCGTCTCCGGCCAGAACTCCAACAACTCGGTGCGCGTCACCGACGAGTTCCTGCGCGCCGTCGAGGGTGACGGCACCTGGAACCTGACCTCACGCACCACCAACAAAACGGTGAAGACGATCCGCGCCCGCGATCTCTGGGAGCAGATTGGCCACGCCGCCTGGGCCTCCGCCGATCCGGGCATTCAGTTCCACACCACCATCAACGACTGGCACACCTGCCCGCAGTCGGGACCGATCCGCGCGTCGAACCCGTGCTCCGAGTACATGTTCCTCGACGACACGGCCTGCAACCTGGCGTCGCTGAACCTGCTCACCTACCGCAAGGCCGACAAGAGCTTCGACATCGAAGCCTTCGAGCACGCCTGCCGCCTCTGGACCATCGTGCTCGAGGTCTCGGTGCTGATGGCGCAGTTCCCCTCGCGCCAGATCGCGGAGCTCTCCTATCGCTACCGCACGCTGGGTCTCGGCTTCGCCAACATCGGCGGCCTGCTCATGGCCTCCGGCATCCCCTACGACTCGGCGGCCGGCCGCGCGATCTGCGGCGCCATCTCGGCGCTGATGACCGGCATCTCCTACGCCACCTCGGCCGAGATGGCGGGCGAGCTGGGTCCGTTCCCAGGCTTCGAGCCGAACCGCACCGACATGCTGCGCGTGATGCGCAACCATCGCCGCGCGGCTTACGGCCATAGCGAAGGCTACGAGCAGCTCTCCATCGCACCGGTGCCGCTCGATGCCGGCAACTGCCCCGAGCAGCCGCTCGTCGAAGCTGCCCGTAACGCCTGGGATCTCGCCATCGACCTTGGCGAGAAGTGGGGCTACCGCAACGCGCAGGCAACGGTGATCGCGCCGACCGGCACCATCGGCCTGGTCATGGACTGCGACACCACGGGCATCGAGCCGGACTTCGCTCTTGTGAAGTTCAAGAAGCTCGCAGGCGGCGGATACTTCAAGATCATCAACCGCGCGGTTCCCGAGGCCCTGCGTGCCCTCGGCTACCGTGAGAGCGAGATCGCGGAGATCGCAGCCTACGCGGTCGGCCACGGCTCGCTGGCGCAGGCGCCTGCCATCAACCATGGCTCGCTCGCGGCCCGCGGCTTCACGCCGGAGGCCATCAAGAAGATCGAGGCGGGCCTCGGCACCGCCTTCGACATCAAGTTCGTGTTCAACCGCTGGACGCTCGGCGACGACTTCCTCACCGGCACGCTGAACGTTCCGGCGGCGAAGCTCGACGAGCCGTCCTTCGATCTCCTGGCCTACCTTGGGTTCTCCAAGAAGGACATCGAGGCGGCGAACGAGCACGTCTGCGGCGCGATGACCCTGGAAGGCGCTCCGTACGTCAAGCCCGAGCACCTCCCGGTGTTCGATTGCGCTAGCCCCTGCGGCCGCAAGGGCAAACGCTACCTCTCGGTCGACAGCCACATCCACATGATGGCGGCCTCGCAGCCCTTCATCTCGGGTGCGATCTCGAAGACCATCAACATGCCGAACGAGGCGACGGTTGAGGACTGCAAGGCGAGCTACCAGCTCTCCTGGCGTCTCGCGCTCAAGGCCAACGCGCTCTATCGCGACGGCTCCAAGCTCTCGCAGCCTCTCAACGCGCAGGTGCTGGGCGACGATGTCGACGAGCAGGACGACGCTGCCGAGCAGATGACCGCGGACAAGCCGCAGGTTCAGCGCATCATGGCCGCGGCCGAGAAGCTCGCGAAGCGCGTCACCGAGCTCGAGAGCGAGCTGAAGTTCGCGAACGACCGCGCGAACGTCCGCGAGCGGGCCAAGATGCCGGGCCGCCGCAAGGGCTACACCCAGAAGGCCTCCGTCGGCGGCCACAAGGTGTACCTGCGCACCGGCGAGTACGATGACGGCGCGCTCGGCGAGATTTTCATCGACATGCACAAGGAGGGCGCCGCCTTCCGCTCGTTGATGAACAACTTCGCCATCGCCATCTCGCTCGGTCTGCAGTACGGCGTGCCGCTTGAGGAGTATGTGGAGGCCTTCACCTTCACGCGCTTCGAGCCCGCGGGCCTCGTGCAGGGCAACGAGACCATCAAGAACGCCACCTCCATCCTCGACTACATCTTCCGCGAGCTTGCGGTCTCCTATCTGGGACGCAACGACCTCGCACACGTCGATCCGCGCGAGATCGTGGGCGAGACCGGCCTCGGCTCCTCCGACGAGGAGACCGACGAACAGCTCGACCTCGACCTGCCGGAGAGCGTGACCAAGGTCGTGTCGAAGGGCTTCATGCGCGGCAACTTGCGCCTCGCCTCGGGCGGACGCGGCCATCACCACGAGACCGAGACGTCGCTCTCGTCGCTCCAGCGTGATCTCGCCCCCTCCTATCCGATCTCGGAAGGTGCGACCGCGCTCTATGCCTCGGAGGGCGCCACGGCGCTCAAGTCCGACACGGAGGTGATGTTCCACCGCACGACGGTTTCCGAGACGAAGGTCGTGAAGGCCCGCACCACATCCGATCGCGTCGCCGAGGCGCGCCTCAGAGGCTACGAGGGCGTCTCGTGCCCCGAGTGCGCGAACTTCACGATGGTGCGAAACGGCACCTGCCTGAAATGTGACACCTGCGGCTCGACGAGCGGCTGCTCGTGACGAATGACGAGGGCGGGTCCAAAAGGTCCCGCCCTTTTTTCGTTTCAATAAGAAAAGCCGGCCGAGGGAAGGAACACAGAGGACATCGCAACACGAACACCGAGAGGCCTGCCTTGACGCCTGCCACTCCTTTCGAGCTTCTCGAGCTCCCCGATGGCCGCTGGTACGTGGCCCGGCCCGCCGCGATGGCCGGCATGACCCTCGTCGCAGGCTCGTTCGCCAGATTGGAGACCGCGGGAGAGGACACATCAGCGCCAGCGCAGCCTTACGCCGATCCCGTGGGCGTCTACGCCTCCAGAGACGAGGCAGAGCGCGCGATCGTCCGCTCCGCGCCGGCACCCGGCGGCCCGCTCGCTCCCTTCGCGCAATGGATGTGTCGCGATTGAAAGGCTGACTTTTGGCAGCAAATAAAGGTGCATAGCCAATTGCGCCGCTATTCCCCGTTCCCCACATAATCCACAACCGGCAGACGCCCGCGCCTGTGGATCGGGCCATCGCGCAACAGACAGTGACGGCAAAAAGCGCAAGATGGCCAAAGGCGTGCGGGGCACGTCAGGCGTTCGACCGCATGTCTTCGTGACGGCGGCCTGCGCAGGAAGGCTCCGAATACGCTGACGGTCATGACCACCGCTTCGGACCCCATCAGCCTGAAGCGTCGATCATCGGCCGTACTGCAGACGTAGAAACTCACTGTGCAGCGCACAGACGGTTTGTCGAAACGCAAAGCCGTCCTGGGCGTCCAAGCGTTACGTTGAGGAGAAAGCCGGAGAAGAAGCAGAAAGACGCAAACGAGGTCGACCGTGACCACATACATTCCCAGGCTCGCACGGATCACATCCGGAACAGGCGCGGGAAGGAAGCGCCCGCCGCACCCCGAAGACGGCCAAGTCTTCGAGGAGAGGCCCAACGACCCGGTCATACTTCGCACCCTCGCGCGTCTCACCCCTCGGATCCGCACGCAGCTCGGCATAGGCACGGCGTTCTCGGACGACGCGCTCCTGGCGAGCATCGTCTCCATCGCGCGCCATCCCTCGCATGAGGAACGGTGGCACGCGGCGGAAGCCTCCACGCTCGCTCAGTATCTCGCGAGTACTGGCACGGACGTCGAGCGCGCCCTGGTTACGCTCCTGTCCATGTTGCCGAAACCTTAGACCAGAGTGCGCTTTCCGCATGTGAGTATGGAAAGCGCGCGACACCCAACCGGCCCGAATCGGTTCAGTATCGGCCCGGACGTGCAAGTTACTGAATTCAACTACACTGAGACGCCCTTCAAGACCCGCCTGCCTCGTATCGCGTTCCAAAGAGGTAAGTTCTTGGCCCGGCCTCAAAAAGCGATACGGAGCTTTTCATGTCGTCCGCTGGCCTCGCGGCCCCTGCCGTCGTCTATCTTCTGGCCGACCATCTCGATGCTGCCCTCGCCGCCGGCGAGGACCTTCTGAAATCCACGCTGAGCTGGAACGCCGGCGATGCCCGCTCGCCCGAGGGGCTCACCGATCAGCGCCGCGAGGAGCGCGAAGCCCTCGACGCCGCGCGCGCGCTGGAAATGGTGCTGCTGGCCCGCGTGCTGAAATCGCGCGAGACCGCCCACCAGCTCGCCAAGACCGAGCCCGAGTTCAGGCTGGTCGCCCGCCTTTACACGAGCGGCACCGACATCGTCGCCGAAGCCGCGAGCGAGCTCTCCGACGAGACCGCCAACGCCTTCGAGACCGGTGACGGCATGACCGCTTACCTCCGCTCGCGCGGCTTGATCGCCGAGGACGCGGCCGCCCCGCTCGAGGCCGCGAGCCTCACCGTGACGGAGCAGTTCCTCGTTGCGGGCCGCATGAACCTCGGCGCACTGCTCGATCTCGTCGCGATGTTCCTCGATACGCTCGAGACGCACTACGAGCTTTACGAGCAGCCCGCGCGCGCAGGCCAGACGGGCTCCGCGCAGCCGGCATCTCCCACCACGGGCGCGGTAGTCTGAGCAGACGGCGCCGCAACCGCGCAAAGAGATAAAGAGATAAAGAGATAAAGAGAAAAAAGAAATCGCCCGCTCCGAGCCTCGGAGCGGGCGAATTTCATTTAGGCGGCGGCGCGATCAGCCGTCGTTGCCGTCACGCGGGCTGCGGCCCAGCGCCGAATACGCGCGGCGGCCCATCGGCTCCTGCGGCGCAATACGGTCCATGCCGGCATGCGTATGGCGCGCGAAAACCGACATGTCGTTCGTGCCGTCGAGCGTCACGATGCGCGACTTGCGCTGCGGCTCACGCTCGAGAGTGGCCACCTCGACAGGCTTGGTGCGCACAGCCTCGCGCTTCTGCTGCTTGGCTGCCACGCGATACGAGCGAGAATTGCGAGAGGCCGTCCGCTCGGCGCGGCTCTGGGTCTCGGCCACGGCGCGGCGCACGGGCTGCCGTTCGACGGCCGTCTCCGCACCGGGCTGCTCCATTGCCGCCACAGCCACCGAAACCTTGACCGGTGCGATCTCTGCGGGCGCGGATACGGCCTGAACGACATCAGAAGCCGCGAGCGATGCGAGCTGGACGGCGCCGTCGGCCGTTATGCCTGCTTGCGCGACGGCCGTGCCGCTCGTGCCTGCCAGATCCGGCGGAAGCGTGAGCCCGGCGACGGCGAAGCCGGCCGCCACACCCGCATGGGCCTCATCGAGGCTCGCGAACTTACCGATATAGCCGGGCAGCGGATCGTACTTGCGGCCCTTCTTGTAGGCCGCCTCAGCCGCGGTCGGCGCATCCAGAACCCGGATCTTGAGCGTCGCGACGCCCTGGCCCGAAAAGCCGAGCTTGTCGGCTGCCCCGCGCGACACGTCCAGCTTCCGCCCGCCCCAATAGGGACCGGCGTTGTTGACCCTGAGCACGACCGACGCCTGCGTGACCGGAGACCAGACGAGCAACGTCGTTCCATCCGGATAGGTAGGGCTCGCCGCATTGTCGGCAGCATCGGCCCGGAACACTTCCCCCGAAGATGTGAGGCCGCAGGGATTGTAGCGATCACGCTTGCAGGAATCGTAGAACGAGGCGGAGACGGTCTCTTCCTGGCCGATCATGGCCTCCGTCTCGGCAATGGTCTTCACCCGGTGGCATTTGCCGTGAAAGCAATAGGTCTTGCCCGGCGTCTTGGCCTCCGCCTCGCCGCCACCCAGCGCGGTGGTCAGAAGCAAGGCGCCGAAAGCCGTTGAAAGGGATGAAAGTCCTACCCGTCCGATCTTGTGTGCACCCAAAGTCGCAAATCTGCGCGTGAGGGTTCTCATCGATCAGCTCCATGTCTGTTTCTGTTCGGGATTGGCCAGAGACGGCAGCCCCCCTGCCGTTAACTCTGTGGCGCCGCGAAAAGAGCAGCTGCAACGCAGCAGGGCGAGCGGCAAAGTTGCCGCATAGTTAATTTTGCACGCCGTTCAAATTAAGGCTGTTCAGAGAAATGCGCGTTCCACGAGTGCGCGCTCGAGCCCTGCACGCGCCTCCTCGAGGCGGATCGGATGGGGGCTGCGGAGGACCAGCTCGGTCCGATAATCCCCCTCCACGAAAGAGGGATAGCTGCCCATCACCACGTCTGGATAAAGCCGCTGATGGGCGGCAAAAAGATCGGCTATGTCGCCCTCAGGCTTCCGGACAACAATCGAAACAGCGTTCACTATCGGCCCGGTCCTGAGTTGCTGTGTCGCAGCAAGAAGCATCGCTTTCATGATGTCCGGCACGCCCGCCATCACGATCACATTGCCGATTTTGAACCCCGGCGCGGCCGAGACGCTGTTGACGACGAGGTCGGCCCCAGCCGGAATCCGCGCCATGCGTAGCCGCGCCGAGGTGAGTTCGATCCCCCGCGCCGCATAGACGGGTTGCATGAGCGCCACCGCGCGCGGGTCCACATCCACGGTGACCCCGAACGCAGCCCCGATGCTGTCGGCGGTGATGTCGTCGTGGGTCGGCCCGATGCCGCCGGTCGTGAAAACATAAGTGTAGCGCGCCCTCAGCGCATTCACTCCGGCAATGATATCGGCCGCGTCGTCTCCGACGATCCGCACCTCCTTGAGCGCGATGCCGATGTCCGTGAGGTGCTCGGCGATAGTGCCGATGTTGCGGTCCTTGGTCCGTCCCGAAAGGATCTCGTCGCCGATCACGAGCACCGCTGCCGTGATGATGTCGCTGCCGGTCACGAGTCTATCTCCCTGGTACGTCCACTCGCTTGTTCTTATCGCGATCATAGCAAGACGGAAGCCCTCTGCCTCGGTTTGGCTTGCAGGCCGCCGCCAACCTCCCTAAAGCTCGCCCGCCATGAAATTTCCATCCCCCCTCCTCCGCGGGCGCCTTGTAAAGCGCTACAAGCGCTTCCTCGCCGACGTCCTCCTCGACGACGGAACGGCCGTGACCGCGACCTGCCCGAACACGGGCTCCATGCTAGGCCTCGCCACTCCCGGAGCGACCGTCTGGCTTTCCGAAAGCACGAGCGCGACGCGCAAGTATCCTCACACCTGGGAAATGGTCGAAGCCGATCTCGGACGCGGACCCGAGCTGGTCGGCATCAACACCAACCACCCGAACCGCCTCGTTTCGGAAGCCATCCCAGCCGGGACGATCCCGGAGCTTGCCGGTTACGCAGCTCTGCGACGCGAGGTGAAGTACGGCGTCGCGAGCCGTATCGACATCCTGCTGGAGGATCCCGCCAAGGGCCTCGCCTATGTCGAGATCAAGAACGTGCACCTCTCGCGCACTGCGGGTCTCGCCGAGTTTCCGGACTCGGTCACCGAGCGCGGCGTGAAGCATCTCGCCGAGCTCAGCGCCATGGTTGCCGCTGGCCATCGCGCGGTGATGCTCTATCTCGTCCAGCGCGCAGATGCCGAGCGCTTCACGTTCGCGGGCGACATCGATCCCCGCTACGCCGAAGCCTTCCGCACCGCACACGCAGCCGGCGTCGAGGCCATCGCATACGCCTGCCGCCTGACCCCCGAGGAGATCACCGTTACGCGACGTATTCCCATCGAGGCCTGAAACGGGCCATACTGCGAACATCGAACGCCGCGCGAAACTCTCATCCGCGTGGCGCGTACAAACAATAGAGAGATGCGGACGGGATCAACCGGCCGCCGGGATGGAAATGCGAAGTCTGCGCCGCAGGGCGCAGGAGGGTGCGTACAATGCTGAGCCGACGAAACGTCGCGATCTCCGCTCTTGGCTTCATCTTTTCGGGCCTATCCGCCCGCAAGGGTCAAGCCGCGCAATCCGGCCCGCAAACCTTCGAGGTTGTGAAATCCGAAGCCCAATGGCAGCGGGACCTCACGCCTCAGCAATTCGACGTGCTGCGGAAGCACGGAACCGAGCGTCCGCGATCGAGCCCGCTCGACAAGACCTACACCGAAGGTGAGTACCGGTGCGCCGGCTGCGGCCAGCCGCTCTTTTCATCTGCCACCAAGTTCAACTCCGGAACCGGCTGGCCGAGCTTCTACGAGCCGCTCGAAAATGCCATCGGCAGCTCAACCGATTTCAAGCTCGTCTATCCGCGCACCGAGATCCACTGCCGCCGCTGCGGCGGACATCTGGGGCACGTGTTCGACGATGGTCCAGCCCCCACGGGGAAGCGCTATTGCATGAACGGCGTGGCGCTCACCTTCGTGCCCGCACCCGCCCGCTGAGCGCCGCTTTCAGCGCCATTTCTCGCCACAAACCTTGCGGCATTTGTAAACAAACCAGCGTCGGATTTCGTGCGTTAGTGCCGTTGTGCATGTGTGGGCAATGCTCTGGTCCACCGACTGCGCACCAACCGCACTGAGGGTTCCGATGAGAAAACTGAAACTGATGGGCGCCGTCCTCGGCGCTACATTGATGGGGGCGGCCGCCGCGCACGCAGCGCCCGGTTATTCGACCGCCAACGTCAACATGCGCGCCGGCCCGGATATCGACTTCCCGAGAGTCGATCTCATTCCCGAAGGCTCTCCCCTCGAGATCAGGGGCTGCCTCAGAGACGAGTCCTGGTGTGACGTGATCTGGGCCGGCAACCGCGGCTGGGTGATCAGCGAATACCTCGCCTTCCAGCGGCGCGGCGACTACGTGCTTCTGCCCGACGTGGGCCTCTCCGCGCTCCGCATCCCCGTGGTTCGCTTCGCCGCCAACGACTATTGGGGCCGGCACTACGTGGGACGCCCCTGGTACGGAGAGCGGACCCGCTGGTACGGATATAAGCCGCGTCCGCGCCAGAATTGGCACGCCCCGCCGCCGGGCAAGCGTCAGCCCGGCTGGTGGCGCTCCGGCTATCAGCCCTACGGCGGGATGAAGCCGCCGCCGGAGCACGGCTGGAAACGTCCAGACCGTCCGGGCGGCCCCGGCGGCCCGCCGCCGCCCAACCGCTTCGACGATCGCGGCCGCCGCTGATCGCAACGACCATAAAAAAGAGCGGGCCTTCGTGGGCCCGCTCTTCGTTTTTGCTATCAAGACGGCGCGCCGCGCCTCACTCCGCCGCCTCACCATGGCTGACGAGAACCTGGTCCGCGAGGCGTCCGGTCAGCTCGGCAAGGTGATCGAAGCGCGCCGTGTAGGTGCCGACACCCGACGTCGCCGAGCGCAGCTCCACGATCAGATCCTCGATCTCCGCTTCCGGAATGTGGGCCGAGACGACATCCCAGCCCGGCCAGCCCTTGCGGCTGTCGAAGCCCAGGATCTGCCCGCGCCGTTGCGGGATCATGCCGTTCACGCGCGCCGTCGCCTCCGAGGGAACGGAGATCTCGACCGCCATCACCGGCTCCAGCAGCACCGGCTGACACTTCGGCATCCCCTCGCTCATGGCGAGGCGCCCGGCCTGCCGGAACGCCATGTCGGAGCTGTCGACGGTGTGGAACGAGCCGTCCGTCAGCGTCACCGCGATATCGACCACCGGGAACCCGAGCGGACCGTGCTTCATGTAGTCCGACACGCCGATCTCGACCGACGGGATGAACTGCTTCGGCACGACGCCTCCCGTGATGGTGTCGTTGAACGCGAAGCCCGCCCCGCGCGTCTGCGGCCGGATCGACAGCACCACGTCGCCGAACTGGCCGTGTCCGCCCGACTGCTTCTTGTGACGGCCGCGGATCTCCGTCGGCTTGCGGATCGTCTCCTTGTAGGGAACGTGCCGCTTCTGCCTCTCGACCACCACGCCGTATTTGCGCTGCAGCCGCTCGAACGACACGCGAAGATGCATCTCGCCCTGCCCTTTGAGCAGAACCTGATGCGTCTCGGCGTTGTGCTCGATGACAAGCGAGGGATCTTCCTCGATCAGCTTCGCCAGCGCCGACGAAAGTTTCACCTCGTCCTTGCGGTCCTTTAGGCCGATGCCGGAAGCGAGCACGGGCTCCGGAATGTCGGCGCCGCCGATCTGCACGATACCGGCCTTCTCGGTCGTGATCGTGTCTCCTGTGCGCACGTGATCGAGGCGGCCCAGCGCCACGGTATCGCCCGCATGCGCCATTTGCCGCTTCTGCGTCTCCTCGCCCTTGAGCGAGAACACGCCCGCCACGCGCTCCTCGTTGGCATCTCCACCGGTCACGCTCGTGCCATCCGCGAGGTCGCCGGTGAGAATGCGCACGATCGAGAGCTTGCCGCCGTGCCCCGTGTAGAGCGTCTTCATCACGTAAGCGGCGCTCTTCGCGTTCTCCACCTTGAGGCGCTTGGCCGTGGCGGTCACGAACGGCGCCTCGTGACGCAGCGCTTTCAGAAGCCGCAGGATCCCGTTGCCGTTCTGCGCGCTGCCGAGCAGCACGGGGCAGATGAGCCCGTCCTCGAACTCCCGCGAGAGATCGGAGAACACGAGCTCCTTCTCGGGCGCGAGATCGGAGAGCAGCTTCTCCATCAGCGCGTCGTCGTAGTCGGCGAGTTGCTCCAGCATGTGGAAGCGCGCTTCCTTCTCGTGATCGAGATCGGACGCCCGGATCTCGACCATCTCCGAAGGCGCGTTCTTGCGGAACAGGAAGGCCCGTTCGAGCGCGAGATCGATGAAGCCGGTCGCGACGCCGTTTTCCCAGATCGGGATCTGCCGCAGCACGAGCGGTTTGGTGGAGGCGGGCTGCAAGGCCGGAATGATTTCGCGGATCGGCGTCTCGCAGGCGTCGATCTTGTTGAGGAACAGAAGGTGGGGAATGCCCCGGTCCTCGAGCTGCTTCAGGATCACCTGCAGCGCAGGGACACGTTTGGGATCGGGCTCGGAAACCACCACCGCGGCATCGCAAGCCGTCAGCGCCTCCGCTCCCTCGTACTGGAATTCGATGGAGCCCGGGCAGTCGATGAAGGTGAACGTGTCGCCGAGGAAGCTCACGTCGGCGATGTTGAGCGCAACGCTCATGCCGTGTGCGCGGGCTTCGGGGGAAGCGTCACCCACGGACGTCTTCTCGGCGACCGACCCCGGCCGCACTACGCCGCCCGTCCGGGCAATGATGGATTCGAGGAGAGATGTCTTACCTGAGAGAAATGGGCCGATCAGTGCGATGCAGCGGGTGCTGCGGCCCGAAGATTGCCCAGAGCCGGCACCCGTTGGTGATGTGCCCCTTGGGCCGTCGGATTGCCCCATGGTGTCCTCCTTCCCGCTCCCCGGATTTTGAGCCCGGGTTGAGCGCTACGAGGCGCAGAGGGATGCGCACGTCGCGCACCTCCCGCGCCTCTCGAAGGAGCGCGACGAGCTGATGGTCGCGCCGGCGAAGGAAAGACGCAAGAGGCTTCCTGCTTAATCTTGCTCTAATCATTGCCATCCAAACTCGAAGGCATGAGTCGTAAGGAGGGGAAGCACACGAGAGCCTCAAGTTGTTGCGTCGCAATAAGTATTCGCAGATGCGCAATGGGGTTTCGTGAAGAATGTTTCCAAAAATTACTTGAATTAAGGCGATCCTCGCCGCATCATGAAAGTGTCAGCTTGGGCGCGTAAATGCTTCAAGATGACGGTTCGAACGGTGCTGGCAGGCAACAAGAAACCGCCCGGGAGAGGCAAAGGCTAGGCGACAAGGCGCGGGCAAGGTTCATGGAACCAAATGCCTACATGTGACGCTTACCCTTCAAGGAAGGACGTGCCTCATGAGTAGAGAATCTCTGAACAGATCGCTGGTGAAGGCCGCCGATGCGGCGGGCTACGCCATGGCATCGAGAGAAGAGGATCTGACGGACTGGACCCTGCGCCAGCCGGAAGTCGCTCTTCGCAACGGACACGCCGCTGCGGCCAACGCCGCGCGCCGCATGTCGTTGCCGTTTGCCCGCTTCGAGCACTGGATCGCACACATGCTGTCGTTCCCGGAATTCCGGGCGCACACTCCGCGCGCTTTGCTCCCGAGCCGCTGAGCACTGAACTCACCCCCAAACTCTACCCGCATGTCGACATCACGAGCCCTGCCTCCAAACGAGGCGGGGCTTTTTACGTGGACGTCCCCGTATTGATCTGGTCCGCGCGTTTGTTGACACCCCCGGGGCCTGATGCAAGCCTCCACGACGGAAAGTGCGAACCCGCGCCGTTCACTGTCGACGGGTTGGATAGGAGGAGAGATTGCCGATGCGCCGAGTTCTTTGTGCGGTTCTTGCCGTCACCCTGGGTACGACCATTGCCGCGGCTCAGAACACAACGATCATCAAGGAGCGGAAAGAGCACTTCAAGAAGATGGGCGACACGGCCAAGCCGGCCAACGCCATGTTCAAGGGTGAGGCGGATTTCGATCTCGCAGCCGTCCAAGCCGCCCTCAAGGTCATGCAGGAGAAGGCAGCGATCCTGCCGACCCTGTTCCCCGACGACGCAAAGACCGGAGGAGAGACGGAAGCTCTTCCCGTGATCTGGGAGAAGAAGGCGGACTTCGAAGCGCGCTTCAAGAAGCTCGGCGAGAGCGCGAAAGCGGCTGAAGCGGCGATCACGGACGAGATCACCTTTGCCGACACCTGGAAAAGCGTAATGGGCAATTGCAGCGGCTGCCATAAGGAATTCCGCAAGCCGAAATCCTGAGCCGCACACTTCGCCTGACACCATCCGGGGAACGCCGAGCAACGATGCCAGAGACGTCCAGTGAACCGCGCACCGTACACGTCTGGGACCTGCCCACGCGACTGTTTCACTGGACGCTCGTCGCGCTCATCGTCAGCGCGTGGGTGAGCTACGAATTCGCCGAAGCCATCGGCGACGAGACGCTGGTCTGGCACCGTGCCAACGGGCTCGCCATCCTGACGCTCATCGTGTGGCGGCTGATATGGGGCGCATGGGGCTCGTCCACCTCGCGCTTCTCGGCCTTCGTGCGATCCCCAACCGCCGTCCTCGCCTACGCCGCCTCGCTGCCCGGCGGCCGCAGTATGCGCTATCTCGGGCATAACCCGCTCGGTGCGCTGATGGTGCTCACCCTGCTCGCCACTCTCGCGGCCATTGGCGGCTTCGGACTGTTCGCCACCGACGACAACGATCTCGTCGGAGGGCCGCTCTATCGCCTGGTCAGCGAAAGCCAGAACGTGCGGGCCGCGCGCCTGCACGACCAGATCTTCAACTTCGTTCTGCTTCCGCTGGCGGCGCTCCACATCGCCGTGAACGTGCTCTACACGTTCGTGAAGAAGGACCCGTTGATCCAAGCGATGGTAACCGGAAAGAAGCCGGCCGCGCCCTATACGGACGCCTCAGAAGCGGCGGTCGTGACGAACCCGCTCGCACGCGCCGCGATCTCTCTGGTGCTCGCCGCCGCGATCGTGCTGGGCGGCATCCTCGCCGCCGGCGGCCGACTCGCGCTCTATTGAAAACGGCCCCGAGTGAAGACAGCCTCGCGCCGGCCTCAACGCCGTGCAGACCAGCCGCCCTCTTGCCCTGCGCACCTTAACGTCAAGCGCATCCGCACCCCGACCTCCATCGGCGTTCCCCCAATCGCAGCAGACCGCCCTTGAGGCGGGGCAGCTTGCCTGAACGGCAGAGCGCATGGCCCTGGATGGCCGGGTCAAGCCCGGCCATGGAGTTGGGGGGGGGGGGGCGCAACGTGAAACGTGCCCTGTGTGAGAGATGTCTGGATCCCGGCCTGCGCCGGGATGACGTCGAAGGAAGGCATACGGCGCAGACAAAAACAACGTCACCCCGACGGAGGTCGGGGTCCAGCCACCGTGGAGGAGGCGATCCGCTTCCACGGACGCGGCCTCCCAGCGCCATGCCTCGCATGACAGCCGGGACCGCAACGCGCCTGCCACGTCTCACGCGGATGTCGCTACTTGAGGTTCCCGCAGAAGCGCTGGATGCGCGTGCAGGCTTCCTTCAGCGCCTCGGTGGAGGTCGCATACGAGATGCGAAACGCCGGAGAGCCTTCGAACGCCGCGCCATGCACCACCGCGACGCCCTCGTCCTCAAGCAGCGCGGTGACAAAATCCTCGTCGTTCTTGATCGTGACACCCTTGGGCGTGGTCTTGCCGATCGCACCCGCGCAACTCGGATAAACGTAGAATGCGCCTTCCGGCTTCGGACACATGAGGCCGTTGGCCTGGTTCAGCATGCTGACCACGAGATCGCGCCGCTCCACGAACACCTGGTTGTTGCGCGCGATGAAATCCTGCGGCCCGTTCAGCGCCTCGACGCCCGCCCACTGTGTGATCGAGGTGGGGTTCGAGGTGGACTGCGACTGCAGCTTGCGCATGGCGTTGATCAGCGGCTCGGGGCCTGCGGCATACCCGAGACGCCAGCCCGTCATGCAGTAGGCCTTGGAGAGGCCGTTCATGGTCAGCGTGCGATCGAAAAGCTGGGGCTCGACCTGCGCGGCCGTGAAGAACTTGAGGCCGTCGTAGAGCAGGTGCTCGTACATATCGTCGGTCAGAACCCACACGTGCCGGTTCTTGGGCAGCAGCAGCACGTCCGTCAGCGCCTTGAGATCGGCATGCGAGTAGGCTGCGCCCGTCGGGTTGGACGGCGAATTGAGAATGAGCCACTTGGTCTGCGGGGTGATCGCACGGTCGAGCGCTTCGGCCTTGAGCCGGTAGCCGTCCTCGAGCTTCGTCTCCATGAACACCGGCTTGCCGCCGCCCAGCAGCACGATATCGGCATAGGAAACCCAGCACGGCGCCGGAATCACCACCTCGTCACCCGGGTTGAGCGTCGCCAGCAGCGCGTTGTAGAGCACCTGCTTACCGCCAGTGCCGACCGACACCTGCGCGGCGGTGTAGGTCAGATCGTTATCCCGCTTGAACTTGGCGACGATGGCAGCCTTGAGCTCGGGGATGCCGTCCACGTCCGTATACTTGGTCCGCCCGTCCTTAAGCGCCTTGATCGCCGCGAGCTTGATGTTCTCCGGCGTGTCGAAATCCGGCTCGCCTGCCGAGAGCGAGATGATGTCCCGGCCCTGCGCTTTGAGCTGGCGGGCCTTCATGGAGACGGCAATGGTCGCGGACGGTTGAATACGGTTCAGGCTGTCGGCAAAAAAGCCCATATCGGCGATCTCTCGTTTCCTCGGTTGACCTGAAGTGCTTCGGAGAGGGGATCTCCGGGGCGCGGCGCGGCGCACCTGGCACACATTCGGCGCGGCGCTCGCTAAGGCGTGCGAGCGGCGCGGACGCTACGCTTCGCGTCTGCGAAGTCAATATGCCCAACGTCTAGTGCGGATCATTTGTCGCCCCGGCCCGCGAGGCCGCCACAGGGGTGGCCAACGTGTCGCGACAGGCACAAAGGAAATATAAAATTTTACCGCCCATGGAATAGCTTGCCTTTGCCACATTCCGGGCAAACCCCCGCCACAGCGCAGGGTTGTCATTCCCTCGGATCACGCTGGTGATGGATTCGCCGGAAAGGAGTGTCGCAAGGATGACGCGCTTCAAGAAATCCCCGATTTATCGCAAGCACTTGCCCGATCTCGTGGCCGGCCTCGCCGTGTTCGCTCTGATGATCGGCCTGACTGGCTGGCACATCGGAATCGCCGTGGCGTCCGATGGGGGCGCGGCCGCGAGCCTCGACCGCAACGCCTCCGCCCTCCTCCTGGCCGGCGCCTTCGCCGCCATGGCGGTGTTCAATATGGCCTTCTTCCGCCACCTCTGCCGGGCCTATGCCACCCCCCGAAAGGCTGCCGCCCGCCGGGCCTTGAGATCCGGCCAGCCTCCCCGCACGTAAGCTCAACCAAACGGGGAATTAACGCTTTAGCCGGGCTCGCACACGAACTATGTCCACGCTATAAGCGTTGTAAGGTACCGTGAGTTAGGGTTCGCCAAAGGGCTGCAATCATGACGCTCCGCCGCTTCGCTCTCACCTCGAAACCATCCGCCCGCACCGGCGCGGTGCTCGCGCTGCTTGCGCTCACCGGCGTGGGGATTGGCTCTGCCAACACCGACGCAGTGGTCGCCGAACGCTTCACCGCCGCCCTCGAGGCCGCACCCCAGCAGATTGCGACGGCAGAGGCGGCCAACCATACCCTGGTCTCCGGCAGCGAGGCCTTCTGGCTGGCCGAGAAGCGCCGCCACGAGACCGACGGCGCCGCCCTCGAACCTGCGGCCTGGTCGCCACCGCTCGCCGCTGGCTTGGCCATCGGCGACCGCATCACCATCTCGACCGGAAAATCGGAGCGCGTCCTTCAGGTGGTCGCCATCTCCGACGTGGAGCCGGGCACCATGCCCGCGAGCGCCACCGCCGGCGGAACGCGTCACGTCGCGGTCACCTGCCGCGAGCTTGGCGCGCCCGATGGCAAGCTGACGACATTCCTGGCCCCGGCTGACACGGGTCACGCCCAAAAGTCCGCCCGCGCACTCTAAGCCGTCGGCTATCAGGTTATAGGTTGAACGCCGGGCGGGAGACTCTGCCTAGTCCTGTTGTGGCCGGATGATCTCACCGCGCTCCACACTTCCCGCGTCCCGTGCTTCCCCCCGTTGCACGCGCCGCCTGTCTCCCTATTATGCGGCCACCGGACAGCCAAGGGAGTTCGCGGCATGAGGCTCAATCCCCCGACAATCGTGATCTTTCTGATCTCGTTTGTGCTCGCGACTCTGGCGCTGATCACCAAGCTCGGGTTCATCCCGGTGCCGCGCTACTTGCCCCATCAGGAATTCTGGCTGTCGATCACCGCCTATCTGACGCTGATGGTGGGCAACCTCGTGCGCGGCCTCTGACCGGCGAACACCCGGAACTGGCCGATCCGCCTACCAGGCGATCGGCTTGCGATCCCTGAAGAAGCCGCCGGTCGGCCCCTCGTCCGGCAGCGTGGCGAGCCAGACCGCCGTATCCGCCCCCTGTTCCGGCGACCTGTCGGCGTTGGCCCCGCCCATCTCGGTCCGCACCCAGCCGGGGCACATCGCGTTGACCTTGATGTTGCCTTCGCTGAGCTCCGCCGCCGCGATGCGCGTCAGCGCGTTGAGCGCCGTCTTCGACATACGATAAGCCGGATAGCCGCGCCCCATCTCCGCGAGCTGTCCCGCGCTGGACGACACGTTCACGATCCGCCCGTATCCCTGCTCCCGCATCAGCGGCGCTGCGGCCTGGATCAAACGTAACGGGCCGAGCAAATTGGTCTCGAACGTCTGGCGCGCAATGTCACCCGTGAGATCGAACAGGCTCGCCTTGAAGCCGCCGGGACTGTCGATCAGGACCGCCGCGTTGTTCACGAGCACATCGAGGCGCCCATAGAGCCGCTTGACCTCCGCCACGGCCTCAGCCGCGCTGCCTTCCCGGTCCACATCGAGCGCCACGACCGGCACATCGAGCCCTTCGGATTGCAGCTTTTCGGCCGCCGAAAGGCCGTCCTTGGGATCGCGAGAGCCGATGACGGCCAGCACCCCCAGCCGCGCGAGCTGGCGCACGATCTCGAAGCCGATCCCTCTGTTCGCCCCTGAGACGAGTGCGGTCCGTGTGGCGGTCATGATGCTCCGAGCCTCTGCGCGCTGCCGTGAGTCCGGCCGTGAGTGTAGCGCCTCTTGTGCGACAGGAAACGCCCAACGCGCGGAAAAAGTCCCGCTTTAGCCCGCTTCGCCGCACCGGCCAGACAGTTGCGGATGCACACATCGAACGAGAACGGACGAAAAACGAAAAAAGCGCGCCGGTAGGGCGCGCTTTCTAATATCTTGCTCTGTATTCGGACGCGGTCAGCGGGGCGGGTAGAGCCAGCTCGGGCCGACAGAGTCGTTACGGGTCGGCTGCGAGGCCAAGCCGTTGTTGAACGCGCCGGGGCCGAAATCGTAACCGGAGTTCGGAATCGACTGGCCGATCGGCGGCATCAGCGAGCCCGGATCGGTGTCGAGAAAACCAGCCTTGCCCTGCGGCGCATTCGCCGACGGCTGGGTGGTTCCCTGGTTTTCGAACGAGAACGCCAACGCCGCCTGCGTGCCAAGAAGCGTCGCGGCGCAGAGCGCGACAGCGGAAATCAATGATCTCATTGCCAATCCATCCAGAGTCATCAAGCCTTTGGGCAAAGATGGTACAGGAATCGAGGCAATCAAAGGGCGGCGAAGGAGCTTTTTGGGGCTGGAGCGGTGCAAAATCCGAGACTGTGACCCTCGCGCAACGCTACGTTAGCCAGACCCAGCCTCGCTCAACGCCGCCGGGGCGAGCCGCCTCAACGGCCGCTGTCGCCTATATCCTCGTCCGGGCAATAGCTGGAAGCCGCCGGACTGCTGCCGATGAAACGGCAAACCTCGTACTTCTTTGCCGGGTTGTTGCGCACCTCAGCGGCGGAAACCCGCACACCGTGCTCCCGCGCAATCCGCGCGAGATCGGCGTCGTTGCAGTAAGGCGTCGAAATCCAGTTGCCGCCCGAGTACTGGAAACCATCCCGGCATACGATAGCGGCCTCCGCGGCAGGTGCTGAAAGCGCGAGCCCCGCTGCCGTCAGACCGCAAGCGGAAAGTGCGATGATAACTGCGTTGCGCATGTCGTCTCTCCTCGAAATCCGACCCCTTTCCCGCCTTTCCACGTGGGCCGCGCCGCAAGCATCTGCAAGCCGGCCTACGAATTTGTATGCTCGCCGGCCATCTCCCGGCCCCTCTTCCCTCGAACCGCCGGGCACGCCATATTCCGCCCATGGCCAAGTCCCCGAAAACTCCAGGCGCTGCCAAGCCGCCGCGCCCGTCGCGCGGCCGCTCCGGCAAGCCCACGGCCCCCCCTGTCGAGACATCGGCGGGAACGCCGGGTTTTGGGGAGGCGCCTCAGTCGGCCTTCACCGCGTCTGGGCCGCTCGGCGAGTTCGCACCCGCCTACTTTGCCGAGCAGGCGAGGATTGAAGCCGAGACGTCGTCGAAGAAGCAGCTCCCCGCGCTCCGCCAGCAGGGGCCCCTGCCTCCGCGCGGCGCAGTCGGGGAAAGCCTCGGCGACAGCCTGACCGCCATCCTCACCCGGCCGCATGAGCGCACCGATCGCGCTAAGGAAATCCTGGCGCGCCAGCCGATGATCGCGCAGCACCCGCTGGTATCGGGCGCGATGCCGATGTTCATGCCGCACCGGCCCGAGCGCCCAGAGAAGAGCGAAGGCGGACGGCCTTTCGAGATCGTCTCGGAGTTCGAGCCCAGGGGCGACCAGCCGACCGCCATCGCGGACCTCGTCGCAGGCATCAACGAGAACGAGCAAACGCAGGTGCTGCTCGGCGTCACCGGCTCCGGCAAGACGTTCACCATGGCGCAGGTGATCCAGGCGACCCAGCGCCCCGCGCTGATCCTTGCGCCCAATAAGACTCTTGCCGCCCAGCTCTACGGCGAGATGAAAAGCTTCTTTCCGGAGAACGCGGTCGAATACTTCGTCTCCTACTACGACTACTACCAGCCGGAGGCCTACGTGCCCCGCACGGACACCTATATTGAGAAGGAAGCCGACATCAACGAGCAGATCGACCGCATGCGCCACGCGGCCACGCGTGCCCTGCTCGAGCGCGACGACGTCATCATCGTCGCCTCGGTCTCGTGCATCTACGGTATCGGATCGGTCGAGACCTATACCGCCATGACGTTCGCGGTGAAGGTCGGCGAGCGGCTCTCGCGCGATCAGCTTCTCGCCGACCTCGTGGCGCTGCACTACCGGCGGAACGATGCCGCCTTCACGCGCGGCAATTTCCGGGTGCGTGGCGACACCGTGGAGGTGTTCCCCGCTCACTACGAGGACCGTGCCTGGCGCATCTCGCTGTTCGGTGACGAGGTGGAGAGCATTACGGAGTTCGATCCTCTCACCGGCCAGAAGACCGACGACCTCGCGCTCATCAAGCTCTACGCAAACTCGCACTACGTCACGCCGAAGCCGACGCTGCAGCAGGCCATCAAGAGCATCAAGGCCGAGCTGAAGCAGCGCCTCAACGAGCTCTACGACACCGGCAAGCTGCTCGAAGCCCAACGGCTGGAGCAGCGCACCGTGTTCGACATGGAGATGATGGAAGCCACCGGCTCCTGCGCCGGCATCGAGAACTACTCGCGCTATCTCACCGGCCGCAATCCGGGAGATCCGCCGCCGACGCTGTTCGAGTATCTGCCGGACAACGCGCTCGTGTTCGTCGACGAGAGCCACGTCACCATACCGCAGATCGGCGGCATGTTCCGGGGCGACTACCGGCGCAAGGCAACGCTCGCCGAATACGGCTTCCGCCTCCCCTCCTGCATGGACAACCGCCCGCTCCGCTTCGAGGAGTGGAATGCCATGCGTCCGCAGACCGTCGCTGTCTCCGCGACGCCCGGCGAATGGGAGCTCAACGAGACCGGCGGCAGCTTCGCCGAGCAGGTCATCCGCCCCACCGGTCTCATCGATCCGCCGGTCCTCGTTCGCCCCGCCAAGAACCAGGTCGACGACCTCCTGGACGAAGTGCGCCAGGTGGCCAAGCGCGGCTATCGCTCGCTCGTCACCACGCTCACCAAGCGCATGGCCGAGGACCTCACCGAGTACATGCACGAAGCGGGTATCCGCGTGCGCTATATGCACTCCGACATCGAGACGCTGGAGCGCATCGAGATCATCCGCGACCTGCGCCTCGGCGCCTTCGACGTGCTGATCGGCATCAACTTGCTCAGAGAGGGCCTCGACATTCCGGAGTGCGCGCTCGTCGCGATCCTCGACGCCGACAAGGAGGGCTTCCTGCGTAGCGAGACCTCGCTGGTGCAGACCATCGGCCGCGCCGCGCGCAACGTGGACGGCCGGGTGATCCTCTACGCCGATACGGTGACGGGCTCGATGGAGCGCGCCATGGCGGAGACCGAGCGCCGCCGCGAGAAGCAGCTCGCCTACAATGTCGAGCACGGTATCACGCCCGAGAGCGTCAAGAAGAACATCGCCGACGTTCTCTCCTCGGTCTACGAGCAGGATCACGTGACGGTGGACTCGGGCCTCGCAGACAGCCCAGCCGTGGGCCACAACCTGGCGGCCGTCATCGAGGACATGGAGCGGCGCATGAAGGAAGCCGCCGCCGACCTCGAGTTCGAAACGGCAGCGCGGTTGCGCGACGAGATCAAGCGCCTGCGCGAGACGGAGCTCGCCATCGCCGACGATCCGCTGGCTCGCCAGTCATCGGTCGAGGATCAAGCCGGCAGCTACAAGGGCGACCGCAAGTTTGCCGGCAACGCCAACATGCTCACCGAGTCCAAGAAAGGCGGCAAAGGCGGCTCTCGCATCTCGACCGAGTACGAGCCCGTTCAGCCCACCCATGCGCAATCCGCATCGCGGCCCGCATCGGGATCGCGCGTCCGCAAGCCCTCGCTCGACGACATGGGCCCAGGCACCGACCGCGCCATTCCGCGACGCGACACGCCGCCTCCGTCGCGAATGACCGAGGTCGACCCGCGCACCAAGGCCGGTGCATTCGGTGAAGGCGTGCGCGGTCCGCACAAGCCCACGCTCGACGAGATGGGGCCACACGCCTCGCTGGCCGTGAAGAAGGCATCGGGTCCGCTCCCCAAAAAACCGGATCTCGCCGCGCCGCCCAAACCGACGATCACGCGCGACATCGAAACCGACACCGAGAAAAAAGCCCGCCGCGGCCGCGCGAAGAAAACCGGAAGGCCGGGCGCATAATCGTCGATGAAAATCTTCTGGCAAATCTGTCGCTGGGCCGCCATCAGTTGGTCGGGAGTGGCGGTGGTTTTCGTTGTTACACAAGGCATCGGGTTTCTTGATTACAAGTATAAACTCGGCTTGCTGGACAACTGTTCTTTCGTCGTCGTCGCGTTCTCGTGCCGCGGGGGCGCAAGCGCCTGGGTGCTGGAGTTTCTACTCAACATCCCGTTTCTGGTTGTTTTCTACGCCCCGCTCCTGCTCTTCGGAATAACCCTCAATTTCCTCAACACTGGGACGATCGACAACCAGCTTGGGATTTGGATAACCCTCGTGATCGCCACCGCGATGGTCTGGTTTGTCCTGGCCATGGCTGGCATCATTCGGGGTGTCACCGATATCGCCCGGTGGCTGCGCAGCTGACCAGCCCCGCCAAACCATTCAGAAAAGAAACACTCGAATGTCAGAACCTGTGATCGATCGCGCCGCCATGGGGCGGCTCGCCAAGGCCCTCGCCTTCATCTGCAGCCCAGGCCATCCGACGACCGTCGCGTTGCGCAAAGCGTCCGAAAGCGGCACAGAGAAGGACATCAAGGCCGCGCGCGCAGCATTCCTAAAGCTGAAGCCGTCCGATCGCCGCGCCGCCTTCTCGATGCTCGCTGACAACGAATAGCCCCGCGAACGCGGCGACGTTACCGTCCCCGCCTCCCGGCGAGCCACACGACGATCAGAAGCACCGCCAGCCCCGCGGCGAGCCACATCGATACGAGCAAAAACAGGAGCGGGGCCATCCCCTCTGCGCTCCGAAGCACCGACACGAACGTCGCCGCAAACAATACGAGCGCAACGGTCTGGCCAATTGCCAGCAGCCAAAGCGCCACGCCAGAGCGCGCGAGCCGCAATCCCATCCAGGCCGACATCACGGGCAGCAGCGCCATCCCGCACATCACGGCCAGCTCCCTGGCAGAGATCTCGGACAACGCGACGTCGTTGTTCACGCGCGTCGTATAGTAGACGGCTGCCCCGACCAGCAGAACGTGAAGGCCCGCAGCTGTCGTGGCGATCCGAGCAGGGCCCATGCGATTGCGCCCTCCCGTGGCGCCGTCGCGAGGCTACCATCCTTTTCCGTGAAGTCCGAACGCAGGCCGGAGCGGACTGTCCGCCCGCTCCGTTACCGATGCGAGATCAACCGCAGGCCGGGCGCGACGCCTTGCAATAAGTCGTGAAGGTGTCTTCGCGGCACGTCAGCTTGATCTCACCCGAGGGCTTGAGACCGTGCGCCGCGATGGCATTCTTGAGCGCCGCATTGGCCATGAACTTGGCGAGGTCGGTCGTGACCATATCGGCCGAGCCGACCACCGTGCGGCAGCCTGCGTGAGCCCCGACACCGCTCACGGCCAGCGCGGCAACCGCAAGTAAAGACAAGCGAAAAACGCCCATGGAAAGCCCTCCGTATTTGTACCTAGGTCGCGCAATCTAGCGCATATGCGCCCCGGTGGGAGTTTTCCATCCCCTGAGACCTGCAGCGAAAGTGCGAATACCGGCCCGGCGTGGCCCTCGCACCACGGCCTGGACGCTCATCGCGTAGCGCCCCTGCCAAATGGACGGCGCTCCCTGAGATCGCATCGCCGCGCCTTGACGGCACACAGCCAGTCGCAGACGCTCCCTCCGTATGCGATGAATCGAGACCGGCCAATGGAGCACTCCACATGAGCAGAATCGGACGCGTCTTTCTGGCGGGCCTCTTGGCTGCGCTGCCGCTGATGCTCACGATCTTCATCACCGGCTGGCTGCTGTCGCTGATCAATCAGTATCTCGGGCCGAGCAGCGGCTTCGGCCGTTTCCTGCGATCTCTCGGATTCGGAGCAGACGCATCCGAGCTCGCGCCTTATCTCATCGGCCTCGCCATCATTATCGCAGGCATCTATGCGCTCGGCCTGGTTGTCCACTCGCGCTTCGGATCGCTGGTCTCGACGCTGTTCGACAGGCTCATCCGCCGCGTGCCGCTGATCTCTAACGTCTACGATATCTCGAGCCGCTTCGTTTCGATCGTCGACTCCGGCAACGGTGACAGCATCAAGAGCATGAGCCCCGTCTGGTGCTTTTTCGGCGGCAAACCGGGCGCCGCCGTTCTGGCGCTGCTGCCGTCCAAAACACCGCTCCGCCTCGGCACCGAGGACTACATCGCAGTGCTCGTTCCCTCCGCGCCGGTTCCCGTCGGCGGCGCGCTGATCTACGTCCCCGCGTCATGGATCGAGCCTGCGGACTGCGGGATCGACGATCTCATGAGCGTATACGTGTCCATGGGTATCACGCCGCCGACCCCCGGCACGCGCAAGGAGATCAGCGCAAAGGCGGGCTGAACGCCCGTCTGGTCGCGGCGATCGCACGCTGCACGGCAGCGGAACCTCTGCCGCATCGCAACCGTTTCCCTCCTGTCCCCCAAAGGCAATGACAGGAGGCCCTATGCCTAAGATATCGAAAGCAAAAATCCTGATCCTCGCCACCGACGGCTTCGAGCAGTCGGAGCTGGAGGTGCCGCTCACCAAGCTCAAGGAAGCGGGCGCCCTCGTTCACGTGGCCGCACCGAAGGAGCGCAAGGACAAGAAGGAAATCCGGGGCTGGAAGGACAAGGACTGGGGCAACGGCGTCCCAGTTGACCGCGAGCTCGCCGACGCATCCGAAAGCTTCTACGACGCCCTCGTGCTGCCCGGCGGACAGATGAACCCGGACAGCCTGCGCGCAAACGCGGAGGCGATGGCGCTGATCAAGGCGTTCGTCAATTCCGGCAAACCCGTGGCCGCCATCTGCCACGCGCCGTGGCTGCTGGTCGAAGCGAACGCCGTGCGCGGACGCAAAGCCACGTCCTATAAGTCCATCAAGACCGATCTCATGAATGCCGGCGCCGATTGGCGCGACGAGCCCGTCGTCACCGATCAAGGCCTGATCACAAGCCGCAATCCCGGCGACCTCGATGCGTTCGTCGCCAAGATCATTGAGGAGGTCGAGGAAGGAAAGCACGATCGGGCGCCCTTGGCCGCCTGATCGCCCTGCACATCGAACGAGCGCAAAAAAGCCGGAGCACTGCCTCCGGCTTCCTTCTTTTCGCACCATCGAAGGCGTTGAGAAATCACGAACTAACCTCGCGAGCCGACTTGCTGCCGTATCGTCCGGCCAACCAAACGGCAATCAGCAAAAGCGCGAAGCCGCCCGCGAGCCACAACGTAGCGAGCACCAGCAGCAGCGGCGCCAAGGGCTCGTCGCTTCCGAGAACCAGCGCGAACGCCACCGCAAAAATGGTTGCCGCGAGCGCCTGCCCAAAGGCTTGCAGCCGCTCTGCCACCGCCCCGCGCGCGAGACGCAAACCAAGCCACGCCGCGACCGCGGGCGGCGCCGCCAATGCGGAGAACACCAGGAAATCGGTATTCGGCAGATCCGAAACCGGCGTGAAATTGTGAATGCGGAGCGCGTAATAGAGCCCCGCGAGAGCGAGCGCGACATGCAGCGAGGCGGCAATCCTGATGATCTGACGGAGGGGCATGGCAAATCCTGGTCGCCGCCTGCTGAAGGCAGGCTGGCGATCGACACTGCCACACTCCCGGAGCCGATCCTGTCACCGGGGAAACCGCGCGGCGGTCCCGATTAGCTCTCCCCATCGTCAGACCTTGATCAGAATTCGGCGCGGAAGCACGCTCACTCCCGTCGCGAAACGACGGGAAGCGAGGCAGGCCATGATCCCCCCAGTCGACCCTCTCCTGGCAATCGGCGTCACGATCGCCACAGCCGCAACCGACGCGGTCTACGTGCTGTTCACATCCTCTGTCATTGCCCGGCGGCGCATCTGGGCCGCAAACTGGAGCAGCCTCTGGTATCTGCTCTCCTCGTTCGCCGTCATCTCCTACACCAGCAACTGGGTCTACATCGCCTTCGCCGCCATCGGCTCCTGGGCGGGCGCCTTCCTCACCATGACGTTCCTTCACAAGCCGCCCGGAAGCCCGCCGGGACCGCTCGCGCCTGCCATTCCAAACCCGCGCGGCGAGTAGGCCGGGAGCATCCGCTGGCCAAAAGTTCAATACCGGCCAGACCGCAATTGCAGTCTGATCCCCGAAAAGTCACGGCGCGGAGCAGTTCACGAGGCTGCCAGGACAAGCCGAGACACAAAAAGGGGAACCAAGGTTATGGGACAGTACAGCCCGGAGCAGACACTCGCCTTTCTCATTGCGGTGGTCGCGGCCATTGCGTTCGCGGCCATAGTTATCCGGCGTCTTACGCTAGCAAAACAGCCGACAGCCGCCGCCCCACACCAGCCCGCTTTCACCGCCCAAACGCAGCCATCCGCACCGAAACCTGCCGCGCCCGCGCCATCATCGGCACCGGCACCGGTTGCAGCCGCAGCGCCTCAATCCGTCCAGCCGCCTCGCACCCAGCCCGCTCCGGCACCCGCCGTGTCTTCGCAGGCCGCCTCGCAACCCTCTTACACGCTCATTGCCGCCGTCGAAGCGGCGAAGGCCGGGCCACGCCCTGCACCGCCCGCAACCGCAGAACAGCAGCGCATCGACTATTCCAGCGAAGCGACGAGCGTTTCGCCGGGCGCCTCCTATGCAGCCATCGCCGTCGCAACGGCCGCACGCGCGGCACAAGGGCTCGCGGGTGAGCCGTTCACGCCGTGCGCCGCCGGTAGCGTCAACGAGAGAAAACCCGAGGCTGCCACGTCCTACGCAGCCATCGCCGCCGCCTCCGCGCACGCGCCGCAACCTCAATCCGGCGCGCCGCAGCAGCGCATCCGCATCGACTATTCGGACATGCCGGCGGATCTTCCGCCGAACGCCTCGTACACGGCCATCGCCGTTGCGGCAGCACGGGCATCGTGACCCGCACCCCGGCGCGGCGGCACCTGCCTAGACCTGCGCGCTCTTCTTACCGAGTGCATTGAGCTCGGCGAAATCCGTATCGCCGAGCTTGATGGCGGCCGCCGCGACATTCTCCTCGAGGTGCTTGACCTTGCTCGTGCCCGGAATGGGCAGCATCACCCGGCTGCGCCGCAGAAGCCACGCGAGCGCGATCTGGCTCGGCGCCGCGCCATGCCGCTCGGAAATGCGCGCAAGTGCCGACGACTTGGCGAGCGAGCCGGACGCCAGCGGAAACCACGGAATGAATCCGATCCCCTGCGCCTCGCAATAGTCGAGCACGTCCTCGCTGCTGCGGTCGGCGAGGTTGTAGAGGTTCTGAACGGTCGCGATCTTCAGCACTTTCTGCGCCGCCGCGATATCCTCGACGCTCACCTGGCTGAGCCCCACGTGCCGGATCAGCCCCTCCTTCTGCATGTCGCGAATCACCTCGAACTGCTCCTCGCGCGGCACCTTGGGATCGATGCGATGAAGCTGCCAGAGATCGATACGCTCCACGCCGAGGCGGCGCAGGCTCAGATGAACCTGCTGGCGCAGATACTCGGGGCGCCCCACGGGAATCCATTGACCCGGCGCGGGGCGCACGAGCCCGCCCTTCGTCGCGACGACGATGCGCGGGTAGGGATGCAGCGCCTCCCGGATCAACCGCTCGCTCACCTCCGGGCCATAGCTGTCCGCCGTGTCGATGAAATCGACATCGAGCTCGGGAAGCCGTTTTAGAGTGCGCATCGCTTCCGCGGGATCGGCCGGCTCTCCCCACACGCCATCGCCCGTGATGCGCATGGCGCCGAAGCCGAGACGGCGCACAGGAAGATCGCCGCCAATCGAGAAGCGGCCGGAAAGGTCCGCGGAAGGTGTGCTCATGATGAAAGTGCCCCATTGCTCATGATGGCGGGCCGGCGGCCCCATGGACGCAACCAAATACGGCGCCACCCCGCCGGCCTGATCTAGGCAGCGCACCGCACCCATACAAGCGGGACAAAAAAAGGTGCCCGTTGGGAAACGGACACCGAGAGGAAAACGCGAGGGAAGGGAGCGAAGTTAGTTGGTCACGGCCTTGGCCGGGGCGGCGGGCCCTTTGATGTCCACGGCAACGCCGCGCACCTGCCCGTCCTTGGTGGCCGTACCCACCCACTTGCCGCCCTGGTCTTTGGTCAGCTCGGAAACGTTGGTGTAGCCGAGATGGATCAGATGCTGACGAGCCTGAACCTCGGTGAAGAGGTTGTGCGCCACGGGACCGGAGGTCTCAGCGGCAAGCGCAGGAAAGCTCAGGCCGGCGGCGAGTGCCGCGGCCAACGAAAGAGTGCGGATCATTGGATTACCTCTTGGGGATTTGCGGTTGCGCGAGAAACGGCGCCGGCCAGGGAGACACGGCCGGCCGCCAGAGAGAGGCTCGCTTAGATGATGTCGATGTCTGCGGGCAGGTAGCTCGTGACTTCGAGGCCGACGTTCTGCTCGCGCACTTCGGGAGCGGTCCAGATCTTCATTGGGTTCTCCTTCATATCCTGGACGGCGGATCGCTTGCGTCGCCGTCACTTCGATGACTGATATGTAGGAAACTTTCCCGCCGAGGACCAATCACTCCCATTCACAGGACGGTGCGGGGAAACACGCGGATCGTGATCACGCGTGAGGAACCAGTTTACCGCGCGGCACACTGCGTTGGAGCAGCGCGTCAAGCGACACCGCGCCCGGCCCTGCCACCGCCAGCCAGCCGAAAAGCGCCATGTACGCCACCTCCTCGAAGCCGAGCAGCGTCTCGAGCGAGTCGATCTGATCGAGCTTCGCGCTGATGATGGCGACGGCCATCACGATCACCAAGGGCGTCGCGGCGAGGCGCGTAAAAAGCCCGAGCAGAAGCAAAAGTCCGCCGATGAACTCGACGCCGGAGACGAACGGCGTCATGATCTCCGGATAGGGAATACCCCACTCGGTGAAGTTCTGGATCATCTGCGGAAGATTGTTCAGCTTTGCCCAACCCGTCCACATGAACACCCAGCCGACGACGAGGCGCGCGAACAGAGGTGGCAACCAGTGGAACACGGACGACAGCCTTTCCGGCATATCAATCAGCCATTCGACAATCGTCCGCATGGGAGCCTCCAGTCCGCGTTTGCGTTGCATGACAGGCGGTCCGTAGTCCGCCTTCATGCAGGCATACGGACCGCGAAGCCCGAAGTTTCAGCCGCCGGACACATTCGCTCTTTGGCGCCACCCTTCACGCACGCCCGCTCCCCGCTGTGGCAAACAATCGCCACGATGCAACCAGAATGCTCGATTGAGCTTTAACCAGAGAGGGAGCCACTGAGGAGCCCGCTGATGCTGGATCTCGTTCGCTTCGTCGTCACGCTGCAGTCGCTCTACCCATTCTGGAAGGACGCCTCCCAGATCGAAGCCAAGCGCGAGGAGAGGCTTCGCGCGCTTCTCGCCTATGCAGCCCGGCACTCCCCCTTCTACCGGCGGCGGTTCGCAGGCCTCGATCTTGCCCGTTGCACGCTGACCGACCTTCCGACGCTGACCAAATCGGAGATGATGGCGCACTACGACGACGTGGTCACCGATCGCCGGATCAAGAAAGCGGACCTCTCCGCCTTCGTCGACGACCCGCGCAATCTCGGCAGGCTCTATCTCGGCCGCTACGGCGTGAGCCACACCTCGGGAAGCCAGGGCCAACCCGCCCTCATCGTGCAGGATCGCGATGCCCTCAACCTGGTGTTCGCGGTCCAGTTCGCCCGCGGCACCAAGCTCAAGCGCCGCTTCCTCCCCCACCTCGGCCGCATCCTGAACCCGGCCCGCATGGCCGTCCTCACCGTGCAGCCGGGCTTCTATCCAAGCGCCTCGGCGTTCGCCTACTTCCCAAAGTTTCTGACGCCCGTCTTCAAGGTCCTGCACCTCACCGTCTCCGACCCGATGGCGCGGAACATCCGCAAGCTGGAGCGCTTCCGCCCCGAGTTCATCACCGGATACGCGAGCGCGCTCGAAGCCTTCGGCCGCGAGGAGGCGGAGGGCCGCATGCGGCTGCGCGAGATCGGATGTCTGCAGCAGATCACCAACGTCGCCGAGCCGCTGTCCAACGAGGCGGGCGATTTCCTGGAGCGCGTGTTCGCGGCGCGCGTCACCGACGAATACGCCATGGGCGAGTGCCTCGTTCTCTCATCGGGATGCGTCGCCGGGCGCGGCTCGCACCTCAATGCGGATCTCGCGATCCTCGAGGTGGTGGACGACCAGGGACAGCCTGTTCCTCCCGGCACGGAGGGAAGCAAAGTGCTGCTCACGAACCTCTACAATCGCGTGCAGCCCATCATTCGCTACGAGATCGACGACCGCGTCACGATGAGCGCGTCGCCGTGCCGGTGCGGCAGCCCGCTGCCGCGTATCGAGAAAGTCAGCGGCCGCACCAAGGATCGTCTCTGGATCGAGACCGGCGGCAAGCGGCGCGAGGTGCCCTACTATGTCTTTCTCTCCGGCCTCCATCACGTGCTCGAGCTGGCCGAGCACCAGGTCGTTCAAACCGGCCCGAGAAACTTCGAGATCCGGGCCGTCCCCGTATCCGGCCAGCAGCTCTCGGCCGATCGCATTCGCCAGGTCGTGATGGAGCAGGTCAAGGCCGAGGGGCTGGAGAACGCCTTCGACCTCAAGATCGAGATCGTGCCGGAGATCGCCCGCGGCCCATCCGGAAAAATCGCACGGGTAAAGAACGAGTACGCCACCATGGTGCCCGAAGATTGAGCCATTACACGGCGATGCAGCCCCGCCCTCGCGGGTGCTGAGATGCGCCCTCTTCGCCACTCCCGTGGATTGTCGCTTATGTCGGAACTGAGCCCCGCCTACACGCTGCTCCCCATGCTCATGCTCTTCGTCGCAGGCTTCATTGTCGGCCGCGCGACGGCGCCGTCGCGCGCCGCGCGTCAGAGCCGGGACATCGAGACTTCGCCCGCGCCTGCGAAATCCTCGGCCGATCTTCTGGACGCACTGCCTGCTGACACGCAGGCCAACGTGCGCCTTCTGCTCGGCAGCGGTCGGAAGATCGAGGCGATCCGCGACGTGCGTCACGCCCTCGGCATCGGCCTCACCGAGGCAAAAGACCTCGTCGAGCACATTGAAGCCTCGATGAGCCGCGGCGCACGCGCCTCATGACCACTGCTCGGCGAAACCGCGCCCCGCCGGTCGAGATCAGCCAACTCCATGGCCAGATGAGTATTTATTCATCTGGGTGCCGTCATTTCGTCATCCTGAATACCGTAAAAAACTCCCACATGCCGGGGGCTCAAAGACGACCACCAGGGAGAATGAAATGAAACTGAAAGCTCTTGCCGTCGCGTCGGTTCTGGCAGCGGCAGCCACCTTCGCGCCCCATGCGGCCTCTGCCGCCTCGTTGCCCGCGCCAGCCGCGCAGCAGTCGCGCATCGCCGATGGCGGCCTGCTTCACGACGTCGGCCACCGCCGTTGGCATCACGCCAACCGCTGCCGCATCGTGCGTCATGAGTGCGCCGACCGCTTTGGCTGGGGCTCGTGGCGCTTCCGCCGCTGCGTAATGCGTCACGGATGCGCCCGCTGGTAGAAGCCCGGCGCGCAATCGCACTCAAGGAAACAGCCGCGGCACCCCGCGGCTGTTTTCATATCCACCTTCTGCCTTACTGACTTACTGCACCATCACCTTGGTGCCATCCGGTCCCTTCGCCTCGCCGCCCGTCAGATCTCCGCAGCTGGCGCCGAGATACTTGCCATTTTGCGTGATGGTGCGCTTCACGGCCACCGTCTGCCCGTTTTGATCGCCCGAGGTGGTGCTCTCGATCTTGACCGTGAGCGAAGACTGGAAATCGCCGCCCATTTCTGTGCGGCTCGTCACGTGGCGGCTCGCGAACTGGCAGGACATGTCGACAATCGTCTTGTCGCCCTCTTTCTTGATCTCGTACTTCGAGCACTGCTTGTCGTGCTCGTGGAGACTGGCCTCCACGGTGGCGCGCTCCATGTCGGCATCGACGCAAAGCTGCATGGTCTGATCCTTGGGGCCCAACCCCTCGTCCATCGTCGTCGTCAGCTCCCACAGACCGGCCTTGCGCTCGGGCAACCGCACCTCGTCCGCGACCGCCGCCCCACACAGGACGCTCAATCCGCCTGCACTCGCAAACACCAGGCGCACCCAGGCCAACCGCATCGTCTCATCCTCCCAAAACGTTATAGTGTTTCTTTTCGCGGACCATAGCCGCCGGCAGGCGCTGTGCAAGTAAAGAGTTGGAGATTGTCCCTCAAATATCGGAAGAACTGCCAAGTTACGGGAAGTATCACCCCGCAACAGACGTCCATATTTTCCCGATCCAGCACCGCCTCCCCTGCGTAGAGAAGCGAAGCAGACCAAAGGAGAGGGAAAATGAGAGCCTCACCAGCCGTCGGCTTGGTCACGGTATGGATCGCGATGGGAGCACCGGCTTTAGCCGGCGCAGAAGTGCAAAAGCCCTCACCCGCCCGGACGCAACAGAGCCTCACGCCTCGCGAGGCCGGGGCACGCTATGGCCAGGCCCTAGGCGCTGAGCACATCTGCTTCGGATTGCTGCGCACCACGGATGCGGTCGCGCGCCTCGCCGAAAAATATTCCGGCGCCGACCGCAAAGCATTCAAAGATGAGGCCGACAAGATCTTCAACGCTTGGCGCGACGCCTGCCGCCAGTCGGGCGGGCCAAACCAGTGCCGTCTCGTGCATGAATGGAATTGCCGTGCGGCCCTGCGCGAGATCGGCCCGGAGGGCAGCGCGCTCGCCGGCCTAGTCGAGCAGAAAAAACAATGAAAATCAGATAAATACCCGAAGCTCCCGGAAGCCGGACCTTGCGCGCAGGCGCCGCAGCCCCGATTTCGCCGGGGAAAGCGTTTCGCATCAGCGCGATCAATCCGTTTGCAACGCATTCCATGTGTTGCAGCGGCGCCATCGTAAAATTTATCAGCGATGATAAGACTGTTTTGACAAGCTAAGCGGACACTCCCGCCCCGTGCTGGAGATGCCCAGGGGAGGCCTACGTGTTCACTCGCTTTCGTTTTGCCGCCGTTTCTGCTGCCGCCATCGCAATGGCCGCGACCGTCGCTCAAGGCCATGCCGCCGACGCGACCTTCTCGGCACTCGATGGCGCCTGGGGCGGCTCGGGCAGTGTGCGCCTGGAGAACGGCAAAACCGAGCGCCTGAAGTGCAAGGGCTATTACAATGCCAAGGCGGGCAACGCCCTCGGCATGGCCATCAACTGCGGCAACGCCTCGTTCAAGATCAACATGCGCGCCAACCTGAAGGCCAGCGGCGGCCGCATCAGCGGCACCTGGGAGGAGCGCGAGTTCAACCAGACGGGCAACGTATCCGGCACGCAGACGGCGAGCGGCTTCAATCTGAAATTTACCGGCGCGCTTTCGGGCTCCATGTCCGTCTCCATGACCGGCAGCAACCAGACGGTATCCATTTCGACGGGCGGCCCCGGCTTCACGGGCGTCAACCTGCAGTTCGCGAAAAACGGCTGAGGCCGCGGCGGCGCGACACGCCCGTCACAACGCTTGAGGAGCACGAGATCATGACGCAGAGATCCACCTTCGCCGCCATCGCGCTGGCCCTCGTCGGCGCGGCACCGGCGGTCCTGGTCTCCACGCTTCCGGCCGAAGCCGGACGCTGGCGTTCGCCGCCCGAGCGTGACGTCGCCGTGGCGGTCAGCAGATACGGAAACGGCACCGTCACCGGCCCCGTCCGCACCACGCGCACGGGCTACGAAGTTCGTCTGCCCGGCGGCACTTGGGTCGCTTGCCGCGCAAGCTGCTCGGAGACGCTGCGCGTCGAGACCGTCGATCTCACCGAGAACGACGGGCGCTTGACCGGCTACGGCACCGCGCTCAACGAATGCGGCATCTTCGGCTGCCTCGAGCTGCGCTATCCGCGCTGAGCCGCCGCCTGCCTGACGTTCGCTGATCGTCACGTCAGAAACGGATTACTGCGGCGCTCCTCGCCGATCGTGCTGGTCGGTCCGTGCCCGCAGATGAACGCGAACTCGTCGCCGAGCGGCAGAAGCTTGGTCGTGATCGCGTTGATCAGCGCGGCGTGATCGCCATACGGAAAATCGGTCCGCCCGATGGAGCCGCGGAAGAGCACGTCTCCCATCAGGATCAGCCGGTGCGGGCGATTGACGAACACGACTGAGCCCGGCGAATGGCCGGGGCAATGCAGCACCTCGAACGTATGCCCCGCGATGGTGACGGTCTCGCCCTCCTCGAGCCAGCGATCGGGCGTGACGGGATCGGCGGGAATACCGTAGGCCGCTCCCTGTTTCGCAAGATTGTCGAGCAGGAAGCGGTCGGCCACGTGCGGCCCCTCGATCTCGACACCGAGCGCCTCGCGAAGCGCCTTCGCGCCGCCGGCATGATCGATGTGCCCGTGGGTAAGAACGATTTTCTCGATCTTGATGCCGAGCTCGGCGATAGCCTTCTGCACATCGTCCAGATCACCGCCCGGATCGACCACCGCTCCCACCTTGGTGACGTCGTCCCACAACAGCGTGCAATTCTGCTGGAACGCCGTCACCGGCAGGATCGCCGCTCGAAGCGTCTTTGTTTCACCGGTGGACTGCGTCATGTGGAAATAGGCCGCCTTGCGAGTTGGGATCGAACATCCGTAGAACCTTTAGAGCGCTTCCGGAAAAGTGGGAACCGGTTTTCGGTCGCCTCGTCCGGCGCCGCAATGCAGGGATGCTGACGTGCCAACCGGCAACGTGTAGGGTCCGCCGCATGGTATCTGAGGGGGACACCAGGCAATCCCATGCAATTGAGAGAGATGCGTTTCGCCCGTATCGACGGGACCGAAGTGCTGGTCGAGGTGAAGTCCGAGGCGGAGGCCAAAGCCGCCATCAAGGAGCTCCGACACAAGAAGAAGGAGCTGGCGCTCCTGAAGCGCAGGATCCTCAAGCAGGAAGCCAGTGCCCGCCGCACCATCGAGCGGGCTGAAGCCGCCGCGGAGCGCGAAGCCAGAAAGCGCGGCCTTTTCGCCACCCTGAGGCGTGTCTCCCGCGCGTTCAGCAAGCGGGAAACCCTGCCCGACGTCGACGCGCTCGAGCGTGAAGTCGAAAAAGCCGACGAAATTCTTCACAATATCGAAAGCTGCATCATCCAGCTCGAAGGGCGGCTTTTAGGGTGAAACAGGGGAGAGCGCGCTCCCAGGGCAACACTCGCCCCAAAATCACCTCTGTCAGGAATAACCTATGGGAGGTTGCGTTGTATCCAACAGTCGCGGAAGGGGGGCCGTGATGGATGAGATCCAGTCGCGGATGATCGAACTTCTGCCGCGTCTGCGCCGGTTTGCACTCGCGCTGACAGGCGACAAAGACAAGGCTGATGACCTCGTACAGGACACGTGCGAGCGCGCCCTCGCGCACCTGGATCAATGGAAACCCGGAACGAGTCTCGATAGTTGGATGTACCGTATCGCACAGAACATTTGGGTAGACCATCATCGCAGCCGCAAGAGCAGGGGCGAGCAGCACCAGCTGGATGAGGTCGAGAACGTAGTCGGCGAAGACGGCCGCAACGTCACCGAAAGCCGGCTCACGCTCAGAGCCGTCTCAGAGGGAATCTCACGCCTTCCGGCCGATCAGCAGGTTTTGGTCGCCATGGTCTGCGTCGAGGGAATTTCCTACAAGGAGGCCGCTGGAATCTTGGATATTCCCATCGGCACCGTCATGAGCCGCCTCTCTCGCGCGCGGCAGGCTCTCTATGCCGCACTCACCGAGGGGCCGATGCCGGCCCCAGTTCCCATTCCCGCAACAACCCGGGAGCGCTGACATGATCCCGGTACCCGACGAAATGCTGATGGCCTACGCCGACGGCGAGTTGACGCCGGAGGAGACGAAGGCCCTCGAAAATCTCATCAATCAGGATGGGGAGCTGCGCTCGCGGCTGGAGCCGTTCGTGCAGACCCGCACGCGCCTCGCGACCGCATTCCAGCATACGCTGCACGAGCCGGTTCCAGATCGGCTGATCGCGGCCATCGCGCGCGCCCCCATTCCCAAGGCGCAGCCGCGGGCCGTGTCGCTCGGAGATCGCATCCGCAGCGCCATGGATACGGCTGCGGCCGCCCTATTCCCGCACGGATTTTCCTACGCGACGGCCATGAGTGCCGCTCTCTTGCTCACGGCTGGCGCCACGGCAGGATGGCTCGCGGGACACACCGGCAAACCGTCCTCCTCGCTGGTTGCAGCCTCTGACAAAGGGCTCGGCCTCGACGCTTCCGGCGCGCTGGCCCACGCCCTCGAGACGAGCGCGAGCGGAACCGTCTCGCAAACCAGCGCATCCGGCGCTTCCATCGTGCCGGTGCTGTCGTTCCGCACGCAAAACAACGGCGTGTGCCGGGAATATCGCATCGCGGGCGCCACGTCGGGGCCGGACTTCGCGGGCCTCGCCTGCCGCACTGTCGACGGCACGTGGCGCGTCGCGATCCATGTGGAGACGCCGAAGCAGACCGGCACGACGACGTCCGGCTCGTACCAGACGGCAACCGCCGGAAATGTCCCGGCCGTGGATGCGCTGGTCGAAACGCTGATTGCGGGCGACGCCTTTGGTTCGGACGAGGAGAGCAAGCTTCTCAAGAACGGCTGGCACGTGTCGAGCACGGGCGCACCATAGGCTCCCTCACCCTAGGCCAGAGGGGCCCCCCGCGCCTTTCGGACCTCACTGGCCGGCGCGCGCCACTGCTTGCCATCGCGTCGAAGATCGGAAAAGCCTAGCCCACGCCCTCACGGGCCCGCGCCCGCGCGCACGAACGTCGTCGACCAGCTATCGTGAGAGGGAACGGCCGGAACGTTGCGCGCGACCGCACCGGCGCCGCCCTCGCAGCGCTGAGGCGCGAGCGCGAGACCCGAGCCGTAGATGGGATCGCGTCCAGGCGGCCCGAGATCGCGTGTCGAAACCTGCTGCAGAAGCTGCGCCTTCGCCCCAGCCGCCGTCGCATCGCCACCACGCGTCGCGAAGATCGCCGTCACGAACGGCACAGCGAACGACGTGCCCGTGCGGTAGCCCTGCTTCGCCTCCGGCAACGCCGTCAGAATGTCGACTCCAGGCGCCGAGACATCGATGTAGTTGCCGCGATTGGCGCTGCGGTAGTTGTCCCCGTTGCGGTTGACCGCCGTCACCGCAACCACGCTCGGATAAGCAGCGGGATAGCTCGGCGCAGCCGTTGGGCCCATGTTGCCTGCGGCCGCGATGAACACCACACCCTTCTTGCTCATCCGCTCGATAGCGCGCGAGAAGGCCGGATCCTGCGGACCGGAGAAGCTCATGTTGACAATGTCCACGTCGAGCTGCTCGAGCCAAGAGAGCGCAGCGAGCAGGCGCACGGTGTCCGTCGAAGCATTGCCGGCGGCATCGCTGCGGAACGCAGTCGCAAGCAGGAACGTGGCATCCGGCACCAGTCCCGGCGTTCCGCTACCCGGATCGCCTGCGAGCAGAGAGAGCACTGCCGTTCCGTGCCAGTCGTAGGGCGACGGCTGCTGACCGTCCAGGAACTCCCCTTGCTCTGCCTTGATGTTCTTCAATGCGGGATGGCTGAGATCGAACGACGTGTCGATGACGCCGATCCTCACACCCTTCGCGCATGAGCCGAGCGTGCTCTTCCACTTGATGAGATCGCTTCCGAAGCAGGTGTTGTGCGGGCACGGCTGCGGCGACGCCGGAGCCACCTTGCGCCTGTCGATGCCGGGGCCAAGCCCAGCCGCGCTGTCGGTCTCACCCAGCGAGCCAACGAAGATGTTGTAGGCAAAGTTCGGAGTAACCGAGACAAACGGCAAAACCTTGTGAAGCTCGCGCTCCGCCTCGTCGCGATTGAAACCCGTGGGACCTCTGAGACGCTGCACCTTGGTGCCCGTTCCGTTGAGCACCGTCGGCGTATCGAGCACGAAGCCGTGCTCCTTCGCCTTCTCCACGTCGGCGGGCGAGATCTCGGTGACGAGCAACTCCTCCTCACGCGCCTTCTCGAACACCTCAGGGGGCATTTCAGCGCCGCGATCCTTGCCGGCGAACGTACCGCCCGGCGACGGCATGGCAACGTCATTCGCACCTGTAGCCTTGTCGGCATCCCGCCGGCCCGGGCCGCGGTCCGTTGCCGGCTTGGCCGGGCCATGACCGCCAGCGGCCGGTGCGACGGTCGCACCGTCGGCTTTGTCGGCTCTACCCTTCGGATCGAGCGTCCCCTTGATCGCGCCCGGCCCCATGCCGAGACCAGACGACCGGCGCTGATATTCGTCGAGCCATTTGTCCCGGTGGCGCGCCACGCGAGAAGAAAGGTCTTCCGTCTTGACACCATCACCCGGCAAAGCAACCGGCACAGGCTTCGCCGGCTTATCGTTACCGGCTGTGACGGGTGGCGGCGGCGGAGCGCTGTCCGGCTTCGGGAGCGCCTTCACGGGAATGGGCGGCGGCGCGGGCGGGGGCGGCTTCAAGTCCGGACGATTGATGGATCGTTCCCGAATGCGCTGCGCACGCTCGGCTTCGCGACGCAGCCGCGCCTGCTGTTGCTGCGCTGCGCGCATCAACTCGCGCTGATGCGCCTTTTCCATCTCGCGAACGTGACGCTGCGCATCGTTAAGATCGGGGTCGAAGTCGTCGAGGTCGCTGTCGCCGTTATCCATCCCGTCATCGATGTCGGCCTCGCGCACGGCTTTGTTGCTGCTGGGCACGTTGCTACCCGAGCCGCTGTCACCTTGCTGCTGCTGTTGTTGCGGCTGCGTGGCTCTGATCGAGGCGCTGCTGCTCTGAGATGCAGCGGCCTTCTGCGCGGCGAGCGCGTTGGCTTTCTGAATGGCCAGTTGCTGTTGCTGCTGCTGCTTCGCTTCCCGCGCCGCCTGCTGCGCAGCGCGCTCGGCTTCCTTGATCGCGGCCTGGCGCGCCTTCTCGGCCTCCCGCATGGCGCGCTCCTGCGCAATGCGCTGCTGGCGCTCGAGTTCCGCCTGCATCTTTTGCGCGGCGCGTTCGGCAGCCTTCTGTGCTTCCTGTGCGGCCTTGATCGCAGCCTGCTGCGCGCGCTCGTACTCCTTGCGCTGGCGCTCGAAATCGGCTTGCCAGGAATTGTCACGCTGCCAAGAGTTGTCACGGCTCTTGGCGATAACGCCGGGACTGAACAGCATCGCCGTCACGACGGCGCAGAGCGCGATCAGACGCACGCCTCCCCGGCGCGCGATCGGAAGAGGGTGCCTCCGAACCGCAGCCACGGATGCCCGCCAAGCGAACGCGAAAATTGTCATCTTGAACAGATCCCGACGCACACGCCCCCATCAGGGAGTGTGGCGGGAGACCTCAAAGCAGAAAAGAAGGTCATCATGGGTTGTCCACATCTAACTGCCCCTCAAACGTTCGCCGCTAAAAACGACGCCCATGCGGCCACACCCGAAAAACATAAAAATTTAACTGCATGAATCGCGCCTCGAACAAAAGCCCGAAAACGCAGGCTCACCACGTTCACAACCGCAGGAAGTTGGAGGCGCGCGCTATGCTCCAACGTGTGAAAAGTGCGAAGCACCGATGAGCGGTAACATGCGAACGCGCGCACGCATACCAAATGGCGCTATCACGAGACGCAAAGACCCGGGGGATGATTTCAAACGGACACACGCTTTGCGTGGCCGATAGAACGAAAGTATGAAAACAAAAATGGGGCCCCACAAAGGCCCCATCTTTAAAATTTTCGAAAATCTTTCGGCGAGGAGGCATACGCCTCTTCAAATCAGGCGGCGGCAATCTCGTCGCCCGGGTTGCGCAGCACGTAGCCGCGTCCCCAGACCGTCTCGATGTAGTGCTGTCCGCCGGTCGCCACCTGCAGCTTCTTGCGCAGCTTGCAGATGAACACGTCGATGATCTTGAGCTCCGGCTCGTCCATGCCGCCGTAGAGATGATTGAGGAACATCTCCTTGGTGAGCGTGGTGCCCTTGCGCAGCGAGAGCAGCTCGAGCATCTGGTATTCCTTGCCGGTGAGGTGCACCCGCTGCCCGTTGACCTCGACCGTCTTGGTATCGAGATTGACCCGTAGGTCGCCCGTCTCGATGACCGACTGTGCGTGTCCTTTCGAACGACGCACGATGGCGTGAATGCGTGCGACGAGTTCGTCCTTGTGGAACGGCTTCGTCATGTAGTCGTCAGCACCGAAGCCGAGACCGCGAACCTTATCCTCGATCTGTGCCAGGCCAGAGAGAATGAGGATCGGCGTCTGCACCTTCGCGACACGGAGCATCTTCAAGACCTCATAGCCGCTCATGTCCGGCAAGTTGAGATCGAGAAGGATGATGTCGTAGTCGTAGAGCTTGCCGAGATCGACGCCCTCTTCGCCGAGATCGGTCGTATAAATATTAAAACCTTCGGACTGAAGCATCAGTTCGATGCTCTGCGCAGTCGCGCTATCGTCCTCGATCAGAAGGACCCGCATGCCAATTCCCTCTTCCTTGCCCCATCACAAGGCGCGCCGCCAATCTTAAAAGAACGCTACCGCGATCCGAACAACCTAACGCTAACTTTCATTACAAAAGTAACAATGACAGGTTAACAAATCCTAATTTCCGTTTCGAAACACGATAGCGAGCAGGTGGCTCATTTTAACCCATTTGAGACAACAAGCATCCGCTCGCTCCGAATACCTTCGGCGCGTCACTAAACCAGAAATTGCAGAACTAGATCCCCCCCTGGGTGTCCCGGGTCCGGGACCGTGAGACCGCCACCCCCGGAGGGGTGGAGAGCGTTGGCCGGAAAGCTGCACCCGAATGACACGAATCAAGAGGTAACAGAATTCGCCGACTAGCCCTAGAGCCCGAAAACAACTACAGTCACAGCACAACCCAAAGACTTAATAAAGAACGGTAGGGCGTTGCTTTACCGCAACTTAATTAGAGTGTGGCACGGTAAACCATCCGGGGATGCGGGCCCCCGGTAATTTAAGGCTTCGTCCACCGTCGGGACGGGCAGGTTGTAAGGGACACGAGGGCCGTTTTCAGAGGGGCAAGCCGGATGGCATGCTTCTTGAGAAGCGAGCCCCAGGTGTTCTTGAGTAGGGGTAACGGACGATGAAGGCACGCGAAACGGCGCTCAGGCTGAAGCGCTTCGAGATGGATGAAAGGGCCCGTAAGGTCGCCGATCTCGAGCAGATGATCCGCGAGTTCGAAAATATCGCCTCCGACCTGGACCGGCAGATCCAGGCCGAGGAGGACCGCACCGGCGTCAAGGACGCCAAGCATTTCGCCTATTCGACCTTCGCCAAATCCGCGAGCCAGAGACGCGATAATCTGCGCGCCTCGATTGCAGGTCTGCGCCAGAAGCTCGATGCGGCACAGCAGGATTTTGACGAGACAAAACAGCAGCTTGCCCGCGTAAGTGCGGATGAGCCGCGCGAGGTGGGCCGCTCCCGCCGTCGCCACGAGCGCTCCGCGGGGATTGCCCTCCGCTGACGCCTGACACACCTCGGACCCATGTGCCCGAGGTGAAAATTCAGGCTTGATCAAAGCCTTGGATGGAGCGCGATCTCCCCGCGACGGACCCAGTCGCGCTTGCACCACACCCGTTTGCGAGGCGCGCTTCAGCCGGCGCGCGCCCGGCTTTCCGGCAGCCCGGCTGCGCGCCGTGGCCGCCGCCTCCATCCACACCGTCGCCGCAAGCCAGCGCGTCGCCGACTTGCGTTCGCCCTTTTCCCGTGTCAATCGCTCCGCGAAGGGCTGAGAATCTGCCCACGTCGCTTGATGCCAGGGAGCAGCAGCACACTCGCGCCGGTCGGCCCGCGAATGGTGTGCGCCGGACGAACCAATGCAGCGGAAGCACCGAATCCACGCGGTCGTCGCGCTGATGCTGGCAGGGCTAACGGGGGGCTGCTCGGGCACCGCCCCGGTCCTCAGCCTGCCGTCCCCCGGTGAGACGAGCCCACCCGCTGAAACAAGCGCGACGGCCGAGGCTATCCCGGAACAGGACAGCGCCACCTCGAAACTTAAGGCCTTCCTGATGCCTAAGGACCTGGTCGTCGGAACGCCGACCGAGGTCTACACCCGCATCGCCCGGGGCGTGCTCACATGCTGGTTCGGCGCCGCCGGGCCCCTGAAAGGCGGCTACATTTACCACGCAGACGCCGAGCCCGCATCCAAGGGCGGCAGCTCGGAGATCAAGATCCTGACCCGCGACGCAGCGGCCGAGGATCCGCGATCCATCCGCGCCTACCGGATCGGGATTTACCCGTCTGACGGCAAGACCAAGGTCGAGATCGAGAACGTGCGGCTTTCCGAGCCCCTCGCTCTGCGCCTTAAAGAGGACGTAGAGCGCTGGTCGGCAGACGAAGCCGGATGCGGCACACCTCCCGTCACGGCGGGGTGGTCCGCCGAGCAGGTCGTCGACACAAAAGCCGATGGCAAGAAGAAGGAAAAAAGCAAAAAGCCGTAGGATCAGGCCTCTAAAGCCTTACCACGGCTTGAGCATTTCCATCGTTGCTCGATGCGCACTAGCGCCATGTAGCGCGCGCCGGCTCCCGCCGGCGAACGCAAACTGGCCAGTACCGGGCGCGCTTTTAGCTCCGGTAGTCCTGAATACGGGTCGCCCGCAGCCCGGGAAGCCCGTGCTTGTCGATCGAACGCTGCCAGGACAGGAACTCGTCCACGGTCAGTTTGTACCGCTCGCAAGCCTCCTCGATACTGAGGAGACCGCCACGCACGGCCGCCACGACCTCCGCCTTACGGCGGATGACCCAGCGCTTCGTGTCCCGCGGGGGGAGATCGGCAACGGTCAACGGACTCCCATCGGGGCCGATAACATAGCGCACACGCGCTCTCATCTGATGTTCGGTCATGATACTCAATACTGCTACTGACCAGCCTTGAAGCTAACCTATTTCTGTTAAACATGGCCTAAGCCATTGAGTAAACATACCATAAAACACTGTACGAAATCACGCAAACGCCAACTTTATGGTTGACGGCGAACACCCCTCCGGAAGCCGGCTTGCATAGGGCACGGACTGCCCGTTATCATGCCGCCGGTATGGAGGCGCCGCGGAAGACCGCGAAGCGCCGATTTTGTTGTTTGGCCCCCGAGAGCCGCCCATTTGACGAGACATACCGACGTGCCAGCGCCATCCCTTGAAACGCCAATCGGAGACGGCAAGCGCAAGCGCGTGGTCGTCGCCATGTCGGGCGGCGTGGATTCCTCTGTGGTCGCGGGCCTCCTCGCCCAGTCCGGACACGATGTGATCGGCATCACACTTCAATTGTACGATCATGGAGAAGCGGTCGGCCGCAAGGGCTCCTGCTGCGCGGGCCAGGACGTGGAGGACGCGCGCCGCGTCGCGCAGAAGCTCGGCATTCCCCATTATGTGCTGGACTACGAGAAGCGCTTCTCGGACGCCGTGATGAAATCGTTCGCCGAAAGCTATATCGCGGGCGAAACGCCGATCCCCTGCGTCACCTGCAATCAGAAGATCAAGTTCAACGATCTCCTGGATACTGCACGTGATCTCGGCGCGGACCTGCTTGCCACCGGCCACTACGTCCAGCGCGGCCAGGGCCGCGACGGGCCCGCCCTCTTCCGCGCAGCCGACACCGACCGCGATCAGAGCTACTTCCTTTTCGCGACCACCCGCGAGCAGCTCGCGAGCCTGTGGTTCCCCTTGGGCGGAATGGTGAAAAACGACGTGCGCGCGATCGCGCACGATCTCGGACTCCTGGTCGCCGACAAGTCGGACAGCCAGGACATCTGCTTCGTGCCGAAGGGCCGCTACAGCGACGTCATCGAGAAGCTGAAGCCGGGCGCGCTGCACGCGGGCGACATCGTTCACATCGACGGCCGCCGCCTCGGCCGCCACGAAGGCATCGTGAACTACACAATCGGCCAGCGGCGCGGCTTGAAGATCGCCTCCGCCGAGCCGCTTTACGTCTTGAGCCTGAATGCCAAACGCAACGAGGTGGTGGTGGGACCACGTGCCTTCTTGCATACGCGCACTCTTATTCTTAGAAACGTCAACTGGCTCGGCGACGGCACCTTGGATGAAGCCGTCTCCGGTCAGGGAGCGGAAGTCTATGCGCGGATCCGCTCGTCTCAGGCGCCCCAGCCGGCAACGGTCTCCAAAGGCGCTGACGGGGCTGTGAAAGTCACGTTGCGCGACGGAGAGCATGGAGCAGCGGCCGGTCAGGCCTGTGTGCTTTATGCCGATGGATCGACCGAAGCCCGTGTATTGGGCGGCGGATGGATTGCAGAGGCCGTGAAGGCCGATAATATGGATTGGCTGGAATCGTCTGCCTAAGGCGGGCGACTGAAGTTTCCGAAGTCGTTATCTTGGATATGACTTTCGGGGGAGAGAACCGCGTGCAGAAGATGAAGACCGAGGCAAAGCCCCGTTTGCGTGTAGAAGACCTCGAGCGCAGCAATGGCCGCATTGTCGGCATTGGGCGCATCGAGGAAGACGTCGTCAAGGTGGCCTATCGCAGATGGGCACCGATCTACGACCATACGTTCGGCCGCGTCTCCACCGAAGGACGCAAGCACGCCGCCGAGGTGATCAACTCCAGCCTCGATCAGGGCCGTGTTCTCGAGGTCGGCGTGGGCACCGGCCTCGCCCTCGCGGACTACGGCCGCCACCTCGAGATCGTCGGCATCGACCTCTCTCCTGATATGCTCGACAAGGCGCGCGAGCGCGTCGCCAGCGAGCGCCTCGATCACGTCACCGGCCTTCATGAAATGGACGCCGGCGACCTCAAATTCCCCGACAACTCCTTCGACATCGTCACAGCCATGTTCGTGATGACGGTCGTGCCCGAGCCCGAGAAAGTCATGCGGGAGCTGGCGCGCGTCACCAAGCCGGGCGGCGAGGTGCTGATCGTCAACCACTTCAGCCAGACCGAAGGCGTGCGCGGCTGGGTCGAGCGCCGCATGGCACCCTTCGCAGAGATCATCGGCTGGCGCTCCGTCTTCGATCAGTCGCGCGTCATGGTTTGCGACGACTTGGTCCTGAGCGAGCGCAAGGCGCTGCGTCCGTGGGGTATCTTCACGATGATGCGCTTCAAGAAAAAGGCCGAGCACAGCCTTCAGCCGGTCGCGGCGGAGTAAAAATCCGCCTCTCGACGGCCCAAAGACCCAAGAAATAATGATACGGCGCGGGTGGCGCTTGACGCCGAGCCCGCCGATTCCTATAGACCAGCATCGCTTCGGCTCCTCGGGTCCGAAGCGGAACGCATCGCCCTCCCCGAACGGAGGCGCGCATGTCCGGCGGGATAGCTCAGGTGGTTAGAGCGACGGTCTCATAATCCGTAGGTCGGCGGTTCAAGTCCGCCTCCCGCTACCAACTTCATCCGAAAATCCGATCGAAGGCTCCGGCCAGCCCGCATCACACCCGCGGCCGCCGCGGAAGCTCGATCGGCAGGAACTCGACGCCCGACTGCTGGATGGGCTGCGGGTAGAGCTTCATCAGATCCATCACCACGGTCGGCATGGCGACCTTGACCGGCAGGCCGAGACACTGCGCCTCTGTAGCCGTCAGCGCATAGTCGTGCGTCCAATGCCCGCCTGCCAGCTTGTCGGCGATGGCTTCCGCCGCCGCCTGGTCGAGGCGCGGCGTCAAGATCTCCACCGCGCCACGCTTCACCTGCGCGAGAGCCTTCTCGCTCACGTCCGCGAGCACGAGCGTGAGGTCCATCACGTCCGAGACCGGCTTCGAATCCCGTGCCTTGACGATGCTCGCCGCCGGAAGTCCCAGGATCTGCGGATCGATCGGCCCCAGCACGGAAAATTCCCCCAGCACGATCTCGTCCGCCGCGAGCGCGATCAGCGTGCCGCCCGACATCGCATAGACCGGAACGTAAACCGTGACCTTCGCGGGATGGGCTTCGACCGCCCGCGCGATCTGCATCGCCGCGAGCACCAGACCGCCCGGCGTATGGAGCACAAGGTCGATCGGCACCGTATCCGGCGTTTCCTTGATAGCCGCGATGATGGTCTGCGCGTCCTCGAGATCGATATGGCGCGCAACGGAGAAGCCGAACAAACGCCGCTGCTCCTGGCGATGTATCATCGTAATGACGCGCGTGCCGTGCGCCTTCTCGATGGCGGCGATGGCCTGCGCGCGGCGCACCGCGAACCAGCGCCCCATAAACAGAGGCTGGAGCGCCATGACGATGATGGCCACCCAGATCAGGGATGAGAAATCGAACGTCATGGAGCCCTCGCGCGGCGTGATGCGGCCGGCGGAACAACGTCCCGTGCCCGGTTCCGTTCCGCGAGCTTAGCCCCGCTCCAGGCTCGATTAAAGCGTCACGCGCTTCACGCCCGCCGCATCGAGCGCGAGGAGGCGCCGCCTGAGCACGAGGACGTAGTAGAACATGTAGAGATACTGGAACGTCTCCACCACCTCGCTCGGCCGCGTGAACAGCGGCGTGCCGAGAACATCCTTGCCGAGATCATCCACGACCTTGAAGGAAAGCGCGATGAGAGCTGCGGGCGCAATGGCGAGCGGCGGCGTCAGAAGTGCGAGCAGCGGCTGGCGGAAAGTGCCCGTCCACTGCTGAACGAAAGGAATGAGAAGACCGCCGATGAACATGGCGTTGTCGAACAGCAGCTTCGGCCGCTGGTTGAACCAGGGCGAGGTGTTGTGGAGATTGGTCTCCTGCTGCCGGTTGATCTCCGACCAGTATGCGGGCGTGTTCCAGTTGAAGAAGTGCTGGCCCCAGCTGTGCTCCTCACCCGCGATGTAGAAAGCCGCGAGCGCGAAGAAAAATACCGCGATCCAAAGAAGCCGGCTGCCCTTCACGACATCGAACCGCAACGCGAGCGCGCACAACACCGACGCCGCGGCAGCCAGCACGAATTGAGACAACTCGAGAAAGCCGAAGCCCTCCGGCAGCACGTGGTTCACGTAGAACTCTGGCGCCACCGCCCAGATCGCCACCACCGCCACGACGAGCGTAATCGGAAGGTAGGTCGACCACCACGCATCCGAGCGATCCGGCGCCCACGAGCGAGCAGGGATCACGTTCAGGGGCGGCGTGAGGACACCCGCGGAAGAAGCAGCGGCCATGGCTCGATCCAATGAAAAGCCGGGATGGAAACGCACCCCGAACGCATTGCATGGGATGGCAAATTTGTGACAGGGGAACAAGCCTGCTTTCGCCCCTTCCACGCATTCCGCACAGGATCGGCGCAGGCCGGCAACACGCGCGTCTTTCGCACGGCGCAAGCCGCACCGAAGCCGCATCGGCGCGGCCCAACCTTACGAAAATGAACTTTTCTTAAGGCGAGCATTTTCAGCGTCTTCCCTCTTGAATCGAACGAGCGGCAAATTAATTTCGCGCTCGCATGTGACAGCGTGACCCGAGGGCCGCACACCGCTGCCCTAGGGAACGGCCCGCCCGTGACCGCGGCGCGCGGCCTTGGCGCGCGAGCATGCTAAGTGCAGGCCGCAATCGAAGACGGCCGGACGACAAAAACGAACAGACACGACCTGATCTCGGTCGGCTTTGGACATGCCTTCGGGGAGGCTTGCAGACATGGCAGCGCTCATAGAAGCGACGGCTCTCAGAAAGACATTTGGCGCGATCACCGCGGTCGACGGAATCTCGCTGAGCGTGCGGAAAGGCGAGGTGCTGGGTTTTCTGGGTCCCAACGGCGCCGGCAAATCGACCACCATGAAGATGATCACGGGCTTCCTGGAGCCCGACGCGGGCTCAGCCCGCATCTGCGGGCACGACGTGCTCGAGGAGCCGAAGGCCGCTAAGGCCAAGCTCGGCTATCTGCCGGAAGGCGCTCCCGCCTACGGCGACATGACGCCCGCCACATTCCTGCGCTTCATCGCCGAGATTCGGGGCTTCGAAGGCAACGACATCAAGAGCCGCGTGATCGCGGCCATCTCCCGCGCCGGCCTCGACTCCGTCGTCGACCAGCGCATCGAAACCCTCTCCAAAGGCTACAAGCGCCGCGTCGGCATCGCCCAGGCCATTCTGCACGATCCCCCCGTCCTCATCATGGACGAGCCCACCGACGGCCTCGATCCCAATCAGAAGCATCACGTCCGCGAGTTGATCCGCGAGATGGCACCGCATAAGGCCATCATCGTCTCGACCCACATCCTGGAGGAGGTGGAAGCAGTCTGCACACGCGCGGTGGTTATCGCGAAAGGCCGCATCGTCGCTGACGGAACGGCCGAGGATCTGCTGCGCCGCGCACCCACCCACGGCGCTGTCACCCTACGCGTGCTGCAAGCAGATGCCGAGCGCATCGCCAAGACGCTTGCCGATCTCGCCTCCGTCGCGCGGGTCGAGACCACGGCCGAGCCGGACGGGCGCAGCCTCATCCGCGCGCTGCCCAAGGCCGATGCCGCGCCCGCCAAAGCCATCGGCGACCTGCTTCGCCGCGAATCCTTGTCCTTCGAGGAAATCTACGTCGAGCGCGGCAAGCTCGACGACGTCTTCCGCGAGATCACAACGTCCACGCAGGCTTGAAACATGCGCGATACCCTGAAAACCGCCTACATCATTGCCAGGCGTGAGTTCGCGGCCTATTTCGCGACACCGCTGGCAGCCGTGTTCCTCACCATCTTCGTCGCCGCGACGGGCGCCTTCGCCTTCTACATCGGCGGCTTCTTCGAGCGCGGGCAGGCAAACCTCTTCGCCTTCTTCGCTTACCACCCCTGGCTTTACCTTCTGCTCGTGCCGGCCGTCGCCATGCGGCTGTGGGCGGAGGAGCGCAAGAGCGGCACCATCGAGTTGCTGATGACCCTCCCCGTCTCTCCGACTGAAGCGATCCTCGGCAAGTTCGCCGCCGCCTGGGCCTTCATCGGCCTCGCCCTGATCCTCACCTTCCCGATGTGGATCACCGTGAACATTCTGGGCAACCCGGACAACGGCGTGATCCTCACGAGCTACATCGGAAGCTTCCTGGTCGCGGGTGCGTTCCTCGCCATCGGTTCGTTCATCTCGGCCCTCACCAAGAACCAGGTGATCGCCTTCATTCTCTCCGCCACCATCTGCTTCCTGTTCCTCACCAGCGGCATGGAGCTGGTGCAGAACGTCTTGCGGAGCTGGACACCACGCATCGTCTCCGACGCCGTGGCGAGCATGAGCTTTCTCTCCCACTACGAGGAGATCACGCGCGGCGTGATCGGGCTCGACTCGATCGTCTTCTTCGCCTCCCTCATCGTCTTCGCGTTGTTCGCCAACGCGATCGCCGTCAGCCAGAAGAAATCCGCCTGAGGGCTCGCTCCATGAAAGATTTTCTCGCCTCCGCCTTCAACGGCCTCGTGGCCTACGCCTCGAAACTCAGCACCTCCCGCCTCGCCTGGGGCGGCCTCGCGCTTGCTGCCGTGACGCTGCTGTCGGTCAACCTGATCGCCTCGCAAACCCTGGGCGCCTGGAAAGCCGATCTCACCGAGGACAAACTCTACACTATCGCACCGGGCTCGGTCGCCGTGCTCCAGTCCATGGATGAGCCGGTGAAGGTGCGTCTCTACTTCTCGAAGAAGCTCGGCGAGCGAGGCTCCTCCATCACCCGCTATTTCGATCGTGTCCGCACGCTCCTCGATGAGTTCAGGCGCATCTCGGGCGGCAAGCTGCAGCTCGAGGTTCTCGATCCCGAGCCCTTCTCCGACGCCGAGGAGCGCGCCGTCGCGGCCGGCCTGATCGGAAAGCGCATCAACGCGGAAGGCGAGCTCGGCTACTTCGGGCTTGCCGCCACCAACTCCACCGACGACCAGGAGGTGATCGGCTTCCTCTCGCCGGATCGCGAAAGCTTCGTCGAGTACGACATCACCAAGCTGATCCACACGCTCTCCAATCCGAAGAAGCGCCGTGTAGGCATCATGACGTCGCTGCCCCTCGAAGGCGGCCAGTCTCCGATGGGCAATCAGCCAACTCCGCCGTGGCTCATCATGGGCCAGATCCGCGAGTTCTTTGATGTCGAGAACATCGAGCAGACCGTCAAGGAGATCCCGTCCCGCATCGACGTCCTGCTCGTCGCGCAGCCCACCCAGCTCACGCCCCAGGCGGCCTATGCGGTCGACCAGTATGCGCTGAAGGGCGGCAAGCTGCTGGTGCTCATCGATCCCGTGGCGGAGGCCGCGCAATTGGAGTTGCTGCAGAAGCAGGGTAAAGGGCGCGCGGAGCTCGCCAAGCTGCTCAAGACCTGGGGCGTCGAGTTCGACCCGAACAAGGTCGCAGCCGACATCAAGCACGCGCGCCGCGTTCAGTTCGGCCGCAGCGAGCAAGGCATGGTGACGGAGTACGTCGCCTGGCTCGGGCTCGATCAATCAAACATCGACCAGAACGACGTGCTCTCGAGCGGCATCAAGGTTTTGAACCTCGCATCCGCTGGCGTCCTGACCCCGGTCGCAGGGGCGAAGACCAAGGTCACGCCCATCGTCTCGACCTCGCCGGACGGCATGGAGATCGCGAGCAGCAAGGTCGGCATGGCCGCAGACCCCGTCGGCCTGATCCGCGCCTACAAACCGGGCGGGAAGCCCTTGACGCTCGCGGCGCGCATCTCCGGCGACGCGGCGACCTCGTTCCCCGACGGCGTGCCAGAGCCCGGCGACGAGAACGCGGACGCCAAGAAGGAAGTCGAGAACAAGCCTGATGGCACCGCCGCGGCGAAGCCCGAGGAGAAACCAGCCGAGACGAAGCCCGCCGTTGCGAAGAAACCCGGGCCCGGCCATGTCGCGAGCGGACACGTCAACGCCATCGTCATCGCCGACACCGACCTTCTCGCCGATCAGTTCTGGGTCGAGAACCGCCAGATGCTCGGACAGGAGCTGGTTGTGCCCTCCGCCCACAACGCCGCCTTCATCGTCAGCGCGCTCGAGAACCTGACCGGCAGCGACGCACTGATCGCACTGCGTGGCCGCGGCGTCCGTGAGCGCACTTTCACCCTCGTCGAGGATCTGCGCCGCGACGCCGAGCGCAAGTTTCGCGAGAAGGAGGAAGCCCTCACGGCAAAGCTGAAGTCGGTGGAGCAAGAGCTGGAGAAGCTGCAGAGCCCCGCCGCCCGCGGCACCATGATCGTCTCCGAGAAGGAGAACGCGGCCATCGAGAGCTTCAAGACCCAGATGCTCGAAACCCGCCGCGAGCTTCGTCAGGTCAAGCTGGAGTTGGGCCGCAACATCAAGACTCTCGACGGCCTGCTCCAGTTCGCGAACATCGCGCTGGTGCCGCTGCTGATCATTGCCGGCGGCGTGGGCTGGTCGTTCTGGCGCACCCGCCGGAAATCGGCCTCGAAATCCTGACCCCGACAGAAATGATGCTGGAGTGTTGAGCAATGACACCGAAACAGTTCGCAGGCCTCGCCGCCGCGGCAGCTCTCTCCTTGCTCGCCGCCATCCTCGTTTATGGATCCCGCACTGATTGGGCATCCGATGCGGCGGGGACAGGGCTTCTCTTCCCCGGCCTCAAGGCGGACGCCGAGAAGGTCTCTCGCATATCGGTCACCCAGGGAGACAAGACCGTCGCGATCGAGAAGGCGGGCGATCACTGGCTCATCAAGAGCCGCGATGGATACCCCGCGAGCGACGAGAAGGTGCGCGCGCTCCTCATCGCACTCTCCGATGCAACGCTGATCGATGCGAAGACAAAGAACCCCGAACGCTACTCCGTGCTGGAGGTCGAGGAGCCTGACGGAAAGAATGCCAGCTCCCGCCTGATCGAGCTCGAGGACGCGAGCGGCAAAAGCCTCGCCAAGGTCATCGCCGGAAAGGTGAAGCCATCCCCCACCGGCAATCGTCAGGCGAGCGGGGGAACCTATGTGCGCCGCCCGGGCGACCCCCAGAGCTGGCTCGCCAGCACCGGCATCGCTGGCGGCACCGGCCTCAAGGACTGGGCGAACGCGCGGGTGTTCGAGACCGCGACCGAGAAGGTGAAAACGCTCACCGTCGAGATCCCCGGCGAGGCCGCCTACGACATCAAGCGCGCAGCCGACGGAACGCACGAACTCGACGCCGTCCCGCCCGGCAAGAAGATCAAGTACGTGAACATGATCGACAACATCATCGAGGCGGCTTCCTTCCTCGATCTCGAAAACGTGCGCAAGGCAACCGGCGCCACGGGAGGAGATGCCGGCACTGTGAAATTCGAAACCGACGACGGGCTCAAGATCGCTCTCAAGGTGCGCCGCGAGAAGGATGGAGCCTGGGCCACGATCGAGGCGGCCGGCGAAGGCAACGCGAAGAAGGCGGCGGACGACATCGCGCTCAAGGCCAAAGGCTGGGAGTTCGAGATCCTGCCCTCCAAGGCCGACACCATGCTGAAGCGCCGCGACGATCTCCTGGAGGACGCCGCATCCTGACGTGCGGGCGCGCAGGAAGCCCGTTCGTCAGGACTTCACGGTCTCCGCCTTCATGACGTCGAACTGCTCCCACACCGGCTTTCCGAACCGCTCCACCAGGAAGTCGATGAAGAGCCGCGTCTTCGTGGCCAGGAACCTGTTGGGCGCATAGAGGGCGTGGATGGTTACGTTCTGCGGCGGATAGCTTGGCAGGATCACCACCAGGCGGCCTGCCGAGATATCCGAGCCCACGAGGAAGCTCGGCAGCCGCGCGATCCCGACACCCTTGAGCGCCGCGTCGCGCAACGTATCGCCGTTGTTGGAGCTGAGGCAGGCCGAGATCGGCACCGTGAGCGGCACCTCGTTGTCGGTGAGATGCCAGCGCGGAACCGTCGTCGAGTGGCCATAGTGCAGGCAGCGATGACTGATCAGATCCTGGGGGATCTCGGGCATCCCATGCCGTGCGATGTAGTCGGGGCTCGCCACCAGAACCACCCGCGCGCTCGAGATGCGCCGGGCGATCAGGCTCGAATCGACCATGGCTCCGATGCGCACGGTCAGATCCACGCCCTCCTCCAGCGGGTCGATCATACGGTCCGTCAGCGTCAGCTCCACCTTGAGCTCCGCGTAGCGCTTCATGAAATCAGCAACCGCCGTGCCGAGATAGAGCGTGCCGAACGACATCGGGCCGTTCACCTTCAGCACGCCCTTGGGCTCGTCATGCAGCCGCGAAACCTGCGCTTCGGTCTCGGAGATCTGAGCGAGGATGGCGAGACAGCGCTCGTAGTAGGCGAGGCCCGCTTCCGTCGGCGTCACCCGCCGCGTGGTTCTGTCCAGAAGTCTGGCCCCGAGTGCGTGCTCGAGCTGCGTAATGGCCTTGCTGATCGCAGACCGCGTGACCCCGAGACGGCGTGCCGCCTCCGAGAAGCTCCCGCTCGCCACCACTTTGGCGAGCACGTTCATTGCATCCAGCTTGTCCATCGCGCTCGTTGATTACCCCCCGCAGGTCGGAGACCGGGCCATAGCGGCGTGCCTCAGAGCAATGTTTTGAAATTCGAGTAGAGCGTACGGGCGACCGACGTATAGGCGGGCAGCCGCTGGGCGACATCGCCAGCCAGCCGGTCCACGATGCCGGCGCCGAGCGTGGCTTCGAGCGCCCGCGCGTACTCCGGAATGGCCGCCCAGTCCGCCACCGTCTCGTCGGTCACTTCCACGTGACACTGCAAACCGTAGGCATACTTTCCGTAGCGGAACGCCTGCATCTCACAGACGTCCGACCGCGCGAGCTGCACCGCGCCGTCGGGAAGGCTCTGCACTTCCGCTCCGTGCCACTGCAGAACCTCGATGGGATCGGGCACACCGGCGAATAAGGGATCGCGCCGCCCCTCCTCGGTCTGCCGGATAGTAAGCGTACCGACCTCCGCACGGCGTCCCGGCCCCACGCGCCCGCCCAGCGCATCCGCGAGGAGCTGATGACCGAGGCAGATGCCGAGATAAGGCCGGCCGAGATCGGCGACAAAACGGCGGATCGCGGCCTTCTCGGCCTTGAGCCAAGGGAAGGTGTCCTCCTGCCAGACGTCCTGAGGCCCCCCCATCACCATCATCACGTCGAAGGGCTCGAGATCGGGAATGGCCTCGCCCTGATCGAGCTCCACCGTGTGCCACGCAACCCCATCCTCACGGAGAAAGTCGCGGAACACGCCGGGATGCTCCACCGCGAGATGTTGCAGGACCAGGACCTTCATAGGTGCCACCCTCCTCGACCCGCCCGCGACTGGAAAAACCCCGCAGGAAAAGCCGTTTGCCTACCCCTTGAACCGAACGCCCGCGCTTTGCGTGGTGCGCACTTTCGCTTAGTTTTGAGAGAGACCGGTTGTCTCTCCACGGCCGCAAAGCGAACCCTCAACCGGCACGGACATTAACGTAGGCGGCACGTCGCCTACCTAACCGCACTTTCACCGCTGGCACAATAGTTGCCTCATAGGAAAATACATGAGGATGAATTAGACCGCAATTTTTTGTTCCATAGACTAAAGAGTTGGCGCCTCCGGGCCGCGTTTGGGCGGCCACCGGAGATTCCCGGAACTACCTGGCGAACACGCGGCAACCGCAACTACCCCTCGATCTCAAACCTCCCGCCAGTCGTGGCGCTGCCTACGCACCGGGCCGGACGCACACCGATTGAGCATCGAAGCGAGCGGGCAAAACACCCCTCCTGACCGTCCCGCAGGTCAGCGCAGACATTCAGAAAACCCAGGTTTCACCGCTGCTTGCGCGGCCATCCCCTGCGATGGCCGGGAACACTTTCATGTCTGGCACAAGAGTTGCCTCAAGGGAAAACGAGGCACCAGGCGGTCACGGGATCGGGCGTGGCGTGCGCCTGCGGAGCTGGGGCTGGCACTGCTGGTAGCAGGGGAGATTCAAATGGCTGACCAAGCGACAGCGATGACGACGCTGTTCACAGAGTTCTACTTCTTTCTATGTATCGTCCTGATGTTCTTCATCCACATCGGCTTCTGCATGTACGAAGTCGGCGTGGCGCGCACCAAGAACGTCCAACACACGCTGCTCAAGAACGCGATGGCGATCCCCGTGGTCGGTCTTGCGTTCTTTTTGTTTGGCATGTGGATCTACATCGCCCTTCAGGGTTGGCCGGTTGCAACCACGGAAGTGAGTTTTGCCACTGGCTTCGAGCCCTGGTCCGACAAGCTCGCGCCCAACCTCAGCGATCGCATCTCGGGCGTGTTCTGGGGCGCCTTCGCCCTGTTCGGCATGACCGCGGCCTCGATCGTCTCCGGCTCGATCATCGAGCGCGCCAAGACGGTGGGCTTCCTGCTCATTGCCATCTACGTGGGCGCCATCGCCTGGGTCTTCCCCGCCGCGTGGGGCTGGGCGGGCAATGGCTGGATGGTGCAGTACCTGGGCTTCCATGACCAATACTGCTCGGCCGTGCTGCACAGCGTCTCCGGTTTCGCGACCCTCGGCATTCTGATGAACCTCGGACCCCGCATCGGCAAGTTCGCGCCCGACGGCGAGCCGCGCGAGATCCCGGCTCACAACCCGTGGATGGTGACCATCGGTCTGTTCCTGATCTATGTGGGCTTCTTCGGCTTCTATGCCGCCTGCCACATCCCGATCGTGAACGTCGCGGCCGAAGGTCAGGCTGCCTACTGGACGGCCACCAACATCTACGGCTTCCCGATCACGCTCTCCGGCGTCACCATGAACTTCCTCCTCGCTCTCTTCGGCGGCATGATGACGGCCTACATGGTCTCGGGCGGCAACGCCTTCTGGACCTTCTCGGGCGGCCTCACCGGCCTCATCAGCGCGAGCTCCGGCAACGACCTCTACCATCCCGTTGTCGCGGCCACGCTCGCCGTCGTCGGCACCGCCTTCGGCTACTACATGCACAACTGGGTCGAGAAGAAGTTCAAGCTCGACGACGCGGTTGGCGCGGTTGCCGTCCACGGCTACTGCGGCGTGTTCGGAGGAATCATGGCGGGCTTCGCGCTCTGGGGCTATCCCGCCATCATGCCGAGCCCCGGCACGCTCGTAGCCTTGTCGGAAGGCGCCGGCTGGTTCGGCACCAACGCGGAAGGCCTACCCATCATCACGCCCATGGGTAACGCCATCGGATCGCTCGTGTTCGCGATCGGCTTCGGTTTCATCCCGGGCTACGTGCTGAGCTACATCCTCAAGATGTTTGGCCTGCTCCGCGTCGATCCCAAGGTGGAGCTCAGCGGCCTCGACGGCGATGCCTCGTCGACGACCTATCCCAACCTCTCCGGAGCTGAAGCTGCTTTCGAAAAGCTGCAGCTCAAGGAAGGCCGGGCGAAGATCTGATCCAACAACCAACCTGAAGGAGTTCGACCATGAACACAGGTGTAACGTCCCTCGCAAAGCTGTCCGAGGTCACGGCCGTCTATCCGTTCCACGGAATGGAGGTTCCCTTCGCACTCGGCATCTTGGGGTTCTTCGTTGTGTTCCTCACCTGGCAGCTTGTGATGGAAGCGAAACATCACAAGGCCATCATCGGCAATTTCACCGCGAGCCCCGCCGAGTGACGCGCTGAAACACGGACAGGTTTCCGCCGGCTGGCCGAGCACCCTGGCCGGCGGAGGCGTACTCGAGGCCCCGAGACCACCTCGGCTTGAGGCCTCGAGGTTTTTTTGCCATCGCGGATATGACGGCCCCGCCCTGCGCCAGGCCAGCACGACGGCGATGGACTTCCCGGGCCCGCCGCGCTCTAGTATCGAGGCAGACCTTCACCCGCCCGCCGCATGACATTCTCGTTCCCGTCCATTCCGATCGAGCTCTGGATGTTCGCGGCGATTCTCGCTGCGATCGCCCTGTTTCATCGCTTTACGCTCGTGGTCTCTCTCGCGGGCCTCGCCAGCATTGTGGCCTACAAGCTCGCGGTCACGGGCTTCAAGGCGGGCCCTGGCCTCGCGGGCCTCGGCATCCACTTCGCCCACGAAGCGGTGCTGCTCGCCAATTTGTTCATGCTGCTCACCGGCTTCGCGATCCTCGCACGCCATTTCGAGGAGTCGCAGGTGCCCGCCATCATGCCCAACCTGCTGCCGGATACCTGGATGGGCGGCGTGGTGCTGCTTGGGCTCATCTTCGTCATCTCCGCATTCCTCGACAACATCGCGGCCGCCATCATCGGCGGCACCGTCGCGCGCACCGTTTTCCAAGGACGCGTGCACATCGGATATCTGGCCGCCATCGTCGCCGCCTCCAACGCGGGCGGCTCGGGCAGCGTCGTCGGCGACACCACGACGACCATGCTCTGGATCTCGGGCGTGAGCCCTCTGTCGGTGCTGGAAGCTTATGTGGCCGCAGGCCTCGCCTTCGCCGTGTTCGCCATCCCGGCCGCGCTCAGCCAGCACCGGTTCCAGCCCATCATGAAGGACGCCCCACTCGGAACGGCCATCGTGCCGGGGCGCATCGCCATCGTGGTCTTCATCCTCGTGAGCGCGATCGCGGCCAACGTGCTCGCCACGCTCTATGCACCCGAAATCCTGGATCGCGTCCCCCTCGTCGGCCTCGCCGTCTGGGCGGCGATCGGGCTCGCGGCTCCCCTGCACCGGCCGGACTGGAGCATCCTGCCGGACGCCGTGAAGGGCACGGTCTTCCTGCTCGCCCTCGTGAGCGCCGCGTCACTGATGCCGATCGAGGCCCTGCCCGCCGCGTCCGTGCCGACCGCCCTCATGCTGGGTTTCGTATCCGCCGTTTTCGACAACATTCCCCTCACGGCTCTCGCCATCAAGCAGGGAGGCTACGATTGGGGCTATCTCGCTTACGCGGTAGGCTTCGGCGGATCGATGATCTGGTTCGGCTCCTCCGCGGGGGTGGCGTTGACCAACCTTTTTCCCGAGGCCCGCTCAGTCGCCGCCTGGCTCCAGGCCGGATGGTACATCCCGATCGCCTACGTCGCGGGCTTTCTCGCTATGCTGGCGCTGCTCGGCTGGTCGCCCTGACCGCTAAGGTTAGCCGCCCGAGATCGCCGTCAACACATACACCTTGCCGCCATCGCGAAGCGCCGTATCGAGCGATGCGCGCTGCCCTTCGACGAAGATATTGATGTGACGGCGAACGCGCGGCGTTGAATCGCAAAGCCTGTCGCGCATGCCGGGCCAGCGGCGATCGAGCACGTCGATCATCGCGCGCACGGTCTCTGCCGAAACCGCAACCTCGCGCTGCGCCTCCGGATAGAGATCCAGCAACGCACGCGGCAACAGAACCGAGACGCGGCACGTTGCGTCCGCGGCCCCTACGCCGTCGCCTTGCTCGATTTCCGTCACCGCCTCACCCTTCATGGCTCCCGCTTCAGTCGACGACCAGCGTTTCTACGGACGAGATGGCCGGCAGATGCTGCGCAAGGCAGGCCCAGCTCTCGCCCTCGTCGGCACTGGCGTACAGACAGCCGCCGCCCGTTCCGAAGTAGACGCCCGCAGGCTCCAGCTTGTCTGTCGCGAGCGCCTGGCGCAACACGCCGAAATAAGCGTCTTGTTGCGGCAGCCCATTGCGAAGCGCCGTCCACGACGTACCCCCGTCGCGCGTGCGCCAGACGGCAGCCCTCGCGTCCGGCATATAGCGGCCATTTACATCGCCGTTGAGCGGAAGCAGGAACAGCGTATCCGGATCGCGCGGATGCACGGCGGCCGGGAATCCGAATGTCGAGGGAAGCCCCGCCTCGATGCTCTTCCACACCTTGCCGCCGTCGTCGCTGCGATACATGCCGCAGTGGTTCTGCTGGTAGAGCCTGTCCGATCCATCGGGAGCCAGCGCGAGACTATGCACGCACTGGCCATATTCGGGATAGCGCTGGTCTTCCGGCATGTAGTCGGCCCGGGTACCCTTGTTGCGAGGCTCCCACGTCTCCCCTCCATCCGCCGAATGAAACACGCCGGCGGAAGAGATTCCGACCCAGAGCTTCCTCTCGTCTTTCGGATGCTGCACGATCACGTGCAGGATGAGCCCGCCGCCACCCGGCTGCCAGTGCGGGCGCGAAGGGTGGTCGCGCAGGCCGCCGACGTGTGACCATGTCTCGCCGCCGTCTGCGCTCTTGAAGAGTCCCGCCGGCTCGACGCCCGCATAAAGCGCGTCCGTCCCTTGAGCGAGGCTCCATGCCGCCGCGATCGGGGTCTCGCCCTCCGCGTAGGAAAGGCCGGCGCTCGAATGGGTCCAGGTCTCTCCGAGATCGGTCGATTTCCACACCGCCGGGCCGAACCACGCATTGCCGCCCGCCGCATAGATGTTGCCCGTGCCGGGATCGCCGATCACGTGCTGGATCGGCCACGTGTTGCAAAAGGGGCCGCGTAACGACCACGAACGGCGCCCTGCATCGCTTTCGAGGATGAACGTCCCCTTTTTCGTTCCGATGAGAACGAGCACCTTCGCCATGGCGTCCTCCTGCCTTCCGATGTTGCCGTCACCCGTACGCGACGGAAGCTGCATAAATCGAGACTAGGACGGAACTGGGTCTTTCGATCCGACAGTCCGGCCGAAATAATCCTCAGAAGCCATGTAGCCCGGGAATGCCGCCGTCTTAGCGCGGCGGCGACGCCCCCTCCTTCCGGCTGTCGCGGGCGAGCCGGTCGAGATGACCGCGAATGTGCTGCGCCTCCTGTGCGGTCCGCGCGAGCGCGATGGCCCGGTCGAAAGCCTCGCGGGCTTCGTCCGCCCGCCCGATCTCCGAAAGTAACGCGCCCTTGAGCCCGAAAAAGTGGAAGTAGCCGGAAAGCTTGGTCGCCAGCGGCTCGATCATGGCGAGCGCGGCCTCCGCACCCCGCACCTTGCTGACGGCCACCGCGCGATTGAGCGTCACCACCGGCGACGGCTGCAAGCGCTCGAGCGTGCTGTAGAGAAGATCGATCTGCGTCCAGTCCGTGTCCTCGAAGCGCTCCGCCGTCGAGTGGAGCGAGGCTATGGCCGCCTGGATCTGATAGGGCCCCGGCTGCCGGTGGCGCATTGCCTTGTCGATGAGCGCGCTGCCCTCCGCGATCAGGGCCTTGTTCCAGAGACCCCGATCCTGGTTCTCGAGCAGCACGATCGCTCCATCGCCATCGAGCCGGGCCGCGCACCGCGCATGTTGAAAGAGAAGCAGCGACGCGAGCCCCAGGATTTCGGGCTCCGAGGGAAACAGCCGCAACAGAAGCCGCGCCAGACGGATGGCCTCCTCGCAAAGCGGAAGCCTCACGTGCACGTCGCCCCCGCTCGCCGAGTAACCCTCGTTGAAGATCAGGTAGATCATCGCCGCGACGGTGCCGAGCCGTTCGCTCCGCTCGATAGGCCCCGGCGTCTCGAAGGGAACCTGCGCCTCCGCCACGCGGCGCTTCGCGCGGGTGATGCGCTGCTCCATGGCGGCTTCGCTGACGAGAAACGCCCGCGCGATCTCACCGACCGTGAGACCGGAGACGACGCGCAGCGCGAGCGCGATCTGCTGTGTGGATGGAAGATCGGGATGACAGCAGATGAAGAGCAGCCGCAGGATGTCGTCGCGGTAATGCCCGTCGTCCAAGCGCTCGACCAGCGCCCCTTCCGCATCGTCGAGATCCGACAGCGACGCCTCGTCCGGCAGCGTCTCCGACTTCTGCTCCCGCCTCAGGGCGTCGATCGCAACGTTTCGCCCGACCATGATCAGCCAAGCCACCGGATCGCGCGGAGGTCCGTTCTGCGGCCACGACTTGAGCGCACGGAGAGAGGCTTCCTGAAACGCCTCCTCAGCGCGGTCGAGATCGCGGAAGTAGCGGAGCAGCGCCGCCATCACCTGAGGACGCGCTCCGGTCACAGCCGCATCGAGCCAGGCGAGATCGGTCACGAGTTGGCGCTCCAATCCACGAAGTAGCCGATGGGACGCACTTCGTAGGCCCCGCCTGGGTTGACCTCGGCAAGCTCCTTTGTGAACGCCAGCGCCTCCTCGAGCCCGGACGCTTCGATGACGAAGAACCCGAGCAGTTGCTCCTTCGTTTCCGCGAAGGGACCGTCGAGCACCACGGAGGGCTCGTGGTCTTTCCGCAAAGTCGTGGCCGCCGTCGTCGGCATCAGGCGGGCGACCGGCCCGAGCTTGCCCGCCTTGGCCCACCGCTCCTGCACCACCGCGAGTTTGGCCATCACCTCGTCGTCGTGCTCCTTGCTCCAGGCGCAAACCACATTTTCCGAATGATAACAAAGAACTGCGTACTTCATGCCGGTCCTTCCCTTGCCGTCGTGCTCACCAAGGACGTTCGAGACTAGTCGATCCCGACCGCATGGCGCAGGATCCCGACGCGAAATTCGAAATGTTTTCATCTCGTTCCGCCGGGAACAGCGTGCGGGGCGGTTTTGAGCGAAATTTCTCCCATCAACCCCTGGCGATGGAGAGAGCCATGACCCCGATCACCACCATCCTGACGGCCCGCGCAGCCCTCGCAGCCGCTCTCGCACTCGGCAGCCTCGCCGCCTCCGGCCACGCCAATGCCACCAGCCTCGCCGTGAAGATGGCCTGCGCCTCCGACTACTACGCCCACTGCAGCCAGCACGATCCGGACAGCTCCGGCGTCCGCCAGTGCATGCGCGCCGTCGGCAAGAACCTCTCCTCGCGTTGCATCAACGCGCTCGTCGCCGCCGGCGAGGTTTCCAAGTCGGTCGTCGAAAAGAAGGTCGCCTCCAAGTAAGCGTGGCCGCTTTCGCAAAAATCAGCGTCTTTCCCGGTCGCACGATCGGATGAGAAAAGGCCGGGGCGTCTCTCCACGCTCCGGCCTTTCCATTTGCAGGGCGTTTACAGTTGCATGGGGAATTATCAATCGGAGCAATACTAGAAAAATATTAGAAGGTATTGGCTATAAGTACGCACCCTCGGGCCAGCCGAGACGGAGCGTCTCTCGTGAATTCCGTTTTAACGAGTGCAGTGCAGTTCATGTCCGTGCCCACGGACAATCCTGCGCTGCTGAAAGCGCAGCATCGGGCGATCTCGCGCCAGATGCCCATGATGTATTTCATCCTCATGGCGAACACGTGGGCCGTCGCCGTCACGCATATGTCTTTCGCGCCGTTCTGGCTGACGGCTGTCATTCCGAGCGTCTTCACCGTGGTGTGCGCCGTTCGTGCTGCCCATTGGGTGAAATCCCATAAGATCGCCCCCGATCCCGAGACGGCCTGGCACGAGCTGAACCGCACCAATCGCCTCGCGGCGGTCATCGCCATCGTGTTCACGGCCTGGTCGTTCACCCTCTTCCCCTACGGCGATGCCTATACGAAATCGCACGTTGCCTTCTACATGGCGATCACCGTCATCGCCTGCATCTTCTGCCTGATGTATCTGCGATCGGCCGCCTTCGCCGTGACCGCGATCGTCAACGGCGCCTTCATCGCCTTCTTCGTCTCCACCGGCCAGCCGACGTTCATCGCCATCGCCATCAACATCGTGCTCGTTTGCGCGGGCATGTTGGCGATCCTGCTGATCAACTACCAAAACTTCGCCCGCATGATCGGCGCCCAGGAGGAAACCCAGGCGCTGAGCAACGAAAATCTGCGCTTGGCGAACCTGGACAGCCTGACCGGCCTGCCGAACCGGCGCGCCTTCTTCACCCATCTCAACACAGAGCTCGAAGAGGCGAGAGAAAAGGGCAAGCGCCTCGCGGTCGGCATCATCGATCTCGATGGGTTCAAGCCCGTGAACGACCTCTACGGCCATTCGACGGGCGACAGGCTGCTGACCGCCGTTGGCGAGCGGCTATCCGCCTTCTGCATGACGGGAAGCATGTTCTTCTCCCGTCTCGGCGGGGACGAGTTTGCGTTCGTGCTGTCCGGCGCGCCCGACGACCAGGGCATCGTCGCGAAGGCAGACGAGATCTGCGCCGCCCTCCAAACGCCGTTCGAGCTATCGGAAGGCACCGTCTTCATTTCGGGCTCCATCGGCATCTCGGTATTTCCGCAGACAGCCTCCACCTTCGAGCAGCTCTTCGACCGGGCCGACTACGCTCTCTATCACGGCAAGCGCGCGAAACGTGGCTGCAGCACGCTCTTCACCACGACCCACCACGCCCAGATTCATCGCGATGCGCGCATCGAGCAGACGCTGAAGCAGGCCGATCTCGACGGGGAGCTGGCGGTCGTATTCCAGCCGATCGTCGACATTCGCACCCAGCGCGCGATCAGCTTCGAGGCGCTTGCACGCTGGACGAGCCCGGTGCTCGGACAAGTCTCGCCGGGCCACTTCATTCCTGTCGCCGAGCGCGCGGGCATTGTCAGCAGCCTGACACGCCCGCTCTTGCGCAAGGCGCTCTCCATCGCGTGCGAATGGCCGGACGACTTGCGGCTTTCGTTCAACCTCTCAGCCCACGACCTCAACACCTCTGACAGCATCCTCGCCTTGGTCGGCATCATCCAGAAAAGCGGCTTCGACTCGAGCCGCCTCGACCTCGAGATCACGGAAACCGCCTTCGCCCACGATTTCGACCAGGTGCAGAAGTCCATCGACATGCTCCGCCTGCTCGGATGCGGGATCACGCTCGACGACTTCGGAACGGGCTACTCGAGCCTGACGCAACTCCACGCGCTGCCACTGACGAAGATCAAGATTGACCGCAGCTTCGTCATTGGCCTGCACGAGCGCCCTGCAAGCTACAAGATCGTGAAATCCCTGCTGGCCCTGAGCCGCGACATGGGACTCGATTGCGTCATCGAAGGCGTCGAGACCAAAGCCGAATTGGCGACCCTCAAGAAGCTGGGCGGCGTCATGGCCCAGGGCTATCTCTACTCCCCGCCCCTCCCGGCCAGCGAAATCGCAAATCTCATCGCGCGCTGGAACACTCCGGCCGAAGCCGCTTCCGCCGGGTAAGAGTGCGCAACGGCGAACCCACTCGGACTACCCCCCGCACATTCGCAAGGCCGCATCGGCACCACCGGCAACCACGCCGAGTTTGAGACTGCGCGCGCAAGATTCATAGCTTGCAGCGACAATGAACCGTGCCATTCCGCCAAATCCGGCAAAAACCGGACTTTCCGAAAAATGCTGCACCGCAGTCCTTTAGAGAATTAATATATTCGTAATCAGAATAACAAAACTTTGTTCCTGCACGAAGCACGCAGCAAAAATCGATTCAGCACGAGAACGGCTGAAATAAAAAACACACTTGGCGGGGAGAAGGCCAATGAAACGCGGCAGGGACACCGAATCCGCATCGCGGCGGCGGAGTGAGGCGGTCGTGAAGGGCGCAATCGCCGTGTGGTCCGCCGTCGCGATCTCTGGCGAGGCGATGGCGGGCGGCTTGGCCATTCGCGAGCAATCGGCCTCCGCCCAGGGCGCCTCCTTTGCAGGCGCTGCCGCCGGTGGCGATCTCAGCGCGAGCTTCTGGAACCCAGCCGCGATGTCGTCCGCCGGCTATGGATTGACGTCCGAAAGCCACTACGCCCTCATTCACGCGGATTTCGACGTCCAGGCTGAAAGCGTAAGTGTGCTTACCGGATCCGCGCTCCCGGCCTCAACCACCCTGGTCGATGACCGTATCCAGATCGATCCGCTTGCCCTCGTCGGCTCCTCCTATGCGGCATGGCGCGCCAACGACAGGCTGGTGCTCGGCCTGTCGATCACCTCGCCGTTCGGATCGAAGAACAAGGCCGATAACGCCACGTGGGCGGGCCAATATCACTACCGCAGCTCCGAGCTCTTCACGATCAACGTCAACCCGATCGCCTCGTATCAGCTCACCCCGCATCTTTCCTTCGGCGCCGGCCCACAGATCCAGTACTTGTCGCTGACCATCAAGGCTAACCCGTCGGGTGGCCTCGCCCCGCCGCAATCGACGTCCGCGCTCGATGGCGACGACATCGGCGTCGGCTTCACCGCCGGTATGATGTGGCAGCCGGTAAGCGGCACCGATATCGGCGTCGGGTTTCGCTCGGCCGTCTCCCATGAGGTAGACGGAGAGGCGAGACTAGCCAGTGGGTACCTGACGACCGGAACCATGCTCGGCACGGTTCCCTTCAAGTCGGTGGATTTCAAGGCCAAGCTTCAGACACCGGAGATCGCAACGCTCAGCCTGCGCCAGGCAATGGGGCAGGACACGCGGCTGCTCGGCTCGGTGGAATGGTCCAATTGGAGCCGCCTGGACCAGGTCGACTTCATAGCGCAGTCGACCGGCGGGATCGCGGCCCAGCCAGTAACGCCCGGCCACACCCTCAACGTTCTCGATTTCCACTGGAACGACGGCTGGTTCTTCGCGCTCGGCGGTGAATGGGACTACACGAAGGAGCTCACGCTCCGCGCGGGAGCGGCTTATGAAATCTCGCCGATCCGCGACGCCGATCAGAGAAAGATCAACGTCGCCGACAGCGACCGCGTCTGGCTGAGCTTGGGGGCGACCTATGCCTTCAGCGCAACCACGGCCTTCGACTTTGCCTACACCCACATCTTCTTCGACGACGCCCCCATCGATAGCCTGACGACGACACCCGCAGGCCCCACTGCCCCGGTCCGGCGCTTCGTCGGCTATGCCGACCAGTCCGCCGACATCATAGCCATGTCGCTCAAGACCAAGTGGTAAACACGACGGAAACTGCCGAGGAAATGCCCCTGGCAGCCGTCCCCGCGCCGGATTAACTATACGGCAAAGCTGCTGTCCCGCCTCAAATTGATTCAACGCTACCATCGACCAGAGAGCCCAATCGGCGATTGGGGCTCTGTTCAAGCGATGAGCGCGAGAAGAATGGAGGACGGAAACCGCCCCGCGCCTCGTTTAGAGTTGTACGAAGGGGTTAGATGCGCGGCTTTCCGTTCGTTCGAGGGACGATCCTGTGCCTCGCGCTTTTCTATCCAAACGCCACGAGCGATCTGAACTCTTTGCAGGATATGCTGCGCCAGAAGCTCTGGACGAAGCGAGACGCCTACAACGCTGCGTATTATCTCACAGTCCCGATGATCGACGCCTTCAAACGCGACGACACGGATCTCATCCGGCGATATGCCGCCTACTTCCGGCGATTTGCCAAGCAAGGCATCGATGCAGACGTCAAATTCCCCGTCGAGGCGCAGTACAATTATTTCGTATCCCGATACCTCGTTCTGAGTGCCGCGAAATCAGGCTGCACGAAGCGAACGAGATCGCTTGCTTCCCATATCGAAAAGCGGCTCGAGCGCGGGCTCATGTCGCCGGCCTGGCTCTGGTCGATGCCGGATTTCCCGAACATGTTCGCAAGAGCCGAGTGGAAGCTCGCCAACAAGACCATTACTCCGGCCTATATGAGAGCCTTCTTCGACGAAGAGCTGTTCTCGTTTGCCGTGGCCGCGGACTTGAAGATCGTCATGCAAATGTGCGGATCCGCGCCGTCTAGAACGACACTGCGAGCTGTGGCGCTCGGCCAGCAGGTATTTCTGAGCGAAGGAAAATATGACGGTAAGAAATGGCAACTTCAGCCGGGCGTATGGCACGACCATCCTGACTTTGCCTATGCCGGAAACCCCAACCTCGGTCCCGATCTAAAAAAGATAACGGTGAGGGGAATCGGCTGGGACAGCGGACATTTCTCGCGCGTGCCGTCGTTCGCAAAAAGCCTGATGTGCGCCTCCGAAGAAGGCAGTGCAGCGAGATCGGAACTCGATCGCATTCTGGACGGCATCGCCGCAAGCTTCATGACCGACGTGTATGTCGCCCCCAGCAGCGACTTCAAGGCTGTGAGGCTCAAGAATTATATGACCGGCGACAACGGCGTGTACAGATATTCTTACGGGACAGTCGGAAAAGCCGGAGGCTACGGCCCTTACGCCATGAGCAACTCCTTCAACACGGGCTGGTGGTCTCTGCTCGGCGAGTCCGTATCCGCTGCCTACCAGGCCCAGCGCGCAAGCCAACCGCTGCCGGAAAATGCTCTCGCCCTGTACCTCGGTCCGGTCGTGACCGACAAAAAGGCGCCCTTGGCCGCCCATCCCTACCTGATGAACTACATCGGCGGTGAGCTGTTCCGTATCGGCCTGCAGGCAGCCACCGACCTGTCGCAGCACAAGCGAAGCTGCCCCTGATCCGCCGTCCGGTTCGGGCCTATTGTTTCCCCAGGGGCGATTTTGGCAAAGCCCGTCGCTCGCCACGGCGCGCTCTCGAACACCGAGTCACGACAAGTATCTGAATTTAAGAGGAAAAGCTGGTGCTGCCGGCGAGGATTGAACTTGCGACCTCTCCCTTACCAAGGGAGTGCTCTACCACTGAGCTACGGCAGCGACCCGATATATCGCTTTATTTTCAGCGCCTTAAGCGGAAGCCCGCCCTCGGACCGACCGAGACCGCTCACCTTGGGGAACGGCAGAGACACGCGCGGGCGAAGCGACCCGAACCGCGCGCTGCGATCATCTACCCGAGCCGGCCCTTAAGAGCAACCACTGCCACCGCAAAAAATGCAATGATCCCGCATCCCGTTGTCGCGCCGCACCGGAGGTCTTCCGCTGGGTAGCGGAGGCAGGCCCCAGGAGCCGCCCGGCGTGCGCACTAGGCGCCATCGTGCTGTGACGACCTAGGGTGTCTCTCTGACGAACCCCGATTTTCCGCAGGCCCCTCAAAGGCTGTCTCACAAAACGGGGAGCAAATCGGACGCCCCAAACGTTGATTGCGGTCAACAATTCGAGCAGGCGCGCCCGGCTATGATGCCTGCATCGATAGCGATTGCCGCTAAAGCCAGGAGCCAAAGCACATGTTCAAGCACATATTGATTGCAACGGACGGCTCGGAGCTTGCCCAGAAGGCGGTGACCCAGGGGCTGGAACTCGCCAAAGGGCTCGGAGCACAGGTGACGGTGATCAACGTGACGGAGCCATGGGCCGCCGTGGCTCCGGGCGAGGTCGCCATGGCTTTCCCCATTCACGAATACGAGGAAAGCGTCGCCACCAACGCCGCCCGCATTCTCTCGGCGGTCGACACCCAGGCCAAAGCGCAAGGCGTTACCTGCGCGACGCTGCACGTGAAAGACCAGTTCCCCGCCGAAGGCATCATCGAAACCGCCGGTCAGCGCGGCTGCGACGTGATTGTGATGGCCTCACACGGACGGCGAGGCCTGATGCGCTTCCTCCTCGGCAGCCAGGCGATCAAGGTCCTGACCAACAGCACCATCCCGGTCCTGGTCTGCCGGTGAGCCGCTCACAGCCTCGAAGCGAGCTTCGAGGCATCTTCATCGGAGATATGAGCAATCTGCCCTACGGACGAGAGCTTGTATTCACTATTTGAGGGATGAATACCATTCGCATCCCAAAGCCAGATAGCGCGAGGCTCATCGATGACAAACGGCACCTCCGCCCGTCGCAAAGACGAAATCGCATCGCCCGAAGCAAGTCCTGCTGCCGCCCCAGCCGGCGAGCCGGTGCACCGCGAGATGCCGCACGCCCCGTCAGCCCGTGCCCCGCATGAAAAGCCTCACCATGCTCCGCACGTGCACGCGAGCTTGCCGATACCCTGCATCCCTGGAATGTTCGTCCCCGGCTGCGGCCGCGCAATCGACCGCTCTCTCAACTTTCTGATCTCGCGCTTCACACTCGGCCTCGCCCCTGCAGCCCTTGCCGAGGTCTATTTCGACTGGCTGGTTCATCTCACCGCTTCCCCAGGCAAACAGACCGAGCTCGCCCAGCAGGCATTCGTCAAATCCACTCATCTGCTGCGAGAGGTGATGACGGCCGCCTACACGCAGGAAAAGCCGCAAGCGGAAACTACCGAGGCGACCGACAAGCGCTTCCGTGCTCCCGAGTGGAACATCTGGCCCTTCAACCTGATCCGCGACGCCTTCCTGCTCGAGCAATCCTGGTGGGACACCGCAACCAACGACGTCCATGGCATGACGGAGCCGCATATGCGCGTGGCCAGCTTCGTCGCCCGTCAGCTCCTCGATATGGCCGCACCCAGCAACTTCATCGCGACCAATCCGGTCGTGCTGAACGAGACCGTGTCCCAGATGGGCGGCAATCTCGTCCGCGGCACCAAGAACCTTTTCGAGGATCTGGATCGCGTCTGGACCGGACAGCCGCCGGTCGGCGCCGAGAACTTCAAGGTCGGCGAGAACATCGCCATCACGCCCGGCAAGGTGGTCTTCCGCAATGACCTCATCGAGCTGATCCAGTACGAGCCGACGACGGCGAAGGTCCATGCCGAGCCGGTCCTCATCGTGCCGGCCTGGATCATGAAATACTACATCCTCGACCTGTCGCCCGAGAACTCGCTCGTCAAATACCTCTGCGACCAGGGCTTCACCGTCTTCATGATCTCGTGGAAGAACCCGACCGCACGCGAGCGCGACTACGGCATGGACGACTACCGCAGGCACGGCGTCATGGCCGCGCTTGAAACAGTTGAGCGCATCGTCCCCGGCGAGCAGGTGCACGGCGTCGGCTATTGTCTCGGCGGCACGTTGCTCACCATCGCGGCCGCTGCGATGGGCGCGGAGAGCAAGCGCTTCAAGAGCCTTAGCCTCTTCGCGGCGCAGGTGGATTTCGTGGATGCGGGCGAGCTTACGCTCTTCATCAGCGAGAGCCAGATCGCCTTCCTCGAGGACACCATGCACGAGCAGGGGTATCTCGAAGGCTTCCAGATGGCAGGCACCTTTCAGCTCCTGCGCTCGAACGATCTCATCTGGTCACGCATCGTGCGCGACTATCTGATGGGCGAACGTATGCCCATGTCGGACCTGATGGCGTGGAACTCCGACGCGACACGCATGCCGGCGCGCATGCACGGCGAGTACTTGCGCCACCTCTACCTCGACAACGAGCTGAGCGGCGGCCACTACAAGGTCGAAGGCCGGCCCATCGCGCTCACCAACATCCGCACGCCGTTCTTCGTGATCGGCACCGAGACCGACCACGTCGCGCCGTGGAAGAGCGTCTACAAGCTCAACCTGTTTACGGACGCACCCGTGACGTTTGCTTTGACGACAGGCGGCCACAACGCAGGCGTCGTCTCCCCGCCGGCCAATTCCAAACGCGCCTTCCGCATCGCCACCCGCCAGGCAACCGACGCTTACGTGGATCCCGACCACTGGTTCGCGGAAACGCCGCGCCAGCAGGGATCCTGGTGGCCTGCCTGGATCGCCTGGCTCGAGGAAAGATCCTCCGGCCGCAAGGTCGCGCCGCCGCGCATGGGGTTGAGCGGCGCAAACCCGACCCGTCTCGAACCGGCTCCCGGCACCTACGTGTACGAGCGTTGACCCATCACGCCGCACCGGCGAGCACGCCGCTCTCTCCGCGCGAAGCGGCACCTGACGGTGCCGCCCCGTCCGGCGGCACGATCCCGAACCACGTCACGTAGAGCGCTGGCAGGAAGATCAGCGTCAGCAGCGTCGCCACCATCAGGCCTCCGATCACCGCGAACGCCATCGGCCCCCAGAACACCGTGGGCGCGATCGGGATCATGCCCAGGATGGCTGCCGCGGCCGTGAGCAGGATCGGCCGCAGACGATGCTGCGTGGCGCTGATCACAGCCTCCCACTGAGGCTCACCCGCCGCGATGTGCTGATCGATCTGCTCGATCAGGATCACCGAGTTGCGGATCACCATGCCCGCGAGCGAGATGACGCCGAGGATTGCGACGAATCCCATCGGAACGTTGAACAGCAGGAGAGACGCCGCAACGCCGATCACGGCGAGAGGCGCCGTGAGCAGCACCATGACGAGCTTCTGGAAGCTGCGGAGCTGCACCATGAGGATCGTGATCATCAGAAGCAGCATCAGCGGGAACACCGCGAAGATGCTGGCCTGCGCCTTGCCGCTGTCCTCCACCGTTCCGCCGACGGTCACCGCGTAACCCGGCGGCAGCGTGGCGCGGAAGGCCGCGATGTCCTTGTCGAGCTGGCGCACCACGGTCATAGCCTCGAGGCCGGGCGCGACGTCCGCCTGCACCGTGACGGTCGGCTGGCGCTGGCGGCGCCAGATCAGCGGCGGCTCCAGCGTGTAGGAGAGCGAGGCCACCTGCGCCAGCGGCACGTTTCCGCCCTGCGGCGTCGCGAGCCGCAGGCTCCGCAGCGTATCGAGCTTGGCCCGCTCGCCCTCGATCGCCCGCGCCACCACGTCAACGAGGTAGGTATGGTCGCGCACTTGCGTGATCGTGGTGCCCGAGAGCACGGAATTGATGTTGCTCGCGATCTGACGCGACGTGAGCCCGACGGCGCGCGCCCGGTCCTGGTCGATCTCGACCTTGACCGCCTTGGCCATCTCACCCCAGTCGAAATTGATGTTCGCGACATTCGAGTTGGCGCCGATCACCCCCGCGAACGCCAGCGCGTAATCGCGAACCTTCTCGGGATCGTTCCCGCTCACGCGGAACTTGAGAGGCCAGCCGACCGGCGGCCCGAGTTCGAGCGGACTCACGCGGATCATCGCGTCCTCGAATCCGGTCGCGAAGGCCTGCTCGAGGCGCTGCTGCACGCCGGGGCGCTCCTTGAAGCCCTTCGTCACGACCACCGCCTGCGCGAAGAAGCTGTTGGCGAGCTGCGCGTCGAGCGGCAGATAGAAGCGCACGGCTCCCTGCCCCACATAGAACGTCCAGAAGTCGATGTCGGGATCGGCCTTGAGCACGCTCTCCATGCGCTTGACCGTATCCTGCGTCGCGTTGAGCGAGGCTCCCTGTGGAAGCGTGACGTTGATCAACAGCTCGGGCCGGTCGGAGGCCGGGAAGAACTGCTGCTGCACGAAACGCATGCCCACGAGCGCAAGCAGGAACGCAGCGACCGTACCGGCCAGCACCGCGTATTTGGCCCGCAGCAGCCGGTCCAGCAATCGCGAGAAGCGGCTCGGACCTCCGTGGGCATTATGAGACTTCATCTTGTCCGGCAGGATGAATACACCCGTCAGCGGCGTGAACAGCACGGCCACCACCCACGACACGATGAGCGCGATACCGACCACGGCGAAGAGCGTGAAGCAGTATTCGCCCGCGCTGCTCTTTGCGAACCCCACCGGCACGAAGCCCGCGATCGTCACCAGCGTTCCCGTGAGCATCGGGAAGGCGGTAGACGTATAGGCATAGGTCGCGGCGGATATCTTGTCCGCCCCCTCCTCCAATTTCGAGATCATCATCTCGACCGCGATCATGGCGTCGTCGACGAGCAGCCCGAGCGCGATGATCAGGGCGCCGAGTGAGATGCGCTGCAGCGAGATGCCGAAGTACATCATGGCCGCGAACGTGACTGCGAGCACCAGGGGAATGGCGACTGCCACCACGATGCCCGGCCGCCAGCCGAGTGCCAGGAAGCTTACGCCGAGCACTATGGCAATGGCTTCCCACAGCGTCTTGGTGAACTCGCCGACCGCCTCCTCCACCACATGCGGCTGGTTGGAGACGAGGTGTGGCTCGAGACCGATGGGAAGGTTGGCCTCTATTTCCGCCATCCTCTCCTTGATCGCCTCGCCGAGCGCAAGCACGTCGCCGCCCTGGGACATGGAGACCGCAAGTCCGATGGCCGGCTCGCCGTTGTAGCGGAACATCGGCTGCGGCGGGTCCACGTAGCCCCGGCGCACCGTGGCGATGTCGGAAAGCTTGTAGGCGCGATCCCCGGAGCGGAAATTGATCGCCTTGAGGTTCTCCTCGGAATCGAAGCTGCCCGAAACGCGAACGGAGATCCGCTCCGCACCCGCATCCAACGTGCCGCTCGGCACGATGGCATTCTGGGATTCGAGGCTGTCCATCAGGCTCGCCGCGTCGATCCCGAGCGCCGCCATCTGCTGCGTCGAGAATTCGAGATAGATCTTCTCGTCCTGCGTGCCGATAAAGTCGACTTTCGCGACGTCCGGCACCCGCAACAACTCCGTGCGCACGATCTCGAGCTGATCGCGCACCTCGCGCGGCGAGAAGCCGTCGGACGTGAAGGCGTAGACGATGCTGTAGGTGTCGCCGAACTCGTCGTTGAAGAACGGCCCTTGGATTCCTTCCGGAAGCTGGCTCTTGATGTCGCCGATCTTCTTGCGCACCTGGTACCAGAGATCGGGCACCAGGCTCGCGGGCGTGCTGTCCAGAAGATTGACGTAGACGAGCGTGTCGCCGGGCTTGGTGTAGCTGCGCACGAAATCGAGATGCGGCAGCTCCTCGAGCTTTTTCTCGATGCGGTCCGTCACCTGCTGAAGCGTGTCGCTGGTGGTCGCGCCCGGCCACAGCGCCCGCACCACCATCGTCTTGATGGTGAAAGGCGGATCCTCCTCGCGTCCGAGCTTCTGATAGGCGTAGAACCCGGCGATCGCGGAGACCAGCATCAGGTAGACGACGAGGCTCTTGTGGCGGAGCGCCCAATCCGAAAGATTGAAGCCGCCGGAATGATCAGTGCTGCTCATGAGCCGGCACCATCCAGAAGGCGGACATGCTGGCCTTCGCGCAGACGGTTGACACCGGCCGTCACGACGACCTCGCCCTGGCTCACACCCTCGCTGACGATGACGCGATCGGTCTCGAACCGCGACACCTGCACGGGCCTCAGCTTCACGGTGGAAGAGGCGCTGTCATAGATCCACACGGCAGGCTTCCCGCCCTGGTCGTAGAGAGCGCTCCCCGGGAGCACGATGACGGGCGCCGTCGTCGCCTTGAGGCGGCCGAGAACGCTCGCCCCGAACCGCATGGCGGCCGGCGGATTCTCGAGCGACACCTTCACTTGATAGGTGCGCGTCACCGGATCGGCGACGGGCGAGACCTCTCGCACAGTCCCTTCGGCCACGATGCTCGGGCTGCTCAGAAGGTTCACGAGGACAGCCGGGCGGTCGCCTGCGGGGCGATCCCGGAACGCGGCCTCCGCCACGTTGAAGACTGCATCGATCTGGTCGGGCTTGGCGAGCCGCACCACCATCTGCCCGGCATTCACCACCTGTCCCGGCTCTGCGGCTACGGCCGTCACGATGCCGTCGAAGTCGGCCCTCAGCTCGGTGTAGGCGAGCTGGTCCTTGGCGAGGTCCAGGGCAGCCTTGGCCGATTCGAGCTTCGCTTCCGACGAGCGCCGGTTCTTCACGGCAGCATCGTAGTTCGAATGCGTGGTGACGCCCTTCTCGAGCAACTCGCTCTGCCGCTGCTCCGTGGCCCGCGCCTCCACCAGAACGGCATCCGCGGATGTGACGTCCGCCTCCGCCGATCTCAGCCTGTTGTCGAAATCCTGCGTATCGAGCCGCGCCAGCAGGTCACCTGACTTCACCGAGACGCCCACGTCGACCGCGCGCGAGATCACCTTTCCGCCCACACGAAAGCCGATGTCGCTCTCCTGCCTCGGGCGGATCTCGCCCACCGCCTGCCGGTCATCGTCGATCGGCTTCGGCATCACCACCACCGTGCGCACGGGGCGAATCTCCGGCGCCGGCGCCGCCGCCTCGCGGCAGCCGGCGAGCCCGAGCAGCGAACCGCCGAGAACGAGCATGAATGCAGTCCGCTGACCCGCACATCGTGGAAGCATGGCCGTTGAGCCCCGTGTTGACACCCCTGATGGATGCAAGGTGCCACGGCCCCGCGGATCAGCACAATGGATCAAATGGCGAGGGCGGCCCGATCGGGGACAAGGCGGGCTTCAGTTGATCATCAAACTGATAGCATCGACCCGGGAAGCGGCATCCCGGCGCGGCCCCGTTCATGCGACAAGCGCACCGAACTTGCTCTTGTCGAGAAGAAACTGCGGCACATCCATCGCAGCCAGCGGCCGCGCGAAATAGTAGCCCTGCAGGCTGCCGCAACCCATGCTGCTCAACAGCATCACCTGCTCCTCCGTCTCGACGCCTTCCGCCGTGGTGCAGAGGCCGAGACCGCGCCCCAGCTGCACGATCGTCTGCACGATCGAAAGACTGTCCTTGTTGGACTGCATGTCCTTGACGAACGAGCGATCGATCTTGAGCCGTCCGATCGGATAGGCCTTGATGTGCGAGAGAGACGCATAGCCGGTGCCGAAATCGTCGAGCGCGATCTCCACGCCAAGCTCGTGCAGTTGCTCCAGCGCCTCGCTCACGTGCAAAGCACCGCTTCCCAGAAACACGCGCTCGGTCACCTCGATGCAGAGCCTGCTCGGCTCCACCTTGAAATAGCCGAGCTTCCGCTTGAGCCGCGTGGCGAAGCAGCCGAACGCGAAATCCGCCGACGTGACATTGACCGCGACGCGGCCGAACTGGAACCCATCGCGCTGCCACGACGCCGCCTGCTCGAGCGCGAGATCGATGACGCGGTTACCGATGGCAAGCGCCACCTTCGGATCCTCGAGCACCTCCTCGAAACTTCCCGGCGACAGCAGCCCGTGCATCGGATGGCGCCAGCGCAAGAGCGCCTCGAACGAGGGCGGCTCCGTCCGGTCCGATGGCATGATCGGCTGGAAGTACAGCACGAATTCGTCGCGCTGGATGGCATCCAGAACGTTCTCCTGCAGCTCCACTCTGCGGTCGATGGCTTCTCGCAGGTCGGGCGTGAAAATCTGCGCCCGGCCGCGCCCCAGGCTCTTGGCACGGTAGAGCGCGAGATCGGCGTTCTTGAGCAGGTCGCTCGGCTGCGATGCATCGCGCGGAAACAGCGTCACGCCGATGCTCGCGCTGCACGACCGCAGCGTCCCGGACAGGTTGATCGGATCTTCGAACGTGCTCTCGATCGCCGCCACGTGCGTGTGAATGCTCTCGTCGTTCTCCTGGCCGGGAATGAGCACGGCGAACTCGTCGCCCCCGAGACGCGCGATGGTGCCGGCCCCGTCGAGCACATTGCGCAACCGCGCCGCCACCACCTTGAGGAGATCGTCGCCCGCATCATGGCCGAGCGTGTCGTTGATCTCCTTGAAATGATCGAGATCGATCAAGGCCACGGCAATCAGGGAGCCGGTGTCGCTCGCCGCCGCGATGGCATCCCGCAGCGTTTCGTTGAACAGGAGCCGGTTCGGAAGCTCCGTCAGAGGATCGAGCTTCGCGAGCTTCCAGAGCTTGTCCTGGATTTTCTTGCGCTCGGTGATCTCCTCGGTGAGCATGATGATGCCGCCGACGGTGCCGTCGGGCATGTACCAAGAGCGAACCTCCCAGCGGATGATGTTCTCCGAGCCGTCCGCCCTCCGGAACCGCTCCTCGTCGCTGCGCTCCGCCGCGCCGCCGCGAAGCAGCCGCTGATGCTTCTCGCGCCAATGAACCGGAACCTCGGGAAACACGTCGTAGTGATTGAGACCCACCAGCGATTTCTGCTTGAGGGCGTAGTCGTTGAGCCAGCGCTCGGTATGGGCGACATAGCGCATGTCGTTGTCGAACATCGCCACTGCGGCCGGCGCATGTTTCACGAACGCCTCTAGCCGCGCGTGAGCGCGCTTGAGCTCGACCTCCGCGCTCTTCTGGTCCGTCACATCCACCGCAATGGTCGTGAAGCTTTCGATGTCGCCGTGCCTGTCCTTCCAGGGAATGACGATGGCCTTGAACCAGATCAGGGAACCGTTCTTCGCGCGGTCACAGAATTCGCCCGACCACGTCTGGCCTGCCTGGACCGTCACCCACATGTGCGCGAGGTATTCGGCGCTATAGAGCCCCGCGCTCAATCCGCCGATCGGCTGGCTCCTGAGCTCCTCGAGCGTGTATCCGGTCCGGTTGAGAAAATTGTCGTTGGCCTCGCGCACCTGTCCGTCAGGACCGGACCTCAGCACGAAAAAGTTGTCGCCAAGGATCTGCTCATACGATTGCGCCTGATTGCGAAACCGGACCGCGGACTCCTTGCCTGCGTTTACAAGCGCGAGCGCCCCGGCCGAAAGCGCGAGCGAGAGAAGCGCACATGCCCCGAGCAGCATGGACGGCGCATCGAGATCCCAAACAACGAGTACGGAGAGCGTCAGGGCGAGCAACGCAGCGAGCGCGACGACGAGACCGGGCGCCGCGTGCACACGGGTGGCCTCTCCCACCGTGCCCACACGCTGCGACACAGCATTTCCAACGCCACCCCACATCTTTGTGTGTAATCCAGATACTCAACCGACGGGTAATTAGCCCTTGAACATCCAGATTATTGACCGTGGGTGATTAAAATATCCGCACACCTACCGAGCGAATTGAATGGGTGCAGCGCAGCATAAAAATCGCCTTTGAAAACGAACAACAAAAGTCCGATCCAGGCCACCGGCAAGGCCCCGCCACTAGCCCGAACGCAGTTCAATTTCAGCGGACGAAGTCGATCAGCGTGTACAACAGCGCCGCAAGGCCTGCGGCCAGGGGCACGGTGATCACCCATGCGGCGAGGATGGTCGTGAAATGCGACCTGCGGACCAGCTTCCGCCGCCGCAGCTCCTGCTGATCCGAAAACGTGAGCTGATGCGGCGACTGCGAGATTCGCATCCGGTGGATGTGAACGAGACGGCGCCTGCGCCGGCTGACCGCCACCCAGTACTCACGGAAGAACCCCACGCCGAATATGGAGCCGATCGCGATGTGCGTGGAGCTGACGGGCAGGCCGAAGCCCGACGCGACGAGCACCGTGAGAGCCGTCGACAGCGCAACGCAATAGCCACGCATGGGGTTCATCTTGGTGATCTGGTCGCCCACCAGCCGCACGAGGCGCGGGCCGAACAGCAGGATGCCGACACTGATGCCGAACGCACCGATCATCATCACCCAGACCGGCGCAGTGCCGCTGTTGGCGACTTCGGGATCGACGCTGCGCAGGATCGCGGCGAGCGGCCCCACGGCATTCGCGACGTCGTTGGCGCCATGAGCGAACGACAGAAGGGCCGCCGAAAAAATGAGGGGCAGGCGGAACAGGCGCCTCAGCGACTGGTTGCGGTTCTCCATCCCTTCGGATTGGCGGCGGATGAAGGGCTTCACGACTGCATAGACGAGCAGAAACACCGGCACTGAGACACCCGCGACCTCGAGCCAGCCCGGTGTCCAGACGCGCTCGAGACCCTTCACCATCAGATAGGCGGTGAACGAGCCCGCCATCAGCGCGATCAGCAGCGGCACCCAGCGCCTGGCGGCCGCGATCTTGTCCGGCCGGTAGATGATCGTGAGCTTGATGAGGGCGAGCAACAGGGCCGCGATAAAGCCGCCGAGAAGCGGCGAGACGACCCAGCTCGCTGCGATGGAGCCCAGCACAGCCCAGTTGATAGGCCCGGAACCGACCGCCGCCAGGGCCGCGCCCGCAACGCCGCCGACAATCGAGTGCGTGGTCGAGATGGGCGCGCCGACCAGGGTCGCGAGATGGACCCACAGCGCAGCCGACAGCAGGCCCGACATCATGATCCAGACGAAGGTGTAGCGGTCGGGCACATCGGAAGCGCGGATGAGCTCCTCCGAGATGGTCTCGACCACGTCTCCGCCCGCGAGCAATGCGCCCGCACTTTCGAAGATCGCCGCGAGAATCAGAGCCCCGGTCATCGTCAGGGCGCGCGCCCCCACGGCCGGGCTCACGTTGTTGGCCACGTCGTTGGCGCCCACGGTGAGCGCCATGTAGCCGCCGATGACGGCGGCCGCGACGATGAAAGTGGCGTTCGACTGCGCGCCGATATGAAAAACGGCGAGGCTTCCGGCGAGAACGAGGAAAAGCAGCGCGAGACCCGGCGCGACGAGCGGCAACGTGACCAGCCGCGTGGCGTCCTCCACACGTCCGATCTTCCCGAGATCCTTGTCTAGGGTCGACTTACGCAGCCGGCCTGGCCTGGCTCGCGCCGGCGCCTGGTTCTGCGGTGTCATGAAGAAATCCATCGCGTCATGCGCGCGGTCATAAGGGAGTGCCCACGGAAAGACAAACCACGAACCGCTTACGACGACAGTTCTTCGGAGAAGCGTTGCAGCCAAGCGCGCGGCACGACAGGAAGATCGTCCCGAACCGCCCTGAAAATGGGCAAGCCCAGGGCGGCACAAAGTGGAGTGCTCTTTTACAGCGCGTGCGGCGCGCTCACGGCGTGCTTGCGGCCAAGCCCGAGCAGGATCTGCGCCAGCCCGCGCTCCTTGACCATGTCGGCCGCCTGCTCAGGGCCGATCCACGTCTGCCGCCGCGTTCCCTGCTCCGGCCACTGCGCGAATTGATGAGTTACTTCCATCAGATAGACCTCGACCCGGCAGCGCGCCCAAGCGAGAAAATGCAGCCTCTTCGTATAGTCGAACGTACCGATGGGCTCGGCCGCGACCTTGCCGCCGATGCCGGCCTCCTCGAAGCCCTCGCGCGCCGCAAGCTCGCGCCCGGAAAGATGGGATTTCGGCCAGCCTTTCGGGATCACCCAGCGGCCGGTGCCACGGCTGGAAACGAGCAGAACCAGCTTACCCGCCGGGCCCTCGACGAAAGGCAGCACGCCATATTGCTTCAGAGGCTCCATCGCCCGTCCCCAAAACGCGAATCATGATCGCATCTAATGACATCATGATTGCCCCCGCTTCTATCAACCCGATTGCCGGGCAGCGGGCAAGATGGGGCGAGCGTGTCAGGGGCAGAAGCGCCCGAGCCGTTCCTCGGCTTCTTTCACGAGGCGCCGGATGATGTCGCCCGCAGGTGCGATGCCGTCGATCAGCCCCACGGCCTCGCCGACGAAGGTGTTGGCGCCGTCCGGATCGCCCTCGACCCAGGCCTTGCGGTACTTCGCGGCCTCCTCGTCGGCCACCTGCATGAGCTCCGGCTCGCGCCCATGCCAGCGATCCGTATAGGCGTTCTTGAGCACGCGGGCCGTGTAGCGGGGCGGCCAGTCGAGCTTCCGCGCGAGGTCCATGACCTGCGAGCGGATCGTGTCGTCGCCCGTCGCTGCGAGTGCGGCGGCGTGCATCCTGGGGCCCACGTTGGCCTCCTGCGAAGCCCAAAGCCGCGAGCCAACGAGAACGCCGTCCGCCCCGAGCATCAGCGCAGCCGCAAGCCCGCGGCCGTCACCCACGCCGCCAGCGGCGCACAACAGCGTATCCGGCGCCCGCCGCGCGATGAGATCGGCGACCTCCGGGACTAGCGTAAACGTCGCGCGCTTTTCGCCGTGACCTCCCGCCTCCGACCCTTGCGCCACGACCACATCCGCCCCGCAATCGATCGCGCGTTCCGCGTCACGCCGCGTCTGCACCTGGCAGAAGAGCAGCGCGCCCGCATTCTTGATCCGGGCGACGAACGGCGCCGGATCGCTGAACGACAGGAAGATCGCCCTGGGCTTTCGCGCCAGCACGAGATCCAGAAGCTGCGGCTGGCGGCCCAGCGACCAGGTGATGAAACCGCATCCGAACGTCTCGCCCTCGACCAGCTTCAGCTGCTCTTCGAGCCAGGCCGCATCCCCGTATCCGCCGCCGATCATCCCGAGACCGCCCGCCGCCGAGACGGCCGAGGCGAGACGGCCGCCGGCCGCGAACGCCATCGGCGCGCAAATGATCGGATGCAGCAGGTTGAGGCGTTCGGTAAGGCGGGTCGTGAGGGCCATGATTGCGGTCTCGAAGAAATCGCGGAAACGCGAGCAGGACGGGAGGAGAAAGAGAAACCCGGTGACGGCTCAACGCACGTCGATGGAAAGCGCGTTGGCGAGCGCCTTGGGCTTGGCGACGAGATCGGCGAGCGTCCACGCATCGAGCGACTCGAGAAAAGCCCCCAGCGCCTTGTTGAGCACCATCTTCAGGCGGCATACGTCCGTGATACGGCAGACGTTGTCGGTCCCGAAGCACTCCACGATCCTGAAGTCCTCTTCCACCGCCCGCACCACGTCGCCGAGGCGGATCTTCTCCGCCGGGCCGTTGAGCCTGAGCCCGCCGCCGCGCCCGCGCACGGTCTGCACGAAGCCGTGCTGAGCCAGCCGGTGCACGACCTTCATGAGGTGGTTCTCGGAGATGTCGTAGGCCTCCGCGATCTCTTGTATGGTGGCAAGGCGATCCGGCCGGGTGCCGAGATACATCAGCACGCGCAGCGAATAGTCGGAGAGAGCTGTCAGTCTCATGGTGGTTACCCGCCGAAATGCCACAAGGGGACCGGCTTGACCCGGAGCGAAAATAAGATGTATTACAAATATATCTTATAATGCAAGACGAGAGTGGTCTCCGTCATGATGCGCGAACCTCATCCGAAGGCTCCGGGGCTCCCAGTCGGCATCACGGAACCCATGATCCACGATCTCGTCCATAGTTTCTACGCCGAAGTGCGGCGTGACCCCGTCCTCGGCCCCATATTCAACACCCGCGTGCACGACTGGACCGAGCATCTCGACAAGCTCTGCGCATTCTGGTCGTCCGTCGTGCTGATGACGGGCCGGTTCAAGGGCCGCCCGATGCCCGTTCATATCGCTATCAGTGAGATCGAGCAGGCCCATTTCGAGCGCTGGCTCGGCCTGTTCCGCGCCACCGCCCGGCGCGTATGCCCCGCGGCCGCGGCGGACTTGTTCATTGATCGGGCAGAACGCATCGCGGAATCCCTCTTCCTCGGCATCTGCCTGCATCGCGGTGAAGGCCCGGGCTTCGCAGCACCCAAATTCACCGCGCCCGCATCCTGACAGCAGAGCCTCGCGATCGCGCCATGCCCGATCCCGCCATGCCCGATCCCGCCCCTGACGACTGGAAAGCATTGCGGAGAGCCCAGCGCGCGGACCTGCTCGAAGCGCGCAACGCCCTCCCCCTTTCGAACCGTCAGGGCATGGCGCGGCAGGTGATCGCCAATCTCGACAAGGCCGTTGCGGATCTGCCCTGCAGGGTGCTCGGCCTCTATTGGCCGATCAAACGCGAGATCGACCTGCTCAAGTGGGCCGCCTCCCTGAGCGAGACCCGCGGCATTGCGCTGGCTCTCCCCGTCGTTTCCATCCCCCGGAGCCCGCTCGAATATTGGCTTTGGCAACCCGGCGCACGCATGACCCGCGGGTTCTGGAACATTCCCGTGCCCGTCGAAAAGAAACCAATCGATCCCGACGTCGTGATTGCCCCCCTTGTGGGGTTTCACGATTGCTGGCGGCTCGGTTACGGAGGGGGATATTTCGACCGCACTTTGGCGGCGCGCACGCCGCGCCCCGCCGCAATTGGCATCGGATTTGATTTTACCGAAGTTTCCCATTTCACACCCCAGGATCACGATATTCCGATGAAACGCATCGTGACCGAGAGCCGTATCTCCGAGCGCAAGGCCTGAAAAAGCACAGCCCCTCTTCCCGCAATCGCGCTTTCTATGGTTAAATCAGCGCACGGAAGGGTATGAAACGGCTCGTTTTCGGACGTGTCTTCTGATCAAAAACGTCGCACGCGCCAGGAGCGATGTTTCCCAGGGAACTGACGGACTTGCACGGAGATTTAACGTGAGGTCGCTAGCCTTACTGATTGGTAGGGAAGCCAAATATGACTTGATTGTGACGGATGACAGACCTACATCCACCGTGCGTACGGGAGTAAAGTGTTATGGAGAGCGTTTGCCGGTCTGGAAATATTGAGCTGCCCTGTGAGGGAATTGGGAAATTGAATCCCGCCTCGCTGGCATCCGGATCCGTGCTTCAGAACGTCGAAACCAGCGAAATTCTTTTTCAGGCTGGCGAAGAGCGTGCGCTCTACCGCGTCGAGCGCGGGGCCATCTGCCACTACATGCTTTGGGCAGACGGACGTCACGACGTCATCGAATTCGCATTCCCCGGCGACATCATCGGTCTCGGCCATTTGCGCCATCACGTGAGCACGGCTCAGGCCATGGTCGACACGGTGGTAAGCCTCGTTTCCGAAGAGGAATTCGCGTCCGCGCTTGAGACCGACGACCGCCTGTCGTTCCGGCTGGCTGCAGCCGTCGAGCGTGAGTTCGATCATCTTCGCGATCGCGCGTTGTCTGCCGAGGAGCAGCCCGCCGCGGCCCGCGTCGCCAACTTCCTTCTCGCCATTTCGAGCCTCAACGGTCCGGAAGGGCGTGATCGCACGCTGATTTCCGACGACATCACCGCCGGTTTCGTGGCTGAAAAGCTGGACTTGAGCATCGAGAAGCTCGGGGCTGCGCTTTTGAGCCTCAAGAAGCAGGGGGCGGTCAAGGAAACGCCCGCAGGCTTGCGCATCCTCAACACCGAGACGCTGCAGAAGCTTGCCGACGCCGCCTGATATAATAGGCAAAAACGGCCGCGACCTCTCGCGCGCGGCCGATAACCGCACAATCCGCCGGTTTTGATCCGGATCAAGCGGGTTGCTGGATTCCGCGACATCAAACTATTGTACGCGTCCTTCGCAGCTTGGCGGCTCGGAGGACGACTGAGCTTTACGGACTGACGAGGGAGCTTCCATCATGCTGGACGATCCGGAAGGCGCATCCGTGCGTGAGAAGCCCGTGCCCGCCCGGACTGCGGGCAATATGCTGTCTGAGGAAGTGCTCGACGTAACGCACTACACGGACAATCTTTTCAGCTTCCGCACCACCCGCACCTCGTCGTTCCGCTTCCAGAGCGGCCAGTTCACGATGATCGGCCTCATGAACGAAGGCCGCCCGCTGCTCCGCGCCTACAGCGTCGCGAGCGCCTACTACGACGACTGGCTCGAGTTCTTCAGCATCAAGGTGCCGGACGGCCCCCTCACCTCGCGCCTCCAGCACATCAAGCCGGGGGATCAGATCCTGATCGGCCCCAAGCCCACAGGCACGCTTCTGCTCGGCAACCTTCGCCCCGGCACGCGTCTGCTCCTGCTAGGCACCGGCACCGGCTTCGCCCCGTTCGCGAGCGTGCTCCGCGATCCGGAGACCTACGAGCGCTTCGACACCGTGATCGTGGCCGAAGGCTGCCGCACGGTGGGCGAGCTGGCTTTTGCTGCATCTGTCGTCGAAGGCGTGAAAAACCACGAGCTGCTGGGTGAGCTGGCCGCCGACAAACTCTACTACTACGACACCGTCACCCAGGAACCCTACCATCGCCAGGGCCGCATTCCGGATCTCATCACCTCGGGCAAACTCTTCGACGATCTCGGCCTCACGGCCCTCGACCTCGCAACGGACCGCGTGATGATCTGCGGCAACCCCGCCATGCTGGCCGACCTTACCCAGCTTTTCGCGAGCCGCGGCTTCGAGGAAGGCAACAGCGGCGAGCCGGGCGACTTTGTGATCGAGAAGGCGTTCGTGCAGCGCTGAGGCGGACAGCTCTCGCGCACGAGCTATCCGGGCATCACACCCCAGCCGACGCCGCGGGCGAGAGCAGAAGGCCCAGCGCGCCCGCGAGGATCGCGAGCCCGCTCGCGATAGCAAGCCGCCATCCAACCTCAGATCCCCCTGCGATCCAGCCCATCACCGTTTTGGATACCGTGTTGACGGCCACCACGATGGCGATCGCACGCGCGGCCACCTCGAGTCTGAGAGACCCTGCGCCGCCGAGCTGAGCCATCGACAGCGTGATGGCATCCACGTCCGCAATCCCCGAGATCGCCGCAAGGGCATAAACGCCGATGTCTCCCGCGTACACCGTGACGGCCTTGGCGAGCACGGAAATCACGGTGAGGAGCGCGCCGAACTGCAGCACGGTCGCAAGCTCGAACGGATTTTTGAGCACGATCTGGCCGTCGTCGTCGCCTTCAGGGCCGCCGCTCTTGAGCAGGAACAGCGCGACGAGCGCAAGCGCAAGCCCCGCCGCACCGACCGGCCCCGCAAGCTGAGACAGAAGCGCCGCGTTGATGACGCCGACCACTACGAGAATACGCGCCATCATGGTCGCCGACGCCACCAGCGCGCTCGCGACCAGCCTGTTGCGTTCCTCGGGATGCTCCCGCGCCATCCGCGCCATGTTGAGCGTCACCGCCGTCGACGAGACGAGACCGCCGCCGACGCCAGTGAGCAGCACGCCCCGGCGAGCACCGACGATCTTGATGGCCGCATAGCCAGCAAACGACAGCACGGCGATCATGATCGTCATGAGCCACAGCGAGAACGGATTGAGCGCGCCCCACGGATCGATGGGACGGTTGGGAAGCAGCGGAAGCATCACGAACGTCATTGCGAGCAGCACGAGCCCCGACCGCAGCTCCGCCCAGGACAGCCGCTGGACCCACGCGTGCAGCACGCCCTTGAGCGCGAGCAGCGCCGCCACCACGACCCCGCCTGCCGCGGCCACCTGAACGTCACCGACCACCGCGAAAGCCCCGAGTGCGAACGCGAGCATCGCCGCGACCACTGTCGTCGCGCCGAACGTCCCGTCGTGTCCCGTCTCCCGGTAGCGATAGAAGGCGATAACCCCCGTGAACGTGGCGAAGGCCACAGCGAGCGCGACGAGACCGATGTCCCCGCCCCCGCGCGCGATCGCGCCCCACACGCCGCCGAGCACACCGGCAAGCGCATGCGTCCGGAAGCCGGCGGCACGCTCGCCCTCGGCTTCGAGACGCGCGTGCCAGCCCCTTTCGAGCCCGATCACGAGACCGATGGCGAGGGAGACCGAAAGGCGTTGAAACAGGTCGAGCGTGTCCATGACGGGAGAGTAATGAGGGTGCATTGCCAGTCAATTGCGCCGCCTCAAGTGCCTTTCCCTAAGGGGGGAGGGAAGGCCTATCCATCGCCCCTCGTCAGTCTGCTGTCAGCTTCCCCCCGATATGAAGATGCCTACGATCCAGTAAATGGCCCTGACCCGTTCGCGTGACATGAACCCTGATCGACCCGGCGCCTATCTCTGCTTCGACCCGCGTGATCCCGCCCAGCACGTCCACGATCGTGCGACCTGGAAGCTCTCCGACAACGCGATCCTGATCTCCGCGACCATGCTGTTCGCAGCACACGAAGGTAAATGCCCGATCAGTTGGGAGAAAGTTGCTGCCCTCGCCGACCTTTGTGAGGATCCGGAGTTCCTGCCGCAGCCGGACATGCCTCCCCGCAGACTAGCCACGCGGGATGAGACCGACGCCATGCTGCGCTCGGTGCTCCTCAAGGCCGAGCCCCAAGGCGGTTGAGCACGCTCCAAAACCAACTCTGCGAAAAACACTGCTCACTTGCCGCCCCGCCATGGACACGCCCCGCTCGTCCGGGCAGAGATCGGTTTGACAACCCGATCCGTTCATGGAACTCTCAATCGAATGGTTGAAGATCGCACCGAGCACCTGGACAATCTCTTTCACGCCCTCGCGAACGGCACCCGTCGCGAGATCGTGAGCCTTCTTGCCGCGCGCCCCCACAACGTCGGCGAACTGGCCCCCCGGTTCGACATGTCGCTCGCCGCGGTTTCCAAGCATGTCAAATCGCTCGAGCGCGCCGGCCTCATCAACCGGGAGGTGAGCGGCCGCAATCACATCTGCAGCCTCAAGCCCGAGGCTCTAGGCGAAGCCTTTCAGTGGTTGAGTGCATACGAGCATTTCTGGCAGGATCGCCTCGACGCCCTCGAACGCGTTCTCGCACAAGCGAACGGGAAGACCCGTGGCCGCTCGAAACAAAAATAAGAACGTTTCCGTCGTCCTGGTGCGAAAGCTGAGCTCGCCCGCGCGCTCGGTCTTTGCCGCCTGGACAGAGCCGGGCCTTCTCGCGAAATGGCTGGCGCCGGGCGCCCACGTCGTCACCTCGGTGATGGTCGACCTCAGAAAAGGCGGGCGATACCGCCTCGAAGGCGTAGGCGGAGACGGCAAGCCCTATTCCTTCTCCGGAACCTATCTTGAGCTTGCCGAGGATCGCCGCGTCGCCATGTCGTGGAGCTATGACGGCCCCATTACGTCCCTCAAGGGCGGCGCTTCGGTCGTCATCGCCGATATCCGCTCCCTCGAGCCGGACGTGACGGAGCTGACCCTCACCCACGAGAAGCTCTCCGAGCGCGACGCAGCCGAGGTCTACCGTGTGAGCTGGACCGAGTGCATGGAAAAGCTCGCAGACGTTACCTGTCTCTGCACGAAAGACAGGGACCCGAGCGGCGAACGGGACGCGTCCGACTTCTTCTCCGACAGCCAGCGGGATTTCCAGGATCGCTTCGATACGCGTCGCTTGGCCGACCGGCTGGAAGCCGTTCTCGTCCACGACCACTTGAGCGCGGTCGATGCGTCTTTCATCACCCGCCAGAACATGTTCTTCCTCGCCACGACCGACGCCTACGGCCAGCCGAACTGCTCCTACAAAGGCGGAGCCCGCGGATTCGTTACCATCGTCGACGACAAGACGCTGGCCTTCCCGGATTACGACGGCAACGGTATGCATCTCTCCGTCGGCAACATTGATGAAACCAACAAGGTGGGGCTGCTCTTCATCGATTTCGAGCGCCAGTCACGCTTGCGCATCCTCGGCAAGGCGCAGGTGTCCGAACGCGACCCGCTGATGGAGCGCTACCCCGGCGCGAAGCTCATTGTCCGCGTCGTAATCGACTCCCTCTTCTCGAACTGCCCGCGCTACATCCACAAGATGCAGCTCGTCGAGGAGTCGTACTTCGTGCCGAAAAAGGACGGCGAGGAGCGCATCCCCTCGTGGAAACGCCTCGGCGCCGTGGCCGACGTGCTCCCCGAGGAAGACAAGCACGCCGCCGGAACCGACACCGACCTCGACAAGACCCTCAACAAACACTGACGTATCAGCAGCCGGCTTCCCGCGCGACAGCGCCCGGCTATCATGGCGGGCGCTAAGATGCCGTCTGGTGCGAGAATGCCGGACGCGCACGCGATATGCTGCGCCGAACCATCAGCTCACCAAACTATCCGTACACGTTGACGGTGCCAAATCTTCTGTGGATTTCTAAAAATTGGCTCCAATTGACGGAGAACAACTCCAGCTCGCGCGACACGGCTTAGGGAGAGAGCAGGGAAATTTAAATGACGATCTGAACTTCGCATTTGCGAAGGGACCTAGCCGACAGTTTTTCATTTTTTCGATCACCGATGCGTCTTACACAGATGCTATGAGTATTGTCGCAACCGGCCGAGACCACGACCATGGACAAACTCGCACGCCGACGCCGGCTTGAGCTCCACGTTCTCGTGGCCCTCACCCTTGTGCTCGCCCCCGCGCTCGCCATCGCGACAGTGGGAAGCTACGGCCTCTCGGTCTGGCTCTATCAGATGGTGGCAGGCCCCCCGAAAGCCCCACGCGCCACGCCCGTCTCGCCGACGGAGCCCATCGTCAACCCGACATCTCACATCGAAAAACCGTAAGGAGCGCCCATGGATGCCTCACGCCGCGCTTTCATTCACGGACAGTGGAACGCCAGCTATCCGGAAGCGGCCTCCGAGCGCCCTCCGGAAACGGAGATCATGAGCCTGATCGTTCAGGCCAGACCCGAGCATCTGCCCGATCTGATCAGAGCCATTTCCGCTCTCGAAGGCGTGGAGGTCCACGGCCACGACCCGGCGGGAAAGATCGTCGTCGTGGTGGAAGCCGAGACCCAGCGCCTCGCCGGCGATCGCATGATCGAAATCGACAGGCTCCCGAACGTCGTTTCCGTAGCCATGGTGTTCCAGGCCACGCACTCCGATGCGTTGGCCTGAACGCAACATAAGCCCGACCCAGACGACCTGAAGGTGTGATCATGACCGAGGCGACACTCGACCGGCGGACCATTCTGAAGCTTCAGGCAGCGGCCACCGCCGCCGCAGCAGCGGGGCTTCAGCTCCCAGCGAGCGCCACCAACCTTCCGACCGGGGTCGACGCCACCCAGCTCACCTGGAGCAAGGCGCCCTGCCGTTTCTGCGGCACGGGCTGTGGCGTGATGGTCGCCACGAAATCCGGGCGCGTCGTCGCCACCCATGGCGATGCCAAGGCCGAGGTGAACCGCGGCCTCAATTGCGTGAAGGGCTATTTCCTCTCCAAGATCATGTACGGCGAGGATCGCCTCACGCAGCCGCTGTTGAGAAAGAAGAACGGAAAGTTCGACAAGAACGGCGACTTCACGCCCGTCTCGTGGGACGAGGCTTTCGACATCATGGAGGAGAAGTTCAAGGCCGCCCTCCAGAAGCACGGGCCGTCCGGCGTCGGCATCTTCGGGTCCGGCCAATGGACCATCTGGGAAGGCTACGCGGCCTCCAAGCTCTTCAAGGGCGGTTTCCGTTCGAACAACATCGACCCCAATGCGCGCCATTGCATGGCTTCTGCGGCCGCGGGCTTCATGCGCACCTTCGGCATCGACGAGCCGATGGGATGCTACGACGACATCGAGGCCACCGACGCATTCGTCCTGTGGGGCTCGAACATGGCCGAGATGCACCCGATCCTTTGGACCCGGGTGGCAGACCGCCGTCTCTCGGCACCTCACGTCAAGGTCGCTGTGCTCTCCACCTTCGAGCATCGCTCGTTCGACTTGGCCGATCTTCCCATCGTCTTCAAGCCCCAGTCGGACTTGGCGCTCCTCAACGCGATCGCAAACCACATCATCCAGACCGGGCGCGTGAACAAGGATTTCGTCGACAGGCACACGCTGTTCAAGCGCGGACAGGCCGATATCGGCTATGGCCTGCGCCCGGAACATCCCTTGCAGCAACGCGCCAGCGGCAAGGACAAGCCGAACGATGCGACCGACATGTCCTTCGACGACTTCGCACAGTTCGTCTCCGAGTACACCTTCGAGAAGGCGGCCGAAATCTCGGGTGTCGAAGCGCGCCACATCGAGCAGCTTGCCGAGCTCTACGCCGACCCCAAGACCAAGGTCGTGAGCTTCTGGACCATGGGCTTCAACCAGCACACGCGCGGCGTGTGGGCCAATAACCTCGTCTACAACATCCATCTCCTGACCGGAAAGATCTCCGAGCCCGGCAACAGCCCGTTCTCGCTCACCGGCCAGCCCTCCGCATGCGGAACGGCTCGCGAGGTCGGCACCTTCTCCCACCGCCTGCCCGCGGACATGGTCGTGACCAACAAGGAGCATCGCGCCAAGACGGAGAAGATCTGGAACCTTCCTGAAGGCACCATCCCCGACAAGCCGGGCTATCACGCCGTTCTGCAGAACCGGATGCTCAAGGACGGCAAGCTCAACGCCTATTGGGTGCAGGTGAACAACAACCTGCAGGCGGCCGCGAACTGCAACGAGGAGACGCTGCCCGGCTATCGCAACCCCGACAACTTCGTCGTCGTGTCGGACGTCTATCCCACCGTGACGGCGCTCGCCGCCGATCTCATCCTGCCGACGGCCATGTGGGTCGAGAAAGAAGGCGCTTACGGCAACGCCGAGCGGCGCACGCACTTCTGGCACCAGCTCGTGAAGCCGCCCGGCGAAGCCCGCTCCGACGTCTGGCAGCTCGTGGAGTTCTCCAAACGCTTCAAGATCGAGGACGTGTGGCCCGCGGACCTCATCGAGAAGAAGCCCGACACCGCCGGCAAGACGCTGTACGAGGTTCTCTTCCGCAACGGCAAGGTCGACAAGTTCGCGCCTACCGAGGTCGAGGCCGGCTACGACAACGACGAGGCCGCCCACTTCGGCTTCTATCTGCAGAAGGGCCTGTTCGAGGAGTATGCCGAGTTCGGCCGCGGCCATGGCCATGACCTCGCGCCCTTCGACACCTATCATCAGGTTCGCGGCCTGCGCTGGCCGGTGGTCGACGGCAAGGAAACGCGCTGGCGCTTCCGCGAGGGCCTCGACCCCTACGCGAAGCCCGGCACCGGCGTCGACTTCTACGGACACGCCGATGGCAAGGCGTGGATCTACGCCCTGCCTTACGAGCCCGCCGCGGAAAGCCCGGATACGGATTTCCCGTTCTGGCTCACCACCGGCCGCGTGCTCGAGCACTGGCATTCCGGCTCAATGACGCGCCGCGTGCCCGAGTTGTATCGCGCCGTTCCCGAAGCCCTCTGCTACATGAACCCTGACGACGCGGCGGAGATGAACCTGCGGCGCGGCCAGGAGATCCGCGTCACCTCGCGCCGCGGCTACATACGCGCGCGCATCGAGGTCTCAGGCCGCAACAAGCCGCCGCGCGGCGTGATCTTCGTGCCGTGGTTCGACGAGAGCAAGCTCATCAACAAGGTGACGCTCGACGCGACCGATCCCATCTCGCTGCAGACGGACTACAAGAAGTGCGCCGTCCGCATCGAAAGATCCGAGGAGGGCAGCATATGACATCGCGCGCCAAGCTCGGTCTCGGCGGATGCGCTGCCGCGCTCGCTCTCCTCATCGTCGCGCTCGCGATCCCACAGTCGCCTTCGCTGTCGGAAAGCCCGGAGCCCCTGCACTCGAACCTGCGCGGCCCGGTTCCCTTGAACGAGGAAGGCCCCGCGCATCGCATGACGCCCGAGGTCAACACCGCCGATCGTGAGATCAGGAACTACCCCGAGCAGCCGCCGCTCGTTCCCCATCGCGTGGACGGCTATCAGCTCGACCGCAACGTCAACAAGTGCCTCTCGTGCCATGCGCGCTCGCGCACCGGCGAGAGCCAGGCCCCGATGCTGTCCATCACCCACTTCATGGACCGTGACGGCCAGTTCCTGGCGACCGTATCGCCGCGCCGCTACTTCTGCACGCAGTGCCACGTGCCGCAGCACGCCGTCAAAGCTCCCGTAGGGAACACCTTCGTCGACGTGGATACGGTCCTGCGTAACGCGACGGGGAAGGCGCCGGAATGATGAACTCTGGCACACGCTTCTCCCCTGCGGCCATCAAGGGCCGGATCGCGCGAGCACGCGTTCGCCTCGCGGCATTCCCCTGGCGCGAGCGTGCGCTCGAATATTGGAACGTGCTGACCACGCCCAGCACGGCTTACAGCCTGGGCTTCCTCATCATCGCGGGATTCCTCGCAGGCATTCTGTTCTGGGGCGGATTCAACACCGCGCTCGAAGCCACCAACACCGAGAAGTTCTGCACGAGCTGCCACGAGATGCGCGACAACGTGTTCGCGGAGCTGAAATCGACCATCCACTATTCAAACCGCTCCGGCGTGCGCGCCACCTGCCCCGATTGCCACGTCCCCCACAACTGGACCGACAAGATCGCCCGCAAGATGCAGGCCTCCAAGGAAGTGTGGGGCAAGATCTTCGGCACCATCGACACCCGCGAGAAGTTTCTCGACAAACGCCTGGAGCTCGCCGCGCACGAATGGTTGCGGCTCAAATCGAACGACTCGCTCGAATGCCGCAATTGCCATTCCGCCCAATCCATGGACGTGGCGCGGCAAAGCCCGCGTGCCGCCTCCGCCCACGAACGCTACCTGTTCACCGGCCAGAAGACGTGCATCGACTGCCATAAGGGCATCGCCCACAAGCTCCCGGACATGGCGTCCGTGCCCGGCTGGCAATGAAGGCGCGTCCGCCCAGACGCACGGCACCTTGATCGCTTTTTGAGCAACCGCGCGAGATCGCGAATACGAGCCATTGAGTGGCGCCGCAAGGCCGCTATTTTGCGGCCATGAGCACCACCATCTCCCAAATTGAAAGCGTCGTGCGAGAGATCTCGGACGAGATGCGGCAGCGAACCGATCGGGGCGAGGTCGCGACCTACATCCCCGAGCTCGCTCGCGTCGACGCCAACGCCTTCGGCCTCGTGGTCATCGATGCCGATGGAAACACCGCGGCCGGCGGCGACGCCGACACGCCCTTTTCCATCCAGAGCATCTCGAAGGTGTTCACGCTGACGCTCGCCCTCGGAAAGGTTGGCGATCGGCTTTGGCGGCGCGTCGGCCGCGAGCCATCCGGCAGCCCGTTCAACTCAATCGTCCAGCTCGAGCGCGAGTGCGGCATCCCGCGCAATCCGTTCATCAACGCAGGGGCGATCGCCGTCACCGACCTCATTCTCTCAGGCCACCAGCCGCGCGAGGCACTGGGCGAGATCCTGCGTTTCATGCGCTACCTCGCCGACGATCCCTCGATAGCGATCGACGACAAAGTTGCGGCCTCCGAGCAGCGAACCGGATTCCGTAACAGCGCACTCGCAAACTACATGAAATCCTTCGGCGTGCTGGACAACCCGGTTGACTACACGCTCGGCGTCTACTTCCACCACTGCGCCATCGCCATGTCGTGCAGGCAGCTTGCCATGGCAGGCCGCTTTCTCGCCCATTCCGGACGCAACCCCTCGACTGGCCTCACCGTCGTCCATCCCGAGCGTGCACGCCGCATCAACGCGATCATGCTTACGTGCGGCCACTATGACGGTTCTGGCGAGTTCGCGTACCGGGTGGGTCTGCCCGGAAAGAGCGGCGTGGGAGGCGGCATCATGGCCATCGCGCCGGGCAAGGCCTCCATCGCGGTCTGGGCGCCTGGCCTGGATGCGGCCGGAAACTCTCACCTCGGCCGCATCGCGCTCGAAGCGCTCACGAGAAGGCTAGGCTGGTCGATCTTCGGCGCTTGAGCCGGTCGTACTTCTCTTGGCCGCGCGACAGTTCTCACGCGCGGCGAAAGGCTCACCGCTTGTGGCTGTCCTCGGCCTCGATGGCAGCATCGTGATACCAGCCGCTTCCGAAAACGACCTTGGGCAGCCGCTGAGCAGCCAGCTCCTCGACGTTCTTCACGGACTTGAATGGCGCGCTCGCGGCGGCGCGACGGCCGCCAGCCGGGAACATGAAAATCTCCGCGCTCTCCCGATGAGTCTTCGCAGTCATCGTTCGTCTCTCCATTCGTGTTTCGCCAAAGTGCGCAAAACACCGCGTCAATAAGACGTATTTTGCCTGATGTTCGCACAGAATGCTCGTTAAATATCGGGAATTGCTCATATTATAGGCATGAATGTTTTTGCTTGTTTGGCTAGCATTTTGGTGACGGCGAGGCGGCTTTAGCGCGCGTTTTTCGCCCACTCACGAGGCACACGACGGACTTGCTACCGAACCAGGCACCTTTCTTCCGAACGTTGGGGGACGAATGCTGAGCGGCGTGACATCCGCGCAAAGAGTTGGAGCGCTCACGCGCACCGGCGTCTCGGCATTTCCCACAGACATCACGCCAACGCACGGCGCGATCCGAACGTTCCGCCGGTCGCGGCACCCTGGCACCGCACACTGAGCGCATCGCATCACAATGAACAGCGAGCGCGTCACGACCTCTCACGCGTCAAGGCATCAAACTAGGAGCTCACCATGACGAAGTACAAGCTCGAGTACATCTGGCTCGACGGCTATACACCGGTCCCCAATCTGCGCGGCAAGACGCAGATCAAGGAATACAGCGCCTTCCCGAGCCTTGCCGAGCTTCCGCTTTGGGGCTTCGACGGAAGCTCCACGCTCCAGGCCGAGGGTCACAGCTCCGATTGCGTGCTGAAGCCGGTCGCAGTCTATCCCGATCCCGCTCGCGTCAACGGCGCGCTCGTGATGTGCGAAGTCATGATGCCCGACGGCAAGACCCCCCATCCCTCCAACAAGCGCGCGACCATTCTCGACGACGACGGTGCCTGGTTCGGCTTCGAGCAGGAGTACTTCTTCTACAAGGACGGCCGCCCGCTCGGCTTCCCGGAGCACGGCTATCCCGCCCCGCAGGGCCCCTACTACACCGGCATCGGCTACAAGAACGTCGGCGACATCGCGCGCCAGATCGTCGAGGAGCATCTCGATCTCTGCCTCGCGGCCGGCATCAACCACGAGGGCATCAACGCCGAGGTGGCGAAGGGCCAGTGGGAATTCCAGATCTTCGGCAAGGGCTCGCGCAAGGCCGCTGACGAGATGTGGCTCGCCCGCTACCTGCTGCTCCGCCTCACGGAGAAATACGGCATCGACATCGAGTTCCACTGCAAGCCGCTCGGCGACACCGACTGGAACG